>Ga0268264_10000027_pt1 | contig 440852 bp, 414 predicted proteins | sample KBSSwiS32_FD_190357 | JGI IMG/M metagenome (GOLD analysis project Ga0268264, IMG submission 190357) | Switchgrass rhizosphere microbial communities from Kellogg Biological Station, Michigan, USA - KBS Switchgrass S3-2 (SPAdes) (version 2) | ecosystem: Host-associated > Plants > Roots >...
GTCCGGACCCCGTCTTCCTGCACGCGATGAGCCTCGGGCAGGCGCCAGTCGCCGAGTTCTACGAGAACGGAAACTGGGGGCAACAAGCCCCGTGGAAGGCTTTCCAACACCTGTGGGCAAGGAGCGATCTCCAGGTGAACGACATGGACCTTTTCTACCCATACGACGGCTACACGCCAATCTCGCTCGCCCTGACCGAAGCAGCCGGCTTCGCGCCGCAGGGCGAGGGATGGCGGCTGGTGCAGGACTCCTGGAACGCCGAGGAACAGAAGCTAGCGCTGAACGGGCGCACCCGCGTCCACACCGGCGGAGGCAGCTTGTCTCACGGCCGCACGGGCGGGACGAACTATTACACCGAAGCAGTGCATCAACTCAGAGGAGAGGCGGGCGAGGGCCGGCAGGTGAAGGACGCCAAAACCGCGCTGTTCGGAATCGGCAGCTTCTTCCACGACCCCACCGCCATGCTCTTCCGGGTGGACTAACCGCGCCAAGATCGTCCCCGAGAGGACGTCTGTTGGAGGCCCTGGAGCGTCAACGTCGTACGCGGTTCGCTAACGCAGCAGCGTCAGGTAATGGCCTTTCGGGTGGTCCGAATCAAACACTGTGCCGGTTCTTGGACTAGCCGGATACAAGACACGACTCAACAGCAAGACCGGGCGCGCCCACGTCCGCGGTGTGCTCGTCGAAGCGGCCTGGTCAGCCAGCCGGGACCGGGACCGCTGCGCGCGTTCTACCAGCGGGTCAAAGCCCGCCGCGGATTCCAGAAGGCCGGCGTCGCCACCGCCCGCAAGATGACCGTGCTGGCCTGGCACCTGTTCACCAAAGACCAGGACTATGCGTTTGCCTGACCCAGCCTGGTCACTCACAAACGGCGCAAGCTCGAACTCGCCGCCGGCGCGCCGTCACGGCGCGGGAAGTATCGCGTGTCTGGGGCGGCCTATAACGACAAACAACGACGCAACGAAGAGCAGATCGTCGTCGAGCAAGCTGAGCATGCCTACGAAGTTCTGGTGGCTCACTGGCAACCCAAGAGGCCAACTCGCGCTTGACGATTTCATCGTCGTATAGACGACCCGACGGCGGTATAGATGACCCGCAGATCCTTCGTCAACGCGCCCCAGTCGTTCTTCGAGGCGTAGCGCAGCCAGGCCCGGACAGGTGGACCGCGCACAACTACACGGTCGCCTGCGGCCAGACCACACCGATCGCGTCGGGCAGGCCGGTGAGCCCCCGTCGCAGCACGCGATGCACATGTCGGCGACACCTCGTGTTGACCCCGGGCATCTCCCCGCGGTCGATTCGATCCTGCTTCACCCAGGTCGAGAGCGTGACCGGATGGATGCCCAGCTCAGTCGCGGTCTGCTTCTGTTCTTGTCTGCCCGGAGCAGGGCGACAGCCCGGGCACCGACCTCGGCGGGGTAGGCACGCGGCACGGTGTTCAGCCTCTCGATGAGGCAGCCACTTAGCCAACCGAAGTGGAACGTTTCTGGTGGGTCAGGTCAAACTGGAACGTTTCTGGTGGGTCAGGTCAGTCGGGTTAAGCCGCCTGAGTGGTGGTCTGGTTTCTGATCATCCCATCAAGCCGCGGCATGATTCATACGAAAGTCAGGAGAGCCGGAAGTCTGGGCGTTTTGGCGCAAGCTACCTTATGATAAAGCGCAGTTTTGGGCAAAATGGTCCGCAAGAAATGGTGAGGACACTCATATGGCAAGGCTTGATGGAAAAGTCGCGATCGTCACCGGAGCGGGTCGACCCGGCAATATCGGGCTCGCGGTCTGCGAAGCCTATCTAAGGGAAGGCGCGACTGTGCTAGCGACCGACCTCCGCGATGAGTTTAGACCGGAGATCGAGCAGAAGCTGGCTTTATATGGTCAAGGTCGTTTTCGTTTCGAACACCACGATGTCACGTCCGAAGCGGAGTGGGCGAGGATTGCCGAAGTCGCCAAGTCAGCCTTCGGACAGCTGGACGTGCTGGTCAACAACGTCGGTATAGGCGCGAATGGCAGCGTCATGACCACGAGCCTGGCGGACTTTCGGCACCTGATGGCGGTCAATCTTGATTCCATGCTCATCGGCATGCAGACATGCGCGCCCTTGCTCGCGAGCGCCCGCGAGCGCTTTCGCAGTGGATCAATAATAAACACGCTGTCAATGGCATCTTATATGCCGAAAGGTGTGAACATGGCATATCAGATTTCCAAGGCGGCCGGCAGAATGTTGACATTATGCGCAGCGGACGAGTTTGGCCCGGACCTTATCCGCGTCAATTCCATTCATCCCGGCGTTACCGAAACGCCCTTGCTCCGCGAGGGCTTTGACAGCTATATCCAGCGTGGCGTTTACAAGTCGACGGAGGAGGCCATGCGGCTTCTGGTCGACCGCGCCGCTCTGAAGCAGGCTGGTACACCTGACGATTTGGCGCATGCTTATGTGTATCTGGCGTCCGACGAGTCAGCGCAGGTGACGGGGGCCGCTCTCTACCATGACGGAGGAACAGCGCGTCAGTACTAAGTTGCCGGCGCACAAGCGAACGTTTGCATTGCCTGGTCAGCTCCTGTTGGACCCACCGCACGTGCGGTGGATCCGCTCAAATGCCCCGCCCACCCATCGACGACAACGTCCTGGGTCTGCTCGACCGCCGCGTGTTTCGCGCGAACGAGTTCCACGAGACTGCGATGGTCAGTGCCGACTGGCCCTGGCGCTTGCGCACCAGCTCGCGGACCCGATGCCGCGTTTGGGGTGAGCTGGTCGGACCAACTTCGTCTTTTAACTTCCTCGTGCCAAGCCAGGTCGGTCCGAGGACGTCCCAGCTGAAGTGCAGCGTGAACTTGTCCGCAGAAAGGGAGTCAATCACCGCCTCGACCTCGGCAAGGCGCTTCTGCTCACCGATATCGGATGGCGGAGCGCCGACTCGAACCGCCTCGAGATAGAACGAGCGATCCGGGAAGTTGACCAAGAAGTCCGGGTGCTTCGCCGAGCCAGCGATGTCGGGGTGAATGTCGATCGACGCGCCGGACCGGGTGAAGGGACATGCGACAGCCACTCGTCGAGGAGACGGCGGACTTCCCCTGAAGTAGCGCGTCGCCGACCGGTTCAGGAACGCGAACCGTGACCCGTTCGCCTCAGCGGGGCTGAACGAGGTGCGGGCATTCGCGTCGAAGACCACGCACTCGTTGTCTCGCGGCTGTCCACGCAGATGCGATGCGCGCACCGATCGCATCCTGCGCGAGGCACCTGATGAGCTGCTCGCCCGCTGGTCCCCGGGGTTCGGCGGTCCGCTCCGCAACCGTGCGCCCGATGACGGCGCGTCCGTCCTCATCGCACCCAGGCGCGTGGAACGCGATAGACGCGGCCCCATCGGTACCGTGTCCTATCGCGTGACCACAGTTCGAACGTGGCTTGTTGGCGGACCTGACAGGACTCCAACCCTCTGATCCGAGCAACGAGCGTGCGACAGCGGAGTCGCGTCGACGGCGCTCACCAGGAGGACCTGGCGAACCACCCCGCGCCAGCACTACACCTTTTGTTCAGGGTCATCCGACGCACAAAATACGGCCCGGAACCGCTGGAGACCAGCAATTCCGGGCCCTCTATGTGGGCGATACTGGGATTGAACCAGTGACGCCCCGGTTTTGGCGGCACTGGATGGTGCTCCCGAACGATGGGGTTTTCCGTTCATATTGCTGGTTATTCTCGCTCGGTGGCGTTACTGTATAGCGGGACAGAGATGTACACAAGTGGACACGAATGTCATCCTGGATCGCACGGGGATCGCACGAGCGAAAGGCGCATCGCATGGCCGGTAAGGCCGTCGGCATGGTTGAGACGTACAACGAGGAAGAGGGCTGGGGCGTCGTAGAGTCGCCGGCCTTACCCGATGGCGCGCGCGCATGGGTTCACTTTTCGGCCATCGAGGCCGAGGGCTACCGGAGCCTGCGGCCGGGCCAGCGAGTCGAATTCAGATATCAGAAGGCCGACCAGGACGGGTACCGCTACCGAGTTGAGTGGCTCCGCACATTCGACGACAGCACGGAACATTAGGTGGCGGGGAAGGCGGATCACCGCAGCTTTGGTCACATCCGCAAACTGCCGTCAGGCCGGTATCAAGCGTCCTACCTCGGGCCGGACCTCACCCGCCACAACGCCCCTACCACGTTCGAGGACAAGGACACCGCGGTCATCTGGCTGACCAGGGAACGGGCACAGATCGAGTCCGAGGACTGGCAGCCACCCGCCCAGCGTCGGGCCGCGGTAAACCGCGATAGCTTCGCCGTCTATGGCAAGGCATGGGTGGAGAACCGGCGCACTCGGCGCGGGCCGATCAAGCCCAGGACCAGGGCCCACTACCTCGACCTGCTGAACAACGTCCTCGTTCCGACATTCGGAACGATCGCGGTTCGCAACCTCTCCCCCGAAGCCGTGGACGCCTGGTACGCCACGCTTCCCAAGTCCACGCCCACGAAAAACGCTCACGCCTACGCGCTGCTCCGCTCCATCTGCAAGACCGCCGTCGAGAAGCGCATCCTTACCCTCAACCCGTGCAACATCACCGGCGCTGGCAACACCGAACGGGCCCGCAAGATTGAGCCCGCCACCCTCGAAGAACTCGACGCCATCGTGAATGCGATCCCGGTCCGATACCGGGCGATGGTTCTACTGGCCAGCTGGTGCGCGCTGCGATTCGGCGAACTGACCGAGCTGCGACGCCGCGACCTCGACCTGTCCAAGGGCATCGTCCACGTGCACCGCGCCGTCGTCTGGGTCGACGGAAACGCGGTAGTCGGCCAACCGAAGTCCGACGCCGGCACCCGTGACGTCGCCATCCCGCCCCACGTCCTGCCCGCCATCCGCGACCACCTTCGGCAGCTGCCCATGGCCGGCAAAGATGCGTTGCTGTTCCCGTCGGCCAAGGACCCGCACGGGCATATGCGGCCGGCCACACTGACCAAGGTCTACTACCGGGCGCGTACTGTCGCCGGACGTCCAGACCTCGCCTTCCACCACCTACGCCACACCGGTGCGACCTACGCCGCCCAAACCGGCGCCACCCTCGCCGAACTCATGGACCGCCTCGGACACTCCACGCCAGCAGCTGCATTGCGATATCAGCACGCCGCAAAGGGCCGCGACCAGCAGATCGCAGCTGCCTTATCTGAGCTGGCGAAGGGAGCCACCTCATGACCAATGATCTGTACGAGAGATGCGAGCACCTTCTGGCGATCCTTGCGACAAGGTGCGCATCTATGTCACTATCCCCATGCGCTTGTAAGCGCAGCACATATCAGAACACCGAAAGCTAGCTCTGGGAGAACTTGAGCAAGACCGGCAGGGTCGCTCAACCAAGGTCAGAGTTAACGGCGAGTCCAGTTCACGCCTATGTTGCATCCCTCAGGGATTTAGGCATGAGAGCCCCGGCACGGGAGCCGAGCACACGCAGCACCTCCGATAGGTGACGTGTACTCGGCGTTCGCGTTCTCAGGAGACTCTCGCCATGAACGGTAAGACTCGACGCATTGCCTCGATCAGCGATGCTGCAGCCTACGCGTGTGTTCATCCGCGCACGATCCGGCGCTACATCAGTTCGGGGATAATAACCGGTTACAGAGCAGGCCCGAGGTTGGTCAGGGTCGACCTCAATGAAATCGACGATCGACTCCTTAGACCAATCCCGACGGCGGGATCTGTCGCGTGAGCCCTGGAAGGAGCGAAGCCGGCTCCCGCCCAGGAACCGGCCACGAAATCGCTCGCCAAAGCGCCCCCATGGTACCGCCCCAACAGCGGAATCCAGCGAGTGTTGTCGTTGGCTTCGACGGCTTGGCTCACGGATACCTACGCTCCGTTCGGTCCGCATACTCGCGGTTGCCGGTGGCGCGGCGGTTCGTGCAGCGAGCACGGCTGCCCCGAGTGCGCGGCCGGCGATCGTGCCAATGACGGCTGCGCGACGTGCTGGGGACTGCTGCGGCCGATCGAGTTTCCCGGCTGTATAAACGGCGAATTCTGTTTGGTGTGCACGACGTGCCTACCCGAGCGTCGGTGCAATTGCGTCGTGCCGATCTGCCGATGGTGCTTGCAGTGCTCGGCGCACGCCCGATTCGGTGACTTGGAGTGCGGCGCTTCGTCCTGCGATCACTCGTGGTGGGAGCCCATCGGCGGGTGGACAACGTGACGGCTGAGGCTCAGCGATCAGCCCAGGTGCATGACCTCGTGGCCCGGCAAGCAAGTCCGCCGACCGAGCCACCGGATCCGCCGATGAAGTCCCCCGTCGCCAAGATGGTCGATCTCTTTGCGGCCGCGCATGATCTCGTCCATTACAACGGGGCTGCCTTCGCGCTGGCCAGGATGAACGGTTACACCTTCGGGGGCCAGGTAGGCGTTGCGCAACCATTCGGACCCGAGTTGCGCAGGTCGATTCTACGAACGAGTCGGATGTCCAGCGAGATCAAGATGATGACTCGGGCCGCCGCAGACATGGTGCTGGATCATTTGGCATCCATGGCGTTTGACGGTCCGGAAACTCCACTCGCGTTGCGTTTTCACGAACGCTCCGACGGCCAGCGAATCACCATCGACCTGGGGCGGGTTGAGGTCGGCCTGTCTCGATCTCAGACCAAGGTCATGGCAATCGGTCGTGATGGCTGGGAGGTAGCTGCGCCTGAGCCCGGCGTCTATTTCCGCCGTAGCCACGCCGTGAAACCGCTACCCGTCCCCGAGCATGGCGGGCGCTTGGATGTTCTGGCTGATCTCCTTGACACCGACCCCGACGGGGAGCCATTCCGCGCGATGTTGGGATGGGTCATCGGCCTGCCGTTCGTGGCGTCGGTTCGGCCCGGGCTGATGCTTGTCGGCCCGCCGGGGTCGGGGAAGTCCACAACGTTGCGGCTGCTCGCGTCGATAGTGGAGCCGTCGGGTGTTGACGCCTTGGGGTCGAGCTTCGGCCAGAATTTCGGCGATGACCAGGTGCGCGCGTTCCACCGAGCTCTGCCCCTCTGGGACAACTTGACGAGCATCAGCGGCAATGCGTCAGACTCGTTGTGCTGCTTGGTCACCGGCACCGCGCGCGAGGTGCGAACGTTATACACCGATTCCGGCCTGAGCACGTTTCCGATCTCGCGGCCGGTTGGCCTTACAGCAGTGGGAGTGCCCGCTGGTCTGCGGCCGGATGCGCTGGATCGTCTCATCGTCATCGAGCTTGAGCGTCCGGCACGCCGGGTCTCCGATGCCGAACTGCAGCGCCGGTTTACTGAGGTTCACCCGCTATTGCTCGGTGCGCTCGGAGACGCCGTGTCCGCCGCACTCCGCTGGCGCGACCGTGTCCAACCGCCTACCGAATACCGAATGGCCGCGCTCGCTCATATCCTCGCCGCAACGGACGCGGCTGTGGCGGCCGGTGAGCTGCCCGGCTGCCCAGGTGGATTGCTGCAGGCCTACGCGGGCTATCACCGAAGGATCAAGGAACGCACAGTCGCGGACGACGTCTTCGGCAGCGCACTGATTTCGTTGCTCGAGGCTCGGGGCGGCGCCTGGCGGGGTAAAGCCTCCGAGCTCGTTCTGCAGGCGGGAATGTACGCCGGAAGCTTGCATGACCGGTACGGCCCAGGATGGCCGTCCACACCACGACGCGTTCCGGAGGTGCTCGCACATCTGCAGGACGGCCTCAACGCGCTCGGCGTGCATTGGCAAAAGACGACGGTCAACGGTTCGGCTGTGTTCGCCTTCACGCTGACGCCGAGATCGGACGGCCAGCCATGAAAAGCCTCCACCTGTCCGATTTGCACCCACCCTTTGAACCGCAGAAGCCCACCCCTGTCCGATTTGCACCCACCCTAAAAAAACCAGCAAGTACGGGGATTCTCGCCGTTGAGGGTGGGCATGGTGGGCATGGTGGGCGTCCCCCGGCCATTCCTCTGTTCGATTCGAAAAGAAAGAAGAGCTTAAGGCGCAATAACTCCCTAGGTGCCCGGGCGAAGCCCACCATGCCCACCATCCCCACCCCGTGGATGCATAACGCGAGCGACTGCCAAGCTGCGATGGGCGGTGTGTCGAAATGAGGAATCGCTCGGTAGCGCTCAGCCTCGAGCCCGCAGACATGGTGCTCATTTCGGCAGCGTTGGGGCTTTTCATGGAGAAGGCCCAGCGCGATGGCTTGGCGGTTTCTCCGCGCCTAGTAGCGATTCGTCGCGAGGTGTCGGAGAGGGCCATGGAGGGCCAGCGAGGGCCAGCTGTTGGGCATCGACGAAGGCAACCGCAAAGATTCACCCATGACGCAAACGCGAAACTGCTTTCGTACGAGCAGGCGGCTGGCATCATGGGCGTGAGTGTCCGCACGATCAAGCGACGCGTTGCCAGTGGTGCGTTGCCGGTGGCACGCGATGGCGGTGTCGTTCGTATCAAGGCCGAAGTGCTCACGGGCTTTATCGACGGAATGGCGGCTCAGAAATGACGCCATCCGTGGCGAGCGGATACAGGCATCGGATGCGTGCCTCCATCGATGCGCTGTATCGAGTAGAGGAATCGCAGCTCGACCCACAGGACGTGATCAGTCGGGCCAGCCGTCTGCTCGACCGAGCAGCTGTGACGCGGCGGGCCACCCGAGAGGGCGCCATCGATGCGGCCCGAAGCCAACTTGCCGATCTCGAGCAAGCCCATGAACGACGCAGGGCGGTGGCGATCTAGATGGAGCAACACCCAGCGAAGAGAAGCCCCGGCCCGGACCCCTCCCCCACCTATAGCCCCCGACCGGAACGTGCTGTGGCTCGCGCGAGGTACGGATCAAGAGAATTCCAGATCCGAACGCGGAAGCAGGGGTGAGCGGGATGGTCCGGGCCGATTCCTGGCGCTCGATGAGCTGGGGCCGGTATTCATCGAGCGGATACGTGTCGGTTCGGCAAACCTGTGTGTGCGGCGAACCTTCGCCGGTCCAGCGTCACCAAGGCAATCCGCGAAAATGGTGTTCTGACGCGTGCCGAGTCCGGACCTGGAGGTCCATCCACAAAGTCTCGGAGACGTCATGACGCTATTCGAAACGACGGCACCGTCAGCACTGGCCGTCTCGATGGCCGACACCATCGTCCTCATCCGTGACGCTCGGAAGGCTCGTGCGGGCAACGAAGCCGATCCACGCGCCCTAGATGTGGTGTCGACGGCGGTCGGCCTGAGCCACACATTCACCGCGATCCATGCCGCGTTCCACCGCTTCACCATCGCTCACGCCCTTGATCCGGTTATCGTGGCGCCCCTGCTGGAGCATGTGGTCAGCGAGCTCGGCCTAGCGCACGCTGGCCACGCACTGCTGGAAGCGGATCTGCTCGATGCGCTTGAGGCCGCGGGCGCTGATGTTGATCAATTCGTTCGCGAACTGGCCGAAGGAGTCTGACCAATGTCCGATATCGGGTCCGTCTCGGTTCGAGTAGTCCCGTCGGCCAAGAACTTCGTGACTGAATTCAGGGCCCAAACGCTACCCGGTATGCAGCGTCTCGGCAGCGAGGCGGGCGTCCTCTACCGCAACGGTTTCGAGGACAGCGTGGGCAAGCTCCACGTGGACGTCGATGCCGATACCACCAAGGCCCGTGCGCAGATTGCCGAGCTCAAGAAAGCCGCCTCGGTAGACAACCGCCAAGGCGGCCTTCTGCTTCCGGCCATCGTCGGCCTCGGCCCGGCACTGATCCCGATTGCCGCCGAAGCCGCGGCCGCCGGCGGTGCATTGACGCTAATGGGCATCTCCGGGGTCCTAGCCGTGCAGGGCATCAAGAAAGAGATGGCCAGCGGCTCGGAGTCCGGGCAGGAATACGCGCTCGGCGTGCAGAAGATCCGAGGCGAGATCGGCCAGCTGCAGCAGACGGCGGCCGGTGGACTCCTCGGCCCGTTCAACCAGGCGATCGCCCAGACCTCGCAGCTCATGCCCGAGCTCAACCGAGAGGTGTCGGTCTTTTCGAACCTGACCGGGCGAGCCGGCGGCAATCTACTGACGGGCTTCATCGCGGGCTTCCGCACGGTGCAACCGTTGATCACGCTGGTCGCCGACGATCTCGTAGGACTCACGGCTGACTTCTCGCACTTCACCACAGACGGCGGCCTGCAGAAGTTCGTGACCTACGCGCAGGCCGAATTGCCCGAGGTCGAGGCCACCCTCAAAGCAGTCGCTGGCGCGGTCGGCGATATCACCTCCGGGCTGGGCCCCCTGGGCACGGTCTCCTTGACGTCGTTGCGGCTGCTGTCCGAGGGCATCGACGCCATCCCGGTTGACGTCCTGCGCGTACTGGTTCCCCTGGCCGGATCGGGCTATCTCGCGTTCCGAGCCTGGGGAGCGCTCGGTCCGATCTTCACGACGTCGCGGATTGCGCTGGTTGGGTTGAACGAAGCCATGGCCGTACAAACCGCCCTTGCGGCAGCTAGCGGAGTCTCGATTGGAAAGTTCGGCGCCGCATCCGCCGCTGCGTCGGTCGGAATTCAGCGAGCAACCGCCAGCGTCGGCGGGTTGTCGGCGGCGTCGCTGGGCGTCGCCGGGCTGATCATCGGAGCTGATCTCGCGATCGCCAAGGCGATGAAGGAGACCGCTGCGAGCGCGGCGCTGGCTTCCGCTGACATAGAGCGCTTTGGCGTCACGGGTGCGCGATCGATGAAGGACTTCGGGACAGCCGGCGAGAACCTGGCTGCGATCATCGACACGACTTTCCACGAGTCCACTCTGACCAAGATCAAAGACTTCGGACACCAGCTTGCGCCGTGGACGACCGAAACTGATTCAGCCAAGAACTTCTTCAAATCGGTTGACTCCGGGCTTACTCAACTGGCGACCAGCGGCAACGTCAACGCGGCCCAGAGCGCGTTGCAGGATCTGGCGACGCAGTCGGGTGAGTCGATCGACAAGCTGCTGACCAAGCTGCCCGACCTGCGCAAGGCCATGGATGCGCTCAACGCGCCGGCTCAGGTTGTGCGAATCAGCGGCGTGATCATGGCGACCTCGGACAGCCTGACCCAGCTGGGCAAGGTCTACGGGATATCAGGGTCGCAGGCGCAGAGTTACGCCTCGATCACCGGTATCACGTCCGATCAGATCAAGAACAGCACCGTTTCCTTGCAGGCGCTCACCAACGCCGTGCAGACCGTGTCTCGGGCCTACGCCACCGGCAACACCGCGGTCGACAGCTACCTCGACGCGCTGAACACCTTCTCTCAGTCGGCCGGCACCGCGGCGGACCGGGCAACGCTGATCAGCGCGACCCTGCGCCTAGCCAACGGCGACAACCTCAGCTACGCCAAGACGATGGTCGCGGCCGCCACAGCCAACCAACAGCTGGTCGACACGTTCAAAGACGGAGCTCTCAAGACCGTCGACTGGAAGACCGGTCTGATCGACTTCAACAACGCCGCCGCCCAGCCGCTGATCAGCGCGCTCGATTCGGTGCAGACGGCCGCCCTGAACGCGGCCAGCGCAACGTTCCAGCACGAGCAGGCCACCAAGGGCGGCGCCAAGGCCGCTGATGACGCCTACACGACCTACGTCAACCGCACCCAGGGCGCACTCATCGATGAGGCCGAGAAGTTCGGCAAGAGCAAGGACGAGGCCAAGAAGTTCGCCGACCAGTACTTCGGGCTGGCCAACGCGCCCGACATCAAGAAGAAGATCGAGGCCGCCGGCACTGACCCGGTGCAAAAAATCCTGTCCTCGATCCAGGAAACCCTCGAGATCATCGCCGGGATCCGACCCAACCCCACGGTCTCGCTCAATGACCAGGCATCGGCCAAGGCTCAGGCCATCGCGGGCTTCATCAACAACATCCCGAACTACAAGACGGTCACCATCAGCCTCACCGATGACTCAGCGATCGGGCGAGAGCGGATCTACCAGAATATCGTGCCGAAGGCATCCGGCGGTCCGGTCAATGACGGCTGGTTCACCGTCGGCGAGCAAGGATTCGAGCTGGGCCGCAAACAAGGCAACAAGGTCCAGATCTTCTCCAACTCCGATTCCCAGAAGATGCTCGGCGTCTCCAAGGTGCCCGGTTTCGCCAGTGGATCATCCAATCCCTTCACCGGCGTGGACTACACGACGCCAACCAGCGGGAGCAAGGCCGCCGCAGCCGCCGTGAACGCCCTGGCCAGCGGACAGGCCAACATCCGGTTCACCACCTCGCTCGACGTCTCCGGGCTGGCCAAGGCCGCTCTGGGCTCGTCCTCGAGCATCGCCACGATCATGCGCAAGCTGATCACCGACGTGCACACCGCCGCGGCCAAGGGATTGGGCTCCGATGCGCTTATCGCCACGCTGCAACGGGAGAACACCCAACTGCAGAACCTGGCCAACCAGCGCAGCACCATCTCCGCCAAGCTCCAGACGGCCAACACCAACCTGGCCGCAGCCCGCAAGCTCTACAACGACGAACGCAGCAACGTCACCCAAGCCGTGGCCGCCAACTTCGACATCACCAGCGTCGACAACAGCACCGCGTTCGGAGTGGCCAACCCGGCCCAGTTCATCCAGAACCTGCAGCAGCGCGTCCAGCAAGAACAACGCTTCGCCACGCAACTGCTCCAACTGCAGAAGGCCGGCCTCAACAAGACGCTGATCGGCCAACTCGGCGAAGCCGGTGTCTCCGGTGCCGGCGCCTCCGTCGCGTCCCTGGCGTCGGCCTCAGCCGCACAGATCGCGCAAGTCAACGCCCTCTTCGCCAAGTCCAACACCGCCGCCGCCGGCGCCGGCACGAACGCCGCCAACGCGCTCTACAAGGCCGGCGTGGACTCAGCGCAGGGCTACGTCAACGGACTGCTATCCCAGCTCTCCAAAGTCAACTCGGCCGCCTCCACCCTCGCGCAGACCGTCATCAAGCAGATCAAGAAAGACCTCGGCATCAAGTCCCCGTCCACCGTGGCTCATGAACTCGCCGGCTACACCGTAGCGGGCTACGCCAAAGGCATCGACGACCGACTGGACGTCATCCGCGGCGCATCCAGCCGTATGGCCAACGCGGCCGCCCGACCAGGCCAATTCAGCCCCGACACCGCCCCGACAGCACGCGAAACCGCCGCCATCATCGTCAACCCCGGACCAGGCATGGACGAGGAAGCTATCGGCCTTGCCGCCGCTCGGCGCGTGATCATGAGAGCAAGCTAATGACCCGACCAGATGGCTTCGGAGCCGTACTACGGACCCCGCCCGGATACGACGGCGGACTCATCCGCATCCGCATTGACATCGACGTCCACCTCGCTCAAGGAGCCTGACAATGCTGACACCCAAGCAACTCACCGATGTAATCGAGGTCGTGGGTCTCCGCGGCGTCGATGGCCTGATCGAGGCATTGCACCGCACGAACACGAGCGCATCTGGCCGGAGCGGCCTATCACCGAACCAGCAAAAGTTTCTGGCTGATGCGAGGCAGTCGAGCGGGCCTGAGGCGCTGGTACCCAGCACTGCGGTCGGCGCGTTAGCCGATGCGATCGCCGCCGAAAACGATCAGCTCAGCGCAAGCGAGTCCATCGACCGAGCGAACACCGTTCTGCAGTCCGCGCTCACCCGGCGCGCGCAGCGGCTCGCAACCCATCCGACCCAGTAAAGGGGAATCGACATGCAAACGACGACGAACACCGCACGCAAGCCACAGTGGGCCGATCTGCTCGCCGCGATAGAAACTTTCACCGCCGCCGCAGTAACTCGTACCCAGCAGCACAGGCCGCCGGCGAAGCTAGACCTGGCCGATCTCGCCGAGCAACTGCGCGCCGTCGCGCATGCCTGGCGACCCGGGTCGGCTGATGCTGGCATTGCGGCCGTCGAGGCGGCCGCCCACCAGCACGCAACCAACGTCGCCGCTGCCGGCGCGGTCTTTGGCCCGATGTCGAGCATGCACGCCGAGATCTCGGTCCGAGAAGCCGCGAAGGTACTCCACCTGGGGGCAGTGGACTTCGGACGTGATGCTGAGCTCGACGCTGCGCGATCTGCCGAAGCATCCGCGCAGCACGATCTCGAATCCGCCCAAGCGGCCATCGAAATCGCACTCGAGGGCACTGACGTTCAGGAAGTGCTTCGGCTGCGCCAGGCGATCGAGGTCGAGCTGCCCAACAAGGTCGCCGAACGCCACCTCACCGTGCTCGAACTGGTTGCTGAACGTCGAAAAGCGGAAGCCGACGTGCCCCGCGAGCTACACCGCGTAGCGCGCGACCGCCTCCGGGACGCCGACACAGCGGTTGAAGAGGCCAAAAACAAGCTGGCCGCAGCCCAGGCATCTCACGCCGAGGCATTCCTGGCCGCGCAGACCATTGCCGCGACCGCGGCGGCCGCCGAGCAGCTGGCGACCGCCGCCGCAACCGCGGCCACTGACTACAACCTGCAGATGAGGGCCGAGCGGAAAGAGCGCCTGCACCGCCTCGCCGGACTAGCCCGTACTTCGACCAGCGCCGACAGCCAAGCCGCCAAGCCACAGACAGCACCGCTGCAAGACATGCGCATCCGCGACGACATCAAACAAGTCGCCGTCGAGGAAGCAAAGAAAGAACCGCAGCGGGTCGGGTACATCTCTGGACCCACCATCAACTGGGGGTAACGACGATGGTCGACCCTTCGTTGATCACCTGTAGGCCGCGGCATTCCGCCTAACTGCTCGACGCGCAAGTAGCAGGCCACGCCATCATCGCCCCCGCCAGGATAAGAGGAACTTAAAATGAGCCAACCAGGTCGCTTCGGCGCCGGCTGGGCGCCCGACGAGTCCGCCTTGATTCGTCGGATCGAGGACCTCGAACGCAGGGTCCGCGAAGGCTTCGCCGCTCGGACCTTGGAGGCGTCCAGCATCGGTGCCGGTGGGCTACAGGTGATCAACGAAGGGTCGATCATCGTCAAGGACGGCGGCACGGTGCGGGTCGAAGATGCCAGCGGTGGTCGCGCAGTCACCCTCGGGTTGCTGTCCGATTCATCATTCGGGATGTCGGTCAACGATCCGATCAGCGGCGCTGAACTGCCGCTGTCCCAAATCGCGTTCGGACTGACGGCAGTGTCGGACACGGCGGCGGTGGCCGGTGGCACGAAGGCGATCTGGACCGCTGACGGACTCACCGCCACATTCACTTGTGCTACCGGACGTGCCATCGTGATCGTCGGGGCCACCATCGCGATGGGCACACCGACGGGTGTCGACATCGCCCAGGCCTACTACGGGTATTCGCTCGCTGGGCCGACGCCGTTAGCTCAATCGATCAACCGGGCGGTCCATACGGAGTTCGGGTCGTTCGTGTTCCAGGGGACGTCGATGCAGGTCCACACCGGACTCACCGCGGGCACCTACACAATCGCTGGATACACGATGCGCACCACCACCGGGTCCAATGCGGTACCGACGGTGTCGACCGGCAACAGATCCCTGATCGTGCTGCCGTACTAGCGCCGGGGCCATCATTCTCCTTCGGCGCGCTTACGGGGGCTGAATGACGGGCGCCGACGGCGATGTTATATCCGCCCGACGAGGCCGAGCCTCAGCGCTTCACGAGGTATCGGACCGAGGGACGCTAGGTTGGTATGGTGCGGAGCCGAGTGCCGGACCGGGTGCACGGGCCTTGTGGAGTGGGGTGAGCGGTCTGAGCGACGATCTGCCTGGCATCGACTGGCGGGAGCTTGCTGAGCTTGTAGAGGTGGGCCGCAGATATGCGCACGCGCCGATCGTGGAGGCGGTCCTCGAGATTCAGGTTCGTTTGCGGGATGGCAAGTCACTGGATGACATGCGCAACCTCATGGACGGAGTTCAGAACTACGGCCAGCCAGACAAGCGCTACCACGTTCACGCTGCCCTGGGCTCAGAGGAAAACCCGGTGGACACCGTAACCCGTCAGGCGGTTGGTCTCGCCTTCACGCGCACTGACGGGTTACGTGTTGTGCAGGCCCACTTAGATCGGTTCATTTTCTCGTGGCTGCCTCCGTATGACACCTGGGACCAATTCCAGGACGAAGCACTGGCGTGCTGGCGGCTGTACCAACGAGTCGCGGAGCCGGAGTACACCACGCGACTTGCCGTTCGGTTCGTGAATCGGATCGATGTGCCTCAACGGTTTGATGTCATGGACTACGTTCGAACTGGAGTAGACGTCTCTCGCTACCTGCCGCAGCTATTGAACTCGTACTTCATGCAGATTGAAGTTCCGCTTCAGAGCGATGTCTCAGCTCGCATAACTTCCGCCCTGGCTCCCTCTCCGGCAGGCAACGCATCCCTGATTCTCGATATAGATGCGTTCCGGTTCTCGGAGATCCAACTTGGATTGGAAGAAGCAGAACACACGCTGCGGAAACAGCTCGGAGTTCTCCGAGACGCGAAGAACTATGTGTTTGAATCCTGTATTACAGATGCAACTCGGGAGTTGATTAAGTAATGGCTCAGCTCAGACCACGTGTCGTCAAACCCACGGCGCCCGGCCATGCAGCATATCCAACACGCTCCGGCGCAACCGAATGGCCGGCAGACCTCTTAAGGCAGATGCGTAGTGCACTTAATGTTAGCTCCGAGTTTTGGAGAGTTACGAGCATCAGTCCATCCCTGGCACTCAGTCGGCCGTCAGTTATGAATCGTGCCGTGGAAATTGAAAACGACGATCCGCCGACCGCTCGAGTTCGCTTCCGACAAGTCGCACCAGATGATTCTGATTGGTGATCAGCCGGTGATCAAATGATCGCCCCACTCGATGATTGACCACCATGCGTGGGCATCGCAAGGCGACATCTTCGCGGAGGTGCCTTACGGTTTGACGGTTGCCGCCGAGGGCGGGGGTATCAAACTGCCAGATCATCCGCTGACACCGGCGATGCTAGTGACCTATGATTGCCAGCTTGATAAATCTCGTCATGGCAATCCCCGAATACAGCGCCTGCACTTTTTGCCGCTCATCGCGGTCGATTCGCAGGACCTAAATCGTCAAGCTTTGCTTCGCCGAAATGAGGTACGACCTTACGAGGCCTTCTGGCTGGGCGCCTGTCCGCTACCGATCGGCGAAGCCTTCGCACAACTGTCAGAAGTCTTTTCTGTACCTGCGGAATATTTTGAGCCTGTGCTCAAACCATCCGGTCTCATTAACGACGTGGGCAGGGAGGAACTCCGATTCGGGTTCGGAGCAAATGACTCCAGAGTGGGGACTATCGAAGACCAAAGGCTGGCGCTGTTCAGCGCAAAATGGACCTCTTACTGGCTTGGAATTGAACCAGAGCCCATCGATAATCTGAGATAGATCGTCGACCTGCTCGGTCTGGGTCACTTTGACGCGCGCGGCCTGCCAAACTGACCAATGGCAATAACGAGACTTTTGTGAGCCGTCAATAGACCTAAGTCTATGGCGCGGACGTCCTTGCCGTGTCGTACTTAACGGCATGACACAGCGGGCGATCGGCTACATCAGAGTCAGCATGCTCAGCAATGACGCGCTCAGCCCAGAGCTCCAATTGACGGCGATCCGGCAGCACTGCGCGCGCCACAACTATGACCTGGTCGAGTCCTTTGAGGACCTGGACCGTACTGGCCGGTTGTGGAAGCGCCGCAAGATGGAACAGGCCGTCCGGATGGTCGAGCAGGGTCACGCGGATGTGATCGTGACGTGGAAATGGTCCCGGATCGCCCGCAATCGACTGGACTGGGCGTTGGCCGTGCATCGCGTGGAGTCGGCGGGTGGGCGGCTGGAGTCCGCGACGGAGCCAGTAGACGCCTCGTCGACGACCGGCCGGCTAACGCGGGGCGTGTTGGCGGAGATCGCGGCGTTCGAGGCGGAGCGGGCCGCGGACGTGTGGCGGGAGATCCAGGAACGCCGGACCCGTAACGGTCTGCCGATCGACGGCAAACCGCGATTCGGCTACGTCCGCTCGGGTGAGGGGTACGTGGTTGACCCAGTGACCGGGCCGATCCTGCGAAGCATGTACCGGCGGCGGATCCGGGGCCAGAGCGCGGGTGAGGTCGGTAAGTGGCTCACGGGCAAGGGGATTCTCGGGCCGAATCCTGATCGGGTCGGCGAGCCGCGCTTTCGAGGCTGTTCCGTGGACGCGGTGCTGGCCGCGGGGTTCGGCGCCGGGTTGCTGCGACGCAACGGCGGGTATGTACCCGGTGCACAGCCGGCGGTGATCACCAAGCGCGAGTGGAACGCATTTCTCGCTATCGGGCCGCGGCCACGGAAACCGCCGCTGACGAGGGAGAACTTCGCGCTGAATGGACTGGTGTGGTGCGTCTGCAGCCGGTCGATGCTGCCGGTGTCGAACGGCGACCACGTGGAGTTCCGGTGTCACGACCATGACGGCGTTCGGTATCGCAAGGCGTGCGTCGGCGTCTCAGTCCTCGATGAGTCGGTGCGGGAATGGCTGACCGCCCTGGCAGTGGACGAGACCGTGGGTCTGGTCGTCGATCAGTGGACCGATGCTCGGGCCCACGACGCTCGCGTACTGGCCCGGCGGGCGTCTGCGGGTGAACCGGTCGCCAGTCAACTCGATGCCGCGCTGGCCGAGTCCCGGTGCGGTGATCCTCAGTCGTTGGCCGCGGTGCTGCTGGCGGATTGGGGTGCGCTCGACGTTGTTCGTCGACGGTCCGGATTGCAACAACTCATTCGACGCATCGACGTTCGCACCGGCCGCGACCGAACGATCCGGATCAAGCCTCTGTGGGTAACGTGACCAGCATGCTGGCCGACATCGAACTCCGCGCGGTCGCTCTGCTGGAACTAGCCAAGAGTCCACACCCTGCAGAAGCCGACGCCGCTGCGCTGGTTCACGATCTAGACGGTGCGGAGATCTCGCTGCTAATCGGAACCATGATCGGAATCTGGGGCAGGCTAGCCGCGTGCGAACCCGACATGGCCGAGCGGGTGCTGGCGGTCGTTCGAGCCAGGGCGCTGCAACGCGAAGGTGAGTAGGGCTCCTAGAACAATCAAGAGGCTGGTAGCTGTGGGCTCACCGCGGGAGGTAAGGCAAGGGACCGGCTCACACCAATTGAGCCGGTCCCGGCCACATCTTAGGGTGCCGAGAAGCAACCGAGATCACTCAGATATAAACCGGTTGATTCCAGGCCGGATTCGATCATTTTCGCGGAGCAGCGAGTATGCCTTTGTCTCCAAGTCGGGCCGTCTGCTACCTCCAATACCCAGGCTGCACACACACCAGCACCGAAGACGACCACGTCATCCCCATCTGGCAAGGCGGCACCAACGACCTCAGAAACCGCAAAGGCGCCTGCCACCACTGCCACCGCATCAAGTCATTACGAGAAGCCGCACAAGCCAGAACAAACAGACCGAACTAGCACCCCGTCCCTAGGCGGGGTCTACCCGAATCTTTGCGCGACCCGATCCCAAGCCTCATAACTGCCGATTGTGAACTGTGATGGCCACTCAGCAGAATCCGTCAGCTTCGGCCATATCTGGGTCATGGCTTGGTCAATCTGATCGCCGATGAAGGGCAGGGTGACCTGTCCGATGAACATGGTGCTATAGACCTGGAACACCAAATTCGCGATTGAGAACGTTGTAACGACGGCTGATATCTGGCCGTTACCTTCGAGAAGTTGGAAACGTCTTTCGTACTTGGCAGCTAGCGGTAATGACATACGGCCGACCCACACCCCCGATCCCTCGTGAGGTGCCTTCTGAAGGCGAAGAGAATGAAAGTACCCCCGAGGAATAGTCGGCGCTTCAGTCGCCGCATCGATCATGTAACTCGTCTTGGCGGCCCAGGTGGCTGCCAACTTCTGGTCGGCATCTGTCAGTGAGAGGTTGTTGGCAATGCCGCGGGCAGCCACGGACATCTTTTTCAATAAGGTTCCAGCATCGTTTTCGAGCACTGATAGCCAGGTGTTATTACAGCTTGCGCATATTTTGGCAGTTACATCGATGCTGAGCCTTCGAACGTTTGGTCCAGGATTGAGAGTCACACCTTGCTCACCAAGCCAGCGGGAGTACCAGCGTGGCCAGACGTGCTCATCCGACATTGCCTCTCGGGAATCACAAAAAGGGCAGCTTTGCCGGTCTGCTGCGAGATGGAGCGTCTCATCGAAGACAATATGGTCACCTGCTTCAACCTGGATCGGTTGGGGATTCTGAGGTAGATCAGCGGTGCCACTCTCGATCCGGTCGATGGCCTTCATCACGCAGGACTGGTGTGCCCAGCCCAGCAGGTACACCTCGCGGTCAGGAATGTCATTCTCATCGGTGACCGCGGCAACGGCCGGCTCAATGCCGTGGAAGCTAAGCCAGCTGCCATCCAGCTTCCCGATGATCTCAATCCAGGGATCTCTATTTCGTACGATTCGACCGTCACACCCGAGGCACTCAGCTCGTGTTGAAAATATCGGATCGCGGCCGGACACCAGTCGAATCTAGCGGTCCTGGCAATTGGCCGGAATGCTTGTAGGTTTCCTGTAGGCGGGATTGTACCGAAAAACATCATCGGCGATATCCGTGTACAGGTGATCCTGGCTCGGCGTCCCGATTCCCTGCCCGGTCAAATATCGCGTTCGTTCGGCAAGCTTGTCCTTGGTGGTTGGGGAGAACTCACCGTCGGCTGGGAGCACGTTGTAGATGGATCTAGCGAGCACGGCGCAGTCCTCGGGAAGAGCCCGGAGGATGACGCGGATCATCTGTGCGCTTTCGGCCGACTGGGGCGCTCCCGCGTAAGCGTTGGACCGTCCAATCTCTCGGCTCAACTGCATCAGGAGGTCGACAACGCGGCGGTTCTCAGCAACCTGCAGCTCGTGCAGCCACGCATCTGCGGCGCGCTCACTAGCTGCTACGCGATCCGCTTTCGCTTGATAATCAGCGCGTCGGCGATCCTTCGCGCTTATGAAGAGCGTCACCACCACTGCAACGACGGCCACGCAGCTCGCACTGAGCTGGCCGATTGCAGACGCGAGGTCCGCGCCCCCGGCAAGCAGCGTCTCATGCATAGTCATGATCATATTGGCAAACGGCATTTGATGGCAGATTTCACCAGAGGAGGGATCGGCCTCATCGCGGCATGAGCGGACGTTCAGGTCACGCCCGCAGGCTCAGCTGATAGTGCTGTCGTCGGCGCTCGACCAGAAATCGGGCAGGGACCGCCACCGCTTTGACCATGGTGGCCACCGCGAGAAGAGCCATACATGTGGCGACCGCGATGGAGGCTGTGGCGGGTAAATCTAAGTTGTCGTCTTCACGGAAGTCCTCTAGGTTCCGCGCGTTGAGGGGCTTAGACGGGTCGTAGATGACTCTCACCACAGCCCCGTCCGACTTATTGCTGCCGTGGTGGCCGACGACGGCCTGCACTGGGCCTGATGCTGCGGGGATCAGTACGACTTGCCGAGTCCAACCGTTCGGATCCCCGCCGTTTGCGTCGTAGCTCGACCTGATGATGGCCGCCGCCGCAGTGACACCGCGGTTGCGAAGGGCGAGGTAGGCGTCTCGGTCGCCCCGGTGAGCCCAGATGCCTTGGGCTATGACGAACAGCATCAGGGCAGCGAGGCTGAGGCCGAGGCTTGCGAAGGTGATCCTGACTGCGAGGTCTTTCCGAGGCTGCCACCATTGCCACCCGGGGGGAGGTGGGGACCACTGGGGTGGTGGACGCCATACTGCGTCAGGGGCGAAGCTCGGAGGCGGAGGCGGCCACCCCGGCGGCACTCGCCACCGGTTGACCATCATCGGTTTCATCGAACCCCGCCGTTACCGTCCTCACGCCTCACGATGATCTTACATCACGGTAATCGTGGTATCACGAGGCTGAGCGCGCATACGAACGAACTGTCATCGCTGCCGCATGAGCAAATTTTCGTTCAACGCCGTCTCGAACGTTCCGGTTTAGCCATACTCATCCGCCGACATGGCGCTCCACACCGACTACTGGGCTTTGGCGTAGCCGCCGTTGCGCCTAGAGGGCGAAGGCAGGATGATCCGGACGTGAAGATCATCGCCTGCCTGGTCGGCATCACACTGTTGCTCGCAGGATGCTCCGGATCAAAGGCCAACACATCGACGGCTGCCGCGACAGCTGCGGCGAAGGTCGCCCCAACGCCTACGTCCACACCATCGCCGTCACCGACGGTGTGGACGATGAAAGAAGCTGGCTCGAAGTACCTAGCGCTCGTCACCCCCGGAAATGCACTCACCAAGCAGGCCAACGCGCTCAAACCGGACGACTTCAGCGGCTGGAAGACCATCTCGATGAAGATCACGAACGCGGACGACACTCTCGCGAGAGGGCTCACAAACGGACTGTGGCCAGCTCCCGTCCGAGCCAAGATAGACCTCATGACGCCGCTGGTCCTGAAGGAGCGCGTCATCTGGCAAGCGATGGCCGCGACCACGTCCATGAGCGCTCTCGACTCTGCCGCGGTAGGACTCGACCAGGTCAACACTGAGGCGACCGCAGCTGCAACCGCGGTGCGTATCGCTCTAGGATTGCCGTCGAACTAAGCCCGCCACGTCCCTTTGTCGTTGTGCGACGGGTCGTACAGCACATCTCGGCAGGTCCGGCACGTCCAGGTTCGATGCCCCTCGCCGGCGCAGTTGCAGGGAAGCCAACCGGTTATGGCTTGGTGCGGGCTGAGTGGGTGACCGTTCGAGCAAGTAGCCGGCGGGGTTTCGCTGAAGCATGTGATGCGCGGGTTGACAAAGCCGAGGCTTATCGGTGGCCGATGAAGATGCCTACTGCGAGCGCCACTGGACCTATAACTGCTAGGTAATACTTGCCTCGATTAGCTCCTGTAACCGGAGTATCGGCTTGGATAAACAGGAAGCTTGCGGCCCAGCCAATCCCGCCGAACACAATGAAACCAACGATCACAACCAAAACGGGAGCGCTGGCAGCGGCAAACCCTGCGGCACCAGCAAACGCCACCAAAGAAGCCATCACCCAGCGAAGGCCCCGTATTGCTGCGCTGTCACCGCTCGGCAATGTCCTCTGGTCCCTAACTCGCCTTTTTGACACGCTCCCGGTCTTCCCGCTCCATCGCCTTAGAAGCGTCTTCGCGGGCCTTTGCGGCGTCCTCCGGGCTGATCTTCGACCTGGCGCGCCGGAGCTCCTCAGCAGCACTATCGGGGTCCGTCGCCACCTAAACGAGATTACCGGCTATCCAAGTTCTGACGGCAACTACACGGGTTCGTATCGCGATAGCCTGTCAGCGGTTCGGGCCAGACCACGATGAGTGCCGGACGATCCAGTGGCAGTAACGGTTATGAGTGCCGCGGCGCTTGAAGACAACAACGCCCCCGCCTCGGGATTGAGGACGAGGGCGTTGCAGGCTGCTGACTAGCTCATCGGCAGGTCACGGACAGGGCAACGGCCAGGATGTGACTGGACAGCAACGCAGCCGCCCAAGCGCCGCGACGAAAACGACGGTGACGGTATGTTTCCATTCGTATTGTCAGGATGTCTTTGGCGCGCGCACTCTTAGACATGCATCGGTTCCAATCTCTGGTTGGTTTCGGTCAAGGCCTCGGCTCGGCGCCGACACACCGGCCGGCGCCGTCTTTCAGTTGTGGTCCTGCATGGAGGAAATCGCCACGCAGACCCTGCACTGCTCTCGGCAACGCAGGTGGTCAGCTGCGAATTTGGTCGCACACCCCCAATCCCTTCGCCGTTGGCAAGTCGGTCGCCGTGGCATAGCCGATCCGGTTGTCGGTGCCACGGACCTCGACCACGCCGGGTCGAGCCACGCAGATCTGAGTCAGTTGGTCGACCGGCAGCGCGGCGACCTCAACGGGGCCCGCCGGGTTCGCATACTCAACGCGGATGATCGGAGAGGGTGTCGAAATTTTGATATCGGGATGTCGATCTGGCTGATGGGCGCACGCCGCAAGTAACACGACCGCGGCGACGGTGACAACGGTTTTGGACATGGGCGGCTCCTGCCTGCCCACCGAATCGCACGTAGATTGCACGCGATCGTTATTGATCAATCGCGAAAGGCCTACAGGCCCCGTATTTACTGCCATACGTACAGGTGGGCGATACTGGGATTGAACCAGTGACCCCTACCGTGTCAAGGTAGTGCTCTCCCACTGAGCTAATCGCCCGTACTCAGATGGCCCGCGACGAGCGGACCATCGGTTCTACGAGGTGGAGACGGGATTTGAACCCGTGTACACGGCTTTGCAGGCCGTTGCCTCGCCTCTCGGCCACTCCACCGAGTGTCAAGCGGACCGGTTGCGACGTCCAAAGTTCTACGCCCACAAGCCTCCACCGAGCGGACGACGGGATTCGAACCCGCGACCCTCACCTTGGCAAGGTGATGCGCTACCAGCTGCGCTACGTCCGCACGGCACTCAGAATCTGACACCAAAGGAATCAGATTTACATACAAGCACCGAGCGAGAACTCTAGCCGATCGGCTCAGGCGACTCCAAACCGGGCGAGGTGAGTTTTCGGTACGTCTCCTCGACCCGGTCGCGCAGTTGCGCCGCGGATCCGCTGTTGTCGAGAACCACCGTGGCCAGTGCGCGCCTCTGCTCATCCGTGGCCTGAACCGCGATTCGAGCCCGGGCGTCCGATTCGGTCAGCCCCCGCGCGACGAGCCGGGCCACGCGGTCCTCCAGCGGAGCCTCCACGACCACTACCGCGTCGTAGTCCTCGAGTAATCGATTCTCGGTCAGGAGGGCCACGTCGTAGACGACCACCGAGTCAACCGGCGCCTGAGAGATCCGCTCGGCGGCCAGGGCGCCGATCAGAGGGTGGGTGAGCGCATTCAGATCATCGAGAGCAACCGGGTCGTTGAAGACAATGCGGGCGAGTGCAGCCCGGTTCAGCGATCCATCCGAGTTCAACACCTGCCGTCCAAATCGCTCGACCACGCGCCGCAGGCCGTCCGTCCCCGGCTCGACCACTTCACGAGCCAGCGCGTCCGCGTCTATGACCACAGCGCCGAGTTCGCCAAACCGCTGCGCCACCGTGCTCTTTCCGCTGCCGATGCCACCGGTCACGGCAATCTTGATCACGTCGTCACGTCCCACACCGGCACTACGGCGTAGAGCTGGCGGATGGCCCGCCGTCAGACGCCGACGCGCTATCAGTCGCACCCGCCGTGGCACCGCCGGGAGCGAAGTGGGCGGTGGCGTCCAACGCGGCCTTGGCGATCGCTATCAGCTTGACGTTGATTGGTTTGGCCAACAGTGCCGGGACCACGCTGACAGCCACGGTCCGGGGTCCGATCGAGGCCACGAGCGTTGGGGTGAGGTAGCCAGTCAGAATCGTGGCCGGAACATCACCGATGGCCGCATCGGCCGGCACGGCACCATGGGAGCGATAGTCCTCCACGGTGGTCCGTACGCGGCTGGCCGCCTGGGCTGATGTGGCATAGAGACTGATGGTCACCTCAACCTTGTTCACTGCCGGTTTGCCCTTAGCCGGCGCCGCGATTCCATACTGGCAATACAGCTGCGTAAGCCGGCCGATGTTCGGCAACGGTGACCCCAGGATGTCTGATGTCTTGCCGACCACCGGAACACCGAGGGCTTGGTCAACCGTCTCGACCGGTAATAGATCACCGCATCGGCCACCCAGGGTGGGCTTGACGGTCGCACTCGGACTAGGCGTGGTGGACGGTGCCGCCGATGACGTCAGGGAGTTAGATGTCGACGCCGAAGACGATCCGCCCGGTGGACTAGCCGCCGAATTATCCTTGTTGCCGGCCTTGGAACAGCCGGTGAGGGATGCCATGGCGATAACGGCCGCGCAACCGAAGGCCCCGGCCCGCGCAATCCGGCGACTGCGACCCCGCTCTAAAGTGCTCACCTGACAACGGTAACCAACGGACAGCACGATGCCCGGGAGGCGAACCCCCCGGGCATCGATGAGTTGATTGAGCTTTACCGTCCAGCCAGCTTCTCACGAAGAGCGGCCAGAGCCTCGTCCGAGGCAAGAGTCCCGCTGGTCTCGGCCGGTGGCTCGCTGGAGTAGGACGTCGCGTCCCCGGTTTCCACCGCAGCCTCGGCGTCGGCCTTCTGCGCATCCTCGAGTTGCTTCTTGTGCGCTTCGAACCGCTCGCGCGCCGCCGCGTACCGCTTCTCCCAAGCCTCGCGCTGATCCTCGAAGCCAGGCAGCCATTCCTGGGTCTCCGGATCGAATCCGTCCGGGTAGATGTAGTTGCCCTTGTCGTCGTACTGCGCTTCCATGCCGTACTGCGACGGATCGAAGTGATCGTCATGCAGATCGCCTTCGTTGGCCTGCTTCAGCGACAGCGAGATCCGGCGCCGCTCCAAGTCGATGTCGATGACCTTCACCATGAGCTCGTCGCCGACCTGCACGACCTGCTCGGGAATCTCGACGTGACGCTCGGCCAGCTCCGAGATGTGCACCAAGCCCTCGATACCGTCCTGGACCCGAACGAAGGCACCGAACGGAACCAGCTTGGTGACCTTGCCGGGCACGACCTGGCTGATGGCATGGGTACGCGCGAACTGGCGCCACGGGTCTTCTTGGGTCGCCTTGAGCGACAACGAAACGCGCTCACGATCCAGATCGATGTCCAGCACCTCGACCGTGACTTCCTGGCCGACCTCAACCACCTCGGACGGGTGATCGATGTGCTTCCACGACAGTTCGGACACGTGAACCAGACCGTCAACCCCGCCGAGATCGACGAACGCGCCGAAGTTGACGATCGAGGAGACGACACCGCTGCGGACCTGGCCCTTGGCCAACTTGTTCAGGAAGTCGCTGCGGACCTCGGACTGCGTCTGCTCGAGCCAGGCGCGCCGAGACAAAACCACGTTGTTGCGGTTCTTGTCCAGCTCGATGATCTTGGCCTCGAGAGTCTTGCCGACGTAGGGCTGCAGGTCGCGAACTCGTCGCATCTCGACCAGGCTGGCCGGCAGGAAGCCGCGCAGACCGATGTCGATAATCAGGCCACCCTTGACGACCTCGATGACGGTACCTTCCACGACCTCGTCGCGGTCCTTCTTCTCCTCGATCGTGCCCCAGGCGCGCTCGTACTGAGCACGCTTCTTGGACAGGATCAGACGGCCCTCTTTGTCCTCCTTCTGCAGGACGAGCGCTTCGATCTCATCACCTACGGAAACGACCTCGGACGGGTCGACGTCGTGCTTGATGGACAGTTCGCGGGAGGGGATGACACCTTCGGTCTTGTAGCCGATGTCCAGCAGGACCTCGTCACGGTCGACCTTGACGATCGTGCCTTCGACGATGTCTCCGTCGTTGAAGTACTTGATGGTCTTGTCAATAGCTGCGAGGAAATCCTCGGCGGAGCCGATGTCGTTGATTGCGACTTGCGGGGTGATGCGTGTGGGCTCGATGGTGGACGTCATTGAGTAGGTTGATCCTGACAGTTATTCGTAGTAGCGCGGACACGCCCGAATCGCCCTCTGATGGTGCTTGGCCGTTCTGAAGGACGAGCGACCTACTCCATGTCGAGGCCACAGACCTGTTCCGCACCGGAGAGCCTACTCCCGGCCCCTGTTTCCGGGGAAATCGGCTCGCGTTCGATCTCGGATCGAGATAAACCGGCTAACCTGCCCGATGTGGGAACCGAGGGCGACCTAGGCACGGTCGGCGTCGGCCGCCGCGAGGCGGGTCCGGCAGAATCCGCACGCGCCAACCGGCGCTGGTGGGATGCCGATGCCGATGCTTACCACGAAGCTCACGGCGAATTTCTCGGAGAATCCGACTTCGTGTGGTGCCCGGAAGGGCTGCGCGAGGAGGAGGCTCGCCTGCTAGGGACAGCCGAGGAACTCCTCGGGGCGAAGATCCTGGAGGTCGGCGCCGGCTCGGCAATGTGCTCGCGCTGGCTGGCCGGACGAGGCGCGCATCCCGTCGCGTTCGATGTCTCTTTCGGAATGCTCACGCACGCTCGTTCGCACCGGGCTCTGGACGGCGACACCGCGGATGTACCCCTCATTCAGGCCGACGCCCAATGCATGCCGTTCGCCGCGGACACCTTTGACATCGCGTTCACAGCTTTCGGTGCGGTTCCGTTCGTGGCCGACTCGGCGGGATTGATGACCGAAGTAGCCCGGGTCCTGGTGCCGGGTGGACGCTGGGTGTTCGCGACTACGCACCCGACCCGGTGGGCATTTCCCGACTCCCCCGGCCCGGATGGCCTGACCGCGACCATGTCCTACTTCGACCGCCGTCCCTACGTCGAATTCGATGGTCAAGGGCAGGCAACCTACGTCGAACATCACCGCACCTTCGGTGATCGAGTCCGTGAGCTCACCGCGGCCGGATTCGCCCTGCTCGACGTCATCGAACCCGAATGGCCCGATGGCCACACCCAGGAGTGGGGCCAATGGTCGCCGCTGCGCGGCAAGATCCTGCCCGGCACGGCAATCTTCATCGCTCAACTGCCTCAATGACCGCGTAGCGCCACCTGCGCTTGCCCGTGATGGAGTCGGGATGGCAGTCTGTGGGCCAACCGGGGAGACAACCTCGCGCCGCCGCTATCAGGAGCGAAAGTAGCAATCGTGTCACTGCCCGCGACCGACTCGGCGGACACCGGCAGTGCGCGAAAGCCGGCTCTCGCGGGCGGCTTCGTTGCGGTCACCGCCGCCAACATCATCGCCAATCTGTTCAGCTACCTGCTCCTGCTAGTCGCTGCGCGCCGGCTCGTTGCGGTCGAGTACAGCGAGGTCGTCACCCTGCTCAACGTGCTCCTCATCGGCTACATCGGTCAGCTGGCGTTGCAGACGGTGGTAGCTCGACGCGCCGCTCTCGGCGACCTGGCCGGGGTCACCAGTCTCACCCTCGGAATCGGGTTCGTCGGCGGGTTGATCGTCATCGCCCTCACGCCAGCTCTTCGGGCCTTCCTGCACCTGCCCGGTTGGACCGCCGTGATCTGCGTCGGTGTGGCGCTGCCGGGCATCGCCGTCCAAGGCCTGTGCCAAGGCATCTGGCAGGGTCGGGAAAACTTCCACGCCTTGGCCATCTCGACCTTCACCGGTATCGCCGGCCGCTCGGGAGCGGGGCTGCTCGGACTGCTCCTGGGTGGCACGTCAGCCACGACGATGGTGTGCGTGGCCATCGGAGTCTCACTGAGCGCGGCCGCCAACTTCCTGTTCACTCCGCTTCGCCACGCCCGAACCCGGAGTCATCCGCACGACCGCGTTCCGTTGCTCATCGAAGCGGCCCACGCCTCGCACGCTTTCGGGGTCTTTCTCCTACTCACCGCTACCGATCTGCTGCTGGCTCGGCACTCGCTGCCCTCGGCGGCCGCAGCCACGTACGCGGCCGGGTCGGTTATCACGCGGGGAACCCTATGGCTTCCGCAATCCATCGCTAACGTCCTGTTCGCGAAGCTGACAGACGCATCGAAGCATCGGGCGGTGTTTCTGCGAGCCATTGCGGTTTTGGGCTCGATTGCCGCGGTAGTGGTCCTCGGCTCCTACCTGCTGAGCAGTTTCACGATGCACGTCGTCGCGGGTGACAAGTACCCCGACCTCCGCCCGGACGTGTGGCTGTTCGCCGGCCTCGGTGGTTCATTGGCCATCCTGCAATTCGTACTGGTTGCCGGCCTCGCCGTCCGGAGCATCACGACAACCGGTCTGGTGTGGGCGGCCATCGCAGCCGAGGTCATCACCGTGCTCAGTCTCGGACACCAGGTCAGCGTGCACCGCATCATCGCCTCGGTGTGCGTCGTGAACCTGAGCGTGGCCGCGCTGGCCATCCTCGTGCGGATACGCGGGCACGCGAACTCAGTGAGCGGCGTCGTCCCAGTTGGCCCCGACCCCGACGCTGACTTCCATCGGTACGGTCAGTGAGATAGCGGCCGTCATCTCACGCCGCACGAGCTCCTCCAACGCTTCCCGCTCACCTGGAGCGATTTCGAGGACCAGCTCGTCGTGGACCTGAAGCAGCAACCGGGACCGAAGGCCCGCCTGTCCCAGGGCCCGTTGGACGTGGAGCATCGCAACCTTGATGATGTCCGCCGCGCTACCTTGTATCGGCGCGTTGAGAGCCATCCGCTCGGCCATCTCACGACGCTGCCGGTTGTCGGAGTTCAGATCGGGCAGATAACGCCGCCGACCCATGATCGTCTCGGTATACCCGGTCTGACGGGCGTCCTCCACGACGGAGTACAGATAATCCCGCACCCCACCGAAACGGGCGAAGTACGCCTCCATCTGGCCCTTGGCCGCCTCTGGAGTGATCTTGAGCTGCTGGGACAGCCCATAAGCTGACAACCCGTAGGCCAGGCCATAGCTCATGGCCTTGATCCGCCGGCGCATCTCCGGATCAACCTCACCGGTGGGGATGCCGAAGGCGCGCGAGGCGACGAAGGTGTGCAGGTCCTCGCCGGAGGCAAACGCCTCGATCAGGCCGGCATCAGCGGACAGGTGTGCCATGATCCGCATCTCGATCTGGCTGTAGTCGGCCGTCATCAACGATTCGAATCCGGAGCCGACGATGAACGCCTGCCGGATCCGCCGACCCTCAGCTGTCCGGACCGGAATGTTCTGCAGATTCGGATCCACGCTCGACAGCCGTCCCGTTGCCGCGATCGTCTGGTTGAAGGTCGTGTGCACGCGGCCCTGCTCGTCGACCATGGGCAGCAGCGAGTCAACGACCGACTTCAGACGCGATACCTCGCGGTGTCGCAACAGGTGATCGAGCAAAGGATTTTCCGACTGCTCAGCCAACCAGGACAGCGCGTCGGCGTCGGTCGTATATCCGGTTTTGGTCTTCTTGGTCTTCGGTAAGCCCATCTCGTCGAACAAGATCTGTTGCAGTTGCTTGGGTGAACCCAGGTTGAAGGTCCGACCCACGACCAGGTGAGCATCCGACTCGGCATCCTTCACCGCGTCCCCCAGCTCTGACTGCAGCGCGCTCAGATGCTCGCGGTCAGCAGCGATGCCCGTCCCCTCGATCTCGGCCAGGACGAAGGTCAACGGCAGTTCCAGATCACTGAGCAGGGCGGTACCGCCCCGCCCGGCCAGCTCGACGTCCAACGCGTCGGCCAGATCCCGAATAGCCGAAGCCCGTACGGCCTCGAACTGGGCCCGAGCCTCATCCGCCTCGTCCAGGCCACCGTCCAGGGTTAGCTGGCCACTGGTTTCGGTGCCCTCGTCGCGCAACTCACGCTTGAGATAACGCAGGGCCAGATCAGCCAGATCAAACGTTCGCTGGCCGGGTTGCACGAGGTAGGCAGCCAGCTGGGTGTCCGAGCCGACGCCGGCCAGGGTCCAGCCACGTTGTGTGATGGCCAGCGCCGGGCCCTTGACGTCGTGGGCCGCCTTGGCCACAGCTGGATCGCTCAACCAGGCCACGAGAGACTTCTCGTCCGCGGCGGTCAGCTGAGTCGTGTCGATCCAAGCCGTGGCCCCGTCGCCCGTAGCCAACGAGATTGAATGCAGATCACCGATACCTCGACCCCAGGTACCACCGAAGGAAACGCCCACCCGCCGACCGTCGTTGGCGTGCTCGGCCAACCACGCCTCGACGGCATCCGGCCCCAATCGCGTCACGTCCACGTCGAAACCCTCACTGGCCTCGGGCTGGGCCGAGGTCAGAGTGGCAAAGAGTCGTTCGCGCAGCACCCGGAACTGAAGGTTGTCGAACAACTGGTGAACCTCATCGCGATCCCAAGACAGGCGGGCCAGCTCGCTCACCCCGATCTCGAGCGGCACATCTCGCACCAGCCGCGTGAGTTGCGAATTGCGCAGCACCGACGCCAGGTTCTCGCGTAACGCATCACCGACCTTGCCCTTGACGTCGTCGACATGCTCGACCAAGCCGTCCAACGACCCGTATTCGCGAATCCACTTTGCCGCAGTCTTCTCACCCACCCCGGCGATGCCCGGCAGGTTGTCGCTGGGGTCGCCACGCAGAGCCGCGAAGTCCGGGTACTGAGCCGGGGTCAGGTCATATTTGGCTTGCACCTCAGCCGGGGTGAACCGCGTCAACTCCGAGACACCCTTACGGGGATAGAGGACCGTCACCTGCTCGTTGACCAACTGAAGCGCATCGCGGTCACCGGTACAGATCAGAACGTCCATGCCGTGGCCACAGGCTTCGCTCGTCAACGTCGCGATCACGTCGTCGGCCTCGAATCCGTCCACTTCCAGCATCGGGATTCTAAGTGCGACCAGAACCTCTTGGATAAGCGAGACCTGACCACGGAAAGGTTCTGGCGTCGAGGACCGGTTCGCCTTGTAGTCCGGATACTGCTCGGAGCGGAAGGTCTTGCGACTGACGTCGAAGGCAACCGCGAGGTGGCTGGGAGCCTCGTCGCGCAGCAGGTTGATCAGCATGGAGGTGAAACCGAAGACAGCGTTCGTCGGTTGGCCGGTGCTAGTCGAGAAGTTCTCCACCGGGAGCGCGTAAAAGGCGCGGTAGGCCAGCGAATGGCCATCCAGCAACAGCAAACGAGGCTTGTCCGTGCTCAGCGCTTCAGTCACGAAGCCGAGTCTAGGTGCCCGCACCGACGTCGGGCACCGTTGCCGTGGACCGACATCTTGCTCCTCAGGAAGGCGCAAGCCCCGCCTGATGAGCCGGTCGAACGGCACACGTGAGACGAGCCGTGCAGATCCGCCGGCCGGACTCGTCGGAAATGACGATCTCGAAACTTGACATGGTTCGGCCTACGTGAAGGGGCGTACAAACAGCGGTGACCTCGCCCTTGGTGGCCGAGCGGTGATGCGAGCAGTTGATCTCTACGCCCATAGCGATGTTGTCCGGTCCGGCGTGCAGCGCCGCCGCCACCGAACCGACGGTCTCAGCCAGCACGGCCGACGCGCCGCCGTGCAGCAGGCCGTAGGGCTGGCGATTGCCGGTTACCGGCATCGTCGCAACAAAGCGCTGAGGATCCGTGTCGACGAACCTGATGCCCATTCGCTCGTACAGGAGCTCGCCCGCCCCGCGCAGACGCTCGTCCAGTGCATCGAGCAGAGCCTGTTGTGCCGGTGAGATCATGCTCCCCGGCCAACCACCCGGCTGGGGAGAACCCCGCGGACGGAGCGGCGACGACGCATGGCCACCCGATCGATCGAATCAACGATGCCAAGTGTGCGGCGCAGAGTGGATACCGAGGCGACCCTTCGAACCACCAACGGGCCGAACCCGAGACGAGCCAGGTAGCGGTTGGCGTCACGGGCCGAAGCTTGGACGCCGACCACGACGTGATCGATATCGCGGTCCTCCGCATGACGGACGGCGCCCGTCAGCAGCGCGCGACCAGCACCTCGCCGCCGAGAGGTGGGGGCTACGAGCAGGTGTGAGATATACAACGTGACTGTCGGAGCGAGGACCCCTACCTTCTCTTCCTGCAACACGGTGAAGCCAACCAGGCCGCCGGATTCCTCATCGACAGCGACCAGCACCAGTCGCTCGGGATCGGCCAAGAGCTCCGCATAACGCTCGCCGAGCGCACTCGTGTCGCCTCGGTGCCCTCGCCGGCTCGCATGTTCGGCGACGCCGTTGTCAACGGACAAGGTGATCAGTTCAGCGATATCAGATAATGCAGCGGCCCGAACGCGGATATTGCCTCGCGACACGATGCCTCCAAGATCTGCGACGGCGGACCTAGCTGCTGATGTTGTTGGAGCAACCACTCAACCTGCGAACGCACACTAGCGCGAAGTGGTCACTGTTCAACAGAGGCTAAGAGTAGCGAAAGACAATTCGCCGACAACGTGTGTCGAACGCGTGTACACCGCGTTTCCGGCGTTGTCGCGGCGCACTCCTAGGAGGCGATCTCCTCGCCCAGGTACGCAGCTCGCACTCGGTCGTCGGCCAGTAGCTCCGAACCACTGCCGCTTAGTACGATTTCACCAGTTTCGAGAACATAGCCACGGTTTGCGAGCCCGAGAGCCTGGGCGGCGTTCTGCTCGACCAGCAGCACGGTCACGCCGGTCGAGTTGATCTCGGCCACGATCTCGAAGATCTGCTTCACAATCAGCGGGGCCAAACCCATCGAAGGCTCGTCCAGCAAGAGCAGCTTCGGCTTGCCCATCAGCGCCCGCCCGATGGCCAGCATCTGCTGCTCGCCGCCAGACAGGGTGCCCGCCTGCTGTTTGATGCGTTCCTGAAGGCGCGGGAACAGCTCGAGAACCCGGGCCAGCACCTTCTCATCCGGCCGCTTGAAGCGGAATGCACCCATTTCGAGATTCTCGGCGACACTCATCCGCGGGAACACATGGCGACCTTCAGGGACATGACAGATACCCAAGTTGATCAGGTCATGAGCCGGAATCCCGTCGATCCGCTCACCTTGATAGCGAATCGAACCCAGGCTGGGACGCAGCATGCCCGAGACGGTGCGCTGCGTGGTCGTCTTTCCGGCGCCGTTCGCGCCGAGCAGGGCCACCACTTCGCCTTCGCGGACTTCGAAGGACACACCCTTGAGCGCCTTTATCGCGCCGTAGCGCACCTCGATGTCGTCAACTTCAAGCAGCGTCTCAGTCATTGGTTGCCTCTTCGTCGTCCGTGGTTCCAAGATATGCCGCAATGACGACCGGATTCTTCTGAATCTGCTCCGGCGTGCCCTCAGCAATCTTCTCTCCGAAGTTCAGCACCACCAGACGATGAGCAATCGACATCACGAGTTTCATGTCGTGTTCGATGAGCAGCACGGACACGTTGTCCTCGACGTTGATCCGTCTGATCAGCTCGGCCAGATCGCGCTTCTCGACCGGGTTAGTCCCGGCCGCGGGCTCGTCCAGGAGTATTACTCCTGGATTGGTTCCCAGGGCGCGGGCGATCTCGAGCCGGCGCTGCTCGCCGTAGGCCAGCGAACCCGCGAGCTCGTTGGCTCGCTCGGTGAGGCCCACGAAGGAGAGCAGCTCGTAGGCACGGGCCGTGCTCTCTCGCTCCTCCCGACGCTGCCAGGGCATCCCGAGCATCGCGGCGATCGGACCACTCTTCTGCCGGGTCTCGACACCGACCTTGACGTTTTCCAACGCGGTCAGCGCCGGGAACAGGCGGATGTTCTGAAACGTCCGAGCCACTCCGAGGTGGTTGATGACGTGCGTCTTCTGACCTAGCACGCTGACTGGCGTATCGCCCGCTCGCGCGGCGAGGTTGATGCTTCCCTCTTGCGGTGTGTAGACGCCGGTGAGCGAGTTGAACAGCGACGTTTTTCCAGCACCATTCGGACCGATCACGGCCAGAATCTCGCCCCGGTACATCTTCAGTGACACGTCGTTGAGGCTGGTCACACCCCCGAAGCGCAGGGTGACGTGATCGACCTCGTAGGCGACGTCGCGGGTTTCGACGGGACTCTGCTCGACGGCGGTCATACGGGTGCCCCCATTCCTTCTCCGGCCGGCACGGCCCGCGTCTCCGAACTTCGGGCACCGTCGAGACCATGCAGCTCGGCCGCTCGACGCTTGGCCGGAATGAGACCGGCCGGGCGGAAGATCATCATGATCAGAATGACGGCACCGATCCACATTTGGCGATCCGTGGCCGGCACCTGATCCTTGAGGAACTCCGGTAGCCACGTTAGCAATGCCGCACCGGCCATCGCGCCCGGAAGCGAGCCCATGCCGCCGAACACCACGTACGCGACGACCAGAATCGAATTGTTGAGGACGAAGTTGTCCGGGTTGATGTAACCGATCTGCGAGGCGAAGAAGACGCCGGCAACGCCCGAGGTCGAAGCCCCGATGGCGAACGCGAGCAGCTTGATTCGCGTGGTGTTGATGCCGGTCGCCTGCGCGGCAACCTCGTCCTCGCGGATCGCGGCCCAGGCCCGTCCAATCCGAGACGCTTCCAGACGGCGGAACAGCAGCACAACCAAGACGATCAGCACGAGCAGCAGATACCAGTACTGCAGGTTGTTCTGGCCCCACACGACCTTGATCGGGCCGATGTCGATGATCGGGTGTGGGATACCGAAGGCACCCTTCGGGCCGTTGGTGATATTGCCCGGGTTGTTGTTAGCGGTGATTCGAATAATTTCACCGAAGCCGAGCGTCACGATCGCCAGGTAGTCACCACGTAGTCGCAGTGTTGGCGCCCCGAGTGTCACACCGGCAATCAGACAGACGACGATCGCAAATGGGATAGCAAGCAGCGGGCTGAGGATCAGCCAGTCCGGGGGCTTGACCGGCAGTGCCCCCACCAAGTACGCCGTGGTGTAGGAACCGATTGCGTAGAAGGCGATGAAACCGAGGTCGAGCAGGCCGGCCCAGCCGACCACCACGTTCAGGCCGATGGCCAGCAACACATAGATGCCGATCTCGGAAACGAGCACCTTCTGCCAGAAGCCGGTAGCCGTCGGCGGATAGAACAGGGCCGCGGCGATGACCACGAAGAGCAGCATCTGCGAGGTGCCGATCGCGCGGGCTCCCCCGATCTTGTCCGATGAGATCCCGCGCCGACGCGCAGTCGCGGACGCTGCACCCGCGAGCCGTCCGGCCATGGCGACGACGTAGCCACCGCCGGCCAGAATCAGGAACGCCGCACAGGCCATCCAGCCGCCCGCGCCAAGATTTTGCCAGGGCCCGGTCGCGGCGTCGAATTGTTGATCGGCAGCCAGTTTGGTGAAGTCGTACATGGTGATCAGCGTCAGGACGATGGCCACGACACCGAGACCCGCGGCAACCCAACCGAGCACGGTGATTCGCAGATAGCTGGCGATCGCAGCCGAGATGAGCGTCGCGGCGAATAAGGCCCAACCCATCCAGGCTAGGTACTGCAATGCCAACGGAGCCAGTCCCTGGCCCGAGAACAGATCGTGGGTGTCGATGAGGGTGGCGTTCTTGTTGGCTGGCGAGAACCACGTGGCCTGCGCCATCGCGATGATGCCCAGGACCAATCCGAGCACGACCATCGGCATTCCGGGACGCCATCCGAAAACGCGATTCACGAAGCCACGCGTATCGGCCACATCGGTAGCACTGAGTGCACAGGCAGCCGCGGCGGCGGCGATCGTCAGATAACCGAGCAACGCGACACCGCTACCGAGCGAGTGGTCTGGTGTACCCAGGTAGTCCTGAACCGCACTGTGCGAGGTGTAAGACCAGACCGCGCCCAGCACGGCCAATCCAGCCGCGGTCCAGGCCAGGATGCGTTGCGACAGGATGATCGCCGCGGCGGCCAGGCCGACGGTCAGCAGAAAGACCAGCCACGCCACGGGGGTCGTGAAGTAGAGCTTGGCGCTCTGGGCGAGGCCATCGGTGTTCGCGGCCTTGCTGGCCACCGAACTGAATCGACCGTTGTCGGTCCGAATGTCATCGGACCACTTCATCAGGGTGAGCGCCGCAATCACGGTGATCGCACCCACCGACAGAGGTCGAACCCCTGGTCGCATCAGATATCTGGTGACCAGCGGCCAGAAGGTCATCGCCAGGAAGACCAACACTCCGATGAGCAGGAAAAGGAAGATTCGGGGATGGAAAATGGACTCGCGAAATGCCAAGCCATAGTCCTCTTGAGAGCCCTCTTGCGGGCCGATCATCAGGGCGAGTACGACGCCCAACGCCATGCAGCCCGCGAAGCGTTTGGCCGCGTCCGTACGCAGGAATCCCGGAATCATGCTGCCCGTCCCAACCGCTCGCCGAGGATACCGGTCGGCCGTACGACGAGCACGAGAATCAGAACCACGAAGGCGACGACGTCGGTCCAGCCGATACCGATCCATTGGTTGCCGCCGGTCCACGGCGCGGTCGGCACGAGGTTTTCCACCACGCCGAGCACCAGACCGCCGATCATGGCGCCGCGGATGTTTCCGATACCGCCGAGCACCGCGGCCGCGAAGGCCTTGACACCGGGGATGAAACCCATCGTGCTGGAGAACGTGAAGGCCGTACCGAACAGGAAGCCGGCCGCTCCACCGAGAGCGCCGCCGATGATGAAAGTCCTGGAAATCGTCTTATCGATATTGATCCCCATCAGGGCGGCGGTCGGGGCGTCCTCCGCAACACCACGAATGCTGCGGCCCAGTTTCGTTCCGGATACCAGTCGATCCAAGAAGATCATCATGGCCACAGCGCTGACGACGATGATGATCTGCAGCAGCTGCACATTGGCGCCGAAAATCGAGAACACCTTCTTGTCCCGCGCGAAGTAGGTAGGAAATTGGTTGTTCGTGAAGCGGTTGAACATCTTTCCCGCTAACTGCGACAGAAAGAACGACATACCGATAGCGCTGATGAGGAAGGCAAGTTTCGGTGCGCCTCGGCGTCGGAGCGGTCGGTAGGCGACTCGTTCGAGTGACCAGGCCACGATCGCTCCGGTCAGGGCGCCGGAACCGAGGCCGATGACTAGTACGCCGACAACCGCGTACCAGGGAATGTTCTTACCGTCCCCGACGATCAGGTGGACGATCAAATAACTACCGAAGGCACCCGACATGAACACCTCGCTGTGCGCGAAGTTGATCAGCTGCAGGACGCCGTAGACCAATGTGTAACCGAGCGCGATCAGCGCATACATCGATCCACGAGTGAGGCCGAGGATCAGGTAGTTCATGAATTCGGTCATGCCACGAATGCCTTCCACGCAGAGATATCGCTGGACGGTCAGCGCCTTAGATCCAATAGGGCAAAGGCGTGTCAGACTCGCGAAAGCCCCGCCGATCTTGGCGACCGACGGGGCCCCGCGCTACTAACCCATCACGCTAAATCTTGAGCTAGCTCTGGTCCTTGAGCAGACCGACCGAAATGATGGTGCCGGCCTTCTGCGTGTACAGGCTTACCGTGGTCTCGCCGCCGGGCTCACCGTCGGGTCCGAACTTAACGTCGGTGGTGATGCCCTGGTAATCGATCCCGTTGACCGCGGCCAGGACCGAAGCCCGAGTCACCGCGCCCTTGCCCTTGGCCGCTTTGATCGCCTGGATGAAGGCGTTCGTGGCGTCAAAAGCTTCCGGGGAGTACGTCGATGGCGGGGTGTTGTACGCCTTGGTGTAGTCCGCGGTGAACTGCTTGGCGTTATCGGCAATAGTCGCGTCCAAGCAACCACAGGTGAAGTACCAGCCGTCACCGGCCGTACCCGAACCCTTGGTGAACACGCTGGACTTGACACCGTTACCGCCGGCCTTGATGCCCGGGTAGCCGACCGAGGTCAGCGACTTGGCGAACAGGGCCGCCTGAGCGTCGTAGCCACCGTAGAACAGCGCACCGGCGCCGGAAGACTTAACGGTCTGGGCAATTGCGCCATAGTCCGTCGTCTTGGCGTCGACACTCTGCCGGGTGACGGCAACCTTCTTGACCTTGAGCTCGGCCTCGACGGCGTCGGCAACGCCCTTGCCGTAGTCACTCTGGTCGTCAACGATGAAAACTTTCTTCAGGCCCTTGCGCGCCAGCCAGTCCGCACCCTGAGTTCCCTCAACGTTGTCGTTGGGGATGATCCGGTGGAACGTCTTGAAGCCGAGGGTCTGCAGGCTGCCGTTGGACGCTGACGGGGTGATCATCGCCAAGCCGGCGTCACCGTAAATGGTGCCGACGGCTTTGGTTGCACCCGAGAAGCTTGGCCCGACAACGCCCATGACGCTGGCGTCCTGCAGCACCTGAGCCGCCGCGGCCGGCGCCTTGGACGGGTCGCCGACATCGTCGGCCTTCAGGAGCTTGAGGGTGAAGCCGAGGTCCCCCTTTGCGTTGGCTTGGTTTACGGCCAGTTCGGCCGCGTTGACCTCATTGATACCCAGCTGCTGGTTGTCACCGGACAGCGGGCCTTCGAACGCGATGGTGTACGTGGCGTTGCCACCACCGCCGGTGCTACTGGTGCTACTAACGCCGCCCAGGCCGCTGTCGCTCTTCTTGTCATTCGAGCAAGCGGCCAAAGCCAGAGCGCCGACGAAGCTGATGGCGGCGATTTTCGCCAGGGAACGAGTCCGCACTGACGTTTCCTCCCTTGTGGTTGACCCCGAATGGGGTCTGCGTAACGCAGTTGAACATGATCGGAGCCGCACAGGCACAAGTCACGTGTAACAGGCTCCGTGAGCGTGCACGCTAGCGCGCTATTGCAAAGATTGGGAACGTTCTCGCCGCCTAAAGGCGCGTCGTAATCAAATCGGCACACGTCAGCAATCTGGACCGGCCCAGGGCGACTCACACCTCACGGGCAAACACCGGTCTCAGCCAGCTACCCAGCCAGCCCACCCGCCAGCCCACCCGCCAGCCCACCCGCCAGCCCACCCGCCAGCCAGCCAGCCAGCCAGCCAGCCAGCCCACCAGCAAGCTACGCAGCCAGCTTGCAAGACAGCCCCCGAGGCGGCAGGGCAACCGCCCAAGAAACGCGGTCGCAGAGCCCTACAACGCCCATCCACCGCCAAGTCGGCTAACGGTGACCGGTCTCGCTCAACACCAGCTCGGCGACGGCCCGCATGGTCGTTCGCTTGTCCATGGCGGCGCGCTGAATCCATCGGAAGGCCTCGGGCTCGGAAAGCCGGTGCTCGGCCATCAGAACCCCCTTGGCCCGTTCAATGAGCTTTCGGGCTTCCAATCGGTCCTGCAAGCCCTCGACCTCGGTCTCCAGGGCCCGTATCTCGGCAAATCGGCTGGTCGCCATCTCGATCGCTGGGAGCAGATCCCGCTTGTGGAAGGGCTTGATCAGGTAAGCCATCGCCCCCGCGTCGCGGGCACGCTCGATCAGATCCCGCTGTGAGAAGGCGGTGAGGATAACGACCGGCGCAATCCGCGCCGCGGCGATCTGCCCAGCGGCTGTGATTCCGTCCACCTTGGGCATCTTTACATCGCAAATGACCACATCGGGCCGGAGCTGCTCGGCCAGTTCAACCGCTTTTTCGCCGTCGCCTGCCTCGCCAACAACGTCAAATCCCTCTTCGATCAGCATTTCGCGTAGATCGAGCCTGATCAGGGCCTCGTCCTCAGCGATCAGCACCCGCCGAACGGGCGTCGGTTGCCCGTTGCCAGCCGTGTCCGCTGCAGTGTCTTCAACCACGTCACTCATTGCCCTCACTCCTCCAGCCCCCAGGCACGCCGTTGGACCTGGTGCGCGATCGCAGAGCCTATCGGGCTAAGCTCTCCGATGGCTCGAAGCCCCTGTATCCCAACTGGCAGAGGAAACGGATTCAAAACCCGTCCAGTGTGGGTTCGAATCCCACCGGGGGCACAACCAAGCCCGTATGGCTCGCTTTTCCAGTGTTTTGTCCGGTATCTCGTCCAGTAGTTTTTCCAGTCATGAGCGAGCACATGACACCGGACGAGTTTCGCCGGTACGGCTACCGGGTGCTCGATTGGATCGCCGACTACCAGCAGCGGATCGAAACACTGCCGGTGCTGTCCCCCAGCTCGCCTGGGGCTGTGAGGGCCCTGTTGCCCGAGCATCCACCAGCCATCGGTGAGGATTTCACGGCGATCCTGACCCACACCACCGTCGACGGGCAGGTGGCGACACGACTCGCGATCGGATCGGTGAATACCGAGCGCCGGCACGTTGAGAAGGTCTGGAGCGACATCCAGGCTGCCCTGGTCGCACCGCTGGGCTAGGCCGGGGATCCCAACGTTGCAACGGGCTCGGCCGAGTAGCGACTCCCACCGGGATCAGGCGTTGGGAAGACGGATCATTCCTTCTTGGACGACGCTGGCCACGTGCCGCCCGTCGCGCGTGAAAAAGCGCCCGGTCGCCAAGCCCCGACCGCCTGAGGCCGACGGGGATTCGGATTCGTAGAGCAACCATTCATCGGCCCGGAACTGGCGGTGAAACCACATCGCGTGATCGAGGCTGGCCGTCCCGACGGGGTCGAGTTGTGAGGCCAGGCCGTGGTGAATGAGCACCGAATCCAGCAGGTTCAGGTCCGAGGCGAAGGTCACCGCACATACGTGCAGCAGCGGGTCGTCGGGTAAGACTCCGTCGGCTTTGAGCCACACACGATGAGGTTGATGCTCCCGCGGACCCAACGAGCGTTGCACCCATGGCGGGTCGTCGACGTAACGGATGTCGAAGGCCCGCGGACTCCGTCCGTACCAGGCGTGCAGCTCCTCGAAGCCGATCAGCCGTTCGGTCACGGTCGGCAGCGACTCGGGGCCAGGCACATCGGGCATCGGCGATTGGTGATCGATCCCGCCCTGTTCAAGCTGGAAGGAGGCCGACAGGATGAAGATCGGCTCGCCATGCTGAACGGCAACCACTCGCCGGACCGAGAACGAGCGACCGTCGCGCACCGGCTCCACGTGATAGATGATCGGCACCGTCGGATCACCGGACCGGATGAAGTACGAATGCAAGGAGTGCACCACGCGGTCCGAGGCCACGGTCCGACCACCGGCGACCAGGGCCTGGCCCGCGACCTGGCCACCGAACACTCGCTGTGGCGAAATCTGCGGACTGACGCCGCGGTAAAGGTTTTCGTCGAGCTTCTCCAGCTCCAGCAGCGCTACCAGGGCATCGACTACGCCTTGCCCGGATGAAGCCGTCAGTTCGCGGTTAGCGGTCACGTTGCAGGACATCTCCGATGTGATGCACCCGGATGGTGTTGGTGGTACCGGGTGTCGAGGGCGGTGTACCCGCGACGATAACCACCAGGTCATCGGGGCGACACACCCGCTGCGTCACCAGCGCAGAATCCACCTGGCGCACCATCTCATCGGTCGTCTGGACGGTCCACACCAGGTGCGCCTCGACGCCCCAGGACAGCGCCAACTGTCGTTGAACCGTCTCCTCTGGGGTGAAGGCCAGCACGATGGGAGTCGCATGCAGGCGGGCGAGTCGGCGGGCGGTGTCGCCACTCTGGGTGAACGCGACCAGAGCCTTCGCACCGAGAGCATCACCGATGTCTTTGGCCGCCTTGGAGATCGCGCCACCTGGGGTCCGCGGGGCGTGCAGGAGAGCGGGCACGGCGACGGTCGAATCCTCGACCGAGCGAATGATCCGCTCCATCGTGGCCACGGCTTGAATGGGATAGGTCCCGATGCTCGTCTCGCCCGACAGCATCACGGCATCCGCACCGTCCAACACGGCATTGGCGACGTCTGATGCCTCGGCCCGGGTCGGACGCGAGTGGGTGATCATCGACTCCAGCATCTGGGTCGCCACTATCACGGGCTTGGCATTGTCACGACAGATGCTGATCGCCTGCTTCTGCACCATCGGCACTTGTTCCAGGGGCAGTTCGACGCCGAGGTCACCGCGGGCCACCATCACCCCGTCGAAGGCCAGCGTGATCTCGCGCAGGCGTTCCACTGCCTCCGGCTTCTCGATCTTGGCGATGACCGGGCGTCGAATGCCCACGCGGTCCATCACCTGGTGAACCAGCTTGATGTCCTCGGGCGCCCGGACGAACGACAGCGCAATCCAGTCCACGCCTAGGCGCAGCGCAAACTCCAGGTCCGCGATGTCCTTCTCGCTGAGTGCAGGCACGCTGACCGACACGCCAGGAAGCGACAATCCCTTGTTGTTACTGACCATCCCGCCTTCGCTGACATCGCACACGACGTCGGTGCCGTCTTCTACCGCTACGGCGACCAGGGCCACGTTGCCGTCGTCCACCAGCAACCGGTCCCCCGGTCGCACATCGGCCGCCAGCTCCTTGTAGGTGGTCGACACCCGGTCGTGGTCGCCCTCGATCTCCTCGACGGTGATCCGGATTCGCTCCCCGGTGGCCCACATCACGGGACCGTCGGCGAACCGCCCCAGTCGGATCTTCGGGCCTTGCAAATCGGCGAGGGTTGCGACATTACGACCGGCGGCGGTCGCGGCCGCCCTGATGGCGTGATAGCGCTCGGCATGGTCGCGATGGTCACCATGACTGAAATTCAGGCGGGCGACGTCCATTCCGGCGTCGATCAGGGCACGGGTGCGCTCGGGGGAATCGGTGGCAGGACCAAGGGTGCAGACAATTTTTGCTCGACGGCTCACGTGATGACCTTAAACGCTATCGGTAGCACTCTGTAAGGACTCCGGCGTCAACGGTGGATGAATGGCGGCCCTAGGAAACTCCCGCCAATCACCCGTGCAGCCGCGAGACCCGCCGCAGGGCTCGATGGACCTCAGCTCACCCCGCCGCGGCCATGACGGCCTCGTCCACGTCGCGGCCTTCGGCCTTAGCTCGCTTCGTGGCTTCCAGGACCCGTTTGTAGTCGCGCGGCATGATTACAGAGAACCGCTCAGCGGATACCTCGAAATCACCCAGCAGCGCGGCGGCCACGGTCGAGCGGGTGAGCTCATGATGACGCCGGATGATGGTTTCCAGCTCTTCGAGTTGTTCGGTCGTGACCTCTTCGATCGCGACCAGTTCGGCGTTGACCAGGCTCGGATCCAAATCGAGGACGAAGGCCACACCACCGGACATCCCCGCGCCGAAGTTCCGGCCGGTGGGTCCCAGGATCACCGCGGTGCCTCCGGTCATGTACTCGCAACCGTGATCACCCACACCCTCGACGACCGCAACAGCACCCGAGTTTCGAACGCAGAAGCGTTCCCCGACGACCCCTCGCAGGTACAGCTCACCCGAGGTAGCGCCATAGCCGATGACGTTGCCCGCAATGACGTTGTGCTCGGCAACCAAAGGCGATCGCTCATCAGGGCGGATGGCAACGACACCACCGGACAGGCCCTTGCCGACGTAGTCGTTGGCGTCGCCGTACAAGCGAATCAGCACGCCGGGCGGCAGGAATGCGCCCAAGGACTGGCCAGCCGATCCGCGCAGCGTGATGTCGATGGTTCCGCGCGGCAGACCCTCGGCACCGTAGCGACGGGTCACCAACGAGCCGAGCATGGTCCCGACGGTGCGATTGACGTTGCGGACCGGCAGCTCCAGACAGACCGGGCTGCCATCCAACAGTGCTCCTTCACACAGCTGGATGAGGGTGTTGTCCAATGCCGCGTCCAAGCCGTGGTCTTGATCGATACGGCGATACAAGGTGGTGCCGGGCTGCGGTTCGGGCATGGTCAGAATCGGCGTGAGGTCCAGACCGTCGGCCTTCCAATGATCGATTGCGGCCGTCGTATCCAGGAATTCGGCCTGACCGACTGCCTCCTGCAACGTCCGGAAGCCCAGCTCGGCCAGCAGCTCTCGAACCTGCTCGGCAATGAATTCGAAGAACGTGACCACAAACTCCGGCTTGCCGGTGAACCGCGCTCGCAACACCGGGTTTTGCGTGGCGACACCCACCGGACAGGTGTCCAGATGACAGACGCGCATCATCACGCACCCCGAGACCACCAACGGGGCGGTGGCGAATCCGAACTCCTCAGCACCCAGCAGCGCGGCCACGATCACGTCGCGACCGGTCTTCATCGCGCCATCCACTTGCACGGTGATGCGGTCGCGCAATCCGTTGAGCAGCAGGGTTTGCTGGGTCTCGGCCAGCCCCAGCTCCCAGGGCATGCCGGCGTGCTTGAGTGAGGTCAACGGGGCCGCGCCCGTCCCACCGTCGTGGCCGGAGATGAGAACCACATCCGCATGCGCCTTGGATACACCGGCCGCGACCGTGCCGACGCCGTGTTCGGCGACCAGCTTGACGTGGATGCGAGCCGCCGAGTTGGCGTTCTTGAGGTCATGGATGAGCTGCGCCAGGTCCTCGATGGAGTAGATGTCGTGATGCGGAGGCGGCGAGATCAACCCGACGCCCGGCGTCGAGTGCCGGGTTCGGGCAATCCAGGGATACACCTTGTAGCCGGGCAGCTGGCCACCCTCTCCGGGCTTGGCGCCTTGGGAGATCTTGATCTGCAGGTCGTCGGCGTTGACCAGATAGTGCGAGGTGACACCGAAGCGGCCGGACGCGACCTGCTTGATCGCCGATCGTCGCAGATCACCGTTGGCATCGGGCAGGTAGCGCTCGGCGTCCTCGCCGCCCTCGCCGGAGTTGGATCGGCCGCCGATCCGGTTCATGGCAATGGCCAGGGTCTGGTGAGCCTCAGCGGAAATCGAGCCGTAGGACATCGCCCCCGTGGCGAAGCGGCGAACTATGTCACTGACCGACTCGACCTCATCGATCGGAACGGACGGACGCAGGCCAGTCCTCAGCTCGAACAGGCCTCGCAGGGTTGCCCCTTCGCGGTTGAGCCGGTTGATTTCGTCGGTGTACTCGCCGAACACGTCGTAACGCTTGGACCGGGTTGCGTGTTGGAGCTTGAAGACGGTGTCGGGATTGAACAGGTGGATTTCACCCTCGCGCCGCCAGGTGTATTCGCCACCGATCTCCAGCTTGCGATGGGCGCGAGCCGACGGAGTCTCCGGGAAGGCCTGGGCATGGCGGCCCGCCACCTCGTCGGCGATGACCTCCAAACTCACGCCGCCGAGCTTGTGAGCAGTGCCGGTGAAGTACTCGTCGATCACCTGATCCGACAGACCCAAGGACTGGAAAACCTGAGCTCCGGTGTAAGACGCAACCGTCGAGATGCCCATCTTGGACATCACCTTGAGCACGCCCTTGGACAGTGCCTTGACGTACTTGGCCACCGCGGACTTGGCGTCGATTCCAGTGATGACACCGGTGTTGATCAGGTCATCGATCGATTCGAAGGCAAGGTAGGGGTTGACCGCGGCCGCGCCATAGCCGATGAGCAGGGCGACGTGGTGGACCTCGCGGGCTTCGCCCGTCTCCACGAGCAGCCCGACCTGCGTCCTTTGACCGGTGCGGACGAGATGGTGATGCACGGCTGAGGTCAGCAGCAGTGACGGGATCGGCGCATGGTCGGCGTCGCAATCGCGGTCAGACAGGATGATGACCCGCGCGCCGGCCGCGATCGCATCCGAACACTCCTCCCGCACCCGCTGCAGAGCAGCCGTCAAGGCTGGGCCGCCGCCATGCACCCGGTAACGACCGTCGATCAACGCGCACTGAAAGCCCGGCAGATCCCCGTCGGCGTTGACGTGCCAGATCTTGGCCAGGGCTTCGTTGTCAATGACCGGACCCGGCAGCACCATCTGCCGGCAGGAAGCCGGTGACGGCTCGAGCAGGTTCTGCTCGGGGCCGATGGTCGAGGCCAGCGACGTGACTAGCTCTTCGCGGATCGCATCCAGCGGCGGGTTGGTCACCTGGGCGAACAGCTCCGCGAAGTAGTCGAACAACATCCGGGGACGCTTGGACAGCACGGCTGGCGGCGTATCGGTACCCATCGAGCCCAGCGGCTCGGCCCCGGTGGTCACCATTGGCTCGATGATTACCCGAAGCTCTTCCTCGGTGTAGCCGAACAGCTGCTGGCGACGCGTCACCGACTCGTGGGTGTGCACGACGTGTTCACGTTCGGGCAGTGATTCCAGGTGCAGCAGGCCGGCGTGCAGCCAGTCACCATAAGGGTGCTCGGCGGCTAGCGCCGACTTGATCTCTTCGTCGTCACGGATCTCGCCAGCCGCGATGTCGACCAGGAACATCCGGCCCGGCTGGAGTCGTCCCTTGGCGATCACGGTTGCTGGATCGATGTCGATGACACCGGCTTCGCTGGCCAGGATGACCAGGCCATCCGAAGTGCGCCACCACCGGCCCGGGCGCAGGCCGTTGCGATCCAAGACTGCGCCGATGACCGTGCCGTCGGTGAACGTGACGCAGGCGGGCCCGTCCCACGGCTCCATAAGCGATGCGTGAAAGGCGTAGAAATCCCGGCGGGCCTGATCCATCGCCGTGGCCTGCTCCCACGCCTCAGGGATCATCATCAGCACCGCATGATGCAGCGGCCGGCCAGCTAGATGCAGGAGCTCAAGCACCTCGTCGAAGCTGGCCGAGTCCGACGCCCCGGGAGTGCAGATCGGGAACAAGCGCTCGATCGAGGCCGCACCGTCGCGAGTCAGCGCGGCCGAAGCTAGCAGCGCCTGTCGGGTCCGCATCCAGTTCCGGTTGCCACCGATGGTGTTGATCTCACCGTTGTGGGCGATGATCCGGAACGGTTGGGACAAGGGCCAAGACGGGAACGTGTTCGTCGAGAACCGGCTGTGCACGAGGGCAATCGCCGAGCTGAAGCGCTCGTCGGCCAGATCCAGGTAGAAGTTTGCCAGCTGGGCGGTGGTGAGCATGCCCTTGTAGACCAAGGTCCGCGCCGACAGCGACGGAAAGTACAGCTCGATGTCGGCATCGCGGGCCAGTCGTTCGGCAACCTTGCGCAGTGCGAACAGCCGTCGCTCCAGATCCAGCCCGGTGACACCGTCGACAGCGGTGACGAACAGCTGCTCGAAGGCCGGCATGACCGACAAGGCGCTCGGGCCCAGGTCGGTGGCGTCGACGGGCACCTCTCGCCAGCCCAAAATACTGAGCTGCTCGTCGGCAGCCGTATCAGCGATGAGCGCCTTGGCCTTGGCCCGCGCTCCCTCGCCCACCGGCAGGAAGGCGATGCCGACTCCGTAGGACCCTTCCGGTGGCAGGTCGAAATCTGTGACAGAACGCAGGAATCCGTCCGGAATACCCACCGTCAAGCCGGATCCGTCACCACTGGACGGTTCAGCTCCGGCTGCGCCGCGGTGGTCCATGTTATGAAGTGCTATGAGGGCGTTGGTGACCAAGGAGTGGGTGCGCCGGCCTTGCAGATCGGCCAAGAAAGCCACGCCACATGAATCGGCTTCGGCACTTGGATCGTAGAGACCCTGGGCCTCGGGCACGGCGGAGAACTGCACGCCTGCTCCCCTCGGTCACGAGGGCCCACCACGCTCGGGCCCTGCTGATTCCTTTGCGGGACAGCGTCGGCCCGAAACAAGTTGGTCATTGACAGGTTACCGGCATCCGAGCCCCGTCCGAAAACGAGTTCGATGTGAGGCATCTCGCGCCGGCCGAGCTGAGGCCATGGCACAGTAGCCGCATGTCCGAGGTGAACGACTTCTTCGCCGCGATCACTGGCGGCGACCAGGACCGGGTCCGCGAGCTGTTGGATTCCTCGCCCGATTTGCTGTCCGAAACTGCGGCTGACGGCGCGTCGGCGGCCTTGACGGCCCTGTACCACGGACATCCGGCCCTGGCCGACGAGCTGGCCGCTCGGGCCGGTGAACTATCGGTCTTCGAGGCCGCCGCCTTCGAGGACATCGGACGGCTGCAGGACCTAATTGCCTTGGATCCCGAACTGGTCCACAGCTGGAGTGCCGATGGCTGGCAGCCATTGCATCTCGCTGCCTATTTCGGACGGACTGAAGCGGCGCGGCTCCTGCTGGACGCCGACGCGCCGGTCAATCAGTTCTCCCGTAACGACATCGCGGTGCAGCCCTTACATGCCGCCACCGCCGGACAGCACTCCGAGATCGTGTGGCTGCTCGTCGCTTCCGATGCTCCGGTCGATTCGGCGCAACAGCAGGGTTGGACGCCGCTGCACTCGGCGTCGCACAATGCCGACCTGGAATCGATTCGGGCGCTGAGATCCGCGGGTGCCGATCCGAGCCTGACCAACGACGAGGGCCTAACGGCGTTGGATTTGGCTCCGACCGACTCGGTACGTCACCTTCTGCTGGACGGATCGTGAGCGACCTCGGACGCTGGAGCCGGACGACTGCGAGCGGCATGCGCCGCCAGCCCTCGGCCGTTCTGCTGACCGTCCAACTCCTCGGGCTGCTCATCTACCCCAGTATCGACGGGCTAGCCGGTCGATCGGCGATCTCATTGTTCGGGCTCGTGGTTCTCGTCCTGGCCGTTTGGTCGGTGGATTCAACACCTTGGACCGTCTGGGTCAGCGTCGTTCTCGGGACGCCGTCGGTCGTGTTCACCATCATTCAGCTGATCACCGCGTCCAACACCTGGGTCGGCTGGTCCTCGGGCTTCGAATGCGCGTTCTACCTCTACGCAGCCGGCAGCATGATCGCGTACATGCTGGCCGATCACCGGATCACGGTCGACGAGCTTTTCGCGATCGGGGCGAGCTTCACCCTGGTTGCCTGGGCATTCGCGCACTTGTACGTAGTCACCCAGATCATTTGGCCCGGGTCCTTCATCGCGGCTCAGCACCCCGAGCAGGCTCGGACCTGGATGGAACTGCTGTTCCTGAGCTTCACCACGTTGACCAGTACGGGCCTATCCGACGTAGTGCCGGTGCTTCCCCACGCCCGAAGCTTCGTGATGATCGAGCAGGTGGCCGGCGTCGGCTTTGTAGCGATGGTCGTCTCACGGATGGTCGGTTTAGCCGTTCAACGCCGGGACTGAACAGGCTCGGCTAAGAGACATTGGCCCCGACGAGGTGGCCGATGCCGTAAACCGCCGCCGCCGACAGGATGCCGACGAACATCTGCCTCACTCCGGCGTACCACCACGACTTTTGCGTGTAACGCGATGTCACTGCGCCCGTCGCGAACAGGCCGCCCAGGGCTAGGGCCGCCGCCACCGGCAGCGAATTGAACCCGAACAGGAACGGCAACAACGGCAGCAAGGCGCCCAGTGAGAATGAGATGAAAGAGGAGACCATCGCCACGATCGGGCTCGGAAGGTCGTTAAGATCCATTCCCAGTTCCTCTTGGACGTGCACCTCCAAGGCCTGCTCGGGATCGCGGGATAGCTGTTCGGACACCTTTCGGGCCAATTCGGGGTCGACTCCCCGTTCGATGTAGATCTCGGCCAGTTCGGCGATCTCGCCGCGGCGGTTGAGCTTGAGCTCACGCCGTTCCAGATTCACTTCGGCCTGCATCGACTCGTTCTGGCTGCGAACCGACAGGTACTCCCCCGAACCCATTGAAATGGCGCCGGCGACCAGACCGGCGACGCCGGCAAGCACTACGGGACGGAGGGTGTCGGTGCCGGCCGAGACCCCGGCGATCAGGGAGAAGTTCGACACCAGGCCGTCCACCACGCCGAACACCGACGGTCGCAGCCAGCCACCGGAAACGTCCCGGTGCTCATGGGCGACCGGCGGATCGGTGGGTCCGGAAGGAGTTAACGAAGACGAGGAGTGGGCGTCAGTGCTCATCAGCAGAGCCTAGGTCGGCACCCTCGGCCAGTTCCGGTGCAAGTTCGTTTGAGTCGGTCGACTCGCCAGCCTCGGTTCGCGCGTCGGTCGCCGCACTGCGCGGGGTATCTCGGTGCCGGATGAACCAGGCCAAGCCGCCGAGGAATACCAGGATGGCCATCCAGTTGTTTACTCGCAGGCCCAGAATGTGGTTGGCATGGTCCGAACGCATGGCCTCGATCCAGAACCGACCCAGTGTGTATCCCATGACGTACAAAGCAAAAACGTTCCCGCGGCCGAGCCGGTAGCGACGGTCGAGGTAAAGCAACACGATGGCAATGGCCACGTTCCACAGCAGTTCATAGAGAAACGTCGGGTGATAGTAACCGCATACCTGAGCCCCGACGTTGCCGAAGTTGCAGGGCACGGTGTGGCCGTTCGTCACGTCCACGTCATGGATCTGCAGTTTCCAGGGGAGGTCAGTGGCCCGCCCGTAAAGCTCGTTGTTGAACCAGTTGCCGAGTCGGCCCAACGCCTGAGCCAGGATGATGCCGGGTGCGGCGGCATCGGCGAAGGCGACGAAGGACAGGTTGTGGCGGCGGCAGCCGATGTAGGCGCCGACGCCACCCAGAGCGATGGCCCCCCAGATGCCGAGTCCACCATCCCAGATCTTGAACGCGTTCCATGGCTGCGCGTGAGTCGCCGGCGGCACGGCCTTGAAATACAGTTCCGGATCGGTCAACACGTGGTAGAGGCGGCCGCCGACGATGCCGAAGATGACTGCCCAACCGGCGACGTCACCGACCTGGGTACGGGTGCCGCCCCGAGCGATCCAGCGGCGATCGGCCAGCCAGATCGCCACCAGAATTCCGGCCACTATGCACAGTGCGTAGATGTGAATGGGCAGCGACCCGAGCTTGATGACGCTGATCGTCGGGCTGGGAATGGCCGCTTCGATTCGTTGCACCGCCCAACCGTAGATGATGCGCTCGGCGGGACTGGGACAGCGACCGCGCCTCAGCCATCATGACTATGGTCGAAGGTATGAGTCCTCAGATCGCTTCCAGCTTGGTCGTAACCGGCAAAGGGGGTTCAGAGGTCCTCGAAGTTCTCGATCGTGAGGTGGAGGACCCAGAGCCGGGACAGCTGCTCGTCGCCGTCGAGGCGGCGGGCGTCAACTTCATGGATGTGTATCAGCGCGAAGGGGTCTATCCGACTCCGACCCCATTCGTGCTGGGCGCCGAAGGGGCCGGGACCGTCGTCGCGGTCACCGACACCGGCTCTGTGTCGGCTGCCGATTCCTTCGCGGTCGGAGATCGGGTCGCCTGGGCGGCTGGCAGCACCGGCAGCGCGAGCAGCTTGGCCATCGTCGCCAGCGCCAGCGCCGTCCGGGTGCCAGATGGCGTATCACTGCGCACGGCCGCCGCGGTCATGTTGCAGGGAATGACCGCGCATTACCTAATCAATTCGACCTACAACCTACGGGCGGGCGAATGGGCCCTGATTCACGCCGCTGCCGGTGGCGTCGGTCAGCTGGCCATCCAACTGGCCAAGGCCAAGGGCGCCACCGTGATCGGAACCGCCTCGACCGCCGAGAAGGTAGCCAAGGCTCGCGCGGCCGGAGCTGATCACGTCATCAACTACCGCGACGTGGACGATGTCGCGGGCGAGGTCCGACGGCTTACGGACGGCCGCGGCGTCGCCGTGGTGTACGACGGGGTCGGCCAGTCCACCTTCGACGCGTCACTGGCTTCGTTACAGCCACGCGGAATGCTCGTACTCTTCGGTGGATCCAGTGGACAGGTCCCACCGTTTGACCTACAGCGGCTCAACCGGGCCGGCTCGCTGTACATCACACGGCCAACCCTCGGGCACTACATCTCGACCCGCGAGGAGCTGCTGGAGCGAGCCGGCTCGATCCTGGATTCGATCGCGCACGGCCGGTTGCGGGTCGAAATCGGCGGCGAGTACCCACTCGCCGAGGCCAAGCGGGCCTATGAGGATCTCGAAGGACGCAAGACCAGCGGCAAGTTGCTATTGCTGCCCACCTGAGAACTCTGGTCGACCAACACGATCACCACCGCGTCCGGAGCAGGACTGAGAGCCGCCGCGGCGGCCAGGCCGATCTGCAGTGACGAACCCATGCCTTGTTCCGGATCAGGATTGACCACTGGGTGGGCCTTGGGTGTCAAGACTTCCCACCGAAACGACGCCCACCCCCGGCGGCCAGAACCAGGCCGGCAATCACGAGCGGCGTCCCATCGCCACGACGGCTCAGTGGCGCGGGTAGGCGACCAGGGCGACCGCAGTCGCCAAGGCGGCCTGCGCCGCCTCGTAGCCTTTGTCCTCGCTGGAGTCCGCTAATCCAGCTCGGTCCAAGGCCTGCTTGTCGTCATCGCAGGTCAGAACCCCGAATCCGATCGGGATTCCTGACGTGACCGAAACCTGGGTCAGCCCGCTTGTCGCGGCTTGACACACATACTCGAAATGCGGCGTGCCACCACGGATGACCACGCCCAGCGCCACGATCGCGTCCACGTCCGTGCGCGCCACTCGGGCGGCGGCGACGGGAAGTTCATAGGTTCCGGCCACTCGAATCTCGGTTACCGACCGCACGTGCGAATCGGCCAGGGCTCGGCGGGCACCAGCCAACAACCCGTCCATGACCTCCTCGTGCCACCGAGCTGCGATGAGGACAACCCGTAGCGCCGCGGCATCCTGGACCGCGCCGGTAGCCGGCGCTCCGTGCCCGCTCACTCCTGATCCAGGTCGTCGGTGAAGCTGAGGTCGTGGCCCATTCGATCGCGTTTGGCCTGCAGATAGCGCAGATTCTCAGGGTTCGCGTGTGTCGGTAGCGGAACCTGGCCGAGGACCTTGAGGCCGTAGCCCTCTAGCCCGGCTCGTTTGGCTGGATTGTTGGTCAGCAACCTCATGGTGTGTATCCCGAGGTCGACCAAAATCTGGGCGCCGGTGCCGTAATCACGCGCATCCGCTGGAAACCCCAAGGCGATATTGGCGTCGATCGTGTCAGCCCCGGCATCCTGTAGCTGGTAGGCCTGCAGTTTGTGCAGCAAGCCGATACCCCGCCCCTCGTGACCTCGGATATAGAGCACGACGCCTCGGCCCTCACGGGCCACCGCGGCCAGGGCCGCATCCAGCTGAGGACCACAGTCACAGCGAAGGGACCCGAACACATCACCGGTCAGGCACTCGGAATGGACCCGGACCAACACGTCCTCGCCATCGCCGATGTCGCCGAACACGAAGGCGACGTGCTCACGGTCGTCGTAACTGGATGCGTACCCGTGGGCCATGTACTCGCCGTAGCGCAATGGAACTCGGGCACTGGCCACGCGCTCAATCAGCTTGTCGGTGCGGCGCCGGTAGGCGATGAGGTCGGCGATCGAGACCAACGTGAGGCCGAATTCATCGGCGAATGCCCGCAGTTCATCAACCCGCGCCATCCCGGACGGATCCTTCTCGCTGACCACCTCGCACAGGACCCCAACCGGCTGCAGCCCCGCCATCTGCGCCAGATCGACCGCGGCCTCGGTGTGCCCTGGGCGGCGCAGTACGCCTCCATCTCTGGCTCGCAACGGGACCACGTGGCCGGGCCGGTTGAGATCGGCCGAGGTCGTGCCGGGGTTGGCCAGCAACCGGATCGTGTGTGCACGGTCGGCAGCCGAAATGCCGGTGGTGACGCCTTCGCGAGCATCGACGGTGACCGCGTAGGCGGTTCCGCGACGATCCTGATTGACCCGGAACATCGGTGGCAGATCGAGGCGATCGGCCTCAGCCTCAGACATCGGGACGCAGATGTAGCCGGAGGTGTAGCGAACCATGAACGCCACCAGTTCTGGCGTGGCCAGCTCAGCGGCAAAGATCAAATCGCCTTCGTTCTCGCGATCTTCATCGTCTACGACGATCACAGCCTTGCCCTCGGCAATGTCGGCGATTGCCCTTTCGATCGGATCAAGCATTGCTGGGTGCGCCGCCGTTCATGTTCGTCAGGGAGCCCTTGGCCAGCAGGCGCTCGGTGTATTTGGCTAACACGTCAACTTCTAGGTTTACCTGATCGCCGACCCTGCGGGAGGAGAGATTGGTCGCACGCAGCGTTTCCGGGATCAGTCCCACCTCGAACCAGTCGTCTCCGACCGCGGACACGGTCAGTGACACGCCGTGCACGGCGATCGATCCCTTTTCTGCGACATAACGGGCTAGTTCGGCCGGCATAGTGAAACGAAACGATTCCCAAGCAGCGGCCGGTATCCGGGCCGAGATCACGCCCGTACCGTCAACATGACCCTGCACGATGTGGCCATCCAGGCGACTGTCGACGCGAGCCGCGCGTTCCAGATTCACCACGTCTCCGGTGGTGAGTTGCCCGATGACTGATCGGGCGAGGGTCTCGGCCATCACGTCGAATTCCAGGACAGCGTGAGCGCTAGCTGGAGCGCTCGATTCATTAACCGGCTGCTGGCCGACGACGGTCAGGCAGACCCCGTTCACCGCGATCGAGGCACCGTGGGACACCCCGTCGGAAACCTTGCCGGCGCGGATCCGCAGCACAGCCGAATCTCCCTGCGGCCGTAGCTCGATCACCTCGCCGAGCTCTTCGATGATGCCGGTGAACATCCTCAGGCCTCCCGCCGGTCCGGCCACACGGGCCGGCCGGTGATTTTGACGTCGTCACCGAGGCGTAGGACCTCGGACACCTCCAGTGTGACCGCATTGGACATCGTGGTTATTCCCGAGTCTCCGAGAGCCGCCGGACCAGCCCCCAGCAGTTTCGGGGCGATATAGGCGATCACCTGATCCACCAACCGGTCCTCCATGAACGCACCGGCCAGAGTCGCCCCACCCTCAAGCAGCACATGCCGGACGCCTCGATCGAACAGCGCCTTGAGTGCGAATCGGGGCACGGCAGTGTCCAGGACGATCGTCTCGGCCGACTGGTCAAACATCATGGCGTTCGGCGACACCCGATGACGGCGATCCATCAGCACCCGCAACGGTTGCCGATCCGCCAGCTCATCCTCGCTCGCGCCCCGAACTCCCCTCACGGTCAACTGCGGATCATCGGCCAGGACCGTCCCGCTGCCGACCACGATCGCGTCCACGACATCACGCAAGCTGTGTACGTCGGCGCGCGACACCGGGTTCGAAATCCAGCGCGATGTCCCATCGACTGCAGCTGTTCGCCCGTCCAGGGTCGCGGCGTACTTCCAGGTGACAAAAGGACGAGCGTGATTGACCGCGTGCAGCCAGGGACCCAAGGGGCCACGTAGAACCTCAGCCTGGCCGATTCCGCTGATGACGTGCACCCCGGCCTCTCGCAATCGCTGGGCGCCGCCGGCCGCCACCGGGTTAGGGTCGTCGGCGGCGTAAACAACCCGAACGATCCCGGCCTCGATGAGGGCCTGGGAACAGGGCCCGGTCCTTCCTCGGTGATCGCAAGGTTCGAGCGTGACCACCGCGGTACCGCCACGGGCGGCGGCTCCCGCGATGGCCAGCGCCATGACTTCGGCGTGTTCGCGGCCCGCGGGCTGGGTCGCCCCTTCGCCGACGATCTGGCCATCGGCGTCGAGGATGACGGCTCCGACGGCGGGATTGGGGCTGGTGCGACCGGCAACCGCACGGGCCAGGCCGGCCGCCTGTTCCATGGCCTTGATCTCGCTGTCGCTCGGCTGCAGGACGCTCACTGCGGAGCCGGTCTTTGATCAGCGTCAGGCCCGCTACGGATGCTGTTTTCGCGGCGGCTCATCGCGCTTCTGGCCAGTCCCCGCAGTTTTTCCACCGCCACCCCCGGATCCTGCGCACCGAATACTGCCGAACCGGCCACGAAGACGTCCACGCCCGCTTCCGCAGCGGCCTCGATCGTGTCCTCGGCGATGCCGCCGTCGATTTCGAGGAAGAGTCGCAGATGTCCGGAGTCGATGTGACGCCGGGCCACTCGTACCTTGCTCAATACCTCAGCCATGAATGCCTGCCCACCGAAGCCAGGCTCCACCGACATGACCAGCAGCGTGTCGAATTCCCGCAGTACCTCCAAGTACGGCTCGATCGGGGTGTCGGGCTTGACCGACAGGCCGGCCATCGCCCCCGCCGATCGAATCGCCCGGGCCGTCTGAACCACGTCGTAGGCGGCCTCGACGTGAAACGTGACGTTGGCCGCTCCCGCCTCGGCATAGCCGACCGCCCACCGATCGGGATCCTCGATCATAAGGTGACAATCCAGCGGGATGCCCGATGCCTGACGAAGGCTTTTCACGACCGGGAGCCCGATGGTCAGGTTTGGCACGAAGTGGTTGTCCATCACATCGACGTGCAACCAGTCGGCTTGATCCACCGAATCAGCCGCCGCCCCGAGATGGGCGAAATCGGCCGAGAGGATGCTCGGCGCGATCATGGGCTCGGGGCTGGAGGCGCGCACGGACGAAGTCTGCCAGGCAGCAGGAAATAGTGCTCAGTTGGTCCGGCGGAGTCCGGCGAAGAACATCGCGTCGGTGCCGTGGCGATGTGGCCACAGCTGAACGGTTCGGGGCTCGCCAGATTCCGTGTCCGCCGCAATGCCGAGATCAGCATCCGCACTGCGAGCAAAGCTCGAGCGGGCATCGAGCAGCTCCACGGGTTCGGTGGCCAGCGCAGCCTGGATGACCTCGGTCGTTTCGGCTGGATGCGGTGAGCAGGTCACGTAGGCCAGCACCCCACCGGGACGAAGTAACCGAACGGCCGCGGACAGCAGTTCGCTCTGTAGTTGCACCAGTTCAGCCACGTCCTCAGGCTGGCGCCGCCACCGAGCCTCCGGGCGGCGGCGCAGCGCCCCGAGCCCCGTGCAGGGCGCATCCAGCAGGATCCGGTCGAAGCCGCGATCGTCGCTTGGCAGCTCGCGAGCATCAGAGACGGTTACCTCCACCGGCCAGCCCTGCACGGCCTGAGCGAGCAGGCGGGCCCGGTGGGAGTGCAATTCGTTGGCCGACAGTTGCGCTCCGCGGATCGAGGCCAGTCCGGCCAGCAGCGCGGCCTTGCCGCCCGGCCCGGCGCACAGGTCGAGCCATCGTTCATCCGGCCCCTCGAGCGGAAGCTGGGTCATTGCCAGCGCGCACAGCTGGCTGCCCTCATCCTGCACCGCGGCTCGGCGATCTCGGACCGCCGCTATCCGTCCGGGGTCGCCACGGTTCAAACGGACCGCAAAGGGAGAGTACGGTCCCGCAACCCCGTCGGCTTCGGCCAGCAACTCGGCTCGTTCGATGCGTCCGGGCCAGGCCACCAGATGGGTCTGTGGTCGGGTGTCGTCAGCCGCGAGGGCATCGGCGATCTCATCGCCGCGATCACCCAGCGCGGCCTGGAATGCACCAACAATCCAGCCCGGATGGCTGTAGCGCACCGCGAGCTGACCCAGCTCGGACGCCGATGCCGTGATCTGCCGGCACCACGCCTCATAATCGCGAGCCGCAACTTTGCGTAGTACCGCGTTCACGAAACCCGCCGCGCGCGACTGGCCACTTGAGCGCGCGAGATCGACGCTGGTCGATACGGCCGCGTGGGTAGGGATGCGGGTCCGCAGCAACTGATAGGCCCCGAGCCTGAGCACGTCCAGCACGGCGTCAGAGATGTCGTCCAGCTCTCGGCTGGAACAGCGCCGCAGGATTTCATCAATCGTTCCCTGGGCCCGCAAAGTGCCGTAGCCGAGCTCGGTGGCCAGCGCCGCATCCCGCCCATCCAGCCCGGAATCGGCCAACAGCTTCGGCAGCGCCAGGTTGGCGTAGGCGTCTGCGAGAGACACCTGTTGCAACAAGCGAAAGGCGACCATGCGCGCCCGGTCGTCAGGCAAGGTGTCTTCAGCCAAGCCGCTCACCGGCGCCCCAGTCCGCGCGCAGTGACCGGCCGCGCATCCAGTCCGCCGCGGGCATCATGCGCCGGCCCGGCGGCTGGACCAGCCCGAGCACGATCGGGACGGTCGCTGTCCCGACCAGAACCTGATGCTTGTTGACAGCCAGCTCGCCCGGCGCCAGTAACTCGTCCGAGTCGGTCACAACCCCCACCGGACCCAGTTTCATCCGATCGCCCAGGTAATTCGTCCATGCCCCGGGTGTCGGCGTGCAGGCCCGGATGCGGCGGTCGATGGCCAGCGCCGGTTGGTCGAAGGAGATCCGGGCGTCAGCCGGGGTGAGCTTGGGCGCGAGCGAGATCCCGTCTACCGGCTGGGCGACCGCGGTCAGGGACCCCTCGGCAATGCCATCCAAGGTGGCCAGCAGCAGCTGCGCACCGCCGATCGACAACCGCTCCAGCAGATCCCCGGCTGTATCGGAAGGCCGCACCGATTCGGTCATTACTCCGTACACGGGGCCGTCGTCCAAGCCGGGACCGATCAGGAAGGTGGAGGCTCCGGTTGTCGCATCACCATGCAGGATTGCGTGCTGGACCGGGGCTGCACCACGCCAGGCCGGCAACAGCGAGAAGTGCAAATTCACCCATCCCCGGCTGGGCAAACTCAACGCCGGTTCGCGGAGCAATGCTCCGTAGGCAACGACGGGGCAACATTCGATCCGGCGGGCGTGCATCTCCGCCAGGAACACCGGATCGGACGGTGAGGCCGGGCTGAACACCTCGATTCCGTGGGCCCGAGCGAAGTCGGCCACCGGCGATGGTTGCACCTTGCGACCCCGTCCTGATGGAGCCTGCGGACGGGTGAGAACGGCGACCACCTCGTGACGGTCCTGGTCCAACAGCGCGCGCAGCGACGGCAGGGCCACCGCAGGCGTGCCCGTGAACAGCAACTTCACCGATGTGGGCTGACTTTGATCACCGGAACGGGCGCCGAACTCAGGAAGAAATCGGCCTGTCTGATCTCACGCATAGCTTGCTTGCGCGTCTCGGCATCCAGGCGTTGGACGAACAGCACGCCGTCCAGGTGGTCGGTCTCGTGCTGGATGCAGCGAGCCAGCAGCTGGCTGCCCTCAACGGTGATGGGGTCGCCGTAGCTGTTCTGGCCATGAGCCACCACATGAAGCTTTCGCGAGCAGTTGTAGGACAGGCCCGGAATCGATAGGCAACCCTCGCTGCCGTCCTGCAAGTCCTCGTCGGGAAAGTGCAGCACCGGGTTGATCAGATGGCCCTGCTCGTCTTCGCTGACGTGATAGGTGAAGACCCGCAGACTCACCCCGATCTGAGGAGCGGCCAGTCCGCTGCCCGGCGCGTCGATCATGGTTTCGGTGAGGTCGGCCACGAGCTGGCGAAGCTCGGCGTCGAACACGGTGACCGGATCCGCCACGGTGCGCAGCACCGGGTCTCCGAAGAGCCGGATCGGCATGACAGTCACCGGGCCAGTGTAGTGAGGCAGACACTGCGGCTCCGTGACAAACCACGGCGAGATATTTAGTATGGCTAACGAATCGGAAGGAAGTTGGTCGTGGTCGAAGTCGATCCCCACGAACGCCGAGTAGCACTGGTCGTCACGACGGTCGGAGTGCTGGCGGCGTTTGTCAACAGCTCTATCCTCATCATCTCGCTACCGGACATTTTCAACGGGTTGGGCATCAATCCTTTAGAACCCAAATCCATCAGCATCCTGCTGTGGCTGCTGATGGGCTACCTGCTGGCCACCTCCGTCCTCGTGGTCACCTTCGGTCGACTCGGCGACCAGTACGGGCGAGCCAAGCTGTTCAACCTCGGATTTCTTATCTTCACCATCGGTTCCGTCGCCTGCGCCCTGGTACCGAGCTCGGGCTCAGCCGGCGCCTGGGAGCTCATCATCCTGCGGGTTCTGCAAGGTGTGGGCGGAGCCATGATTGCCGCCAATTCGACGGCCATCATCACCGATTCCTTCCCGCCCGACCGCCGCGGCTTTGCTATCGGGGTCAACCAGGTCGCCGCCCTGGCCGGCGGTTTTGTTGGCCTGATCATCGGCGGTCTGCTGGCACCCTGGCACTGGAGACTGGTGTTCTGGGTCAGCGTCCCGATCGGAATCTGGGGAACGTATGTGGGCTACCGCCACCTCAGGGACGACCCCAACCGGCACCGGATCACAACTCGGATCGATTGGTGGGGCAACCTCACGTTCGGAGTAGGACTCGTCGCGATCCTGGTAGCCCTGACCTATGGCATCCAGCCGTACCACGGACACACGATGGGTTGGAGCTCTCCGTGGGTGCTCGGCGGCTTGATCGGCGGCGCGGTGTTGCTGGTGGGCTTCGTGTTCGTCGAGGGCCGAGTCCCCGACCCGATGTTCAACCTGGACCTGTTCCGCATCCGAGCCTTCAGCGCGGGCGCCGGCTCCGGACTGCTCGCGGCCATCTCTCGAGGCGGCCTGCAATTCATGCTGATCATCTGGCTGCAGGGCATCTGGCTTCCGCTGCACGGCTATTCATTCCACGACACTCCGTTGTGGGCTGGCATCTACATGCTGCCGCTCACCGTGGGCTTTCTGATCGCCGGACCGGTGTCCGGGGCCTTGTCGGATCGCAAAGGCGCTCGGGCGCTGGCCACCAGCGGTCTGGCCCTCACCGCGGTCAGCTTCGCCGGACTGATGTTTCTGCCGGCCGATTTCAACTATTTGATCTTCGCGGGGCTGCTGGCGCTCAACGGAATCGGATCGGGCCTGTTCGCCTCGCCGAACGCTTCGGCCATCATGAATGCGGTGCCGGCGTCCGACCGCGGATCGGCTTCGGGTGTGCGGGCTACCACTCAAAACGCGGGCATGGTCCTTTCCATCGGAATCTTTTTCTCTTTGATGGCGGCCGGATTGGCCAGCAGCATGCCCAGCGCGCTGCACGACGGACTGGTAGCCAACGGGGTCAGCCCAGCCGACGCCACGACCGCGGCCAATCTGCCACCGATCGGTACCTTGTTCGCGGCATTCCTCGGGACGAACCCCATCAAGCAACTACTCGAACAGGTCGACCCGGCAGCATCGGTCCCGCCGGCCGTCGCCAACAACACCTTCTTCCCGCACATCATCTCGGCGCCATTCATGCACGGGATCACCGTCGTATTCTCCGCGTCCATCCTGATGATCGTGGTTGCGGCCTTCGCCTCGCTGCTGCGCGGCGGCAAATTCGTACACAAGGACCAGCGCGATCCCAGCGGTCTCGTCGCTGAAGGCGAGGAGCTGGCGCCGACGCTGGAACCCAGCCACGTAAGCAGCTAGGCGCCTGCGTGCATCGCTCAGCTGGCCCGAGCTAGCCCAGGTTCATCGGATCGAGCTCGGTGCGTACCGGCCGTGGAGCTTTGCGGGCCGAACGGATGGCCGCGGCCGCGTGCAGAGCTTCGGCCAGGGCCACGCCGTCACCCCGGGCAACCCGCAGTAGAAGCCTGATTTGATCGTCCTCGCTCCGATCCTCAGGGACCGGAACCGAGCCCAGCTCGGTGGCGCTCGCCGGCAGCTCAACCAGGCTTAGAAACTCGGCCACATCGCTCGGGGTGCCGGTGATCGCGGCCAGCCGGGTCACCGGCGGAAAGCCGAGCTCAGCCCGGTCGGCCAGCTCACGCTCGGCGTGGCCGGCGGCATCCCAACGAATGAGCGCCTGGACCGACGGCAGCGATGGATGAGCATTGATCACCACCGAACCCGACGGACCAACCAGGGCGATCGCGTTGGCCCATCGGCGAAAGGCCTCCTCGGCCACCCTCAGATCGGGACGCGACAACATCGACCATCCATCCAGCAAGAGTGCGGCCCCGTAACCACACTCGACCACGGGTTCGGCCCCGGGCGTCGCGACGACAACGGACGGTCCAGGCGGCACCGTGTCCAGCACCCGCGAGCCGGCACTGATCCGAGTGATCACGCCCGGAAACGCCCGGCCGATCTCTTCCGCGGTCCGGCTCGAGCCGACCGCCATCGCCCGCAGTCGACGCGACCCACAAACCGGGCAACACCAATCACCGGCCGTACGTCCGCACCATCGACACGTGGGGATGCCCTCCGCAGACGCCAGTGTGAGCGGTCCGTTGCAAGTCGCACAACGGGCCGGGGTTCGGTCCTTGACACAGGCTACGGCCGGCAGGTAACCCCGACGAGGCACCTGAACGAGTACCGGCAGCCCGTCCTCCAAGGACGCCCGAGCCGTCCGGAACGACAAGGCCGGGAGCCGCGCCGAGCGCGCCGCTGCGTCGCGACCAATCTCGAAATCGTCGCCGACCGCCGTGATCCGCGGACAGGCTGATCGCAGGGTGAAGCGATCAGCCGAGATCAGACGGGCCCAGCCCGAACGCAGCAACATGGCCGATTCGGCCGTCTGGCCGAAGCCGCCGATCAACAGAGACGTCCCGGCTAGCGAAGACCGCAGGACGGCCACATCACGAGCATGGGCGTACGGAGCGCGCGGCTCAGCCTGCAGATCGTCGCCGTCGTCCCAGACGATGATCAGGCCCAAGTCGGTTACCGGAGCATAGACAGCTGAACGGGGGCCGAGCACCACCCGAGCCGCACCACGGCGAACCGATAGCCATCGCCGGTAGCGGGCCTCGGGCCCAAGGCCGGCCGACAGAGTCACATGCGACTCGGCGGGCAGCACAGTGCTCAAGGCCAAGTCCACCCGAGCCACATCGCGAGCGTCCGGCACTACGAGGATGACCCCGCGCCCAGCCCGCCGAGCCACCGCCGCCAGTTCGGCGAGCCGAAGCGGCCAGTCTTCGCTCGGCATGGCGTTCCAGATCGCCCGGGCGGTCCCCCCGCGCTCGAGCTGACCTACGAACGCGGAGCCGGCCCGGTACCGCTGCCAACCGGCCAGGTCCGGTCCGGTCCCGCCGGTTGCTGGGTCGGTGCGGTCGCTGCCGGGGTCGGCCAATGCGACGGCCGTCTCGGCCCGGGCGTGGCGAGGTGGAACGGCCAGTCGAACGACATCGGCGAATGTTCCGGCCCATCGATCGGCGACGGCTCGGAACAACACCGCCGTGTCGGGCGTCAACACCGGTTCGCTACCGATGCCCCGTTGCAAAAAGGCCAATCGTCCATCGTGGTCGCTGGCCTGGACGCGTTCCAGCACCCAGCCATCGATGAGTCGCCCAGCGAAACGGACCCGCACCCGCGACCCGGCGACGATGTGGTCGCTCAGGTCCTCGGGAACCAGATAGTCAAACGGCCGGTCCAGATGCGGCAACGGCGAGTCGATCGCCACCCGCGCGATCGGCAGTGAACTCGCCGCCGACGCGGGACGGGATGCGGCAGCCACGAGCTATGCCTACCAGCTCACTCCGTCAGTTTCAGTGCGAACCGTTAGCGTCCGCATCCGCAGACCTCAGGAGTTGGCGAGCTTGGCCAATTGCTCGGCGCGATCGGTTCGCTCCCAGGTGAAGTCGGCATCCTCGCGACCGAAGTGACCGTAAGCCGCCGTCTTTTGATAGATCGGGCGCTTGAGGTCGAGGTCGCGAATGATCGCCGCCGGGCGTAGATCGAAGGTCTCATTGATGGCGTCGATGATCTTGTCCACGGCCACGGTCTCGGTGCCGAAAGTCTCGACGAACAGGCCGACCGGTTCCGCCTTACCGATGGCGTAGGCCACTTGGACCTCACAGCGCGAGGCCAGCCCGGCCGCCACCACGTTCTTGGCCACCCAACGCATCGCGTAGGCGGCCGATCGGTCCACCTTCGACGGGTCCTTGCCGGAGAACGCTCCGCCACCGTGGCGAGCCATGCCCCCATAGGTGTCGACAATGATCTTGCGACCGGTCAGCCCGGCATCGCCCATCGGACCACCGATGACGAAACGCCCGGTCGGGTTGACCAGCAGCCGATAACCGGAAATGTCCAGGCTCTCCGCGATCGCATCGACGACCGGCTTGACAACGTGCTCCTCGATGTCCGGCTTGAGCAACGTATCCAAATCGATGTCATCGGCGTGCTGGGTCGAGACGACCACAGTGTCCAGTCGGACGGCCTGCCCATCGACGTATTCGATAGTGACCTGGGTTTTGCCGTCGGGACGCAGGTAGGGCACCGTGCCGTTCTTGCGAACCTCGGTCAGCTTCTCGGCCAGGCGATGCGCCAGCCAGATCGGTAACGGCATCAGCTCGGGGGTCTCGTTCGAGGCGTAGCCGAACATCAGGCCCTGGTCGCCGGCACCCTGAGCGGCAATCGCATCCTCGGAGCCCTCGACACGAGCCTCGTAGGCGGTGTCGACGCCCTGGGCGATGTCTGAGGACTGCGCCCCGATCGACACGCTGACACCACAGGATTCGCCGTCAAAGCCTTTGCGGGACGAGTCGTAGCCGATGCCCAGAATCGTCTTACGGACGATGGCCGGAATGTCGGCGTAGCCGTTGGTGGTTACCTCACCGGCGATATGGACCTGACCGGTGGTGATCATCGTTTCGACCGCGACCCGGCTGGAGGGGTCCTCGGCGAGCAGGGCGTCCAGAATCCCGTCCGAGATCTGATCGGCGATCTTGTCGGGATGACCCTCGGTCACGGACTCCGAAGTAAAGAGGCGACGGCTCACGAATTCTCCTGTTATCTGTTGGAAGGCGCCGCAAGTCTAGCCGTTGAGTCGGGAAACCACGGAATCCCACAGCGCGGCGGCCAGTAATGCCTTCGGCCCGAATGGAATATTAATCTCGCTGCCATCAGCCCCGAGCAAGACCCCGGCATTGTCGCTCTGGCCGAATGCCAAACCCTCGCCGACCGCGTTGACCAGCAGCAGATCACAGCCCTTGCGCGCCAGCTTGGCCCGGCCGTGGGTCAGCACATCGGCACTGTCGTCTCCCGTTTCGGCGGCGAATCCGACGATCACGGAGGTGGGCAGGCGCCCAGCCGAGCGCTCCGAAACCAGCTCGGACAGGATGTCTGGGTTGTGGAGAAGGGAGATCGGGTTCGGTTCCTGGCTCGCCACCGCCGACTTCTTGATCTTTGTCTCGGCGGGCCGGGCCGGCCGGAAGTCAGCCACCGCCGCCGCCATGACCACCACGTCGGCGTCTTTGGCCGCGGCCAAAGTGGCCGCTCGCAGTTCTTCGGCGTTGCCGACGGCAACGATGTCGGTACCGGCCGGCGGCGGGTCGGCCACGTTGGCCGCGATCAGCGTGACCAGAGCGCCGCGAGCGGCGGCGACGGCCGCAATGGCGAAACCCTGCCGCCCAGAGGAACGATTGCCGAGGAACCGAACCGGGTCCAGGGGTTCACGAGTGCCGCCGGCGGTCACCACGACCCGCCGCCCCCGAAGGTCAAAGGGCAGGGCGTCGGGACGGATAAGCAGGAGCTCAGCCAGCCGGGCGATCTCGGCGGGCTCCGGTAGCCGGCCCTTGCCGGTGTCGCTGCCGGTGAGTCGGCCGGTGGCCGGCTCGAGTACGACCGAGCCCCGAGAACGCAGGGTGTCCACGTTGTCCCTCGTGGCCGGGTGATCCCACATTTCGGTGTGCATCGCCGGGACGAACAGCACCGGGCAACGCGCCGTCAGCAGCGTGTTCGTGAGTAGGTCGTCGGCCAGTCCGTGCGCCGCCTTGGCCAGCAGATCCGCCGTCGCCGGGGCAACGACGACGAGATCGGCTTCGCGGCCCAGGCGTACGTGCGGAACCTCATGAGCCTCGGAGAAGACGTCGGCTGCGACCGGGTTATGCGACAGCGCCGCCCAGGTGGCAGCACCCACGAACTGCAGAGCGGCCGACGTCGGAGCCACCGTCACACGATGTCCGGCTTCGACGAGTCTGCGCAGCAGATCGGCAACCTTATACGCCGCGATTCCGCCGGCGACGCCGAGCACGATTCGCTTGGACTGCATTCCCGCCGAAGCGCTGGACGCGGTCGCGGGAGGTGAGTCAGCGTCGACCATCTGCCCGCCTCTACTGGGTGAGGACCTGAACTACGCCTCAGACGGCTTGAACTCGATCAGATCGCTGTTGATCTCACGCAGCGAGATGGACAGCGCCTTTTCCTGCGGAGCCGTCTCGACCAGCGGGCCGACGTACTCCAGCAGGCCTTCGCCGAGCTGGCTGTAATACGCATTGATCTGGCGAGCGCGCTTGGCCGCCACGATGACGAGGGCGTACTTGGAGCCCGTACGGTCCAGCAGCTCATCGATGGGCGGGTTGGTAATGCCTTCAGGTGCAGTCACGCGCTGGCCTCCAGTGGCCTCTTTGATGTTGCGAGTTTTGATGTTACGACGTAAGTCCGACTTAGATCCGATACCGGTAGATCTGATACAGGTAGATCCGATACAGGTACGGCGGACGGCCGACCAGACCTCTTCAGTAGCCAGTCTAGCAACGCGTTCCTCTTCACGAGGCCGAGGATCTCATCGACGTTGAGATCTGATGTGTCCAGGCTCACGCCTGGGGTGCAGGCGGGCCCGATACTGTTCGGCGGAGCGGCACGAAAACATGGTGCGCAGCCGCACGGAAAGCATTGTGCACGTAGCGGCACGAGACACTGTCAGTCTTGAGAGGAATCTGGATGGGTTCACTGCGCGTGGCTGTCCTTAAGGACGCCGACGGCACCGAGCGTCGAGTGGCTCTCGATCCGGACGGAGTCACCCGGTTGCTCAAGGCCGGGGACGGCTCCAACATCGAGGTGCTGGTGGAATCCGGAGCCGGGTCCGCGGCCTGGTTCAGCGACGAGAGCTACAGCGCCGCCGGAGCCCGGCTGGTAGACCGAGCCAGCGTGTTCACCGAAGCTGATGTGATCCTCTCGGTTCGCCGGCCGCTTGCCGGCGACATCGACCGGCTACGTTCGGGTCAGGCGTTCGTCGGACTACTCGGGCCGTTGACCGACCCGGAGATGATGTCTGAGCTGGCGACCCGCGGCGTCACCGCTATCAGCCTGGACGGACTCCCCCGCACGCTGACCCGAGCCCAGGGCATGGATGCGCTCAGCTCGCAGGCCAACGTAGCCGGATATCGAGCGGTGCTGGTCGCCGCCGCCCACTTCGACCGCTTTTTTCCGTTGCTCATCACCGCGGCGGGAACGGCCAAGCCCGCGAATGTGCTGGTACTCGGCGCCGGCGTGGCCGGGTTACAGGCCATCGGTACGGCCCGGCGACTCGGCGCGCTCGTCAGCGGCTACGACGTCCGGCCGGCTGCCCGCGACGAGGTCAAGTCTCTCGGTGCCAAGTTCATCGAGCTCACCGCCGCTATCTCAGGGGCGGGCGAGGGTGGCTATGCCCGCGAATTGACCCCAGAAGAGCGCGCCGCCCAACAGGCTGAACTCGCCGAGCACATCGCACGGCACGACGTGGTCATCACCACGGCACAAGTGCCCGGACGAAAGCCGCCATTGCTCATCACAGCCGACACCGTGGCCAGGATGAAGCCCGGTTCGGTGATCGTCGATATGGCCGCCAGTGTGCTGGGCGGCAACGTCGAGGGGTCGGCGCCCGATCTGACGAACGTGACAGCGAACGGGGTCACCGTCGTTGGGGCCGGCAATCTCGCCTCTGAGATGGCGACCAGTGCTTCTCAGGCGTACTCCCGCAATATCGGCGCGTTGGTCGCTCATCTGATCACCGATGGCCAGCTATCGATCGACCTTGCCGGCGATGAGATCGCGCAGGGTGTGGTGATCACCCACGATGGCCAGGTCGTGCACCCCGGCACCGAAGCCCTACTGAAAACGCCTGCAGCGACTGAATCGGGAGACTCGCGGTGACCCATGGACTCGTAGGAGACCTCACCATCTTTGTTCTCGCACTGCTCGTCGGATTCGAGGTCATCAGCAAAGTGCCCGCCACGCTGCACACGCCGTTGATGTCGGGCGCCAACTCGATCCACGGCGTCGTGCTCGTCGGCGTGGTGATCCTGTCCTCGTTCGTGACAGGACCGTTGGGCTACATCCTCACCTTCGTGGCCGCCGCGTTCGCCGCGGCCAACGTGGTCGGTGGCTACGCGGTAACCGACCGAATGCTGCAGATGTTCAGAAAGCGGCCGGTACCAGCCAGGACCGACGAGCAGGTCAGCTCGTGAGCTCCAACGTCGACACCGGAGTCCGACTGGCCTCCCTCGCGGGCGCGGCCGCCTTCGTCCTCGGGCTTCACCTGATGAACTCACCGGCCACGGCTCGCCGAGGCAATCAGCTTTCAGCCGCGGGCATGACGGTTGCCGTCATCGCGGTGCTGGTGTCGGTGTCCGACGGCGGCACGATGAACGCTGGACGGTGGTCGGTCCTGATCGCCGGTTCGCTCGTCGGTGCGGTCGTCGGATTGTTCTCGGCCCGCAAGGTCGCGATGACCGACATGCCACAACTGGTGAGCCTGTTCAACGCGGTCGGTGGCGGCGCGGCGGCGCTGATCGCCCTGGCCGATTACTCCCACGATTCGCACCCGGTCGGCAGCATCACACCGACCGCGACCGTGCTGGACGTGTTGATCGGTGGAGTGACCTTCTCCGGTTCTCTGATCGCGGCGGCCAAGCTGCAGGGTTATTGGAGCCAGCCGGTCAATCTTCGCGGCGGTCGTTTCGTCTCCGCCATCGCCTCAGTGGCCGCGGTCGCGGCCGGTATCTGGATCATCGCGGGAGCCCACAATCCATGGGTTCTGCTGATCGTTGTCATCGCCGCGATCGCCATCGGGATCCTGATGGTGTTGCCGATCGGTGGCGCTGACATGCCGGTGGTCATCTCGCTGCTGAACGCCTTCACCGGCACCGCGGTGGCCATGGCCGGCTTCGTGCTGGAGAACGCAACCCTGACGATTGCCGGCGCCCTCGTCGGCGCGTCCGGTGCCATCCTCACCAAGCTGATGGCCGATGCCATGAACCGGTCGGTGGTCTCGATCATCGCTGGCGGATTCGGGACCGGAGCCACGGGAATCGACGTCGCTACGACGTCGTCGGGGTCGGTGAAGTCGATTGCGATCGATGACGCCGCATTGCAGTTGGCCTATGCCAGCAAGGTAATCATCGTTCCCGGTTACGGCCTGGCAGCGGCTCAAGCTCAGCACGAAGTCCGCGAGCTGGGGGAATTGCTGGAAAGTCGGGGCGTCGAAGTCTCCTATGCCATTCACCCGGTGGCCGGACGGATGCCGGGACACATGAACGTCCTGCTGGCCGAGGCCAACGTTTCCTATGACCAACTGCGCGAGATGGAAGACATCAACCCCGAATTCGACCGGACGGACGTGGCTCTGGTGATCGGTGCCAACGATGTCACCAACCCAGCAGCTCGACGTCCGGGAAACGCCGTGTCCGGTATGCCGATTCTCGATGTGGATCATGCCCGTAACGTGATCGTCGTGAAGCGGTCGATGGCTTCGGGCTATGCGGGAATCGACAACGAGCTTTACGGCGACCCGAAGACCAGCATGCTGTTTTCGGATGCCAAAAAGGGCTTGGCGCAACTGATCGCGGCCACCAAAGCGGTCGGCTGATTCGCGGTAGCTACCTCGGGCGATCAGCCGCGATTAAGCGCTCAATCCGCTATGAACGCTGGTGAAGGCTTCCGCTGACCATCGCAGCCAAACAGGCGAGGACAGTTGCCCGGAGGGCAACGTAATGTGGCTAGGGAAATCCCGGTCTGACAGCCCGAGCGGACTTAGGCCTGGATCAGGCCGACTGGCAGGCCGCCTCGATCAGCGCCACCACCTCAGCCGCGGCCCGCTCGACGTCATCGTTGATCACAACCACATCGAACTCATCCGCGGCACCCAATTCGATTTCCGCCTGCGCGAGTCGCGCCTCGATCACCTCGACCGGCTCGCTGCCTCGCCCAGTCAGCCGCTGGCGCAGCTCGTCGCGCGAGGGCGGGGCGAGGAAGACGAACTGGGCGTGGGGCATCCGCTGCCGTACCTGACGGGCACCCTGCAACTCGATTTCCAGCAACGTCGGACGGCCGGCGGCCAGGTGCTGCTCGACCGGCTTGCGAGGCGTTCCGTAACGGTGACCGGCGAAGGTGGCGTACTCCAGAAACTGTTCGCCAACGATCAGGGCATCAAACTCGGCCTCAGACAGAAAGTGATACTGGACCCCGTCGGATTCACCGGGCCGGGGCCGTCGGGTAGTGCACGACACCGACGCCCAGACATGAGGAAATAGGCGGCGCACCTCGGCGACCACCGTGCCTTTGCCGACACCCGACGGCCCGGAAAGCACCGTCAATCGCGCGATTGCTTCCGCTGAAAGGTCCCTCTCACTCAGTTCCGCCACGCGATCAGCCTAGTCAGGCATCCAATCGAGCCGACGTCCGCCGGTCCGGCTACTGCGCGTCCGCCGGGTCCGGCTACTGGGCGTCCGCCGGGTTCGGCTAATGCGACTCGGCCTCACGCAGGAAGGCGAAGGTCTGCACCGCCTGCTCGGCAGCGACTCGCAACGACGCACCGACCGGCCCGGCCCTAAGGACCTCTCTGGACACACTGGGCAGCACCGAAGCCAGGCGGCCGGCGAAGATCCGGCGAACGTCTTCGGCCGTGCCTCCCTGAGCACCGATACCTGGCACGAGTAACGGCCCGTTAAATCGTGAGAGGTCGGCGATCGAGTCACCGATCGTTGCCCCGACCACCAGGCCGAAGGACCCGAGCCCACCCGGCTCGCTATTGCGCGCCGCCACTCGGGTCACCACTTCTTGGGCGACGGTTGACCCGCCTTGGACCTGCGCGTGCTGAATCTCAGGCGCTTCCGGGTTGGAGGTCAACGCGAGGACGAAGATTCCGGCATCGTTGGCCTCAGCCCGCTCGAAGGCCGGTTCCAGAGCACCGACGCCCAAGTAGGGGTTGACGGTGATCGCATCTACCGCTATCTCGGAGGATTGGTCGAGGTAGGCATCGGCGTAAGCCGCCATCGTCGAGCCGATGTCACCGCGCTTGACGTCCAGGAGCACCAGCGCGCCCGACGCGCGAGCGGCCAGGATCGTCCGTTCCAAGATGGCGATCCCTCGGGACCCGAACCGCTCGTAGAAGGCCGACTGCGGTTTGACCACCGCCGCAATATCACCGAAGGCCTCGATGCAGCTCAGTGAGAATTTCTCGAGCGAGGCCAGGTTATCCTTGAGCCCCCAATCCAGCAGCAGCGCCGCATGCGGGTCGATGCCTATGCACAGTGGACCTCGTAACGACATTGCCTGCTCGAGGCGCTTGCCGAAACTCATGCCGGAACCTCTACCTGACGAGCGGCGAAGAACGCCTGCTGGTCCTCGGTGTCACGGTGGGCGAAGCCGATCGCTTCGGTCACCGAGGCAAAGCCTCGCCGGGCCAACTCCGCTTCGAGTTCGGCCAGAATCCGAATGGGCGCGCTCGGATCGTTGAAAACCACCGTCCCGACCGACACCGCCGAGGCACCGGCCAGGATGAACTCCAGCGCGTCCCGGCCGGTGCGAATGCCACCCATTCCCAACAGCGGAAGGTGGGGTACCGCCTTGTGCACCTGCCAGACACACCGCACAGCAACCGGACGAATCGCCGGACCCGACAGTCCTCCGGTGATCCCGCCCAAGGCTGGACGCAGGGTGTCCAGATCGATGGACAGACCCAGCAAAGTGTTGATCAGGGAGATCCCGTTCGCGCCGGCCTCGGCGACAGCTCGCGCGATGTAGCCGATGTCGGTCACATCCGGGGACAGTTTGGCCAAGATCGGTACGTTGGGGTTAGCGGCCCGTCGCACGGCCGAGATCACCCGGGCGGCCGCGGTCGGCTCGCAGGCGAAGACCTGGCCGCGATTCTCCACATTTGGGCACGAGATATTCACTTCGATGGCATCGACCGGTTGGTGGTAAAGGCGTTTGGCCAACGCCACGTACTCGTCGGTGTGCCCGCCGGCAATGGAAACTACGGCGCGCGCTCCGTTCTCCTTCAACCAGGGCAGGTCAGTCTGCAGAAACGAATCGATGCCCGGCCCCTGCAGTCCGATCGAATTGAGCATGCCGGACGGTGTCTCGACCATCCGCGGCGTCGGGCGTCCGGAGCGCGGGTCAGTCATGATCGACTTGGTGACGACGGCACCGAGCTGCGAAACATCGAAGAACTGGCTCAATTCCTTGCCGGCCGCTGCGCAACCGGAAGCAGTGAGCATCGGATTCGGGAGCACGAAGGACCCCAGGGCAGTCGACATGTCCACCATCAGTGCCCTCCACCCATGGCAGCCGCACCGAAGAGGTCGGTTGGCAACCGACCGACGTCGGACCACCGGACATGACCGGCATCGAACACCGGTCCCTCGACGCACGAGCGAACAAAGCGCGACACTCCGTCGCTCCCCCGAACCGGCAGCACGCAGGTCATGCAGACGCCGATGCCGCAGGCCATCGCTTCCTCGACCGCGACCTGGGCTGGAATCGCATGTTGCTGCGCAATCTCCCCCACCGCCCGGAGCATGCCCATCGGACCGCAGGCGTACACGATCTCCGCACCGAGCCGTTCGATCGCCGCTGGCAGGGGGTCGGTCACCCAACCGCGTTGACCAGCACTGCCATCGTCGGTGGTCACGGTCACCCGGCCGACCAGACGCTTGATCGCCATCTCCGCGAAGAGCTTGCCCTGGCTGGCCGCACCGATGATGACGTCGACCTCACTGCCGGCCGCGAGCAGGCGTTCGGCCAGCGGGAGTAACGGCGCAGTTCCGTAACCCCCGCCAACCAGAATGGCCGGAACCCCTTGTCGCGGCAGGGGAAAGGGCACACCGAGCGGACCCACCAAATCGAGTTTGGTTCCGGCGCGCTGATCGAGCAGCCACCGGGTTCCTCGTCCATGCTCGGCCACTACGAACTGGATCGTCCCCGCGAACTCCGAACCGGGTTTGACGCCGTACAGCGCGAAGGATCGACGCAACAGCATCGACGAGTCCGCTCCCCCGACCGCCACGGCCACAAACTGACCCGGCTGAAAATGGGCGGCGACCCGCGGAGCGACCACGGTGTATTGGACGTAGTCCCCGACCCGGGTGACGTCGAAGATCTCGCCGAGTTCCTGCACCGGTCCGACCGCGTTGCCGCTCATCGGCCGGCCCGCCATTCGTTGAGTGCCTCGTGATGGGCCTGCAGGCTCTTGACGGTGACATCGTCGCGGGCGAGTTCCTCAATTCCCTGCACCGCGGCCGCCGCGGCCTGCACCGTCGTAAGACAAGGGATTCCCGCTTGCACCGCCGCGGTTCTGATCTCATAGCCGTCCACCCGTGGTCCCGAGTTGCCGGGCGATCCGAACGGAGTGTTCAGCACCAGATCCACGTGTCCGGCCAGGATCTCCTCGACGATGTTTCCCGGACCATCGGAGAATTTGCCTACTACCTCGACGGCAACGCCGTTGCGCCGGAGCACCTGGGCTGTCCCCGCCGTAGCCAGGATGCGGAACCCTAGATCGTGCAGTCGCTTCACCGGGAAGATCGCCGCTCGCTTGTCCCGGTTGGCGATCGAGACGAAAACTGTTCCCTTCGCTGGCAACGACCCATAGGCCGCCGCTTGCGACTTGGCGAAGGCAGTCCCGAATACCCGGTCGAAGCCCATGACTTCGCCGGTGGACTTCATTTCCGGACCGAGGATCGAATCGACCTGATCGCCGGCCGGCGTCCGGAAGCGGTGGAACGGTAAGACTGCCTCCTTCACCGCGATCGGGGCGTCCATCGGCAGATCACCACCGTCTCCGCTCGTCGGCAGCATGCCCTCGATCCGCAACTGGGCGATCGTAGCGCCGAGGGCCAGCCGCGCCGCGGCCTTGGCCAAAGGCACCGCCGTAGCCTTGGAAACGAACGGAACCGTGCGGCTGGCCCGCGGGTTTGCCTCAAGAACGTAAAGGACATCGCCGCTGAGCGCGTACTGCACGTTCAACAGGCCGTGCACGCCGACGCCTCGCGCAATCCGCATCGTGGCGTCACGCACCTTGTCCACCGTCGCACTACCGAGGGTGATCGGTGGCAACGCGCAGGCCGAGTCACCGGAGTGAATGCCGGCCTCTTCGATGTGCTCCATCACGCCACCGAGGTAGAGATCGGTTCCGTCGTACAAAGCATCGACGTCTATCTCGATGGCATCGTCCAGGAACCGGTCCACCAGCACCGGACGATCCGGTGCGATATCCGTGGCCTTGGCTATGTAGGCGGCCAGATTGTCATCGTCATAGACGATTTCCATTCCGCGTCCACCCAGGACGTAGGACGGTCGCACCAGCACGGGGTAGCCGATCGAGTCGGCTACCGCCTTGGCTTCGGCGTAGGAGGTCGCCATCCCGAACTTGGGGGCCAGCAAGCCGGCTTCGCCGAGCACTCGTCCGAACTCGCCGCGGTCCTCGGCCAGATCGATCGCCTCAGGCTGAGTTCCCAACACCGGCACGCCCGCATTCTTCAGACGCTGGGCAAGGCCCAGGGGCGTCTGGCCACCCAGGGTACAGATCACTCCGGCCACCGTGCCGGACTGCTGTTCGGCGTACACGACCTCGAGGACGTCTTCGAGGGTCAGCGGCTCGAAGTACAGGCGGTCGGCCGTGTCGTAGTCGGTGGACACCGTCTCGGGATTGCAGTTCACCATGACGGTTTCAAAGCCGGCCGCTCGCAGGGCCATGACGGCATGTACGCAGGAGTAGTCGAACTCGATGCCCTGACCGATGCGATTCGGCCCGCTGCCCAAGATGATGACCTTCTTCTTGCTGACCTGCGGGAGCACTTCGGTTTCTTCATCGTAGGAGGAGTAGTGATACGGCGTGCTGGCGGCGAATTCGGCCGCGCAGGTATCGACTGTCTTGAAGACCGGCCGGATTCCGGCCCGATGGCGCAGCGTCCGTACGCCGTCTTCTCCGGCTAGCTCAGGGCGCAGTACCGCGATCTGACGGTCGGAGATTCCGTGCCGTTTCGCCCTCAGCAGCAAGGCAGGCGTCAACGCCGGCGCATCGGCGATCTCGGAGCCGACTTCAAGGATCAACAGCATCTGGTCGATGAACCAGGGATCGATTCCGGTTGCGGCGGCGACGTCGGCCACCGACGCCCCCGCTCGCAAGGCTTGTTCCACCGCGTACAAGCGGCCGTCGGTCGGAACCGAAGCGATGCCCAGCAACTCATCGACGCTCGGCAGTGCGGAATCCCGGCCGTCACTTGTCCAGAAGCCAGCGACTTTGGTTTCCATCGATCGCATAGCCTTGCCCAACGCCTCGGTGAAGTTACGTCCGATCGACATTGCCTCCCCGACCGATTTCATATGTGTCGTCAGAACGGGGTCCGCCCCGGGAAATTTCTCGAACGCGAAGCGCGGGATCTTCACCACGACGTAATCCAGCGCCGGTTCGAAGGAAGCCGGGGTCGCGCCGGTGATGTCGTTGGTGACCTCGTCCAAGGTGTAGCCGACCGCCAGCTTGGCCGCGATCTTGGCGATCGGGAATCCGGTGGCCTTGGAGGCCAAAGCCGATGAGCGCGACACCCGAGGGTTCATCTCGATGACGATGAGCCGCCCCGTTTTCGGGTCCACCGCGAACTGGATATTGCATCCGCCGGTGTCGACTCCGACTTCGCGCAGTACGGCGATGCCGATATCGCGCATGTGCTGGTATTCCCGATCGGTCAGGGTCATCGCCGGGGCAACCGTGATCGAATCGCCGGTATGCACTCCCATCGGGTCGACGTTCTCGATGGAGCACACCACGACCACGTTGTCCTTACGGTCGCGCATGAGCTCCAGCTCGAACTCCTTCCAGCCAAACACGCTTTCCTCGACCAGGACCTCATGCACCGGTGAGGCGGCCAGGCCTCGAGCAGCCAGCGTGCGCACCTCCTCCAACGTGTTAGCCAGTCCCGATCCAAGTCCGCCCATCGTGAAGGACGGTCGGATCACCACCCGGTTGCCCACCGTCGAGGCGAAGGCCACCGCCTCATCCAAGCTGTGACACACGGCGGAGTCCGGAACATCGCCACCGACTCGGCGGACGATGTCCTTGAATTTCTGGCGGTCCTCACCACGTTCGATGGCTTCGATGTCAGCGCCGATCAGCTCGACGCCGTAGCGCTCAAGAGCTCCAGCGGCGTGCAGGTCAACGGCGAGGTTCAGTGCCGTCTGGCCGCCCAAGGTCGCCAGTATCGCGTCCACCGGGGTGCCGTTGTCTCGTTCGGTGGCCATCACCTTCTCGACGAAGGCCGGAAGGAGCGGCTCGATATAGGTGGCGTCGGCGAACTCCGGGTCGGTCATGATCGTGGCCGGGTTGGAGTTGATCAGGCTGACTCGAAACCCTTCGGCGCGAAGCACCCGGCAGGCCTGCGTCCCGGAGTAGTCGAATTCGCAGGCCTGCCCGATCACAATCGGTCCGGAGCCGATGACCAGGATGTGGTTGATGTCGGTGCGCCTGGGCATCAGAGGCCCGCCTTCGCCGAGAGCAGCTGAGCGAAACGATCGAACAGGTACGCCGCATCGTGCGGACCGGCGGCCGCCTCCGGGTGGTATTGCACCGAGAATGCCGGGACGTCATGGGCTACCAGGCCCTCGACGACGTTATCGTTCAAGCACACATGGCTCACCTCTACGCGACCGAACTCCGTGTCGGTGATCATGTCCAGTGGCGCGTCCACGGCGAAGCCATGATTGTGGGCAGTCACTTCCACCTTGCCGGTCTGACGGTCGGCCACGGGTTGATTGATGCCGTGATGACCGTAGTTCAGTTTGTAGGTTCCGAAACCGAAAGCCCGGCCCAGGACCTGATTGCCGAAGCAGATCCCGAACACCGGAACCTTGCGGCGCAGCAGCTCTCGCACCAGCGCCACGGCGGTATCGGCGGTGGACGGGTCGCCTGGTCCATTCGATAGAAACACCGCGTCAGCGCCGCGGGCCAGAACTTCTTCCGCGGCAACGTTTGCCGGCAGCACCTGGGTGGTAATCCCACGTTCAGCCATTCGGTGGGGAGTCATCGCCTTGATGCCGTAGTCGATCGCCGCCACGGTGAAACGATGCTCGCCGATCGCCGGCACCGTGTAGGACTTTGCTGTACTCACCTCGCCGGTCAGGTCGGCGCCGATCATCGACGGAGAGGCAATGACCTTGCCCAGCAAGGCATTCACATCCGGATCGAGAGATGAGATTCCACAGCGCATCGCGCCCCGATCACGCAGATGACGGGTCAAGGCCCGGGTGTCGATGCCGGAGATCCCGACGATGCCCTGGCCGAGAAGATCCTCTTGCAGGCTGCGTTCGGCCCGCCAGTTCGACATTCGCCGGGCCGGGTCCCGCACGACATACCCGGCGACCCAGATTCGGCTCGACTCGTCGTCCTCGTTATTCATGCCCGTGTTGCCGATATGAGGAGCCGTCTGAATAACGATCTGACGGTGATAGGAAGGATCGGTAAGGGTTTCCTGGTAGCCGGTCATCGCGGTGTTGAACACCGCCTCGCCGAAGCATTCTCCGATGGCCCCGAAGGACTCGCCGACAAAGCTGCGGCCGTCTTCGAGCACCAATACTGCCTTAGCCACCAAGCACTCCTTGCCGATCGCGCGAACCTGAGCCTATGAACACCGGATCCGAATCGCCGTCCGATGCCTGTGCCGAGTTGATCACATGGGTGTCGAGTACGGTCGCGCGACCGCGCAGAAAAGTCGCGCGCACCCGTGCGGCGAATGTCCGGCCCGCGAAAGGCGTGTTCTGCGACAGCGAAGCCATCGCGGTGGCCCGTACGGTCCACTGCGCGTCCGGATCGACCAGGGTGAGGTTGGCCGGTTCACCGACCGACAGCGGACGGCCGTGGCCGCGGACCCGACCGATGTCGGCTGGGCGGACGCTCATCCGGTCGGCCACTCCGGCCCAGTCCAGCAGACCCGACTCGACCATGGTCTCGGCGACCACGCTCAGCGCAGTTTCCAGGCCCAACATCCCGAAGGCTGCATCGCCGAAGGCATGGTCCTTGTCGTGGGCGGCGTGTGGAGCGTGATCGGTGGCCACGGCATCGATCACACCCTCGGCCAGTCCTGCTCGCAAAGCGTGCGTGTCCTCAGCGGTACGAAGCGGCGGGTTCACCTTGAACAGCGGGTCATAGCCCCGCAGCAAGTCACACGTGAGCAGCAGATGGTGAGGCGTCACTTCGGCTGTGACGTCGATGCCTCGTGCCTTGGCCCAGCGAATGACTTCAACGCTGCCGGCCGTCGACACGTGGCACACATGCAGTCGCGATGCGGTGTGCTGAGCCAACATCACGTCGCGAGCAATGATCGATTCCTCGGCGACAGAGGGCCATCCGGACAGACCGAGCCGCCCGGACAACTCACCTTCGTGGGCGCAGGCACCGCTTCCGGCCAGCCTCGGATCTTGGGCATGTTGGGCCAGGACGCCATCGAATGCCTTGATGTATTCCAGCGCGCGACGCATCAACAACGGGTCGTGTACGCACTTTCCATCGTCACTGAATACCCGAACGGCCGCGCCGGAGCGGGCCATGTTGCCGATCTCGGCCAGCTGTTCGCCGTCCAGCCCGCGCGAGACGGCGCCGACCGGACGCACATCGACCAATCCCGCGGCAGCACCCAGCCGAGACACCAGTTCGACGATCTCGGCCGTGTCGGCCACCGGATTCGTGTTCGCCATCGCGTGCACAGCCGTGAAACCACCCAACGCAGCGGCCGCGGATCCGGAGGCGATCGTCTCGGTGTCTTCGCGACCCGGTTCGCGAAGGTGGGTGTGCAGATCGACCAGCCCCGGAAGCAGGATCGCGTCCCCGCCTTCGACGATTCGAACTTCGCCCGGGGCCTGACGGGACGCCTCGGTGCCGATTGCGGAGATCACCTCGTCGATGATCAGCACGTCGGTCAGCTTGGCGCCAAGCGGACGCACGCCCTTTATCAGTACGGCGCTCACGCGGTCGGGCCTTCCTCGAGAACGGGCGCGGGCTGATCGCTGCCCGCGAGAAGGTAGTACAAGACGGCCATCCGGATCGCTACGCCGGCCTTAACCTGATCCAGGATCACTGATCGATCACCGTCGGCCGCCGCGGAAGAAATTTCCAGGCCGCGATTCATCGGTCCCGGGTGCAGAACCGGGGCGTGTTCGGGCAGCATGCTCAGCCGTTGCGGGCTCAAGCCGTAGCCGATCGAGTATTCCCGCTCGGTGGGGAAGTATCCGCTCGACATGCGCTCGCGTTGTACCCGCAACATCATCACCGCATCGACGTCGCCGGCGATCTTGCCCGACAGCACCGCGTCAAAATCCCAGCTGGTCGTGCAACCCCAGCCGTCCACTCCGGCGGGCATCAACGTCGGCGGCGCGACGAGGGTGACCTGGGCCCCCAATGTCTGAAGCAGCAACGCATTTGATCGAGCAACACGGCTGTGGGTGAGGTCGCCGACGATGACGATGTGCCGGGCCGAAAGCTCGCCCAGGCGGCGACGCAAGGAGAAGGCATCCAGCAAAGCCTGGGTCGGATGTTCGTGCGTGCCGTCCCCCGCGTTGATCACCGGGCAGTCGACCCAATCGGTGATACGGTGCACGGCCCCGGAGGCGGGATGGCGTACGACCAAAGCATCAACCCCCATCGCTGCCACCGTGAGCACGGTGTCGCGCAGGCTCTCACCCTTGCTGACACTGGATCCCTTGGCACTGATGTTGATGACATCGGCCGACAGCCACTTGCCGGCGATCTCGAACGAGGATCGGGTTCGCGTGGAGTCTTCGAAGAACAGGTTGACTACGGTCCGGCCGCGAAGGGCGGGCAGCTTCTTGACCAGCCTGTTCTGAACGGCATGCATCTGTTCGGCCGAATCCAGGATCTGCAAGGCACTCGCGGCGTCCAGATCGGCGGCTGAGAGCAGGTGACGCATCATCGCTGGCCCCCCAGAATGCTTACATCGTCCAGTCCGTCTCGCTCGACCAACCGCACCCGTACCTGCTCGCTGGCTGCGGTCGGTAGATTCTTGCCGACGTAATCGGCCCGGATCGGGAGTTCGCGGTGTCCCCGGTCGACCAGAACGGCCAGTTGAACCGCTTTCGGGCGGCCGAGGTCGGTGAGTGCGTCCAGGGCGGCCCGGACGGTACGACCCGAGAACAGCACGTCGTCTACCAGAATGACCAACTTGCCCTCGATACCGCCGACCGGCTCGATTAACTCGCCGAGCGGGCGAACGGCCTGCGTCCGCAAATCATCGCGATACAGCGTTACGTCAAGGGACCCGACCGCGATGGTTCCAGGTTGCAGATTGCCGAACTCGACAATCCGCGCGGCCAGTCGGCGAGCCAGATAGACACCCCGGGTAGGAATTCCCAGCAAAGCGACATCACCGCCGCCGTGGGTCTTTTCCAGAATCTGGTGGGCAATTCGGTCCACGACTCGAGCAAGGTCGTCAGCCGACAGGATTGATTTGCTATTAGCGGCGGGCGAATCGTGATGAACCGGTGGTCCGGAGACGGACGCGGCTTGACCGCTAGAGTCCCCAGCTTCTGGGACTTCGGTGGCACTCGTCGGGCGCGCAGACATAGCTGTCACGGACCCCCTTCCTCGCCTCACAGGACGAGTCGTTAAAGGACGTCAACTTTCATCACCGACCGTAGCAGCATTCAGAGCCCGTTTTCACCTAGGGGCACAGGTCGACACAAAGGCGTGGCGAAATCGTCACAGTGAGTTCGAGACCTGTTACCGTGCGGGGTCAGCGCTATTACGCAGTGCCGCGACTGTTGCCAAATCGGTTACCCTAAGTGGTTAGTGGCGCAACCACTCGGTAAAAAGTGAAGGGCCTGACGATTCCGACAGGCCGAAAGCGACGCTTGTGGAGAAGGAACCATCGTGACGGAGCAGAACTCGCCGACACTAGCCGGCACCGACGCTGAGGACTCGGTCGCAGAAGCGCCCGATGATCGCGAGTACGCCCGAGCGCTGGGTACCCGCCTGCGAGCCGTGCGCTCACAGCAGCGACTGTCGCTGCACGGAGTAGAGCGCAAGTCGGCCGGCAAGTGGAAAGCGGTTGTGGTCGGCTCCTATGAACGGGGCGATCGAGCGGTATCAGTGGCTCGTCTGGCTGAACTCGCAGAGTTCTACGGAGTGCCGATCTCGCAGCTGCTGCCCAATGATGAAGGACCGTCCGGTGGCCGAATCGACACCAGCGGCAAGGTCGTGCTCGATCTGCAGAAGCTACAGGGAGTGCCCGCCGAGGACGCGGCTCCGCTCGTGCGCTACGCCCAGTCGATCCAGCGCCAGCGCGGCGACTACGGCAACAAGGTGCTCTCGATCCGGGGTGAGGACCTTCGTGCCCTGGCCCTGATGTTTGATGTGTCGCTGGATCAGCTCACTGAACGTCTGGTCGCCTGGGGCGTGTTGGCGCCGGGCTCGGCCGGCCACCCCAGCGACGACTAGACCTCAGGCTCCGGTAGGCATCTGATCTCTCAGCACCTTGCCCAGTAAGCCGTTGACGAACCTCGGCGAATCGTCGGTCGACAACGACTTGGCCAGTTCTACCGCCTCGTCGATCGCGACGGCGTCCGGCACGTCCGTTGAAAACAGCAATTCGAACAGCCCCACCCGCAGGATCGCACGATCGACGCCGGGCATCCGGTCAAGGGTCCAGCCATCCGAATACTCCGACAGCAGCTGGTCGATATCGCCACGGTGGGCGCTCACGCCCTCGATCAAGGTGATCGTGTAGTCATTGATCGGCGGATCGGCCATGCGGACCCGTTCAGCCAGCATTGACACGAGATCGGCACTGCGAAGATCGGCCTCGTACATGAGGTCCACCGCGCGCTTGCGCGCCTTGCTTCGAGCAGCCATCGATTCGATCAGCTACTAGTACGGCCGAGATATCGACCGTCGCGGGTGTCAACCTTGATTTTTTCACCGGTCGTCACGAACAGTGGCACCTGGATCTCGGCCCCGGTCTCGACCGTGGCCGGCTTGGTTCCGCCCGTCGCCCGGTCGCCCTGCAGGCCCGGTTCGGTATAGGTGATCTGGAGTTCGACGGACGTCGGCAGCTCGATGAACAGCGCCGCTCCCTCGTGCACCGCGATGACGACCTCGGCATTGTCGAGCAGGTAGTTGGCAGCATCGCCCACCACATCGCTGGAGACGTGCACCTGCTCGTAGGTGTCGCCGTCCATGAAGACGAAGTCGGTGCCCTCTTTGTAGAGGTAAGTCATGGCTCGCTTGTCGACGGTAGCGGTTTCGACCTTTGTTCCGGCGTTGAACGTACGGTCGACGACCTTGCCGGAGAGCACGTTTTTCAACGTTGTTCGGACGAAAGCGCCGCCCTTGCCCGGCTTGACGTGCTGGAATTCCACCACGTTCCACAGCTGGCCATCAATATTGAGAACCATGCCGTTCTTCAGGTCGTTCGTGGTCGCCATAAGCGCGCCAGTCTCCTCATCACGTTCAATTGAGCACCAGCGGGCGAGTTTACCCGCTACCAGCGGGCGTAAATCCCAGTACCGGCCGAGCTTGGCCCTGCGACTCCTCCAACAGGGCAACGGCAACCCCGTCCGCCCCGATCGCGCCATAGGTGCCGGCCACGTGATGGGCCGTGATGAAGCGGCCGAAACTGAGCTCGCGGGCCTCCTCCGCACTCACGAACCGGACCGGCATGGTCTCTTGAATTGCCGTGGCCAAAGACAACATGATCGGGTCGTCGCGCTCGCCCAGGGCCTGCAGACTCAGCGCCCGGCTCAACCCGAACGGCCCCACCCGGGTCCGTCTCAAGGCGGACAGATGCCCGCCCACACCGAGTCGCTCGCCCAGATCACGAGCCAGGGCTCGGATGTAAGTCCCCGACGAGCACTCGACCAGTACGTCCACATCGCAGACACCGGAGTCAGGCGGGCCGAATCGAAGCTCGGAGATCACCTCGAACCGTTGCACGTTCACCATCCGGGCGGCGAGCTCAACGCTCTCCCCCGCCCGGACCCGGGCGTAGGCCCGTTCACCGTTCACCTTGATCGCGGACACCGAGGACGGTCGCTGCAAGATCTGGCCGGTGAGGGCGGGCAGCTCGGCCGCAATTCGAGCCAGGGTCAAACCGAGTAGCGAGTGTTCGGACAGCACCTCGCCCTCAGCGTCATCGGTGGTGGTCGTGGCTCCCAGACGAATTGTTGCCCGGTATTCCTTATCGGTGAGGACCAGATAGTTCAACAACTTGGTAGCTCGTTCCACACCTAGGACAAGAACGCCAGTGGCCGCGGGGTCCAAGGTCCCGGCATGGCCGACCCGCCGGGTGTGGGCCAGACGCCGAATCCGCGAGACGACATCGTGGGAGGTCATCCCGGATGGCTTGTCCACGATGATCAGGCCGCCGGGTCCGGCCGGGGCGCCTTTTCGGCTCACCGGGTCTCACCGACGATCAGCCATCGGCCACCTCGGGTCCGCATCACCATGCCCACGAACCGGATGCCGATGAAGCTGGCCAACCCGGCCCAGACTCCGCCGAGGCCCCAGTGAAAGTGCAAAGATGCCAACGCCAGCGGGACGTAGCCGCCCAGGGCCGCGACCAGGGTGATCGTCCGGATGAATCCGTTGTCACCGGCGCCTAGCAACACCCCGTCGAGGGCAAACAAGATTCCTCCCACCGGCAGCATGGCTATCAACCAGGGCCACAGTAGATGGGCTTGATGCTGCACAGCCGGATCCGGCGTGAACGCGGACGGCAACAGGAACCAACCGGCTGCGATGATGCCGGCGAAACCGAGCCCCGACATCAGGCCGTAGCGGCACACACGCCACGCGGTGCTCTTTGCGGCCTCGACATCACCACCGCCCAGCGACGCTCCGACCAGGGACTGAGCCGCAATGGCGAACGAGTCGAGCAGCAAAGCCAGCAACTCCCACAGTTGGATACCGACCTGATGGGCGGCCAGCTGTGCCGCACCCATCCGAGCAGCAACCGCGGCGGCCGTGATGTAGGCGGCCTGAAATGCCGCCGATCGGAGCACGAGATCGCGACTGATCACCAACTGGCGCCGCATGATTGTCCAACGCGGACGGGCCGGTACTCGCTCGCGATGGATTGCCCACATGCACAAGATTCCGCCCAAGGTCTGTGCACCTACGTTGGCGATCGCCGAGCCGGACAAGCCCAGCCCAGCCGGATAGACGAGTACTGGAGAAGCGACGGCGGACAAGCCGTTGGCCACCACTACGATCACGACCGGCGTGCGGGTGTCCTGCACACCACGCAGCCAGCCGTTGCCGGCCAGGATGAGCAGGATGCCGGGCAAGCCCAGGATCGCGATCCGCAGCCACTGCTCGGCATCCCGATAGACGTCACCGTCACCACCGACGATAAGCCGCACGATCGGGCTGGCGAAGACCTCGCCGACGACGATCCCGATCAGCCCGACCAGCAAAGCCAGCCACGACGCTTGGACTCCTTCGTTGACCGCCGCCTCCCGGCGGCCGGCTCCGAAGAAACGAGCGGCCCGACCGGTTGTGCCGTACTCCAGCGAGGTGCCGATGATGGCCAGCAAGGTCATGATCGTTCCACCGGCGCCCAACGCGGCAAGTTGAATCTTGCCTAGATGCCCGACGACTGCGGTGTCAACGAGTACGAATAGAGGTTCGGCCGCCAGAACTACGAAAGCCGAACCCGCCAGCACGATGATTCGGCGAGCCGAGGCGTCGGTAATGCTCTTCACCCGAGGCTCCCAGTTCGTCCGGTCGAACTCGATGGGGGGACGGTCAGGTCGAGGTACATGATCAACAAGTCGACGAATCCCTGCCGCGGATGGCGAAAACCGTCCGGAATGGTTCCCACGGTCACAAAGCCCAGATCGCGATAGAGCTTGATCGCATGTACGTTCGTGGCGGCTACGGCATTGAACTGGATACCGCGATATCCCAACGCCCTCGCCCGCCGGATCGAATGCTCGACCATCGCTCGGCCGACACCGTGGCCGCGGGCCGAGGCGTCGACCATGTAGGAGGCATTGGCAATGTGCGATCCGGGACCAGCATGGTTGGGACCGAGGTGGTAGGTGCCGACCGTGCTTCGGGGTTGAGCGCCGTAGCCCGCCGTCTCGACCAGCCAGCACTCGGTGTCGATCTGTTCATCAGACGTCAGCCATAACATTCGGGCATCGTCTGAGGTGGTGTCAGGCTCGTAACTGTAGGTATCACCGGCGATGACGATGTGATGCCACAGCGGCCAGATCAGAGCCCAATCAGCCTGTCCGGCCGGACGAAACTCTAGCTCACCCTTCGATCGGAGCATCATCGAATTCTTGCTCACGCGGCTTGCGATAAGGATCAGGTTCGCCGGCCGGTACCGCTCCCTGACGGGCCCGCGACAACTCCAAGTCAGCCTGACGGGCGACCGCCAGTAGATCGTCGATGTGTTTGGCTGTATCGGGGACCCGATCCAGGAAGAAGGCAATGCTGGGCGTGAACTTGATGCCGGTCTGACGGCCGACCTCGGTCCGCAATTGCCCCTTGGACGCTTCCAGAGCGGCTTCGGAGTCGGCATGCACCGACTCGTCGCCGTACACCGTGTAGAAGATCGAAGCTTCCCGCAGGTCACCGGTCACCCGTACATCGGTGACCGTGACCATGCCGAGCCGAGGATCCTTGATCTGGTTCTCGATATAGGACGCCGCGATCTGATGAATGCGGCCAGCCAATTTACGGGAGCGCGGTGAATCCGCCATCACGGGCACTTCCTTTCACGAGCGGGCAAGTCATACCGATCGCTGGGTGATCATCCTCAGGCCACACCCTCTTGATCATCTGTAGGTTTTGGTCCCTCTGACCCCCAAGACCTACAGATGATCAAGGGGAACAGAGGGGCGAGCGGAACAAACTAGCCGCGAGGCTTCTCTCGCATCTCGAAGGTTTCGATGACGTCGTCCACCTTGATGTCGTTGTAGGACCCCAAGCCGATGCCGCATTCGAAGCCCTCTCGGACTTCGGTTGCATCGTCCTTGAAGCGCCGCAGCGACTCGATGGTGAGGTTGTCAGCGACAACGATCCCGTCCCGGACGAGTCGAGCCTTGGAGTTACGACGAATCGTGCCCGAGCGGACCAGTGAGCCAGCGACATTGCCGATCCGTGGAACCCGGAACACCTCGCGAACCTCGGCGGTGCCGAGCTGCACCTCTTCGAACTCCGGCTTGAGCATGCCCTTGAGCGCGGCCTCGATCTCATCAATGGCCTGGTAGATGACCGTGTAATAGCGCACGTCCACACCCTCGCGCTCGGCCGCTTCGCGCGCCTTGCCTTCGGGACGGACGTTGAATCCGATGACCACAGCATCAGAGGCGATAGCCAGGTTGATGTCGTTCTCGGTGATGGCACCGACACCCCGCCCGATAACGCGCAGGGAGACCTCGTCGTTGCCGTCGTTGAGCTCGATCTTGAGCAGCGAGTCCTCCAGCGCCTCGACCGAACCCGACACGTCACCCTTGATGATCAGGTTCAGTTGCTGAACCTCGCCGGCGGCCAGTGCCTTGTCCAGGTCATCCAGAGAGATCCGGCGCCGATTGGAAGCCAACTGTGCGTTGCGCTCGCGAGCCGAGCGACGGTCCGCGATCTGACGAGCGATGCGGTCCTCTTCCACCACGATGAAGGAATCACCGGCGCCAGGAACGGAGGTTAAGCCGAGCACCATCACCGGCGTACCGGGTCCAGCCACATCGACCGTATTGCCCTCGTCGTCCAGCATCGCCCGCACCCGACCGAACGCGTCGCCGGCCACGATGGAATCACCGACGTGCAACGTTCCACGCTGCACCAGCACAGTGGCCACCGGGCCACGACCGCGGTCCAGGTGCGCCTCGATCGCGATACCCTGCGCATCCTGGTTCGGGTTGGCCCGAAGATCCAGAGCAGCATCCGCGGTCAGCAGAATGCCTTCCAACAGGCCGTCGATGTTGATGTCGTTGCGCGCCGAGACGTCGACGAACAGGGTGTCGCCTCCATACTCTTCGGCCACCAACCCGTACTCGGTGAGCTGCTGACGGACCTTGGCCGGATTCGCACCTTCCTTGTCGATCTTGTTGACCGCAACCACGACCGGCACATTGGCTGCCTGGGCGTGGTTGAGCGCCTCGATCGTCTGTGGCATGACGCCGTCATCGGCTGCAACCACAAGCACGACGATGTCGGTCGTGGAAGCTCCACGGGCACGCATGGCGGTGAATGCCTCGTGGCCGGGGGTGTCAATGAAGGTGATGGCGCGGTCCTCGCCCTCGTGGCCCACATGCACCTGGTAAGCCCCGATGTGCTGGGTGATGCCGCCGGCCTCGTCCTTGATGACGTTGGTCTTGCGGATCGCATCCAGCAAGCGCGTCTTACCGTGATCGACGTGACCCATGACGGTGACGACCGGCGGACGTGCGATCAGCTCTTCTTCTTCACCCTGGTCCGAACCGAAGGTGAGGTCGAAGGATTCGAGCAGCTCGCGGTCCTCGTCTTCAGGGCTGACGACCTGGACGTTGTAATTGAGCTCCGCCCCGAGCAGCTGCAGAGTCTCCTCATTCACCGACTGGGTAGCGGTCACCATCTCGCCGAGATGGAACAGCACCGTCACCAGCGAGGCCGGATTGGCGTTGATCTTCTCCGCGAAGTCGCTGAGCGAGGCGCCACGAGGGATGCGAACCACATCACCGTTGCCACGAGGGACGCTGACGCCACCCAGTGAAGGGGCCGACATGTTGTCGAATTCCTGACGCCGCTGCTTCTTGCTCTTACGGCCGCGCGCTGGTCGTCCACCTTGCCGCCCGAAGGCACCGGCCGTGCCGGCGCCGCGACCACGACCACCGGGTCCACCGCCTCCCGGGCGGGGACCAAAACCAGCGCCACCCGGCGCGCCACCCGGAGCGCCGGGGCGGAAGCCACCGCTGCCCCCTGGTCCGCCGGTGCGATAGTTCCCGCCGCCGCCACCGGGAGCACCACCGGGACGTCCCGGCCCACCCGGACGACCAGGGGCGCCCTGACCACCGGCTCCACCGGGACCGCTGGGGCGACCGAAGCCGCCAGCGCCGCCGGGGCCACTGGGACGACCGAAACCGCCCGGGCCACCGGTGCGACCCGGCATCGAATTCGGGCTCGGCCGCGGAGGCATCATGCCGGGGTTCGGTCGAGGTCCACCGGGGCCACCCGAACCGCCGGGGCGAGGAGTGCTGGGACGCGGACCCATCGGGCCCTGACCCGGCCCACCCGGAGTACTTGGACGGGGTCCGGCTGGACGTGTGGGCGCCTGCCCACCGCCGACACCGAACGGGTTATTGGCCACTCGAGGAGCGCCGGGCCGAGGGCCTGGGGCAACCGGGCGAGCAGCCGCCGGTGCTGACGCGGCGGCCGCGGCCGGTCGAGCCTCGCCGGCGTGATCGTCGAAAGCCGGGCCGACGGGGGCCGGAGTGGGTGCGACCTCGACGGTAGGAGGCGGCGCTGCGGGCGTGGACACGGCTGCGGGCGCCGGCGCCGCCGGGGCGGTGGCCGCGGTGGCCGCGGTGGCCGCCTTAGCCGGAGCCTTCCTCGCCGGAGCGGGGGTCGGCGTCGCCGCCGGGAATGCCTCCCGCAGGCGACGAGCTACCGGTGCTTCGACGGTAGATGAGGCGCTCTTGACGAACTCACCGAGTTCGCTGAGCTTTGCCAGAACTTCTTTGCTGGGTACGCCAAGCTCTTTGGCGAGCTCGTGTACGCGGGCCTTGCCTGCCACTGGACTCCTTGTCACAGGGACCGGCGGTGACCCGCTCGGCCCCGATTAGTGGGGAAACGCACTCATGGTTGGCGCTTCATCGGGTGCTCATAGTTCGTTTCTCACTTTCGCGAGTTCTTCGGCGGCGGGAGCCGCCGAACGTCAAGCTGGTCGAGCGGTGTTGCTCGCACCGTTCGATACGGCCGCGAGCGCTTGCTGGTAATCACGAACGTACTCGCGAACCGGTGTCGGATCGGCCGGCCCGCTCATGCGCAATGCCCGTCCGAACGCCCGACGCCGCTCAGCGAGAGCCACACATTCCAACTCGGGATGTAACCATGCCCCCCGACCGGCGGTGCGGCGACGCGGATCTGGGATCACAGCCTGAGGCTGACCTTCCGGACCCGCGACGATGCGAAGCAACTCGGTGGCCGTCGTCGTCAGGCGGCATCCAATGCACGTGCGAATCACTGCGGACCACAAGATTGGGTGGTACCTACGGTGGACGACGGCATCGCTGCCCCCGACGGGGTGACGGCCATCGAAAAGTCTACTCCCTAGTTGGGTGCGGCCGGGTCGACACCCGCGAATGCCTGGGAAGGGTGCGAATCGGGTGCCGGACGGGCATCGGGCGTCCGCTCCCCGTCCGGTTCCGCGTCCGAGTGGATGTCGATGCGCCATCCGGTGAGCCGGGCGGCCAGTCGGGCGTTCTGCCCCTCGCGCCCGATTGCCAGCGAAAGCTGGTAGTCCGGGACGACGACCCGGGCCGCTTTGGCTACCGGATCTACCACTACTACATCCTGGGCGCGGGCCGGTGACAGGGAGTTGCCGACGAAGGTCGCCGGGTCCTCGTCGTAGTCGATGATGTCGATCTTCTCGCCATGCAATTCGGACACCACATTGCGAACCCGCTGCCCCATAGGCCCGATGCAGGCGCCCTTGGCGTTCAATCCGTCCACCGTGCTACGCACGGCCAGCTTGGTCCGATGGCCGGACTCCCGAGCCACGGCCATGATCTCGACACTTCCGTCGGCGATCTCGGGAACCTCCAGTGCGAACAGCTTCTTGACCAGGTTGGGATGGGTTCGACTCAGCGTGATCTGGAGTCCGCGCATGCCCCGGGTCACGGCAACGACATAACACTTGATCCGAATGCCGTGGTCATAGACCTCGCCAGGCACCTGCTCGGACGGGGGAAGCACCGCCTCGATCTTTCCGAGCTGGACCAGCACGATCCCCCGCTGACTGGCCTGAGCGTCGGCCTGGATGATGCCCGTGACGATGTCGCCCTCATGGCCGGAGTATTCGCCGTAGGTGTTGTCGTGCTCGGCGTCGCGCAGGCGCTGCATGATCACCTGTTTGGCGGTCATAGCCGCCACCCGGCCGAAATCGGTGGGCGTGTCATCGAATTCCTCGATCAATTCACCGTCCGGGCCATGCTCGGCCGCCCACACGGTGACGTCGCCACTCTTGCGGTCGATTTCGACCCGAGCGTTGGGCATCGGATGGTTGGTGTGCCGGTACGCCGTCAGCAAGGCCGTTTCCAGCGCCTCGAGCACCGTATCGAAGGGAATCTCTTTCTCGCGCTCGATGCTGCGCAGAGCAGCGATATCTACCGAGACCATGATTCAGCCCTCCTCGTCATCGTCATTGTCGCTCGAATCCGGCTGACCGGCGCGGGAGAACTCGACCTCGACCTTGCCCGACGTGATCTGCGCCAGCGGGTAGGAGACTGGATCGGCCGTCCCGATCGCCTCCACCGTGATCGCTTGGTCATCGGCGGCGATCAGTCGACCGCGGACGGTGGTCCCCGGCTCAACCAACTGGACCTTGACCAGCCGTCCGACCGCCCGCCGCCAATGACGAGCCTCGGTCAAGGGACGATCGACGCCAGGTGAGGAGACTTCGAGTACGTAGGGGCCGGCGAAAGCCGCATCGTCCTGGGAGTCCAGGGTTTCCGACACAGCGCGAGAGATATCGGCTACAGCGTCCAGGTCGACACCTTCGTCGGAGTCCACGATGACGCGAATGAGGCTTCTTCGACCGGCAGCTGCGATCGACAGGTCGTCCAGGTCGTAGCCCAAGGCAGCGACCACGGGATCAAGCAGCTCGATCAATTCGCGGCGCTGCGGCGTTCGCGCGGACATGGCATGCGCTCCCGTCGGTGTCCAGTTGTGGCGATCGTGTCTGTGAATCATCTGCGTTGGTGCGGTCGATCTCGGGCCAGCGTACCGGCATCTGAAAGACTGCTCTCGTCATGGCGAACATCTCGCGAAGAACGTTGCTGAATCGGACCCTGCTGCTCGGGGCGCTCGGAGTTGGCGCGGCGACCGGGGTCACCCGATCGGTCCACCACAAGCTCGCCGTCCCACCGCCACCCCCACCCGCCGCGCTCACCGACGCCTTGAACCGCCAACGGCAGCTTCTGGCCGGCTACGACGCCGCGGTGCAGGTCAGCCCGAACGATGCGGTGCTGGCCGCTTTGCGCTCGGATGTGTCTGCGCATGGGTCCGCGCTGCGGGCCACTCTCGAGAGATACGCCGGATGGCGCTACCAGCAGTCCCGGCCGAGCAGCGCGACCACCGCATCGGCCGGCACCGCCGATGGGTCGGCACCGGTAGCGGGAACCAAGAATGCCCTTGCCGCGGCGAGTAAAACGGCGTCCACCGCCGCCGGCCAGGCGGGTCTGGCCTGGCCGGTCGGTGAGGTCGAAGCCGCGACCGCGGTGCCATTGTTGGGCAGTATCGCCGCCAGCCTGGCCACGCACGCGGCGGTACTGGCATGACGTCGCCGGCACCTTCGGGCCCGGTATCCAGCGACCCCATCATCGTGGCGCTTCAACAGGTTCTAGCCGCCCAACACGCAGCGATCTATGCCTACCCGCTCATTGGGATCACCGTCTCCTCCGACGCCCAGACCCAACATGCGCGGACGCGGGAAGCAGCTCATCGCACCACGAGGGACGCGCTGATGGCTCAACTGGCGGCCAAGTCGGTGACGCCGGTATTCGCGGCGGCCAGCTATACCCCGTCCGAGCCGGTGCACGACGACACCAGCGCTCAGCGCTGGGCGCTACAGCTGGAGGACGCCTGCGCCGGGGCCTACCGAGTGCTGCTCGGCGCAACGGCGATGGTCACCGCACCGGCAATTCGACGACAAGCCATGCAAGGACTGGGCGACGCCGCTACGCAGTGCCTGTACTGGCGGACTTTGCTCACGCCGATCACGCCGACCGTGCCGTTTCCCGGCGCCGACTAGGACGTCTGCCAGCCGTCGATGACCGCAATCAGGTCGGGCAACGCCTCGATAACGGCATCCGGCGTGCCTTCGACGCCGGTCTGCTGCCATGGCGGTATGGCACTGTGCGGCACATGCACCGCCTTCATCCCCGCCCGCTGCGCGCCGAAGACGTCGTCGAACAGGCGATCACCCACGAACACGGCCCGGGCCGGATCGCGCACCCCGACCGCGTGCATCGCGGCCTCGAAGGCCCGCGGATCGGGCTTGGTCCAGGCGATTTCCGAGGAGTACACCGCTGCGTCGATCAGGTCCTCGATTCCGTCTCGGGCGAAGATTCGATCGTGCTCCACCTGCGGCCACAGGGTGTTGGACAGAATCCCGATCCTCAATCCGCGCTCACGTAGAGCGAGCAAGGTCGCTCGAGCGGTCGGATCGGTGTAGGTGTGAGCGTCCCACCACGCGTAGTAGGAGCGACGTTGCTCATCGGTGAGAACCGCGGCCGCCCTTTCGAGTACGTGATCGATGGTTGCGCTGCGGTGATCATCGCGGGCGGCGACCCACACGGCATTCTCCGCTGCATGCAGGGCCGCAGCTGTCTGCTCATCACCGGCGACCGTCAGCCAGCATTCGAGGGTGTCGATGGTGTGCCAGGGGGTCAACGTGCCACCCCAGTCGAAAATGACCGCTTCGATGTTCACCGACCACTCTTATCAGGGACGAATGACACCGGCGACAGATTTTCGGTGGTACGGCTTTTCGGTGGTACGGCCACCCTCAGAACAGGATGGTGCTCAGGGTGTGGACCTGCTGGAAACCAAGCCGTTCATACAGCCGACGGGCTGGGGAGTTGAAATCGTTGACGTACAAGCTCACCGTGGGCGCCATCCGCAAGGCGTGGCTGAGCACCCACGCCATGGCTGCTGTTCCCAACCCTCGGCCCCGCAATTCGGGACGGACCCACACCCCCTGGATCTGCGCCGTAGCCGGCGTCAGCGCCCCGATCTCAGCCTTGAACTCGACCTCGCCCCGGCGGTCGAAACGGGCGAAGGCCCGACCGGTTTGAATAACTCCAGCCAACCGAGTTCGGTAGTTTGCCCCGGAGTCGGGGCCGATCGGCGACACTCCGAGCTCTTCGGTGAACATCGCGACCGCTGCCGGCAGGAACTCGCCGAGTTCGGATGGATCGACAACCCGAACCGCCCCATCGGCCTTGATGTCACTGGGCCGATCAGCAACGAGAAACGGCTGATGCATCCGAATCGCTCGTGCTGGGCCCCAGGTGCGCTCCAATGCGGGCCACATCGCAGCGACTGCCTGGGCCTCGCCGACGATGGACGAACAACCGCGCGGTCCGTCGGCGATGTGGGTGGCGATCGCGCGTAGCGCCGACAAATCGGTTCCGATTGGGATCAGGTTGCCACCATGGAAAACGGCCGCCCGCAGGCCCGTCCCCAGGTCATCGGCCAAGCCCCACAGCGAGCCCCCCAACCGTGTCGCACCCACGTCAGAGGCCGCTCGCCAGCGCGCGTCGAAAACACCGTTCAGAACCGGATCTAGCGCGATGAGGTCGCCGACAGCCCAACCGTCCTGTCGGGTCAGTACCCGCGGCTGCGCCTGCAAAGCCGTCACCGGTCCAACTTACCGAGATCAACCGTACGGTGACGAGGCGCCGGCCGCCAAAGTCGGTTTAGAAGCCAGTCCCGTGGAAGGGCGCTCGATTCGCCTGAAAGGCCGCGTCCAGCCGCCGAAGCAGCGCCGCGTCTTCGCAGTCCAAGGCGCCGGCGGCACGCAACACCGACAGCCGAGTGCCCCCGAGGTAACAGGCACCGAGCGCGGAAGCAGGCAAGCTCACATCGGGCAAATCCTCGGTACGCGCGCAGCTTGCCCCATCCGGTCCGCCACGCAGACGGTAGCGGCCATCGCCGAACACCGGGTCGACTACGGCCAGGCAGGCGTCCACCTCAACCTGATAGGTCCTCGCCTGCAGCGCGGCCGCTACATCGATGGGCCTGATCCACATCCCATCGTTGAGCTCAGCCGTGCGGAGCTGACGAGGATCTCTCAGCTTGAACGGCAGCGGATCATCGATCGGGACGAAGTAGCTCTCGATGCGACCGAACAGCTCCAGGCCGAACAGGACTTCCCACAGATCGCTGTGAGCCTGAGCGGTGACCGGGAAGTAGTCCGTGATCACGCCCAGATGCTGTGGGTGGCCGTGGGCCCAGTCGGTCTTGGTCCGGTAGGCGATGAAGCCGTCGGGATGGACGAGGTAGAAGTTCGGGCTCAGTCCGCCCCGTCTAGATTCGCGGTCACGAAACATCGTGTCCCACCGGGCTTCGCTACGGCTGACGGCGCCCGGCACGAGCCGGCGCCAGCGCTCGTGAAGTTCGGGCGCACGTCGCCGAGCCCCCTCAGCGTTCAGCAATTCCACTCGGGAGGCATCTCCCGCTTCAATCAACTGGGCGCGCCGAGGATCGACGATCGTGCGTCGTGACAGCGACGCCGGACCGTAACCGAAGCGTCCGTAAATCCCACCTTGGCTGGCCGTCAGGGCCGCGACGGGATAGCCGCTATCGCGGAAATTTTCGAACTGCGTGTGCAGCAGAGTGCGCAGAACGCCCTGACGCCGGCGATTGGGGGCAACCGAGACCCAGGTGACGCCGGGGACCTCGGGCTGAGCCCCACCGGGCAGTGTCATCGAGAGTGGATAGTCCCCGGCGATACCGACCAGTTCGCCGTCGCTGCTTGCCAGTAGGAACCGGCTCAGATCAACGCCGGCAAACGCGTCAGCCATGTCGGCCTCGGAGAATATGTCCCCGAACGACAAGGCATCCACGCGGGCGATCTCGGGTAGATCCTCGGCGGTGGCGGATCGAATGGAAAGGTTCACGACGCCGAGCTTGCTCGGTGCCGGCGGTACTCGCCACCGGTTTAGGCGATGAGCGAGTTTAGGCGATGAGCGAGCTGAGGCTGACCTTAAGTGACAGCCACGGTCGGGGCCCCGGAGACGATGCCGTCCGCTTGCATCTGCTCAGCCATCTTCAAAGCCTCTTCGATCAGCGTTTCGACGATCTGGGCCTCGGGCACGGTCTTGATGACTTCGCCCCGGACGAAGATCTGACCCTTGCCGTTGCCGCTGGCTACGCCGAGATCAGCCTCGCGGGCCTCCCCCGGGCCGTTGACGACGCAGCCCATGACGGCCACCCGTAACGGGACCTCGATTCCTTCGAGCCCGGCGGTGACCTTCTCGGCCAAGGAGTACACATCCACCTGAGCGCGCCCGCAGGACGGACAGGACACGATTTCCAGGCGGCGCTGACGGAGGTTGAGCGATTGCAGAATCTGCAAGCCGACCTTGACCTCCTCGACCGGCGGCGCTGACAGGGAGACCCTGATCGTGTCGCCGATGCCTTGGCTCAGCAGCGCACCAAAGGCGACGGAGGACTTGATCGTTCCTTGAAAGGCCGGCCCGGCTTCGGTCACTCCCAAATGCAGCGGGTAATCGCACTGCTGGGCCAACAACTCGTAGGCCCGGACCATGACGACCGGATCGTTGTGCTTCACCGAGATCTTGAAGTCTCGAAAATCGTGTTCCTCGAACAGCGATGCTTCCCACAGTGCCGACTCGACCAGAGCTTCCGGAGTGGCCTTGCCGTACTTCTCGAGCAGGCGCTTGTCGAGAGAACCGGCGTTCACTCCAATTCGCAACGAGGTTCCGGTAGCGGCCGCGGCCCGCGCGATCTCACCCACCTTGTCATCGAATGCCTTTATATTGCCGGGGTTCACCCGCACTGCCGCGCAACCGGCGTCGATCGCGGCGAATACGTATTTCGGCTGAAAATGGATGTCAGCGATGACCGGGATCTGGGATTTCTTGGCGATCGCGGGCAGCGCCTCGGCATCGTCCTGGCTGGGGCAGGCCACCCGCACGATGTCGCAACCGGCGGCCGTCAACTCGGCGATCTGCTGCAGTGTCGCGTTGACGTCAGAGGTCAGGGTGGTGGTCATCGACTGAACCGAAATCGGCGCGTCGCCCCCGACCGCAACGGTTCCGACTTTGATCTGACGTGATTGACGGCGCGGGGTCAAGACCGGCGGCGTCGCCGCCGGATCGCCGACCCCCGGCATCCCTAACGATATTGGAGCGCTCACCTGATTGAGCCTACCTACTGAAGGCCGATGAGATCGACGACGAACAGGAGCGTTTCGCCACCCTTGATGACGCCGCCGGCACCCCGATCGCCGTAGCCGAGCTGGGGCGGAATGACCAGTTGACGGCGTCCGCCGATTTTCATCCCCTGGACGCCCTGGTCCCATCCGGCAATGACGCGACCTTCCCCGAGCGGGAAGGTGAATGGAGCGCCCCGGTTGTAGCTCGCGTCGAATTCCTCGCCGGTGGAATGGGCAACTCCGACGTAATGCACGACTGCCTGCTGACCGGCTTTGGCCTCTTCGCCATCTCCGAGGACAAGGTCGGTGATCTCCAGCTCGCCGGTGAGGTCGCCCTCAGGGAATTCGACGGTGGGCTTGTCCATGCGTTCGAGCCTTTCCTTCGGTGGGTGAGGCGGGTCGGTGCAGCGCGTCAGTTGATCGAGATCGGCTTGACGATATCGGCATACATAACCAGGACTGAGAACACGATCAACACCGTGGCTACCACGTACATCACCGGTACCAACTGCGCCACATCCACGAAGATCAATCGAGGCTTCTTACGGATCCGAGCGTAACCCCGCCGGAACGCCTCGACGATCGCGCCGGCAACATGGCCGCCGTCCAGGGGCAGCAGCGGCAGCAGGTTGAAGAAGAACAGCAGCAGATTCACCCCGGCCAGCAAGCTAAACAGGGCAGTGACCTTGTCCAGCGTTGCTACCTGCGAACTCTCGGCAATCTGACCACCGATGCGTCCCAGACCGACGACGCCGACCGCACCCTGACGATCTCGTGGCTTGCCCTCGAAAACGGTCCCCCAGAGACTGGCCATTTTGGACGGGAACTGTTTCAGCGCGTCCACACCCAGACTCGTCTGCCGCCAGATCACGCTGGCGATCTCGCCGGGTCCTAATCGCTGGTAGGCCAGCTTGGTACCGACGCCGATGAACCCGGCTTGTTTGGTGGCCGTGCCATCATCGTTGGCCCACTTGGTCGTTTGCACCGGTGTCACGGAGACATCCTGGTTGACGCCACCCCGATCGACCGTCATGGTCAACGGCACTCCGGCCGAGCGCTCGATGATGTCGACCGAGTCGCTCCATTTGGAGATCTTTGTGCCGTTGATCGCGACGATCCGGTCACCGGCGAGCAGGACACCGTTGGCGGGTGCCTTGACGTAGTCGGCGCTGCCGACCGCCGGGCAGGTGTCGACCGTGGCCGTGGCCGGCACCACGCAGGCACTGACATCCGACACGGTCGTAGTGGGATTCTTGGCCCCGATCAATCCGTAGAGCAAGATCGTGATCACGATGAAGATGAGCAGGTTCATGGTCGGCCCGCCGAGCATGATGATCATCTTCTTGCCGGGGGTCAGTCGGTAGAACTGGCGATTGCCATCCTCGGGCCCGACCTCGGTCCGGCTGGTCGCCCGGAATTCCTCGACCAGCTCCCCCATCCGCCGAGGCCAACGAGATCGCTTGCCATCGGCCCGAGGCGGAACCATCCCGATCATCCGGATGTAGCCACCCATTGGAATGGCCTTGATCCCGTACTCGGTCTCACCCCGATGCCGGCTCCACAGCGTCGGACCGAAGCCCACCATGTATTGGGTGACCCGGACCCCGAACTTCTTGGCCGGCACCATGTGCCCGACCTCATGCAAAGCAATCGAGGCCAGCAAACCCAAGGCGAAGACGATCACGCCAAGCGCGTACAGCACATGATCACCCTCTCGTGGCTCGTCGCCGACTGCCCTACCAGTGTGCCCTGATTATCGACCGACCTAACGCTGAGCTGACGCCTTGATCGTCTCCAGGGCGTGTCGACGAGCCCAGGACTCGGCTTGTTCTACGTCAGAAACGTCTCGTGGGTTCCCGGCCGCCGCGTGTTCGACGTCGAGCCAGGACTCCAGTACGTCACGGGCGATGTCGACGATGTCAAGGAATCTGCAGCGTCCGCTGTGAAACGCTTCGACCAACTCTTCGTTCGCCGCATTGAAGACGGCCGGAGCGCACCCCCCGGCCACCCCGGCTCGGCGAGCCAACTCGATCGCTGGGAATGCCTCGTTGTCGACCGGCTCGAAGGTCCAGGTCTGGGCCTTGGTCCAATCGACTGGTGTCGCCGCGCCCGGTTGCCGATGTGGCCAGTCAAGCGCCAGTGATATGGGCAATTTCATGTCGGGTGGGCTCGCTTGAGCCAGGGTCGATCCGTCGATGAACTCGACCATGGAATGAACCATGGATTGCGGATGGACGACGACGCTGATCTGGTCGTAGTCAACGTCGAAGAGCAACCGCGCCTCGATCAACTCCAGGCCCTTGTTGACCAGGGTCGCTGAATTGGTGGTGATGAGCGGGCCCATGGACCACGTCGGGTGGGCCATCGCCTGCACGGGAGTGACCGCACCGAGTTCGGCGCGTGTGCGGCCACGGAACGGACCGCCACTCGCGGTCAGGATGAGCTGACGTACCTCCGCGGCGGCACCACCACGCAGGCATTGAGCCAAGGCGGAGTGCTCGGAGTCAACCGGTACCAACTGGCCCGCAGCGGCTGCGGCCAGCACCAGAGGACCTCCGGCGATCAGCGACTCCTTGTTGGCAAGCGCGACCGTTCGACCGGCCTGCAGGGCGGCCAGCGTTGCCCGAAGTCCTTGGGCTCCAGCGACGCCGTTGAGCACCACATCGGCGTCGAGCTGGGCCAGCTCGACGGTGGCCGTGGGGCCGGCGATCACGGTCGGCATGGGCCGGCCGGGCGGCAGCCGGGCGGCGATCTCAGCAGTCAGCTCGGATGCGCGGTCATACGACACTCCGACGTATTGCACCTCGAAGCGCACAGCCTGTTCGGCCAGCAGAGCAAGGTTTCCGCCCCCGGCGGCCAGACCCCGGACGGAGTACCGGTCCGGCGCTGCCTCGATCACCTCGAGGGCCTGAGTGCCGATGGATCCGGTGGATCCCAGAATCACGACGGAGGTCACAACGCCATTCTGGACCACCGCTGGCCGCGACGACGCCCCCCGGTGTCAGAATGAGCGGGAAACCTCTGACGATCCTTGGGAGTGACCGTGGCCACCGCCAGTCATAGCAACCCCGATTCCGAACACGCCACCGACCACGAGCGCCCCGAACAATGGGGTTGGCACCACGAGTTCGCAATCGGGCGGCAGGTCGCCGGCTGGATCTGCTTTGTGATCCTCGCCTTGCTGTTGACATCAACCCACTACAACGACGCCGGAATCGTCGGCATGTTGCTCGTCATGGCCATGCTGGCCGGCGGCCTGATCTGGGATCGTCACCGCCGCCGCACCCAGTGGCGGAGCTGACGCGTCAGCGAACTCCCCTCCAAGGCCTTTCCCCGCAACCTTCGTCAACCATCGGGCGCAGCTCGGCCGAGGCTGAAACAACGCGCCGTACGCGTCGATTAACCCGTTCATTAACCGCGCCAGCAAGCATTCGGCTGTTGAAGGTTTCGACGATGAAGTTCCCGATTCAGCAGTCCGACCAACGTGTCGTCATTCACCTCGGCCAGCAAGACAACGGTCGCACGGTCAACGGGGCAACGGGGCAACGGGGTACGCGGTGCAGCCGATAATTGCGGTCCAGGAGGAGGAGACGACCTAGGTCACTGCGCCTGAGTTCAGCGATCCCGCAGGAGCGGCTGGCGCGGATCCCAGGTTGAGCCGTCCGACTGGTCCTTCCGGCGGCGAGCGATCCCGGTAAGCGCTTCCAAGACCACACGGTTGGCCAGGAATGACGTGATCTCGGCATGGTCATATGGGGGTGACACTTCCACCACATCCATCCCCACAACCGGCAATTCGTAGCAGATTCGTCTTACTGAATCGAGAAGTTCTCGGGCGGTCAGTCCGCCCGGCTCGGGGGTGCCGGTCCCCGGCGCGTGCCCGGGATCGCACACATCGATATCGACCGACAGAAAGACGCCGTCGCAATCGTCGGTTGCGGTCTCGAAGGCCTCGCTCAGGCACTCACCCAGACCGCGGGCTCCGATCTCTGACATCTCATAGGAACGCATCCGTTGTTCAGCCATCCACGACAGCGTCTCTGGCGGTGGCCAGTACCCGCGAAGCCCGACCTGCAGAAAGCGATCACCACGCACGGCGCCGGACTCGATCAGGCGCCGCATTGGCTGGCCGTGTCCGATCAGCGATCCGAACTCGATATTGCCGGTGTCTGCGTGTGCATCGAAATGAATCATCGAGACGCGGCCGGTCCCAAGATGCTGGGCGACCCCGGCGGCGTCCGGCCAGGCGATGGTGTGATCACCGCCGAGAATCACCGGGATCGCTCCCTGAGCGGTCACCGTATACACCGCTTCCTGCAAATCTTTCACCGATCGTGCGGCATCGCCGGAAAACATCTCCACGTCACCGGCGTCGAACACGCTCAAATCGGTGAGTCCGTCGACCCGCATCGCCAGCGACGGGCGGCTGGCATCGTGAGGCAGGTAGCAAGTCTGACGAATGTATTGCGGTCCGAACCGGGTACCCGGACGGTGCGAAGTGCCACCGTCGAAGGGAGCACCCAGAATGACGACATCCGCGCCGTCATAGGTTCCTGGATCGGCCCAGTCGCACCGTCGCACGCCGAGAAACGTGATGTCCGGGCCGAACTGGGTTCCGTATCGCACCATGCGCTGTTTCTACCACCGGTACTTGCTGCGACGACTGGCAATGGTGGGTCCGACCGCAACCGCAAGGATGGCGATCAAAAACATGACGGTGCCGATTACGTTCACCTGAACCGGGGTCCCCCGTAGGGCGGCTCCGTAGATAAGCATCCGAACAGATAAGCATTGGAACAGATAAGCATTGGGAACGTCACCTGTGACCCGGCAGGTTGGACGACCCTCGGCCACGGAAGCGATAACGTCCGAGCCCGAAAACGATCATCGTCCCCAGAATCGTGGCGACGATAGTGGCACCGATTCCGATCTGGAGTGACAAGCCGAGGGGCTGCACAGACCCGGCGCCCCCACTCCGAGAGGGCCGCTGATTTAGCAGATTTAGGGGTGTGAATCTGCGGATTCACTTGCCCAAGGCCGCTTTTTCATGCACTATTCGTGCTATGGCTGCCTCGCCAAATCGCAAGACTCGGACCCCTCGCAAACAGCTGGATGACACCTCCAAGGCGATCATCGAACAGCTTCAGCAGGACGGTCGACGGGCCTACGCCACCATCGGCAAGGCAGTCGGGCTGTCCGAAGCAGCGGTGCGGCAACGAGTTCAGAAGTTGATCGAATCCGGCGTCGTCCAGATCGTCGCCGTCACCGACCCGCAGCAGATCGGTTTCGACCGCGAAGTGATGATCGGCATCAATGTCGAGGGCAACATCGACGACGTCGCCAACGATCTGGCCGACATCCCAGAGCTGGTTTACGTAGTGATTACCGCGGGATCCTTCGATCTGCTGTGCGAGGCCGTCGTGGTCGACGACGAACACCTGTTGGAGTTGATAAACGATCGGATCCGGAACCTTCCCGGGGTCCGGCGCACCGAAACGTTCATGTACCTGAAGCTGAAGAAGCAGACCTACAACTGGGGTATCGCATGACCAATACATCATCCTTTTCTGACGCCGACGCGGCGGCACTGTCGGCCAGTGCCCGCGAGCATCTGTGGATGCACTTCACCCGTCTGTCCACCTACGAATCCTCCCCCGTTCCGACAATTGTTCGCGGCGAGGGCGCCTACATCTATGACATTCAGGGCCGGCGCTACCTCGACGGGTTGTCCGGGTTGTTCACGGTGCAGGTCGGCCACGGCCGCAGCGAACTCGCCGACGCCGCCGCCCGACAGGCCCGCGAGCTGGCCTACTTCCCGATCTGGTCCTACGCGCACCCGGCGGCGGTGCAGCTCGCCGAGCGTTTGGCCGATGCGGCCCCGGGTGACTTGAACCGTCTCTTCTTCACCACCGGTGGCGGCGAAGCGGTCGAAACCGCCTGGAAGCTGGCCAAGCAGTACTTCAAACTGACGGGAAAGCCCGAGAAGTACAAGGTGATCTCTCGCTACGTCGCCTATCACGGCACCCCCCAGGGCGCGTTGTCGATCACCGGGATCCCGGCCGCCAAGACGATGTTCGAGCCCTTGGTGCCCGGTGCCCACAAGGTGCCCAATACCAACTTCTATCGGGCTTCGGTATTCGGCGACGATCTCGTCGCTTTCGGCCGCTGGGCGGCGAACCAGATCGAGGACGCAATCCTGATGGAAGGACCGGAATCGGTCGCCGCGGTGTTTCTGGAACCAGTGCAGAACTCCGGGGGCTGTTTCCCGCCCCCACCCGGCTACTTCCAGCGGGTTCGCGAGATCTGCGATCAGTACGACGTTCTGCTCGTCTCCGATGAAACCATCTGTGCCTTCGGACGGCTCGGCCCTATGTTCGGCTGTGACAAGTTCGGCTACGTCCCGGACATGATCACTACGGCGAAGGGTATGACATCCGGCTACTCCCCCATCGGTGCTTGCATCATCTCCGATCGGCTGGCTGAGCCATTCCTGCATGGCCTGGACTATTTCCCGCACGGCTATACCTTCGGTGGCCACCCGGTGTCGGCCGCGGTAGCGATGGCCAATCTCGACCTGTTCGAAAAAGAAGGCCTGAACCAACGCGTTCTCGATAACGAGCTTGCGTTCCGTACCACCTTGGAGAAACTCGGCGATCTGCCGATCGTCGGTGACGTCCGAGGCGACGGCTACTTCTACGGAATCGAACTCGTCAAGGACAAAGCCACCAAAGAGACCTTCGACGATGACGAATCCGAGCGCCTGCTGCGCGGTTACCTGTCCAAGGCCTTGTTCGAGGCCGGCCTGTACTGCCGGGCCGATGACCGCGGTGACCCGGTGGTTCAGCTGGCCCCACCGCTGATCTGTGGACAGGAACATTTCGATGAGATCGAGCAAATCCTGCGTGCGGTATTGACCGAGGGCGCGAATCGGATCTGACTATGCCGGGGGGCTTCCGGCCCGGATGTGCTCGAAGATCAGGTTCGTCTCGGTCATCGCCACATCCGGGTTACCGGAAAGGTTCACTACCACGAAGTCCCGCAGCTCCTCGGTATGAGCCGCGGCCACATGCAACAGGAAATCGTCCGCACCGGCAAGGAAGAAGACGTTGAGCACGTTCGCAAGCGCCGCCACCGTGCCGGCGAACTCGGCAATGTGGCTGCGAGCGTGAGACTGCATGCGGACGGCAATCATCGCCTGTATCGGGCGTCCGACCGCGGCCGGATCGATGTCGGCGTGAAAGCCCCGAATGACGCCTCGCTCTCGCAAGGACCGCACCCGGCCCAGACAGGTGGACGCGGCGACGCCCACTCGCTCGGCCAGTGCGTTGTTGGCCAGGCGGGCGTCCTCAGCCAGCGCCTGCAGGATCGCTCGATCGACGTCGTCCAGTGTCGACGTGGGCAGCGAGCTCCGCATAGTGTTCGGCCGAACCGCCCCCTTGACCGATCGTGGTGAATTTTTGAGCGACATGATGGCAGTCTTGCAGAATATAATTCATGCCCCTATTCATGGCCCATCCAATCCTTCATCCTCAGTCGTAGACGAAGCCGTAGCCGTAGCCGTAGCGATTGAGGAGTCGAGATGAAGGTCGGTATCCCCCGCGAAGTCAAGAATCACGAGTATCGGGTGGCCATCACTCCATCTGGTGTGCACGAACTTGTCCGCAACGGACACGAAGTATTCGTTGAGCGGGACGCGGGTGTGGGTTCGTCGATCCCCGATGTCTATTACGTCGAAGCCGGCGCGCAGATCCTCGGCACGGCCGACGAGGTGTGGGCCACGGGTGACTTGATCCTGAAGGTCAAGGAGCCGATCGCCGAGGAATACGGCCGGATGCGCTCGGATCAGACCCTGTTCACCTACCTGCATCTCGCAGCCGACAAGAACTGCACCGACGCACTCATCAAGGCCGGGACGACGGGTATCGCTTATGAGACCGTTCAGCTGCCGGACATGTCGCTGCCCTTGCTGGCTCCGATGTCGGAGGTCGCCGGGCGGCTGGCCCCGCAGGTCGGGTCCTATCACCTCATGCGCCACGGCGGAGGTCGCGGTGTCCTGATGGGCGGTGTACCCGGGACCTATGCCGCGAAGGTAGTCGTGATCGGCGCCGGAGTATCCGGCCAGAACGCCGCGGCAATCGCGCTCGGCATGCAAGCCGAGGTGCTGCTCCTGGACCGCAATGTCGCTCGGCTACGCCAGATGGACGCGATCTATCAGGGTCACTGCCAGACCATCGCGTCCAATGCCTACGAGGTGGAACGAGCGGTGCTCGACGCGGATCTGGTGATCGGAGCGGTCCTGATCCCGGGCGCCAAAGCGCCCACGCTGATCAGCAATGAACTCGTATCCCGGATGAAGCCGGGCAGCGTGCTGGTCGACATCTCGATCGACCAAGGCGGCTGCTTCGAAGACTCGCATCCGACGACCCACGCCAACCCGACCTACGAGGTCCACAACTCGCTGTTCTACTGCGTGGCGAACATGCCCGGCGCCGTGCCCCACACTTCCACCTATGCCCTGACCAATGTCACGTTGCCCTACGCCGTCGAACTGGCTAACCGTGGCTGGCGCGAAGCTTGCCAGGCTGACCCGGCGCTAGCGTTGGGTCTCAACACCTACGCCGGCGAACTCACCAACGCCGCGGTTGCCCAAGCGCACGGCTACTCCAGCCGGACTCTGGAAGAGGTGCTCGGATAAGCCCGTACGGCGCACGATCGCTGTGGCAGGACACGGCTGGGGACGAATTGGCGTCCCAGCCGGGCTTGCTGTCAGATCACATAGTCCCGGTGTACTCGTGGATGCCCGATCTGCGAAGCGAAATCAGTTTGTCGCCATCGGTCACATCGCTGGTCGAGGACGACAATCACTAGCTCTTGGCCGCGAGCTGTCCGCAGGCGCCGTCGATCTCGCGTCCGCGCGTGTCGCGGACGGTAACCGAAACCCCGTGGGAGGCCACCGTATCCACGAAGATGTCCTGCACCTGCTCTGGAGATGCGTCCCACTTGGACCCGGGAGTGGGGTTGAGCGGAATCAGGTTGACGTGGGCTAGGCGGCCCGACAGCAGGCGGCCGAGGAGATTGGCCCGCCACCGCTGATCGTTGATGTCACGGATCATGGCGTACTCGATGGAATAGCGACGGCCGGTCCGAGCCGCGAACTCGTCCGCCGCGTCCAGGACCTCCCCGACCGGCCAGCGGGTATTGACCGGAACCAACGTGTCACGCAGTTCGTCGTCCGGGGCGTGCAACGACACCGCCAGCGTCACATTGAGTCCTTCCGTCGACAGGCGACGTATCGCCGGTACCAATCCCACGCTCGACACTGTGACCGAGCGTTGTGAGAGTCCGAGACCGGCCGGTGCCGGGTCGATCAGGCGGTGCAGACTGGCCACGACCCGGTTGTAGTTGGCCAACGGTTCGCCCATGCCCATGAACACCACGTTGGACAGGCGCATCTGACCGCCGGACAAACCACCGGCGGCCGCGATCTGGGCGGCCTGGAACACCTGCTCAACGATTTCCGCGGTCGAAAGATTGCGGGTCAGGCCGCCTTGGCCGGTCGCGCAGAACGGACATGCCATACCGCATCCGGCCTGGCTGGATACGCAGACCGTGAGACGGTCCTTGTAGCGCATCAGCACGCTTTCCACGAGAGTGCCGTCGTGCAGTTTCCACAGAGTTTTACGGGTGGTTCCCCGATCCGTCTCGACGTGGCGGACCTCGGTGAGCAGTCCCGGGAACAACGCCGTACCCAGAGTGTCGCGGACGGCGGCTGGTAAGTCGGTCATCGCCGCCGGATCGTTCTCCAACCGGCCGTAGTAGTGCCGCGACAGCTGATCGGCTCGAAACGCTTTCTCGCCGAGCTCGAGGACGGCCTCGCGGCGTTCATCCGTGGACAGATCAGCGAAATGTCGCGGTGGCACGCCGCGGCGGGGTGCGTCGAAGACCAGGGGCAACGCGTTCACGCAAACACCGACAGCAGCAGATACGCCACTGCCGCACAAGGCAACAGCGAATCCAGCCGATCCATGACGCCGCCGTGGCCAGGTAGCAGTTTGCCCATATCCTTCAAGCCCAGATCGCGTTTGATCATTGATTCACCCAGATCGCCAAGCGTGGCGGTGACGGCTATCGCCAAGCCGAAGACCAGCCCCTGCCACCACTGCTGATGAAACGTCAGCTCCATCACCAGCGCACCGCAGACACAGCATGCGATAACCGAACCGAGGAAACCTTCCCACGATTTTTTCGGCGAGATCGTCGGTGCCATGGGATGGCGCCCAAGCAGGACACCGGCGGCATAGCCGCCGGTGTCGGAACACACGACCGCGGCGACGAACAACACAACTCGGGGGGCGCCGTCCTCGGCGTGAGCGAGCAGGATCGCAAATCCCGCGAGGAAAGGCAGATAGACGGCGACGAAAACGCCGGCGGCCACGTCGCGCAGGTAGCCCGTAGCGCCATCACCGAGCCGCCATATCGCGACGCCGATAATGCTCAACAGCAGCGCACCGACCAGACCGTCCGGTCCGCGAAACCAGGCGGCAACGTCGATGGCCAAAGCCTCCACCACGAGCAGCACCAGCGGCGGGCGAGCCTCGACGGTCGAGATCGCCGTGACCAGCTCATAGACGCCGATCACGCTGGCCAGGGCGACCACGATGACAAAGCTCGGGCGGTAGGTGTACAGCGAGGCGACGATGATGCCGGCGAGTCCGACCCCGACCAGGATCGCCATCGGCAGGTTCCGGCCGGCCCCTGATTTCTTTTCCGGCGCCAGCAGCCCGGACTGTTCGATGTCGGGCAGACGCTCGGTATCGGTCGAGACCTGCACCGCGCTCAGATGGCGAATCGGCGCTTCAGCTCGCGAATGCCGCGACGCCCGAGTGGGCGCGCTCGGCGCGGCCGGGGCGGCCGAGCGGGCCCGGGCGATCAGTTCGGCCGCGCTCAGGCCGCCAGTACCACCATGCCGTCCGGAATCGGCGTTACCCGGCTGAGTCTCGTCGCCGACGGTCATCAGACCTCGAGCAGTTCAGCTTCTTTGTGCTTGACCGAGTCATCGACCGAGGCAACATATTTGTCCGTGAGCTTCTGCAGATCGGCTTCGGCGCGGCGGGCATCGTCCTCGCCTACCTCACCGTCCTTGACCAACTTCGCGAAAGTTTCGTTCGCATGCCGGCGCACGGCGCGGATCGATACCTTGGCGTCCTCGCCCCGGCTCTTGGCCACCTTCACGAATTCCCGGCGGCGCTCCTCGGTCAGCTGGGGAAACACGACGCGGATGACGGAACCGTCATTGGTCGGGTTGACCCCGAGATCGCTCTCGCGGATCGCCTTCTCCAGAGCGTTCAACTGGGAGGCGTCATACGGCTTGATCACAGCCATGCGGGCCTCAGCGACACTGACGGACGCCAGCTGAGGCAAGGGAGTCATCGAACCGTAGTAGTCGACGGAGATCCGAGAGAACGCATTGGCGCTGGCCCGCCCGGTCCGCAGGCCACCAAGATCATTGTGCAGGACGCTGACGGCCTTTTCCATCTTCTCTTCCGCTTCGAAGAGGGTCTCGTCGATCACGGCCGGTTCTCCTTGCTCATCGTTTGCGACTGGTCCGATCAGCGTCCGACCAGGGTGCCAATCTTCTCACCTCGAACGACCCGCGCGATGTTGCCATCCGCAAGATCGAACACCACGATCGGCAGGGCATTGTCACGACACAGGCTGAACGCGGTCTGATCGGCGACCTTCAGATCGCGTCGCAGGACCTCTTCGTAGCTGATCGAGTCGAACTTGACCGCGTCCTTGTGGACGTTGGGGTCCGAGTCATAGACGCCGTCAACGCCGCTCTTACCCATCAGGAGCACCTGGCAACCGATCTCCAGGGCCCGCTGGGCCCCCGCGGTGTCGGTGGAGAAGTACGGCATACCAACGCCCGCCGCAAAGATCACCACTCGGCCCTTTTCCAGGTGACGCTCGGCTCGGCGCGGGATATAGGGTTCCGCGACCTGGCCCATCGCGATGGCCGATTGAACCCGGGTCTCGACCCCGACCTTCTCCAAGAAGTCCTGTAAGGCTAGGCAGTTCATGACCGTGCCGAGCATGGCCATGTAGTCGGCCCGGTCCCGGTCCATCCCCCGCTGGCTCAGTTGCGCGCCCCGGAAGAAATTGCCGCCACCAATGACGACCGCCACCTGGGTTCCGAGCGCGATCACCTCGGCAATCTGGCGCGCGATCGAGGCGACGACGTCCGGATCGACACCGATCTGGCCCCCACCGAAGACCTCACCGGACAGCTTCAACAGCACCCGGCGATAACCGCCGTCGCCCACCGGTGCGACCGAGGCAACCGACAACGAAGGGGCCGTTTCACCGCTCTCATCCAGAGATTCGGTCATGGCGGCCCCTCTCGTGTCGTGCCTTTCCAGCTCGATCTTGCCTTAGAACCGACGGTTCCGGCGGATCGGGTCAGATTTTGTCGGACGGGGCCGGATCAGGCCGCGCCGACCTCGAACCGGACGAAACTCGTCAGCGTGACCCCGGCCTCGTCCAGCATTGCCTTGACCGTCTTCTTGCTGTCGTGCACCGAGGACTGCTCGAGCAGCACGCTGTCCTTGAAGTAGCCATTGACGCGACCTTCGACAATGCGTGGCAGGGCCGCCTCAGGCTTGCCTTCTTCGCGAGCGGTGGCCTCGGCGATCCGCTTCTCGTTTTCGACCGTCTCTGCTGGCACATCTTCTCGGGTCAGGTACACCGCCTTCAAGGCCGCCACCTGCATCGCTGCCGCCCGCGCGGCGTCGACGTCCTCGCCCTCAAAAGCCACCAGGACCCCGACCTGCGCCGGAAGGTCGGCCGACTTCTTGTGCAGGTAGGTCGCGATCTTGCCCTCGAGCTTGGCCGCCCGGCGCAGTTCGATCTTCTCGCCGATGACCGCGTTCAGGGCTTCGATGTTCTCGGCCACTGTCTTGCCGTCCACCAGCGTCTCGTTGAGCAGCGACGGAACGTCACTAGCCGCGGAGCCGACGAAGTGAGCCACGATGTCGGCCGCGAGCGACTGGAACTGCTCGTTCTTGGCCACGAAATCGGTCTCGCAGGCCAGCTCAATGATCGCGTTCTCGGCCGCGGCCACGAGACCGTTGCTGGCCTCGCGCTCGTCGTTCCGCTTGGCCGCCTTACCCGCCCCCTTGATCCGAAGGATCTCAACGGCCTTGTCGAAATCTCCGTCAGTCTCGTCCAATGCCTTCTTCGCATCCATCATGCCGGCGCCGGTGGCGTCGCGCAGCTTCTTTACATCAGCCGCCGTAAAAGCCATGGTTCTATCCCGTCTTATCGTCTTTGATTCGTCGTGTGGAGTGGGCTTGGGGACTCAGGCGTCCGCGACGGCCGGATCGGCCTCCGGGCCGGCCGCCGGAGCTGCTTCGGCGTCAGTCGGCTTGAGCAATTCCTGCTCCCACTCGGCCAGCGGCTCATCGGTGCCCAGACGGCCCGCCTCGGGCTTCTCATCCCGACCGGCGTTGGCGGCCAGACCAGCTCGCGCCATCAAGCCTTCGGCCACGGCGTCGGCCACGACCCGAGTCAACAGGGCGGCACTGCGGATAGCGTCGTCGTTGCCGGGAATCTTGTAGTCGACCTCATCCGGGTCACAGTTGGTGTCCAGGATGGCGATGACCGGGATGTTCAGCTTGTGGGCTTCCTGAACCGCCAGGTGCTCCTTCTTGGTGTCCACGATCCAGACCGCGCTCGGGGTCTTGGACATTTCACGAATACCACCCAGGGTGCGCTCGAGCTTGATCTTCTCTCGAGTCAGGATGAGCTGCTCCTTCTTGGTGGCCGTGCCTTCCCAGCCGTTGCCCTCCATCGCCTCGAGCTCCTTGAGCCGCTGCAGACGCTTGAACACCGTGGAAAAGTTGGTCAGCATGCCACCGAGCCAGCGCTGGTTCACGTAGGGCATGCCCACTCGGGTTGCCTGCTCGGCGATCGCTTCTTGGGCCTGCTTCTTGGTGCCGATGAACAGCACCGTGCCGCCGTGGGCGACCGTCTCTTTGACGAACTCGTAGGCGCGGTCGATATAGGACAGCGTCTGCTGCAGATCGATGATGTAGATGCCGTTGCGCTCGGTGAAGATGAAGCGCTTCATCTTCGGGTTCCAACGGCGGGTCTGGTGACCGAAATGCACACCAGAGTCGAGCAGATTCTTCATCGTGACGACGGCCATCCGGCTCGTCCTCCTCATGTTTCATGCGCGGGCGGCCTCACGGCCGGCCCACACGGGCCTCGGTTGTCGTGATCGAGCCAGGCGGCCGATCACCCTGGTACCCGGAGTCGCGGCCAATCGCCGAAGCCGTAGCGTCGGACCGAGATGGCCGCCAACCTCTGTTGCCGCGCCGCGTCGTGGTCAATGACCAGTCGGAGGCGTGAGAGGCGGGCACGCGAAGTCACCCAGCTCACGCCGGGCGCAAAACCAGTCTAGCCCCGCGGACCCGGTCGCACGAAATCTCGGCCGATCGTCAGGTGCGCCGGGCTCGCGCGGCCGCCTCGGCTCGGCTTCGCACGCCCATCTTGGCCAGCAGATTCGACACGTGAACGCTGACGGTCTTTTCGCTGATATAGAGCTGGCGAGCTATCTGCCGATTGGTCTTGCCCTGTACGAGATAGCTCAAAACCTCGACTTCGCGAGCAGTCAGCGGATTCGGCGATCCGGCTCCCGCGGCTGGCGAGGCGGGTGGCCGCGCGAGACCCAGCTCCGCCAGCTCGGCCAGCAGCGGCGCCGCCTTCAGTCGCTGAGCCACCGCCGTTGCCTCCGCGGACAGATCACTCGCTTCAGCGACCCTGCCGACCGCCTTGAGCACCGCCGCCAATCGAGCCTGTGACCGCGCCCGTTCGTAAGGCTGGCCAGCGAATGCCTCCACGCTGTCGCGCCACAACTGAATGTGTTCGGCCGCTGGAACCGGATCGCTATCAGCCAGCCAGCGCAAACGAGCCCATTCAGCCTCGACCCGCGCCCGCCAGGCCAGGCTTTCCGGACCCGGACGGCCCTTGGCCATCGCGCCTTCCTCCAATGCTCGGCGGCCATCCGCCGCGAACTGCGCACCCTGCTGCACCGCGGCTGCACGTTCGGACTCCGACCCGGAGGCGACCGTCTTGGCCAGCGCGGCCAGACAGAGCGCAGAAAGCCGAATGCGGGCCTGGAACCACGGTTGTTGCCACAGATCAGTGAGCGTGACGATCAATTCTTCGGCGGCGGCCAGCGCTCGCGATGTCTGTCCGCGTTGGGTGTACACCTCGACGACCTGAGGCAGGCACAGCACGGCCAGCATGCCGTCCTGCTTGAACCTCGGACGCATCGCCGGTAGCTCGTTGATTACCGTCTCATCGCCTCGTCCGGCTCGGACGGCCAGACCGGCGCAGACAAGTTGGGCGCCCGAGAACGGCGGTGCGTGCTCGTTGGAGGTGTCGGTGAGTGCCAAGGCCTCGTCCCACTCGCCCCGGACGTATTGGACAACGGCGAGATGCACGCGGGCGTCCGAACCGTAGAAGGCCCACGTCCGACCGGTTTGCCGGGCACGTTGCCATCCCCTGGTGTAGTTGCGCACGGCCTCGTCGAGCTGACCCCGGCTGAAGCTCAGCATGCCCAGCTGGAAAAGGCTGCGCAGCTCGTCGCCTATCTGACCGGACCCTCGAGCCTGCGCGGCGATCTGCTCGAACTGGCGGGCCGCCTCGTCCGGATCGCCGACTCGCTTTTCGAGTACAGCCAATGTCGTACGGGCATCGGTCGACAGCTCCGGCTTACCGATCGCGTCCCAGGTAGCGACCGCTTCGCGCGCCCAACGCAACGCCTCGTCATCGCGGGAGAGCTGGCTGCAGGTGCGCGCATGCAGGCTCACCACCTCGGCCCGGAGCTGGGACGGCGGTTCGGCGGGGACGAGTTTCAATGCCTCGGTGCTGGCAGCTAACCCCTCGGCCTCAGCTTCGACCGTGGCGGCGTAGTTACCAATCGCCAGCAGGACCCGCGCCCGGTCCGTCCCTTTCGACGTATCGGCCAGCGATGACAGGGCCTGCTTGGCAAAGGCCAGCGAACGAAGCTGATGGCCGGCGTCGAATGCTGCGGCCGCAGTGTTCAACATCAGCTCGCAACGATCTACGGCGACCGCCGGTGACACTCGGTCAACCAGCTCCAGGGCGGTTTCGTAGTGCCGCATCGCCTCCTGGGGCGCGGCCACCTCGAACGCTTCATCACCGGCCCGGATACTGGCCGCGAACGCGGTGTCGAGATCGTGGGATTCCCGGGCGTGACGAGCGAGTTCGGCCGCTGTTCCACTAACCGATTCCTTGGCCAGTGCCGAGGCGAACGCCGCATGCATACGAACTCGTTCGCCGGGCAGCAGATCGTCATAGACCGCATCCCCCAGCAGCGCATGGCGAAAGCCGTAGTAGTCGTCGGCGCGGCGTTGCAGAATGTTGGCGTCCACCGCTTCCCGCACCGCTGCGTCCAGGGCCGTATGCGGCAGATCGGCCACCGCCTCGAGCATCTGGTGGGGAATCCGCCGACCGGCCACGGCGGCGAACCGGATGACTTGACGCGCGGCATCGGAAACCCGATCCAGACGCACGATAAGTAGATCGGACAAGCGCGCGGGAACGGAGGCGAATCCGTTCATCGCGGCCCCATCGTCGTTGGCCGAGACCAGTTCCTCGGCGAAGAAGGCATTGCCCTCAGCTCGATCGACGATGCATTGCACGTCGGAGTCGGCCAGATCGTCGCGACTCAAAGACTTGATCAACGCCCGCACCGAGGCATCATCCAGCGGCGGCAATTGCAATCGCCGTGCCCGCGGCAGCCGGGACCACTCAGCCAGCGAACCGCGCAGTGGGTGCCGGCGGTGCAGGTCATCGCTGCGGTAGGACACCATCAGCGCGACTCGTTCGGTATCCAGCCGGGTGAGCAGAAAGCCCAGCAACTCGCGGGTCGATTGGTCGGCCCAGTGAGCGTCCTCGACTACCAGTACGACCGGGCTCAGCTCGCCGAGGCGCGACAAGGCACCGATGACGGCGGCGTAGAGGACGCTCCAGTCCACCCGCGATTCCTCGCTCGGATGGCTCGCGGCCAGCAGCCGACGTTGCGGTAGCAGCCGGGCAATCGGGGCGAATTCGTTCTGCAGGTCTTCGACCACATCCGGTCGATCGGTGGCCAGCCGTCCGAAGGCCTCGGTGAACGGCAGATAAGGCAGTCCGACATCCCCGAAGTCGATGCAGTGCCCGATCAGGCGCGTCATTCCCCTCTCCTGGGCCAGACCCATTACCTCGGTCAACAGCCGGGTCTTGCCGACGCCGGCATCCCCAGCCAGCAAAATTGCTTGGGGATGCCCGGCCATGGCGTCATCGAGCGCGCTGCTCAGCGCGGCCAGCTCGCTGTCGCGGCCCAGTAGTGGACGAAGGGTGGTGGCCACATCGTCATCTTGCCCGTCGAGCATGACAAGCGCACCGGGGTTCACCTCGTCGGGTCAGGACCGCCGATCGGGGCGGCGCAGGTCGGGCCGCATGAAGCGACGGTGCCGAAGGGACGTGCCGCGGCTAGCCCCCGCCCGGAAGGACTTGGTCAGCTGCTCGCGTCGGTAAGCGGCTTCGGTGTTCATGTCAACGTTGCCGTACATGGTGGATCCTCTTTCCCATCTATCGTGCCGGGGACGCTTTCCCTGGCACGTTCAACAGTGCTCGGCTAAGTACCCCGGCCACATCGGCACAACTGCCTATCTCCGCCTCGAACCGCCTTAGTTCGCGCCGGCGAATCCGCCGAATTGCCCTAAGGCCCGAACGCCGATGGTGGGCGGTGTGGATGGCGTGACCTAATCCGCCGGACGTTGTCCACAGATCTGCGCTAAGCCGGGTAATGGTGTGCAACCGCGGCAGGCTGAAGGCGTGAAAGCGCCTGTGACGAGACTGATGATCTTCCTGTTGGTGTGCCTGTTGGGCGCCGCCGTTGGTTACCCCGGCCAAGCCTCGGCCTCGCAGCCGTTACCTGACCTGGTGGAAAGCAAGTTCGGTCCCGCACCGGCACCGGCGGCATCGGAATATCAGTCACCGACGGGCTCTGCGCTGGAGGTGCTCCGGCCCTTCGATCCTCCGCTCATGTCTTACGGCCCAGGTCATCTGGGCGCCGACATTGCCGGCGTGCCTGGAGGCCGGGTATTGGCCGCGGGGGCCGGCACCGTGATCTTTGCCGGTCCGGTCGCGGGCAGGGGTGTGGTCGTCATAGCGCATCCCGATGGGCTGAGCACGGAGTACGAGCCACTGGCGGTGGCGGTGAAGGTAGGCGCGAAGATCGCGCGGGCAACGCTGCTGGGTCACGTCAGCGGACGACATCTGGGGTGTCCGGATGCTGGTTGCTGGCACTGGGGCGCTCGACGGGCAACGGAGTATGTGGATCCACTGTCATTGCTCGGTGCCCTCGGGGTCGTACGACTGCTGCCGCTTACGCGCGAGGATGCGCCTGCTTGAAGCTTTGGCGCAGCCGATCGACCGAGATGTGGGTGTAGATCTGGGTCGTGGCCAGGCTGGCATGACCGAGCAACTCCTGCACCGATCGAAGGTCGGCGCCGCCGTCGAGCAGATGGGTCGCGGCGCTATGGCGGAGCGCGTGCGGCGACAGGCCGCCCGCTCGATCGGGAGTGGCCGTTGCCCGGTTCACAATCGCCCGGGCCGTTCGCTGATCAAGGCGGCGACCACGGCGACCCAGCAGCAGGGCATCGGCCGAGTCGGTCTGGACCCAGGCGGGTCGCCCGCTGCTCAGCCAGGTCTGAATGGCTTCCTCAGCCGGCAGACCATACGGGACGGTCCGCTGCTTGTTGCCCTTGCCGAGCACCCGCAGCACGCGACGCTGACGATCGAGATCCCCGATATCGAGCCCGACGAGCTCCGCGACTCGGATTCCGGTGCCGTACAGCAGTTCGAGAACCAGACGATCCCGTTGCGACGTCGCGTCCTCAGCGCTTCGCTCAGCCACCGTATCGATGGCGCGAGCCGCGTCACTGGCCGACAGGATCGCGGGAATGCTCTGATGCGGACGAGGGCTTACCAAGAGTTCGCCGATATCGGCCCTCAACAGGCCCCGTCGAAATGCCCACGCGGTGAAGGTGCGGGCCGCCGCGGCTCGACGCGCCATGGTGGCGCGGGAGGAATTGGTGTCGCGAAGCTGGGCAAGCCAACTGCGAAGGTCGCTCAAGCTCAGGCAAGCCAAGTCGGTTTCACCAGAGCCTCGCAGGTGATGCAACAACAATGTGACATCGGCCAGATAGGCCCGGATGGTGTGCGGTGAGCGGTTGCGCTCCAGCGTGAGGTACCGGTCGAAGTCGGCGATCGTGGCTCGCCAATCGGGGGGAAGCTCGGCCCGCAGCCGATCCACATCCAGCCGGGGTGGCCGCTGTCGACGGTGCGCAGGAAGACCAGCCATCTGACGACAGTGCGCGCCCGGGCGCCTCGGATCAACCCGCCACGCGGAGCACCGTCAGAACTGGGCCGGACCGTTGCTCGACCAGCCCGTTCGTCGATCCAGTGTTCTTGACGCGCGGAGCAGTCGATAGCCGTCCAGATCGTGGCTGATCAGGCCCGCGTCGACGAGGACCGGTAACGCGGATCGGACCGCGAGCAGCGGGTGGCCGCTGAGTGCCGCCAGCTCCCGATCATTGACCGTCGCCTGGGACGGGAATCCGTCCAACACGGCCTGCATGATCGGATCGAGGGCGTCATAGACAGAGACCGCTCCGCCGACGCCGTCAGGCTCGGCACTCATAGGCCCACAATAAGCAAGCACTTCGGCGACGCTCGTCACCAGGTTGGCCGGATCGGATTCACGTTGCATCAGCGCGTGACAGCCCTGCGACATGGCCGAGGTGATCGGTCCCGGCACCACAAGCAGCGGATGGCCCAATTCGCGGGTATAACGCGCGGTGTTCAACGCGCCGGAGCGACGGGCTGCCTCGACCAGCAACGTCGCCGACCCCAACGCGGCGATCAGCCGATTACGGCTGAGGAATCGTTGCCGATGGGGCGCCATGCCGGGCGGCCTCTCGCTGATCAGCAAGCCAGTGGCGGCTGTCCGCTCATACAGCTGACGATTGCCGGCCGGATATGGACGATCCAAGCCACCGGCCGAAACCAGCACTGAGACGCCGTCGGCGGCGAGCACTCCGCGGTGCGCGGCGGCATCGATTCCGTAGGCTCCCCCCGACACGACCACGACGTCGTGTTGGCTGAGCCGGTAGGAGAATTCCGACGCCACATACTCGCCGTAGCTGGTCGCGGCCCGGGATCCGACGATGGCGATCGAACGCACTCCCACCGTAGCCAGATCGACATTTCCCTTGACCCACAGCGCCACCGGCGGAATCAGCTCGCCGAGGATGCTGCGTTTACGCTCACCGCCTCGCCATCTCGCCGCCCGCCGATGGCCCGCCGCGGTGAGAGCGCTCATACCGAAATGCGGCCACTGCGAATGAGATGGCGTGATCAAGCGGATGCCGTTGCGCTCGGCCGCGTCCAGGTCGGCTTGAGGATCTATGCACTCACGCCGCGATTCGGTCGCCGACAGAAGCTCAGGACCTGCCTCGGCGCGATATACCGCATTCGCGGCATCGATGTAGCCGAGCTCATTGATGAGCATCCAGAGCGGGATATTCGCCGGTTCGGCTACCCGGCTCAAGTAGGCGGCCGCGATGAGCTCGTTGTGGAAATCGTTCACGAGCGCGACTCCTTCTCACGTCCGGTGCGCAACCAAACCGCCTCGGTGACATCTGTTTCATCCGGAGCGGTCCGACCGGCCAGGTCGGCCACCGTCCAGGCCAGCCTCAATACCCGATCAACGCCTCGGGCACTCAGTTCGCCGCGATCCACGGCTCGATCCACCGCAATCAGGTGCTTGCCAGAGGGCCGCCACGGTCGCGATCGAAGCACCTGGCCGGGGACCTCGGCGTTGGTAGCTATTCCCAGGCCCGACCAGCGCTCGTGGGCGGCCAGACGCGCCCGCAACACGCGAGCGGCCACAGCGAGACTCGGTTCCGCAGGTCGGTCATCGGCCATGAGGTCGGCGCGAGCTACGGGTTGCACCGTCATCTTCAGGTCGATGCGATCGAGCAACGGACCCGATAGCCGTCGTTGATAGCGTCTGCGGGCATTGGGGCTGCAGCTGCATTCCAGCGGCGATGCAGTACCACACTGGCACGGGTTCATGGCTAGCACCAACTGAAACCGCGCCGGATACTCCACCGTTCCGTTCACGCGGTGCAGCACAATGCGACCCGATTCCAAAGGCTGGCGCAGACAGTCGAGGGTCCGTGGCGAGAACTCGGCGGCCTCGTCGAGAACGAGCACGCCCCGATGCGCGAGTGATGCCGCACCGGGGCGTGCCATTCCCACCCCGCCACCCACCATGGATGCCGCCGAAGCTGTGTGGTGCGGCATTTGCAGTGGCGGTCGGCGTTTGAGGCCCGCGCTGGATGGCAGAGCGCCTGCGACCGAGTGAATCGCCGTGACCTCCAGCGCTGCGGCGTCGTCCAACGCAGGCAGGATCGAGGGCAACCGCTCGGCGAGCATCGTCTTGCCCGCGCCAGCGGCGCCCTCGAACAACAGATGATGGGCGCCGGCAGCGGCGACCTCGAGAGCAAACCGGGCCATTGACTGTCCTACAACATCGGCTAGGTCCGGAGCTGCGTCGTCATCGGCGTCGGCGCCCCGCCGGGCTTTGAGCAGCGGTGCGCCGTCGCCGGAGATCGCCTGGGCGATCTCGGCCAGCGATGTGGCTGCCTGTACCTCGATTCCGGTGACCAGGGCGGCCTCGCTGGAATTGCCGTAAGGCACGACGACCCGCTGGACCCCGGCTGCGCGTGCGGCGAGCACCGCCGGCAGGACCCCGCAGATCGCTCGCAGCCGCCCATCCAGGCCGAGCTCGCCGAGCCAGACCACCCCCGTGATCGGCGCAATCGGAATGGCTCCGACCGCGGCCAATACCGATACCGCCAGCGCGAGGTCGAACATGGATCCGTTCTTGCGCAGATCCGCGGGTAACAGCGCCACCGTTATTCGCTGATCGGGCCACTTGAAACCGGAGTTCAGCACCGCGGCCCGGACCCGGTCGCGAGCCTGGAGTACCGAGGCATCGGGCAGGCCGGTGAACGTCAGCCCGGGCAGGCCGGCCGAGACGTCGGTTTCAACCTCGATCACCCGGCCGGAAACTCCGGCCAAGGCCACCGACAATGTCCGGGCCAACCCCATCAGAAGGCCGCCTTCAGATGGGCGACCTCGGCCGGACCGCCATGGTTGCTTCTCACCGAAATTACGTCGAAGCGGACAGCACGCCACCGACCAGGATTTTCACTTAGCCAGCGGCTGGCCAGTGCACGAATTCGCGCCTGTTTGACCGGGCCAACCGCCGACGCGGGCGAGCCGTACGCCGCCGAGCTGCGCGTTTTTACCTCGCAGATGACCAGGACGTCGCCCTCGGCGGCGATGATGTCGATCTCGCCACGAGCGCAGCGCCAATTGGTCTCGATCAACCTCAGCCCACGCTCGCTCAGACATCGAGCGGCCAGCCGTTCGCCGTACTTGCCCAGTGCATCCTTGTCGCGCATGTCTCGACGATGCCGTCACATTGAAGCTGGTGCGGCTCACGACGAAATCTGTGGATGAGTCCGATTGCCTGTGGACGGTGGTGCCGGTCTAACTCGGGCGGCCACGCAGGTGATTACGGCTGATGCGGAACTGTGCTCGGTCAGGCTCTGGTGATGGCGTAACCCAGATAGTCGACGATGACGCAGAAGTTCGTGGCGGGACAGGAGAGCCCTTGCGGGCCGGGCGAGGTACCCGACAGGCCTAGCGGGTCCGCGTCGGCCAGGCCGCCCCAGCTTGATCCGTTGAAATCGATCGAGTGCCCGATGGCATCCACGGCGACGCAGGACGTGGCCGATGCACAATCCAGGCGGGCGATTGCGGTCGGTCCGGCAATGTTGGTCCTGGAACCCGTGACCCCCCCGACGGCAAATCGCACGACGTTTCCGGCCTCGTCACCGGCGTAGCAGAGCGCCGATGTCGCACAGGCCACTGTCCGCAGTTCGTGGCCGGAGTCGATCGCCGCCGCCGTGGTCCAAGTAGTGCCGTTGAAGGTGTGCAGGCCCATCTCCCCGATGGCCACACACGAGGTTGACGATAGGCAGTACACCGCGTTGAGCAGGGCGGTGGGCTCGACCGACACCGGCGCGCTCCAGTGATTGCCCGGGGCGGCGCTGTTGTACGTCAGCGCTGAACCGGCGCTGTCGATCGCCATGCACCACGTCGAGGTCGGGCACGAGACGTCAACGATGAACGCGCTCAGGTCGAATGCGACCGGTGCCGTCCACGTTGTTCCGTTACTGGTGGTCAGATAGTGACCGCCGGCGTCGGCGGCCAGGCAGAATGTGGTGCCGTCCGCGCAAGAAACGGCGACGATGGCATCCGTCGAATCCACGGAAATCGGCGCGGTCCAGGTCGAGCCGTTGAAGGACATGACGTCGCCGGAGGCATCAGCAGCCACACAGAAGCTGGATGAGGCACACGAGACTTCCATCATCGAGCCTCGCGGTGGATCGATCACGACGGGCGCGGTCCACGTGGTCCCATTGAAGCTGACCTGCTCGCCGTCACCACTCAGAGCTACGCAGAATGTCGCCGAGCTGCACGACGCCGTCGTCAGGTACGCCGAGATCGAATCGGGTGTAGCAGCGGCCCAGGTGGTCGGGTCGAAGCGAGTGATGCCGGCGTTGGCATCCACCACCGCACAGAACGTGGTGCTTGCGCAGGCGATATCAGCTGGCGCCGGTACCGGACTTTGCGGATCGACGTCTATCGGCGCCGCCGAGATACTCCAGGTCGGGGTGGCGTTGGCGTCGTACTTCACGCCGTCACCGTTGAGGTCGACGCCCACGCACAGACTGGCACCGACACAGGAAAGCGAAACGACGCTCGCATTGCCGTCAGCCAGAACCGGACCCGACCAGACACCCGAGGCGAATCGATAGGCCTGCCCCGAGGCGTCCAAGGCGAGGCAGAACGTCGTCGTACACCCGACCGTCAACAGATTGCTGGCTGTGCTGAGTTGGGCCGGGTCGGACCAGCCCGACCCCACGTTGGTCAGGTACCGGCCGTCGCTGCCGATCGCGACACATAACGGTCCACCGACGCAGGAGACATCGACCAGGTCCGGTACCGAGGTCGATGAGTTCGTCCATCCGGTGCCGTCGAAGCTGGCCAGCACGCCTGGACTGCCCACTCCTACGCAGAAGGACGCCGATGCGCAGGACAGCTGGCTGAGGCCGGCTCCAGCCGCCAGGCCGAGGGATTGGGGACTTGACCATGACGTGCCGTTGAACTGCATGGTCGTCTTGCCATCGGTCGCGGCGCAGAAGGCGGAGCTCACACACGACACGGAGGACAGACCGCCGCGCAACTCATAGACCGAGGATGGGGTTGACCAGGAGCTGGGCGTGGTCACGGTGAAGTAACCGGCGACGTCCAGAAACACCTGTGCGGTCCCGGCTGACACCATGACCTGGGCTGCGGACCCGTTGAGCTTGACCGCCATATGCGTCGAGATGGTCTGACCACGAGCGAATTCCTGCGCCGCGACCGATGGGTTCTGGCCGAAGGGTGTCACGCGCAGGTAGCCGGCTGAGCTCGGTGCATAGACCTCAGCGGTGAAAAGAACGGCTACGGCCGAGGTGGGCACTGAGGGTACGGTTGCCGCCATTGCGACCCGGCGCGGCACGGTGTTGGCCGCACCGCCGTAAACCCGAGTTGCCGCGATCGGTGTGAACAGAGCACCGGATGGATCCTCAGAGTAGTAACCGGCGACGTCGAGCAGCACTCTGGCGTTGCCGGCCGAAACTTTGAGCTGAACCTTTCCCTGGACCAGTTTCACTATCACCAGGTTCGAGATCGTCACACCGCGCCCAAATTCCTGCACGGCAACCGCCGGGTCCTGGCCGGCTGGCGTCACCCGCAGGTAACCGGCGGCGGTCGGTGCCGACACCTCAGCGGTCATGACGACGGCGGTTGCTCCGGCCGGCACACCTCCAAGTCCGGCGATTGCCACCGGGAGCGGCGTCGTGGCGACGATGCCGTTGAAGACGCGAGTGGTGGCCAGCGGTGTAAATCGCGATCCAGAGCCCACTCGATAGAAGCCCGAGACGTCGAAGAGCAATCGGGCGCTGCCGGCCGAGACCAGAGCCTGGACCTGGCCGTCGTTGAGCTTGACGGTAGCCAGGTTGGAGATGGTCTGGCCGCGAACGAACTCTTGGACGGCTGTGGTCGAGTCCTCGAAGGCCGGCGTCACCCGCAAGTATCCCGTTGCGGTCGGTGCCACAACCTGGGCGTTGAGGACAACCGCGGTGGCGTCAGCCGGAACGCCGCCCAAACCGGCAATCTGAATGACGCGTGCCGTCGGTGTGATCGTGCCGTTGAAAATCCGGGTCGTCGGCAGCGGCGTGAAGGCGCTGGGAATGGCGTCCGGCAATCCTCCCGGACCGGCCGAAGCGGTCAGACCAAAGCTCAATAGTGAAGCGATGAGGGTTACGACAGCCGCAAGCACAGGCAAGGGACGTCGTCGGGTCATGGTCACAGCTCCGCAGGTAGCGCACGTGTACTGACCAGATCGGACAACGACGTCCCGAATTGAGGAGTTCAGTGCACGCGCTAGGTAACAATTGCACTACGGAGAGTTACCCGCCCTCGGTTCAGACCGAGAAGCCGTCCTTGCCGGTCAAGTCCAGATCCGGCTTTTCAAGCTCCTCGACGTTGACATCCTTGAATGTCAACACGCGTACGTTCTTCACGAATCGAGCGGGGCGATACATGTCCCATACCCAGGCGTCTTTCATCGTAACTTCGAAGTACACCTCGCCGTCGGCGTTTCGCGGCACGACATTGACGTCGTTCGTGAGATAAAACCGGCGTTCGGTCTCAACGACGTAGCCGAATTGGCCGACGATGTCCTTGTACTCGCGATAGAGCTGAAGCTCCATCTCGGTCTCGTACTTCTCGAGGTCTTCCGCGCTCATGGATCCCCTGCTCCGATGTCGGCGTACATCTGTTCATCATCATCCATCTGAGCCAGCTGCGCAGCTAGGTCGGCCGCTAGCTCCGCCCCGGCGAAGGAGTCGTTGTCAGCGCGAAGAACGCCGGGCAGGTTCCACGATCGGCGATGCGCCTCGCAGGCGCCGTGCTCGATCAGCGCGGCCAGATGAGCCGGTGCGGAGTAGGCCTTGTTCTCCTCGAAGCCGTACTCCGGGTACTGCCTGGCCAGCTCAACCAGCAGGGCGTCCCGTTCCGTCTTGGCCAGCACGGAGGCTGAGGCAATGGAAGAGCACTTCAGATCACCTTTGATGATCGTTCGGACGGGTACCCGGCAGCGCCACCGCTCCGGCTCGTCATCCTCGAAGTCGAATAGCGGCAGTACATCCGGCGGGGTGAGGTAGTCGTAGTTTCCGTCCAGCAGCACCCAATCCGGCATCGCGGACAGCTGTGACACCGCCCGCTCGGCCGCCAGTCGCAGGGCGGCGATGATCCCGATTCGGTCGATCTCCGCCGGGCTGGCATGCCCCACTGCCGAGTCCAGTGCCCACCGACGGATTCGCGGGACGAGGCGAAGCCGAGCCGCCGGGGTCAGCAGCTTGGAGTCGGCGACCCCGAAGGGCGCGGGTTTGGTCGCGGAGGAGAGCAGGACGACCCCGACCGAAACCGGGCCGGCCAATGCCCCACGGCCGACCTCGTCCATCGCGGCCAGCAGACCCGCGCCGGACCGCCAGGCCTCGCGTTCGTGGCGCAGCGTCGGAGGCTTACGGGCCGACACCATTCGCTTGATTCCCCTCGTCACCGGCGTGCAGAGCTTTCCTGATGACCTCGACCATAGCGACCGGTTCTCGGATGACGGTGGAAGCTTCCAACTCGGCCAGTTCCCACCAGCGATGTTCGATAACCACCAAACGTTCGATCTCAGTGTGCGCCGCGGGCTCGACCGCCAGGCCGTCAGCCACCCGAGCCAGAAAGTAGTGATTGGTCTGGTCATAGCTTCGTCCGGCAATGCTGAATTGAACCCGTTCGACGAAGATCGGCTGGGAATTCGGGGCCAGCGAAATACGCAGACCGGTCTCCTCGTACACCTCCCGGCTGGCCGCCGCGATGAGGGACTCGTCGCCCTCGACACCGCCACCGGGAGTGATCCAGTGACTCTCGACCGAACCGATGTCGCGCCGCTCGTGCATCAGCAGTACGCGTTCCTGCCGGTCGATCACGAACATTCGCGCGGCCGTCCGCGGGCGGCCGGTGAACGTGCTCATTCGCCGATCGTGCTCATTGCCGAGCGCGGCCACGCCGACTGCGGATCGGAGGTTGCTGGCGGCGCCGGCGGCGCGCTCGCATGACGAGCATCGCGCTCACCGAAACCAGGCCGACGGACGCGGGCTCGGTGGTAATGGCACCAAGTCCGGGCACGCCCTGCGATTTGAAGGTGGGTGGAGTACCGAGAGTGCGCCACCGCGACGGCGGCCAGGCGATGACGGAGGACTTGCCGATGACATCGGAAATTGGGACGGTGCTGTCCACCGGGTCGCCGCTACCGCTGCGGAACTGGAACAGCGAATCGGCTGAATCGTTGCGGTGATCCCCCATCACCCACAGCCGGTCCTTGGGGATCGTCACGGGGGCAAAGCTGCGGTTATCCCCCGGCGCGCTCGCGCCCGAGGTGGATGGCTTGGACCATGCCAACGGCTCGTAGATGTAGGGCTCGTTCAGGCTTCGCCAAGGCCCGTTCGGACCATTATCAGAAATCTGAATGTTGCCGTTGTCATCGCAGCATTTGATCGTCTGGCCGCCGGTCGCGATGACCCGCTTGACCAGATCCTTTTCACTCGGCGGCACGACCCCCACCAACTGGCCGAACCATTGGACGCCGCGAGCAAGCGGGTTGGTGGCTTTGGGGACGCCGCCACCCTCACCCCACTCATCCGGCGCCTTGAAGACCACGATGTCACCCGGGTGCGGATCGCGCACGTGATAGATGGGTTTGAAGACCAGGATCCGATCCCCGGAACAACCGGTGCAGCCGTGCAGCGTTTTTTCCATCGAGGGCGAGGGAATGTAGAACGGCTGGATCACGAACGTCTTCAGCAGTACAGCAATGCCGACGGCCACCAGGATCAGAATCGGAAGCTCGAAACGAGAAGCGATGCTTCGTCGCACCGGCCGGGCGGGTCCAGCCCCAGGTTGTTCGTCGACTGGCTTGTCGCCGACCGGTTTGTCGGCTGATAGGCCGGAATCGTCGGCGGTGGGATCGCCGGCGTCGGAATCGCTGGCCTCGAAATGGTTGGGCTCAGGTGTGTCGACAGCTTCGACGGTGTCGGGTGGGCTCGGTCGAAGGGGGTGACGCCAGTCGAAGGAGCGCTGAGGCGCCTGCGACCCAGGCTTGTCCTCAGTCATGCCCGGTTCCGGCACCCAATGGATCTGTGCGGAGCGATTAGCGGGTGACCGCGTCCCGCTTCTCCTTGATCTTTGCCGCCTTGCCCCGTAGATCGCGCAGGTAGTAAAGCTTGGCCCGACGCACGTCACCTCGAGTGACGACCTCGATCTTGTCGATTACGGGGGTGTGGACCGGGAACGTTCGCTCGACCCCGACACCGAAGCTCACCTTGCGGACCGTGAATGTCTCTTGCAGGCCACCACCCGAGCGCCGGATGACGACGCCCTGGAAGACCTGGATCCGAGAGCGGGTTCCCTCGATGACTCGCACGTGCACCTTGAGGGTGTCGCCAGCCCGAAAGGCGGGGACGTCGCTGCGCAGTGATTCGGCGTCGAGCGTCTGCAGGGTGTTCATCGCGGGCTGCTTCCTTCGTATCCATCGTCACGGGTCTATCGAGTGCTGTGGGCGTATCGAGTGCTGGGGTCTATCGAGTGCTGGGGTGTCGCCGCCTGAGGCAAGGCAACCCCTCGATGGTGCCATATCAGGCACCCAAAGGTGAAACCGGGTTAGCTTTCCAGCAAGTCCGGACGCTGCCGGGCTGTGCGCAGCCGGGACTGCTCTCGACGCCAGGCTTCGATCTTGCCGTGGTGCCCCGAAAGCAAGACTTCGGGCACCTCCAGACCACGCCAGCTCGGCGGTTTGGTGTAGACCGGCGCCTCGAGCAATCCGTCCAGCTCGGTACTGAACGAATCCTCGGCGGCCGAGGCGGCGTTGCCCAGGACACCGGGAATCAGCCGACCTACGGCTTCCAGGATGACCAGGACGGCTACTTCCCCGCCGGACAGGACATAGTCCCCAAGACTGATTTCATCCACCGTCATCCGGGTTCGGGCGTAGTCGGCGACCCGCGCGTCGATTCCTTCATACCGGCCGCAGGCGAACATCAGCCACGATTCCCGGCTGAGTTCGGCGGCCATCGCCTGAGTGAAGCGGCGTCCGGCCGGGCTCGGGATGATCAATCGCGGCTGGCGGCCAGCCGGATCTGGGGTGCCGGCAACTGCATCCAGGGCCAGACCCCACGGTTCGGGAAGCATCACCATGCCCGGGCCACCGCCATACGGCGTGTCATCAACGCTGCGGTGCACGTCGTTCGTCCAGTCGCGCAGGTCGTGCACGTTCAGTTCGACCTGGCCGCGCTGGACCGCCTTGCCCAGCAGGGACTCGCGCAACGGCGCGAGGTAGGCCGGAAATATGGTGAAGATGTCGAGCCGCAGGCTCGACGAAGACTCGGTCACAGCTCCAGCAATCCCTCCGGCGGATCGATCTCGATCCGCCGCTGGGCCAGATCCACCACCGGTACGAACGCTCGTCGGAACGGGACCAGCACCTCTCGGCCGGCCACGTCGATGCTCAGCAGGCTGTCGGCCGGGGAATGGATGACGTCGGTGACCGGCCCGAGCTCGCTACCGTCGGTCAGATAGACGGTCAGACCGACGAGATCGCTGTCGTAAAACTCATCGGGATCCTCGATGGGTGGACGCTCGGCGGCCGGCATCAAAACCAGGACGCCGCGGATCGTCTCAGCGTCGTTACGGCTGTCTATGCCATCGAAGTGCACGACGAGCTTGCCGGAATGATCACGGGCAGCGGCCACCACCAGCGGTGCATGATGCTGCGGGTCGGTGAAAAAGGCCGCCCCGGGCACGAACCGCTCGCCCGGATTGTCGGTCCACGGGGTGACGAAGACGTCCCCACGCACTCCGTGGGCCTTACCGACTCGGCCGACGGCGACCAGATCGCCGTCGGCCGAGTAGGTCGGTGTCATGTCAGAGCTACCGCTTTCGCCGATTCGACGGGCGGTAATCAGCGACGTTCGTCGGTGTCGACGACGTCGACACGAATGCCCTTGCCGCCCACTCCATTGACAACCTGACGCAGCGCCTTGGCCGTGCGACCGTTTCGGCCGATCACGCGTCCCAGGTCTTCTGGGTGCACGCGAACCTCCAGCCGCCGGCCACGACGATTGTCGATCAGATCGACAACCACGTCGTCGGGATGATCAACGATGCCGCGGACCAGGTGTTCGAGAGCTTCCTCGAGCACTTATTCCGCCTCGGGCGCGGCTGACTCAGCCGTCGGTACGGCCTCCGCCGCGACTTCGGCGGCCGGCTCAGGGGTGACGTCAACGGCCGGCTCGACTGCGTCGGCAGCAGGTTCCGCCGCAGTAGCCTCTCCCGGAGCTGGTTCGGCCTTCTTCGGTGCGCGCTTGCGAGGAGTGGTCGCCTCGGCCAGCGGCTCGCCCTCGGAGTCCTTGAGCGCCGCGTCGAACAGAGCGCGCTTGTCGGGCTTGGGCTCAGCCATCAGCATCGGTGGCGGAGCCGGCAGGCTCTTGAACTTCTGCCAGTCACCGGTCACGCGCAGCAGTGCTGCCACAGCCTCAGTCGGCTGCGCGCCGACCCCGAGCCAGTAGGCAGCCCGGTCGCTGTTGATCTTGATGATGGACGGGTCGTTCTTCGGGTGATATTCACCGATCGTCTCGATAGAACGACCATCGCGCTTGGTGCGAGAGTCGGCGACGACGACGCGATAATGCGGCTCGCGCATCTTTCCGATGCGGCTGAGCTTGATCTTGGTTGCCACGGGTGTGTTCGGCTCCAGAGTGTGCAGGGACGGACCTCAACGCCGCCAGGTGGGGAACACCGAGGCGTTGTGATCCTTGATGGACTGACCCGACGCGGTGAGAGGGTCCGCGGCAGGTCGGTACTCAGCCTGACATTCTGCCAGATCCTGTCGCCCAAGCCGACCACTGTCCTAAACCCGTGCATCTCGGGCGATAAATTCGCCCACGAATCTGGATTGTCGTGCCACACTGCGCTGCATGAGACGCGGTTCGACCGAGAATTCCGGCGCGTCGTCCCGGGCTCCGTCTCTCGCCGGTATGCACGCCCAAAACCGTGGCAAACAAGTACCCACACTCGAACAGGTAGCCGCCCGGGCCGGCGTCTCCCGAGCCACCGCGAGCCGGGTTCTGAGGGGCAGCCAGGTGAGTCAAGCCAGTCGTGATGCGGTGACCGAAGCCGCCACTGCTCTGGCGTACTCCCCCAATCGAGCTGCCCGCTCACTGGTGACCGGCCGAAGCGACTCGATCGCCTTTCTCGTCGCCGAGACCGAGGACCGGATGTTCTCCGATCCGTTCTTCTTGGGGATGCTGCGGAGCACCCAGGCCGCCCTGGCCGCTGCCGGTCAGCAACTGGTCTTCACGATGGCTAGCAGCGAGGCCGAGCAGGCGCGCTTCGTTCATTACGCCGCGGCCGGTCACGTCGACGGCGTGCTGCTGTTGTCCTTGCATGCCGGTGACTCGCTGGCATGCGAGTTGGAGGCGGCCGGGATCCCGACAATGCTGGCCCGCCGGCCGCTCAGCTCGACCGATTCGCTGTACTACGTGGACTCGGACAACGTGGCCGGCGCTCGGATGGCGACCGAGCTACTCATCGCCCGGGGCTGCCGTCGCATCGCGTTCATCGGCGGGCCGACCGACATGAGCGTCGGGCTGGATCGCCGACAGGGATTCCGAGATGCAATGAGCGCCGAGCCGGCCGGGGAGGCTTTGGCCAAGCGCGGCCAATTGGTAGCAACCGGGGATTTCACCGTGGCCGGCGGTGCGCGCGCCATGCGCGAGCTCCTGGCCCGCGAGCCGGCACTGGATGGGGTCTTCGCAGTGTCAGACCTGATGGCGTTGGGAGCGTTGCACGTCTTACAGGCCAGCAATCGCACGGTGCCCCAGGACGTCGCCCTGATCGGCTTTGACGACGTAGCCGATGCCGCTCTGGCTCATCCGTCGCTGAGCACGGTTCGACAGCCCATTGCCGCGTTGGGACGCACGATGTCCGAGCGACTGCTCGCGCGCATCGCCGGAGCCGACCCTCCACGATCCAGCGTGCTGCCCGTCGAGCTCGTCCGGCGCCAGAGCGCGTGACCATAAGCGTCGACCGGGTGTTAGATGGTCGACGGGACCGAGAGCGCTCTCAGCAGTCAGATCACGAGGATTGGGGCCAAGTTGTCGGACCGGTTGGAATTCCCACCGGGCTTCGTCTGGGGCTCGGCCACGGCCGCTTATCAAATCGAGGGAGCCACCACCGAGGACGGTCGGCTTCCCAGTATCTGGGACGTCTTCTGCCGCGTTCCGGGCCGAATCCACAACGGTGACACTGGCGACCGGGCCTGCGATCACTACCACCGCATGGACGCGGATCTGGACCTGATGGTCGAGCTTGGGCTGCCGTCCTATCGCTTTTCGGTGTCCTGGCCGCGAGTTCTTCCCGGTGGCGCCGGTCCGGTCAACGAATCCGGCCTCGGTTTCTACGACCGGCTGGTCGACGGGCTACTAGAACGCAACATCACCCCGCTCATGACCCTGTATCACTGGGACCTTCCGCAAGCGCTGCAGAACGCCGGCGGCTGGGCCAACCGGCAGACCGTCGAGCGCTTCGTGGACTATGCCGAAGTGATCGGTCGCCGTTTCGCGGATCGGGTTCCCACCTTCACCACTTTCAACGAACCGTGGTGCACGGCCTTCCTCGGCCACTCGACGGGCGTTCATGCGCCGGGAATCAGGGACAACGGCATCGCTCTGACGGTCGCACACCACCTGAATCTGGCCCACGGCCGTGCCGTTTCGGCCCTGCGGGCACTGGTCCCCAGCACGACCCAGATGTCGATCACCCTGAATCTGGCTCAGATCTATCCGGCAACTGACTCCGAACTCGACCTGGCCGCGGCCACGCATGCTGACGCGGTAGCCAACCGGATCTTCCTGGACCCGATCTTGCGCGGGGCCTACCCATCCGATCTGCTGGCCGGGTTGCCACACATCACCGACTGGGCATTCGTCCAGGACGACGATCTGCTCGACATCAGCGTCCCCATCGACGTGCTCGGCATCAACTACTACGCGCCGGCCTCCGTCGCCGCCCCGAGCGAGGAGTTGCTGGCCCGGGTGAGTGATACTCCTGGCAATGACCCGAGCCAGGCCAACGCCGGTCCATCCCTTTGGCCGGGCACCGATCGAGCGGTGGCCGTACCGCAGCCGGGTCCCTACACGGACATGGGCTGGCCCGTCGTACCGAACGCGTTCACGGACCTGCTGTTGCGGGTCCACAACGACTACCCGGAGATACCGCTGGCCATCACCGAAAACGGTGCCGCGTTCGCCGATGTGATCAGCCCTGACGGTGCCGTGCACGACCACAATCGGATCGAGTACGTGCAGAGCCACCTGACCGCCCTGCACCGGGCGATCGGAGCCGGCGCGGACGTGCGCGCGTATTACCTGTGGTCGTTGATGGACAACTTCGAATGGGCGTGGGGCTACTCCAAGCGGTTCGGCATGGTCCACGTGGATTACGACTCGCTGGTCCGAACGCCGAAGGACTCGGCCCGCTGGTACAGCGAGGTGATCCGAACCAACTCGGTTATCGCAGATCCCAGCGATGCCGGGTGAGTGGTACCGGGACGGAGGCTCCGCGCTCCTGCAGGCGCAGGCTCACGTCGCGGGCGCGCAGCCACCAACGCACGGTCTGGACCAGCCCGAAGAGCTGAACCACCAGGGCCAGTCCGAAGGCAACCCGGTACGCCGAGCGATCAGTGCTGTGCGCGTGTTGCAGCGTCTGCCCGAATATCAAGCTGGCCGTGATTCCGGCTACGAATCCCGCTACGTTGACGACACCAGTGGCAGTGCCCACGATGGACGGCCCGTTGTAGTCGCGGGCAACCGAGAAGCCGATCGCCGAGATCGGGCCGCCGACACCGGTCACGATGGCCATTCCCACCAATAAGGCATGGGGAATCGGGCCTGTGAATACGCTCAGGACAATGGCCCAACCGCTGACGGTGACCACGGCGCATCCGATCGCCAACGGCACTCGAATGGCTCGATAACGAGCGGTGACAAAGCCGACGCCCGGACTCGCGACCAGTCCGGCCACGACACTCACCAGCAGGATGGCACTGGCCTGACCGCGGCTCAATCCCTGACCTTCGATCATGAACGGGACGCCCCACAACACCGTGAACATCACCATTGTCGACATCGACGTGAAGTGGACCCAGAAACCGGCCCGGGTTCCGGGCAATGACCAGGCCGTCGACAAGCGATGACCGACGCCGCGCACTGCTTGACCCCAGATCATCGACTCCCGTGGATGTGTGCGCATGGAGGGCATAGCCGGCAGCGCGGCGAAGACCAGCGACCCGCTGAGCACCGAGGCCACCGCGGCAATCAGGAAGGTCGTCGTCCAGCCCCATCCGTGTAACAACAGCGACAGCGGGACGGTGGCCACCAGGTTGCCCAACGACCCGAGCATGCCCGTGATGGCGACCACCAACGGGTAACGGCGAGGGCTGAACTGTGCGGCGGCGAAGCGAAGCACGCTGACGAAAGTCAACGCGTCTCCGAATCCCAGCAAGCCCCGAGCCAGCAGGGCCAACGGGTAGGAGTGCGCCAGGGCGAAGATCGCCTGAGCCACGGCCATCGTCATGGCCGCCGCCAGGAGTAGTCGTCGCGGCCCGTAACGATCGACCAGCATGCCGGTTGGAATCTGCATGGCTGCATAAACGCCGAGTTGCAGCAGGACGAAGATGCTGAGCTGACCGGGGTCGATGTGGAATCGCTCGGCCGCTTGCAGTCCGGCGACACCGAGCGAGGTCCGGTGAAAAACCGCCAAGAGGTAGACCACGACAGCTGCCGCCCACCGCCGCAAGACCACACTTCGCCCGTGCGCCATTAGGTAATTACTTCACCCCGCAAGACAATTCGTACCGGGGCGTGAATCGTGGACAGGTGGAGACGAGGGTCCTCGGCATAGGCGACCAGGTCGGCGTCGGCACCCTCGACCAGGCCGGCGAGACCCAACCATTCGCGGGCCCGCCACGACGCCTGAGCGATGACATCGGCCTGAGGAATGCCCGCCTGCACCCACGCGGTGATCTCGTCCCTTATCAGGCCATGAGGCAGCGTTCCCCCCGCGTCCGTGCCGGTGTAGATCGGAATTCCCGCTTCGTACACCCGGCGCATGCGTTCCCGGCTGGTCGCATAAAGGGCCCGCATGTGAGCGGCGTAGGTCGGAAATTTTGCCTCGCCAGAAGCCGCGATGGACGGAAAATTGTCGACGTTGATCAAGGTCGGTACCACCGCGATCCCTTGTCGGGCCACCTGGTCCAAAAGGTCGTCGGTCAGACCGGACCCATGTTCGATCGAATCGATGCCGGCCGCGATCAGACCCGGCAGAGCGTCTTCGCCGAAAACGTGCGCAGCCACCCGGCACCCCAATTCATGGGCCCGGCCGATGGCCTCGCGCAGCACCTCATCCGGCCAGACCGGCATCAAATCGCCCACCGAACGATCGATCCAGTCAGCGGCCAACTTGACCCAGCCGTCGCCCCGAGCGGCTTGTTCGACCACAGCTGCCACCAGATCCGGCGGCTCGACCTCCACACCGAGGCCGCGGATGTAGCGGTGCGGCCGGGCCACGTGACGCCCGGCCCTGATCAGCCGAGGTAGGTCCGCGCGCTGCTGCACGATGCGGTTATCAACCGGCGAACCGGCGTCACGCAGCAGCAAAGCTCCCGCATCCCGGTCCAGCACGGCCTGGGCCACCAGAGCATCCACATCGCTGACGTGTCCGGTCGGTGCGAGACCGATATGGCAGTGGGCGTCGACGAACCCGGGGATGATCCAGCCACCGTCGAGGATAGTGTCGGCGTCCTTGACCGACTCGAAGGTCAGCCGGCCATTGATGATCCAGGCATCACGCTGGCGCTCATCGGGCAGGAAGACCCCGCGGACGTGAAGAGCGCGCATCACTTCTTGCGTCGCGCCAGGCCGAAAATGGACCGAGTGATTTCGCGGCCCAGCGGCGAGTTTGCGAAGCCAGTAACCGTCTTGATCACATTCAACACACCCTCATCCTTCCTGGCCTTAGGAACGGCTCTTGGTCCGGCCTGTGTGCCTGATCGTGGAACGGGCGCCGGCGCGCTCTGAGCATCGGCGTCCGCCGGTGGGGCGAGGCGGGCGGCCAGCTTTTCATAAGCGCTCTCGCGATCGATCGCACGGCCGTACTTGGCCTGCAGGGACGAGGCCGCGACGGCCTGCTGCTGGGCCGCCCCGTCGATCTGCGCCATCAATGAGCGCGGCGCTCGCATCCGCGACCAGGCCACCGGGGTGGGTGACCCGCGGTCGGACAAGACGGTCACCACGGCCTCGCCGGTCCCGAGCTGGGTCAATAATTCGGCCAAGTCATAGTCCGAGGTCTTCGGATAGGTGCGGACGGCCTTGGCCAGATTCGTGGCATCGTCGGGGGTGAAGGCGCGCAGCGCGTGCTGGACCCGATTGCCGAGCTGGCCCAGCACAGAATCGGGGACATCGGCCGGCAACTGGGTGACGAAAAAGATACCGACTCCCTTGGACCGGATCAGTCGGACAGTCTGGGTCACCTGGTCCAAGAAAGCCTTGGACGCGCCGCTGAACAACAGGTGCGCCTCATCGAAGAAGAACACCAACTTGGGCTTGTCCGGATCGCCGACTTCGGGAAGCTCGTGGAACAGATCGGCGAGCAGCCACATCAAGAAGGTCGAGAACAGCTGGGGCTTGTCCTGGACGGTGGCCAGTTCAATGGCGGAGATAATTCCCTTGCCGTCTGGGCTGGTACGCAGCAGATCGACGGGTTCCCATTCGGGTTCGCCGAAGAAAACATCCCCGCCGTTGTTGCTCACCGTGATCAGGTTGCGCAGAATGACCCCGGCCGTCTGCTTACTCAGACCGCCGATTCCCTCAAGATCGGCCTTGCCTTCATCGGAGGTCAAATATTGGATCAGGGAACGCAGGTCCTTCAGGTCCAGTAAGGGCAATCCCGCGGTGTCGGCGTAATGGAAGATCAGTCCCAGCGAAGACTCTTGGGTCTCGTTCAAGTCCAGGATCTTGCTCAGCAGTACTGGACCGAACGCCGTGACCGTGGCCCGCACCGCAACGCCGGTACCGAGGCCTCCCAGGGCCAAGAACTCGACCGGAAAAGCCGTCGGCTGCCAATCGTCGCCGGTGTCGGCAGCGCGTTCAGTGATCTTGTCGTTGCTCTGGCCCGGCTGAACGAGACCGGACAGGTCGCCTTTGATGTCGGCGACCACGACCGGCACTCCGGCCGAGGACAACTGCTCGGCTAGGCCTTGCAGGGTCTTGGTCTTTCCGGTACCGGTAGCGCCGGCGATCAGGCCGTGGCGGTTGAGCACACTGAGCGGGATTTGTACCTTGGCATCGGGATGAGCATTGCCGGCGATCACAACAGCACCCAATTGCAGAGACGCTCCGCTGAACGCATAGCCCTGCGCGATCCGCTTCGCGATGTCGGCCGGGTCGGTGGACGCGGTGTTCTCGGCGGCCATGTCATCCTCTCGATCGTGCGGTCAGCCGGCACCGATCGGTCAGCGCGGGCGGGACGTTCCTATCACGATTTCGGAAACTTCAGCTTGCTCAGGTCCGGCAGGTCGGTCCCCGACGGAAGCCCCAGTCCACGTCCGAATCCGCCGGGCAGTCCGTTGGGCAGTCCGTTGGGCAGTCCGTTGGGCAGTCCGTTGGACGTTGCACCCGGGAATCCGCTCGGCAGGCCGGTGGATGCACCGGACGAGGTCCGTGTTTGGGAGGATCCCCGTCCGGCCTGCTTGTTCTTGCCCTTCTTAGCCTTGCGACCCTTGGCGTTGCGGACGTTGCGGCGCCCGCCGGGCAACCCCATTCCACCGGTCATCTGCTTCATCATCTTGCGAGCTTCGTAGAAGCGATCCACGAGGTTGTTCACTTCGCTGACGGCCACCCCGGATCCGTTTGCGATCCGCAGTCGCCGCGAGCCGTTGATCAGCTTCGGATCCTCACGTTCACTGGGTGTCATCGATCGAATGATGGCGGCCGTGCGGTCCAGGTCCTTGTCGTCAACCTGAGCCAGCGCTTGTTTCATCTGACCGGCCCCGGGCAGCATTCCCAATAGATTCCCGATCGGTCCCATCCGGCGAATCGCTTGCAGCTGTTCGAGGAAGTCTTCCAGCGTGAATTCGTTGCCGGCGGCGAGCTTGCCGGCCATCTTCTCGGCTTCGTCCTCATCGAAGCTCCGCTGGGCCTGCTCGATGAGGGTGAGCATGTCGCCCATGCCGAGGATGCGCGAAGCCATCCGATCGGGGTGGAAAACGTCGAAGTCTTCCAGCTTCTCGCCGTTGGAGGCGAACATGATCGGCTGGCCGGTGACGTAGCGAACCGAGAGCGCCGCCCCACCCCGAGCATCGCCATCGAGCTTGGTGAGCACCACCCCGGTGAAGCCGACCCCCGAGGCGAACGCCTGGGCGGTGTTGACCGCATCCTGACCGACCATCGCGTCGACGACGAACAACGTTTCCTGAGGCGAGACCGCGGCCTTGATCGCAGCTGCCTGGGCCATCATCTCTTCGTCGATGCCCAGTCGACCAGCGGTGTCGACGATGACCATGTCGTGCTGGGCCCGGCGCGCGAATTCGATCGAGTCCCGGGCGACCTGAATCGGATCCCCCACGCCGTTACCAGGTTGAGGGGCATAGACCGCAACGCCGGCCCGCTCACCCACCACCTGCAGCTGTGTCACTGCGTTCGGTCGTTGCAGGTCAGCGGCGACCAGGACCGGCGCGTGCCCTTGGTCGGCGAGGTGCTTGGCCAGCTTGCCGGCCAAGGTCGTCTTACCGGCACCCTGCAGACCAGCCAGCATGATCACCGTCGGGGAGGTCTTCGCGAACCGCAGTCGCCGCGTCTCGCCACCCAAAATGGTGATCAGCTCTTCGTTGACGATCTTGATGACCTGTTGAGCCGGGTTCAGGGCTCGACTGACTTCAGCGCCGGTAGCGCGCTCCTTGATCGCGGAGATGAACTGTCGGACCACCGGCAGCGCCACGTCTGCTTCCAGCAGTGCGATCCGGATCTCACGCGTGGTCGCATCGATGTCGGCCTCGGACAGCCGACCCTTGCCCCGCAGGCCCGTAAAGACCTTGTTCAACCGGTCAGACAGCGTGTCAAACACGTGAGCATCCCTCGCCAGCCAGTAACACGGGCCCCCGAGCGGGCGCCGCGAAGTACCAAACGTATCGACTCAAAGGCTACGGGAGCCGAAGGCAAGCCGCCCCGGCACCGGCTGAATCACGCGAGGGAGGCGGCGGCCGTCGGAACCGCTCCGGTCACGACAGCAACCCGGTTCTGCACTCCCGACATCCGAATTTCTCTCGGTTGGATCCGGCCAGAATGGGTCGCCGGTACGCAGTCACCACGGTTTCCTGAACGCCACGGTTACCCAGCGCGAAAACGCCCAAACGGCGCTACCCTCGTATCACTGTCGGACGCGGGGGCTCCTGGATGCCATGACCGAGTTTCATGCCCATACCTTGTCGTGCTGGTGGAACCACACGGCCGCGGCTTGGCAGTGCCCCCGGCCGATTGTCGACGGTACTGCGCAGGGTGCAACGCAGTCGGACGGAGCTACCGCCCGGCCAGGCGAACCTGCCCAGGCCTCAGCGGGTGAGGGCGGCGAGCATGATGCTCCCGACGGAACTCTGCTGGGCTTCGTTCAGCGGTTTGCCGTTGGCGTCGCTGAGATAGAACGCGTCCACAACATGCGCACCCAGTGAAGAGATCCGCGCTGCCCGAATGTCCATACCCGAGGATTCCAAGGCCGAGGTCAACCGGTGCAGCAAGCCGATTGCGTCGCCCGTTCGAACCTCCAAGATCGTCGCGTCGGTCGCCTCGTCGTCAAACCAGATGAGACGCGTCGGCGTGCTGGGTGGCGCCGCCCCGTAACTGGCCTCCTTGGCCTTGAGTCGTTCGCTCAGCGGCAGCGATGCATTCAGGATGCGGCGCAGGTCCGCGTTGAGCACCTCGGCGGCCGGAAACTGTCCGAAGCGAGGGGCAACCGTGAAACGGTTGATGGCCATTCCATTGTCGGTCCGGACGTCGGCGGCTTGAACGTCCAACGAATGCAGAGCCAGTAATCCCGATGCGCGCGAGAGCAGTCCCGGCGCGTCCGGGGCAATGACGATGACATCCGAACCGTCCAGTACTACTCGGGGTTCTCCCTCCGCGGCCAGTGCCAGCAACGGCTCGCCGATGGGGTCCGGATCGGGCATCGGTTCACCCTGCATTACTGAACGAGCCCTTCGCACGAGTTGACGGATCAGCGCAGCTTTCCAGTCACTCCACGCAGCCGGTCCGGTCGCGGCCGCGTCGGCGACCGTCAGGTAGGACAACAACTCCAGCAGGTCGATCGATCCGCCGAGCGCGCTGATAACCATCTGAATCGTCGACGGATCATCGAGGTCACGCCGGGTAGCGGTGTCCGGTAAGAGGAGGTGATGGCGAGCCATTCCACTGATCAGGGCACAGTCGCGTTCGGAGAATCCCAGTCGCAGTGCGATCTCGCCGGCCAGCTCAGCCCCTACCTCTGAGTGATCCCCCGGTCGGCCCTTGCCGAGGTCGTGCAACAGCGCGCCCACGAGCAGCAGGTCCGGACGGGCGACTTCAGAGGCGAGCGCGCTGGCCTGCACCGCCGTCTCGATGAGATGCCGGTCGACCGTAAATCGGTGCACCGGGTTGTGTTGGGCTCTGAACCGAACGCTTTCCCACTCAGGAAGCAGGCGGGTCAACAGCCCGTGTTGGTCGAGGGCTTCCAGAGCAGCCACCGACCGCGCGCCGGTTCCCAGCAGCGTTACGAATTCCGCCCTGGCCGCGGCCGGCCAAGGCGTGGGCATCGGGGACGATTCGGTGGCCAGGCGGGCCAAAGCGTAGGTGGAAATGGGCAGGTCGTGTTCGGCCGCGGCCCGCGCGACTCGCAGTGGCAGTACCGGGTCGGCCCGCGGATCGGCGTCGCGGGCTAACACGACTTCACCGCCTTGGCGCACCACATCCTGGGCCAGCGGCACCCGGGCCGTGGGGTCGACTCCCCCGGCCGGCCGCAGTCTTTTCACCCAGGACCGGGTGGACGGTTGCTGGGCCGCGCCGACCCGCCGCCAGGCGGCGTCGGTGGCGTAACCAATCGCTCGCGCAGCCTCATTGACGTCCCGCAGGATCGCGTCGCCATCGATCATGCCCAGCGCGCGAGCTACCGTGCTGCGGTCTTGCGCTCTCAACACGTCAGCACTTCGGTGCGACAGACGGTGCAGTTCGCCCCGGGCGTCGAGAAGGGTAGTACCGGCTTTCACGACCGCCGGCGAGAGATCCAACAGCTGGGCCGAGGCGAGTGCGCGCAGTCCCACCCAATCGCGCAACCCGCCCCGGCAGTCCTTGAGATCCGGCTCGAGCAAGAAGGAGGCGTCTCCCCGAATTGCCCACCGAGTGCGGGCCAGTTCCTGTAGTTCGCTCAATCGTGATGGCGCGCTACGCCGCCACCTGGAGATCACTTGTTCACGCAGTAGGCCGGTGAGGGCTGGATCGCCGGCGATGTGCCGGGTGTCCAACATGCCGAGCATCGCCTTGAGATCGCCGTCGGCAACTGAAACCGCTTGATCGACCGTTCGAACAGAATGATCAAGGCCGACGCCGGCATCCCAGATCGGATACCAGACCTGGTCCGCGATACGAGCAATGTCACTGCTGCTGCCGGCCGAACGACCGGCGTGCAGTAGGACGAGATCCAAGTCGCTGTAGGGGGTGGGTTCCCGGCGACCCAGGCCACCGACCGCGAGCAGAGCAACGCCTGGGACCGCTGGCAACAACTCGGCCAACCAGGTGTCGTACAGCTCGGTCAGTGCTGCTCGCAGTTCAGTGCCAACCAGGCCGGCCCGGCCGAGAATCTCGGCACGGGCCGGCCCGATCGAATTACTAGAGTGCGTCTTCATCCCGTTCGCCAGTCCGGACGCGAACGACCGTATCGACGCTGGTAACCCACACCTTGCCGTCGCCGATCTTGCCGGTCCGGGAGGCCTCGACCACCGCATCGACGACCTTGGTCGTGTCCAGGTCTCCGACCACGATTTCGATGCAGACCTTCGGGACGAGATCCACCGTGTATTCCGCACCGCGGTAAACCTCGGTGTGTCCGCGTTGGCGTCCGAATCCGGATACCTCGCTCACTGTGAGTCCCTGAATTCCCAGGTTCTCCAGCGCGACCTTGACCTCTTCCAATTTGAACGGCTTGATAATCGCGGTGATCAGCTTCATCGCTCAGACTCCTTTGGTGGTCAGCGAAGCTGACAGGTCAGAAGAACCGGAGCTCGATGATCCTCCGCCACTGGAACTCGTCAAGCCTCCGCCGAGCGCCGAGGAGAACGAGTAGGCCGATTCTGCGTGCTCGTGCTCGTCGATGCCTTCGACCTCGACTTCTGGGCTGACCCGGAAGGCGTTGAACTTCTTCAGGATCGTGCCGATGATGAACGCGATCACGAAGGAGTAGGCGAACACCGATACCGCGGCCAAGGCTTGCTTGCCCAGCAGATCGAAGTTGCCGCCGTAGAACAGGCCCCGTTGGTAGATCGGATTGCCAGAGCTGTCGACATAACCGAGGGCGGCCGCTCCACCGTCGAAGCCGAAGAAGCCGATCAGGATCGTGCCGGCCAGACCACCGACGAGGTGTACGCCGACCACATCGAGCGAGTCATCAAAGCCGAAGCGGAACTTCAGGCTGACCGCGCAGGCGCACAGCACACCAGCGATGAGCCCGATGGCCGCACCGCCCATCGGGCTGACGAAGGCACAGGCCGGGGTGATGGCCACCAGACCGGCCACAGCCCCCGAGGCTGCTCCGACCGTAGTCGGCTTCCCATCCCGAATCTGCTCCACCAACAGCCAGCCGATGACGCCGGCCGCGGTCGCGATCGTCGTGGTGGTGAAGGCCAGGCCGGCGATACCGTCAGCCGCGCCTTCAGAACCGGCATTGAATCCGTACCAGCCGAACCACAGCAGGCTGGCGCCGAGCAGCACGAACGGCACGTTGTGTGGCTTCATCGGGTCACGCCGCCAGCCGACCCGCTTGCCGGCCACAATAGCCAGGGCGAGAGCGGCGGAACCAGCGTTGATGTGCACGGCGGTACCACCGGCGAAGTCCTCGACATGCAGCTTGTTAAGAATCCAGCCGGTGCCGAATACCCAGTTCGCGACTGGGAAGTACACGATCGTCACCCACAGAATGACGAAGGCCGTCCAGCCCCAGAACTTGATTCGGTCAGCGATCGCGCCCGAAATCAGAGCCGGGGTGATGATGGCGAACATCAGCTGGAACATGGCGAAAACCAGAACCGGAACCCCGGTGGTCAGCAGCCCGGATACAGCCGCTTCGTGGTTACCCAGCCCAAGCAGTTTGGAGTCCCAGCCGTAGGTGCCGCCGCCCTTGGTCGGCCCGAAGGCGACCGAGTAGCCGTACAGCATCCAGAGGATAGATACGACACCCATGCAAATGAAGCTCATCATGAGCATGTTCAGAACACTCTTCGCGCGGACCATGCCGCCGTAGAAGAATGCAAGTCCTGGGGTCATGAGCAGGACCAAGGCGGCAGAAGCAAGCATCCACGCGGCGTTACCTGTATCTAGCGTGGGGGCGGCTGCCAACACGGTTGCGTGTTGCACGTTGCGTCCCTTCGTTTGGGTGGGGTCGAGACGCGCGCCGTTGAGCTCCTCGGAAACGTAGCCGAAGAGTGCCGGTTTTCTGTTTCCTCAAACCTGCCTCTCATGTTTCGGCGAGATTAACGATTGGCCGATGGGCCGCTTTGTGACGTATCACGCACCGATCGCCGATCCCCGCTCGGCGTTGGTCATCAGGCCCGCCGTGCTGGAGTTTCTACTCCTCGCCGTGTCACCCTGAGTAGCGTCAATGGGGTGCCGAGTCTGACGCGGGTGGAAGCCGAACAACGAGCGGACCTTCTGCGCGTCACCAACTACCGCATCGACCTCGATCTGCGGCCCGACGGCCCTGGTGAGCAGGCTGGCCCGCCCGCCACGTTCCGGTCGACCACCACGATCCTCTTCTCCGCCACGACGCCGGGAGCATCAAGCTTCCTGGACGTGAAGGCGGCCGGGGTTCAGTCCATCGAACTCAACGGCGCCTTGCTCGATGTGAGCACGGTCAGCGACGGCCGGGTTGAACTGAAGAACCTGGCCGCTGACAACATCGTGGTGGTCGCGGCCGAGATGGCCTATTCGACTGACGGAGAGGGGCTTCACCGTCATGTTGACCCGGAGGACGGCGAGACCTACCTGTATGCGATGTCCTTCCTCGATGCCGGACCGCGCTGGTTTGCCGCCTTCGATCAGCCGGATCTGAAGGCACCCTTCTCGATAGACGTACGCTGCCGCGAGGACTGGACGGTGATCGGAAACGGGCCCGCGGTGCAGGTTTCGCCCGGGCACTGGCGAATATCCTCACTCCAGCCCTTATCCACCTACTTCGTGACACTGGTCGCGGGGCCGTATCACTCCGTTTACTCCACCCACGACGGAATCCGGCTTGGGGTGCATGCGCGCAAGTCTTTGTCGTCCTATCTGGATGCCGAGGCAGCCGACATCTTCGGCGTCACCACGGCCTGTTTCGACTGGTACCACGAGCATTTTCAGGTGCGATACCCATTCGGGGAATACCACCAGGCCTTCGTCCCCGACTTCAACGCCGGCGCCATGGAAAACCCGGGTTGTGTCACGCTGCGCGACCAGTTCGTCTTCCGGTCCGCGGTCACGCACGCCCAACGAGGGCTCCGGGCGGTCGTGATCGCGCACGAGATGGCTCACCAATGGTTCGGCGACCTGGTCACCATGCGCTGGTGGGACGACCTGTGGCTCAACGAGTCCTTCGCCGAATATTTGGGCCACCGAGCCTGCACCGAGGCCACCGAATACCCGGCGTGGGTGGACTTCGGAATGCACCGCAAGGATTGGGGCTACATCGCCGACCAAGCGCCCTCGACGCATCCTGTCGCCGGCAATGGCTCGACGGACGCCGCCTCGGCCTTGGCCGACTTCGATGGCATCTCCTACGCCAAGGGCGCCGCCGTCCTCAAGCAACTGGCCAGCTATCTCGGCGATGATGTCTTCTTCTCCGGACTGCAGGCCCACTTCACGGTGTATGCCTATGACAACGCCGATTTCAGGGACCTTATCGCGACCTGGACGGCCGCCGGTGCGCCCGAGCTCGATGGGTGGGCTGATCAGTGGTTGCGCACGTCCGGCTTGGACACCATCGACGCCGACATCGACGAAGACGGCATCACGGTCACGGTTCGACCGAGCGGACGGATCGCCCGTCCGCACAGCGTGCAGGTGACGGGACTCGACTCCGGCGGTCAAGTCCTCTTCGCCCGGCCCACGGTGCTGGGTACCGAGCCACTGACCATCGCCGGCGGGACCGAGCGGCCCGCTCTGATCATGGCCGATGCCGCGGACGACACGTGGGCCAAATTTCGGTTCGGTAAAACGCCCTGGACGAATGTGGGCGACGTGGTTGGAAGGATCGCGGCCGCCCAGACCCGCGTCGTGCTGTATAACAGCATTCGCGATGCCGTTCGTGACAGCGAGCTGGACCCGCGGGCGGCCACCGAAATTGTGTTGCACGCTGTACAGAACGAAACCGATGACCTGGTGGTAGCCGCTTTGTTCGACTACCTGCTGAAAACGTTGGCCGGCCCCTACTGTCGGCCCAGGCAACGTGCCGAGCGACGAACGCGAATTGCCGAGGTCGCCGGCGCTCTCCTCGATCGGGCTGCGCCCGGTTCGGATGCCCAGCTGGAGACGGCGCGGGCCTGGATCGCTGCCACTGATTCAACCGAACGGCTCGCTGATTGGCTGGACGGCGAGTACGTGCCTGACGGCCTACGCATCGACACCGAGTTGCGCTGGGCCGTCGTCTCGCGCCTGGCCAGCATCGGAGTACTCGATGAGGATGCGATCGGCGGTGAGCTGGACCGTGATCACAGCACCGCCGGAATCGTTCACGCCGCACGCTGTCGTGCCCTACGTCCGGACGCGCAAGCCAAGGCTGCTGCCTGGCGATTGCTGATCGATCCGTCTGTCCTTTCGGCCTACGAGGTGTACGCGACCGCGGAGGGATTCTTCGTCCCGGACCAGCACGCTCTGACCGAGCCTTACGTCACCCGGTACTTCGATGAGATGCCGGGCACCGCATCCCATCGAAGCGGGTGGGCCCTGGCGCGGGTTGCGGTTCTGGCCTATCCCGGTGCGGCGACGACGCCCGAAACCGTCCGACTGGCCGAGACCACTCTGCGCCGCAAGGATCTCGATCCCGGTCTGCGACGTGCGCTCGTCGATGGCACTGATCAGCTTCGGCGGGCGGCCGAATCGCTTTCCAGATACACAGCCGGGTGACTGGGACGTCAGGGTCAGCGGCTAGGGTTCGGGCATGACCGAAATGAACGTCCGCGGCCTGACCATCGCCGTCCACGCCGGCGATCGAGACGAGGCTCTGGCCTTCTACTGCGCACTCATCGGACGCGATCCCGATCTTGGCCCCGACGCCGACTTCTACGAATGGGAAATCTCCCCCGGCGCCTGGCTGCAGTTGGCCACCGGCCGGTCGGACATGGCGCCAGCCTCATTCCGGCTTCGTTTCGAGGTGGAAGACATCGACAAGGCCGTCCAGGTTCTGCAGATGAAGGGATTCACGCCAGGTGCCGTGAAGGTTCTTCCCGGTTTGGTGGCCTACTCAAATCTGATTGATCCGTGGGGCAATCCCCTGGGCGTGTACCAGAACTTGGGCGTCGTCGCCGGGGTGTAGCCCGTGCAGCGCGGCGAATTGGTGGCCCTGGCCCTGGCGCCCTCAGGCGGCGCCGGTCTGGCTTGCCAAGGTCGCGGCTGGTCGATCGAGCCCCGGGACTGCCCGGGTGAGCTGCGCCGGCTGGAATTCGAGGTTCGGCCGCGGTGGGTGTGGTGGAACCAGCAGACCCCGGCCCAGCTATTCGCGCGGGGACTGGCCGTGGCGACCTGCTGGGATCTCAACGCGGTACACAATCTGCTCTTCGGCGGCTGGCGGACGGAGCCGGGCCCTATCTACGCGTCCTCGCACGGACTCGATCAGAATTCGGCCCCCCGGATCGGCCAACTCGACCTTTTAGGTGCACCGGATTGCGATGACGGGAATCCCGAGGAGCCCGTGCGCGCCGACGGACACCTTCGGCCGGAATGGACCAGCGGCGGCTGGTTGCGCTCACCCAGACGACTGATTCGGTGGGCGGAACTGGCCCTTGCCGTCGCCACCCGTCAGGCGGTGTTGCTGTCAGAACTTGCCGTCGGCGGCGACCCATTGTCGACCGCGCGTTCAGAATCAGCAGCCGAGCTCTTGTGCACGGAGCTCGCCCAAACCGGTCTGCCGCTTGACCGCGGAGCTATGGAGCAGCTCATAGCGGAAGCCGTCGGGCCGCGACCTCGCGACGAGGACGATGCTCGCGCGATCCGACGGGGGCGCGACGCGGCGGTGTTAGCGCAGATCAGCGGTGGCTCCGCGGTGGATCTGCGCAATCCCGCACAAGTTCGCGACTTGCTGGAACGGGTCGGCATAGCGTTACCCGACACGCGCGCCTGGCGACTCGAGGCCTTTCGCGGCGCGCATCCGGTGGTCGAGCAACTGCTGCGCTGGCGCAAGGCCGAACGAATTGCCACCACTTACGGCTACCAGTGGCTCGAGCGGCATGTCGGCCCGGACGATCGGCTCCGGGGTGAGTGGAACGGCAGCGATGGGGCCGCGGGGCGGATGACCGCGACGGCCGGGCTGCACAATCTCCCGACCGAACTGCGCAGGGCAGTGGCTCCCGGCGCCTGCCGCAGGTTCGTACGGGCTGACCTGGGACAGATCGAGCCCCGGGTATTGGCTGCCGTGTCCGGGGACCCGGCGCTCGCCCGGGCGACCGCCGATGACGACCTGTACGCCCCGGTTGCGGCCCGGCTCGGAGTCGAGCGTTCGGTGGCTAAGGTGGCGGTTTTGGCGGCTATGTATGGGCAAACCTCAGGTACCGCCGGCGAGGCTCTGAAGGGGCTGGAGCGCGCTTATCCGGTGGCGATGCGCTACTTGAACAACGCCTACGAGCATGGACGCGCTGGACGCGATGTCCGGACTTACGGTGGTCGATTGGTTCGGATGTGGGGCGACCCGGAGATCGAGAAAATCACTGAGCCCGTAGCGGACATCGGTGGCGGCCCGCCGGCCGAGGACACCGACTTTTCGGCCTACCGATCTCGGGCCGCCGCGCGGGGACGCTACGCACGAAACGCGGTGATTCAGGGAGCGGCGGCCGAACTCTTCAAGGCGTGGGCCGTCACGGTCCGGGCTCGCATCGGACAGCTCGACGCACCCGATCCGGCATACCTCGTCTTGTGCCTGCACGACGAGCTGGTCGTGTCAGCGGCTGAGACCGACGCTGAGGCAATCGCAGCGCTCGTCCGCGACTGCCTGGCCGAGGCCGCTCACCGCTGGGCGCCGCCGACACCGCGCGTCCGCTTCGTCGCCGAGGTAAGCATCATCGAGCGGTGGTCGGACGCCAAAGCCTGAGGCCACGCCGCTCGCGCCTGAAGCTGCTCCGGGCCCGGTGGCGTAGCGGTAAGTAGGGATTGGTGCCGACGTGGTCCGGGCCCGGGTCGCACCGACTGACGGTCAGCTCGTTTCTCGGTCGCGGGCAGCGACAAAAGCACGTACGCATTTGTTGATGTCGTCCTCGGTGTGGGCCGCGGACAACTGGACCCGAATACGGGCCCGTCCTACCGGAACCACCGGATAACTGAAGGCGACCACGTACACCCCATCGGCCAGCATCGCGTCGGCAATCCGCCCCGCGAGCGCCGCATCGCCGAACATGACGGGGACGATGGGATGTTGGCCATCGAGCAATTCAAAGCCCTCTTCGGTCATCCGCCGCCGGAACAACTCCGCATTGCGACGCAGCTGCGCACGCTGCTCGGCACTGCCCTCGATCAGATCCAACGCGGCCAGGGTGCCGCCCACGACCGCTGGAGCGACGCTGTTGGAGAACAGGTACGGCCGGGCGCGCTGGCGTAACAGATCGACGATCTCCTGGTGGGAACTGATGTATCCCCCGCTGGCACCGCCCAAGGCTTTGCCGAACGTTCCGCTGAGAATGTCGATGCGGTCCCCGACCTCGCACAGTTCTGGTGTGCCCCGACCGTTCTCGCCGACGAAGCCGACCGCGTGAGAGTCATCCACCATCACCAGGGCGTTGTATTCCTCGGCCAGATCGCAGATTCCGGCCAGCGGAGCTAGATAACCGTCCATCGAGAAGACCCCGTCGGTGACGATTACTCTCTGTCGGGCATCCTTGGCGGTCTCCAGCTGAACCCGCAGATCTGCCAGATCGCGGTTGCGATAGCGCAGCCGCCGGGCCTTGGACAATCTGATTCCGTCAATGATGGACGCATGATTCAGCTCATCGGAGATGATGGCGTCCTCGCTGCCGAAGAGGGTCTCGAAGACACCGCCGTTCGCATCAAAGCACGAGGAGAACAGGATCGTCGCCTCCGTGGCCAAAAACTCCGAAACTCGGCGTTCCAGCTCCACATGCAGGGTTTGGGTGCCGCAGATGAAACGAACCGACGCCAGCCCGAATCCCCAGTCGTCCACGGCTTTCTTGGCTGCGGCGAGAATGGCTGGATGATCGGCCAGGCCCAGGTAGTTGTTTGCGCAGAAGTTCAGGACGTCCGCGTCCGATGACCTGATCTGGGCGGCCTGCGGCGAGGCGATCTGTCGTTCCCTTTTATACAAACCGGCCGACTGGATTTCCTGCAATGTGCTGGCGAGCTGGTCGCGCATGGTGCCGTACATACGAATCCCCTTAAAGCTGAGTCCAATCGAGCACGACCTTGCCCCCATGCCCCGACCGCGCGGTATCGAAGCCCTGCTGCCAGTCGCGGGCTGGTAACCGGTCAGTGATGACCGCGGAAATCGCCGTCCGTAGTTGCGAGCTGGATTGCAGCATCGCACTCATCGCGTACCAGGTTTCATACATCTCACGTCCGTAGATGCCTTTGATCGTCAACATGTGCGTGACCACCTTGGCCCAGTCCACGGTGATGGTCTGGGACGGCAGGCCGAGCATGGCGATTCGGCCGCCGTGGTTCATGTTGCTGATCATTTCAGGCAGCGCGGTTGGGTGACCCGACATTTCCAGGCCGATATCGAACCCCTCACGCATTGCCAGCTCCGATTGCGCATCACCGATCGAGTGGTGAGCAACGTTGACGGCGAGATCGGCACCCATCAGCCGGGCCAGGGTCAACCGTGGCTCGCTGACGTCGGTGACGACGATGTAGCGAGCACCCACGTGACGGCAGACCGCGGCGGCCATCAGACCGATCGGCCCGGCGCCGGTGATCAGAACATCCTCACCGACCAAGGGAAAACTCAATGCCGTGTGCACCGCGTTACCGAACGGGTCGAAGATCGCTCCCAGATCGGGATCCAGATCCGACGGGTGGACCCATACGTTGCTCTCCGGTATGACCACGTATTCGGCGAAGGCGCCGTCGCGGTGGACGCCGACGCTCTGAGTGCGGATGCACATCTGGCGCCGACCGGCTCGGCAGTTTCGACAGATTCCACAGACGATATGGCCTTCGCCGGACACCCGATCGCCAACCCGGACGTCGCGTACATCGCGGCCAATCTCGACAACCTCGCCGAAGAATTCGTGCCCCGCAATCAGCGGTACCGCGATCTCACTGCGAGCCCAGGCATCCCACGACTCGATGTGCAGATCGGTCCCGCACAGACCGGTCCGCAGCACGCGGATCTTGACGTCGCCGTCGCCCGGTTCCGGCTCGGGACGGTCGATGAATTCGAATCCGGGTGCGGCCGTGGCCTTGTACAGAGCCTTCATTGAGGCAAGACCTTCACTGAGGCAATACCTTCATCGGGGAGTCCCTTCGCGCCGTTGCGAATACCAGCGCTGAGCTTGCCAGATCAGAACCGGCCAGACGACCGCCGGGTCAGTCGGCGCCGATGGGTGGCCGCGCTCAGCTCAGCAACGCGTCCACGAATTGAGCGGGATCGAATGGCGCCAGATCATCGGCTCCCTCGCCGAGTCCGATGAGCTTTACCGGCACGCCCAGTTCGCGCTGGACGCTGATGATGATGCCGCCCTTGGCGGTGCCGTCCAGCTTGGTGAGCACGACTCCCGTCACCTCAGCGACCTCGGTGAAAACCCTTGCCTGAGTGAGCCCGTTCTGACCGGTCGTGGCATCCAGGACGAGCAACGTTTCGTCGATCGGTCCCAGCTTCTCGACTACTCGTTTGACCTTGCCCAGCTCGTCCATCAGGCCGACCTTGGTATGCAGCCGACCAGCCGTGTCGATGAGCACCGCGTCCACCCCGCGCTCCGCCCCGGCCTTCACCGAGTCGAACGCGACGCTGGCCGGATCGCCACCTTCGGGCCCGCGAACCGTTTCCGCCCCGACCCTAGAGCCCCACGTTTGCAGCTGATCAGCGGCGGCGGCCCGGAAGGTGTCCGCCGCTCCGAGCAGCACCGTGCGCCCGTCGGCGACGATCACCCGGGCCAGTTTGCCGCAGGTGGTCGTCTTGCCGGTGCCGTTGACTCCGACCACCATCACCACCGCCGGCCCGGAACCGTCGGCCCGTGCGGTGTGCAGCGTGCGGTCCATCTCCGGTTGCAGAGCCGCCGTGAGCTCTTCGGCCAGCAACGACCTGAGATCCGCTGGCGCGCGGGTGCCGAGGACCTGCGTTCGCTTTCGCAGACTTTCCACTATTTCGGTGGTGGCCCCGACGCCCACATCAGCCGTCAGCAGGGCCTCTTCGACCTCTTCCCAGGCGGCTTCGTCGAGCTTGTCGCGAGCCAGGACCGCCAGCAACCCTCGTCCCAGGGAGTTCTGAGACCGTGCCAACCGGGCCCGAAGCCGCTGCATTCGACGAGCGGTGGGCTCGGGGACGTCGAGTTCCGGTTCGAGCGGAACTTCTACCTCGAACCCCGGAACAACCGCGACCGTGGGCGCTTCCGACGGCGGCACGGCTAGCGGCGGGGACGATACGGTTCCCGGCGATCCGTCGGCGACCGGTGATGGCGGCAAGGCCTGGCCGGCCGCACCGCTCCGACGGGGCAGAACGAATGCGACGGTAAGACCGATCGCCGCTACGACGATGAGAATGGCGACGATTATGAAGGCAAGCACGGAGTCATCCTCTCAGCCGCGTCGCGGCCGGCCGGTCAGGCACCGGTCTTCAGGACGCCGCCGGTCAGCCAGTTGGTCCACGAGACATTCCAGTCGCCGTAACCCTGACCCAGTTGCATCTGCGGTCCCGACGCGTTGGGGAAGCTGACCACATCACCGATGGACAGATAGTCGTAGAGGGCCTTGGCGTCGGCCGGCCGCAGGTTCGTACAACCGTTGGAGGTGCTCCTGGTCCCGATGTTGGCCACGTTCCAGGGCGCCGAGTGCAGGTACTCGCCGCCGTAGGTCAATCGTTGAGTCCACTGAACGTGGGGGTCGTAATAGCCGGGTCCGGACATCGAGATGTCAGCACCCTTTTCCATGATCACCTTGGTGCCGCGAGCTGTCGGCGTGTTGGACGCACCGAGAGAAACCGGGTAGGTGCCGATCAGCTTGCCGTCGGTGACCACAGTCATCCGCAACGTCTGCGCGTTGACGGTCAGGATGTGGGCGGCACCGGTCGAGACCGACAACGTCAAGCTGTTGTCATAGGACAATCCCGGCCCGGCACTGAGCCCCTTGACCGGCAAATTCATCTCGATCTTGGCGCGGGCCGGCCAGTAGGTAAGCGGCCGGTAGTGCGCTTCGAGGGCGGCGCCGGCATGCGCTGTGTGCTCGAAGTACCAACGGCCGTCGATCGCCTTGCCGTTGACGGTTACTGTGGTCGCCTCAGCAAAGGCATGAGCGTCCGTCGGCGCGCGGTTGAACCAGGCAATGATCGGCATTCCGACGCCGTAGGTCGCCCCATCGGCCTCCAACAAGGACACGTGCACGGGCTTGGTCGGAACCGGTTTCGCGGTCGTCTTGGTTGGCGTCGGCGTCTGCGTAGCGGACGGTGTGGACGAAGCGGACGTAGTAACGGAGGTGGACACCCCAGCAGTGGTGGTCGAACCCGGTGGACTCGGAGCCTGCGTACAGGCGGCCAGTAATGAAGCCGCCGCGATCAGGGTCACCAGAACCGAAAGTCGTCTTACGAGGCGGTGCTGCACCCTTGCACGGTACCTGCCGAAGCTGACAACCCTTGGAACAAAAGTCACAGAGAACCTATGAAAGTGCGGCTGCCGGATCCATCTGCTCAACCCCATCGGGCTGTCGCGGGGCGGATTCCCGGGGTGCGGAATCGGCCGGGGTGCTCGGCTGCGGATCGGAGGAATCGCGCAACCGTTGACTGATCACCTGGGTGATTCCATCCCCGCGCATCGTGACGCCATAGAGCGCGTCGGCGATCTCCATCGTGCGCTTCTGGTGGGTAATCACGATAATCTGACTGCTCGCTCGCAGTTCGCCGATCAGACCGATCAGACGTCCGAGGTTGACGTCGTCCAGCGCGGCCTCGACCTCGTCCATCACGTAGAACGGACTCGGACGGGCCCGGAAGATCGCAACCAGCAACGCCACGGCGGTCAGGGACCGTTCGCCACCGGACAACAGCGACAACCGCTTGACCTTCTTGCCCGGTGGACGGGCCTCGACCTCGATCCCGGTCATGAGCAGGTCGTCGGGATCGGTGAGTACCAGGCGACCCTCACCGCCCGGAAACAGCGTTCGGAACACGATTTCGAATTCGGTCGCGACATCGTGATACGCCGCGGTGAAAACCTCCAGAATGCGGTCGTCGACCTCTTTGACGACGGTCAAGAGATCTCGCCGAGTGTTCTTCAGATCCTCCAGCTGCGTGGCGAGGAACTGATGCCGTTCCTCCAGTGCCGCGAACTCCTCCAGAGCCAGCGGGTTCACCTTGCCCAGCAGGCTGAGTTCCCGCTCGGCCCGCGACGCACGCTTTTCTTGCGACGGACGGTCGAATGGTCCTGGCTGTGGAGCAACGACACTTTCACCGCGCTCACGAGCCTGCTCGTACTCGGCAACTTCTTGCGAGGACGGCGGAACCGGCTGATCGGGTCCATAGTCAGCGGTCAGCACGGCCGGCTCAATGCCGTATTCGTCGATTGACCGCGCTTGCAGTTGCTCGATCCGCAGGCGTTGTTCGGCTCGTGCGACCTCATCGCGATGCACGGCATCGGTCAACTGGGCCAGCGCCGCGCTGAGCTCGCGCCCGGCTGTCCGAGCCTGGCTGAGCGCCTGTTCCCGATCCTGGCGGGCCAGGGCGACGGCCTGCCGCTCAGAGGCGGCGCGGGCAACGGTGGGATCGAGCAGTTGGAGCACCCGTGTGATTGCCTCGTCAACCGCGCGCGCCACCTGCGCGCTGTGGGCTCGCTTGCGCCGGGCCGCCTCCAGCTGAGCCCGACGCTGGCGTTCCTGCTGGGCCGCGCGCATCAGAGCTTCGGCCCGCCCGGCAATCGCGCGCGCTCGTTCCTCTTGGGTCCGGACGGTGAGGCGGATCTCCATCTCGGCCTGCCGGCTCGCCGCGACGGCGGCCGCCTGGGCGTCACGTTCCTCGACCGGAGGCTCCTGCTCGGACGGCTCAGCCTCGGCCAGCCGCAGGCGCTCCTCCAGCTCAGCCAGGCCGGCCAGGTCGGTGTCGCGAGCTTGGCGGGCAGCCGCGCAGGCCTGCTCGAGCCGATCCGCCTCGGCCATGGCCGAACGCTGCGCCTGAGAAAGCTCGGCCAAACGTTCGGCAACGGCATTCAACCGGGCATCGGACTCGTTCAACGCGGACAGGGTCCGGGCGACCGTGGCTTGACACTGCTCGGCCAATTGCCGCGCCGCGGCCAATTCGACCCTCAGCGTGTCACAACTCGTCGCTGCCTCGACGGCCTTCTGCTCGGCCTCATCGACGGCCGCTTGCACCTCCAACGCGCTCGGGTTCGAGGAGGACCCGCCGAAGGCCCAGTTACGGGCGAGCACATCGCCACCACGGGTGACCGCGCGAACTCCCGGATCACGAGCAAGCAAGGCTTGGGCGGCGTCGAGATCCTCGACGATCGCAACGCGGTTGAGGGCCGTCGCGATTGCGACCTGCAGCGAAGGCGGCGCCGAGACCACATCAGCCGCCCAGCGGCCCTCACCGAGTTCGGGCCAGCGAGAGCGATCGGAGTCATCCGGGTCAGATGCGGTACCGCCGATGAGCACTCCGGCGCGGCCACCGTCGGTGGAACGAAGCAGGGCCAGCGCCGCGTCCGCGTCGGCCGGACTAGCCACGGCAACCGCATCGGCGATCGCCCCGAGGGCCGCGGTGAGCGCCGCCTCATAGCCAGGTTCGACGGTGAGCAGCGCCGCGACTGAACCGAGCAGGCCCGGCAACCGCGATCCGGCCGCCAAGAGGGCGCCGGCCCCGTCCTTGCGCGTCAGACCCATAGCCAGCGCATCTCGACGAGCGATCCAGGTCGACCGGTCATGTTCGGCGTCTCGTTCGGCCGCCTCCAACCGTGTTAATTCTGCGGCCGCGGCCTGCTGAGCGGCGACCGACGCCTCGTGTTGGGCATCGAGATCGACTTCACCTTCGTCCAAGGCTCCGACCTCGCCCTGGGCCTGGGCCAGCGCCTCAGCGGCCTGGCCGGCCCGATAACGGGCTTGCTCGGCGGCGACACTCAGACGGGCAATCTCATCGCCGCCGGCCGAGGCCCGGGTACGAAGGGCGTTGACCTGACCGGCCAGCTTGGCCAAGCCTTCCCGGCGATCCGCCACCGCGCGAGCGGCCGCGACCAGTGCTCGTTCGGCGTCAGCCAAATCCCGCTCACCCTGCTGCCGGTCACTGACTGCGTGCTGCAAGGCCGATCGCGCCGATTCCAACTCGGCCAGGACGGCCTGTTCGTGTTCACGGGCGGATTCCGACTGGGCTTCGAGCTCATCGGGGTCGGTGCCTGAGCGCTCTTCGTCGGTGTATTCGCGCAGATGCCGCAAGCGTTCGGCCGCGAGCTTCTGAGTGCCTCGGAACCGTTCGGCCAGTCCCGATAAGGCGAAGTAAGTCTCTTGCGCGGCAGCGACCGCCGGAGCATCAGCGGCCAGCGACGCCTCCAATTGCGCCTCCCGCTGGGTCGCGGCCGCCAGGTTGGCTTCGACCTCAGCGCGCTTGGCTCTAATCGCCGTCTCATCAGCGACCTCGGCCTGCAGGGTGGCGCGCAAGGTGATCAAGTCATCTGCCAGCAACCGCAGCCGAGAATCGCGAAGCTCGGCCTGGACGCCCGCGGCCCGGCGGGCCACTTCGGCCTGTTTACCCAACGGCTTCAACTGCCGCCGGAGTTCGCCGGTGAGGTCGGTCAGGCGGGTCAGATTGGCCTGCATCGCGTCCAACTTGCGAAGTGCCCGCTCCTTACGCTTGCGGTGCTTGAGCACTCCGGCGGCCTCCTCGATGAAGCCGCGCCGATCCTCCGGGCGAGCTTGCAACACCGAGTCGAGCTGACCCTGTCCGACGATGACGTGCATCTCGCGACCGATACCGGAGTCGCTGAGCAATTCCTGAATATCCAGCAGCCGAGCCGAGTCGCCGTTGATCTCGTATTCGCTGGCCCCGTCACGAAACATTCGGCGGGTGATCGATACTTCGGTGAAGTCGATGGGAAGCGCGTTATCGGTGTTGTCGATCGTGAGCGTGACCTCGGCCCGTCCGAGCGGGGCACGGCCGGTGGTGCCGGCAAAAATGACGTCCTCCATTTTGCCGCCGCGGAGCGCTTTGGCTCCCTGCTCGCCGAGGACCCAGGCGATGGCGTCGACAACATTGGACTTGCCGGACCCGTTCGGCCCGACCACGGCGGTGATGCCGGGCTCGAATCGAAGGGTGGTGGCTGAGGCGAAGGACTTGAAGCCCTTCAGGGTCAGCGACTTGAGATGCACTCAGGCTCCGGAGTTACTGGACGGCATCGGTCGAGGTTCGCAATCTACCGTTGCGCACCATCCGTCGTCCCGAGGCAGGCCGCGCAGCCGAAGCACTCAGGCTAGCGCGGACTCAGAGGCGGTGATGCGGTGCAATTCATCCAGCAACTGATGTGACTCGTTAGCGGCCTTTGCCTCGGCCAGCTCGGCCTCGAGGTCTTTGATGCGACCGCGAAGGCGGGCAACCTCTTCAACGAGGTAACGATCAGCGGAGGTAGGGAGGTGTCCGAGCAACGCCCTGGCCATATGGCGACCTTTCACGGACTTCCATCGACTGCACGGCGCCAACCGGCGCCGGCTTGCAGCCGGTAGGGAAACTGATGTGGGTACGGTTTATCGTCGCACCGCAGGGCCTGAGATTCAAATTCCGCCTCGCCCGGAGCGCCGAAACCTCACACTTTCCGAACAGCTCTGGGCCTCGGCTGACAGCCAGGGCAGAAATAGGACGAACGGTTCATCCACTTCGCTCGACTGATTGGCTTGCCGCAACGGCGACAGGCTTCGCCGGCTCGTCCGTACACGGCCAGCGAGCGGTCGAAGTAGCCACTCTGGCCGTTGACGTCGACATACAGCGCGTCAAACGACGTTCCGCCGGCTCGTAGCGCCTCGCCGAACACCGACCGCAAGTCGGTGAGCAATGTCGTGAGCTGCGTGCTCGACAAGCTAGCCGTCGGGCGGTCGCCGTGAAGCTTGGCCCGCCACAGGGCCTCGTCGGCATAGATGTTGCCGACTCCGGACATCAATGACTGGTCCAGCAGCGCCCGCTTGATGGTGGTTCGACGGGCTCGGGTCCGTCTGATCCAATCCCGATCGTCGAAGTACGGGTCCAGCGGATCGCGGCCGATGTGCAGGATGCTGCTCGGCGTTTCGCTCGGCCCGTCGGTTCGCAGCGCGTCCAGCTGCATAGCGCCGAAGGTGCGCTGGTCCACGAATCGCAGCTGCGTGCCATCGTCGCGGAACCGAATCCGACCCCGCAGATGCGGGCCATCGGGGGCCTGCGGCGTCGACACCAGCAACTGCCCACTCATCCCCAGATGCAGGATCAGGCAGTCCGAGCCCGCGGTGTCGGCATCCAGGCTCAGCCATAGGTACTTTCCACGCCGATGTACGGCCACGACGGTGGTGGCAATCAGCCGCTCGGCCAGATCCGCCGCTCCCGGGCTGTGGCGGCGAACCGCCCGGGGGTGCAAGGAGTCAACCGCGGCGATCGTGCGGCCGACTATCCAGCGTTCCAATCCGGCTCGCACGGTTTCGACCTCTGGCAGCTCAGGCACCGGCCGCGGTCTCACCCTTGTCCGAATGCGCTTCGCTCAGGCGCAGCCAGGCCGTTTCGGCCGCGGCCTGCTCGGCCTCCTTCTTGTTCCGACCGGGACGGGCTTCATAGATGACGCCGCTGACCACGGCCGCCGCTGTGAAGGACTTGGCGTGGTCCGGCCCGGATGAAGTAATCGCGTAGTCCGGAACCCCTAGTCCGTGCATCGCCGTCAATTCCTGCAAAGACGTCTTCCAGTCCAGTGCCGCACCGTGGCCCGGCGCTGCTTGCAGCAAGGGATCGAACAGACGATGGATCAATTCGGAGGCAACGCCTATTCCGTGCTCTACATGGACCGCTCCGATGAGAGCCTCGAGGGTGTCGGCCAGGATCGAGGACTTGTCCCGGCCCCCGGTGGAATCCTCACCGCGGCCGAGATACAGATATTTCCCGATGCCGCTCTCGCCGATCCCCCGGGCGACGTCGGCCAGCGCCCGCATGTTGACGACCGAGGCCCGCAGCTTGGCGAGCTTGCCCTCGGCCAGGTCGGGGTGGCGGTGAAACAGGGTCTCGGTGACGACGACCCCGAGCACTGAGTCGCCCAAGAATTCCAGACGCTCGTTGTGCGGAACGTCGCCGTTCTCGTATGCGTACGAGCGGTGGGTCAGGGCGCGTTGAAGCAGCTCGGGATCAATCTCGACACCGAGCTCGGCGGCGAGACCAGCCGCGTCCGCGGGACGTCGTCCACGCTGCGCCACTAGCTGCCTCGCCGGGTGCTGATCAACCAGATCCGCACAGCGAAGTTAGACCGCGAGGACCTGCCGGCCGTCGTACTGGCCACAGTTCGAGCAGGCCGTGTGCGGCAGCTTGGGCTGGCCACAGGCGCGGTTAGGACAGGTCACGAGCGTGGGAGCAGTGGTTTTCCACTGCGATCGGCGCGAGCGCGTGTTGGAACGCGAGGTCTTCCGCTTCGGGACGGCCACGGCTATCTCCTGACTACTTCTCGGTGTTCTCGGTGGTGTCGAACCGCTCGGTGAGAGCGAGCCAACGGGGGTCGATCACGGTGTGCGAGTGATCGGCCGGGAGGTCATCGAGGCGCTCGCCGCATTCAGCGCACAGCCCCGCACAGTCCGGCCGACACAGCGGAGTGAGCGGCAAGCTCAGGACCACGGCGTCACGCACGACCGGTTCAAGATCGATCAAATCATCCTCGATCCGGCCGACCTCGTCCTCGTCGGTGCTGGCATCGGTGGTGCTGTTCGGGTAGGCGAACAACTCTACGAAGCTGACATCCAACGCCTCGGTGAACTCATCCAGGCATCGCCCACATTCACCGCGCAACTCACCCGTCACCGAACCGGTCACTAGGACCCCTTCGGTGGCCGATTCGAGTCGGACGGTCAAGACGAGCGGTGCGCCTTCGGGTACACCGATCATGTCGATACCCAGCAGATCCGGTGCCGCTGCCTCGCGCCGATACTCCCGCAACGAGCCCGGTTGTCGCCCGAGATCCCTGGTATCCAGGGTGTACGGGCTACGGGCGTTCACGGTTACCTTCGCTGGGCAGAGTGCTTGATGGAACGGCAATACTGGGACCAACAGTGACTTGGCCGTCGTTCAGGCTACCGGAGCCGGTCCATTCGCACGAAATCGCGCTCGAACAGCTCAGTCCGGCGCTGACAACGCGGCCCGTCCGTTCTCGGCGATGGCCGTGAGTCGGGTCAAGTTGGCGACCACTTCGGACAAGGTCCGGTCGGCGTAGCTTTGCGCATCGGCCCGCAGCGCGGTGGCGTATTCCTCGGCCCTGGCTCGCAGCTGATCCGCCTCGGCGCTCGCCCGCGCGGTGAGCTGCTCGGCCTGGATACTGGCTTGTCGGTGCACGGCCGCGGCGGAGACGAGCTCGGCTTGTTCGGCCTTGGCCTCGGCCAATAGGTTTGCCGCCTGGTCCTGGGCGTCCTTGACCAGTTGCTCGGCCCGTTCGCTCGATTCGCTCAGTAGGCGTTCGCGTTGCAGCACGATTCGTCTGGCCTCCACCATCTCCGGCGGCAACACCTCGCGCAGCGCATCGAGCAGATCCAGGGTCCGCTCACGCGGAACCACACAGGAGGAGGACATCGGCAGGGTTCGGGCCGTCTCGACCAGCTCGACCAGCTCCGTGAGCACCTCGTCGGCGCGAGCGAGCGTGTGGTCGGTCACGGCGTAATCCTCTACTGACGGTCTTTGCGCTCATCCAGTCGACTCAGCAACTGCTTGTGGACCACTTCCGGCAGCAATGACCGGACGTCACCACCATACGTGGCAATCTCCTTGACCAGGCTGGACGCCAGGAAGCTGTACTCAGGATTTGTCGGCATGAACATGGTGTCGATGCCGGCCAGGCCACGGTTCATCTGAGCCATCTGCAGCTCGTAGTCAAAGTCACTGACCGCCCGCAAGCCCTTCACCACGACGGGGATGTCGTTGGCGCGGCAGTAGTCGACCAACAGTCCGTGAAAGGCATCCACCCGGACGTTCGGGTAGGTGGCCGTGACTTCGCTCAGCATCGCCAACCGCTCCTCGACGCTGAAAAGCGAGGACTTCGTCTTGTTGATCAGGACGGCGACCACGACCTCGTCATAGAGCTCGGAGGCCCGGGAGATGATGTCCAGATGACCGTTGGTCACCGGATCGAAGGATCCGGGGCATACCGCCCGCCGGATCCGCGCTTCAGTCGCCATCCATCCTCACCCGACATCCGGCCCAATGCTTCATTCGCGGCGACCGTACCAAAGCGCAGCCTCACCGTAGCGTCGATGCTTAATGGCCTTTATCTCATCCGGCCACATCACATCGTCACGGTTGCGAGCCGAGCGCTCCACAACGACCACGCCGCCAGACACGATCCAGGGTACGGCGACCAGAGCCTGCAGGACGGTGTCGATAATGTGATCTTCGACCGCATACGGCGGATCGAGATACACCACATCGAACGCATCGTCGGCCCCGACGGCCGCCAGGTAGGTGGCCACCGGGCAGCGGTGCAACCGGGCCCCCGGCAGACCCAGCGCGGCGATATTGTTCTCGATCACGGCGGCCGCGCCACGCTCGGATTCCACCATGACCGACAAGGCGGCACCTTGCGATAGCGCCTCCAGGCCGACCGCTCCCGAGCCCGCATACAGGTCGAGGACTCGAGCACCCGGCAGCGCGATCTCGGTACGCAAAGTGTTGAACAGCGCCTCGCGGGCCCGATCAGAAGTCGGTCGAGTGCCACGCCCAGGCACGGCCAGGCGGCGACCCTTCGCGGTGCCCCCCACGATGCGCATCACGCCGAGCACCTTAGCTCCAGCCAGACACCGTCGCGACCCGGCTGTAGCCCGTCTTCACTCAGGCTTTGTGCAGGAAGTCGGCCCGGTCGGAATCAAAGGAATCCCAGAGAAACTCTTGCAGCTGCGGGTGATTCTGCAATGAAGGGTCGACGTCGATGATTTGCTGAGCTTCCGTCCGCGCGAGCTTGATCAGTTCCTCATCGCGCAGCAGCGAGAGCAGTTTCAATGCCGACTTTCGACCAGACTGCGCTGCGCCCAGGACGTCACCCTCGCGACGTTGGCGCAGGTCCACCTCAGCCAAGGCGAAGCCATCGCGCGTCTTGGCAACCTCTTGCAGACGCTGCAGCGCCGGATGCCCTTCCGGCATCTGCGTCAGCATCAGACACAGGCCCTCATGCTCACCACGACCGATCCGCCCTCGCAGCTGGTGCAGCTGCGAAACCCCGAACCGGTCCGCGTCCATGATCACCATCATCGATGCGTTGGCCACGTCGACGCCCACCTCGATGACGGTCGTCGAGATGAGAACGTCCAGCAACCCGGCCGCAAAATCACTCATGACCCGTGACTTCTCATCCGCCGGTAGCCGCCCGTGCAGTACCCCGACGCTGAGCCCGGCCAGTTGATCAGCGCGCAACTGCGCCTGCGTCGCCATGACCGAAGCGCTCCGGGTCGCTCCCCCGTCCTCGGTCGGTTCCTCGACGTCCTCCCCGTCGCCGATGCGCGGACAGACGATGTAGGCCTGACGCCCGGCTTCGACATGTTCGCGCACCCGGAGCCACACCCGCTCCACCCAATGCGGCTTGTCCAGTGGCACGACCGTGGTCGACACCTCCTTGCGTCCAGCCGGGACCTGTCTCAGCTCGGATACCTCGAGATCGCCGAAGACCGTCATCGCCACCGTGCGCGGGATCGGAGTGGCCGTCATCACCAGCATGTGCGGCGGCGATGAGGCCTTGCTGCGAAGCGCATCGCGCTGCTCGACGCCGAAACGATGCTGCTCGTCGACGACGACCAGACCGAGCTCGGCGAACTGAACATGATCCTGGATCAGGGCGTGGGTCCCGATCACAATGCCGGAAGCGCCTGAGGCCACATCGAGCAGCGCGGCGCGCCGGGCCGGGACCGACATCGAACCGGTCAGCAGGGTGACACCTGTTCCCCGGTCACTGCCGCCGAGCTGTCCCGCCCGAGCCAGCGGACCCAGCAGATCCAGCACCGTTTGCTCGTGCTGCGCCGCCAGCACCTCGGTCGGGGCCAGCAGGGCGGCCTGGGCGCCGGCGTCCACCACCTGCAACATCGCCCGCAGAGCGACCACCGTCTTGCCGGAACCGACTTCGCCCTGCAAGAGACGCTGCATCGGGTGCTCAGCGGCCAGTTCCTGCTCGAGCTGATGCGCGACCACCGTCTGCTCGTCGGTGAAGACGAAGGGCAATTCATCGATGAAGGCGTCGACCAGTCCGCCGGCGCGGCGGGGTCGGGCTTGAGCGGGGTTGGCCGACATCGCATGACGACGTTGAGCCAGCACCAGCTGCACTCCGAAGGCTTCGTCAAAGGCGAGCCGGCGACGAGCGTTGTTCCAGTCGGCGCGGGTATCCGGGCGATGAATGTCACGCAGCGCCCGATCCAGGTCGGCCAACCCGGCGCGGGCCCGAACCTCCAGTGGGAGGGGGTCGGCAACGTCCTCCAGCTGATCCAGGACCAACTTCACGCAGGAGGCGATCGTCCAGGAACGTAAACCGGCGGCCGCCGGATACACCGGAATGAGCTGGCCGGCAAAGTCGTCCACGGCTAACGGGTCGAACTCGTCGGACAGCAGCACATAGTCCGGCGAATTGAGTTGCAGCTTGTTACGGAATCGGGTGACCTTGCCGGCGAACAGCCCGACGCGGCCCGGCCGAAGCTCGCGCTCGCGCCATGCCTGGTTGAAGAAGCTGAGGCTGGCCCGGTGTGAGCCGGAGCGGATCTCGACCTCGAGGATCGACAGCTTCCGTCCCGGGATCCGACGTGACGTCGCCCCGGAGATCTCGGCTTGGACGGTGACCTCCTCACCCTCAACCAGCTGCGACAGGTCGGTGAGCTCGCCCCGCTCGGAAAATCGTCGAGGATAGTGACGCAGCAGGTCGGCGACCGTCGTCAGGTCCAAGGCGCTCTCCAGCGGTTTGCTGGCCTTGCCTACGAGATCCTTGAGCGGGGTGCTGAGTAGTGCCACCGGTCCAGCCTCTCAGATGTGACTGACTACTCGACCTATTCGACGCCGATGAGCAACGGGTACTGCGGCTGACCTCCGATGAACATCGTGCTGTCCACCAACGGATGCTCGCGGCGCACGTGGGCGTGCACGGCCTCGGCCGCTTCCAACGCGCCCTCGTCAGAACCGGACAGGACCGTGACCAGCTCGCCGCCGGCCGCGATCAGGCGGCTGATCAGGCTGATTCCCACCGCGGCAACCTCGGACCCGATCTCGACGACTTCGCCATCGATCAAGCCCAGGATGTCGCCGGCCTGGCAGCGTCCGGCGTAGGTGATGGATTCGCGCACCGCGACCGTCACCTCGGCGAATCGTGTGGCCGCGGCCGCCTCGGCCAGCGCGATGACATCGTCTTCGAAACGCCGGCCAGGATCATGAACGGCAACGGCGGCCAGGCCCTGCACCGCCGATTTCGTGGGTATCACCGACACTCGAATACCCAGCTGGCGAGCTTCGGCCGCGGCCATCTCCACGACGCCGCCGACCGCCGAGGCGTTCGGTAGCAGGATCACCCGGCCAGCCTCGGCCGCGAGGATCTCGGCCAGCACCTCGGACGTGGACGGATTCTGGCTCGGTCCGCCTTCCAGAACCCGAACGCCCTCAGAGCGGAAGAGATCCGCCAAGCCGATGCCGGGGGCTACCGCAACGATCGCGGTGCCGGCCCGGGTGGACCGCTCACGAGCATCGCGAACCTGGTCAGCGAAGCGGATGACGGTGATGCGCTGGGGCTGCCCGGCTTGGATCCCAGCTTCGATCGCCGCACCCACGTCGTTGACGTGCACATGCACGTTGAACAGGCCATCACCGGTCCCGACGACCGCCAGCGAGTCACCGAGTGGCAGCAGGGTTGCTTTCAACCGCTCGACCGCTTCCGGCCCAGCCTGCAGCAGATACTGCACTTCGTAGTCGTAGTCCTCACTGCCTGACTCCCGAGTGGCCTGCAGTACGGCGGCGCTACGCGGACCGGTCGGCATCGGCTCGTAGGCCTGCCAGGCGCCGGTCACCACCGACCCGAGTGCATCCAGCAGCACTACCAAGCCCCGACCGCCGGCGTCGACGACTCCGGCCCGGGCCAGCAGGTCCAGCTGCTCCGGCGTGCGGCGAAGCGCTTCGGCCGCCGCGGCTGACACCGCTGAGACAGTGACGCTGAGGTCGCTACCCAAGGCCGCTTCCGCGGCCTCGGCCGCGGCCGCCATCACCGACAGAATGGTTCCTTCCACCGGCTCAGCTACGGCGGCGTACGCGCAATCACAGGCTCGACGCAGTCCGGCCGTCAACAAGGCGGCATCGGCTTGCGCTGCGCCATCCCAGGCGTCGGCCAGCCCGCGCAGCATCTGCGACACGATCACCCCCGAGTTGCCCCGGGCGCCCAGAACCGCACCCCGCGCCATGGCCTTGAGCACAAGCCCGGCCGTCGGCGACTGGTCAGCGGCCACCGCCTCGGCCGCGCTGCGCAAGGTCAAGGCCAGATTGGTCCCGGTGTCACCATCAGGAATCGGGAAGATATTCAGCTCGTCGATCTCAGCCCGATGCGCGGCCAACGAGTCGGCGGCAGCACTGCACCAGCGGCGAACCGCGGAGGCATCGAGCTGGCTGAGCATGAGGGGACCTCCCCCGGCGAGCCGGCTGGCCGGCGATGGATAGCAGCGTCACCCTACTGGGCCGAATAGCCGCGGGCCTTTTTTGATTCGGCCGCGCCGCCTGGCTACACTTGACCGGTTGCCCTCACACGGGCACCAACGTCATAACCGATCACGTGACCTGACACGCCAATGGACACGCCAAGTGACACGCCAACTGACACGTGAACTGACCAAGGCAACCGACCAGCACACGTACAACACTATGAGGAGGCCACTGTGGCCAGCCACTGCGATATCTGCGGCAAAGGGCCCGGCTTCGGCATGTCCGTCTCCCACTCGCACCGCCGCACGCATCGTCGGTGGAACCCGAACGTGCAGACCGTACGGGCCCTGGTCGCCCCGGGCACCCGTCGTCGAGTCAACGTGTGCACCTCGTGCATGAAGGCCGGCAAAGTCACCCGCGCCTAGCAGCCCCACATCGATAGCTCGAGAGCCGGTCCGTCAGGGCCGGCTCTCTGTTTTCGGCCAACGCAGCTGGGCCAACGCAGCTGGGCCAACGTCTGGGCCAACAGCTGGGCCGACACAGCCAGGCGGTGACGCCGCGACATTCCTAGCGGAAGTGCTCATGACCGCCGCCGGACCGCAGCCCGTCCGACGTTGTCCAGCGCAGCCCGTCGACTCGCACGCCGATCCCACCTTCGGTCGCCGCGGTCACCGATCCGACAGTCGTCCACTCAGCCGGCAGCCGCAGCGTGCTCGGGAAGGTCGCAGCCAAGGCATAGTCGTCGCCGCCCGTGAGCACCCACGTCAGCGGGTCGACGTTGAGGGCGGCCGACACGTCGCGCAACTTTGAGTGCGGCGCCAGCGAGGCCGATCGCAGGTCGATACGCACCCCGCTGGCCTCAGCGATATGTCCGAGATCGGCGAGCAGGCCATCAGAGACGTCCGTCATGGCGGTGGCCCCCATTTCGGCGGCGCGCGGGCCCTCGGCGTACGGGGGCTCCGGGCGGCGATGGGCATTGACCATCTGGACGGGCGAGCGGAATCCACGCGACAACACGGCGAACCCAGCGGCGGCCCAACCGAGCCGTCCGGTCACTGCGACCACGTCACCGGGCCGCGCGCCCGATTGCCGGACGGGTTCGCGACCCTGCAGATCGCCCAGCGCGGTCACCGCGATCGTCACCGAATCGGCCGAACTCAGATCGCCGCCGATGACCACAGCGCCGACCTCGCCACACTCCTCGGCGAAACCCGCGCTCAATCCGTCGACCCAGCTGACTTCCAGATCGGGCGGTACGGCCAACCCCACCAGTAACGCGCTCGGTTGCGCACCCATCGCGACCACGTCCGCGAAGTTTCTGGCCGCGGCCTTGCGGCCGATGTCGTTCGCGGTCGACCAATCCCGCCGGAAATGCCGATTCTCGACCAACAGATCGGTGGATGCCACGACTCGACCGTCGGAGGTGGACAACACGGCGGCATCGTCGCCAGGTCCGACGACGGTGGCCTCGGACGGCCGGAAGCCGGCCGTGATCCGTCGGATCAGTCCGAACTCCCCCAAGTCGGCGATAGTCCTCGGTTCGGAAATGGTCGGCCTCCCGTACTGGCAGTCTGAACGTCCGGCTGATGACCGGCCCCCGGGTAGGAATCCTGACACGTCGGGCTGGCACACTGGCAGCCACCGCCAAGCCAGCGCCCGCACCAACGAAAGGACGTACCGTGCCCGATACGGTAAACGCCTACATCCTTATCCAGACCGAGGTCGGCAAGGCCGCGTCGGTGGCGAGCGAGATTGCCCAGATCGACGGTGTAACCCTGGCCGAAGACGTAACCGGTCCCTACGACGTGATAGTTCGCGCCGAAGCGGCCAGTATGGACGAGTTGGGCCGGCTCGTCGTGGCCCGCGTACAGGGCGTAACGGGCATCACTCGCACTTTGACTTGCCCTGTCGTCCACATCTGACCCAACTCCCGGACTAAGCCGCCCAAGAAGTGACTATGCAGGCCACCCAGCGCCCCCCGGCACCGCAGGGCGGTCGCACCCAGCGGCGCAACGCCCTGATCGCGACTTCGATCGCCGTGCCCGTCACGGTCATATTGGCCTTCGCCCTCACCAACGGACGCTCCACGCACCACGATCAGTCCAGGAGCAGCGCCGCGCTGCCGGGGATCTCGGTCGCCGCCCCGCCGAGCCCCAATGCCAGCACTCAACGAAATTGCATCACCGTGGTCGGTGCATTGCCGGTGCAACTAGGCTCCCTGAATCCTCGAAAAACCGAAACGGATTCGGCCTTCGTGGTCGCGTGGGGTGATCCGGCCATCGTCTTGCGCTGTGGAGTCCCGAGTTCGCCCGTCTTCGGAGATCCGCGGGCCGCCCAACCGATCGACATCAATGGGGTGCTGTGGCAGCCCGATCCGCAGAAGAACCAGACCGTGTACACAACTCTGGATCGTGCGGTCAACATCGACGTCACCGTCCCCGCCGGAGCCGACCAACCGTTGCCGTTACTGGAACCGGCCATTTCCAGGCTACCGAAATTGTGTACCGGCACGGACGCCGCCGGGAATACCGGGGTCAACCTGCCGAGCTGCAAATAGCCTTTGACACCAACGCGATTGTGCCGAGCTAACGGCGTCCGGCGAGCGCGGTCTGGACAAGTCGATCGATAAGCTCCGAATAGCCAACGCCAGTGGCCGCCCACATCTTCGGATACATCGAGATCGGCGTGAAGCCCGGCATCGTGTTGATTTCGTTGACGATCAGCTCACCGCTGGCCGCAAGGAAGAAGTCCACCCGGGCCAGGCCGGCGCAGTCCAGGGCCGTGAATGCCTGCACAGCGGCCTGCTGAACCGCCTTGATGATGCCGGATTCCAACCGGGCCGGAATGTCGAAGTCACATGCGTCATCGAGGTATTTGGCCTCGAAGCTGTACCAGTCGAAGTCGGGGTGCAATCTGATCTCGGCTGGCAGGGACGCCGTCACGGTTCCGTCAGCGTCCTGCAGCACACCGCATTCCAGTTCTCGTCCGAGCACCGCGGCCTCGATCAAAACCTTCGAGTCGTGCTCGAATGCTAAGGCTAGGGCGGCGGGCAGCTCTTCGTAATCACGGACCTTGGTGATGCCCACGCTCGAACCCGCCCGCACCGGTTTGACGAACACCGGGAGTCCGAGGTGCTGGATGTCCAGCGCCGACACGGCGTCGCCGGCGCGAACCAACAGATACTCACCGACATTGAGGCCGGCGGCCTTGAGAATCGTCTTGGTCACGGCCTTGTCCATACCGGCGGCACTGGCCAATACGCCCGACCCCACGTAGGGGGTACCGGCCATCTCCAGCAAACCTTGAATCGTGCCGTCTTCTCCGAAAACACCATGCAGCACCGGAAAGACCACGTCCACCTCGTCCAGGCACCACACGGCCGAGTCCGAGGCAAAGACGGCCGCGGCAGCCGAACCGTCGCGGCGAGCCAGCGCAGCTCCAGCGGCCGGGAGCACCTCGGGCAGTCGGCGTTGGATGATCTGCAGGTCGGCGGGGTCGGAGTCAGTGCGTACCCAGGATCCGTCCCGCGTGATACCAACGGTGCATACCTCGTAGCGCTGCGGGTCAAGGGCGGACAGCACACTGCCGGCGCTCACTATGGAGATCGAGTGCTCGCTGCTGCGACCGCCGTACACGACAGCAATCCGAATCCGGTCAGCCATGATTGGTCGAGGCTAGCCGATGGCTACTCGGACTTGGTGGATCGACTCATCAACTGACGGACTGCGTCGACTGGACTGGTACCGCGGTAACACACCGACTCCACGACTCGCACGATCGGAACATCGACCTGGTGACGCTCGGCCAGGTCCAGGATGGAGCGACAGGACTTCGCACCTTCGGCAACTTGACCCCGCGTGGCGGCCTGCGCCTGTTGCACCGAATCGCCCTTGCCCAGGTGTTCACCAAAGGTCCGGTTCCGCGACAGCGGCGATGCGCAGGTCGCCACCAGATCACCGAGACCGGCCAGGCCGGCGAACGTCATCGGGTCCGCGCCGAGTTCGATTCCCAGCCGGGAGGTCTCGGCCAGCCCGCGCGTGATGAGAGAGGCGACCGTGTTGTCTCCGAAGCCCATCCCGACGGCCATCCCGCAGGCCAGCGCGATGACATTCTTCACGGCCCCACCGAGCTCGGTGCCCACGACATCGCAGTTGGTGTAGGGCCGAAAGTAACGTGCGGTGCAGGCCGACTGCACCCATGCGGCCCGATCGGCATCAGTGCAGGCCACCACGGTTGCGGTCGGCTGGCCCAGCGCGATCTCTCGGGCCAGGTTGGGTCCGGACACCACGGCCACCTGTTCGCTCGGCGCACCCGTCACCTCACTGATGACCTCGCTCATCCGCTTGACGGTTCCGAGTTCGATGCCCTTCATCAGGCTGACCAGGGTGGCGGACGGTTCGATCAGGTCCACCCAGTCCCGCAGGTTCGAGCGCAGGGTTTGCGAGGGGATAGCGAAGACGACCAGGTTCGCGCCGCGCAAGGCTTCAGCTGCTTGCGCGGTGGCGACCAGATCGGCCGGCAACTGAATGCCCTCGAGGTAGTCGGGATTGTGATGCTCGGCATTGATGGTTTTGGCCAACTCGGCGCGACGAGCCCACAGCACAGTGTCGGTCCCGGAATCGACCAACACCTTGGCAAAGGTCGTCCCCCAGGTTCCCGCGCCGAGCACCACCGCTTTGGTCATCGATGCTCCTTGCCGGAATCGGGACGAATGTAGAACGAATCGGGTGCTGGTTCCTCGCGCAATATCGCTACCTGGTCCCGAACGGCTCGCATAATCCGGTCGGTCATCGCATGCAGTATCTCAGCCTCCGGCGCACCAGGGTCCGCCGATCGGAAATCGCTGAGGTCGACGGCCTCACCGCACGCGACTGACACGGTTTTTCGAGGCAGCGGCCGGAACCGGTGAGCGTAGATGTCGAGGAAGCGATGAGATCCCCACTGCCCGACCGGTATGACCGGGACGTCCGGAGCCAGGAGCGCCAACCGCGCGATGCCGGTACGCGCTGCCATGGGCCAGAACTGAGGGTCACGGGTGACGGTGCCTTCGGGGTAGATCAAGACCAGCTGACCACGACGCAGCGCCTGCACGGCATCGCTGAGGGCGGCCGAGGCATCGGCGGTACCTCGATGGACTGGAATCTGGCCGGCCCCCGACATGATCCTTCCGACTACGGGCAGGTGGAACAGGCTGGCTTTGGCCAGAAACCGTGGGGACCGGCCCCGTTCCCAGACCACCCTCGCCACCACGAATGGATCGGCGTAGGAAATGTGGTTGATCGCGAGGATGGCCGGGCCGTGGCTGGGGATTCGCTCCGGGTGGATCCAGCGGCGCCGCCACAGGACCGAGATCAGCGGATACAGCACGATCACGCAGAATCGCAGGTAGGGTCCGGCCTTCTCTGAGCGTTGAACCACTCGGTGCACTCCCATCCGCGACGCCGTAGCTCGGAGTGTGCCATTTCCGCGCGGTCGACGGCCGACGGCGCCGACGGGACACGTGACAGGATCATTGGGTGAGCTGGCGCATCCTCGTCCCGATCAAGGCGATCGAGGTCTCGAAGACTCGGCTCAGCGGTGTTACCCAGCGGCCGGCCGATCATCCCGACCTCGTTCGGGCTCTGCAGCTGGACACGCTCTGGGCCTTGGCCGGTTTGGGGGATCTCCTCGCGGGCATCTACGTCGTTTCGAGCGAGGATGTGCTCTACGCCCCGCCAAAAGTGCATCGCCTGTCCGACCACGGTGGTGGGCTGAATTCCGCGCTGGCCACTGCGGCCAGCGAGATCCAGAGCCAGTTCCCCGATTCGGAGCTGGCGGCCGTCGTAGGCGACCTGCCGGCCCTGCGGCCCGAGGAGTTGCGAGCCGCGCTGCAGGCGGCCACGGGCCTACCTCGAGCGTTCGTCGCGGATCGAACGGGTGTGGGGACCACGATGTTGACGGTCGGGGCCGGGGTCGCGTTGCAGCCGATGTTCGGTCGCGATTCAGCCGCGCGTCATCGCGCGTCAGGGGCCATTGAGTTACCGGCCGGCCCATCTGTGCGCACCGACGTCGACACCGCCGAGGACCTGGCGCTGTGTTTGCAGCTCGGTGTCGGTCCGAGGACGGCCGCGCTGAGCGGCATGCTCGTCGACGTAGGAATTGTTAACCAACGGCGGGCATGATGAAGCCATGACTGACATCGCCGCCCCGGCGGAACTCGAGGCCTCGGATGCCGGCCCGAGCGAAGCCCTCGACGAGCACTCCACCTCGCAGCACCCGACACCGGTCGAACTCCCCGAAGATCGGTATTCCAACCGTGAGATGTCGTGGCTCAGCTTCAACGCCCGAGTGCTGGCGCTGTCGGAGGATCGTCGACTGCCGTTGCTGGAACGGATGAAGTTTCTCTCGATCTTCGCCAGCAATCTGGACGAGTTTTACATGGTCCGGGTCGCGGGTCTCAAACGTCGTCTGGACATGGGCTTGGCCGTACGCGGCCCGGACGGCTGGACCCCTCGCGAGACGCTGGCCCGGCTGGCCGAACGCAGTCGCGAACTCACCCTGCGCCATGCCCGCTGCTTTCTGACCGACATCGAACCAGCGCTGGCCAATGAGGGAATCCGCATCCTGCGGTGGGAAAACCTGAACGCTGACAAGCAGGCCGATCTGGCTGCCTACTTCCTTTCCAAGATCTTCCCGGTCCTGACCCCGCTGGCGGTGGACCCCGCCCACCCGTTTCCCTACATCTCCGGCTTGTCGCTGAATCTCGCGGTGCTGGTCCGAGAGCCGAACTCCGATGTACTGCGTTTCGCCCGGGTCAAGGTTCCCAACAACGTGCCGCGATTCGTCATCGTTTCCCGCACGGCCGACGCCAACGAATTCCTGCCCATCGAGGAACTCATCGCCGCCCACCTGACGACCCTGTTTCCCGGCATGGAGATCGTGGAACATCACCTCTTCCGAGTCACTCGCAATACCGATTTCGAGGTGGATGAAGACCGGGACGAGGACCTGCTTCAGGCCCTGGAACGTGAGCTGGTCCGGCGTCGCTTCGGTCCCCCGGTACGCCTGGAAGTCGCTGAGAATATCGACGAAGAAGTGCTGGCGTTGCTGATCAGCGAGATCGATGTATCGGCCGACGACGTGCTGCGCGTTCCTGGGCTGCTCGACCTCAGCGCTCTGTGGCAGATCTATGACGTCGACCGTCCGGATCTGAAGGAGCGCCCGTTCGTACCGGCCACCCATCCGCGCTTCGCTGAGGGCGAGACCCCGAAGTCGGTCTTTGCCACATTGCGCGAAGGCGATGTGCTCGTTCATCATCCCTACGAATCCTTCGCCACCAGTGTGCAACGCTTCATCGAGCAGGCTGCGGCGGATCCGAACGTGCTCGCCATCAAACAGACCCTGTATCGCACCTCCGGTGATTCGCCTATCGTCGACGCGCTGATCGACGCTGCCGAGGCGGGCAAGCAGGTCGTGGTGCTGGTCGAAGTGACGGCTCGATTCGACGAGCAGGCCAACATCAAATGGGCACGAGCACTGGAACGCGCCGGTTGCCACGTGGTCTACGGCCTCGTCGGGTTAAAGACCCACTGCAAGACCTCGCTGGTAGTACGCCAGGAAGGTGGCTCCTTGCGTCGCTACGCCCATATCGGGACGGGCAACTACCATCCCAAGACCGCTCGGCTCTACGAGGATCTGGGGCTCTTTACCGCCGACGAGCAGATCTGCTCGGACCTCACCGACCTGTTCAACGTCTTGACCGGATACTCCCGCCAGACCGAATACCGAACCCTGCTGGTCGCACCTCAGGCGTTGCGCCCAGGGCTGATCGCCCGGATCGAGCGCGAAATCGGCCACGCCAACGACGGACGTCCGGCCCACATCCAGATCAAGACCAACCACCTCGTGGACGAGCTGATCATCGATTCTCTCTATCGGGCCTCCCAGGCCGGGGTCAAGGTAGAACTCATGGTCCGGACCTTCTGCAGCATCCGGGCCGGTCTGCCCGGTGTCAGCGACAACATCACGGTCCGTTCCATCCTCGGACGATTCCTCGAGCATTCTCGGATCTTTTACTTCGCCAACGACGGCAATCCGGAGTACTGGATCGGCTCGGCCGACATGATGCATCGAAATCTCGATCGCCGGGTCGAGGTGCTGACCCAGGTCACCGGCACCAACACTGAACAACTGCGCGAGACCCTGGATCTGGCCTTCGATCCGGATACGACGGCCTGGGAACTTCAACCTGATGACCGTTGGGTCCGTGGCGGCGGAGCCAAGTCCGTTGACTATCAGGAAGTACTGCTCAAGCGGTTGGCTCCGCGCAGCGAGTGAGTAGCTCCCCTACGGCTAGAGCCACACCCGCAGCCGGTGGCGTGCTGTGGCGAGCCGAACGACACAGCCTGCAGGTCGCTCTCGTGCATCGCCCGCGATATGACGATTGGACGTTACCCAAAGGCAAATTGAGCGCGGCCGAACACCCCTTGCTGGCCGCGATCCGGGAAGTGGCGGAGGAGACCGGGGCCCGCTCCGAAGTCGGCCGGCGACTGGCCACCGTTGAATACCCGATCGGTAATTTGTCCAAGCGGGTTTCCTACTGGTCGATGCGCTATCTCGACGGCGAACACCAGCCGTCTGAGGAGGTTGACGAAATTCGCTGGTTCAATATCAGCGATGCCGCCGAGCAACTGACCTATCCCATCGACCGGGGGGTGCTGGGCAGCTTCGGCCGGCTTCCTCCGCGCACGACAACGGTCTTGTTGGTTCGTCACGCCAAAGCGGGTAAGCGAAATGAGTTCAAGGCCGACGATCGATTGCGGCCGCTGGACAAGATCGGTCGGCGGCAGGCCCGGCATGTGGTGCCGTTTCTGGACGCCTTCAATCCGCTGCAAGTGCTGGCGGCTGACCGCGTTCGCTGCGAGCAAACCGTGGAACCGCTGGCGCGTCACCGATCGCTGCCGGTGATTTCGGCGCCGGAATTTTCTGACGAGGCGTTTCTCGACGACCCGCGCCGAGCGCAGAAATCACTTGAAGTACTGGTCCAACGAGACTACTGCTCGGTGGTGTGTAGTCAGGGCGTGGCGATTCCCGGTCTGCTGCATCGACTTGAGGCGCCAGCGGGCGAGTTCCCGGCCCGCAAGGGCTCGGTGTGGGCTCTGTCGGTGTACCGGGGTCACGTGGTGGCCGCGGACTACTACCCACACCCCACTGCTTGACCTGGTGGCCCACAGCGAAGAAAAACCGGCGGTTCCCGCTGAAACGCCAGAACCGCCGGTCCACCATTGATCTGGTTCGTGGCAGCAGATGCTGCCTACTGCTTAGCGAGCGCGCTTGGCTGGAGCCTTACGAGCCGGCGCCTTACGAGCGGGAGCTGCCTTCTTGACCGCAGCCTTGGCCGGAGCCTTCTTGGCCGGAGCGGCCTTGCGCACGGCGGCCTTGGCGGGGGCGGCCTTCTTGGCCGGAGCGGCCTTGCGCACGGCGGCCTTGGCCGGAGCCGCCTTCTTAACCGCAGCCTTGGCCGGAGCCTTCTTGGCCGGAGCGGCCAGCTTGCGGGCACCGCTCACAATGGCCTTGAACTCAGCACCGGCGCGGAACGCGGGTACCGACGTCTTCTTAACCCGCACGCTCGCACCGGTGGCGGGGTTGCGGGCGATGCGCGCGGCACGATCACGCTTCTCGAATGAACCGAACCCGGTCAGCGCGAGCTTCTCGCCTTTCGACACGATCGCGTAGATCTCGTCAAGTACGGCATCAAGCGCGGTCGCCGCCGACTTCTTGTCACTACCGAGGCGGGCGGAAAGCCGCTCAATGAAATCAGCCTTGTTTGGCACGTGTCCTCCCAGGACGCTGGTCAGCCACTGTGGCCAACCTCAACGCGAAACGGTAAGGCGTCAGCGCCCCGATGACAACGAAATCCGCTTGTGTCGCAAGGACTTTCTTCAGTTTTTCCGGGCCAACCCAACCTCAGGGTACCGCCAAGAGCCGCCGAATCAGTCGCTCCGCAACGCGCCGGGTCACGTTTTGTCTGCTCGGGAAGCGCCCACCGGTGGCGATGGTTAGCCGCACCCACGATCGAGTTTTGCGCTATGACGAAAGGGCAAACAACGATTACCCGTGGCTCCGGTTATGGAGCCCGCGGGTGCTCGGCCGCCGGGCCTGGAAGAGAAAGCGCCCGCTGCTGGCCTCGCTGCTCGTCGGCCAAGGGGCCTGATCTGACGTGATCAACGTCGCATAGGAAATTCGAGGAAATTTCCGGGATTCGGGCTCATCCGTGACTGTCGCGGCCCGGCCGACCCGCTCAGGCTCGAGTGAGGAATGGCCTCGGAGGCAGAAACCAAAGGACGTCGGCCGGCTAGGCCGGCGGCCTTTGGGCAAGCAGACACATCCGTCGGAAGGCAACTACGTGATCCGAGCCAGACCGCGCCAACTCGATATGACACCGCCGTCGGACGCAATCCGCGAAGTCCGCGCGGTCAGCCGGGTCAAGTCGCGGCTCGTAGGCGTTCACGATCTGGCTGTCGAGCCAGCCGTCAAGTTCGCCATCGGTGTACGTCCGGACTTGATCCACGGTTCGCAGCCAACCCCGTTGCACCGACAGTCCCGCGTTGGCTAGTAGTTGGGCGTAGTCGTCCTGCTCAGCGAAATACCAAGGCCGGAAGGGCGATTGCCCAGCCAATCCGCGTGCCGCCAGCTCCGAATCGAGGATGGCCAACACCTCCGGCATCTGACCCGCTGCCGCGAACTCGGCCCGGAACCATCCGCCCGGGACCAGCACTCGGGCCACTTCGGCCAGCATCCGCGGGTGATCCGCAGCGGCGATCCAGTGCAGGGCCGCCCGCGAAACCACGGCATCCATCGACGCATCGCCGATCATGTCGAGGTTTTGCGCCTGGCCGATGCGGAATTCGACGCGATCGCCGAAGCGCCCAGTGGCCTCGGCGATCAGGTCAGGTGAGGCGTCCACGCCCACCACCCGACGGTCATCGGTGGCGAGCTTGATCGTGAAATCGCCTACGCCGCAGCCGATATCCAGCACGGTGCCACGGCCGGGTAGCGGCCAACCGCTGAGAAATCCCTCGTCGAAACGACGATGATGCCCGGTGTTGCGGGAGTAGCTATCGGCAGTCCACGTTGTCACTATCGGCCTATCCGGGCGTCAGCGCAGGCAGCCACGGTTTGCGGACGGCTTCGTACTCATCGATGGATTCCGGGTTTCGCAGGGTCAGTCCGATGTCGTCCAGACCCTCCATCAAGCGCCAGCGCGTGTATTCGTCCAGTTCGAACGGTTCTATTTCGTTGCCGTAGCGGACCTGTCTCGTCTGCAGGTCGACGGTCACGTCCAGCGTGGGGTCGGCCTCGATTGCGTCCTGCAGTTTGATCGTCGCCGACTCGGGTAGCACCACCGTCAGCAGCCCCGTCTTGAGCGAGTTGCCGCGGAAGATGTCGCCGAACCGGGGCGAGATGACCGCCTTGAAGCCGTAGTCCATCAGCGCCCACACCGCGTGCTCGCGGGAAGACCCGGTGCCGAAGTCCGGACCGGCAACCAGCACCGTTGCCTGGCTGTACTCAGGGCGGTTCAGAACGAAGTCCGGTTCGCTGGTCCGCCAGCTTTCGAAAAGGGCGTCCTCGAAGCCGGTCCGAGTGACTCGTTTGAGGTACACGGCCGGGATGATCTGGTCCGTGTCGACGTTCGAGCGCCGAAGCGGCACACCGTGACCGGTGTGCACAGTGAACTTGTCCATAGCGAATCTCCTTACAGGTCGGCCGGGCTGGCGAGGTGGCCGGCGATAGCGGTCGCGGCCGCGACCTGCGGTGACACCAGGTGCGTCCGTCCACCCTTTCCTTGCCGTCCCTCGAAGTTGCGGTTGGTCGTCGATGCGCTGCGCTCCTGTGGTGCGAGCTGGTCGGGATTCATACCGAGGCACATGGAGCATCCTGCCTGCCGCCATTCGGCGCCGGCCGCGGTGAAGATCTGTCCGAGGCCCTCTTGTTCAGCCTGGGCACGTACACGCATCGAGCCGGGAACGATGAGCATGCGCACGCCGTCGGCGACTTTGCGGCCTTCGAGCAGGCCGGCTACGGCACGCAGATCCTCGATTCGACCGTTGGTACACGATCCGACGAACACGGTGTCGACCTTGATGTCGCGCAACGGGGTACCCGCCGTTAAACCCATATACGCCAGAGCTTTCTCCGCCTCGATCCGTTCCGACTCGTTGGCGAAGTCGGCTGGGTCGGGCACCGAGGCCGACAGCGGCGCGCCCTGTGCGGGGTTGGTTCCCCAAGTCACGAACGGGCTGATCTCCTCCGCCGCCATCACGATCTCGGCGTCGAACAGAGCATCATCGTCGGTGCGAAGCGTCCGCCAGTACTCGACGGCAGCGTCCCAGTCGGCTCCGGTGGCTGCGTGCTTGCGCCCCTTGAGGTAGTCGAAGGTGATGTCGTCGGGCGCGATCATTCCCGCTCGAGCGCCCCACTCGATGCTCATGTTGCAGACCGTCATTCGGCCTTCCATGCTCATCTCGGCAAAGACATTGCCGCGGTACTCCACCATGTAACCCTGTCCGCCGCCGGTGCCGGTCTTGGCGATAACAGCCAGGACGACATCTTTCGGGGTGACGCCATCGGCGAGTGTGCCGTTGATGGTCACCGACATTGTCTTCGGCCGATCCATGGGCAACGTCTGGGTGGCAAGCACGTGTTCGACCTGGCTGGTTCCGATACCGAAGGCCAAGGCACCGAACGCGCCGTGAGTAGACGTGTGCGAGTCGCCGCAGACCAGCGTCATGCCGGGTTGGGTGATGCCCAACTGGGGACCGATGACGTGCACGATGCCCTGGTCGAGGTCACCCATCGGGTACAGCGTCAGTCCGAATTCGTCGCAATTCTTGCGCAAAGTGTCAACCTGCGTCCGGCTGATGAGATCAGCTATCGGCCGGTCGATGTCGGTCGTGGGAACGTTGTGGTCCTCGGTCGCCAAGGTGAGATCTGGACGACGGACCCGGCGATTGGCCAAGCGCAAACCGTCAAAAGCCTGCGCGCTGGTCACCTCATGAATGAGATGCATGTCGATATAGATCAAGTCCGGTTCGCCTTCAACCTCGCGAACCAGATGACTGTCCCACAGTTTCTCGGCCAGAGTCTTTCCCACGGCCAGCTCCTCACTCTTGCGTCTCACTATCTGAGACTCTAGTATCGCTATATGGGACAATATAGCGGCATCGGGGTTCTAGACAAGACCGTCGCCATACTTTCCGCGACGGCCGGGGGCCCGGCGAGCCTGTCCGACCTCGTCGAGCGCACCGAGATTCCCCGGGCGACCGCACACCGACTGGCCGTCGCGCTGGAAGTCCATCGGCTGCTGGTCCGCGACTCCGAAGGGCGGTTCACGCCGGGACCGCGCTTGGCCGAGCTCGCAGCGGGCGCGTCGGACCCGATGATCGATCGCGCTGCTGACGTGCTGGCCTGGGTTCGCGATACGGCTGAAGAGAGCGCCCAGCTCTACCGTAGAGACGGGCGCGACCGCGTATGCATCGCGGCGGCCGAGCGCGCTACCGGCCTGCGTACCACGGTGCCGCTCGGTGCCCGACTGCCGCTCACGGCAGGATCCGGTGCCCAAGTGCTGTGCGCATGGGAGAGCCCGGAGTCGGTAGCAGTGCTCCTGCAACGCGCGGAATTCACCGACCGCTCGCTGGCCGAGGTCCGACGTAGGGGCTGGGCGCAGTCGATCGGGCAACGCGAAGCCGGTGTTGCTTCGGTGTCGGCCCCGGTATTCGGTCCCGGAAACAGGGTCGTCGCGGCAATCTCTATCTCGGGACCGATTGAACGCCTAGGGCGATCGCCCGGGCAACGCTTCGCCCCCATCCTGATCGCGGCCGCACGACGCCTGCAAGGCAGCGACGTTTAGCCAATGCAGTACTACTCAGCAGTTTCGACTGCTTCGACGGCATCGGTGATTCCCGCGTAATAGGCGCCTCGGAAGAAGACCAACGGATCAGAAATCTGATCGTGCACGCCCATCCGGGTGATGGCGGCCAACACCACCGTGTGATCGCCGGCTGGATACTCGGCTTGGATCGAACATTCCAGCCAACCTAGCGCCTCGCCCAAGAGCGGAGCGCCGTTTTCCCCCGGCGTGAACGCGACGTGGGCAAATCGGTCGGCATTCTGCTCGGCGAACAAGCGACTCACTGGTTCTTGTTTCGCCGACAGGACGTTGATGGCGATCTTGCCGACCGCGCGCACCTGAGGCCAGGTCGTGGATACGAGCGACGGACAGAAAAGCACCAGCGGCGGCGTGAGGGAGACCGAGGTGAACGAATTCATCGACAGACCCGCCGGGCCGCTCGGCGTCTGGGCAGTAATCACTGCTACACCCGTCGGATAGTGGCCAAGCACATGCCGGAACAGCACCTCGGTGGGACCGTCAAGACTGGGGGGTAGTGATCCGGGCACCCCTTCAGCCTAGTCAGTTGTCCTATCCGGCAGGATTGACGCGGCGGGCGGACATCGGTTACGCGGGAGGCAACGCATGGAGTTGGTGCAGGCAGTACGGCAACGACGGAGCACAGCACCGGTGGGCGAAGATGCCCCCACTGACGATCAACTCCGCAACTACCTGTCCATAGCCGCTCACAGCCCCGATCACGCCGGGCTCAGGCCGTGGCGCTTGGTGACCCTGCGCGGTGAACAGCGCCGGCGGCTGGGCCAGGCGATGGCCATCGGATTCGGCGACCAGACCGGAACTCCGCAAGCCGAACGGACCGCGAGCAAGACTCTGCGCGCGCCGCTGCTCCTCGGCATAGTCGGCGTGCTGAGCGAGCACCCCAAGGTGCCGGAATGGGAACAGATCGCCGCCACCGCCGCGCTCATCACCACGTTGCAACTGGTCCTTTTCGACGACGGCTGGACGGCCATGTGGCGCAGTGGACCGGCCGTCGACCTAGTTCAGGTCCACCGGGTCATGGGGTTGCAGCCCGGCGAGAAACTACTCGGCTGGCTCTACGTAGGTTCGCGAGATCCACGGACCCAGCCGAGCGCGCGGGACCTCGTCGATCCCGACGTCCGCTCCAAGCTCACAACCTTGCCGGAATAAGGCTGAAACCCGACCACCTGACTACGCTTGGGGCCGACGCAGCTGACAAAGGAGTCGGAGCTATGGCCTACTACCGCGCCGTCGGTGATGTCGCACCCAAACGCCACACCCAACATCGCGATGCGACGGGAACACTGCGCTACGAAGAGCTAATGGGTGAGGAAGGGTTCTCCTCGGACTCGTCGTTGCTCTACCACCGGCACCTGCCCTCGGCCCTGCTCGACGTGCGCAGGTGGGACTTGGGCGATCAAAGCACTACCCCCAATACACCGCTGCTGCCACGGCATCTGGTCTTGCCGCAACTGTTCGACGGCACCGACGTCACCCGCGTCGATGCGGTCACCGGTCGACGCCTGGTGCTGGGCAATGCCGACGTACGAATCAGCTACGTACGGGCCGGCGCCACTTCACCCCTATACAGGAACGCGATCGGTGACGAGTGCATCTTCGTTATGGCCGGAAGCGGCGTAGTGGAAACGGTGTTCGGGGCGTTGCCGGTGGCCGACGGTGATTACGTGATCGTGCCGCGCGCTACCACTCATCGCTGGGTGCCCGCGGACTCTGACCCCTTCATCTTGTACTGCATCGAGGCGAACTCCCACATCACCGCACCCAAGCGCTACCTGTCTCGCTTCGGGCAACTGCTGGAACACTCCCCCTATTGCGAAAGAGACTTACGAGCTCCGTCTGAACCCCTGCTGGATTCCGGTGGTGATACCGAGGTCGAGGTTCTCATCAAACACCGGGATTCGACCGGCCTGGTCGGCACCGTGCACGTACTCCCCCACCACCCGTTCGATGTGGTCGGATGGGATGGCTGCCTGTACCCGTACGTATTCAACGTCAGAGACTTCGAACCGATCACGGGCCGAGTGCACCAACCCCCACCCGTTCATCAAGTGTTCGAAGGCCAGAACTTCGTCGTCTGTAACTTCGTTCCCCGCAAAGTCGACTACCACCCCTTGTCGATCCCCGTGCCTTATTACCACTCGAACGTCGACTCCGACGAAGTGATGTTCTACTGCGCCGGCGATTACGAAGCGCGCCGGGGCTCGGGCATCGGCCCCGGATCGGTGTCTTTGCACCCCGGCGGCCATTCCCACGGCCCGCAGCCCGGTGCCTACGAGGCCAGCATCGGCGTCGACCATTTCGACGAGCTGGCCGTCATGGTCGACACGTTCCGTCCGCTCGAGATTGGCGAAGGTGGCATCGCCGCGGACGACGGAAAGTATGCGTGGAGTTGGAATCGCTGACTCGCTGAATCGCTGAATCGCTGAATCGCTGAATCGCGACCACCTGAGCGGCCCCGAAAAATCCTTGATCATCTGTAGGTTTTGGGGGTCAGAGTAACTAAAACCTACAGATGATCAAGAGCGTCAGCGGCTTGCGTCGGCGCTTCAGCTGACGCCGATGATGATGCGCGGATGCTTGGCCGGGTTCAGCCACTGCATGATTCGGGCCAGATCGGCTTGCGGAATCGCTACGCAGCCGCCCGTTGGCTCGTTGTTGGTGATGTGCAGGAAGAACGCGCTCCCCTTGCCGGCGACCACGGGGTTCATGTTGTAGTTGATGACCACGGCGTAGCCGTAGACCCAACCGATGTCGTGCAGATTCTCGCTCTCGCTGGTCCGGAATGGACAGGACGAGCATCGCTGATGGGTGTTGTACGTCTTGCTTTGGCTGTCCCCGTCCCACCAGTCGTTCGGCCCGGCCTGGAAGTACGGAACGGACGTGCCGGGGTTGGCGTAATTACCGAACGCCTGGGTGACCGGAAAGCTGCCGACCGGCGTGCCGTCGAAGCCTTCCCGCGCATTGGTGCTCATGCCGGCTCCGCCGATCCAGGCCGACACCGACGGCCCCGTTTGGGCCCAGCCGGAGCCGTTGCGGTTCCAGGCCTGTACGACAGCACGGGTCGTTCCCCAACTCGATGCGGTCACCGTGATCACCTGCTGGGCATCGGCAGTCGACCCGCCGACCGGAAGTCGGGCTGGCGCCGGCGCCTGCGTTGGGACCGGATTGGCCGTGGTCTTCGCGGGCGCCACCGACATCGGTGCGGACGACTTCTTGCTCGGCGTCGGAGTCGGCGTCGGCTTCTTGGTGGGCTTGACCGTCGACTTCGGGCTCGCTTTGGCCAGCGAGCTGCTGACAGTCGAGGGAAATTCGAAGCTCGAAGTAGCCGGGGCCACCAGGCTGAGGCTCGGCGAACGGTCGGTCCCCTTGCCTTGGCCGAGCTGAATCGCGACCAACGCAGCGGCGATGAGGGCAGCCGAAACCGCTACCCCACTGATCACCCGCCCGAGTTTCATCATCTTTAGTCTGCCAGGATGGTCGCTATGGTCTTGGAGGTTGCGCTCATTGATGTCGTGCCGGACAGCCACGAGGCGTTCGCCGCCGGGTACCGGCAGGTCCGATCCGCACTCGAACAGTCACCAGGGTTCATCAGCATGCGGATGACCCACGGCGTCGAGACGCCGACCCGCTTCGTACTGCTGGTCGAGTGGGAGTCGATCCAAGCCCACAAGGAATTCCAGGACTCGGACCGTTTCGCCATCTGGCGCAGCGGAATCGGCCCCCACTTTGCCAACCCACCGCGTGTGGAGCATTTCGTCGACATCCTGTAAGGCGCAACCGCAGTTGCGGGCTGCTCAACGAGACAGAATTTCGATCAGGTTGCCGGCTGGATCGGCGATCTGGATCCCGTACTAGCCGAGCTGCGCAGCCTCCCACTCCCGTGGTGCCTGCACGACTCGCACGTCCGCACCCACGGCAGCCTGGTAAGCCTGCTGCACCTGGCGCCGGCCGCTGACCCGCAGGGCGACATGAGCGCCGGTGGTCGGCACCCGACCGGCTACGAGCAGCACTCGGACCGGATCTCCATAGCCGGGCGCGGCCACCGAATCGGCGTCGCGCTCATCCTGCTCCGGATCGACGTGATCCACGTTCGAAGCCAAACCGGCGGCGGACATCACCAAGTCATAGAAGTCACGACTGGCCTGAAAGACCGTGCTGGTTATCGTGACGTGGTCGATACCTGTGCTCAGAGCAAGGCCCATCTTTACCGGATCGAGGGAACCGCGTGCACACTCAGCCTGTGCGAGTGCATCCGGAAGTCGCATCGGCGATCGCCGATAAGCGTCCCGTCGTGGCGCTGGAAAGCACAATCATCAGCCACGGCCTGCCCCGACCGGACAATCTGCGAATCGCGCGGGAGATCGAGCAGGCGGTCCGCGACGGCGGGGCGATACCGGCAACCATCGCAGTTGTCGACGGCCAGGTCCAGATCGGTCTGGATCCCGATGCTCTGACCGCGATCGCCGAATCGCCGGCAGTGCACAAGGTGAGCGTTCGCGATCTGGCCACGGTGGCCGCGCGGGGCGGACTGGGTGCCACGACTGTGGCATCCACCGCTCATGTGGCGGCCCGCGCCGGCATTCGGGTGTTCGCCACCGGCGGGTTGGGTGGAGTCCATCGGCAAGCCCGGGACTCCTGGGACGAGTCAGCCGACCTCACCACGCTGTCGCGGACGCCGATCGCCGTGGTGTGTGCCGGCGTCAAATCAATTCTCGATGTCGGAGCCACCCTGGAACGTCTGGAGACCTTGAATGTGGCGGTGATCGGCTACCGAACCAGTCGGTTTCCCGGCTTTTACCTGACTGACTCCGGCTATTCGCTGGACTGGCGCGTGGACACCGCACAGCAGGTCGCCGACGTCCTGCGCAGCCGAGAGGCACTCGGCACTGACATCTTCGGCCTCGTTATCGCCAACCCGATCCCGTCCGATTCTGAACTGGATCGGACGGTGCACGATCGGGTTTTGGCCGAAGGGCTCGATGCTTTGGCTCGCAACGGAGTTACCGGCAAGCTGGTCACGCCGTACCTGCTCGAATACTTTCATCGAGCCACCGGAGGCGCATCTCTCACCGCCAACATCGACCTGGTGCTCAACAACGCCCGCGTCGCAGGCGAGATCGCGGCCGCTTACGCAGCCGAAGCATGACCGGTCAGGTCGTCTGCATAGGCGATGTGATGATCGACGTGCTGGCTCGCCTCGATGAGTCGCCAGGCGAGATCCGGCATGGTTCCGATTCGCCCGCCACCATAACGGTTTTCTCCGGGGGTTCGGCCGCCAACACCGCCGCCTGGCTGGCGCGCGAAGCTGCCTTGACCACGCCACCGCGGTTCGTCGGGCGGGTCGGTGACGACACGTTTGGCCGACTGGCCATAGCTGAACTCCAAGCTGGTGGGGTACAGACCGACGTCGTCATCGATGCGGACGAACCAACCGGCGTCTGCATCGTGCTGCTGTCCCCCGATGGCGAGCGAACGATGATTCCGTCGGCCGGAGCCAACCTGCATTTGAGTCTGGACCAAGCGGCCAGCCTGGACCTGCGACGAGGGCAGCGATGTCATCTGTCCGGTTACACGCTGATGCGCGACCGCTCGCGAGCCGCAGCCCGAGCGGCTCTGCACCAAGCCACCGATGCCGGTGTCCCGGTGTCGGTCGATGTGTCCTCGGCTGGTCCGTTACAGCGAATGGGGGCGAAAACCTTCTTGTCACTCGTGCCGGCCGACGCGCTGCTGCTGGCCAACGAGGCGGAAGCCCAGGTGTTGACCGGACTGCGAGATCCCGAACTGGCGGCCGCACAGCTGGTCGAGCGATTCGCGACGGTGGTGATCAAGTGTGGTGGGCAGGGCGCCGTGTGGGCTCGTGGCAATCAGGTCGCGCGGGTGGCCGCTCAGCCCACCGAGATCCTCGACTCGACCGGAGCCGGCGATGCGTTCGCAGCCGGGATGCTGTCGGCATTGCTGCAGGATGCCGAGATCAATGAGGCCGTCGCCAACGGAAATCGGCTAGGGGCGTTGGCCATCGGTCGTCTCGGCGCTAGGCCTGCGACTGGCTAGGGTTGGCGGAGCTGGACGTTGATTCCCGAGGCGGCCAGATGCACTCCGTCAGCTGCCAATGTCAGCGATTCCAGCCGTAGCTCACCGGGAATCCCGCTGAGATCGAGCGGAAGTTGAAAGGTGGATGCGAGCGCATCGGTGATGGCCGGCGGAACATTGGCGCCGGCCAGGTCGACCGTCGGTTTGGTGAAGCCGATCGAGGTCGGGCTCGCGACCGTGATTCCGCAGGTGACCTTCCCGGTGACGCTCTGGCCAAGAGCTGTGACCGTCCGGCTGGCCGCGATGCGGCCTTTGCCGTCCGCACCGGGACCGGCGTAGGTGACGGTGCCGCCCAGGATCCGACCGAGCGCCGCATAGCTGATCAGAGCGGTCCCTGAGGCCTTCTCAGCCCGCGCTGAAGAGAAGTTTCCCGTGGTGTGGATGTCGGAAAATCGAGCGTTCACGTCCTGAACGTCGACCATGCGGTCACCGCTGCCGACGCTGAGATCGTGCGCGGCAAAGCTGACGTCGTCATAGTGCCGGCTGATGACCTGGGTCAGGAACGGAAATCCGTGTACCCGCACGCTCGGTTTGCGATCGAGCTTGTAATGGCGCTGAACCGCGCCGGCGGCCACCGACTGGGCGAGGACCACCCCTACCCGATCGAGGACAAGCAGGAACGCGAGCAGGATCGCGATAGCAATTAGAAGACCCTTGCCCCGCCGTGCTGATCGACCTGCTAAGGCAGACAGAAGTCGTTTCCTTCCGGACCGGCCATCCCGACGAACCAGTCGGCGGGTTCGTCGACCGTAGGCAATTGTGGCGCACCGGGTTCCACAGGCCTCGCCCACCACGGATGAGAGCTCAATGGACGCCGGCGACGTCCATACCGCGAAGCTCCTTCTTGAGCTCCTGGATCTCGTCGCGCAACCGGGCCGCGACTTCGAACTGAAGGTCGCGAGCCGCACCCAGCATCTGGGTATTGAGCTGTTGAATCAGATCAGCCAGCTCGGCGCGAGGCATCGTCGAAACGTCAAGCTTGCCGTCGGCATGGGAACCGACCCCGATGACGCCACCGGACGGTGTTCCGCGGCCACCACGTCCCGGGGTCGGGGACTTACCGCGAGACTGTGAACGACCCGAGCCACCCACCGGAGAGGCCAGCAACGATTCGGTGTCCTCGGCTTCGCGGGCCAACATGTCGGTGATGTCGGCGATGCGCTTGCGCAGCGGGGTCGGATCGATGCCATGGGCTTTGTTGTATGCCACCTGGATCGCTCGACGTCGGTTTGTTTCATCAATGGCCTGGGCCATCGACTTGGTGACCGTGTCGGCGTACATGTGGACCTGACCGGAGACGTTGCGGGCTGCCCGTCCGATCGTCTGAATGAGCGAGGTGCCGCTGCGAAGGAAGCCTTCCTTGTCGGCGTCCAGAATCGAGACGAGCGAAACCTCCGGCAGGTCGAGCCCTTCACGCAGCAGGTTGATCCCGACCAGCACGTCGTATTCGCCCATCCGTAGCTCACGAAGGAGCTCGACGCGGCGCAACGTATCCACCTCGGAGTGTAGGTACCGCACACGAACGCCGAGCTCCAGCAAATAGTCCGTCAGGTCTTCCGACATCTTCTTGGTCAGGGTGGTGACCAGCACTCGCTCGTTCCTGTCGGCCCGGGTACGAATTTCATGCACGAGATCATCGATCTGACCCTTCGTGGGCTTCACGATCACCTCGGGGTCAACCAGACCGGTCGGCCGGATGACCTGCTGGACGACGTCGCCCTTCCTCCGGCCCAGCTCGTAGCTGCCCGGAGTAGCCGACAGATACACCGTCTGGCCGATGCGTTCGACGAATTCCTCGAACTTCAGCGGACGATTGTCCATCGCACTGGGCAACCGAAAGCCGTGATCGACCAAGGTCCGCTTACGTGACATGTCACCTTCGTACATGCCGCCGGTCTGTGGCACGGTCACGTGAGATTCATCGATTACCAGCAGGAAGTCGTCCGGGAAGTAATCCAGCAAGCAGTTGGGAGCACTGCCCCGGCTACGACCGTCAATGTGCATGGAGTAGTTCTCGATACCTGAGCAAAACCCGACCTGGCGCATCATCTCGATGTCATAGGTGGTGCGCATCCGCAAACGTTGTGCTTCCAGCAGCTTGTTCTGGCCCTCCAGCTCGTTCAGACGGTCGGCCAGCTCGGCTTCGATGCCGTTGATCGCCTTCTCCATCCGTTCGGGACCGGCCGCGTAGTGTGTCGCTGGAAAGACAAAGACCTCTTCAACCTCACGCATGACCTCACCGGTCAGCGGATGCAGGTAGTACAGGCGTTCGATGTCGTCACCGAACATCTCGACCCGGATCGCCAGTTCCTCATAGACCGGGAAGATCTCGACCGTGTCGCCGCGCACCCGGAAGGTTCCTCGGGAGAAAGCGAGATCATTGCGAGCGTACTGAACCCCGACCAGATGACGAGCGATCTGGTCACGCTCGATCTGCTGCCCGACCCGTAATCTCAACGCGCGATCGACATAGGCCTGCGGCGTGCCCAGACCGTAGATGCAGGACACGGTGGCGACCACGACGACGTCGCGGCGGGTCAGCAGCGACATCGTGGCCGAATGCCGGAGCCGCTCGACTTCGGAGTTGATCGCCGAGTCCTTCTCGATGTACGTATCGGTCTGCGGCACGTAGGCCTCAGGCTGGTAGTAGTCGTAATAGCTGACGAAGTACTCCACCGCGTTGTTGGGCAGCATCTCGCGCAACTCATTGGCCAGCTGGGCCGCCAGGGTCTTGTTCGGAGCCATCACCAGGGTCGGCCGCTGCAGCCGCTCGATGAGCCAGGCCGTAGTCGCCGACTTACCGGTCCCGGTCGCGCCGAGCAGCACGACATCCTTCTCGCCCGCCCGGAGCTGCTTCTCCAGTTGCTCGATCGCCGCCGGCTGGTCACCCGCTGGCTCGTACTCGCTGACTACCTCGAAAGTCCCGGTACTGGGGACCAATTCACTGACCACACGCATGCCAACCACGGTACGGCGCGGCTCCGACAACTACACCTCGGTCCGGGCGGGCCCCCGCGTCCGGAGGAGGCTGGCCACCGTGGTCACGGCCAGGACGCCCAGAATCACGACCAGCGACAGCCAGATCGGGATATCGGGGGCCCACCTCACGTGTTCACCGCCGTTGATGAACGGCAGGGTGTTCTCGTGCAAAGCGTGCAGGACCAGCTTTACTCCGATGAAGCCGAGCAGGACCGACAAACCCAGGCTCAGATAGACCAGCTTCTTCAGCAACCCGCCGATCAGGAAGTACAGCTGACGCAGCCCCATCAGGGCAAACAGGTTCGCGGTCAGCACCAGGTACGGCTCGGACGTCAGGCCGTAGATGGCCGGTATCGAATCGAGGGCGAACAGCAGGTCGGTCGTGCCCAACGCGACGATGACGATGGCCATCGGAGTCAACAACCGCTGTCCGTTGATCTTGGTGGTCACCCGGGAGCCGTCCCACTCGGTAGTCGAGGGCAGGCGGCGCCGGAGCAGGCGAACCAGACGACCCTCTTGGTAATCGTCGTCGTGACTCTCGCCCTCGGTGGCCAGTCTGAGCGCGGTGTACACGAGGAAGGCACCAAACAGGTAGAAGACCCAGCTGAACGTGTTGATCGCGGCGGCCCCCACCGCGATAAAGATCCCTCGCAGGATCAAGGCCAGCACGATACCGATCAGCAACGCGGACTGCTGCAATTTTCTGGGGACGGACAGCTTGGTCATGATGATCAGGAAGACGAACAGGTTGTCCACCGACAGCGAGTATTCGGTCAGCCATCCCGCGAAGAATTCGGTGCCGTACTGGCTTCCGCTCACCAGCAGGACGCCGAGCCCGAAGGCGATCGCGGCGGCGACGAAAAAGGCCAGATGGGTGGCCGATTCACGCATCGAAGGTTCGTGGGGCCGCCGGCCGATCACGAAGACGTCCACAATCAAAAAGCCGACGGCAACGATGAGCGTGATCGCCCAGACCAAGGGGGTTACGTGCACGGTGCATCCTCCGGCAGGTCGTCTGGCCGGGGCCGGATGCCCCTGCCACTGCCGGAGGTCTCACCCGTCCGAGTAGATCGGACCGACGCCCCGGAGGCGGCCCTGCTCGAGCCACCTCGTGATGACGAGGCAATCGCGTGATCGGTGGGGTTACTCCCCTCCAGTCCGCCCAGTGTAACGGCTGTTCAGCCGGCGTCTGACCGTCTAGTAAGGGGGTTGCAGCCGGGCCCGGCAGGCCTCGATGTCGAAGTCGGCCGGCGGGTACTTCAAGTCCATGTCCTGCAGGGCCTCGACCAGCAGCTGGCCAACGGCCCAGTTCCGATACCACTTGGAGTCACCGGGGACGACGTACCAGGGGGCATCGGCGGTAGAGGTTCGGGAGATCACAGTGGAGTACATCGACTGGTAGTCCGACCAATAGGCTCGCTCATCGATATCGCCCGGATTGAACTTCCACAACTTGGTCTTGTCGTCCAGACGAGCCAGTAACCGGCGCCGCTGCTCGGCGTAGCTGATATGCAGGAAGCACTTGATCAGACTCGTCCCGCTGTCGAGCAGCTGCTGCTCGAAGGTGTTGATCTGCTCGATGCGCTCGTTCCAGGTCGGCTCGTCGATCCATTCGTGAACGCGTGTGATCACCACGTCCTCGTAATGCGAACGGTTGAAGACCCCGATCATGCCGGGTGCCGGCAGGGCGCGTCGGATGCGCCACAGAAAGTGGTGCGCGGCCTCCTCGGGTGTGGGCTTGCTGAACGTTTTGATGCTGACTCCGGCCGGGCCCACCAGGCCCACGACGTGGGTGACCGCGCCGTCCTTGCCCGAGGTATCCATGCCCTGCAACAGCAGCAGAACCCGGCGGTGGTCTCCGCTGGCGCCATTGGCGTACAGGCGCTCCTGCAGGTTGGCCAGCTCCGGTGCGGTAGCCGTGAGCTCGGCCCGAGTCTTGGACTTGCCGCCCGGGGCCAGTGGCTTGGCATTGGTGTCGTAGCCCAGCAGATTGACCGGACCGTCAGCTACACGAAGTGCGTCCCGCAATGACCCGGAACCCGATTCTCGACCCATGCCTGCACCTTAGTGCCAACTGCCCCTGTGCTGAGATGGGAGTTATGCGAGTACTGATTCCGGAGCAGCTGTCCGACCCTCGGTCCCAGGCCGCGGCGCCCGTCGACGTTCACGCCCATTACGCCGCGGGGTGGGCTGATCGCACGGGCATGCGAGTGAACTTCATCAGCAGTGCCGACGGCGGCGCCACCGCTGGCGGCTTGTCGCGCGGCCTGCAAACACCCGGCGATAACGCAGTATTCGCGGCGTTACGCGACCTGGCCGACGTCATCGTCGTCGGCGCCGCGACCGCTCAAGCCGAGGGCTACCGACCGGCGAGTCCGTCGCCGGAACGCACCCAGATCAGGCAGCGTTATGGCTTCCAGCCGGCGCCGGCGATTGCCGTCCTGTCCAGCAGCCTGAACCTGAACCTGGATTCTGAACTGTATCGGCGAGCGCGCCCCGACGCCCCGACGATGATCATCACCGGCTCGGCGGCACCGATCTCGGCTCGCAACGATGTCATCGATCTCGCCGGAAGTGACGCGGCGGTCCAGCTGCTCGAGGCGCCAGCCGACGGCAACGGTGGCGTGGACCTGGCGGCGGCTATTCGTCATCTCCTCGACATCGGTTATCGACGGATCCTGTGCGAGGGCGGCCCGCGCCTGTTCGGCTCCGCCGTCGCGGCCGGCGTGGTCACCGAACTGTGCCTGAGCATCTCGCCGATGCTCGTCGGACCCGGCGCCCCACGAATCGTGGCTGGCGAGCAGTGGGAGGGCGAGCAGCCAACACTCACGCTGGCTGGTCTGCTGAGCGAAGACGACGCCCTCTTCTGCCGCTACCTCGTCGGATCCGCCGTCGGAAAGCATCCGTAGCACCAGCTTGACCGGATGTCTTCGCAAGCCTCCGGATGGAATCGCGGATTCGCGGTCGAAAAGCCATACCCGGGACGATCCCGCTGTCTAGGTCAGACCTGTCTCAGCACGGCAGGGACACCTTGTTCTTTGATGCCACGTGGTTCTTTGATGCCACGTGCCGGATCGCATAGGTCAACCTATGAACTGGGACGTCTACGTCGCAGAGTGTCAGCAGTGGCTGAAGAAGCTTCTGCGAGATTTGCAAGCGACTCCGGTCGACGACCTGAGCGTTCGGCTCCTCGATCTAGATCCAACTCGTGTAACTCAGGTGGCACAAGTATTGCCCGACGCCGAGACCTGGCTGGATCCGGAACCTCCCGACGCACATTCGCTGCTGCTCCTGATCGCGTCGAATGCCACTCGCGCGACCTATTCGGCAGTCATCTACAGGATCTGGCGTCGGTACGGACTAATCGCGAGTGTCGCCACTCACATCGCTACCGATTCCGTGATCTTTTGGTTCGTGGCCCACCACGCGTTTTACGTATCTGGCTGATCAGGAGAGCACATCCGCCAAGTCAAAACGGACCGGACGTTCCAATTGCTCGTAGTTGCACGACTCCGGGTCGCGATCCGGACGCCAGCGGACGAACTGAGCGGTGTGCCGGAACCGGACCCCTTCCATGTAGTCGTAGCGCACCTCGACGACACGCTCGGGCCGTAGCGGGACGAAGGAAAGATCCTTGCCCGCATTCCATCGGCTCGTCTCGTTCTTACGAGGCGTGCGCTCGCCGTCCTCGTGGGCGGCCCAGTTCCACGGATGACCGTCGAATGTGGTCACCAGTGGCTGCAACTCCTCGTACAGGCGCTTGCGGGTGGCCATCGGGAAAGCACCGATCACCCCGACCGATGCCAGCACACCGCGCTCGTCAAACAGCCCGAGGAGCAGCGAACCGATCGTGCCCGGTCCGGACTTGTGCACCCGGTAGCCCGCCACGACGCAATCAGCAGTGCGTTCGTGTTTGATCTTGCTCATCACCCGTTTGTCCGGCTGATAAAGGAGATCGAGCTTCTTGGCGATCAGGCCATCCAGGCCGGCCCCCTCGAATTCATCGAACCACCGCTTCGCCTCATCGACATCGCGCGTGGCCGGAGTGACGTGAATACCGTTGTTTGGGTTGGCCAGCGCATCCTGCAAGGCCAGCCGTCGATCAGCCAGTGGCACCGACATCAAGTCATCGGACCCGATCGCCAAAATGTCGAAGGCGACGAAGCTGGCTGGGGTCGTCGTCGATAACAGCCGCACTCGACTCTCAGCCGGGTGGATGCGTTGCTGCAGCGCCTCGAAGTCCAGCGTGTTTCCTTCCAGGTTGGCCACGATGATCTCGCCATCGATTACCGCCTGGGACGGGAAGCTCGCCAGGACGGCCGCCACCACTTCCGGGAAGTAACGGGTCATCGGCTTCTCGTTGCGACTGCCGATCTCGACTTCATCGCCATCGCGGAAAATGATCGAGCGGAATCCGTCCCACTTGGGCTCATAAAGCTGGCCGGGCGGGATGGCACTCACCGGCTTGGCCAACATCGGCGACACCGGAGGCATCACGGGAAGTTTCACCCGTCCAGTTTCCACCACCGGCTTTCAGCGACCAACCTCCTTGTCGGCCACGGCTCTTAGGAGTGGCCGGTAGCCTTCGGCAAGTGTTGCTCCCCCGATTGACCCGACCGCTGCCGATCATCGTCTTGATCCTCGCGGTGATCTGCGGGCTCGCCGCATGTTCCAAGACCAACTCAGCCCAACCCCCGGTACCCCGCACCACACCGACGACGCGGTCCGCCGCCAGTTCTGTGCTAACCACGCCGTCAGCCTCGCCATCACCGACCCGGCCATCGCTGGTCCTGTCCGATTGCAATGATCAATTCCGGCAAGCGATCAACACCTCACGCGCCCGGGAGATGTCATTCACCTGCGGCAAGCTGTCCGTTCCGTTGGACTACGCCAAACCGGCCGGAACCCAGGTGACGCTGTTCGTGGTCAAGGTGCATTCGAACAAGCGAAATTCGGCTGATCGCGTGGGGTCACTGCTGGTCAACCCGGGTGGCCCGGGCGCATCGGGAGTCAATCTGGCGGCGGGACTGGTCAACGGTCTGAGCGATGACATCTTCGACCGCTTCGACCTGATCGGCTTCGATCCTCGCGGCGTTGGGCTGTCAACCCCGCTGACCTGTATCAGTGACCGCGAGAAGGACCAGCTGGCCGCCTTGGACCCGGACGTCCGGACACCGGCTGGCCGTGCGGTGGCCAAGGCGACATCCGCGCGGGTTGCCAAGGGCTGCGTCGCGAAGTACGGCGCTTCGCTGGGGCATTACAACACCGAAGAGTCAGCCCACGACATGGACGAGATCCGGTCCGCACTCGGCGAGGACAAGCTGAACTACCTCGGCTTTTCCTACGGAACCCGCCTCGGCGCTGCCTACGCTCATCAATTCCCAAAAACGGTCCGTGCGGCCGTCCTTGACGGTGCCGTCGACCCCGTGTCCGACGAAGCGACGATCATCGAAGGACAGGCGAAGGCTTTCGAGGATGCGTTCAGTCAGTTCGCCGCCGATTGCCAGCGACGGGCAGCATGTGCCGCGCTCGGTAGCCCCCGCCCCGCCGTGATGGCCTTGGTCAAGGCGGCGAACCGGAACCCGATCCCGTCCCAACGCACTGGTGAGACGCGCAAGGCGACGGGCGGCATCGTCACGCTCGCGGTGGTTGCCGCGCTGTATGACTCCTCGCAGTGGCCGGCTCTCGGCGCCGCGCTGATCGCCGGTCGCAACGGTGACTCCGAAAAGTTGTTCGCGCTGGCCGATCAATACAACGAGCGGGATCTGCAGACTGGGCATTACTCGAACCTGCAGGACGCGAATCTGGCTGTGAATTGCAACGACACCGCTCTGCGTCCGACCGACAACCTGGTCGCAGCCAAGGCCGTTGACTGGATCTCCAAGTACCCATTGTTCGGTCCCAACGCCGCCGCCTCGCTGTATGCGTGTCAGGGCTGGCCGCAGTCCGGGCATGTCTTGCCCCCGGCGAGCGCGCCCGGGGCGCCGCCGATCCTAGTCATCGGCACCGTTCACGACCCCGCGACCCCGTATGCCGCGGCGGGCGTACTGGCCAAAGCATTGGGTTCGGGCGTCGTGCTGAGCTGGGACGGAGAAGGTCACACGGCCTACCCGAAGACAAAATGTGTCAGGGCCAAGGTCGACACCTATCTCATCACCGCCAAGATCCCGACCGGTAACAGTTGCCCCCGCAGCTGACGAGCTGAAACCCGGTTCCATCTCATCTCATCTAATCTTGATTGATCCCAGAAAAGACGCAGAACTGGCTGGCACCCTGAAGGTGCTTGCCGTGGCCCGTGCGTCTTACTCCGGCGCCGGGTCGTCAGGAACCGTCGTTCTGGCATCCCGTTCCTCACGGGCGGCCCATTCGAGCAAGGGTCCGATGTCGAAAGGATGATCATCGATGTCGTGATGCAGATCGCCGGTCTCGGCAAAGCGGGACGGCATCGTGGCGATGGTGAAATCACCCGGCACGACCTCATCCAGCTCGGCCCAACGGATCGGAGCCGAAACCCGCCCGTCCGGCGTCCCGCGCACTGAATAGGCCGCGGCAATCGTGTGATCGCGAGCATTCTGGTTGTAGTCCACGAACACCTGGCTGGGGTCGCGATCCTTCTTCCACCAGGTCGTGGTCGCCGCGGGCGAGCGCCGTTCGACTTCCCGCGCGAACGCCCAAGCCGCCCGCCGTACCTCGGAGAATCCGTGATCGGGACTCAGCCGCACGTAGATGTGAACGCCCTTGCTGCCGGTTGTCTTCGGATATCCGAGGGCGCCGAGCTCATCCAGCACCTCGTGGGCTGTGTGGGCGACCCGTCGCACCGAATCGAAGGTGGACTCCGGGCCGGGGTCGAGATCAATGCGCCACTCGTCGGGCAGCTCGATATCGGGACGCCGACTGTTCCACGGGTGGAACTCCACCGTCGACATCTGCACGGCCCATATGACCTGGCCAATTTCGGTGACGCACAGCTCGTCCGCGGTGCGATTCCATCGGGGGAAATGCACGCGCACGGTCTCAATCCAGGGCGGGGCTCCGGCTGGAAGGCGTTTCTGATGAACCTTTTCCCCGCTCACTCCGGTGGGATAGCGATGCAGCATGCACGGACGTTCGTACAGTGCGTTGACGATCCCCTCTTGCACGGCCAGGTAGTAGTGCACGAGGTCGAGTTTGGTTTCGCCACGCTCGGGGAAGTAGACCCGATCCGGGTTGGTCACCTTGATCAGGCGGTTTTCCACCTCGATCTCGACGTACGGCGACGGCATGGCCCCACTCTAAAGGCGGCTGTCCGCGGACCCGGGGCTCGACCCGGGCCGACCTGAGCACTTCTGTGTGATCGGCTAACACAAACCTGGCCTGACCAGGCATATTGAAGCGATGGATCGCGACGACAGCTCCCAACCGGAACCGGCGGACTCCGGGCCGCTCGGGCGCGGGGCCAAGCCGGCACCACCTCCCCACCACATGGTGTACCTCGATCCTCAGGCCGACCGGCCCGTGAGCCAGTACTCGCCCGAGGGTGAGATTCGAATGATGGGTGACTTCGCAGCAGGCCTGGCCCGCAGCAATAACATTCCGCGCCCGGTTATCTGGGGCCTGGTCTTGATCGTGCTGCTACCGATCCTGGTCACGATCGTCGCGGTCTTCACGACGTGGTGAAACTTCGGTTGCCCCGCCCCGGCCGTCGGTTGCGTACCCTTGAACCTATGACTTCAGAGACTTCCGCGCGCGTGACCAAGACCGATGAGCAGTGGCGGGCCGAGCTGAGCGCCGAGGAGTATCAGGTGCTCCGCCAAGCCGGGACTGAGCGACCGTTTACCGGCGAGTACACCGATAACCACCGCGAAGGGGTGTACAGCTGCCGGGCCTGCGGAGCCGAACTCTTCCGCTCGAAGGAGAAGTTCGACTCTCACTGCGGCTGGCCGAGCTTCTTCACTCCACTGGCCGGGGACGCGGTGATCGAGCGGGAGGACAACTCGGGCGGGATGCGCCGAGTCGAAGTCATCTGCGCCAACTGTCACAGCCATCTCGGACACGTGTTTTCCGGTGAGGGATACGGCACCCCGACCGATCTTCGTTACTGCATAAACTCGGTGAGCCTGCGCTTTGCCGAGGCCCCCACGACCGACTGACACCAAGTCAGGGAAGCGTCGAGACCAGTTCGGCCACCGAGCGCTTGGTCCCTGTGTAGAAGGGCACCTCCTCGCGCACATGGCGCCGGGTCTGCGAGCCACGTAGGTGTCGCATCAGATCCACGATGCGATGCAGTTCGTCTGCTTCGAAGGCCAAGATCCACTCGTAGTCGTTCAGGGCGAAGGACGCCACGGTGTTGGCTCGCACGTCGGGATACTCGCGGGCCATCTTGCCGTGCTCGGCCAGCAGCGCGCGCCGCTCGCCTTCTTCGAGCAGGTACCAGTCATAGGACCGTACGAACGGATAGACGCAGACGTACTTGCGGGCAACCTCATCGGCCAGAAAGGCCGGGATGTGGCTCTTGTTGAACTCGGCCGGCCGGTGCAGCGCCATGACCGACCACACGCCACTCAGCTGACGGCCGAAGGCAGTTCGCCGAAATTCGTTGTACGCACCCTGCAGGTCCTCGGCGGTGCAAGCATGCCACCAGATCATCAGGTCGGCGTCGGCGCGTAAAGCGGTCACGTCATAGAGTCCGCGGACGGTGACATCCCGGCTGGACAGGGTGTCAATGAGCTGCTCAACCTCGGCGGCCATCGCCGAGCGGTCGGCCTCGCCCAACGCGCTGGACAAGCGAAAGACCGACCACGCCGTATAGCGGATCAGTTCATTGAGTTCTCGAGCCTGCTTACCGTCGGCCATGCTGCCTATTGTGCCGGGTTGGACAGGTGAGAAAGCACCCGGTCGGCCGCGAGCAGAGCCGAGGCGATGCACGCCGGTAGGCCCACTCCGTCATAGCTGGCACCGCACACCGCCAGGCCCGGGACCTGGGCGACGGAGGAGCGTATCCGTCCGATCTTCTGGATGTGACCGACGTCGTATTGAGGTAGAGCCCCGCCCCATCGTTGGACATGCCAGTCCACCGGAGCCAGGGATACACCGGTCACCTCAGCCAGCTCGGCGCGAACAATGTCAACCAACTCGGGGTCCGCACGCTGAAGAGCGCCCTGCTGACCGGCCCGGCCGAGGGATGCCCGCATGAGCCAGAGTCCTCGATCGGCGCCGACGTCGGGCCACTTCTGCGAAGTGAAGGTCATGGCTTTGACGGCCAGCGCCTCCCGTTGCGGGATGAGCAGGCCGCTGCCGGCCGGAAGTCCGCCGGCCTCACTCAAGGCCCGCTGCTCGAAAGCCAGCGTCACGATGACCATGCTGGCCATTTCGATGTCGGCTAGCTCGGCGGCGGCCAGCGGAACGATGTCGGCCAGCAGGGAAGCGCTCTTACCGGCGGGAACGGCGATGACGAGCGCATCGCACTCGATCTCCAACGACTGCGGTACGGAGCCGACGGTGAGCGTGAACCCGGTGGGCGTACGCCGAACGGCTCTCACCGTGCTCGAGGTCCGAACGCTGAGACGCGGGTTGGCCGCCAATCGCTCCGGTAGCCGGGCCAAGCCGCCGGCCAGGCTGGCGAATACCGGAGATCCATCGTCACGGGCGCCAGCCGACACCACTGCTCGCGCCGCTGTGAGCAGAGATTCGCCTTGTTCGATAAGTCGATAAGCCAACGTAGGTATCGCCGCCTGCAACGAAATCCGGTGTGCGTGCCCGGCGTAGACCCCGCCCAACAAGGGGTCGACCAGCCGGTCCACGACCTCGGTCCCGAACCGCTGCGCCACCACGTCGCCGACCGATACGTCGCCACCCAGGGGCGGATAGGGGCCCAGCGCCGGTTCGGCCGCGATCGTCGCCAGCGACACTTCGCTCAGCACTCCGGACTTGCGGACGCTGGCCAGATCGCTGGGTATCCCCAGCAGTGTCTTGGCCGGCAGCGGATGATTCTGGCCTTCCGAGCGCAGCAGCGCGGCCGTGGTGAGCGGGTATCTGAGCTCAGCGCTGAGACCAGCCGACCCGATCAGTTCCAGACCTTCGGGTCTACGAGCAAGAAGTGCCTCGGCGCCCACATCCACTCCGACGCCGGCCACCTCGACCCGTCGGAGCTTGCCGCCGACCCGATCAGCGGCTTCGAGCACCTGCACGGTCAGCTCCGGGTTGGCCTCGACCAGCCGGCTGGCCGCGGCCAATCCCGCTATTCCGCCGCCGACCACGACAACAGTGGCCATCCGTTACAGCGAATGCACGAGTTGGACGACCCGGGTCAGTACCTCGGGATCGGTTTCGGGAAGCACACCGTGACCCAGGTTCACGATATGGCCGGGGGTCCGGCGACCCTCCTCGACGATCCGCCGGACAGCGGCTTCCAGCACCGGCCAATCGGCCAGCAGCAACGCCGGATCCAAATTCCCCTGCACCGGCGTCCGGCCGCCGATCCGCTGGGCGGCGACGTCGAGCGGTACCCGCCAGTCCACACCCATAACGCTTGCTCCGGCCTGTCGCATCAGATCGAGCAGTTCTCCCGTCCCGACGCCGAAATGAATCTTCGGCACGTCGAAGTCGACCAGTGAATCGAACACCGAGCGGGAATGCGGCAAGACGAATTCGCGATAGTCGGCCGCCGAAAGACTTCCGGCCCAGGAATCGAACAGCTGCACGGCCGATGCCCCGGCTCTCAGCTGCACGGCGAGAAATTCCGATGAGATCTGAGCCAACCGGTTCAACAGGTCGTGCCACACCGCCGGTTCTGAATGCATCAAAGCCTTGGTCCGCGCGTGATCACGCGATGGGCCGCCTTCGATGAGGTAGCTGGCCAACGTGTACGGCGCCCCCGCGAACCCGATCAGCGGCACGTTGTCCAGAGCCCGGGTCAGCAGGCCAACCGACTCAGCGATGTCGGGTATCTGCTCGGCTCGCAGCGGCGCCACGGCCCGAACCCCGGCGGCATCTCGGATCGGAGCGGCGATGACCGGGCCCGTCCCCGGCACGATCTCCACTTGCAGTCCGACAGCAACCAGCGGCACAACGATGTCGGAGAACAGGATCGCCGCGTCCACTCCGTGGCGCCGGACGGGCTGCAAGGTGATCTCCGCGACCAGGTCCGGGGTTCGGCAGGCCTGCAGCATCGACCTGCCGGCCCGCAGCTCGCGGTACTCCGGAAGCGAACGACCGGCCTGCCGCATGAACCAGACCGGCGGGTGAGCCGGCCGGCCGCCACGGGCGGCTGTGAGAAGCGCCGAGGAGGCAAGAGCGGGGGCCGCTGAGGTGCTCTGCAAGGGAATCATCGCTTCCCATGATTCCACCCCGTTATCGCAGCGCCGTCATCCACTGCTGCCAGTGCGCCCCGCGCCCGGCGCGCCTTCCGCCTGACTCGCGCGCCGATTGGCAGAGTTACCGGCGCATACTCAGTGATCGGAGTATTCGGAAGGGAAGTCCATGTTGCCCGACTCCGGCCCAACAGCTGGCGGTGAACCCGTCGACGACATCGCCGACGCGGTCCCGAGCAGTGCCCCGGAGCCGTTCCGGAACGCAATCGAGACCTTGCTCGCAACCCAGGTTCGGCGTGAGGCCCGCGTTGAACGAATCCGGCCTCCGCAGCGGCTGGCTCCCTGGACCTTCGCCGTGGCGATCGACATCGCATCGCCGGGCCTGGACGGTGCGACCGGGCGCCTCGTGGTGCTCTATGACCCGGACGGCGTCGAAGCCTGGGACGGCGAGATCCGGCTTGTCGCGTATGCCCAGGCCGATCTGTCGCACGATATGGCGGGCGATCCGCTGCTGCCCGCGGTCGGCTGGAGCTGGCTGACCGAGGCGCTGGAAGGACGGGCAGTGCCCTATCTGGCTTTGGGTGGGACGGTCACCCAGACCACTTCCACTCGCTTCGGTGATCTTCACGGTCCGTCCAGCAACACCCAGCTAGAGCTGCGGGGTTCCTGGACCGCCACCGAGTCTGACCTGTCGCCACACCTGCTCGCCTTCATCGACGTGCTCTGTGCTTCAACCGGTCTCGCACCGGAAGGGGTGGCCGTTCTCGGTGACCGCTGATGCCGAGGCCGGCGATGAATCCTCGATCCAGCCAGTACTGCTGGTCGAGCCTCGTGACGGCACGCCCGAGCCCTTGGTCACCCGGGAGGAGCTGGCCGCTGCCGCGGAAGGCCTGGCGGCCGGGCATGGCCCAGTTGCCGTCGACGCCGAGCGGGCCTCGGGCTACCGGTATGGCCAGCGGGCGTACCTGATTCAGCTTCGCCGCGCCGGTTACGGCACAGTGCTCATCGATCCGATCGCCCTGCCCGACCTGACCAGTATCGATGCCGCGCTCGCCGACGCGGAATGGATTCTGCACGCGGCCAACCAGGATCTGCCATGCCTGGCTGAGGTCGGAATGCGGCCGCGTCGCCTCTTCGACAGCGAACTTGTCGGCCGTCTGCTCGGATCGGAACGAGTCTCGTTGTCGACGATGCTCGAGCAGCACCTGTCCATCCGGCTGGAAAAGGGCCATTCGGCGGCCGACTGGTCCACCCGACCGCTTCCGAAATCGTGGCTGGTCTATGCCGCGCTCGACGTCGAACTACTCATCGAGCTGCGGGCGGTGCTCGTCGCGGAGCTGGACCGGACGGGGAAGCGAGAGTGGGCCGAGCAGGAATTCCAAGCGGTCCTGCAGGCTCCCCCGCCCCCGCCCCGGGTCGATCCGTGGCGGCGCACGTCCGGGATCCATGGGGTGCGAAATCGTCGCCAGCTGGCGATGATCCGGGCGTTGTGGGAAGCCCGCGATCAGCTGGCCGCGCGGCGAGATATCGCCCCGGGACGAGTGCTTCCCGACGCGGCGATCATCGGAGCGGTCCGCGCCAACCCGTTGACCATTGATGCACTGATCGCGCTTCCCGTTTTCGGGGGGCACCGTCAGCAGCGCAGTGCACCGTATTGGCTTGAGGCCTTGGAAGCCGGACGAGCGGTGCCCGAGTCAGAACTGCCGCCGGTGGCCCTGATGCCGACCGACCCGGACGCGATTCCGTCACCGTCCCGGTGGCGGGAAAAGGATGCGCTGGCGGCCGCTCGACTCGTCGCTTGTCGAGAAGTGGTCGCACTGAACGCCGAGAAGCATCAAGTCGTAGTACACAACCTGCTGGCGGGTGAAATCGTTCGACGGCTGGCCTGGACGTCCGTCACGCCCTTGTCGGTGACGGCGGTGCGCGCTCGGATGGCCGAATTGGGTGCTCGGCCATGGCAGATCGACTTGCTGGCCGCCGAACTCACTGAAGCCCTCGACACCACCTTGCCCGAGCCACCGCAAGAACCTCAAGCACCGGCCAACGACTAGGGCGCGTCGGTCAAAGCCTGAATTTTATCGGCGCCCACATTCAAGATCGCGGCCCGGTTGGTTCCGGGCTCGTAGCCGATCACAGCGCCGTCGCTGGAGACCGCAACCGCAACGGCACCCCACCATTGCGGCACCTGTGGTGCGGCAATGGGGAATCCGTCCGGTTCGAACGCCGGCCCTGCCGACGCGGACGCTTCCGAGGAACTGGGCAACGAACTTGACGCCGACCCGGGCGAATAGCTGCTGGGCACGCTTGGTTTCACCACCGGCTTGACCAGGGCCAGGACCTCGATCTGGTCCGTACCGGCATCGGAGACCTGTGCCGCGACCAGGCGCCGTCGCGCGCCGACCGAGGCGAAGACCGCGAAAGCCGATCCATCGGGGCTGAACGACGCCGGGCCACTGACCACGAATCCCTTTGTGCTCTCGAACCATTTGACGCCGGCAACGGTCGTCGGACTGGCACTCGGGCTGCCGGTCAGGTCCCTCGATGGTTCCTTCGAACCAACTGTTGTCGGATCAGAGATCAGACGCGATGGTGACGCGCTCGCGGTCGTCGTTGCTGTGGAATTCACGTACTCCAAGGGCATCAGCCCGAAGCGATGATTGGCGATATCCCAGACGAGCAAGTTGTCCAGATCAGCAGCCAGCGGACGAACCGGTCCGATGATCCGGACCGATCCGTCCGGCCGGATGAGCATCGCCAAGGCTGACTGCGACTCTTGGCCTACGCCGTTATCGAAAACGCGACTGGTCGGTTGCCAGACCAGTAGTCCGATGGCGCTGTCGGTTGCCAATCGCATGCCGGCCGGCAGCAAGAATGGGCTGCCGATCTCGTGCGCCGCGGCGTCATAGCGCCGGGCCACGAAATTGCGTAAGGGCGGCACTCCCCCACTGCTGGGATCCAGAGCCAGCGAACTGCCGGATTCACCCGCGGTCGATCCCGATCGTGACGGCGAGGGCAGTGGCTGCTCGTAGACCTTTCCCGGTTCAGTCAAGGAGGTCTCGATGATGACCGACGCGGCGCCGGTGCCGGCAATCGCGCCGTCGGCCAGGCCGAGATCAGTGACGGCCAGATTCTTCGTGACCGCGTACGCGCGCTGGCGGCCGTCGACCACGGCCAGCACCACGCTCATTCCACGGCCCGTCAGCAGCTGGCGAGGGCGAGCCGGCGTGGGCAAACCCACTGTGCGGACAACGGACTTGTCTCGATATTCCAACCGGTCCTGCCGAATCAGCAACACGGCCGGCGGGGCGATCGGGGCCGGCGAGGTGCCACTGACCACTACGGATTTCCCGCTCGGTCGGGAGGACGGCTGCGGCTCTCCGTAGATGATGAGCGAGACAGCGAGCCCTAGCAGCACGGCAACTCCGGCCGCGGGATGCGTGCTCCAGCGCGGAAGGTGCCGCCAAATTCGGCGTGACCAATACACGAGCTAGAGAAGTGCAGAGGCCGACGGGGCTACGACCATCGCCGGCAAGAGGATCGCCACACGCAGCCCGCCGTCGGGCTGGGCCTCAGCCTCGATCGAGCCGTAATGAGCATCGACGATCGCGCGGACGATGGACAGACCCAGACCTGCTCCGCGCAGCGCGGTGCGGGCACGGCCGCCGCGGCGGAAGGCATCAAAGAGCCCGGCCACTTCGTCCGGCTGGACCGGAACTCCGCTGTTCAGGACCTCGATGCGCGCGATGGGTGCATCCGGGGTGCCGGCGGCCTCGGTGATGACTCTGACCCAACCGCCCGGGACGTTGTAGCGGACCGCATTCTCGACCAGGTTGCCGATAACCCGTTCCAGCAGCCGCGGATCGCCGATCGTGCCGATCGAATCGCCCGTGGCGGTAATTGTGATCCCTCGGGTGGCCGCCTCAGCTTCAGCCGCGGCGACGGCGTTCGGAATCAGCTCGTTGAGGGTGACCGGCTCGGCTACCTCCAAGCCCTGACCCTCGCGGGCTTGAAGCCGGGCCAACGCCAGCAGGGCATCCACAAGGCGCTGCGCCCTGTTCGTCGCATCGCGAACGACCTCGCCCATGCGCCTCAGGTCCTCGGCGCTGGCTTCGGGGTCCGACATCGTCACGTCCAACTCGGTTTGAATCACCGCCAGTGGAGTCCGCAACTCGTGACTGGCATTGGCGACGAACCGGCGCTGACTCCCGAACGCGGCGTCCAGACGAGCCAGCATGTCGTCGAAGGTGTCCGCGAGTTCGCGCAGCTCGTCGTCGGGGCCGCCCAGACCTATTCGCTCGGACAGCGTCTTGGTCGACAGCCGCCGCGCCGTGGCGGTGATCCGGGCAACCGGCCGCAGCGCTTGGCGCGCGAGCAGGTAGCCGCCGATCGAGCCGATCAACACGATCACGCCGAAGTACAACAGGCCGTTGGTAAGCAGATAGGACAGGGCCTGATGGCGAATGCCGGTCTGCAGCTGGCTCGGATTGAAGACCACCGGGTTGCCGTTGAGGTCGCGGCCGGTCGCGTCTCCCGAAATCTGGTTGAGCTCGGAGGAGGCCAGCGCACGGTCCAGCAGCAAGTAGGAAGTCAGGAGCAGCGCGGCGCCGACCAGGAGCACTAATGCGCCGTACAACAGCGCCATCCTGATCCGCAGCGTCGGCTGCACCAACCTCACGACTCGGTTGAACCTCCGCTTTCTTCGTCGCCCTCTTCGGTGACCAGGGCCGGGTCAATTCGGTAACCGGAACCGACGACCGTCTCAATGATCGCCGGCTCACCGAGCTTGCGCCGCAGCGTCATCATCGTGACGCGAACGGTCGTAGTGAACGGGTCGGCGTGCTCGTCCCAGACTCGTTCGAGCAGTTCCTCGCTCGACACCACGACTCCGCCCGCGGACAACAGGGTCTCCAGCACGCCGAACTCTTTGCGGGTGAGATCGACGTTGCGGCCGGCGCGAGCGACCGTGCGTTTGGACGGGTCCAGCACCAGGTCTCCGGCCTGCAGCACCGGCGGTGCGGCCGGCGTTGCCCGACGCCCAAGTGCGCGAACGCGAGCCACCAGTTCGGCGAAGGCGAACGGCTTGGCCAGATAGTCATCGGCACCCAGCGCCAGTCCCTCGACCTTGTCCTCGATCGACCCGCTGGCCGTGAGCATGATGACGCGGGTGAGGACGCCTTCATCGGTCAGGGTCCGACAGATTTCATCGCCACTCTTGCCGGGAAGGTCTCGGTCCAGCACAACAACGTCATAGCGGGTCTGCGTGGCTTTGCTGTAGCCGTCATCGCCGTCGTAGGCCACGTCTACTGCCATACCTTCGCGACGCAGTCCCCGAACGACGGCATCGGCTAACTGAGTCTCGTCTTCGACCACAAGTACGCGCACGGTGTCTCCGATTCTGAGAGCCTCAACCTTCGAGAGTCGAAGATTGTGGGCAACACGATCTCACGACGTGTTATGTCGTGATGTTTAACAAGCGTCAATCTCGCCCTTTATCGGTATTCACCGACAACTCGGACGCCCCCGTCTCTACCTCGCTCCCCGTGTCGCCGCGGCCCAGCACGGCTGCCGCAAACTCGATCGTCCGTCGGGCGATTCCCTGCGGAGTCAACCCGAGCATGGCCCGGACATCGTTTACCTTTCCATGATCCAGGAAATGAGCCGGAATGCCTATCTCTCGCACCGGCAGGTTCTGATCAGCCGCTCGCAAAGCCTGCGAGATCCGCGAGCCCACACCGTTGACCACCACGCCGTCCTCGACTGTCACCAGCAAATCGGCCTGGGCGGCCAGGGTCCCGAGCCCCGGGGGCAACGGAGTGACCCAGCGCAGGTCTGCGATCCGCAAGGAATAGCCCGCACCGGTGATCCGATCGGCCGCGGCCAAGGCATCACTAGCCATTGCCCCGACCGAGATGACCAGGACATCGACCGGTCCCGGCCCCGATTCCCAAAGAACATCCACGAAGCCGTCGCTGCGCAGGGCCGCGATGTCCTCGCCCAGTGGCGTCTTGGGGTAGCGCACAACCGTTGGCGCGTCGTCGATGGCCACGGCCTCGGCCAGTGCCGTTCGCAACGTGGGTTCGTCGCGGGGGGCGGCTATATGAATGCCGGGCACAACACCGAACGTGGCCAGGTCCCACATGCCGTTGTGGCTGGGCCCGTCATCGCCGGTGACTCCAGCCCGATCCAGGACGATCGTCACGCCGGCCTTGTGCAGCGCGACGTCGAGCAGGAGTTGGTCGAAGGCGCGGTTGAGGAAGGTCGCGTACAGCGCCACCACTGGATGCAGGCCCGCGGCCGCCATGCCCGCAGCCGCGGTGATCGCATGCTGTTCGGCGATCCCGACATCGAAGGTCCGGTTGGGGAAACGCCGCGAGAACGGGACCAGCCCGACCGGCTCGAGCATCGCGGCCGTCACGGCCACGATGTCATCGCGCTCGGCGCCCAAAGAGCAGATCTCGTCTGCGAAAACCTTTGTCCAGCTGCGGCCACCCCGCGACAGCGGCTCGCCCGTGGCCGGATCGAAGGCGCCGGCCCCATGCATCCGGTCGCCCTCGTGGTTCTCGGCCGGCGCGTAACCGTAGCCCTTACGGGTCACGCAGTGAACCACGACCGGGCTTCCGAACTGTCGAGCCAATCGGAAGGCGTGTTCCAACGAAGCGATGTCGTGGCCGTCGACCGGGCCGATGTACTTCAGGCCAAGGTCCTCGAACATTCCCTGCGGGGCGAGCAAATCCTTGACGCCTCGCTTCAATCCGTGCAAGGCATCGTAAACCGGACGTCCGACTACCGGCGTTCGACCCAAGGTCCCCTTCACGCCCCGCAGCATCCGCTCGTAACCCGGACGCAGACGAAGACCAGCCAAGTGCTGCGCCAGCCCGCCGATCGTCGGCGAGTAGGAACGCCCGTTGTCATTGACCACGATGACGATCGGCCGATCCGAGGCGGCGATGTTGTTCAGCGCCTCCCAGCACATCCCCCCGGTCAGAGCCCCATCACCGACGACGGCCACGACCGGACGCGGGTCGCCGCGTACCTCGAACGCCTTGGCCATGCCGTCGGCGTAGGACAGCGCCGTCGAAGCGTGAGAGTTCTCGATCCAATCGTGCTCGCTCTCGGCGCGACTCGGATAGCCCGACAAGCCGTTGGTCTGCTTCAGGGCGGAGAAGCCCGCCTGGCGACCAGTCACGATCTTGTGTACGTAGCTTTGATGGCCGGTATCGAACAGGATCGGTTCGGTCGGTGAGTCAAAGACCCGGTGCAGAGCCAGCGTCAGCTCGACCGCGCCCAGATTCGGCCCGAGATGCCCTCCGGTCTTGGCGACCTGGCGGACCAGGAAGTCGCGAATTTCCGTCGTCAGTGTCGCGAGATCCTCGGCGCCGAGCTGGCGCAGGTCAGCCGGGCAGGTGATCCGGTGGAGAACAGTCGTCACGATTGCCGAGGATAGTCGCATTCGCCGCGGCGGCGCCCCTTATGGCGGGCTGGGCGCGCGACTCACCGTGGCTACGCACTCGACATGATGGGTCATGGGGAAGGCGTCGAAGGCCAGCAGAGCGGCCACTACCCAACCAGCGTCGAGCGCAACCCGCAGATCTCGGGCGAGGGCGGCGGGATCACAGGCGACGTAGATAACCTTGCGCGGCTGCAACTCCAGCAGCGCGCGGATAACGGACGGCCCCGCCCCGGAACGGGGCGGGTCGATCACCACGAGATCCACCTGGTCGATTTCCGTCCCCAACTCCGCCACCGTGTCGGCGGTGACGGCCGCGGTCCGGACCTGCGCCCACGGCTGGTGGCTGACATTCGCGGCACCGTCCGCGGCCGCGCGCCGGTCGCCCTCAACCCCGACCACGTGCCCGGTGGGTCCGACGGCGTCAGCCAGCACGGCGGTGAACAGGCCCGCCCCGGCATACAGATCCAGCACGGTATCGCCGGGACGAGGCTCGGCCTGGCTGAGCACCGTCTCCGCGAAGCGCTGCGCAGCCAGCGGGTGGGTTTGCCAGAAGCCACCGGACCGGACGGCGTAACGGTGCCCGAGCGCGGAATAGCTGAGTCGATCTGGTCCGGCCAGCAGCGTGCTCGTCACCCTCGGCGCTCGCGATCCTCGCCGAGTCGATCTCGCCCGCGATTCGCTGCCACTGAAGCAATGCTCGATCACGGCGACCGATCCCTCGTCGTCGACCGCGAGCTCGAGCTCGCGGGTGCGATCGTGATCACCAGACCCAGGGTTGAGCTCGGCGGCCGCTCGCAGCGAGGCCCGGTCACCCACCCCGGGTGAACTGATCAGACATTGCTCAATCGGGATAACTTCATGGGAGCGGTGTCGACGCAGCCCCAGCTCGCCACTCGGGGTCCGGGCGTAGCGCGTCCGGCGTCGCCACCCGAGCACCTCCTCGGACAAGGGCTCCACCGTGACCGGCAGCTCCAGGCCGGCCAGCCGACTGAGCTGTTGCCTGATCACGGCCGCCTTGGCATCGCGTTGCGCCTGAGCCTCGATGTGCTGGAAGTCGCAACCACCGCAGCGTCCGGGCCCGGAATAGGGGCAAGGCGGTGGTACCCGCGCGGCCGCCGGCCGCAGAATCGACACCGCGTCGCCGCGGCAGAACGACCCGCCCCGATCCTCGGTGATCTCGACCTCGACCCGTTCACCCGGCCACGAATGCCGGACGAAAACTACTCTGCCCTCGTGGCGGGCTATGTGGTGACCGCCGTGGGCAATCGGGCCCACCGTGACCTCGATGCGCCGTCCCAGCCACGAGTCGGAGGCCGCTGGCTCAGCGGTCCGGTCCGGCGTGGGCAGGTTGGTCACAGGCGGCACCATAACCCGCCGGGCTGGGCCCGACCGTGGCAAGTTGTGTACCGTCCTCGGCGTGCACATCGTCGTGATGGGGTGCGGACGGGTCGGATCGACCCTCGCACACCACCTGCAGCGCCTAGACCACAGCGTCGCCGTGATCGATCAGGATCCCGTGGCCTTCCGTCGACTGGGAGATCACTTCACCGGAAAGACGATCGCCGGCATCGGATTCGATCGAGAAACGCTGGTATCGGCCGGAATCGAAGGCGCGGACGCCTTCGCGGCCGTCTCCAGCGGAGACAACTCCAACATCATCGCGGCCCGAGTGGCACGCGAGACGTTCGGCGTCGGTCATGTCGTGGCGCGCATCTATGACCCGTTGCGAGCCGAGGTCTATGAACGTCTGGGGATCCCCACTATCGCCACCGTGCCTTGGACGGCCAATCGGTTGCTCAAGACCCTGCTGGGCGGCACCATCGATGAAGAGTGGCGTGATCCGACGGGCCAGATCGTAATGCTGCACGTGGTCCCGTCCAGCGGATGGGTGGGCCACTCGCTGCGTGAGTTCGAGGCAGCGACAGGTACTCGGGTTGGTCTGATCAGTCGATTCGGACGCGGTGAACTGCCCGGTGCGAATACTCTGATTCAAGCTGGGGACGAGTTGCACGTCATGGCCACCGATGACCTGGCCGAGGGAGTTCGGCAAGCCTCCTCCCAACCACCGATCGGAGGCCACCACTGATGCGCATCGCCATCGCCGGAGCGGGTGCGGTCGGGCGCTCGATCGCGCGGGAGCTGCTGTCCAACGGACACGAGGTCCTGCTGATCGACAAGGATCCCAGGAAGGTTTTGCAGTCACGAATCCCCGACGCCGCTTGGCTGGAGGCTGACGCCTGCGAGCTGTCCAGTTTGGAAGGGGCCAAGCTGGAGGAGTGCGAGGTCGTCATCGGGGCGACGGGCGATGACAAAGTGAATCTGGTCGTTTCGCTCCTGGCCAAGACCGAGTTCTCCGTGCGCCGCGTCGTGGCCAGGATCAACCATCCGGCCAACGAATGGTTGTTCAACGAATCGTGGGGGGTCGACTTCGCGGTTTCGACGCCAAGGGTGCTGGCCGCATTGGTCGAGGAGGCGGTCTCGGTTGGTGATGTCGTTCGGTTGTTCAGCCTGCGCGAGGGCCAGGCGAACCTGATCGAGGTAACTCTGCCTGGTGGCGCTCCCTGTGCCGGCCTGCCGATTCGTGAACTGTCCCTACCCGATGACGCCGCCCTGGTCGCGATCGTGCGCGGCTCGCGAGTCATCGTGCCCACTCCGGACGAGCCGTTGGAGCCGGGCGATGAGCTACTGTTCGTCGCGCTGCCCGAGGCTGAGCCCGCCATCCGCAAGGCCGTTTGCGCCGCCATCTGAGCCAACATCGCCATCTGGTTCTGTCGACTGGACGGCGGCCAGCTGGCCCCGGGCCCGCCGAACCACCCAAAAAGCAAATCCCAGCACCGCGATGTATAGCGGGAATCCCATGACGAGTTTGGTGACCGCAAGCAGCCCAGTCTTATTTTCATTGAACAAACGGAGCTGAACTATTGCTCGCGCCGCAAACATTGTGAGAGCTGCCAAGCTCGCCAGGTCATAGGCCCGGCGCAGGGCCGCGGTGCGATACCACGCTCGCCCCTCGGGCAGCGCCGACGGTTCCAGGAACTCCCACAACACTCCGACCAGTGGTCGACGGAGCAGGAGCGAAATGGCAAAGACCGATCCATAGGCAATTGAGGAGGCGATACCCACCAGGAAAAACCCGCGCGCCTCGCCGGTGCGGGCGGCGATGAACGCGGCCACGGCGACGCTGAACATGCCCGTGAGCGCCTGTTGCAACGGCTGTTTTCGAAGCAGCCGGTAGACGGCCAGAACCGCGGCCGTGAGGAGCGCGGCGATGATGGCCAGGCGGAGACCGGCCGTCGCATTGACGATGACGAACACGACCGGCGGAACAGCGGTGACGACAGTCCCCGACCAGCCTCCGAACGAGGCCAAGAGTTGCTGCCTGGTCCGCTCCCGTAACTCATCGGGACCCGATTCATCACCCGATGAGTTCATGGCTACGGGCCCGTCTCGGGATCAAGCCCGTCGGCGCCGTCGCTTTCTTGGGCTTGCTCCAACTCGGAAGCGACCTGTTTGGGCAGGGTCAGAGTGACGGCATCACGGACCGGGAGCGCTTCGTTGCCCCGCACGACGACCGTTTTACGGAACGCGCCCAGGAATCGGTTCGCCGCGTTGTCGTCGGCCGCAGGAGTCCCAACCAGCATCGCGCGCAGAAACCATCGAGGGCCGTCCACGCCGACGAACCGAACCGGCGTCAATCCACCCTGGCCGGGCAGCTTGCCGGTGAGCTCGAGCCCGAACTCGCCGTCCGCATCTTGAACCGTGCCGCCTTGCTGGGAGATCGAGGCCTTGATCTCGGTGCGGACCTCATCCCAGATTCCCTCGGTACGAGGAGCCGCGAAGAGTCCGAGCTGCATCTGACCGGACTCGTCCACCAGAGACACCGTGGTGATCTGCCCGCCTTCGGCAACCTCTAAACGGACCTCGAGCCCGGAGTCCAGAGGAACCAACAATGCTCCGAGATCAACTCGTTCCACCCCATCCTCGGGTGCGTCGGCGACGTCGTACGGGCCATCGGTCTTGGGGTTCTCGACGATCCGCTTTGGTTCCCAGGGCGGAGTCGCGTCGAGCTTGGACTGCTCGGTGCGTTTCGCCTTGCGCCGTATAACCATTACCGGTCTTCTTCCTGCTTGTCGGGCCGAGTTTCGTCGCTCTGAACTGTCGCGGTCGCACCGATCAGGGCGGACGCACCTCCGGTCGATCCGTGACCACCGGCGCCTCGAACCGATTCGGTCAAATGTTCGGCCGCAACGAATTCAGCATGCTCGACTCGCTGAATTACCAGCTGTGCGATGCGATCACCGCGGGCGATGGTGATCGGCTGCCGGTCGTCGTGGTTGATGAGTATCACTTTGATCTCACCACGGTATCCGGCGTCGATGGTTCCCGGGGCGTTGACCAGACCCAGTCCGGCGCGAATCGCCAGCCCTGAGCGCGGATGTACGAATCCTGCATATCCGGGGGGCAACTCGATCGCAATTCCGGTGGGGACGAGCGCGCGCTCGTGCGGCCCGAGGACAACGTCGACGGTACTGCAGAGGTCAGCACCGGCATCATCGGTCAGGGCGTAGGCCGGCACCGAGGCGAAATCGTCGAGCAGCTGGATGCGGACGCGCAAAGGCGCCGTCAACGACGGGACAGGCGATCCGGAGCTCACAAGAGCAAGAGGTTACCCTCGTCGGCATGACCGCAGAGCCGCCGGCAGGGATGTCGGGGACGTATTTCGAGCGCCTGCGAACACCGATCTGGTTCTATCCGTCCGCCGTCGCCGTGGCCATCCTGCTCGGAGCGGAGTTCGCGTTCGCGGTCAACGGCTGGATTACCTGGATCCCACTACTGATTCTGCTTCCGGCCTGCGTACTGGTCGTATGGCGGATGTCCTCCGGGCGAGTCCAGGTCGGTGACGGCCTGCTGCTGGCTGGGGATCAGCAATTGCCCTTGGAGCGGGTCCACCGGGCGATCGGACTCTCGCCGACTGAGCTGCGCCGCCTGGTCGGGCGCCACTCGGACCCCACGGCGTTCGTTTTCATCCGTTCCTGGATCGGTCCCGGCGTTCAGCTGGTACTGCGTCCGCCGGCAGGGGACTCCAGCCCTCACGACCAGGCAGCGCCCGGGGCTGACTCTTCCTCGAGCGGCGAGACGGAACCCGGAACCGATGCGCGCCAGGCCCCATACTGGGTCGTTTCGACCCGTCACCCTGATCGTCTGCTGGACACCCTGGCGGCCGGTTCGGTGCCGATCGCGTAGCTCCCGCGAGCCGGTCAGGGGCCAAGTCGACGGAACCAGCGTTCCTCGGCCGCCCCCCGCAACTCGGACAGGACCGCTTCACCCAAGCTGGAAGTGGCCCGCCGGTTCACCTCGGCGCCGGCCACGGCGCCGGCCAGGAACGGCGCCAGGGTGGTGGTACTACGCCCGAGCCGACGTAGCACCTGACTGCGCAATTCTCTTTTCGCCGTCGTCCCGAAAACCGCAGCCAGGCCAGTGCCGGCGGTTGGGGAGATCGCTCGGCGACCGGCCCAGGACATCAGGTACGCGCTGGCCCGCTCAGTGGCCGTGCCCACGGCGGGGCGGCCGAGGATTTCGTGCAACTCGGCAACCATCTTGAGCTCGACAGCGGTCACCGCCAGCATCTCGGCGGCCAGCTGAACGGGAGCGGCCAACAGCGTCGGGGGGCTGGCGAACTCCACCGCAGCCAGGCCGCCAGCCGCGGCACCGAGAGCGGCGGTCGTTTTCTTGGCGGTGCTGATCAGGTGTTCGGCAATTTGAACATCGGTCGAGTGCGGGTAGTGCTTGCGCAGTGTTGCGGCGTCCCGAAACGGAAGCCGAGGCGCCAGCTCGACGATTTCATCGGTTAGCCACCGGCCGGCGGCGACTGCCCGTAGGCCCGCCTGGCGGGCGCTTAGGGCGAGCACCGGGACCATGGCGGCCAACGCCTTGGCTCGTCCGAGGCGGTCGAGGTCCTCAGCGCCTCTGCCGTCGGAGTCGCGTGTAGCCCGGGCGAGCAGGTCAGCGAGTACCGGCTTCGGGTCATCAGGCCCGCGCTCAGGCTCGGATTGATCAGGGTGTGGCCCTGGTCGATTCGACCCGGACCGAGACCACGGGTTGATGGACGCCACCCATCCATAGTGCCCGACCACGCCTCGCCTCAGGCAGCGGCTCGGCGCTGCCTGAGGACGTCCTCAGTTCTCAGGCGCAATCGCGACAGATCGGCTGACCGTTTTTCTCACGGGCCAGCCGACTCCGATGGTGCACAAGGAAACAGCTGGAGCACGTGAACTCGTCCTCCTGCTTGGGCAGGACTCTGACAGTGAGTTCCTCTCCCGAGACGCTCGACAAGTCCGCACCGGGGAGCTCAGACTCCGCCAGGTCGACCTCGTCCACGTCTATCGCCCCGGACTGTGCCTCGGCTCTACGAGCCTTCAGCTCCTCCAGGGAATCTTCATTCAGTTCGTCTACATCGCCCCGGCGGGGGGCGTCATAATCGGTGGCCACTGCCCTTCAACTCCTCGAAATCTGCACGAGTTCCAACGGTCCAGATGCCCGAACCGTCAGACCTCCAGTCCTGCGACATCTTCCGCTGGCCGCGGAACCGTACCGCGCCATGCCTGCGCACTAACGACCGGGCACGCCTAGCCATTCCCGAAGGCCGTTCAAGCTAGTCTGAGCACCTCACGTCGAGCTGTTGCTCGAGGCTTGGATCGGCTATGCGAAGGGTAGGTTAGCGGCGCGTCATGGCAACTTCCACCGCTCGCCGCCCATTGCCCGCTTTAGCCTTTCTGCTGGCCCTCACCGTCTTGACCGCCATTGTCTGGTGGCGCGTCCTGCATCGCGACGACACCGAAACCAAAGCAAAATCCACCAACGCGACCACAGCTACCACGCAAAGTACCTGCGGGGTCAAGATCAATCTGCCCGCGCCGAAGGCGGTCAGTGTCCAAGTCCTCAACGGCGCTGGGCGTGATCAGCTTGCGACACAAATCACAACTCAGCTCAAGGGCCGGGGCTTTACCACGGCCCAGCCCGGCAACGCCCCAGCCACGATCGCGGGAGTTGGCGAGATCCACTACGGGGCAACCGGCAAGCCCGCCGCGACCCTGCTCGGTTATTACCTCCCGGGGGCCAAGCTGGTGAGCGTGACCCGTAGCGATGCCCGGGTCGACCTCGTCCTCGGGCAGAACTTCACGTCACTGGCCACGGCCGCCCAGGTGAACGCCGCCCTGGCCAAGGCAACCAAGCCTTGTTGAGGCCGACTACCTGAGCTGATCGACGCCCAGTTCGGTCAGCAGGGAAAAGAAGTCCGCCGCCAAGCTCGGATGTGCGCCAGCCACCATCCACGGACCAGCCGGGCGACCAGCCAAGCCACTGAGTTCGACGCCCGCCTCGGCCGCGATCAGCAACCCAGCCGCACAGTCCCACTCGCCTAGTGGTCCTTCGTAGTAGGCGTCGACCCATCCGGCCGCGAGCGAACAAAGGTCCAGGGCCGCCGACCCGAGTCGGCGTAGGTTGCCGACCCGCCCGATCAGCTCGCCGACCATCACCCCCTGACGAGCGCGACGCTGCGCGTCATAGCCGAAGCCAGTTGCCACGACGGCTTCGGCCAACGGGACGGCTCGGGGCCCGTGCAGCTGAGTTCGGCCCAGAAAGGCACCATTGCCGCGGACCGCACTGAACGTGTGCCCCGAGCTCGGATTGTGAACGCAGCCCGCCACGACGAGCCCGTCCACCTCGACCGCGATCGAGACGGAGAACTGGGGCAGGCCCAGCATGAAGTTCACCGTGCCGTCGATGGGGTCCAGGATCCATCGAGTTGTGTTGGCCCCAGCCGGCTGGGACTCGCCGGATTCTTCGCCCAACACGGCGTCGCCCGGACGTCGCCGGCGCAACTGATCGACCAGGAAACTCTCCACGGCCCGATCAGCGTCGGTGACGATATCGGTGGCCGAGGACTTTGTTGCGACCACCAAATCGGCCCGACGACGGTCCAACATGAGGGCGCCGGCGCGCTCGGCCAGCTCCACGGCCAGTCCGCCCAGCTCAATGGCACCGCTTGCGGTCATGACTGGGCTTCCTTTGTTTCCGGACGCCGGCCGGCGTCCGGGTGTAGCTGTGGGCCGACCGGCCCAGGCGCGTTGACTATGGCCGATAAGGTTTGCGTACCCAACTTAGGGCAACTGGCTCAGCTTGCGGAGGACCGATGACGGCGCACCTGCCCGACCCGGCGGTTTTGACCCCGTCGGCCGCGTTCGGAATCGATATCGGCGGCAGCGGCATCAAGGGCGCCGTGGTCGATACCCGGACGGGCGAGTTGACCACGCCGCGAGTGCGAGTCACCACGCCGAAGGCCTCAACGCCCGACAACGTGGCCGAGATCGTGTTGGATCTCGTCACCCAGGCGCACTGGACCGGAAAGGTCGGCGTCACCTTCCCAGCCGTCATCAAGAGCGGGGTCGCCCGTTCGGCGGCCAACGTGGACGAGTCTTGGATCGGCACGGACGTCGACGCGGTCTTCTCCAAGGCGACCGGGCTGGACGTCACCGTGCTCAACGATGCCGACGCCGCCGGGTTGGCGGAGGTCCGCTTCGGAGCAGCTCGGGATGTTCCAGGCGTGGTGATCCTGTTGACCTTCGGAACGGGCATCGGCAGCGGGATCTTCATCGACGGACGCCTGGTGCCCAATACCGAGCTCGGCCACTTGGAGTTAGACGGTCACGATGCCGAGTCGCGAGCCGCGGCCTCGGTCAAAGAAAAGCACAAGATGTCTTATAAACAATGGGCAAAACGCGTGCAGGCCTATATGAGCCACGTGGAGCGACTGTTCACCCCGGACCTGTTCATCGTGGGCGGTGGAGTGAGCAAGCAGGCCGAAAAATGGGTGCCGCTGCTCAAGCTGTCCACACCGATCAAACCGGCGGAGTTGCTCAATGACGCCGGCATCGTAGGCGCAGCAATGGCAGCGGCTGAAGGCACAACCCGCTGAGCGTGTCTACAATGGAGCGGCAGGGCCTAGCACCAACGAAGGCATCGAGATCGCCGAACTCGACTCGATGAACCCCGGCGGCTGGCAGACCCCACAAACATCCAGGCGCACCCCGAGGATCTGGCTTCAGGTCCGGTCCTTAGCGTGTGCGCAGTGGCCGTACGAAAGGGCTCATGTGGTTTCCAGCGATTCGACCGAACAGCTGCGTGTCAGCGCAGCCGTGACGACCCGCAAGACCGTGACCAAGACGGTCGCCGCGCCGGCAGTGGCCAAACCCCTGGCCGAGAAAAAAGCCGCCCCGAAGAGTGCCGCTCGCGCAGGAACCAAAACAGCAGCCAGCACTGATGTTGTCGATGCCACGGTCGTCCTCGACGCTCCCGACGAGCTCGATCCCAGCGACATCCCAGCCGATGTAGAGCTCGAGGAGGTTCCGGTCGACGCGGAGGCCGACGCCGAATCCGAGACCGACGCCGAACCACCCGAGCCGGAATCCTCGGAGTTCACCTGGGACGAGGAGGAGTCCGAAGCTCTGCGGCAGGCTCGCAAGGACGCTGAAATGACGGCGTCGGCTGACTCGGTGCGGGCCTATCTCAAGCAGATCGGCAAGGTTGCCCTGCTCAACGCCGAGGAAGAGGTCGATCTGGCCAAGCGGATCGAGGCCGGCCTCTACGCCTCGGAGCGACTGCGTCAGCTCGAGGTGGCCGGTGACAAGCTGCCGTTGCAGCAGCGCCGAGACCTTAACTGGATCGTCCGGGATGGTGAGCGGGCCAAGAACCATCTGCTCGAGGCCAACCTGCGACTGGTTGTATCTCTGGCCAAGCGCTACACCGGGCGCGGGATGGCGTTCCTGGACCTGATCCAGGAAGGCAACCTGGGCTTGATTCGCGCGGTCGAGAAGTTCGACTACACCAAGGGTTACAAGTTCTCCACCTACGCGACCTGGTGGATCCGTCAAGCCATCACCCGCGCCATGGCCGATCAAGCCCGCACGATTCGCATCCCCGTCCACATGGTCGAGGTGATCAACAAGCTCGGCCGCATTCAGCGCGAGCTGCTGCAGGATCTCGGCCGGGAACCGACCCCCGAAGAGCTCGCCAAAGAAATGGACATCACGCCGGACAAGGTGCTGGAGATCCAGCAGTATGCCCGTGAACCTATTTCCCTGGATCAGACCATCGGTGATGAGGGCGACAGCCAGCTCGGTGATTTCATCGAGGATTCCGAGGCGGTCGTGGCCGTCGACGCCGTCTCCTTCACCTTGCTGCAGGATCAGTTGCAATCCGTCCTGCACACGCTGTCCGAGCGGGAAGCCGGCGTGGTCAAGTTGCGCTTCGGTCTGACCGACGGTCAGCCGCGAACTTTAGACGAGATCGGGCAGGTCTACGGGGTGACGCGCGAGCGCATTCGGCAGATCGAATCCAAGACCATGTCCAAGTTGCGGCACCCCTCTCGCTCGCAAGTCCTTCGCGACTACCTGGACTAGGCGAATCGGCTGCTCTGACACTGAGCGCGGCCCTCAGCACGCCAGGAGGCAACAGTCTCTAGGGCCTCCGAATGAAGTTCGCCACGGCTATTGGTTAGGCATGCCTTAGTAGGCTATGGTTGCGCCGGAATAGGTTAGGCATACCTAAGAGAGGCGCCGGCTCGTGCTACCTACGCTCGTCGTCATGCTCCGTGAGGGCGTGGAAGCAACCCTGATCGTGGGTATCGTCGCGGCGTTCCTGGCCAAGCAGGGCTCGCGCCAGGCCCTACGCAATATGTGGATCGGCGTCGCCGCAGCCGCCGTTCTATGTATCGGCATCGGAGTCGGCCTGCACGTCCTGTCGCGTGAACTCCCCCAGCGTCAGCAAGAGATGCTGGAAACGGTGATCGGCGCCGTCGCCGTGCTCATGGTCACCTACATGGTCATCTGGATGAAGCGCCACGCTCGCCAGCTGTCCGGCGACCTTCGCACCGCCGCGGGCGAGGCGTTGGCCAACGGCTCTCAGTGGGCGCTGGCGGCAATGGGATTCCTGGCCGTGCTCCGCGAAGGCATCGAGTCGGCTGTGTTCCTGACCGCGCTGCTCAACAACGGCTCGTCTCAACGCTCGGGCCTGGCCGGGGCCGTCATCGGTCTGATCCTGGCTATCGGAATCGGTTACGGCATCTACCGCGGCGGGGTACACCTCAACCTCGCAAAGTTCTTCAAGATCACCGGCGCGGTCCTCATACTCGTCGCCGCCGGGCTAGTGATGACCGCCTTCCACACCGCTCACGAGGCCGGTTGGGTGGACTTCGGTCAGGTTCAGGCAATCGACCTCAGCTGGCTGGTTCGCCCGGGATCGGTGCAATCGTCATTGTTCACGGGCGTGCTAGGCATCCAGGCCAAACCAGTACTCGTCGAAGTCGTCGGCTACCTGGCCTACCTCATTCCGATGACCCTGTACTTGTTCGCCCCTGCTCGCACAAGTGCTGTATCCCCCGCAACTGCCTCCACGGCGCGCGTCAACGCCTGAGGACGCGGTTACCTCTCTTGCATGGAAGGGTTCATTTCGCATGCCCGCTTTTCTGCCCCAACGCCGGGGTTTGGTCCTGGGAATTGCCGCCGGGGTCCTGTCGGTGATCGCTGTGACCGGCTGCTCGTCCTCCGGTAAGGACAGCAACCCCGCAGCCGGCACGACCGCCACGCTGGTCAAGGTCACACTGACCAACGATTCGTGCACGGCCGATCCCGCTCAGATTCCGTCCGGACCGGCCAAATTCGAAGTGACGAACAATGGCGGATCGGCCGTATCGGAAGCCGAGCTGGTCCAGGGCACCAAGATCCTCGGCGAGAAGGAAGGTCTCACTCCCGGACTGTCCGGGTCATTCTCGCTGAACCTGCAGCCGGGCGACTACGAGATGTATTGCCCGCACGCCAAGACGGAACGGAGCCCGCTCAAGGTCACCGGCGCATCCAGCTCGTCGGCCGCCTCCTCCACCGCCGCTACGGCTCTGTTGAAGCAGGCCACGGACGGGTACCGCACCTACGTCCAGCAGCAGACAGCCGAACTCGTCACTCTGACCGAGCCGTTCGTGGCCGCGGTCAAAGCCGGCGATGTCGCCAAGGCTAAGTCGCTGTTCGCGAAGGCTCGCGCACCGTACGAAACTATCGAGCCGGTGGCCGAGTCCTTCGGTGATCTCGATCCCGAGATCGATGCGCGCGAGGGTGACGTTCCCGCTGCGCAGTGGGGTGGTTTCCACCGGATCGAGAAGCAGTTGTGGATCGCCAAGAACACCACGGGCATGAGTCCGATCGCGGACAAGCTGTTGGTCGACGTCAAGAAGCTGGACACGCAGGTAAAGACCGCGATGTTCCAGCCGGCACAGCTGGCCAACGGCGCGACGGAGTTGCTCAACGAGGTCGCAAACTCGAAGCTGACCGGCGAGGAAGAGCGGTACTCGCGCACGGATATCACCGACATCGACGCCAACCTCGAAGGCTCGCAGGCTGCTTTCGACCTGTTGCTGCCAGCGTTGAAAACGGTCGATGCCTCAGCGGTCACCACGATTCAGGCCAGATTCGCCGATGTCCGGGTCCTGATGCAGAAATACTCACTCGGCGACGGAAACTACAAGTTGTACACCGAGCTGACCGACGCTCAGATCAGGGAGCTCAAGGCGGCGGTCGATGCACTGGCCGAACCGCTGTCCAAGGTGGGCGAGCAGATCGTCGCGATCAGGTAGGGCACGGGTATGGCTTCAGGTTTCACACGACGCGGCTTTTTGACCGGTGCCATCTCCACGGTGGCGGCGGCCGGAGCCGGCACGGTCCTTATCGGCTGCGAGAAGTCCCCCGCGGCGGCTTCTTCGCAGAGCATCGTCGGGTTCAGGGGCGCTCACCAAGCCGGAATCGCGACTCCCGCGCAAGACCGACTGGCCTTCGCGGCCTTCGATGTGACCACGGCTGACCGAGGCGCCCTGATCAGACTGTTGCAGCAGTGGACCGTCGCCGCCGAGAAGATGACCCGCGCAGAGCCCATCGGAGCCGTCGACGGCCTAGATCAGCAAGTGCCCGTCGACACGGGCGAGGCCACCGACCTTGCCGCGTCGCACCTCAGCGTGACCATCGGATTCGGTCCGAGTCTGTTCGACGACCGCTTCGGACTCGCGCCCCGCAAACCCGAGGCCTTGCAAGCACTGCCGAGTTTCCGCGGTGATGTGATCGACGATTCGATCAGTCACGGCGATATCTGCATCCAGGCGTGCGCCGATGATCCGCAGGTCGCGTTCCACGCGGTCCGCAACCTGAACCGGATGGGTTTTGGTGTTGTGACCATGCGGTGGTTCCAGCTTGGATTCGGCCGAACATCCTCCACTTCCAGCGCCCAGCAAACGCCTCGAAATCTGCTGGGATTCAAGGACGGCACGCGCAATGTCGTGGCCGAGGACACGGCGACGATGGACTCACATGTGTGGGTGACATCCCAGGAACAGCCTTGGCTACAAGGCGGGAGTTACCTCGTGAGCCGGCGGATCCGGATGACGATCGAGTCCTGGGACCGCGACCACATAGGCGATCAGGAGAACGTGATCGGCCGCAAGAAGGTCAGTGGCGCACCGCTGACCGGCGTCAAGGAACACGACGAGCCGAATCTGAGCGCGTCCGGTGCGGACGGCTTGCCGGTGATCCCGGTCGACGCCCATATCCGCTTGGCGGCACCGGAATCCAACCAGGGGCGCAAGATCCTTCGACGTGGTTATTCCTTCACCGATGGGGTGGATCCACGCACCGGCCAGTTGGACGCCGGGCTGTTTTTCATCTGCTTTCAGTCCGACCCGCGCACCGGGTTCATACCGGTGCAGCAGCGGTTGGCCACCGATGCGCTCAACGAATACATCAAGCACACGTCCAGTGGCATCTTTGCCTGCCCGCCCGGCGTCGGCGACGGGCAGTACTGGGGTCAGGCGCTGTTCAGCTGACCCGCTCTTCTCGAATGACCATCACCATCAGACGACGCAAAAATGGAAGCGGGCCGGGATCCAAGGATTCCGGCCCGCTTCGGTTATGTCGGAGGGCTAGCCGGCGACGACCTCGCGGCTCTCGTCCAGGCGTTCGGTTTCATCCAGGATCACGGCATCCATCGAACGAAGCGTCGGGCTGTACTCCCGGCCGTGGTGGGCGCAGAAGATCAATTCACCGCCGGTGGCCATCGTCACCCGTACGTAGGCTTGGGCGCCACAGCGGTCACAGCGGTCGAGGAGGGTCAAGGGCTCGGCGGTTGCGGTCAGAGCGGTGGTCACGGTTACCTCGTTTTCTGCGGTGGTGCTCGCGTTCGGTGAGACTACTGACGGACACGTGCCCTGATAGATGGTGACAACTACCAGAGGCTCATCGTGTCCGTCCGATACATACAACCAGCTCAGGCGCGCCGAAGTTCCGTCCGGGCCAATATTGAGACCTATTTCGCGTTCGGCGAACATGGAAATGTCCCCGAAACACAAAGGGTCATTGCCTGCTCACGGCCCGCTATGCCCGAGTTCGCAACCAGGGCCGCCGACCAGCATGATCATCGATCACAGCATGCCCATCAGGTAGGTCCGCCGGGCCTCGAGCAGCTCCACCGAAGCCGATGCCGAGGCCGGCCCCGGAACTGCCGTCCGAAGCTGACTGTGGATCGCGGCGTGCGGCGCGCCCTTGCGCGCCGCCAGAACCGAGACCAGCCGATTGACCTCACGCCGAAGCTCGCGGGCCGCACGCCAGCTCGTCGTCCCATCGGCAATGCCCTGCTGCGCCGCAATGTCGGCCGCCAGTTGATCGCGCGCAGGATCGGGCCGATATTCGGCCGAACCGTCGTTCAATGCCGCGCTACGGGCCCGCGACACGCGCTTGCGCAAGGCCGAATCTCGCTGCATCAGCAGGGCCGCGGTCTGCTCCGGTGACAGCAGGCCTGGCAATCCGAGAAAGTCCTCGTCGTCATCGGAGAGGCCTCGACCGGCATCGGCCGTCACCGCCCGCCCACTGTGCAGCACGTGGGCAAACTGGGCCTCGGCCTCCAGGGCTTCCCAGCGGTCAAGCAGGCTGTCCTCAGCATGCTCCACCGCCTCGTCCGTGACGTCGTCCACCAGGTCCAGCGAGTCCTCCGACGACGCGGGCGGCGGCAGCACGTGGTTGCGGTCCTGTTCCAGCTCAGCCGCTAACGCCAGCAGCGGACGGACCGCCGGCAGAAAGACGGTCGCCGACTCGTGCCGCGAGCGCGCCCGAACCACGCGTCCCACTGCTTGGGCGAAGAACAACGGGGTTCGATAGCTGGTCAGCCAGGCCAGGCAGGCCGCACGGGGTACGTCGACCCCTTCGGACACCATTCGCACACAGACCGCGATCCGTGGCCCGCCGAGGGCGAACTGGCCGATCTTCTGGCTGGCTTTCGGGTCGTCAGACAGGATCAGGTACGGACGTTCACCGGTTACCCGCTCGACGATGTCGGCGTAGGCCCGGGCATCGTCCTGGTCCGAGGCGAGCACCAGACCGGCAGCGTCCGGCATGCCGGAGGACCGCAGGTGGACCAGCCTTTCATCCATCGCGGCGATTACGTGTGGAACCCAGTCACCACGAGGATCCAATGCCGTGCGCCATGCGGCCTGCTCGGTCGAGACGGTGCCAGCCTCGGTCAGCGAGGCCGCGATCACCTCGCCCGCACTGTTACGCCAGCGGCTGGTCCCGGTGTACGCGGCGAAAACCACCGGACGAACTACCCGATCGGCCAGCGCCTGCCGGTAGCCGTAGCTGTAATCAGCTGTCGACACCAGGGCTCCGGCCTCCGCGGATCCGGTTTCATCCCGTTCATAGCGAACGAAGGGAATCCGCTCACTGGTCTTGGTCCGAAACGGGGTTCCCGTCAGGCACAGGCGCCTGCTGGCATTGTCGAACGCGAGCCCGACCGCGTCTCCCCACGACAAGCCATCACCGGCGTGGTGGATCTCGTCGAAGATGACCAGGCTGCGTTTGGAGGTGGCGCGGGCGGCGTGCAGGCTGGGCTTGCCGGCCACCTGAGCGTAGGTCGTCACGTAGCCGTGCCTATCGGAGGGCACCGGTCCGACGGCGTTGCTCAGAGTCGGGTCGATCGAGATGCCGAACGCCTCGGCCGCCTCGGCCCATTGGGTACGCAGGTGATCGGTCGGAGCGACCACGATCAGCCGGTCAACGATGCGGCGGTTCAGTAGATCAACGGCCAGGCTGAGGGCGAACGTCGTCTTGCCGGAGCCCGGCGTTGCCGTGACCAGAAAGTCACGACGAGGCTCGGTTTGGTACTTGGCCAGCGCCTCACGTTGCCATGCGCGCAGCCGAGTTCCCTCGAAGCGGCGCTGTGACACTGGCGCCGCCTCCGTTCCACTTTCGCTCTTTGATGCGCTGGCCCGGCCAGCCTCCGCAGCTTAACCGCCAGCCTGATCTTCCAGATGAGGCGCGATGGGTGCCGACCAATGTCGGCGAAGCGACACCAGCCGAACCCCGAAGATGACCATCGCGGGAGCGATCAGCCACGGCGACGGCCAAGGGCCCACTGCGTGCCCGAGGCACACCAGCCCCGCCCCGACGAGAGCCGCCACCGCGTAGATCTCCTTTTGGAGCACAACCGGGATCTGACGGAGCAAGACATCGCGTATGACGCCGCCCCCGATGCCAGTGACGATGCCGATCACCATCGCCGCGATCCAGCCGAGACCGGTGTCCAGGGACCGTTGGGTGGCCGTGACGGTAAACAGGCCCAAGCCTGCGGCGTCCAGCATCAGGACGAGCGGACGGAGCCGAGCTATCTGTGGGTGCCACAGGAAGGTGGCAATGCCCGCCGCACACGGCACCACCAGATACGGCCAGTGCCGAAAAGCGTAAGGCGGGTTCGCGGCCAGCAATGTGTCGCGCAGGACGCCGCCGCCCAGCGCGGTGATGGCGGCCACAACGATGACTCCGAAGATGTCCAAGCGCGCTCGGACCGCGGCCAGACCGCCGGACAGCGCGAATACGAAGACCCCGACGAGATCCAGGCTCAGCAGCGTTCGGGAGGTGGCCACCAGCGCACTCTAAGGCGCCCAAGAGCGCCGAAGATCCGGTCCACACCGATTGCGGTGCTGTCACGTTCGCCTGGTTGGCGTGTCCGAAGGTGCGTCGCACAGCCAGGGTCGGCACACTGTGTCCATCATGATCAGCCAGCGCAACGTTCGCACCGTGGCGGGTCGAACTATTTCCAAGGCCTGGCACGACCGGGTTCTGGGATTGTCGGCCGAAGCTGCCTTCTGGCAACTGCTGTCCATGCCTTCACTGTTTCTGGCCTTGCTCGCGGCGTTGGGGTACTTCTCCAGCTGGGCCGGCGCGGACACGGTGCAACGCGTCCAGGATCACCTGCTGGACGCCTTTTCGCGAGCCTTCTCTCCCGAGGTCGTCGATCAGCTGATCGCTCCCACGGTGCGCGAAGTGCTGCAGGCCGGACGAGCTGATGTGCTCTCGGTGACGTTCGTGCTCGCCTTGTGGGCAGGTTCGTCGGCAACGGCCACCTTCGTCAACACCATCACGATCGCCTACGACATGCGCGATCTACGTGGAGCCGTCCGGTCCCGCCTGCTGGCTCTGGGCATCTACTTGGGCTCTATCGCCATCGGGGTCGTGATCCTTCCGGCGCTGGTGCTGGGTCCGACTTACCTGCCGAAGCTGTTCCCACCTAATGCCCGCGACACGGCCGACCGAATCATCACCGACGCTTATTGGCCGGTGATCGTGCTGTTGTTGTTGCTGGCATTGGTAAGTCTCTATCACCTGGCCCCACCGCGGCGGCTTCCTTGGCTGCGCGGCGTGCCCGGTGCGTTGCTCGCGATGGCCATCTTCCTGTTGGGCTCAGCCGGTCTGCGGGCTTACATCACGTTCATCGTGGCCCACAACCACGCCTACGGAACGCTGGCCGCACCCATTGCGGCGCTGCTGTTCTTCTTCCTGCTGGCCCTCGGGGTGCTGTTGGGGGCGGAGTTCAACGCGGCAATCGAGCAGGCCGCACCCACCACCCGCACCACCCGCTCGGAGCGTCGTTGGCAGTCACTGCATCCGAGCGAGGCCGCGAAGGAATCTGCTGACGAGCCCGGCGGGACCGGCCCTCAGTCCGATCCGCCGCCCTTGGGCATGGATTCGTAGATCTCTTTGCAACGAGGACAGACGGGGGAACCGGGCTTAGGCGCCTGCGTCACCGGGAATACCTCACCGCACAGCGCCTGCACCATGGTGCCCATCACTGCACTCTCGGCGATCTTGGCCTTCTTGACGTAGTGAAACATCCTGTCGCCGGTGTCGGCGTCTGACGTCTTCGGTGCATCGAGAGTCTCAGTGGTCACAGTTGTCAATTGTGCCATCCCAGGGCGATTTGGCGGGATGCCTCGACCCCCATTTCAGATGTCGATGACGTCCCCGCGCGGAGCCGGCGCTTCGGTTGCCAGCGTTGGTTGAGGCGGCAGCGCCGACGCTGCCGGGCGTCCCAGACGCGGGTCGAGGTCTGAGCGCCGTCCGTGAAAACGTGAGAATCGGACGCCGTCCTTGGGCATCCGGTCATTGGCCATTACGACGGCGGTCCAGGGCAACACCATCCCGCCGACGATGAACGCCGCCGCCAACCAGCCTGAGATTTGGAATGTGCAGGCCGCGCCGACGACGCACAGCAGGCGAATGGTCATCATGATCAGGTAGCGCTTGCGGCGCCAGGCGTATTCGTCGTCGGCATTGATCGGTGCCTCAGTGATAAGGACCGGTCGATCGCCGTGATTTCGTAGCGGGCGCACAAGTCCATCGTGCCACCGTGACCGTGGCTCTGGTGGACGCAGGGTTGACCACTACAGCGCCGACGCTACGGCGCGGCACCCGTGAACGGGTCGATGGTGCAGGATGTCGCTCCGTGACGCCTTGCTGGGTTCCGGTGCTCGGGCAATGACGATTGCTCCGATTCTGTCGACCGATCAGGTCGCACAGCTACGCGATGCGCTCAGACAGCATTTCACCTCAGCGTTGGTGGAACAGACCCTCGGACTGGTCGGCAGGGCGGCGCTGGCCCGGTCTGACCTTGCCGGAGCCGAGCGGGTGACTCGCGGCGACAGCCCGACGGCGACGTTGATTCGGCTGTTCATGCTGGGGTTGCCCGTGCAGCGTCGATCCGCGCAATCCGCGTTGCTCGGCTGGCCTGTCGCTGAGGCCATTCAGGTCGGGCTCGTAGAAGCCGGACCCGAGGGCGCCGTGCGGGCTCGGCTGGATCTGCGCCCCTATAGCGAGGCCGACGGCCCGGATTGGTGGGTGATCTCTGACCTCGCAGCCGATGTCGGGGGCGGTCCACTCGAGCCCGAGCACGTACTGGGCGTCGGCAGCGCCGCGCTCACCCTGGCCCAAGCCACCGTGCGAGCACCGGTGAATTCGGCCCTGGACATTGGGACCGGCTGCGGAATTCAGGCACTGCACCTGTCCCGTCACGCCCGCTCGGTCACAGCGACCGACCTCAGCCGGCGGGCGCTGGCTCTGGCCGCCACCACGGCTGCCCTCAACGGTTTGAACTGGGACCTGCGCGCCGGCTCTCAGCTGGATCCGGTGCGCGGCCAAAGCTTCGATTTGGTGGTATCCAATCCGCCGTTCATCGTCGGCCCCGGCTTTGATGTCGCACCGGGCGGCAGCGGTTTTCGCTATCGCGACAGCGGCCTAGCCGGCGACGGAGTGTGCGCTCGCCTCGTCCGTGAGATCCCGGGCGTGCTCAGCGATGGCGGCACCGGCCAACTCCTGGCCAATTGGATCATCGGAGCCGAAGAACCATGGGCGCAACGATTGGAGGGCTGGCTGGCCGGTTCCCGCTGCGATGCCTGGGTTTGGCAGCGGGAGGTGGCTGATCCGGGTGAATACGTCGCCCTGTGGCTTCGGGATGCCGGTGACACTGTGGGTAGTCCGACCTGGTCAAGGCGCTACGACGACTGGTTGGAGTGGTTTCAGGCCGCTGGGGTGCTGGGGATCGGAATGGGACTGGTGTCGCTGCGGCGTACCGGATCGGCCGACCCGATCATCGTGTGCGAGGACGTCCGACAGGCCATCGAACAGCCAAGTGGAGCCGAGGTTTCAGGATGGTTCGACCGAGCTCAGTGGCTGCGTGAGCGACCTCCCGGCCGGCTTGGTGATCAGGCATTGCTGGGCTCTACCCTGCGTACCGCGCAGGATCTCGTCCTCACTCGCCAAGCCCTGATCGGATCGGACGGCTGGACGGATGCCGTGATGATGCTTCGTCAGTCCCATGGGCTGCGGTGGGAGATCGAGATCGACGAGGCGGTGGCCGGTGTACTGGCCGCGTGCACAGGAACCTTGCCGGTCCACACACTGGTCAGTGTGCTGGCCGCAGCTACCGGCGAACCGGAATTAGACCTCGGCGCGGCGCTGCTGCCCGTTCTCCGTGATCTGGTGAGCCGCGGATTCCTGCTCCCCTGAACCCTTGCGGGTCGAACTCCCCTGAACCCTTGCGGGTCGAACTCCCCTGAACCCTTACGGGTCGAACTCCCCTGAACCCTTGCGGGTCGAACCGATCACTTCTCGGGCCCGTATCCACAGGTGCCGGAGCTTCTGACACCATCTTCCCGGCGGTCATACAGCGGGTACACAGGCAATCCGGGAACAACCTTGAGGCCGAATCGTTGTACAGAGTGGGAGAAAAAGGTCCCCACAACGCGGACGGGACACCAACAGTGACGCAACCAGCTACGAAACCTACGAAGGCAAACTCCAAGCGCCGTAACCCGGCGTCTCGCAGCCTGCCCGGACACTCGTCGTCCCGGTCGCTGAGCACTTCAGCGCCGGTCGAGCCGAGTACCCATTCAGCCGACATCAGCAGCACCGAAATTCTCGACACGACTGTGACGGCCACACCAGCCGAGCCCGAAGAAATCACCTCTGAAGCTACCGCCGACCTTGACGAGGTTGTCCAGGCCGCTGATCTTGTCCGGTCCTACCTCAACGAGATCGGCAAGGTCTCGTTGCTCAACGCGGTCGAGGAAGTTGAGCTGTCCAAGCGCATCGAGGCCGGCCTCTACGCAACGCACCTGCTTTCTACGTCCAAGCGCCTGTCGGTTCCGCGTCGCCGCGAACTACAGGCTCTAGCGGCCGACGGGGAATCTGCGAAAGACCTACTGCTGAGAGCCAACCTGCGACTGGTCGTCTCACTGGCCAAGCGCTACACCGGACGCGGAATGCCATTCCTCGATCTGATCCAGGAAGGGAACCTGGGCTTGATCCGTGCGGTGGAGAAGTTCGACTACACCAAGGGATTCAAGTTCTCGACCTACGCGACCTGGTGGATCCGGCAGGCGATCAGCCGAGCTATGGCCGATCAGTCCCGCACGATCCGATTGCCGGTGCACCTCGTCGAGCAGATCAACAAGATGCAGCGGATGCGCCGCGAGCTCGGTCAGTCTTTGGGTCGCGACGCGACCGATGAGGAGATCGCCGCCGAACTGGACATCGACGTTCCCCGGCTGCATGACCTCGTCGATCACGCCCGCGACCTGGTCAGCCTGGACCAAACGGTCGGCGCCGAAGAGGATTCCTCGTTGGGAGACTTCATCGCCGATGCCGATGCGACCAAGCCGACCGAAGCCATCGAGTTCGAGCTGATGCGTCGACAACTGGCCGATGTACTCGATTCATTGGAACCTCGCGAAGCCGCCGTCGTGCGTTTGCGTTACGGATTGGCTGACGGCAATCCGCACACGCTGGACGACATAGCGCGCAAGTTCGGACTCTCGCGCGAGCGAATTCGTCAGATCGAACGCGAGACGATGGCCAAGCTGCGCCACCCGTCCCGCGCTCAGGTGTTGCGCGACTACCTCGACGCCTGACCCGTCCGGCAGCCACGTCGGACACGGTAACCGTGGCTAAAGTTTCGACGGCCCGGTTACCGTGTTCGGCATGCAACCCCTGGCTGCGCTTCGACGTATCGCGTTCCTGCTGGAGCGTGCCAACGAGCCGAGCTACCGCGTAAAGGCGTTCCGGACCGCGGCATCGGTAGTCGTGGCGCAGGGTTCCAACATCGAACGACGTGCCAAGTCGGGCACCCTTCGTGACCTGCCCGGCATCGGCGAGGTCACCGCTCGCGTAATTACCGAATCGATTGACGGTCGGGTGCCGGCTTACCTGCAGAAGCTGCTTGACGAATACGAGGAGCTGGTCGAACAGGATGATGCGGCGATCAAACTCCGCTCCGCTCTCAGGGGCGATTTGCATAGTCATTCCGACTGGAGCGACGGTGGTTCCCCGATCGAGGAAATGGCTATCACCGCCATCGAGCTCGGACACGACTACCTGGCCCTGACCGACCACTCCCCCCGGCTCACGGTGGCGCGCGGGCTTACTGCCCAGCGCTTGACGCAACAGCTGGACGTGCTGGACGACCTTCGGGGGCGGCTGGGGCCTTTCCAGCTGTTGAGCGGTATCGAGGTCGACATCTTGGACGACGGCGCCTTGGACCAGAAACCAGAGCTGCTGCAACGTCTCGATGTCGTGGTCGCTTCGGTCCATTCCAAGCTCGCCATGGACGGCGCAGCTATGACTCGACGGATGATCGCTGCGGTCAACAACCCGTACACAAACATCCTGGGTCATTGCACCGGCCGGTTGCAGGGCGGCAAGAAACGCGGCCAGAGTTCCTTTGATGCCCTTGCGGTTTTCCAGGCCTGCGCCGAGCGTGATGTGGCGGTTGAGATCAACTGCCGGCCGGAGCGGCTCGATCCGCCCCTGGATCTGCTGTCATTGGCCGGTGCCACCGGCTGCCTGTTCAGTATCGATACCGATGGCCACGCTCCAGGGCAGCTCGACTGGCAGCCCTACGGCTGCGTGCGGGCCGTGAAATGCGGGATTCCTCTCGATCGGATCGTCAATACCTGGCCAGCGGCCGATCTTGTTGAATGGAGCCATCGGGGGCGCTGATTCAGCCGGTGGCGACCGGCCGGCTGGGGTCGGTGATCCACTCGCTCCACGATCCGGGATACAGCTGAGCTGACATCCCCGCCTCGTGCAGGGCAAGGACGGCCAGAGACGCTGTCACGCCGGATCCGCAGTACACGCCTATCGGTTGTTTGTCGTCCACGTCGAAGGATTCCCGGAATATCTCGCGCAGCTCCTTGACCGGCTTGAGCCGACCGTCTGGTTCCACGAGTTCGGCCAGCGGCAGGTTAATCGCGTTCGGGATTCGCCCGGCAACGGGGTCCATCGGCTCTGTTTCTCCGCGAAACCGCTCCGGGGCCCGCACGTCCATCAGCCGACCGACCCGGGCCAACGCTTCGGCCCGATCGGCATCGATTGCTGGCCAGGACCCCGGACGGAGGACGTAATCGGTTGAGCTGGCCTGCGCGGTCGCAAAGCCAGCGTCATCGGTAGTGGCCTGGCTGGTGGCCAATCCCGCGGCCAGCCACGCCGGCAGGCCTCCGTCCAGCACCCTCACTTCGCTCAGGCCGGCCCAGCGCAACACCCACCAAGCACGGGCCGCTGCCATACCGACGCCGCCGTCATAGCTCACCACTGTGCTCTGCGCGGTGATCCCCCACTGGCGCACCCGCTGTTCCAGCCGCACGGGGTCAGGAAGCGGGTGCCGACCCCCGCGACCGGGCGGATCGGCGAGATCAGCATCCAGATCACACCACTGAGCCCGGGGAATGTGCGCGCTCAGGTATTCGCTGTACATGGCGGGCTGGCCCAGTTGCCACCGGACGTCCAAGATCACCGGCGGGCGGTCACCGACTACAAGGGCGGCCAATTCCGAGGCGGTGATGAGGCCGGAAGGACATCCGAAGGTCATCTGACGGTTCTAACATAAGATTCGAGGCCGGCCGGCCTGATGCGTTGATCCGGCGGACACAGCCAGGCGTGGGACCAGGCGTCCGCTTGGAGCAACACCAAATGTAGAGAGGCTCGCGTGAACACCCATCACAGCGACTTGATCGACACGACCGAGATGTACCTACGCACCATTTACGAACTCGAGGAAGAGGGCGTCACGCCGTTGCGGGCACGCATTGCCGAGCGCCTTGGTCAGTCCGGTCCGACGGTGAGTCAGACCGTGGCCCGAATGGAACGCGATGGTCTCGTCCACGTCGACAGCGATCGGCAACTCCGTCTGAGCGAGGCCGGACGTCGCCACGCGGTATCCGTGATGCGCAAACATCGACTTGCCGAACGACTGCTGCTCGACGTGATCGGACTGAACTGGGATCAGCTGCACATCGAGGCCTGCCGCTGGGAGCACGTCATGAGTGATGCGGTCGAGCGCCGGATCGTGGCATTGCTCGACAAGCCACTGGTCTGCCCGCACGGCAACCCGATCCCGGGGCTGGATGAGCTCGGGTTGACTTTCGGCCATTCCGAGACGCCGGAAATGTTGCCCAGCCTCAATTCTTTGAACGAACCCGGCACTCAGATGAAGGTGACGATCGCCCGGATCAGTGAGCATCTACAACCTGACGGCGATCTGATGCGCCAACTGTCATCCAGCGGCGTGGTGCCTGGCCAGACGGTGAGCGCCGTACGTTGCAGCGGCGGCTGGGAAATTACCGGGGGTGGCTCGGCCACCACGGTCTCAGACACGACCGCCGAGGGCATCTTCGTATCTCGCGGTTGAGCCGGTCGGGGCCCCAAGATTTGGCGCCGCCAACATTTCCAGCATCACACGGGCTCGCGCAAAGTCGGCGTCGTGTGCGGATCCAGCCCGGAATTGACCGCGGCCAGCAAGAGTTCGGCCGCCGAGTAGGTCGGGTCAGATGCCAGGGCTCGCTCGGCCGCCATGCCGGCGACAGTACCCACTCCAGATCGCCAGCGAGACCAGCCGAACAAGAAGAGCGGTGCCGCGTCATAGGGAGAGGGCAGCTGAGCGAGCAGTTCACGCAGCACGTCGTCCAGGTCGTAGGTTCTGTCATCCACTCCGACCCACAACTCGTCGCGTAGAGCGATGTCGGACAGGGCGACGGCAAAGCGGGCCAGTCGTCGAGCAGACATGGGCCCCGATTTCCGCCCGAGGTTGCGATCTTGCATCTCCGATAGCAGCGCGGCGCGATCGCTGCGTCGCAGTCGGATGATGCGGTGATCCAGACGCGCCTGCACGACCCGGTCCTCCGCGCGGGCCAGGAAGGGCTCCAGCCGGGCCCGACGAGCGGGATCTTCACCGTCCAACGTCCGTTCCAGTGCCTCGCGGCTGTCCAACGCCACCAGGCCAGCCATGGTCGCCTCGGCCGCCGTCACCGAACACGCACCGGCATACGGCGTCCCGGCCGGCGGACAACAGGTCTGCTCCGAACAGCTCAGAGACCACCACCGCGTGCTGTCCACGACGAGCAGCGCGAGCAACCACACTTCGGCCTGGGACAACGAGCTCGACAGCCGGTCGTCCAGTTCGGACAACCATTGGCAGGTCAACGGATCCGGTTCGTGGTCCTCGGTGTAGACCAAGGCAACGGCCAGGTGAATGTCGGCCCGGACCAGTGCGGCAATCAGCTGGTTCAGCAGCCGGATTCGGTCACCATCCCGGGTCGCGGGTTCCAGATCCACACGCATCGCGACCTCCACGGCCGCCGGCCCTAAGCCTGAGTGCAGTGCGTCCGGGTCGTTGCGAAGGCCAACGATGACCAGGCTGTTAGTGGGGTGAAAGCCGATCAGGTAGGGCACGAGATCGACGATCTCCTGGGGCCCCCGAGCGCGTATACGTGCTTCTGCTTCGGTAGTCATGACCCGAGCCTGCTAGCAAATTCGGCCGCAGCGCCGAGGTGAACCAGGTCTGTGGATGACCGCAATCTTTTCCACAGCCGATCCGCTACTCATTCAGGGGATGGGCCCGCCAGGAAGCAGCGGCCGAACTCAACCCAGCGGCAACCTGCAGGTTGCGTTGGGCCAACGACCTTTCTCGTGCGCCGTCCTCACCCTCGAATGCCATCTCTGAGCGCCCAGCGGCGACCACCCGGAAGAACGCCGCCGCCCGCTCGAGAGCGACAGCCAGGTCACCGGCATAGACCCCGGTGAGAACCGCGTCGGCCAGACGTTCGATGGCCTGCGGATCGGCGTCATCGGCCACGCCGGCCACCACCTCGTCGGCCGGCGCATAGACCCGGCCGGCCCGCCAGAGCCGCGTCACCTCTTCGCCGTTGGTCTGACACCAGCGACGTAACAGGTACAGCGCCCACAGCGCCCCGGGCAGGCTCGATGGTTCCTCCTCCCGCCACAACTCAGCCAAGGTATCCAACCCGACCCGATCGGCGAGATCCAACAATGCTCCCGGCTGCGAGGCTCTTCCTTGGGTGATCACCGCCGCTGCCGTTGCGGCCGCGATCTCCGAACGCGCAAACGGATCATGGATCGAGGACGCGGCAGCATCCGACAACGAAGCCATGTCGGCCCGGCGGGCGGGACGATGAGGTCGCTCGGGTTCGCTCACCGCTTCAGGGTAAGCGACGTTCACGACATCGACGGGCTTGCAGCGAGATCGGCTCTCGGTCGCTAAACTGGCGGTCGACGTCGGCCCGATCCAGGCCCCCGGACTCACAACAGCCGCTACGAGCGGCCTTCCGCCGAGAGGCGACCCGGCGGGTCGACGTCACAAGCTTCATGGACGAATCTTCATGGACGAATCTTCATGACGGATCTCCATGGGCGGATCGTCATGCACGGATCTCCATGGGCGGATCGTCATGACGGATCTCCATGGCGATCCTCACGACGAATCTCTGTGGATGAACCTCCCTGGACGAATACGGTGGACTGTGATGAGTTCGGGTGACGGCTGGTCGACCTGCGCGCTCGGTCATCGTCACTGGGGGCGCTACGGTGCGGCCGGCTTGCTCATCATCGAAAGCGGTCGCGCGATCCTGCAGCATCGGGCGCCTTGGACTCACGAAGGTGACACTTGGGGAGTCGTTGGCGGCGCACGCGATGCCGAGGAAAGCGCGCTCGAAGCGGCGTTGCGGGAAGCTGCCGAGGAGGCCGGAATCCTGCCGGTCTCGATTGCGCCGATCGGGATGTTCATCGACGATCATGTCGGCTGGACGTACAGCACGATCGTTGCCCGGCCGGTCGGCCAGATCGCCCCGATGGCGGCCAACTCCGAGAGCGTGTCAGTGCAATGGCACCAGCTGAGCGATATCGCGGCCCTGCGACTGCACACCGGATTAGCCGGCGCTTGGGGCCATCTGCGAAATATTCCGCAGCCGCTGTACTTGGTCGTTCCTGATGAACTGCAATCAAGTCCACGGTTGATCGAACTGGCGCGTCACGGCATTGAGGTCGCCTACCTTCCCAGCGGTATGACCGGTGGCGGCCTCAGCCGCCTGTTTCCACGAGTTGTTCCGGTCGAGCTCGCGAGGCATTCCGGCGGCGGCTCGGCTGCCGCCGTCGCAGCGGTGTCAGTCCAATACTCCGAGCTCGGACAGGTACTTATCGCCATGTCGCCACAGGACCTGGATCTGTTGTCCGGACCGGCTCGCTAGTTTGACACCATGCGCATACTGCTGCCCCCGAGCGAAGCCAAACATCGTGGCGGACGAGGCAAACCGATAACTTCGCGCACACCCCACCCTCTGGATGCTCCACGCGGGCAGATACTGAGCGCACTGACCGAGCTGATCGGTACTGATGCCGGTGCTGCCGCTAGAGCCCTCCTATTACCGGCCTCCAGCGCCGCCCAGGCTCTGGACGACAACGCCCGGGCCGGGTCCGGCCCTACCTGCCCGGCCGTGGAACGTTATGCCGGCGTCGTGTATGAGGGGCTGAGCGTCACGAAGCTCAGCAAGCAGGCCCGCAGGAGCGCCAATCGCAGTGTCATCATTTTTTCGGGCCTGTTCGGCGCGGTCCGTGGCGGCGACGCCATTCCGCTCTACCGCGTGCCAGCCAAAGCCGTTCTACCTGGTCTGGGAGTGGCCGGTACCTATTGGCGACCGCGTCTGCAACAACACCTGCCGGCGCTGCTGGACAGCGGCCTCGTACTGGATCTGCGATCTGGTGACTACGTCGCTATGTGGCAGCCCCGGCCGGGCGAGCGAACCGGCCGGGGCCTCGTACGAGTTCGGGTGCTGTCGAAACGACCGGACGGCAGCCATGGTGTGATCTCCTACCCTTCCAAGCTGGCCAAGGGCCGGCTGGCCGCGGCAGTTCTCGAGGCCGAAGCGGCCGGCCAGGCGCCGCACAGTGCGAGCGAGGTCGCCGACCTGTGGCTGGCGATTGGCGGCCGAGATGCGGTCATGCCAGCAAAATCCGGTGGCATCGGCCTAGATCTGCTTGAGTGATCCGATCCGTCCGGGTTCTATCACGTGAGCGGCCGCGAGCGCCAACACCCCAGTGACGGTAGGTGATATCGGCTCGGTCACTATCGAGGCATGCGATTGGACCATCTCTCTTATGCCGCTGGGCCCGAAGGCCTGGCCTCGTGCGTACAGCGACTCGGATCCCAGCTCGGAGCGGGCTTCAGCGATGGCGGCTTGCACCCTCGCTTCGGCACTCGCAACTTCGTACTCGCGTTGTCCGGCGGGGTTTACCTCGAAATCGTCGAGGCCTTACAGCATCCAGCCGTCGACACGGCGCCCTTCGGACGGGCGGTCCGCGACCGTTCGGCCAGTGGCGGCGGCTGGTTCAGCTGGGTAGTCGCGGTTGAGGATCTCGCTCCGATCGAACAACGACTGGGACGTAAGGCGGCCCCGGGCCATCGCATCCGTCCGGACGGCTTTGACCTGCGCTGGTCACAGATCGGTATCAACGACACCATGCAGGACCCACAGCTGCCGTGGTTCATTCAGTGGGTTTCGGAGGCATCAGAACATCCGGCCGCGTCTGGCGGCAAGGCCCGGCTGGAGCGCTTGCAGATTGCCGGCGACCTCGACACCGTGGTTTCCGCGCTCGGAAGCTCGGTCGCCGAACCGCTGGAAGACATCTCGGTAACCTGGATTCCCTTGTCAGACAATGACGGAACCTCAGGAATCATCAGTGCGCAGTTCGCCACCACACGAGGCATCGTCACCATCGACTGAATGACCGCCGGGGGCCTTCTCGTTGGTCGCCCGGGTCGCTCAACTGGCCGGCACGGTCTCGGCGCAATCCACCTCAGTGATCGGCTCAGGCTTGGCCTTGGCCTTGCGGGCGCCGAGAATCGATCCAGCCAAGATCAGCGGAAACCCGACAAGCATTCCCGGCGTCAGCTTCTCATCGAGAATCAGCACGCCCAAGGCAATCGCAACCGCCGGGTTGACGTAGGTGATGATCGTCGAGCGGGTCGGCCCGATAGTGGCGATCAGTTGGAAGAACAAGACGAAAGCCAGCGCGGTGCACACCACTCCGAGCACGATCACGCTGCCGAGCACCGAGGCTGTGACGTGGTGCGGAGGCTGCAGGAAGGCGAACGGCGAATAGGCCACGGCACTGATGGCCAGGGCACACGCGATCACTCCCAGGCCAGGCAGGTCAGACAGCGAGCGGGCCAGGATGATGGGCCCGATCGCATAACACACAGCGACTCCGGCCATCTCCAACAGCGAGGACGTGTGAAGCCCAGAGAAATCAAGTCCGACCAGGCAGGCGACGCCGACAATGCCTAGCAACAGTCCGACCACCTGCAACCGGTTCAGGCGCTCGGCCGCGTGCGTGAACAAGGCCGCCACTGCCCCAACCAGCGGCACCGCCGCGACGAGCAACCCCGCTAGCGAGGAGTTCAAATGCCGCTCGGCGTCGGACAGCATCAACCAGGGCAGCATGATCTCGACGACCGCGAAGACCACCAGCCACCGCCACCGCACCAGCACCGGCTTGATCTGAGATCGCAGTAATCCGATCGGAAGCAGTATCGCGGCACCCAGCCCGGTTCGAACGAATACCAGCGTGCCAGGAGTCAGGTGATCGTCCTCGACCACAACCCGAATGAACAGGTAAGGCAATCCCCAAATGAGGCACATTGCCGAGAAAAGGGTCCATCCACGCCGTGACACTCGGGTCCGTCCGATCTTGAGAGGGCCGTTGCCCTCACCGTACGGATTGGCAGCCCGCGCAGCTACCGAGTTTGACGTCAAGTAACGTCGAGTATCTGCCGAAGAGTGTCATTCGCCCGCTGCTGCGCTGGAGGACCCATGGGGAAGCCAATCGTGATTGTCGGAGCGGGATTAGCCGGCGCCAAGTCAGCCGAACACCTGCGCACACTGGGCTACACCGACGACCTGGTGTTGATCGGCAATGAGGCTGAGCGACCTTATGAGCGGCCACCGCTGTCCAAGGACTATCTGAACGGTAAAGCCGAACGCGAGTCGGTGTTCGTCCATCCGGAAGGCTGGTATGGCGAGCATGAGGTCGACCTTCGTCTGGGTCACGCCGTCACCGAGCTCGACCGCGCCTCGCAGCGCGTCACATTGGCGGACGGGGCAAGCGTGGACTACCACCGGTTGCTCCTGGCCACCGGTTCCCGCCCACGCACGCTTGATTCCGTTCCCGGCGGTGACAGCGACAGCCTGTTGTACCTGCGCGCGCTGGGCGATTCGGAGACGATCCGGGCGAGAATCGCGGCCAGCAGCCGATTGATCGTTATCGGAGCAGGCTGGATCGGGCTCGAGGTCACGGCGGCCGCGCGAGCCGCCGGAGTCGAGGTCACGATCATAGAGTCGGCGCCGCTGCCACTGCTGCGCGTCCTCGGGCCGGAGATCGCCGAATCCTTCGCTGCGCTACACCGGAGCAATGGCGTCGATCTGCGACTGGGCGTAACTCTGGCCGAGATCTTCGGCGACGGCGCTCGCCCCTGCGGGGTCCGGCTGGCGGACGGCACGACCTTGCCGGCCGATGCGGTGCTGGTCGGAGTCGGAGCCACACCTAACTCAGAGCTGGCCGCTGCAGCCGGACTGCCCGCGACTGATGGCATCGAGGTGGACGCCTCGTTGCGCTCCGCCGATCCGGCCATTTTCGCCGCGGGGGACGTCGCTGCCGCCCAACACCCCTTATACGGAAGGCGAATCCGCGTCGAGCATTGGGCCAACGCGTTGAATCAGCCCGCCGTCGCCGCCGCTGCCATGCTCGGTCAGGACGTGGTTTATGACCGGTTGCCATATTTCTACACCGATCAGTACGACTTGGGGATGGAGTACCTGGGTTACGTCGAGCCCGGTGGATACGACGCGGTGACAGTTCGGGGTGATCTCGACCGTCGGGAGTACATCGCGTTCTGGACAAAGGCCAATCGAGTGCAGGCCGCGATGAACGTCAACGTGTGGGATGTGTCGGAGGACCTCAAGCGCATCATCACCAGTGGGCAGTCGATCGATTCGAACCGGTTGGGAGACGAGTCCGTCCCATTGTCGGATTTGGTGGACTAGTGCGGTGTTCATCAGCGCGCCAGTTGTCCGCTGACGAGCAAGGGCGGATGCTTCGAGCATGGACGTAACGGCCGCAACCATCGCCCAAACCACCGCGCTCAACACACACGGTAAGACCGTGCCCATAGGTTCCTATGGGTTTCTGTCCGACGGGGAGGCGACAGCGCTGGTCTCGCCGGGCGGATCCATCGACTGGATGTGCCTGCCGCGGATGGATTCACCCAGCGTCTTCGCGGCCGTGCTTGGTCGTCATGCCGGGGCCTTCCGGATTGCGCCGTCTGATATCACGGTTCCAGCGGCACGCCGCTACCTACCGGGAACGATGATTCTCGAGACCAGCTGGGGTACGGCCACGGGCTGGATCATCGTGCGTGATGTGCTGCTGCTTGGCCCCTGGCGGCACGAGAACGAACTCTCCCACACTCATCGCCGCACTCCGACTGATTACGATGCCGAGCACATCCTGCTGCGCACGATTCGCTGCGTATCGGGTGAAGTTCAGACGGTGATGGAGTGCGAACCGGTATTGGAGTACGGGCAAAATCCTGTTCGCTGGTCCTACACCGAGCACCTGTATCACCAGGCCGTAGCAAAAGCCGAGGGCTCGGACGTGCATTTGACGCTGACCACGGACATGCGAATCGGTTTCGAAGGCGGCCAAGCCGCCGCGCGAACCCTGCTCAAGGAGGGGGATGTTCGCTATGTCGCCTTGTCTTGGGGCAGCCAGCAACCGCCCTACGACTTCGGTGACGCGTATCGGCGCCTGGTCTGGACAGCCCATCATTGGCAGCACTGGTTGGCCCGTGGTCACTTTCCCGACCATCCCTGGCGAAGCTACCTGCAACGAAGCGCGCTCACGCTCAAAGGTTTGACCTACGCCCCGACCGGAGCAATCGTCGCGGCCTCAACCACGTCACTACCCGAGACCCCCGGCGGCGAACGCAACTACGACTACCGCTACACCTGGATCCGCGACGCCACTTTTGCCCTGTGGGGTATGTACTCCTTGGGCTTTGACTGGGAGGCGGTCGACTTCTTCTCCTTCATCGCTGATCTGGCCGAACGCGATGACGATCTGCAGATCATGTACGGCGTCGGCGGCGAACGTGATCTGACCGAATACACCCTTGATCACCTGCCGGGCTATGCCAATTCGCGGCCGGTCCGAATCGGCAACGCCGCCTCCACCCAGCGTCAGCACGACGTCTGGGGCGCGTTACTGGATTCGGTGTACCTGCATTCCAAGACCGCCGATCACCTGGACGGCCGCATTTGGCCGATTCTTGCCAAGCAGGTCAACGCCGCGCTGAAGAACTGGCGTGAGCCTGACGCCGGGATCTGGGAGGTCCGAGGTGAGCCCAAACATTTCACTTCGTCCAAGATCATGTGCTGGGTCGCCGTCGACCGCGGTGCGAAACTGGCGTCGATGATCGGTCAGGCAGCCGAGGCATCGCAATGGGAACTCGCCGCCGCGGAGATCAAGGCCGATGTCCTGGCCAACGGTCTGGATTCGCGCGGCGTCTTCACTCAGTACTACGGCAGCCAAGCCTTGGATGCCTCGCTGCTACTGGCGCCATTGCTCGGATTTCTGCCTTCTGATGACGAGCGAATCCGCGCCACGGTGCTGGCCATCGCCGACGAACTCACCGTCCACGGCCTGGTGTTGCGTTATCGGGTCGAGGAGACCGACGACGGATTCAGCGGCCAGGAGGGCTCGTTCACCATCTGCTCGTTCTGGCTGGTCTCGGCCTTATGCGAGATCGGTGAATATCACCGAGCCAAAGAGCTGTGCGCCAAGCTGTTGTCTTTCGCCGGACCTCTGGAGCTTTACGCTGAGGAACTCGATCCCTCGACTGGCGAGCAGCTGGGCAACTTTCCGCAGGCTTTCACCCACCTTGCCTTGATCAACGCAGTGATGCACGTAATTGCCCTGGAAGTGGCCGAGGGCGAGGGCGATGTTCTCGGTGACGAGCGGTAGCCATCGGTGCAGAACCTTCAGCTGAACTGGGAGCAAGGCGCTGCCCTTGGACTTGCACTGATCGGCATTCGTGCTGCCACCAAAGGGATCGAATGGACCCCACTGGCTCGGATTCGTCCTTACCTTCTGGAATCGGCAATCATCGCCGGTCTATACGCGCTGTGGCAGCTGGCGGCATCGCAATCCGTTCTCGGCACGGCGGGCGCCTTCGACCGCGCGCGGTGGATCGAACGCAGCCAACGGGACTGGGGCTTACCCAGCGAACGATCGCTGCAGAAGTTTGTCCTCGGCCATCCGCTAGTGGCACAAGCCTGCAACTGGTTCTATGCCTCCGCCCATTTCACCGCGTTGGGAGCCTTGCTGGTCTGGCTGTTCGTGCGTCATCGCGATCGCTATCCTCGCGTTCGGACAGTGCTCGTCCTGCTTACCGCATCGTGCCTGTTGATCCAGTTGATCCCGGTGGCACCACCGCGATTGCTCCCCTCATTGGGGTTTATCGATGTTGCCGAGCAGTACGGACAATCCGTATACGGCATCGGCGGAATCACCGTTGATCAGCTCGGGGCGATGCCGTCGGTGCACGTCGGCTGGGCCCTATTGATCGGGTGGGCCGTCATAACCGCCAGCCCAAGTCGTTGGCGCTGGGTCGTTCTAGCTCACCCCCTGATCACCATTTTCGTGGTCGCCGCTACCGGCAATCACTTCTGGCTCGATGGGATCGTCGCCGGCGCGTTGCTGGCGATTTCGGTTGGCGTGGTGGAACTGACGATGCGGCTCTATCACCGTTACGCCCGCAGTGAAGTGGTCATTCATCATGACGAAGGCATCGGGGACCTCGTCCAGGCCGATAGTCCGGCCTACTAGACGCCCTGGTTCGATGCCCACGGCGGCGATCCAGTCCAGCATCTGTGGATAGCCCCTCCTACGGGACAAGGGCGGCCACGGCCCGCACCGCAGACCTGATGCTGCTCGTCCTGGCAGGGAGCGGAGACGACTCCGGCTAGGTCACTCTTACCCCAAATCGCTCGATGTCAGTATCGGCAGCACCAGGCTCCGAACGCGGGCCGATGCTCGGAGACGATTCACCGTTCGTTCAACTGGATGTCGGCGGTTTCGTCACTTTGCCCCGAAAGGGTGATGCGAACCCGAAAGCAGACTCCCAGGAGAGCCATTCATGTCTGATCATGGTCACGACTCAGCCCACGAGCACTGGCACGACCACACTCAGCCCCACTCGCACCCGCACTCGGACGAGCACATCGAGTCCTCGCCCGTCCACATCGAGGCGATCGACCTGAGCGTGCCGGATTCCGAGCTCAGCCCCAGGGGCTTGAACCGACGTCGCTTCCTGCGCAACACCGGTCTGCTCGGCGCCGGAGCGGCCGCCGCATCGGTCTTCGCCACCGCCGGACCGGCTGCGGCCGACGAGCCCGGAACATCCAACCGAGATCGCGAGAACTGCGCCGGCTACATGTGGCTATCCGGCGACCATCACATCCACACCCAGTACAGCAGCGACGCGCAATACATGGTCTCGGATCAAGTACGCCACGCATCGCAGAACAACTTGGACTGGATGGTCATCACCGACCATGGCAGCGTCGCCCATGCCAAGTTGGGCGTCGACAAGGTCAACCCCGACATCAAGGCCGCGCGGAAGTCTTTCCCGGACACCTTGGTCTTTCAGGGCCTGGAGTGGAACATTCCGGCCGCCGAGCATGGAACGGTCTTCGTGGCCCCGGGCCCGAACGAGGTCTCAGTCCTCAAGCAGTTCGAGAACAGCTATGACGGAACCGTCAACAAGACTGGAGCAAGCACGCCGGCCAATGAGGCGATCGCCTTGTCGGGACTGGCATATCTCATTCAGGCGGTTCGCCAGCGTAAGATCTCTGACGCTCTGATGTTGGCTAATCACCCTTCCCGTAAAGGCATCGACTCCCCCCACGAGATTCGCAACTGGCGCGATCAGGGCGGTGGTATCGCGATCGGATTCGAAGGCGCGCCGGGTCATCAAGCGGCTGGCATCAAAGCCCCCGGTCCGGCCGGTGGACGCGGCGCTTACGATTTCTCCCCCAGCCCGGACTCGTTCGCGGGATACCCGATGGAGAGTTACCGCACCTACGGCGGCTTCGATTTCATGACCTCGACCGTCGGAGGCCTGTGGGACAGCCTGCTCGCTGAGGGCAAACCTTGGTGGATCACCGCCAACTCCGACTCGCACATGGTCTACGCGGACTGGTCCAAGAACCCGGTCGGCAATGTTGCCGACGCGCCCTGGGATGCGGCCGGGGACACCTTCAACAACTTCGGACGCTACGGAAACCCGGTCTACGCCGGCGGCATCCAGACGGGTAACTCGGACTTCTGGCCGGGGTACTACAGCCGCACTCACGTGGGCACGACGAAGTTCGACTACGCCAGCGTGATGGCCGGGCTTCGGGCCGGGCGCGTCTGGGTCTCACACGGCGACCTGATCTCCGCGCTGGATATGCGGATCTCGGTCAAGGGACGCAGCAACCCCGGCACCACGCTCGGTGGTCAGGTGCAGGTCCGCGAGGGCGATACGGTCGAACTGTCGATCACGATCAAGCTCGCCGACACCGCGAACTTCGCGCAGTTCACACCGAAGCTGAACAAGGTCGACCTGATCGTCGGTGACGTTCTCGGCCCGGTTTCGGACCGCGACGCGTTCACGACGCCGAACACCAAGGTAGTCAAGTCCTGGGACACCAGCACCGCAACCGGATCGGTGCGACTCACCTACGACTTCAAGAAGGTCGACCGGCCGTTCTACGTGCGGCTGCGCGGCAGTGACGGTAACCGCACGGCACCGGGATACCTCGGGGCGAGCGTCGATCCGAGCGGGCCGGCTATCGACGTCGTCGGTGACGCGGATCCGTGGGCGGACCTGTGGTTCTACTCGAACCCAATCTTCGTCCTGACCCCCACCCGGCAGGGCCGATGAGCCGACCGCATTCAGTTCTGGCTTTCGACACGCAGCTGACCACGCTGGCCGAGACCGAGCACTCGCTGCTCGGTCTCGGCTCGGCCGTCTCGCTGCCGGAGGACGTCACCGTGTGCACGCACATGGTTCGAGATTCCGGGGTTCCTCATTATGGCTACTCGATTGCCTTCTCGAGCGCGCCGACACCCCGGCTGCTGCAGGAGCTATGCAACCACTTTGTCCCATGGCCGTATGACTATTCTGATCATCCGCACGCCGAGTCACTCAGCTTGGCTCTGACTATTGTGGCCGCCCAGGCCTGGTCCGGTGACGGCGGCCGTGCCGTCCACTTTCCCGGGTGGACCCGGTTTCGAGGCGAGCTATCGATCGGCGAGGTCTTGTCCGACACGATGATCGATCGGGTTGATGCGCTCGGCGGCACCAGCCCTCAGACATCAGACGTTCTGCACACCCGCGATTTCGTACGTCCCTTGTTTCGTAACGGAGAACTCGTTCTGCCGGTAATGCCAGCCGGGCCTGGAGGTTTCGCCCCGTTCGAAGTTCCTAACCCGACGCCTTGTTGCGCGGTGCACGTGCGGCCCGGCGACCTGCGCGTCGGGCGAAATCCGACTACTGCCAATCACTGCTAGTAGGAGGATGTTACTCAGAAACGTGCCGGTTTGCGGGAGAAACGGCCCACGGTCACTCGCAGTCCGGTCATCCGCAAGAGCGATCCCAACCGACACCGCAATGATGCTGGTGTCGCGACGGTCGCGCTCGGAGAAGCTCAGCGAACGACCGGACCAGCGATCCGACCACAGATCGACGTGGCTGCAATGGTGATCCGCGAAGCGGACGGCACAGCGACGATTCGAACACCGACACCGTGGTGTTCTCTCGTTCGGACATTAACCGCAGCGGCGCCCGTCAGGACGGTGGAGGCGGACGACACCACCGTCATTAACCCTTCAATGGTCATGGCACTCGAATAGCAGTTAAACGGAAAAGATTGTGGCTCCGGTCCCATCATGGGATCCGGAGCCACAATCTTGTGTTCTACGTTGCCTATTCCTACATCAGAACGAGATGAATCAACTGCAGCCGCTGGTGGAACCGCAGCCTTCGCAGACGAAGCACGAACCGGCCCGCTGCATTTTGGTGCCGCAACTCATGCACAGCGGCGCATCGGCCGACGCACCAGTGAGAGACTCCAACAATTCGGCGTTGGTACGGGCAATACGCACCTCGGCCTTGCCGTCTGACGCGGAGTCGGCCTTCGACTCGCTCCGCGTTTCCACCGGCGCCGACTGCGCCAGTGACTGCAGATCCTCTTCGGTGATCTCATCGGTCGAGGCATAGCTGCCCGTGTCGAGCTGACGAGAGCGCTCCTCAGCGGTGTAGATGCCCAATGCGGACCGAGTCTCCAGCGGCAGGTAATCCAGCGCCAGCCGGCGGAAGATGTAGTCCACTACCGACTGCGCCATCCGGATGTCGGGATCATCGGTCAGACCGGCGGGCTCGAAGCGCATGTTGGTGAACTTCGAAACGTAGGTCTCCAACGGCACACCGTGCTGCAAAGCGATCGAAATGGCGATCGAGAACGCGTCCATGACGCCGGCCAGAGTCGAACCCTGCTTGCCCAGCTTGAGGAACACCTCGCCCAGGCCGTCGTCCGGGTAAGAACCCGCAGTCAGGTAGCCCTCCGCTCCGCCGACCGCGAAGGACACAGTCCGGGACGGACGGGACTTCGGCAGCCGCTTGCGGATCGGACGGTATTCCACGACCTTGTCGCTGGCCGGGTCGACCTGCTCGTCCTTGCGTGCCTGCTTGCCGGCTGACAGCGGCTGCCCGACCTTGCAGTTATCGCGGTACACGGCCAACGCCTTGAGGCCGAGCTTCCAGCCCTGCAGGTAGACATCGGCGATCTCTGCCACGCTCGCCGACTCGGGCAGGTTGACGGTCTTGGAGATGGCACCGGACAGGAACGGCTGGGTCGCCGCCATCATCCGCACATGACCCATCGGCTTGATCGCGCGCTTGCCCATCGCGCAGTCGAAGACCTCATAGTGCTCAGGCTTGAGACCAGGTGCATCCTGGACGTGGCCGTGCTCGCCGATGTACTCGACGATCGCCTCGACCTGCTCGTCCTGGTAACCGAGAACGCGCAGTGCCCGCGGCACCGTCTGGTTGACGATCTGCATGGAGCCGCCGCCGACGAGCTTCTTGAACTTGACCAAGGCCAGATCCGGCTCGATTCCGGTGGTATCGCAATCCATCATCAAGCCGATGGTTCCGGTCGGCGCGAGCAATGAAGCTTGGGCGTTGCGCCAACCGTTCACCGCACCGATCTTGTTGCCCAACGCCCATTGCTCGGTCGCGTGAACCAGAACGGCCTTGTCGACGTCATGCAGGGTCCGAACCGCGTCGTTGGCTGCCGCGTGCTTACGCATCACCCGAGCGTGCGCCTCCGCGTTTCGCGCGAAGCCTGCGTAAGGCCCGACGACGCCGGCCAGTTCGGCTGAGCGGCGGTAAGCGGTCCCGGTCATCAGCGAGGTGATGGCCGCTGACAGTGTCCGTCCGCCCTCGGAGTCATAGGCACGCCCCGACGCCATCAACAGTGCGCCCAGGTTGGCGTAACCGATGCCTAGCTGGCGGTAGTCCCGCGTGTTGCGTGTGATCGCCTCAGTCGGGAAGTCGGCGAAGCTGATGGAGATGTCCATCGCGGTGATGATGATCTCGACCGCCTTGACGAACTTCTCCGAGTTGAAGGTGTTATCCGGGTTGAGGAACTTCATGAGGTTCAGCGACGCCAGGTTGCACGACGTGTTGTCCAGGCTCATGTATTCCGAGCACGGGTTCGAGGCCGTGATACGGCCCGATTCCGGGTTGGTGTGCCAGTCGTTGATGGTGCCGTCGTACTGGATACCGGGGTCGGCGCACTCCCATGCGGCCTTGGCGATCTTGTCGAACAGTTCCTGGGCCGGGATGGTCTCGATGACCTCACCGGTCGAGCGGGCGCGCAGCCCGAACTCGGTGCCTTCCTCGACGGCCCTCATGAACTCATCTGTCACCCGGACCGAGTTGTTGGCGTTCTGGTACTGCACCGAGGCGATGTCGGCTCCGCCCAGATCCATGTCGAACCCGGCGTCGCGCAGTACCCGGATCTTGTCTTCCTCGCGAGCCTTGGTCTCGACGAATTCCACGATGTCAGGGTGATCGACGTCGAGCACGACCATCTTCGCGGCCCGCCGCGTGGCGCCACCGGACTTGATCGTTCCGGCGGAGGCATCGGCGCCGCGCATGAAGCTGACCGGACCGGAGGCAGTGCCGCCAGAAGACAGCAGCTCCTTGCTGGAGCGAATTCGGGACAGGTTCAACCCAGCGCCGGAACCACCCTTGAAGATAAGGCCCTCTTCGCGATACCAGTTCAGGATGGAGTCCATGGTGTCTTCGACGGCCAGAATGAAGCATGCCGAGACCTGCTGTGGGGAGGTAGTACCGACGTTGAACCACACCGGCGAGTTGAAACTGAAGACCTGATGCAACAGCATCCAGGTCAGCTCGTGCTCGAAGACGTCAGCGTCCGCGGCCGAGGCGAAGTAGCCATACTGTTCACCACCGGTTCGGTACTTGGTGACGACGCGATCGATGAGCTGCTTGAGCGACCACTCGCGCTGCGTCGTTCCGACTGCCCCGCGGAAGTATTTGGTGGTCACGATGTTGGCTGCGTTGATCGACCAGAAATCCGGGAACTCCACGCCGCGCTGTTCGAAATTGATCGAGCCGTCGCGCCAGTTGGTCATGACGACATCACGACGTTCCCAACTCACATCTTCGTAAGGGTGGACGCCTTCGGTTGTGTAGATCCGTTCGATAACGAGTCCATTGGCCGGATACAGCGCCGCGCTCGCTTTACCCGCCGCGGCCGGCTTCCCCATGCCCTTCTTGGCACTCGCCGGCTCCGCGTCGGACCCGTTCGTGGACCCGCCTTCGACAACCTCGGTCATAGTCCGGATTTCCCTTCTGATGGCAATATTCGTGGTGTTGCTACGTCTGATACGCCGCCGGAGGCGGTTTCTGAGGGTGAGGGCTCGACCGGGCGGTCGCGCTCGTAGCGCAATTCGGTGATCGCCTTCTCGAAATCGTCAATAGAGCTGAACGATTGATAGACGCTGGCAAATCTGAGGTAGGCGACCTCATCGAGGGCCCGCAGCGGCCCGAGGATCGCCAGCCCAACTTCGGGTGCGGGGACCTCGGCCGCGCCCGTCGCCCGAATCGATTCCTCGACCAGCTGGGCTAACTGAGCCAACGCATCCTCATCGACCGGGCGACCCTGGCAGGCCCGACGAACGCCGTTGACGACTTTGGTACGGCTGAACGGCTCGGTGACACCGCTTCGTTTGATGACAGCAAGGGTGGCCTCCTCCACCGTAGTGAAGCGTTTGCCGCATTCAGGACAACTACGACGCCGCCGGATGACTTGGCCCTCATCCTGCTCGCGCGAATCAACCACTCGGGAGTCTGGGTAACGGCAGTAAGGACACCGCATGACCCACCCCTTTCAACAGCTGTCTGTTCACAACCTGGGGATGGCTGGTGGACAGTCACCCTCTAATTGTAGATAGCCTGTGGACGAAAAACCCCAGCATGTGGACGACTTACAAGCGTGTAACTACTACATGTAGGGGTGAACGTTAAAGCCTCTAGGAAACTTCCGCAAGCGGGACACACCGAGAACATCGCTAAGTCCGACGGATTAACTACAGAGCGTGCTTGACCTCGACCTCTACCCGACCTTGAGAGTTTGGCCAGGAGTAAGGGCGACGCTCTGCAAGTGGTTGAGTGAGCGCAGATTGTCAACCACGGCCCGAGGATCGCGCCCAGGCGCGACGCGGGCGGCGATAGACCACAAGCTATCCCCCGACTCCACCGTTACGACCGAGCCTGAATGGGCGACGATTGATTCGATCGAGCCGCCTTGCGGGGCTGCGGGCGACACGCCCGAGGGGTGGGACAAATAAGCAACCAGGATGACCATCGTCCCGACCAGGCAGGTCAGTGCGGAAAGCACAATGAGTCCGCGACGAGTCAGCCTCAGCGGCACCGTTCTGCCCGCAGGATCGGCAATCTCCTCCCAAGCGACGGCCGAGCGAGACCGGGAAATCGAAGTCGCCGAACTGAGGACCGCGTCGCTCACGGCAGCGGAAGGCTGTGGCGGGCGAGCGGCACGCAATGCGGCCGGCCGGTCCAGCACCAGGGACAACGCCGGCCGCGTCGGGCTACACCCAAATGAATCCAGCTGGGCTCGCGTGCGGGCCCGCACAGGGATATACACCTCGGGCGGAAACTCGGTGGCTACTGACATCTCGTCCTCCTGTTGACTGGTGTGCGCCGACCTCCGCTCGAACATGCATTCGATCGAACGTCTATCCGAATTTGTACTACAGGGGTCCGACAGAATCCAGGGTAATCGAACATCTGGCCGAATTTTGGTGCCATAACCGTTACCAGCGCGGCCGCGACGATGGCCCTACTCGGCGCTACTCGGCCCTACTCGGCCCAAATCATGGGACTTGGACACGCCCATTCGAACGGATGTTTGAATGATTGGTCGAATGGCGTTACGGTTCGGTCAACGAATCGAGAGCCGGTGCGATCAACAAGCGGCAGAGAACAGTCCAAGCACAGTCCAAGAACAGCGGACGATCGAACAAAGGAGTCGACGGTGCCGAGCACACCCGGCAAGCCCAGTTCACACCCACGCGTACAGCGTGGGCCGGGACGACCCAAGAACAGTGTGGTTGCCGAGCTCCCAGATCACGGGTCCGGCGACGGCCTCACGGCCCGCCAGAGAATCATTCTTGAGGTGATCCGGGAAGCGGTCGAGACTCGCGGATACCCACCAAGCATGCGCGAGATCGGCGACGCTGCCGGACTGCAGTCAACCTCCAGTGTGAGCCACCAGCTCACGGTGCTCGAGCAGAAGGGATTCATCCGCCGCGACCCCAATCGACCCCGGGCGCTTGATGTCCGTGCTCCGGACTCCGAAGCGTCGCCGCGTCGTCCGCAGCTGGTTGAGGATGATGCGCTCTATGCCGGCAGTCCAACACCGGTGATGGTTCCGGTCGTGGGCCGAATTGCGGCCGGCGGGCCAATCTTGGCCGAACAGCTGATCGAAGATGTCTTTCCGTTACCCAAGGCCCTCGTCGGTGAGGGTTCGCTGTACCTGTTGAAAGTGCAAGGCGATTCGATGGTCGATGCAGCGATTGCCGATGGTGACTGGGTGGTGGTCCGACAGGCGCCGGACGCCGAAAACGGTGAGATCGTGGCTGCGATGATTGACGGTGAGGCGACGGTTAAGACTTTCAGAAGACGTGACGGGCACGCTTGGCTGCTTCCCCAGAACCCGGCGTATTCCCCGATCCCGGCCGACGACGCCACCATCCTCGGCAAGATCGTCGCCGTCCTGCGCAAGATCTAGCCGGGGCCTGAGGCAGATCGGATTGTGGGCAGGGCGCCGAATTTGAGCAGGGCGCCGAATACTAGTTGGCGTTCGACTGGTCCGACGGAGTCGTAGGGGTCACTGGCGGCGCCTCAACGGTGGGCTCCGACGGTGCAGCCGACGGCAGCACAGCGGGCGGTGTTGGAGCAGTGGTTGGGGTCTGAGCAGGCGCGGTGTCGCTCGGCTTCGCAGTATCGGCCGCCTGGCGCGCGTCGTCGTCGGAATTCATGCCCTTCATCTCCGCCTTGAAGATCCGGAGGGACTTGCCGACTGAACGGGTGACCTCAGGCAGGCGCTTGTACCCGAACAGCACTAGTGCCGCGATTGCGATGATGGCCCACGTGCTGGGCCGCTCCAGGCTGGTCCCGAACATGCTGTCGTCTCCCACTGCTGTATGCGTTACTCGGCTATTGCTGATTATGCGTTTACGGCCTGTATCGAGGTGAACGGTATTTGTATCGTGCGCTAACCGTGGGAATACAAACCGACTCGCCCCATGTTGCGCACATGTCCACTCTGCACCAGGAATCCCGTACGTACTAGCCTACGCTGCGGCCACTCGCCGCCTATACAGATGTTCGTAAACGACCCTCGCCCAGATTGCCGAAGCGATCAGCTAGCGTCGAAATGGTCCAGCGCGGCGGCCAGATCCGATCGAACCAGAGCGCTGATCAATGTTCCCTCGCCAGTGTGATCCTCAGACAACACTTCGCCATCACTGTGAATGCGTGAAATCAAATCGCCACGCGTATAAGGGATCAGCGCCCGAACCGCTTGGTCGGGGCGTGGTAGGCCCTCATCGATTCGGTGCCGCAGCGCGTCCATCCCGGCACCCGTCGACGCCGATACGAACAGCGCGTCCGGAACCAGGCTTCGCAGCCTCAACTGTGTTTCGCTATCGATGGCATCGGCCTTGTTGAACACGATCTGCTCGGGAACCTTGAGCGCGTCGATATCGGCTAAGACCTCGCGTACGGCACGAATCTGCGCTTCCGGGTCCTCATCGGAGGCGTCGACCACATGCACGATCAGGTCGGCATCCGCGACCTCCTCCAGGGTGGAGCGGAACGCCTCGATCAGTTGGTGAGGCAGATGCCGAACGAAACCAACGGTGTCGGTGAGGGTGAACTCGCGGCCGTCCTCGGCCTCTGAACGCCGAACGGTCGGATCCAGGGTCGCGAACAGCGCGTTCTCGACCAACACCCCCGCATCGGTCAAACGATTCAGCAGTGACGACTTTCCGGCGTTGGTGTAGCCGGCCAGTACGACCGAGGGAACCTGATTGCGATCGCGCCGGGCTCGTTTCGTGTCGCGAGCGGTCTTCATGCCCGCGATTTCGCGGCGGAGTTTCGCCATCCGGGACGAAATGCGCCGCCGATCGATCTCCAGTTTCGTTTCACCTGGACCGCGGCCACCGATTCCGACGCCGCCGGCTGCTTGTCCACCGACCTGACGTGACAACGACTCACCCCAACCACGAAGGCGTGGGACGAGGTATTGCAGCTGCGCCAGTTCGACCTGGGCCTTGCCCTCACGAGAGCGGGCATGCTGGGCGAAGATGTCGAGGATCAGCGCCGTGCGGTCGACCACTTTTACTTTGACTACTTCTTCCAGCTGCCGCAGCTGACCCGGAGCGAGCTCACCATCGCAGATCACGGTGTCCGCGCCCGTGCTCAGCACCACGTCACGAAGCTCCTTGGCCTTACCGGAACCGATATATGTCGCCGGGTCCGGACGATCGCGCCGCTGGATGAGGCCTTCCAAGACCTCTGAGCCGGCGGTTTCCGCCAGGCGGGCCAGCTCCTTGAGGGAGTTCTCCGCATCCCGCAGGGTGCCGGTCGTCCAGACGCCGACGAGAACGACTCGCTCCAGACGCAGCTGGCGATATTCGACCTCAGTGATATCGGTGAGCTCGGTGGACAGCCCCGCGACCCGGCGCAGCGCCGCCCGTTCGCTGAGATCATATTCACCAAGGGTGAAGTCCGGATCGGACGGATATGCCGCGAGATCGGAACGTGTATGCGAATTCTTGTCTGTACTCATTGAGTCCATGCTGACATTTCCAACGACGCGCGGCTAAATGAATATTCCGTCATCGGTGTTCGGCCAGCCATTCTTCGGTTACCCCGATCTCGGCCACGAGGACAGCCGGCCCGGTCAAAACGAGCGAGCCGGCCTCGGTCCAAGACACCGAGCACTGGCCACCGGGAACGTCCACCGTCCAGGACCCGGTCTGGGCGCCGCCGGACACGGCGACCACCGCGGCACAGATGCCGGTGCCACATGAGCGAGTCTCCCCCACCCCTCGCTCATGGACCCGCATCGTGATGCTCGATGGGCCGGTACGAACCACGAATTCGACGTTCTGCCCATCAGGCAAGGGCGGTGTGACCCGAGGTGGCGTTGCTAGGTCGAGCGCCGCGAGCTGAGAAAGATCGTCCAGCTCGACCACGACGTGAGGGTTCGGCATGTCGACCGCGGTACCCGGGCGATCCGTGCGTCCCCACGGAGGATCGTCCATGGTGACCACGGGGCTCTCTGAACGAAGCCGCGATGGGCCCAGATCGACGCTGATATCGCGCCCTTTCACGTGCACCCGCTTGATTCCGCCTCGGGTGGCAATGGCGTAACCGTCGGCTGCTGGGCCGGTGCCGTGCTCGGGCAACTCGGCCAGCCCAGCGCGCTGCAGGTAGCGCGCGAAGACTCGGACGCCATTGCCGCACATTTCTGAGATCGAGCCGTCGGCATTGTGATAGTCCATGAAGAACTCGGCATCCACGGCCTGGGCGGCGATGTCGGGCTCAGTGGCCTGGGCCGTCCGGACGACACGCAAGACCCCGTCACCGCCGACCCCGCCGTGTCGGTCACACAGGGCCTGTACCAGCGACGGGGACAGCGACACGACTGCGTCCAGATCTGGAATCACGACGAAGTCGTTCTCGGTTCCGTGCCCTTTGAGCACCCTCAATGTGCCGGTCATCGCTCAAGCGTAGGCCCCACCCGCTCCAAGGCCTGATCGAGAAGGGTCGGCGCACTGGCGTCGAGCCAATGCAGCCGAGGATCACGTCGAAACCAGGACCGCTGTCGTCGGACGAATCGCAGCGTGCCGCGGATAGTCCACTGCACTGCCTCGTCCAGGTCGGCCACCAGTTCGCCGCGATCGTCGATCACACTCAACAGTTGCTGATAGCCCAGGGCCTTTCCGGCGGTCGGGCTTTCGCGCAGACCGAGGGCAAGCAGTTCGCGCACCTCTTCGAGGAAGCCGGCCCGCATCATCTGGTGCACTCGGCGCCCGACTCGATCATCGAGGTCGGGGTGATCCAGCGCGATCTGGACGGTGTCATACAGCGAGTCGAAGGGCGGCATCGTTGCGGTGAAGGGCTTGCCGGTCAACTCGATGACCTCCAGGGCACGGACGATGCGACGCCCGTTGGACGGCAGAATTGCTGCCGCCGCGGCCGGGTCGGCTCGGGCCAGGCGTTCGTGCAGGGAAACGGTGCCGACGGCTTCGAGCTCGGACTGCAAACGGGCCCGGATTTCAGGGGATTCACCCGGAAAGTCCAGGCGATCTACCGTGCCACGGATGTACAGGCCGGAGCCGCCCACGAGGATTGGGATATGTCCCCGCTCCGCAATCGCGGCAATTTCGGCTCTCGCCAACCGTTGATACTCGGCCACGGCGGCCGACTTCGTGATCGGCCAGATATCCAACAGGTGGTGGGGCACACCGCCCCGCTCACTCTCGGGCAGTTTCGCAGTCCCGATGTCCATGCCGGCATACAGCTGCATCGAGTCGGCGTTGATGATCTCCCCACCCAGGCGCTGGGCCAGCGCAACCGCCAGATCCGACTTGCCCGTCGCGGTTGGTCCCAACACGGTTACTAGGCGTAGGGATGGGCCGGTCGGGCCGTCACGAACGGTGTCAGTCACATTGCAAGAGGCTAACCGTCTGAGGCAGATGAGGCCGCTGTCGTGTCTAATGCCTCTTATGAGTTCGGAGTGGGGACGTATCGACGAGACCGGAACCGTGTACGTAAAGACGGCCGATGGCGAACGAGAGGTCGGCTCCTGGCAAGCCGGCGACGCCGAGAGTGGACTGGCCTACTACGTCCGCAAGTTCGAGGATCTCGAAGCGGAGGTCGATCTGCTCGCGGCCCGGCTGGAGTCCGGGGCGGCTGATGCGAAGGCCACCAAGTCACAGGCGATGACCCTGCACGCAGCACTGCCCACGACACCCGCCGTCGGCGACTTCGGCGCCCTGGACACCAAGCTCGTCCAACTCATCACCGCCGCGGACGCCAAGATGGGTGAGCAGGCCGAAGCCCGTGAAGCGGCTCGCTCCGAGGCCATCGCCAAGAAGGAGTCCCTGGTCGCTGAAGCCGAGAAAATCGCCGAGTCCTCCACTCAATGGAAGAACGCCGGCGATCGGCTGCGGACCATCGTGGACGAATGGAAGTTGATCAAAGGCATCGACCGCAAGACCGACGATGCCTTGTGGAAGCGGTTCGCCGCCGCGCGCGATGCCTTCTCCAAGCGTCGGGGCAGCCATTTCGCGACTCTCGACAACGAACGGGAGGCAGCCCGCAACGCTAAGGAGACGCTGGTTGCCCAGGCCGAAGAACTGGCCGGCTCGGATGACTGGAAGGCCGCCTCGAGCGCCTTGAAGGATCTGATGACCCAGTGGAAGGCCGCACCGCGAGCCAACCGGAACGTCGAGGATGCGCTGTGGAAGCGATTCCGCGCCGCTCAGGACGCATTCTTCGAACGTAGGTCTGGAGTGTTTGCCGAGCGGGACGCCGAACAGGCCCAGAACCTGAAGGAGAAAGAGGCCATCATCGCCGAAGCGAGCGCCCTGGACCTCAGCGATCCTCGTCGGGCCCAGGCCTTGCTGCGGGATTTGCAGGAGCGGTTAGAAGGTATCGGTCATGTCCCTCGCGATGCGATCCGGCGGACCGAGGACAGTATGAAAGCCGCCGAGCAGCGGGTTCGCAACGCGGTTGAGGCCGAATGGAAGCGCGGAAGCGTCGAATCCAATCCCTTCCTGGCCCAGCTCAAGCAACGACTGGCCGAAGCTGAGGCCAAGCTGGAGCGGGCCAAAGCGTCCGGCGATGAAGGGCGGATTCGCAAGGCCGAGCTTGATGTTGCCCAGCGCCGGGCCCTTATTCCGGACTGACTTAGGACCTGGATCAGGCGCCCGCAGCTCGGCTTCGCTCAAGCAGCGTCAGTGGCTGACGCGAACCTAGCGTGAGCGGCCGCGAGCTTTCGCGCGCCGGACCTTGCCACGGCTGGTGGGAGACAAGCGGGCCTTCAGCGAGCAGATGATGCGGGGCCGCATAAGTCACCTCGGCTCTCACGGCGTCACCAGGAGCAACCGCTGTGGTCCCGGTGGCCACATGCACGAGCCGCCCGTCACGGGCTCGCCCAGACACCCGACCGTGGACCGTGTCCTTTTTTCCGGCAAAGTTGCTGACCAAGATCTCGACCTCGGTGCCGACCAGCCGCTTGTTCTCCTCCCAGCTGATCGCGTCCTGTAACTCGATGAGCCGGTTGTATCGCTCGCTGACCACCGCCGGCGGCACCTGCAGGTCCATGCTCGCCGCCGGTGTTCCGGGACGAGGCGAGTACTGGAATGTGAACGCACTGGCGAACCGGGCGCGTTGCACTACTTGCAGAGTCTGGTCAAAGTCGGCCTCGGTCTCCCCCGGAAACCCGACGATGATGTCGGTCGTGATTGCCGCGTGCGGCATAGCCGTCCGAACCTTGTCGATGATCGAGAGGTAGCGGTCCTGCCGGTACGAGCGGCGCATTGCTCGCAGGACCACATCTGATCCCGACTGCAGCGGCATGTGCAACTGCGGGCAGACGTTGGCCGTCTCGCCCATCGCCTCGATCACGTCGTCGGTGAAGTCTCGAGGGTGCGGACTGGTGAACCGAACTCGATCCAAACCCTCGATCCGACCGCAAGCCCGAAGCAACTTGCCGAAGGCGAGCCGGTCGCCGAATGCGCGGCCGTAGGAGTTGACGTTCTGACCCAACAGGGTGATCTCGGTGACGCCCTCGTCGACCAGAGCCTTTATCTCGGCCAAGACGTCGCCGGGCCGCCGATCGTTCTCGGTCCCGCGCAGGCTCGGCACGATGCAGAAGGTGCAGGTGTTGTCGCAACCTACCGAGATGCTGACCCAGGCGGAGAAGCGAGAGTCGCGCCGGGTTGGCAGATCGGACGGGAAATTCACCAGCGAGTCGACAATCTCGACCTGAGCCTCGGCGTTGTGCCGCGACCGTTCGAGAAGCACCGGCAAGCTGGCCAGGTTGTGGGTACCGAACACCACATCGACCCACGGAGCGCGCGCCAGGACCACATGCTGATCCTTCTGCGCCAAGCACCCGCCGACGGCGATTTGCATGTCGGGCCGCGCCGCCTTGATCGGTGCCAGGCGGCTCAGGTTCCCGTATAGCTTGTTGTCGGCGTTCTCCCGTACAGCACAGGTGTTGAACACGACCAGATCCGCGGCCTCGCCGCTGGGATCATCGCTGCGCACGTAACCTGCGTGCTCGAGCAGCCCGGAAAGGCGTTCGGAGTCGTGGACGTTCATCTGACAGCCGTAGGTCCGGATCGCGTAGGTCCGGTTGCTGGTTTCTGGCGCGCTCATCTCGTATGACAGCGTACGGGCTGGATGCGGCCCTTACGCTCGGCGTGTGACCGATTCAGGGCTGAGTATTCGTGATCTCGAACTGAGCGATCTGCCGTTGCTGTCCGCGTGGTCCCAACGCCCGCACGTCGAGCGGTGGTGGCATGAGCCGGCCGATCTGGACGCGACCCGCGCGGCCTACCTGCCGGTGATCCGGGGGACGGATCCAACCCACATGTGTGTAGTCGAGCTGGAAGGGCGACCCATCGGCTGCATCCAGTGGGCACGATGGCGCGATTATCCGCAAGAGGCCGGGCGACGAGCTGCCGCTAAGGACGAAGTAAGCATCGACTACTTCATCGGCGAGCCGGACCTGATCGGGCAGGGCATCGGAACCCGCATGATCGCAGCGGCCCTCACCTACGTGCGCCAACAGGCACCGGATGTTGCCGGCGCCCTGATAGACCCTGAACAAGGCAACCGAGCTTCCTGCCGGGCTCTCGAGAAGAACGGCTTCCGCCTCGTCGACGTGCGCCAGATCCAGGACCCGGGTGAGCCGGTACTCGGTCCGACGGCGATCTATCGGTTGCGCTTTTCCGACTGACATGACCTAGTGGGCAACCTCGGTTGCTCTGGATTCACGCACAACGGTGACCCGGATCTGTCCCGGATAGGTGAGCTCGTCTTCGATCTGCTTCGCAACCTCACGAGCGATCACGCCGGCCCCCAGGTCATCGACCTCGTTCGGAAGCACCATCACCCGGACCTCGCGCCCGGACTGCATGGCAAAGACACGTTCCACACCGGGTCGGGCGGTCGCGATCTCTTCGATTCGTTCGAGCCGTTTGACGTAGGTTTCCAACGACTCCCGGCGGGCTCCGGGCCGTCCGGCCGAGCAGGCATCGGCAGCTTGGGTGAGCACGGCCTCGATCGTCTTCGGTTGCACCTCGTTGTGATGGGCCTCCACGGCATGCGCGACCGCTTCGGATTCACCGAAGCGCCGGAGAAGCTCGGCGCCGATGATCGCGTGGCTGCCTTCCACCTCGTGGGTGAGAGCTTTGCCGATGTCATGCAAGAAGGCCGAGCGTTTGATGAGCGCCGGTTCCAGACCGAGTTCGCTGGCCATCACACCCGCGATGTGGGCGGTTTCGATCAAGTGCCCGAGCACGTTCTGGCCATAGCTGGTGCGGTATTTCAACCGACCCAGGGTCGGGATCAGGCGGTCGTCGAGATCGCTGATGCCGACCTCAGCCAACGCGTCGCGGGCGGCCCGCAGGCACAGCTCGTCAACGTCGAGCCGGGCCGTCTCATAGATTTCTTCGATTCGGTGCGGGTGGATTCGGCCGTCGAGAATAAGTTTTTCCAGAGTGATGCGGCCAACCTCGCGTCGAACCGGATCGAAGCATGACAGCAGCACCGCTTCCGGGGTGTCGTCGATGATCACGTTCACCCCGGTCACTGATTCGAAGGCTCGAATATTTCGCCCCTCGCGCCCGATGATCCGGCCCTTCATCTCATCGCTGGGCAGGTGCAGGACACTGACTACTGTCTCGGTGGTCTGCTCGCTGGCGACCCGCTGCACCGCATCGACGACGATCGCTCGGGCCCGGTCGGTGCCTTCGGCTCGGGCTTCGGCCTCGATCGTGCGAACGAGAGCCGCGGCATCGCGGCGAGCGCTGGTCTCCACCGACGCCAGCAACTCGGCCTTGGCCTGTTCTGTCGTCATCTTCGCGATCTGCTCAAGCGCGGACACCCGTTCGGACTGGTATTCCGCTCGGGACGCGTTCAGCTGAGCGATCTGGTCGGCCAGCGCTCGCTCGGCCGCCTGTAGTTCCTCACGACGCTCAGTCAGGGCTCGCAGGGCTGCGTCAAGTTCAGCTTCGCGGGCATTGCAGTCGCTCAGACGCTGATCGAGCTTCGCTTCGGCGGCCTCCAGCGCGATCCGCCGACTGCTGAATTCTCGGTCGGCGTCGCGTCGGGCGTCGGCCAGCAGATCCTTGGCTGCTGTTTCGGCTCGCAATCGGCCCGCTTCAGCGCTGGCTCGAGCAGCGTCAGCTTCAGTAGCCGCTGCTCGACGCAGCGCCTCCAGTTCCGCTTGAGCAGATCGGCGCATGGAGCCGACTTCAGCCTCAGCTCGTGCTCGCAGCGCCTCGGCTTCGTCCTCAGCAAATCGAACGTGGTCCACGACCTCATCGCGGTCGAGAGCGCTTCGGCTGGCCTTGTTGGAGTACAGCGAAAGAAACCGAAGACCCAATACCAGGACCAACACAAAAACAGCGGCAATCGCCATCAAATCGACCCAACGGGCCATCAACGTCCTCCCCTCGCGAGGCGACGTGTCAATCAAGACTCATCGCAGAAGCCAGGAGGCCAGACCCGCAGGACCACCATCCATCGTCAAAGACGGCGAAGCGCAGCAATAACCGATCCCGCATCGATAGGCGGGGTGGCATTCTCCTTCGGTCATCGACGTGGTCGTGGTCAAACGGACGAACATGTGTAGCTATATGTCAGTGCGCTGGCCACATCGGTGGCTGCGCATCCTTTCTCCCAATGCTCTGAGGTTATGAATCGATTGGGTTCCGGTCAAGCAGGCCAAGCTGTGTCATCGGCAGGTTCACCCAAATCAGCGTCTTTGACCACCTCGCGGACCACCTCGAACGCCAGTCCGGGACTGTATCCCTTGCGAGCGAGGAGGCCGACCACCCGGCGGGTCTGAACCGCCGGAGCCAGCCCTGCCATCGAGCGAACCTTGCGGTCCGCCAGTTGCCGAGCCATTGCCCGCTCAGACGTGGTGTCGACCTGAGACAACGCCGAGCAAACGTCTGGCTCACTGACCCCCTTGGCCCTGAGCTGCCGAGCAATCTCGCGACCAGCGAGTCCCCGGTCGGCGAGCCGGGCGCGGGCGAAGTTCTCGGCGAAGGCGGCGTCGTCAATCAGGCCTACGTCGGCGAACCGAGCAAGAACTTCATCCGCGACATCGTCGGCAATCCCACGAGAGCGCAGGGCCTCAGCCAACTCCTGACGAGTTCGCGACCGTACGGTGAGCAGCTTCAAACAAATCGTTCGAGCCCCCGATGTCGCGTCGACGTCCCGGTCGGCAGCAATATCTTCAGGCAGCTGCGGGGGCGACGCTTCCCAATCGCCGCCCCGGGCAGCTTGCCGTGCCATGACCGGCCGCCCCAACTAGAAGTCGACCGGCGCCGGAAGCGGAGCTGCCTCGGTCACCTGAGCACCCACTCCGAGCTTCTCTTTGATCTTCTTCTCAATTTCATTCGCCAGATCAGGATTGTCACGAAGGAAGCCACGAACGTTCTCTTTGCCCTGACCGAGTTGGTCGCCCTCGTAGGTGTACCAAGCACCGGACTTCTTGATGATCGCCTGGTCGACGCCCACGTCGATCAGTGATCCTTCACGGCTGATGCCCTGGCCATAGACGATGTCGAATTCAGCCTGTTTGAACGGCGGCGCGACCTTGTTCTTCACGACCTTTACCCGAGTACGGTTACCCACCGCTTCGGCCCCGTCCTTCAAGGTTTCGATGCGTCGGACGTCCAGACGCACTGAGGCATAGAACTTCAGTGCCTTACCACCGGTCGTCGTTTCCGGTGAGCCGAACATGACACCGATCTTCTCGCGAAGCTGGTTGATAAAGATCGCAGTCGTGCCGGAGTTACTCAGCGCTCCTGTGATCTTGCGGAGCGCCTGGCTCATCAGTCGAGCCTGCAAACCGACATGACTGTCACCCATCTCGCCCTCGATCTCAGCCCGCGGCACCAGGGCCGCCACCGAGTCGATCACGATGACGTCGAGGGCACCCGAACGAATCAACATGTCGGCGATCTCGAGAGCTTGTTCGCCGGTGTCGGGCTGACTGACCAGCAACGCGTCGGTGTCGACCCCCAAGGCCCGTGCATATTCAGGGTCCATGGCGTGCTCGGCGTCGATGAAGGCAGCGATACCGCCGGCGGCCTGCGCGTTGGCCACCGCATGCAGCGCGACCGTCGTCTTACCCGAGCTTTCCGGACCGTAGATCTCGATCACCCGGCCCCGGGGCAAGCCCCCGATGCCGAGCGCCAGATCAAGAGCGATCGAACCGGTTGGGATGACTTCGATCGGCACATAAGGCCGCTCGCCAAGCCGCATCACCGAGCCCTTACCGAACTGCTTGTCGATCTGACCCAGGGCAACTTCCAGCGCCTTATCGCGATCGAATGCTGCGGCCATGTGCGATTACCTCTTTCGGATTCTCGGTTGTTTCTGAAGTTGTCTGTGACGTTAGATCTGTGACGTTAGATCCGACCTCTGACAATTTCTGAGTCCGAACCGAATCTGTGGACGACTTCGTCATGAGAAAGGCTAGCCGAACATCTGTTCGATTGCGCCGAGCTGCCGGAAAAAAATTTCCGGCGTGTCGCGACGGAGCCTTCGAAAGCTGAAGCCGTTGAAACTGGAGTCAGCGCAACGCGCTCGGCGCGCCCAGCTCCTGGCAGACGGCGCGCCATACCGCCTTGGGCAGGTCACCTCGTTCGAGCGCCTCGTTCACGGTCGCACCAAGCGCTGAGATCCGGTAATCGGCGGCCAACGAGCGGGCGTAGCCGGCGCCGAATCGGCGTTCCATCCGCCACCAGAACTCGCTCAATCGCACCCGCCCAGCGTATCGGCTGGCCGAACCCGGATGCCAAATGCAGATGCGCGGCCATACCGGATCGGCCAAGATCGGCACATGCCCGTACCCGCCAGTGCCGCATCCAATCCCGATCGATGGTTTGCCCTCGAGGAATTGGCCGGATCCAAGGTCAGGCTGGTACCACTCGCTGTCGAACATGCCGCGGACTATCTGGCGGCCCTGCAGGTGGATGGAGGAGCCGAGCAAGTCGTCCAATTTCTCGGGCGAGGTCCGGCGGCCGGCACCGTGGAAGAAGCACGGCGCGAAATTCTCGCAGCGTTGGCGGCTCGCGCCCGGGGCGAGCGACTACCGTTCGCCCAGTTCGATCGTGACAGTGGCGACTTCATCGGGACCACCAGCCTGTACGAGGTCAGCCCGGCCACCCGGTCGCTGGCGATCGGGTACACCTGGCTCGGGCGGCGATGGTGGCGAACTGGGCACAACAATGATTCCAAGCTGGTCCTGCTGACCTACGCATTCGAGACGCTGCAAGCCGCGCGGGTGGTGTGGCACACCGACATCCTGAACGAGCGTTCCCAGGCCGCCATCGCTCGTCTCGGTGCCACTCGCGAAGGGGTGTTGCGCAACCATCGAATTCGAGCGGACGGTACCTGGCGGGATTCGGTCCAGTACTCAATGACGGACGCCGACTGGCCCGCGGTGAAGGATCGTCTGACCGCTGGTCACTGACGAACTCGCATGACACCACTCGGCCGCTGACGGTGTCAGAGGAAACAGGCACACTGGCTGAGTGACCAGCGGCTTGTTTTCACCGGCGACCCAGGCCTGGTTCAGTGGTGCCTTCGAAGGGCCGACCGCGGCCCAAACCGGGGCGTGGGAGGCAATCGCCCGCGGCCAGCACACGCTGGTAGTCGCTCCGACCGGATCCGGCAAGACACTAGCTGCGTTCCTGTACGCCCTTGACCGGCTCAGCGCGGTCACCCCTCCAGACGATCCGAAACAACGTTGCCGGGTTCTGTATGTAAGTCCGCTCAAGGCGCTGGCCGCCGACGTCGAACGAAATCTGCGCTCTCCCCTCGTCGGAATCTCGCAAGCCGCCCGGCGCCTCGGACTACCGGAGCCGCAGATTCGAGTCGCAACGCGGTCAGGTGATACGACGCCCGAGGACCGACGAAGGTTCGCGCGCCTGGGCGCCGACATCCTGATAACCACACCGGAATCACTGTTCCTAGTCCTGACTTCGGCCGCGCGTGAAGCTCTGGCCGGGGTCGAAACCGTGATCGTGGACGAGATTCACTCGGTCGCGGCGACCAAACGTGGCGCCCATCTCGCCGTAAGCCTGGAACGTCTGGATGCGCTACTCCCCCAACCCGCGCAACGAATAGGTCTGTCAGCGACCGTTCGCCCGATCGAGGAGGTGGCCACCTTCCTGGCCGGCGCCCGACCAGTGACCATCGTGGCACCGCCGGCCAGCAAGCAGCTCGAGCTGTCGGTTGTGGTTCCGGTCGAAGATCTGTCCGAACTGGGCGAGGGAATCGTCGACCCGCAGGCCGACCCCCAGCGACGGTCCTCCATCTGGCCGCATGTGGAGGAGCGGGTCCTGGATCTCATCGACACCCACCAGTCCACGATCGTCTTCGCGAACTCCCGCCGCCTGGCCGAGCGGCTCACCGCGCGACTAAATGAACTTGCGATCGAACGTGATCCTGATCGGGGTGTGGTCGCCCGAGCGCACCACGGCTCGGTCTCACGCGAACAGCGCCAGATCGTGGAAGAGGAGCTCAAGGCCGGTCTCATCCCCGCGGTCGTAGCGACCTCGTCGCTGGAACTCGGGATCGACATGGGTGCCGTGGACCTGGTTGTCCAGGTCGAGGCACCACCCTCGGTAGCCGCCGGAATGCAACGTCTCGGACGAGCCGGTCATCAGGTCGGAGCCACCTCGGTCGGGGTGATCTTTCCCAAATACCGCGGCGATCTTCTCGAGTCGGCGGTAGTCGCGGAGCGCATTCGCTCCGGCGAGATCGAGACCATGCGATACCCGCGCAATCCCTTGGATGTGCTTGCTCAACACATCGTTTCGATGGTTGCGCTGGATGACCTGGATGTCGATGAACTCGAGCAGCTGATCAGGCGAACCGCCTCCTTCGCGACCCTGCCGCGGTCGGCCTTGGATGCCGTGCTGGACATGCTGTCGGGGCGTTATCCCTCCGATGCCTTCGCCGAGTTGCGACCACGGTTGGTGTGGGACCGTGTCACCGGAACACTGACGGCGCGAGCCGGCGCTCAGCGGCTGGCCGTCACGTCGGGTGGCACCATTCCCGACCGCGGGCTGTTCGGGGTGTTCCTGGCCAGTGGTGACGGTCCCGGACGTCGAGTCGGTGAGCTCGATGAAGAGATGGTGTACGAATCTCGAGTTGGAGAGGTGTTCCTGCTCGGCTCATCGTCCTGGCGAATCGAGGACATCACCCACGATCGGGTACTGGTCACTCCGGCACCGGGCCAAGCCGGGAAGATGCCTTTCTGGAAAGGCGATTCCCCCGGCCGGCCGGTGGAGCTGGGGCGCGCCCTGGGGGCGTTCGTCCGCGAGTTGTCCGCGGCCGAGGCACCGGCCGCCACGGCTCGAGCTCGCCAGGCCGGATTGGACGAGTGGGCCGCGCAGAACCTGGTGGCCTATCTAGCTGAACAGCGCGACGCGACCCGCGTCTTGCCGACGGATCAGACCATTGTCATCGAGCGCTTTCGTGATGAGCTCGGCGACTGGCGCCTGGTGGTGCATTCGCCCTTCGGCGCCCCGATCAACGGTCCCTGGGCGATGGCGATCGTGGCCGGTCTGCGCGAACGTCTCGGACTGGATGTGCAGTCGATGCACAGCGATGACGGCATCGTGCTGCGACTTCCCGATACGACGGCCGAGCCCCCGGGCTCAGATTTGATCTTGTTCGATCCCGGCGAAATCGAGTCGATCGTGACCAGCGAGGTGAGCGGCTCGGCCTTGTTCGCCAGCCGATTCCGCGAGTGCGCCGCTCGATCGCTGTTGCTGCCCAAGCGTGATCCGCGCCGCCGCGCTCCGCTGTGGCAGCAACGCCAACGGGCGCACGCCTTGATGCAGGTCGCACAGGATTACGGCCAGTTTCCCGTTGTACTGGAAGCGATGCGGGAATGTCTGCAGGATGTTTTCGACCTTCCCGGCCTGTCTGAGCTGATGGGCCAGCTCCAGGCACGCAAGGTGCGGCTGGTCGATGTCGAAACCCCGAGCGCTTCGCCATTCGCACAGGCCTTGCTGTTTAGCTACGTGGGAATGTTCCTCTATGACGAGGACGCTCCGCTGGCCGAGCGCCGGGCCCAGGCCCTCACGTTGGACACATCATTGCTGGCCGAGCTCATGGGTTCACCGGATCTGCGGGACCTGCTCGACGAACAATCGATCGCCGACAGCATCGCCGATGCGCAGCGTCTGAGTGATGCTCGCCGCGTCGCTGGAGCTGATCAGGTCAGCGATCTGCTGCGTGAGGTCGGAGACCTGACGACTGAGGAAGTCAGCCAGCGCGGCGGTACCGAATCCGACCTGCTCGAATTGGAGCGCACTCGTCGAGTCATTCGGGTTCGCATTGCGGGCGAGCTTCGGTGGCTGGCCATCGAGGACGCGGGCCGCGTTCGCGACGCGCTTGGGGTCGCATTGCCGGTGGGCGGCGTTCCCGAGGTGTTCACCGAACTTGTGGCCGACCCGCTCGGCGACTTGCTATCGAGATTCGCCCGCACTCACGGGCCGTTCACGGTCGCCGAGCCAGCGGCTCGTCTCGGTTTGGGTCCGGCCGTCGTTCAGGTTGGTGTGGATCGGTTGGTGTCGGCCGGGTTGATTCTTGCCGGCGAATTCGATGCGCAGGTGGTTGGTCGGCAGTATTGCGGAGCGAGCATGCTCCGAACCATCCGCCGGCGTTCACTGGCGGCATTGCGTCGCGAGGTTGAACCGGTCCCGCATTCGGTGCTGGCTCGCTTCCTGCCGGAATGGCAAAGCGTCGGGCAGGCCGGAGGCAGTGACCGACGCTTGCGCGGCATCGACGGCGTCTTGCGGGTCGTCGAGCAGTTGGCTGGTGTCACCGTTCCGGCCAGTGCGTTGGAGACGTTGATCCTGCCGGCCCGGGTCAGCGATTATGCGCCGGCAATGCTGGATGAGCTGACGAGTTCCGGCGACGTGCTGTGGGTGGGGACCGGCACGCTGGCCGCCAATGACGGGTGGATCGCCCTCCTGCCGGCCGACGCCTGCCCGGAGCTGCTTCCGCCATCGGCCGGGATCGAGCTGACCGATACCCACAAACGAGTGTTGTCAGCCCTGGCCGATGGACAGGCCTTGTTTGCTCGGGCCCTCGTCGAACGACTTCGTGACGATGAGACGGATGCTTCGGATCGGCCAGACGAGCCTCTGGTGGCCGAAGCGCTATGGGACTTGGCCTGGGCTGGGCTGATCACCAACGACACCTTGGGGCCGGTACGAAATCGGCTGTTGTCCGGTAAGACAGCCCACAGCAGGGCTCGACCGGCACCGCGAGCCCGATATGGACGAACCGTGAGGCGCCTGGATCGAACTACCCGCCTCGCCTCCGGCTCGGCGTCGAGCCTGCCCGGGCGATGGTGGCAATTGCCCTCCCGAGTCGGCGCCGACACGCGAACCGCGTTACTGCGAACCGAAGTTCTGCTCGACCGCTACGGATTGTTGACCAGAGGCGAGGTTGCCGCCGAGTCGGTGGTCGGGGGGTTTTCGGCCATCTATCCAGTGCTGCGACAACTGGAAGATTCCGGGCGTGCTCGGCGTGGCTACTTCGTCGACGGCTTGGGGGCCGCCCAGTTCGGCCTGACCGGAGCGGTAGATCGATTGCGAGCCATCGCCGCCGCGGCAGCAGCGGAGTCCCGACCGGCTCGGCACGCGCTGGTGCTGGCCGCCACCGATCCCGCTAACCCGTACGGTTCCGCGCTGCCTTGGCCTGAGCGGATGAATCAGCCTGTCGACGGAACGCGGGGCCACCAACCGGCCCGAAAAGCCGGCGCCCTCGTCGTCACGGTGGACGGTGCCTGCGCCTTGTATGTGGAACGGGGCGGCAAGACTCTGCTGTCCTTCAACGATGAACCCGATGTCCTGTCGGCGGCGGCCGAGGCCTTATCAGTCAGCGTCCGCAATGGGGCCCTCGGCAAGATGCACGTGGAATCCGCCGATGGCGAGCAGATCGGTGGCAGCCCCCTCGCCGACGCCCTGACGCAAGCCGGTTTCCGGCCGTCCCCGCGCGGCCTGCGACTGCGGGCGTAGGGCAGCCACAGTGCCTGAGGGCGACACTGTCTTTCACACCGCGCACCGACTGCACTCGGCGTTGGCCGGTCGAACGATCACCCGTTTCGAACTGCGCGTGGCTCGATTCGCGCTGGCCGACTGTGTCGGTCAGGACGTCGTGGCGGTGGTGGCCCGCGGCAAACACCTGTTGATGCGCATCTCCAATGCCTGGACGCTGCACAGTCATCTGATGATGGATGGCACGTGGCGCATCAGCGAGTCTCGGGTCGGGCCCCGTGGTGGTCCTGGGCACCAGATCCGGGCCCTGATCGGTAACGACCAATGGCTGGCCGCGGGCTATCGGGTCCATGGGCTGACCCTGATCAGGACCGACCGCGAATCCGAGCTAGTAGGACACCTCGGGCCGGATCTGCTCGATCCGGACTGGGACCGCAACGAGGCCCTCCGCCGTTTTCACGAAGCGAGCGGCGTCAACGTTGCCGATGTTCTGCTGGACCAACGGGTCGTGGCCGGTATCGGCAATGTGGTGAAGTCCGAGCTGCTGTTTCGGCACCGACTCAATCCCTGGGCGCCAGCTGACAGCGTCGCCGACCCCGGGGCTTTACTCGAGGACGCGGCGACCCTACTCGATCAAAACAAGCTCACCTATAGCCGCTCGACCACTGGCTCCAGGCGGCCGGGCGAGCAATATTGGGTGTATGGGCGCCAGGGGCGAGGCTGTCGACGGTGCGGTACCGCCATTCGCAAAGACGAACAGGGCGATCGGATCACTTACTACTGCCCAGAGTGCCAGCGAGCGTATTGACGGAGCTTCGACCGGTCAGGGCTGATTTTCGGCCGGTTGACTGGCGGGCTGCTCAGACGATGCCCTTGAAGTAGGGTCGGCGGACGGCCCCGCCTCGCCAAGGGCGGGGTGTTGCTCGGACTCGACCGCGGCCGGCTTATCCGCTCCGCCGGAAGGCTGCCCGAGCGACGCGCGAATCTCTTCCAGCCGGGACTGACCAGCCATGTTCAGCGTGGCCTTCTTGACCTCGAGCATGCGGCCCTCGACTGAGGTCGAGGCAAGTTCGGCCTGACCCAGGGCATTGGAATATCGGCGCTCGATCTTGTCACGCACCTCTTCCAAGGACGGCGTGTTCTTGGGCGCCGCCAACTCGCTCATCTGGTTCAGCGAGGCCGACACCTGCTCCTGCATCTTGGCCTGCTCGAGCTGACTCAACAATTTCGTGCGCTCCGACAACTTCTCCTGCAGGAGCATGGCGTTGTCCTCTACGGCCTGGCGTGCCTGCTGAGCGGCCGACAGCGATTGATCGTGTAGTTGCTTCAGGTCGGCGGCGGCCGCCTCGGCGGTGACAAGTTGGTTGGCCAGCACGCCGGCGGTCTGCTCGAAGTCCGCGGCTTTGGTTTCGTCGCCACTGGCTCGGGCCTTGTCCGCCAGGACCAGGGCCTGACGGGCCTGCGCCTGGAGCTGCTCGATCTGGCCGAGCTGGCGATCGAGCTTCAGCTCGAGCTGATGTTGGTTGCCGATGACGTTGGCGGCCTGCCGAGTTAAGCCCTCGTGCTGCCGTTGGGCGTCCTCGATTGCCTGCTGGATCTGGATCTTGGGGTCGGCCTTCTCGTCGACCTTGTTACTGAACCAGGCTGAGACATACTTCCAGGCCTTGACGAAGCCGTTTGCCATGGTCGGTTGACCCTTCCCATCGTTGCTACGAATAAGCCGGCGGACTACTTAACAGTCTGCCTCATACCGGGCCGCTCGTAGGAAACAACGGTTGATTTTCCGTCCACCCCGGCCGGGGGAAGTCCGGCCACCAGCACATCGACGTCGGCCCGGATGTCCTCGCGTTCGGCCGGAGCCAACACGAAGGACGACAGCCAGCGCAACACGGTCGGCAGCCCGCGCCGCCCCGACCGGGACAGAATGTTTTCACAGCTCGTAGCTACCATCGCCCAACCCGGGCTGCGGACGTCCACCCGAGCCAGCGCCGCGAGCACATCGGTGTCCTGGGCGCTGAGCGCCTCCAGAAGCGGGTGATCGGACAGCACCTCAGCGGCGGCGATCAGAGCCGGAGCCAGCTCCAGGTGCCCGAACTCTTGAACCAGGCGTTCGATCTCATCAATCATCAGGGCCTGCAGGACGTCGGACAGGGTGCGGAAATGGTTGTACAGGGTGGCCTTGGCGACCCCGGCTTCAGTGGCGATCTGCGACATCGTGATCTTCGTACCGTTATCGAGCACCGCGCGACGGGCCCCGGACAGGATTGCCGTCCGGCTACGCGTCATCGCCGCCACGGCTTTCGTACGAGGCGAATGGGGTTGTTCCAGAATCGCCGGCGGCGGCGACAGATCGACCGGACGTCCGGTCGTCGCGCACAACAGCACTTCGGTCAACGGATCGCGGCGGCGCGAGCTCGAGCTGCTCATGCACCGACGTTAGGTCCGGCGCGCGTCAATGCCGGTAGCCGGACGCTCGACACGCCCAGGGTCTCGACTTCGAGTAGAGGGTTGCGCCGATCAGCCGGTTCCAGAAGAGCCGGAAGGGTCAGGCGGCCACGGTGGGCAGGGACCGGACCTGCGGCGAATCGGAATCCCGACGCGGGGCCGGGGTGAGCATCGGAGCGCCGGCCCGAGCACCAAGAGTCATCGAACGATCAGCCAAGCGCTCTTGACGGCGCAACGTGTCCGATACAGCCATGAAGACGTCAGACAACGGAACATCGAGCGCGTCGCAGATTGCCGCGATCAGTTCCGACGAAGGTTCCTTGTGACCCCGCTCGATCTCGGACAGGTAACCCAGGCTGACCCGGGCGGTGGCCGAAACCTCACGCAGCGTGCGGCGCTGACGCAGCCGGACGCCTCGCAGGGTCTCGCCGACAACGTGGCGCAATACTGGTGCCATCTCGCGATACCCCCTCATCGTGGCTAGCTGCGTTTCAGTGTCGCCATCGTCGTCACAGCAATCGTGTTGCTGTCTTTCAGTGGAGCCGATCAGTCGATTCGTTCTGCCGTCAACACTAGTCCGGCCACCGACAACGCCACCGCAATCACGGTGTTCGCCGCCAGCGAACGGCTATCAGTCGCGCCGAATGACAACAATGTTGCCACCTAATGCTTCCGCTCCCCTGACTGCAGTATCGGCAAGATCACTCGACACTGAAGCCCGGCCAGACACCGGCCCGCAGCAATTTTCGCAGGCTCCCACACGCCAAATACAACGGTGGGCACGCACGCGATGTTCCTCAAGCCTGGGAGAGGCGCCGGAGCCGAAAAGCTCGCGAGATGTAGTCCAGGCCCGTGATAACGGTCAGCACGACCGCGACCGCCATCACCGTGACGGCAATCGCGTGGCCAAGACCGGACAACGGCAACACCAGCAATCCGATACCCAGAGCCTGCAGCATGGTCTTGACCTTGCCGCCCCGGCTCGCCGGTATGACCCCGTGCCGGATGACCCAGAAGCGCAGCAGGGTCACGCCCACTTCGCGGAACAAGATCACAACGGTGATCCACCAGTTGAGATCTCCCAACATCGACAAGCTCACCAGCGCAGTGCCGATCAACGCTTTGTCGGCGATCGGATCGGCCAACTTGCCGAACTCGGTGATCAGACCGCGCTTGCGAGCGATATCTCCGTCGACCAGGTCGGTGAAGCTGGCCACCACGAACACCAGACACGCCACGATGCGCCAACCGTGAGATTCACCGTCGGAGGCGAATAAGGCCAGCGCGAAGAACGGCACCAGAACGAGCCGAAACACTGTCAGTGCATTGGCAACGTTCCATACCGACACCGTGGTGAGGACCGGGTCGGCGATCGGATCGTGACCGCTCATGGCCATCGTCGTGACCGCGTCATCGGGCCGAGCCGTCGATGTACTCGGCACGCAGGTCAGCCCCCTCGTTGGCGGTAACCAGTGCCCGCACGAGCTGACCGGGACGCAGGTCGTCCACGTTGCCGATCAAGGTCAGCGCGCCATCGGTTTCCGGAGCCTGATGCGCGGCGCGGCACTGCATGTTGCCGGAGCCCTCGTCGTCGGCAAGGTGCCCCTCCACGATCACCTCGACCGTCTCGCCGATTCGGTCCTCGGCTCGTTGATCCATCAGTTCTTGAGTCAAGGCCGACACTTGCTCGACTCGAGCGGCGATCTCGTCGGCGTCGTGCTTTCCGTCCAGGCCTTGGGCTTCGGTTCCATCCTCGTCCGAATAGCCGAAGACCCCCACAACGTCGAGACGAGCCAAGCTGAGAAAGCGTTCGAGTTCGGCGACGTCCTGCTCGGTTTCGCCCGGAAAGCCGACGATCACGTTGCTGCGAGCCCCAGCGGTCGGAGCCAGGTCGCGGACCCGCTGTAACAGCTCGAGGAAGGAGTCGGTGGACCCGAACCGCTTCATTCGACGCAGGATGGTCGCGGAGGCGTGTTGAAAGGACAGGTCGAAGTACGGAACGACCCCATCTGTGGTGGCCAACGCCTGCAGCAGCGATGGACGCAGTTCAGCCGGCTGGAGGTAGGAGACCCGGATCCACTCCAGGCCATCGATCGCCGCCAATCGCGGCAGCAGCGATTCCAGGGCCCGCAGGTCCCCTAGGTCCTTGCCGTAGGAGGTGGAGTTCTCGCTCACGAGCACCAGCTCCCGCACACCGCTCGCGGCCAGCCATTCGGCCTCGGCGACAACGTCGGACGGCGGACGCGAAACGAACGCTCCCCGAAACGAAGGGATCGCGCAGAAAGTGCACCGGCGATCGCAGCCGGAGGCAAGCTTCAGGTAGCCGACCGGGGAGCGATCCAGTCGCTGGCGGGCGATGGTAGGTCCCCAACGATGACCGGGAATCGCCACCTCGTCGGCCGCGTGAGCCCGTTGGCTCGGACTGATCGGAAGCAAGGTGCGCCGGTCGGTGGGCTGGTGGGAGGCGATTGGTCGCCCCGCCAGCACATCGGCCAGCCGCTCATCGATCGTGGCGTAGGAGTCGAAGCCGAGGATCGCATTCGCCTCGGGAAGAGCCTCGGCCAGCTGCTGACCGTATCGCTCGGCCAGACATCCGACCGCGACCACGCGCTTACCGGCGTCGGATGCGGCCAGCAGCGTGTCGATCGAATCCTTCTTGGCCGAATCGATGAAGCCGCAGGTATTCACCAGCACGACATCGGCGTCCGCGGAGTCGGTGACCTGCCAGCCACGTCCGGCCAGCGTGCCGGCCAGCTCCTCCGAATCAACCTCATTGCGCGCGCAGCCGAGCGTGATCAGAGCGACGTTGCCGGCAACGGAGTCAACGGACTTAGCTTCACCGGATTCCGTGGACACGTACAGAGATTACCCGGCAGCCACATCCGCACGGTCACTTCACCGAGCTGGCTTGGCACTCGGTATCGTGCCGCCATGGTCAATCCTGAGAATGCCCCGGGTGCAGGCGTTCTCATACGTGCCGCTCGGACGCCGGATGTGGTCCATATCAAACGGCTCGTGGACACGTATACCGGCCAGCGCCTGCTGTTGGCCAAAGACACCGTGACGCTGTACGAGGCCGTCCAGGAATTTCGGGTGGCCGAGATCGACGGCGCGGTGATCGGTTGTGGAGCTCTGCACGTGCTCTGGCAGGACCTCGGCGAGATACGCACCCTGGCCATTGACCCCGAGCACCGCGGCATGAAGATCGGTGACCGACTGCTGGCCGAATTGATTCGCAATGCTCGCGCGCTCGGACTGCAGCGGTTGTTCGCCTTGACCTTCCAAACCGGCTTCTTTTCCCGGCATGGATTTCGCGAGATCGAGGGCACCCCGGTGGAGCCCGACGTGTACTCCCAACTGCGCCGGTCTTATGACGCCGGTGTCGCCGAATTTTTGGACCTGGAGTACGTCAAACCGAATACTCTCGGTAACTCCCGGATGCTGCTCACTTTCTGAGGCATCCGACGAAGCCCGCAGCATCGCTGTTGGACGATTACTCTCTGGTCACAAATCGGTATATGTTGCTCGCGAACGATAACGTGGGCAAAACAAACGGCGTGTTGTTATCGCGCGCCTCACTAGTAACACCAGCAACAGCTTCTAAGGTGACGGCAGGAGGTGTTGGTAATGACCGGTTTTACCTGGACTCAGCCGCGCGGCACGACGCTGGTCCGGCCGAGCGACGAGCCCGTGCTGGGTCGGCACTCCTCGTTGCTTCGCGCCCGACTGACTCTGCGTCGGATGTTTTACACAGCTCGCCACTCGGCTCGCTGACCCCCACGCAAAAGGGGCCCATCCATTCGGATGAGGCCCCTTTTGCGTGCGACGGAGGCAGGAAGACAGGACTAGAACGGCGGCCGATCAGCCTCCGGTCGCACAGCGGCCAAGTCGGTTACACCAAAGTCGGCTTCGTCCTCGCCGTCGTCTTCGACCAGGTCGTCGGCCGTCCCACCATTGCGCAGGGTGTAGATCAGGCCGGCCAGCTCATCGGGCTTGACCAGGACATCGCGGGCCTTGGATCCCTCGCTCGGGCCGACGATGGCCCGGGACTCCATAAGATCCATTAGCCGTCCCGCCTTGGCGAAACCGACTCGCAACTTGCGCTGCAGCATCGAGGTCGAACCGAACTGGGTCGATACGACCAACTCGACCGCCTGCAGGAACAGATCGAGGTCATCGCCGATGTCCTCGTCGATGTCCTTGCGCGTCGCGACCGGTGCGGTGACGTCCTCGCGGTAGGTCGGTTGGAGTTGGCCCTTGCAGTGAGCAACGATCTTGTGGATCTCGGCGTCAGTCACGTAAGCGCCCTGAATTCGGGCCGGTTTGGACGCGCCCATGGGCAGGAACAGGCCATCGCCCTTGCCGAGCAGCTTTTCCGAACCGGGTTGGTCCAAGATGACCCGCGAGTCGGTGACCGAAGACGTTTTGAAACCGAGCCGCGACGGCACGTTCGCCTTGATCAGGCCGGTGACGACATCGACCGACGGTCGTTGGGTGGCGATCACGAGATGGATGCCGGCCGCCCGGGCCAGCTGGGTAATCCGGACCACGGCATCTTCGACATCACGCGGGGCCACCATCATCAGATCCGACAGCTCATCGACGATAACCAGCAGGTAGGGGTACTGCTGATAGACCCGCTCCGAGCCCGGCGGCGCGACCAGTTCACCGTTGCGGACCTTCTTGTTGAAGTCGTCGATATGCCGCACGGCCGAGGCTTCCATGTCCTCGTAGCGCATATCCATCTCGCGTACGACCCAGGCCAACGCGTCCGCGGCCTTCTTCGGGTTCGTGATCACGGGCGTCACCAGATGCGGAATCCCTTGGTAGGCCGCAAATTCCACCCGTTTCGGGTCGATGAGCACCATCCGCACCTGGTCCGGCGTCGCCCGGGTCAGGATCGACAGGATCAGCGAGTTGATGCATGAGGACTTTCCGGCTCCAGTGGCGCCGGCAACCAGCAGGTGCGGCATCTTGGTCAGGTTGGCCACCACGAAGCCACCCTCGACATCCTTGCCGAGAGCCGCCAGCATCGGGTGATGATCGCGCTTGGCCACGTTGGACCGCAGCACGTCGCCCAACATCACGATCTCGGGATCGGCGTTCGGGATCTCGACACCGACCGCCGATTTGCCCGGGATCGGCGAGATTATGCGGACGTCAGGGCTTTTCACGGCATAGGCGATGTTGCGAGCGAGCTGAATGATCCGCTCGACCTTCACGCCGGGTCCGAGTTCGACCTCGTAGCGGGTCACGGTCGGGCCACGAGTGAAGCCGGTGACGGCGCAGTCGACGTTGAACTCCTCGAACACCTGGCTCAAGGCCGCGATCACTTCATCGTTGGCTTTGGTGTGCTCCAAGTGCGGGGAACCGGCCGCCAGGATGTCCGCCGGCGGCAAAGTGTAAAGCCCCGCTCCGCCATTGAGCTCCAACTGCGTCGGCTGCGTGATCGGTGGCAGATCGTCCTCGACGACCGGCTTGGCTACCCGGGGCTTGCGTGGTCGGCGCAGCGGCTCGGCCGCCGACTCGGGATCCTCGCTCAACTCGCCCGATTCATCTGAGCCGGCGTCGAAGCCGTAGGGATCCCCATCGGCAAGGCTCGCGCGGCGGACAGTGCGCGAACGCAGATGCATTCGCTCGGCCAGTGACGGACCCCGTTCGCCGGCAGCGATGGGTAGCTCATGGGTATCCGGCGACGACTCGTCCGGATCCCGCTCTGGGTGAAACAGCTCTCGAACCAGAGTCGGGAGCTGATTGACCGGTGTTGCAGTGACCACCAACGCACCGAACGCACCGAGCAGGAACAGAATCGGCACCACCAGGTTGGCCGGCATCGCCCGTTCGAGCAGCCCGGCCAACGATCCGATCGCACCGCCCGCGTGCGACCAGCCCGATTCCGAGGACGGTGAATTGGCCCAGAGGTGCAAGAGACCGGTGGTGGCAACGATAAGCGCCGCGCAGCCGACGACGACCCGGCCGCGGGCTTCGGGTTGTGGTTGCTGACGCAGCAGATGGACAGCCCACGCGGCCAGGAGCGGCGGCAGGATCACGGCCCCGTTGCCGATCGCCAGTCGAAACGCCGCGGACACGGCGCCGCCCAGGGTGCCGGCGTCGTCGAACCAGACAGCGACGGCCGAGACGACGGCTAGAGCCAGCATGGCAAAGCCGACCCCGTCACGACGATGCTCGGGCTCGAGCTCGCGGGCGGTCGCGGCGTTGCGACCGACGGCTCGGACGACACCCCCCACGGCCCGTCCCAGAGCACGCCAGAGCTGAACGATCAGCCGGATGACTCCGGCCAGTGGCGATTGCTGACGTTGTGGTGGCCGACCTCGGTAGGAGCGCGTCGAACCAGCGGGTTTACGGCCCGCTGCTGGTCGAGACTTCGTCGAGGTTCCAGGCACCTTTCAACCGTAACGGTCAACTCAACATTGAGGGTGCAGCGACACTGGGTTGGCCAGGCGTTTCAGCTCAGCCCGGCCGCCTGCAGATCCTCGCGCAGGTGGCTGATCTCGTGTTCGGTCGCATCAACCAGCGGCATCCGGACGCTGCCGGCTGAGCGGCCCTGCAAGGTGAGCCCGGCTTTCACGAGGATCACCCCTTGGGTACGGAAAATGCCCAGGTAGATCGGCAGCAACCGATGGTGCAGCTGAGTGGCCCGGGCGACGTCACCGGCGAGAAAGGCCTCGATCAGTTCCTTGGTGAGCGCACCACTGAAGTGGGTGGACGTGCCCACCACTCCGACGCCGCCGATCGCCAGCAGCGGCAGGGTCAGCGCATCATCACCCGCGTAATAGGCGAGGTCGGTGTTGGCAATGACGGTGGCCGAGGCACTCAAGTCACCCTTCGCATCCTTGACCGCCACGATCCGATCGTGCTCGGCGAGCCGGATCATGGTGTCCGTCGCGATCGGCGTCCCGGTTCGCCCCGGGATGTCGTACAGCATCACCGGCAGCTCAGAGGAATCGGCGACCGCACGGAAGTGAGCGAGGATGCCGGTCTGTGGAGGCTTGGAGTAATAGGGAGTCACGACGAGCAGCGCATCGGCGCCGGCCTTGGCTGCTTGCTCGGCCAGGTGGACCGAATGCACGGTGTCGAACGTCCCGACGCCGGCAACGATTGTGGCCCGATCACCGACCGCATCGGCCACCGCGGCCAACAGTTCGGCCTTTTCGGCGTCCGAGGTCGTCGGCGACTCACCGGTGGTGCCGTTGATGACCAATGCATCATTGTGCTGCTCGTCGACCAGGTAGGTCGCCAGTTTCTGGGCGGTAGCGATGTCGAGCTCACCGGCCACCGTGAACGGGGTGACCATGGCCGTGGCCATACGCCCGAACGGTGTCGCCCGGGTGATGCCCGGTTGAACGGAATCCGACCCATCGATGGACATGGTGGAGGACATGGCGATAACGCTACCGTCGCCGCTTGACCTGTCAGGATGCAGCCATGCCAGACTTCGCCGAAATCCAGACGGATCGGCTTCGACTGAGCACCGCCTCGCTGGCCGATCTGGACGAGCTTGAGCAGCTGCTCGAAGAACAGGCCCGGCATCTGGGCTACGACGCGCCTGACCGGACCTACATCAGCTCGCTGCTGAACAGTTACGAAGACGACTGGCACGAACACCGATTGGGGTACTGGACGGTGCGCGATCCAGAAGGCGGTTACCTGGGCATCGGAGGTGCCCGCCTGAGTGTGCCTGGCCCCGAGGGAGGACTCTGGAACCTCTACTACCACCTGTCCCGGACCGCTCGCGGTCACGGTTACGCCGTAGCGGTCGCCGACCGTGCCCTGGAGTGCGTGGCCGCACTGGATCCTGGGGCCCTCGTCCAAGCGTGGATTCGTCCGGACAACTCCGCCTCAGTTGCGGTCGCTACCAAAGCCGGTTTGCGGTTCAGCCATCGCCAACCCGACCATGCCGGCATCGAACACCTCGTGATGCAAGCTGAAATCGCGTTCTGGAAACCGGTGGTTATGACGGCCACTCGGTGATGATCAGATCGGCTGCCGATCGCTGCCCATCGACGAATTCCGCGTTGGGTTCATCCGAACGCATCACCCATTCCCGGGCCGCCTCCAGGCTCTTGCCGAATTCGACGTGGCGTTGAATCAGGGCGGGGATGCGAGCCTGGCGACCAGGGTCGAGAAACCAGACCTCGTGCAGTAGCTCGGCAATCTCAGCCCAGTTGAGCAGGTAGTTTCCTTCGACGATTACGAGGGAAACGGACGCCGGAACTGCTATCGCCGCCGCGACCGAGTCCTCGATCGACCGATCGAAGGCCGGGGCGTAGATCGTCGGCGAGTCGGACGAGGTGTAGCTGGCAAGCCGTTGCAGGGTCGCGGCGAACCCGTCGCGATCGAAGGTCTCCGGAGCACCTTTTCGGTCGGCCAGGCCTGCCCGAACCAGCTCGGCCTGAGCGAGATGAAATCCATCCATGGGTAGCCAGACCGCCACGGATCCGAGGTCGGAGACCAGCCGCTGGGCGAGCATAGACTTCCCAGCCCCGGGCGGGCCGGTGATGCCCAGCAGAGCCCGAGGCTGCTGCGTCTGGACTAGCCCGCGCGCTCGGTCCAACAGCTCCGGATAGTTCGACCGAGCGCTCAGCTCAGCCCTCGGACACCATCGGAGAGGATGCAACTTCAGTGCTGTCGGGCAAGGTGGTTATTTCGAAGTCGGCGAAAACGTTGGGAGCAACCCGCTTGAGTTCACGCAAGCACGAGATGGCCAGGGCGCGTATTTCGACGTCAGCATGTTCGGAACCGCGCATGGCTACGAAGTGACGCCAGGCTCGGTAGTTTCCGGTTACGACGATTCGGGTCTCAGTGGCGTTGGGCAGCACCGCTCGCGCCGCTTGGCGGGCCTGCTTGCGCCGCAACGTGGCGTGCTCGACGTCGGCGAACTTCTTCTCCAACCCCTCCAGCAGATCGGTGTAGGCCGAGATTGCCGCCTCCGAGGCGGCCACGAAGCGGGCGTGCAGTTCCGGGTCGTCGGCGATGACGTCCGGCTCGACCATGGCCGCATCGCGCTCGGGAACATAGCGCTGCGACAGCTGGGAGTAACTGAAGTGACGGTGGCGAATCAGCTCATGGGTCAGCGAGCGGGAGATGCCAGACAGATAGAAGCTGACCGTGCCGTGTTCCAACACGGACAGGTGCCCGACCTCAAGGATGTGGTTGAGGTAGCCCGCGTTGGTGGCTGTGGCCGGATTCGGCTTCTTCCAAGACTGATAGCACGCGCGGCCCGCGAATTCGGCCAGAGCCTGGCCGCCGTCGGCGTCGGTGTCCCAAGGAATTCCGTCCGGAATCTCGAAGTGGGTCCAGGCGATTACTTGGACTTTCGGTTGGACGATTTCGGGCACAGGACACTCCGCAATGGCGACTGGCTTATTGGTGTTCGCCAGCTTAGGCCACGAGGACCGCACGAAAAGGAATAGCCACGCGAGGGGTCGGAGCTGGCCGTACCGGCTATGAGGGCTCCGTCCACTGAGTCTGGACGGCCGGCCAATGCTGTGACGTCGGACCGCTGTTGCAATGCTGTCGTAGTGATGTCATTATGATGTCATGAACGTGAGTGACTACAGCAACAAGGTCCGCGACCAGCTCGTGGCGGCCGCCGCACTCGGCGACGAGCGAACCCAGCAGATTGCCCAGACCTTGGCCCACACGGTTGACGCCGCGGTCCGGCTGGCGGTCATCGACGCAATATCGCGAGCCACCAGCGACATCACCGCAGCCTTGTTCGAGGCCGACCTAAGCCAAGGCTCCCAACCCACCCCGGCGGTCTCGCTACAACTCGACGGCGACGAGCTGCGGATCGTGGTGGCCCATCCCCCGGTCGACGATGTGGCCGCTCAGCGAGTTGACGAGGGTGAGGCGACGGCGAGGATCTCCCTTCGGCTGACCGAAACCCTCAAGGGTGACATCGAGCGGGCCGCCGAGTCCGCGGATGTGTCGGTCAACAGCTGGCTGGTTCGCGCTGCGTCTCAGGCGCTGCGCGGTGGCGCCGGTTGGGGCTCGGACTGGCCAAGCCATGGCGGACCAGGCGGTCGCCCGGCCAACCGAATGACCGGCTGGATTACCGGCTGACCCGCATCGACACGCTAAGCAAGACGCGAGGAGACATCATGACCAGTCGCAGCTTCACGGTCTCTGGACCGCTGAATCTCAACTGCAAGTTCGGAGCCGGCTCGGTGAGCATCAACGCCGTACCCGATCTCGGTGAGGCCACGGTTGAACTGGTGGCCCGTGATCCTGGATCGACGGTCCTCAATCGGACGACCGTCGAGCTGCACGGCCGGACCCTGTCCATTCAGGGTCCCAAAACCCGCGGCGGCGTGTTCGACCTTCCGGTTTTCGGGCGAGGCAAGGACGCCGACGCACTCGACATCACGGTGTCGATTCCAGCCGGCAGCACGATCAAGGTGGCGACAATGACGGGCGACGTGAGCACGGTCGGCCGGATCGGCGATGCCGACATCGGTTGCGGCGCGAGCGCGGTCTGCTTGGACGAGATACAGGGCAATCTGCGCCTGCGCTTCGGCAGTGGCGCCATCCGCGTCGGCACGGTCAGCGGATCCGCCACCGTGCGCGGCGGCTCCAGTGAGGTGCAGATCGGTGACGGCGGCAGCGTCGACGTGGCATTCGGTACCGGACGGCTCGAACTGGGTCGCGCCCACGGACCGGTACGCATGCGCACCGGAGCCGGCAGCGCCCAGATCGGGTCGGCCGAGGCCGACGTCGACCTGACCAGCGGCTCCGGTGAACTGGCGATTGGTATCCCTAGCGGGCTGCGAGCAAGGCTAGACATCATGACCGGATCGGGTCAGCTGCGCACCGAAATGCCGGTCGAGCCCAAGCCCGACGAGCCCGGCCTCAAACGCCACTCGACCATTCGGGCGCGGACCGGCAGCGGGGACGTCACTATCCGGCGCGCCAGCTAGCCGGCAGACAGGCGGCCAGCGGGCCGGTCAGATCACCTCGCTGGAGAACTGAAACGGATTCCAAGTCAAGCCACTGTGCCATCTCCATGAGATCGGAGGCGAGATGCTCGGCGACATAGGCATCATCGACATCTGGTTCCGCCCACGCCGATTGGACCAGCAGAGTCCGGCGTTGGCGGTCAGCCTTCAAATCCACCCGCCCGACCAGGGTGTCACCCAGCAAGTAGGGCAGGACGTAATAGCCGTGAGTGCGCTGGGCCGCCGGCGTGTAGATCTCGATCCGATAGTGAAATCCGAACAAGCGCAAGGCGCGAGCCCGAAACCAGATCAGCGGATCGAACGGGCTGAGCAACGCCCTGGCCTCGATCCGACGGGGGCGACGAGCCTGCGGCCACAAATAGGCCGGGGCGTTCCAGCCCTGAACGGTGACCGGTAACAACTCCCCCGCCTCGACCAGCTCGGCCACCCGCGCCTTGGAATCGGAACGGGGCAGCCGGAAGTAGTCGCCCAGATCAGGCTCGGCGGCCACCCCGTAAGCCCGAGCGGCAATCCGCACCAATTCGCGTTGGGCGTCCTCCCGGGAAGGGGTTGGACTCTGCTGGATCACCGGCGGGAGGATCCGCTCCATCAAGTCGTACTGACGCTCGAAATTGACTCGACGCGCCGCGCCGATTTCACCATTCCAGAAGAGGAATTCCAATGCGATCTTGCCGTCATGCCAATTCCACATCGACCCCGCTTGCTTCGCGGCTCGTTCGATTCCCAGCTCACCACTGCGGACCGGGCCCTGTCGGGCGACCAGGCCTCGCACGTCGTCGAGCAACTGCGGCTTTTCGCGGGCGAGGCGCCGGACGCCACCCCAAGCGTCATCGATAGCGCTTTCCATTCGCCAGCGCAGTAAAGGGTGCGTGGCCAACGGGATGAGCGATGCCTCATGGGCCCAGTACTCGATGTATTCGCGTGTGATCGGCCCGGACGTGTGCGCGGAAAGCCGATCCAGGATCTCGCGCGGGTACGCCCCGAGGCGCGAGAACACCGGCAGATAGTGCGATCGGCAAAGCACGTTCACCGAATCCAGCTGCAGGATGCCCATCGTGTCGACGACCTTGCGGATGTGCCGGGCGGTGATCGGCCCCGACGGCCGAGGCTGGCCGAAGCCCTGAGCAGCCAACGCGATCCGTCGCGCGGCGGCCGCCGTAATGCTGTTCACCGGCGCGCTCGCGATACCCACGCAGTCATTCGATCACGGCGGTCCGACACAGCGGCCCCCCAGACCGCGGTGCGCATGACAGGATGCCCAGGTGACCGAGTTTCTCAAGAGTGTGGGCGAGCACGTCGGCGCATGGCTGTATCTGATCGCTGCCGCATTCGCCTTCTGCGAGGCCGCAATCCTGGTCGGCATGGTCATACCTGGCGAGACCGCGCTACTGGTCGCCGGTTATTTCTGTCACGAGAAGGTGCTGGACCTGCGGATCATGGTTCCGTTGGCCATCGTGGCCGCAATCGCCGGTGATTCGGTGGGCTTCGAGTTCGGACGCAAGTTCGGTCCCGGATTTCGCCGTTCGCGGGTGGGGCGGTGGGTCGGCGAATCCCGTTGGAACACGGTCGACAAGTTCCTGCACAAGCACGGCGGCAAGGCGGTTTTCCTCGGCCGCCTCACGGCCCTGCTCCGCGCCCTGACCCCGTCGATGGCCGGAATGAGCGGGATGCACTACCCGACATTCCTGCTCTGGAACGCTATCGGCGGCACTTTGTGGGGCGCCGGATGCATTTTGCTCGGCTGGGCATTCGCCTCGGCGCTGCATCGGGTGGAGCAGTACCTGACCTGGGCGCCGCTGATCGTGTTGGCCCTGTTGATCATCGGGGCCATCGTGCTGCACGTTCGACGATCTCGTCGGGAACGTACGCCGGCCGAAGCGGCCGACTAGCGCCCCGGCTGCGTCGAACGTCGCCGTTGGGGTGCCGATGCGATTACGTAGGCTCTACGCGTGGCTGATGTGAGCGTGCGACCGGCATCGTTGTCCGACGCCTCCGAGATCGGACGCATCCAGTTCGAAACCTGGCGGGTCGGCTACGCCGAAGTGCTGCCCAAGCCAGTTGTGGACGCCCTGGACCCGGTGATGATGGAGACGGCGTGGCGGATGGCCGTCCAGTCGCCGCCGTCACCTCGGCATCGAGTCGTGGTGGCGAGCGAAGCGGCGCAGCTGGTGGGCTTTGCCGCCTTCGGTCCGGACGACGATCCGCAGGCCGCAGATCCCTCGCCGGAGACGACCACCGCCATCACCACCTTGCTGGTGGAACCACGATGGGGACGGCGGGGTCACGGTTCTCGATTGCTGGCCGCGGTCACCGATCTGGCCCGCGATGCCGGCAGCCACCGCTTGATCGCCTGGGTCCCCGCCAAAGACACCGCTTCGCTGGAGTTCTACCGCTCCACCGGGTGGGCCGCGGACGGTGTGCAACGAAGCCTCGACACGGGGGCCGGGCTCATTGTCGAATTGCGGCTGCACACCAGCCTGAGCTGGGAGCCTGAGGAGAATTCATGACCTTCACCGGCATTCCCGTTGCGGCTCTGGACTTCTATGAGGACCTAGAGGGCGACAACAGTAAATCGTTCTGGACAGCCCACAAGCAGATCTACGACGAGCAGGTTCGCGCGCCGCTGGAAGCGCTCGCCGTAGCTCTCACCCCGGAGTTCGGCGCGCCGAAGTTCTTTCGGCCCTATCGAGACGTTCGATTCGCGCGTGACAAGACGCCGTACAAGACCCATCAGGGCATCTGGTTCGCCGAAACCTCGCGCTACCTTCATGTGTCGGCCGCGGGGCTGTTCCTGGCTGGGGGTTACTGGGACACCACTGCCCAGCAGGTCGAACGTCTGCGCCGGGCCGTATCCGATGACGTCGCCGGGGCCGAACTCGAGCGCACAGTGGCTCAGCTCGCCAAGTCCGGGCTCGCCCTCGGCGGCGCTCAGCTGACCCGGGTCCCGTCCGGTTACCCGAAGGATCATCCGCGGGCCGAGCTACTCCGCTACAAGTCGATGACCGCGAGCCGCGAGGTGGGCTGTCCGGCCTGGCTGAGCACCACACGCGCCAAAACCGAGGTGGTCAAGGCGTGGCGATCGATGTCATCGCTCATCGACTGGCTGGACACCCACGTCGGACGCGAGTAGCCGCGTCATGTGACGGCGCTAGAGGCCGAGCAGCGGTTCCAGGCCGATCGTCAGCCCGGGTCGTCCTGCCACCTGCCGGGCGGCCAACAGCACGCCCGGCATGAAGGAAGACCGATCCAGCGAGTCGTGACGGATGCTCAGAGTTTCACCCTCGGTCCCGAAGATCACTTCCTGATGCGCCACCAGCCCTCGAAGCCGCACCGCGTGGACCCGGACGCCGTCAATGTCCGCGCCGCGAGCCCCGTCAACCTCCTGGCTGGTGGCATCGGGCATCGAATCCATACCGGCGTCCTTGCGGACCTGGGCGATGGCCCGAGCGGTATGCGTCGCCGTTCCGGAAGGCGCGTCGGCCTTACCCGGATGATGCAATTCGATGACCTCGGCCGACTCGAAGTAGGGTGCCGCCAACTGAGCGAACTTCATCGAGAGCACGGCACCGATTCCGAAGTTCGGAGCGATCACAACTCCGACCTCCGGCTGTTCGGCCAACCATTGGCGGACCATGTCCAGTCGGCTGTCGGTGAATCCGGTGGTACCCACGACAGCGTGCAGGCCGTGCTCGATGACGAAACGCAGGTTGTCCATGACGACATCGGGATGGGTGAAATCGACGACTACCTGAGCCTGTGAATCCGCCAGGGCCTGCAGCGGGTCCCCGGCGTCCACCCGGGCCACCAGGTCCAGGTCGGGCGCACCGTCCACCGCCGTGCAGACCTGTTCACCCATTCGTCCCTGGGCCCCGAGGACGCCGATGCGCAGCCGATCGCTCATGGACGGATCCTATCGGGCCGGGTCATCCACCTGTGGTGGTGAAGGCGGCGAAATCCCCTTCGTGGAACGGACCGACGACGGTCAGACAGCGTGGACGGCTGGCCAGCTCCTCAGCCAGCTCATTCACCTGATCACGGGTCACCCGTTCAACCAGCACAAGCAGATCATCGACCCCGAGGACGTCACCGTAGGCCAGTTCGGCCTTTCCGATGCGGGACATTCTCGATCCGGAATCTTCCAGCCCCAGCACCATGCTGCCGCGCAGCTGACCCTTGGCCCGTTCCAGTTCCTCGGCGGTGATGCCGCTGTGACAGACGGAATCAAGCACCGCACTCATGATCGCGACCACCTCGTCAGCCTTGCCCGGCTGACAACCGGCGTACAAGGCGAACAAGCCGTCGCCGGCATAACCCGAGCTATAGGAGTAGGTGGAGTAGGCCAGCCCCCGCTCCTCGCGGACCTGTTGAAACAAGCGCGAGGACATGCCGCCGCCGATGGCGGTCGAGAGAGCACCGAGCACGAAGCGTCGCTCGTCGAACTTCGACAGTCCGATGGTCCCGAGCACGATGTTGGCTTGCTCGGTGTCCTCGGCGACGATCCGATACGAGCGGGCGGGGACCCGCACGACGCGCCGATCCGCGCGCAGCGCCCCGGACGAGCTGGCTGCATCGAGCTGGCCGTCGAACGCCTTACGCACGAGCTTCACGACCGCCGCGTGATCGATGTTGCCGGCCACCGCAACCACCATGTCGCTCGGCCGATATCGGCGCTGGTAGTAACCGTGGACCTGCGTCCGAGTGATCCGGTTGATCGAATCCTCGCTGCCGAGGATCGGGCGTCCAAGCGGATTGTCACCGAACAGCGCTTCGGCGAACTCGTCGTGCACCAGATCGGCCGGATCATCGTCGCGCATCGCGATCTCTTCCAGCACGACCGTGCGTTCGACCTCGACATCGGCCGCGGTCACCGTGGCGTTGAGGACAACATCGGAAATGATCTCAATGGCCAACGGAACGTCGCGATCGATGACGGTGGCGTAGAAGCAGGTGTGTTCCTTCTCCGTGAATGCATTGAATTCGCCGCCCACTGCATCCATGGCCGAGGCGATGTCCAGCGCCGCCCGGGTTCGGGTGCCCTTGAACAGCAGATGCTCGAGAAAGTGGCTGGCCCCAGCGACGGTCTCGGTCTCATCGCGCGAGCCGACACCGACCCAGATACCGACGCTGGCCGATCGAACGCCGGGCATCGTCTCGGTGACGATCCGCAGCCCGCCAGGAAGGGTCGTGCGCCGAATAACACCGCCGCCGGCGGCCGGCAGGGTTCTGGTCACCGCGCGAATACTCACCGGCCGATACTAGGCCGAGCGCAGGGCGCTACTAGCGTGCACCCGACAGCTGACGCTCAGCCTCAGCGAAGAGGGACGGGTTGAACAGGACCAGGGTCGCCCGGCCGGCTTGGGCGGCAGATCGAATCACCGCGATCGCCTGTGCAATAGCGTCCTGGGGCGGCCATCGATAAACACCAGCCGAGATAAGGGGAAACGACACTCGGTCGGCCCCTACCTCGGAGGCCACCCGCAATGATTCCCGATAGCACGAACGCAACAATTCGCTGCGGTCCGCTGAGCGTGAATACACCGGCCCGACGGTGTGGATCACCCACCGCGCCGGCAGCCTGCCCGCAGTCGTCGCTACGGCTTGCCCGGTGGGCAGCCCGTCCTTGAGTTCGCCGGCCCGTAGCGCCTGGCAGGCGGCCAGAATCTGCGGACCTCCCTTGCGGTGAATTGCGCCGTCTACCCCGCCGCCACCGAGCAAGCTTGAATTGGCCGCATTGACCATGGCATCGGTCTCGATCTCGGTGATATCGCCGAGGACGATGCTCAGCTTCACGGCGTACGCCGGGCCCACGAATCGGGATCGTCCACCATCTTGCGAACATGGGGCGGCAACTTGCCAGTGAGCAGCTGTTGTAGCGATGTCTCGTCCAGAACCTGCCGCAGGCTGGCCCGGACCGCGATCCATAGCCCCGGTAGATGCTCAGCCAGGCCGCTGTAGTTCATCTCGTCCGGTCGCAGGCCACGTACCTCAGCCAGCGGACCGTCCACGGCACGAATCACCGACGCTATCGAAACCTCAGCGGCCGGCCGCGCCAACGCGTACCCACCGTCCGCGCCCCTCATGGAGCGGACGATCCCCGCCCTGCGCAGGTCACCCAGGATCGCTTCGACGAATTTGCGGGGTAGCTTCTGATCCCCGACTATCACGTCGATCTTCACCAGATTGGGCGCTTGAGCGGCCAACTCCAGCAAGGCTCGGATGGCGTAGTCGCTCTTGGCTGAAATCTCCACGGAGAGCATTCTCGCAAAGCCCAGAGACAAACACGAGAAACCCGCAGCGCAGGGTGGCCGCGAATGCTGTTAAGGCGCGGCCAGGGTCGAGGCCTGCCGGGCTGGTCGAAGCCACACCGTGCTCCCCGAAGCCAGCTCCAACGCATCAGCTTGCCCGCGGGTCAGCTGCACCCAGGGTTCGCTATCGGCGGTCTGGAGTTCGGCCCGCACCTCGAAACCGATGCGTACCAAACGATTGACCCGCGCTTGGATGGCACCGGCCGCGTCGCTCAGCAGCACTTCGATGTCGTGCGGCCGGACGATATGGGAACCGAGACGAGTCACCGGTCCCAAGAAGGCCATCACAAACTCGTTAGCCGGGTGGTCATAGAGCTGGTTGGGCGATCCGACCTGCTCGATGCGGCCATGATTGATGACCACCAGCGAGTCCGACACCTCCAAGGCCTCGTCCTGATCGTGGGTCACGAACACGGTGGTGACGTGCACTTCGTCGTGCAGGCGCCGCAACCAGTCACGCAGTTCCTTGCGAACCTTGGCGTCCAGGGCACCGAAGGGCTCGTCGAGCAAGAGCACCTGGGGCTCTACGGCCAGGGCGCGCGCCAGTGCCATCCGCTGACGCTGTCCACCGGACAACTGGGACGGCAGACGATCCGCGAACTGATCCAGATGCACCAACTCCAGCAGCTCGAAGACCCGCCGGCGGATCTCTTGCTTGCTGCGCTTGCGAATCTCCAGTCCGAAGGCCACGTTGCGATACACCGACAGATGCTTGAACGCCGCATAGTGCTGGAACACGAATCCGACGTTGCGCCGCTGGGCCGGGACGCCGGTAGCTTCGACTCCGTCGATGTGGACGGTGCCGCTGTCGGCGTCATCCAGGCCGCCGACGATCCGCAGCAACGTCGACTTGCCGCCACCGGAGGGACCCAACAGGGCCGTCAACTCGCCGCTGGCCACGTCGAGGTTGACGTCGTCGAGAGCGACGAAATCTCCGAATCGCTTCACGATGTGCTGTGCCTGAATGCCCATTCGGCTTACCTATTCCTTCTCATCAGGGCGGATAAGCGACACCGCGACGATGCACAGCACGGCCACCGCGATCAGCACGAGGGACAGCTGATAGGCGCCGAGTTCGAACTGTTCGGCTTTTTCATCGACCAGCAGGGTCACCGTCTGGGTCTGACCGACGACGTTGCCCGACACCACCCGGACCGCTCCGAACTCACCGATCGAACGAGCGATGCTCAGCACCACCCCGTAGAGCAGCGCCCACTTGATCGTCGGGAGCGTGATCCGAACGAATCGCTGCCAGGCATTCGCGCCCAGGGACCGAGCCGCCTGCTCCTGATCGAGACCGGTTTCCTCTAGCACCGGAAGGACTTCGCGAACCACGAGCGGCAGTGAGACGAACGTCGTGGCCAGGATCATTCCGGGGGTGGCGAAGATGACTTGGATGCCGGCCGTCCGCAAGCCATCGCCGAACCACCCGGTACGCCAACCGAAAACGAGGATCAGCGCCAATCCCACGACGATCGGCGACACCGATACCGGGATGTCGATGAGGACGTTGAGAACCCGCTTGCCGACAAAGCGATACCGAGCCAGCAGGAGCGCCATGCCGACCCCGAACACCGTGTTGATGGCCACCGCCGACGCCGCCACGATCGCCGTCAGTTGGTAGGCGTGCAGCGCTTCGGCCGACGTGACCGCGTCGATGAAGGCCCGACCGCCCTGATCGATCGTTCGCCAGCACACGACGATGAGCGGCAGCAGCACCAGGATGCCCACGTAGCCGATCGCCACCAGCCGCAGCGTCCACCGCGAGCGAACGCTAGCCACGACGAGCCGCCCATCGCTGTACCAGGCCGAGCAAGCCGATCACCAGCAGGCTGATCACGAGCAGCACGGTCGCGGTGGCCGCAGCCCCGGCCAGGTCATCGTCCTGGATCTGTTTGTAGATGTGCAGCGACGCAATCTCGGTATGGGAGAGCTGACCCGAAATCAACACCACCGAGCCGTACTCCCCCATAGCCCGCCCGAAGGCCAGTGCCGCACCCGACGCGATGGCGGGCAGGATCGGCGGCAGGATGATGCGCCGAAACGTCGTCCAGGGTCCGGCACCCAACGATGCGGCCGCCTCCTCGACGTCTCGTTCCAGCGAGAGCAGCACCGGTTCGACCGTCCGGACGACGAAGGGCAGGGTCACGAACAGCAGTGCCACCAACAGCCCTTTGCGGGTCGCGTACCAGTTGACTCCCAAGGGACTGGTGGCGCCGTACAGAGTCAGCAAGACGAGTCCGGCCACGATCGTCGGCAGAGCGAACGGAATGTCGATCAGGACCTCGAGTACCCGTTTGCCCGGGAACCGATCACGGACCAGCACCCAGGCGACCACCGTGCCCATCACCGCGTTGACGACGCAGACAATCAGGGACGTGACGACGGTGAGCCGAATCGCGGCCAAGGACTGAGTGCTGGTCGCAGCGTCCCAGAAGCCGGGCCAGCCGTCACCGGTGCTCTTGACGACCACGGCGGTCAGGGGCAGCAGGACCAGCAGGCTCAGCCACAGCACCGCCACCCCCAACCCGGCCGTTGCGACCGGCCGGAGGCGATACGGCGCTGAGGCTGAAGAAGCCTGGCTCATCCCGTGCCGTTGAGGATCTTCGTGATGATCCCATCGGTCTTGTCGAAGTACTTCTTGTTGACCTTGCTCCAGCCACCCAGATCCTTGATGGTGGTGAGGTGGGCCGGCACCGGGAAGGGGTTCGCCGGATCCAGAGCACCAGTGACCGAACCGATCTTTGTGCTGGCCAGAACCGGGCGGAATCCCTTACTGGCCAAGATTTCCTGACCGGCCTCGCTTTCGACGAACGCCAGGAAGTCCTTGGATGCCGGCGAGGCACCCTTCGTGACGGCGGCTGGGTTCTCGATCAGGATCGAGTCGTCCGGGACAACGTAATCCAGGGCCTGGTTCTGCTGCTTCGCTCCAATAGCCTCGTTCTCATAGGAGATCAGCACGTCACCGGTTCCGGCCAGGAAGGTCTGCGTCGCCTTGCTTCCACTCTCGGGCTTGCTCTTGAGGTTGGCCGCGAACTTTTTCAAGTAGTCCTGTCCGCCAGCATCTCCGCCCTGGGCGAAGCCGTGGGCGTAGGCGGCCAACAGGTTCCACTTGGCCGAGCCGGACGATCCGGGATCGGGGCTGACGATCTGAACGCCCGGCTTGATCAGGTCGTCCCAGCCCTTGATGCCCTTGGGATTTCCCTTACGCACGGCCAGGACCACGATCGAGTCGGACACCAGCCCTTTGGTTGCTCCGGCGTTCCAGTCGGCATCGACGAAGTCGGGGACGAGCTTGGTCAGGTCCGGCTCGATCGAGAACGCGACATAGTCCGCCTTCTGGCCGTTGGCGACCGCCCGGCTCTGATCGCCACTGGCCCCATAGGAAGCCGAAAAGGTGACGCCCTTTCCAGCCGACGTCGCCTTGAACGCGGTCGCCAGCGCGTCATAGGCCGGTTTCGGGACCGAGTAGGCCACGATTGCCACCTTGCCGCCCCCGCTACCGGAACCACCGGAGTCCGACGAGCCCGCGCTGTCCGCGTTAGAGGACGAACACGCCGTCATGCCGATCGCGGCGGCCAACCCAGCCACGCTCAGCATCGTCATGGTCATCCTCATTACGTATTACCTCCATAGAGTCTGTGTTTCCTATCGACATACAAGAGATTACAGACCCGGTCACGATCTGACCACATGACTCAAGACACAAGAGTCCCCGGCGGACGACAAAGGAGAGGCCCGGATCGTGTTGACCCGGGCCTCTCCTAGCGCATGCCTATGACTACTCGGCGGACACCAGATCTTCGGCCGGAGCATCGGAGGCGACTGCCTCGTCCTTGACCGGGACCAGGCTGATCTTGCCGCGCTGGTCGATCTCGACGATCTCGACCTGCAGTTTGTCGCCGACGTTCACCACGTCCTCGACCTTGCCGATGCGCTTGCCGCTGCCCAGCTTGGAAATGTGTACCAAGCCGTCCTTGCCCGGCAGCAGCGATACGAACGCTCCGAAGGCCGCCGTCTTGACCACGGTTCCGAGGAAGCGCTCGCCGACCTTGGGCATCTGCGGATTGGCAATGGCGTTGATCCGATCGACGGCCGCGGCCGCCGACGGTCCGTCCGCCGCCCCGACATAAATCGTTCCGTCGTCCTCGATCGTGATGTCGGCACCGGTCTCGTCCTGGATCGAGTTGATCATCTGGCCCTTGGGCCCGATCACCGCACCGATCTTGTCGACCGGGATCTTCACCACGGTGACGCGAGGAGCGTAGGGGCTCATCTCGTCCGGAGCGTCGATGGCTTCGGCCATCACATCAAGGATGTGCAGGCGGGCGTTGCGGGCCTGAGACAGCGCCTGAGCCAGCACCTCGGACGGAATGCCATCCAGCTTGGTGTCCAGCTGCAGCGCGGTCACAAATTCCTTGGTCCCGGCGACCTTGAAGTCCATGTCACCGAAAGCGTCCTCGGCCCCGAGGATATCGGTGAGCGCCACGTACTCGGTCTTGCCGTCCACCTCATCCGACACCAGACCCATAGCGATGCCGGCGACCGGCGCCTTCAGGGGCACACCGGCGTTGAGCAGACCCAACGTCGACGCACACACCGAACCCATCGAGGTCGAACCGTTGGAACCCAACGCCTCAGACACCTGACGGATCGCATAGGGGAACTCGTCCCGACTCGGAAGGACCGGGACCAGAGCCCGCTCGGCCAGCGCGCCGTGACCAATCTCGCGACGCTTGGGCGAGCCGACCCGGCCGGTCTCACCGGTCGAGTACGGCGGGAAGTTGTAGTTGTGCATGTAACGCTTGGTGCGGTTCGGGCTCAGAGTGTCGAGCTTCTGCTCCAGACCCAGCATGTTGAGCGTGGTGATACCCAGGATCTGGGTCTCGCCGCGCTCGAACAAGGCGGAGCCATGAACCCGGGGAACAACCTCGACCTCGGCCGACAACGTCCGGATGTCGGTCAGACCGCGTCCGTCGATGCGCACCTTGTCGCGCAGGATCCGCTGCCGCACGAGCTGCTTGTTCAGCGACCGGAAGGCGGCGCTGATCTCTTTCTCGCGACCGCTGAACGGCCCGCCGATGGCCTCGCCGAGTTCAGCCTTGGCTTGTTCCTTGAGCTCATCAAGCTTGGCTTCACGCTCGAGCTTGTCACCGATGGTGAGTGTCGTAGCCGTCTCGGCCGAGAAGCGTTCGCTGACGGCGGCGTACACATCGTCCTGATAGTCGAGGAAGACTGGAAATACCTGGGTCTCCTTCGCGGCCGAGGCGGCCAGTTCGGCCTGTGCCCGACACAGCGCCGCGATGAACGGCTTAGCTGCCTCCAGGCCCTGTGCCACAACCTCTTCGGTCGGCTTGGTGCCGCCACCGGCGACGAGCTCGATGGTCTTCTCGGTCGCCTCAGCCTCGACCATCATGATCGCGACATCGCCGGAATCCAGCAGACGACCGGCAACGACCATGTCGAACGTGGCATTCTCCAACTCGCTGTGCGTCGGGAAGCCGACCCACTGACCCTCGATCAGAGCGACCCGAGTACCGCCGACCGGGCCGTTGAAGGGCAAGCCGGAAATCTGCGTCGAGGCCGACGCAGCGTTGATGGCCAGCACGTCATAGGCATGATCGGGGTTCAGGGCCATGACCGTGATGACAACTTGAACCTCGTTGCGCAGCCCCTTGATGAAGGTCGGGCGCAGTGGCCGGTCGATCAGCCGGCAGGTCAGAATCGCGTCCTCGGACGGTCGGCCCTCGCGACGAAAGAATGAACCCGGAATGCGGCCCGCGGCGTACATGCGCTCTTCGACGTCCACCGTGAGGGGGAAGAAGTCGAACTGGTCGCGGGGGCTCTTGCCGGCCGTGGTGGCCGACAGCAGCATGGTGTCGTCGTCCAGGTAAGCCACGACGGATCCGGCCGCCTGCTTGGCCAACCGGCCGGTCTCGAACCGGATGGTACGAGTACCGAACTTGCCATTGTCGATGACGGCGACGACCTCGGTCACGCCGTTCTCAGATGTCTTGCTTTCGGACATTCGTGTCCGCCTCTCTTGTGACAGCCCTCACCCATGTGGGAGCTGTTTCCGGGGCCGGAACGAACCTGGGCACGCACGTCGAGTTGCCGATTGACATCGGCGGGGTGCGGTGCCGGTCTTCGATCGAAGCGGTGGATCAGGTTGGTATCCGAACGAGTTCGGGCGATCCGACCGCCACTACCGAGGACCGACCTCGTTGAGCCGCACTTGCTTCGGCACGTCCTAGGTGCCTGCCCAGCGCTGCGCTCCGGCGATTGATGTAGTTGTCTAGCTGCGGTTGAACGAGAGAACGGGCCCGGCAGCGGAGCTGCTGGACCCGTTCGGCAACCTAGCGACGCAAGCCGAGGCGCTCGATGATCGAGCGGTAACGACTGATATCGGTCTTGGTCAGGTAGTTCAGGAGTCGACGACGCTGGCCGACCAACAGCAGTAGGCCACGACGGCTGTGGTGGTCATGCTTGTGGGTCTTGAGGTGTTCGGTCAGGTCGGCGATGCGCTTGGAAAGCATCGCGATCTGGACCTCGGCCGAACCAGTGTCGCCCGCGGAGGCGCCGTACTCGGAAATGATCTGCTTCTTGACATCCGGCGCTAACGGCACGGGGCGTCTCCCTTGTTTTGCCAGGCACGCCTCACCGGTCTGAATCACGGCGAGTGATGAACGTGCACTGCAGCGCACAGCAAAAGAAACCACCGTGCGTTTGGCTCAGGCTACCAGCGGTAACGCCTGGCTACCTAACCGGCCGACTCCAGAATCTGCCGGGTCTCGGCCACGTCAGCCGTCATCTGGACGATCAAATCCTCCATCGAGGTGAACTTGACCATCCCGCGCAGCCGCCACACGAACTCCAGCCCGAGATTCTGGCCGTACAGGTCGGCATCGAAGTCCAGGATGTAGGCCTCGACCGATCGATGCCGGCCCTCGAACGTCGGATTGGTCCCGATCGAAATCGCCGCCTGCAGCAGCCCCGCATCGGGACGGGTGTTGCCCCACTCGTCGATTCGGGCCACCCGGCCGGCGTAGATCCCATCGGCGGGGACTGCCGCGAACGCATCGGCCCGCAAGTTGGCCGTCGGAAAGCCGAGATCCCGGCCGCGCTGATCGCCTCGGACCACGATGCCGTCCAGCCGGTGAGCCCGCCCGAGGGCATCCGAGGCAGCGGCGACGTCACCGGCTTCGACGCAGGAGCGGATGTAGGTCGAGGAGATCGGGCGCTGTCCATCGGAGAACAACGCGATTCCCTCGGCATCGAATCCCCACCGCTGCCCAAGCTCCTTCAGGGTGGCCACATCCCCGGCCGCGCCGTGACCGAAGCGGAAGTTCTCGCCGACGACCACGGCCGACGCGTGCAGGTCGGCGACCAGGGCCTGATGGACGAACTCAGCCGGGCTCAGATGTGAGAACTCCAGAGTGAACGGCACGAAGATCACCACGTCCACCCCGAGTTCGGCGGCCAGTTCCGCCTTGCGGGTATTCGTGGTCAGCAGCGGAGGATGGCTGCCCGGCCGCACCACCTCCGAAGGATGCGGACTGAAGGTCAACAGGACCAGTGGCACGCCGCGTTGATCGGCCAGCTGCCGAGCTCGTCCGATGATCTGCTGGTGACCACGGTGCACGCCGTCGAAGATGCCGATCGTGGCCACGCACCGGCCCCAACCGGTCGGGATCGAATCCAGGCCTCGCCAACGCTGCACGATCAGCGGCCTTCGCCGGCCGAGGAAATCCAGCTCAGTGCGAGCACGTATCCCTCGATCCCCAGACCTACGATCACGCCGGACGCGACGGCCGAAACGAAGGAATGATGCCGGAAGTCCTCCCGGGCATGGACGTTGGAAATGTGCACCTCGACCAGCTTGGCCGTCCGAGCCGCCACCGCGTCGCGCAGCGCCACCGAGGTGTGGGTAAGCGCGGCGGCGTTCAGCACGACCGGAATCTCCTGATCGGAAGCCTCGTGAATCCAGCCGATCAGTTCGGCCTCGGAATCGGACTGCCGGACGTCGACATCCAGGTCGAGCTCCTGACCCGCCTTCACACACAACGCGGCCAGCTCCGCGTAGGTGGTCGAGCCATAGATCACCGGCTCACGGGTCCCGAGCCGGCCCAGGTTCGGTCCGTTGAGAACGAGCACCTTCTTCATGCGGTTACCTCCGAGAATGCCGCCTGGAGAACCGACAGGTCCTCGATGTCGACGGTGGTCGGTTTGGCCAGCCCCTCCAGCAGCACCAACCGTAACCGGTTCCCGCGGGCCTTCTTGTCCAGTCGCATCGTGTCGAGCAGCGTCGTCCAATCCGAGCCCTGATAGGTCACCGGCAGCCCAAGCGAGCTGAGGACTCGCCGGTGCCGATCAACGCTGTCCTCGTCCAGACGCCCGAGGAGGCGAGCAACCTCAGCCACGAACACCAGGCCGATCGACACTGCCGCGCCGTGCCGCCACCTGTAGTTTTCGGCCTTCTCGATGGCGTGAGCCAGCGTATGGCCGTAGTTCAGGATCTCGCGCAGACCCTGCTCGGTCAGGTCCTGCGACACGACCGTGGCCTTGACCGAGACCGAGCGCTCGATCAGTTCACGTTCGTACGGGTTGCCGGGCTGAACCACCAGGCCCGGCTCGATCTCGAGCAGGTCAAGGATCGTCGGGTCGGCGATGAAGCCGCATTTGACTACTTCGGCCAAGCCGGCCACATAGTCGGCGGCCGGCAACGTGCTCAAGGTGCTCAGATCGCACAGCACACCGATCGGCGGATGAAAGGCTCCGACCAGGTTCTTGCCCCGCTCGATGTTGATGCCGGTCTTGCCGCCGATCGCGGCGTCGACCATGCCGGCCAACGTCGTCGGCAGCTGAACGACGCGGACCCCGCGCAGCCACGAGGCGGCCACCCAACCGGCCAAGTCGGTCGTGGCTCCCCCGCCGAGGCCGATCAGTGCGTCGCTGCGGGTGAATCCAGCTTCGGCCAGGCGGTCAAAACACATCCCAGCCACCGCGAGCGTCTTAGCATCCTCGCCATCGGCGATCTCGATCCGGCACACCGCAAGTCCCGCGCCCGCAAGTTCAGCCTGCACCTCATCGGCCAGGGCGCGCAGCGTCGGCGGATGGATCAGTCCAACTCGATCAACCGAGCTGAGCAGGCTTGGCAATTCGGCTCGCACACCGGTGCCGATCACAACCTCGTAAGGCTGAGGCCCGGTCACCGGGATTCGGGTCGCGGTCATAGTCGATCGGCCAGTTCGGCCGCGACCTCTTCGCTGGTGGCAAAGTCGGTGGTGACGGTCAGGGTGGCCACCTGGGCGTACCAGGGCGCCCGCTCGCCAGCCAGCTCAGCCAATCGGGCCGCCGGATCCTCGGCCAGCAAGGGCCGATGGGTGCTTTCACCGATGCGATCGAGGAGCACCGACTGCTCAGCGGTCAACCACACGACCGGCACCCCGCAGGCCTTCAGCTCCTCCCGCACGGCCGGCGTCGTCACGGCACCGCCGCCCAACGCAAGCACCCCGTCGAAGTCCAGCAAGGCGTCGGCGATCGCCGCTGCCTCGATCTCCCGAAACGCGCTCTCGCCGCTGTCGGCAAAGATTTCGGCGATCGGCCGCCCGGTCATCTCGATGACCAGGTCGTCGGAGTCGGCAAAATCGATACCGAGCAACGCCGCCAGTGACCGCCCTACCGTCGACTTGCCAGCGCCGGGCAGACCGACCAGCACCACCCGAGTACTCATCAGCCGGGCTCGGCGGCGCTCAGGTGGCGTTCGGCCAGCCGGGCCAGGTAGGCGGCAACGTTGCGCGAGGTCTCGCCGACCGAGTCACCGCCGAACTTCTCCAGTACGGCATCGGCCAGCACCAGAGCCACCATGGCCTCCGCAACGACTCCCGCCGCAGGCACCGCGCATACGTCTGAGCGCTGGTTGATGGCGACGGCGGGCTCGCCCGTGGCGATGTCAATGGTCGCCAACGCGCGCGGGATCGTAGATATGGGCTTCATCGCGGCCCGGACCCGCAACACCTCACCGGTCGACATCCCGCCTTCGGTTCCGCCGGCCCGATGCGATCGCCGACGGATGATCCCGTTGGCGTCGCGTTCGATTTCGTCGTGTGCCTGGGATCCGGTAATCGCCGCCAGGGCAAACCCGTCACCGACCTCAACGCCCTTGATGGCCTGGATACCCATCACGGCGGCGGCCAGCCTCGAATCAAGGCGGCGGTCCCACTGGATGTGACTGCCCAATCCCGGCGGCAGATGGTGTACGACCACCTCCACCACACCCCCGAGGGTGTCACCGGCCTTCCTAGTGTCGTCGATATGAGCGATCATCGCCCGGCTGCTCGCCTCGTCCAGACAGCGCACCTCGGAGGCATCGATCCGTTCGGAATCTCCCGGCATCGGCAGGGTGGACGCCGGGACGCTGACCGATCCGATCGAGACCACGTGGCTGAGCACCTCGGCGCCGACGGTCTGCTCGAGAAACTTCTTGGCCACCGCGCCCAGGGCCACCCGGGCCGCTGTCTCGCGGGCACTGGCCCGCTCCAACACCGGGCGAGCGTCTTCGACGTCGTATTTCTGCATGCCGACCAGGTCGGCGTGGCCGGGGCGGGGACGAGTCAGCGGGGCATTACGGGCCTGCGCGGCCAGCAGATCCTCATCCACCGGGTCGGCTGACATCACCGTTTCCCACTTGGGCCATTCGGTGTTCCCGATGCGGATAGCCACCGGGCCACCCATGGTCACCCCGAGACGAACGCCGCCGGTCAGCTCGACCTCGTCCTGCTCGAACTTCATCCGGGCCCCGCGGCCGTGCCCGAGGCGACGCCGCGCCAGGTCGACGCTGACCTCTTTGGTCGTGATTTCTACCCCGGCCGGCAATCCCTCGAGGATCGCGACCAGGGCAGGACCATGCGACTCACCAGCGGTCATCCAACGCAGCACCCTGCGATTGTTCCAGACCGGGTGTTGAATGCCGTCCGACAGGCTCCCGCCGCACGGTCCAGTCGGCTCGACAGGTGATGATGGTGAGGTGAGCGAGTCGCCGTCGCCGGCACCTGGGCGATCCATCCCGCCGCGAACATCGGCTGAGCGGGCGGCCGAGGCGTTCGAGCGCGCCCAGCTGATGTCCACCTCGGCCGCACCACCTGACTCGTGGCTGATGGCGATGCAAGCTGCCCGCGATGCGCTTCGGGCCGGGTCATTCGACGCCTCGGCCCGCTATCACTGGCGCGCCTGGCAGCAGGCCAGCGAACGAGACCAGCAGGCGACCACGCTGCATCACTGCGCGGTCCGACTCTTGGAGCAAGGAGATCCGGACGGGGCCGCCAGCTATCTGGAGGTCGCCCGCGCCTTGCGCCGAGGGTTCGCCGATCCGCGACTGGTCACCAGCACCGAAGCGCAACTGGCGCGAGCCCGGCAGCTGGCGGACTTCGATTCCGTGATCCTCGCTGGTGGTTCCGGACGCCGGATCGGCGGATCGAAACCCGAACTGCCGCTCGGTGGCTGGCCGCTACTGGATCACGTCCTGCTCGCGGCCAGCGCCGCCACCCGGCGAATCGTGGCCGGGCCGCCTCGGCACGGGCTGGGGGAACCGATCTTCGTCTCGGAGAATCCATCCGGCAGCGGACCCGTCGCCGGTCTGGCCGCGGCTCTGGGTGAATTGCGTGCGCCCCGTGAGCCCCATGAGCCCCGTGAGGTCGGTGAGCCCCGTGAGGTCGGTGAGCTCCGGGAAGTCGGTCGCCAGTCGATGGTGGCCGTACTCGCCGCTGACATCCCGTTCATCGGAGCGGCGCTGCGGCCATTGCGCGAGACCCTGCTGGCCACTGATGAAGCTGATGCCGTGGTGCTGGTCGATACCTCCGGCCGGCTGAACTATCTGGCCGCGCTCTGGCGGACCGATTCGCTGGTTGCCGCCGTCGACGAACTCGGTGAGCATCTGAGCGGGTTGCCACTGCGGTGCTTGTACGACGGCGCCCACGTCGTCACCCAGGCCGACTTCGATGCGCACGGCGCCGACATAGACACCCCCAACGACCTGGCCGCCGCCCGCGATCGGCTCGTCGCCACGATGCCCTGGTTCAGAGCTCAGCCGCCAGACCTGATTCCGGCAACGCCGCTCGCATGGCCGGGATTGGCGCTGCATTCCCCGTCATGAGCTCGACCTGACGCGCGGCCTGGTGCAAGAGCAGGTCCGCCCCGCCTACCACTGACGCACCGGCCTCGGTCATCGCCCGGGCCAGTTGCGTCGGCCACGGGTGATAGATCGCGTCCAGCAGGGCCTGGCTGGAACTCCAGACCCGGCGCGCCAGCGGGTCGGCCGCCCCGGCCGGCAACGTGGAGATGATCAGATCGGCCTGACGCAGCCAGGCATCCTCACTATCGCCTCCGTCCAGGCGAACAACCGCAATGGGCACGTCCAGGCGGTCCGCGGTGTCACGCAAGGCCAGCGCGCGAGCCGGCTCCCGGACCAGCACAGTCACCGTCTCGGCCTCGGTGAGCGCGGCCAGGGCCGCCTGCGCGGTACCGCCGGCGCCGAGTAGAACGACGTTTCCCCGTGCGGAAATACCCCTTTCCGCCAAGGCGTTCTGGATTCCGATCCAGTCGGTGTTGTCGGCGTACCAGTCCTGATCGACTCGCAGCAGCGTGTTCGCCGCACCGATGGCCGCGGCCTTTTCGCTGACCGCGTCGGCCACCTGCAGCACGGTTCGCTTGAGCGGCATGGTGCACGAGTAGCCGACGACGTCATCCCCGCTGGCCGCGACCAGCCCGGCCAACTGGGATTCGTCACATTCGATTGCCTCATAGGTCCAGGAGTTCAGACCGAGGGCCGCATAGGCGGCGCGGTGCAGCAGAGGTGACAGCGAATGAGCGATCGGCTGGCCCAACACCGCGCAACGCCGAGGCCGGCTATCGGGCAACTAGCAGCCCCACCCGTTGGCGCGGCACTGCTCGACCGCCGCTTGCCACTGGGCCTCGTTGTCGGTGAACAGATGGTGGCCGGCGGCATCGCTGACGACGTAATAAATCCAGTCGCCCTGGGCGGGGGCGATCGCCGACTTCAACGACGCCTCACCGGGATTGCTGATCGGAGTCGGGGGCAGGCCGGTGTGCTTGCGCACGTTGTAGGGCGAGTTCTCTTCAAACGTCGTGGTGTTCGGATCCTTACCGGTCAGCGCTACGCCGTAGCGGTTGGCGGCATCGATACCGATCGGGATGTTCTGGGAGAGCCGGTTGTAGATGACCCGCGCGATCTTCGGACGGTCTTGCGGGAACTTGGCCTCGGACTCGACCAAGGACGCCACAATCAAAGCCTGATAGGGCGTGATGTGCAAAGCCTTGGCGCCATTGGCGAAACCGATGCTCTGATACTCGCTGGTGAAGTTCGCCGTCAGCGTCTGAATCACCGCGTCCGGCGACATGCCCGGCTCGAAGTCGTAGGTGGCTGGGAACAGGAAACCTTCAGCGACCTTGGCACTCATCCCGTCGGGCAGGCCCAGATTGCCAATTTTGTTGGCCGCCGCGGTGAGTTCGGCCACTGACAGCTTGGTCTGCTTGGACAGCGCAGCGATCACCTGCTTGGCCGTGAAGCCCTCGGGGATCGTCACCTTCGTCTGGAGTTTGTTCGCCGGATCGAGGATCGCCGCCATCGCGATCTTGCCCGAGGACCGAGTGTGCACCTGGTACACGCCGGGCTGGATCGAGGAGGACTGGCCCGAGGCCTTGGCGGCATTCAGGAAGGCGCGGACCGACTTCACCACACCGGCTTTGAACAGGGTGTTGCCGACATCGTCCGCGCCGTCACCGGGGTGGATCTGGATCGAGGTCAGACCGGGGCCGGACCCGGAATAATCGGCGACGGCGAACCGGCTGCTCACGCCCTTGATCAGCACCCAGCTCACAGCGATCAGCGCAACGATGACCAGGATCGCCAGAATCGGAGCGACCTTGCGGCGCTTCTTGCGTCGGGGGCGACGATGGAGTTGAGCTCGTGGCACCGAGCCCGGCACGTAATGGGCAGGTTCAGGGGTACCGAAGAGCGGATGATCGTCGTCGTGCACGTCCTCCAGCGACCGGTCCACCGGCTGATGCCCCTTTTCAGCGAAAAGCATGGTCAGTCTTGCGTGCCACGATGTTGCTCGGGCACCTTGCTATCCAAGAAGGTCTGCAGGATTTCCACGGCCGCGGCCTGATCTACGCGCGCCCGTTGAGCACTCCCCCGCACTCCACTCGACGAAAGATTACGCTGCGCAAGGACCGTGGTCATCCGCTCATCGACATAAATGACCGGGATCGGACTGATTCGGGCGGCAAGGGCGGTTCCGTACCGCTGAGCGACCTCGACCGCGACACCGTCCCGGCCCGCCAAAGTACGGGGCAAACCAACCACAACACCGACCGCCTCGTACTCCGCGAGCAGCTCAGCGAGCTCGGTAAGGTCGCTGTTAGTGCGAGCGTCGCGGCGCAGGGTTGTGACCGGCACGGCCAGCACCGCTCGCGGATCGCTGCGAGCAACGCCTACCCGGACGCTGCCCACATCGACTCCGAACCAGATGCCGGGCACCGACTGCTCCATCACCGCAGAGCGGCGGCGACCGACTCGGTAATAAGCTCGAACGCCGCCGTGATCCGGCTCGGGTCGCCGCCCGCGCCCTGGGCCAAGTCCGGTTTTCCACCGCCTCGCGCCCCCAGCACCGGCGCGAAGCTCTTGACCAGCTCGCCGGCGGACAGCCCTCGGTCCTGACCGGCCCGGTTCACACTGGCCACGAAGTGGGCCGAGCCATCCACGTCGGAGATCAGCACAACGACTGCTGGACGAGCCGCGTCCAGCCGTCCGCGGACGTCGGTGGCCAGCGTTCGCAGATCGTTGCCGGCCAAGCCCTTGGGTGCGGCCACAGCCACCAAGAGGGCACCGTTGACGTCTTGGGCCCGCGCGGCGAGCTCCGCCGCTCCAGCCAGAACCGCGCCGGCCCGCAATCGCGACAATTCCTTCTCGGCGGCCCGGAGCCGGTCGAGGACCCCGGCGATCCGTTCCGGCAGCTCGTCGGGTTGAGACTTGAACTCGCCAGCGAGCTGGTTCACCAGCACATGCTCACGAGCCAGGTATCGGAACGCGTCCAGGCCGACCAGAGCCTCGACCCGCCGCACCCCGGCGCCGATGGAAGCCTCACCGAGCAGTTTGACCATGCCGATAACCGAGGAATTCGGCACGTGGGTGCCACCGCACAGCTCGCGGGAGTAGTCACCGATCTCGACGACCCGCACGGCGTCGCCGTACTTCTCGCCGAACATCGCGATCGCGCCGAGGCGCTTGGCTTCCTCTTGCGAAGTCACGAACGCGCGCACCGACAGATCACGCAGCAACACCTCGTTGATCTCGTCCTCGACGTCGGCGAGCACGCTGACCGGCACGGCGCCCGGCGTAGTGAAGTCAAAACGTAACCGGCCGGGAGCGTTGAGTGAACCGGCCTGGGCCGCGGTGTCACCCAGCGCCCGCTTGAGTGCCGTGTGCAGCAAGTGGGTCGCCGAATGGCTGCGCGATACCGAGATTCGGCGCGACGGATCGACCTCGGCCAATGCGAGGTCCCCGGCCCGGACCTGACCCGATTCGACCCGGACCCGATGGGCGATCAGGCCGGGTAGCGGCTGTTGGACGTCCAGCACGGTGAGGACCGCATCCCGACCACCGCTGCTGGTGCGGATCATTCCGGTATCGGACTGCTGTCCGCCGCCCTCGGCGTAGAAGGGGGTGACATCCAGCACGAGCTCGACTTCGTCACCGGCAACCGCCTCGCCTAGCAGCCCCTCATCCCCCAGTACGGCACTCACTCGCGACTCGTGGATCAGCTCGGAGTAACCGGTGAATTGCGAACCGCCGGCGTCGAGTACGGAGCGGTAGGCCGACAGATCGACGTGGGCGGTCTTCTTGGCCTGAGCGTCGGCCTTGGCCCGGGCTCGCTGCTCGGCCATGAGACGCCGGAACCCGGGCTCATCAACCGTCAACCCGGCCTCGCTGGCCATCTCCAACGTGAGGTCGATCGGGAAACCGTAGGTGTCGTGCAACTGAAACGCGCTTTCACCGCTGAGAGTCGTGGACTTGCCCCGCTGCAGAGCGACAACGGCGTTGTCGAATATGGTGGTTCCCGATCGCAGCGTCTGCAGGAACGCGGTCTCTTCGTTGTAGGCGTACACCGAGATCCGTTCGAAGTCGGTCGCCAATTCGGGGTAACTGTCCTTCATGCAATCACGAGCTATGGGCAGCAATTCGGGCAGCGCATGATCGCCGTAACCGAGCAATCGCATCGCGCGCACGGCCCGGCGCAAGATCCGCCGCAACACGTAGCCCCGTCCTTCGTTGGCCGGGGTCACGCCGTCGCCGATGAGCATCAGAGCGGTCCGGACGTGGTCGGCGATCACCCGCAGCCGCACGTCGTCGGGGTGAGCTTGGCTCTCATGGGCGGAGAATTGACCATAGGTCTTGCCGGTGAGCTCGGCCGCGCGCTGCAGGATCGGAAACATCTCGTCGATCTCGTACATGTTGTCTTTGCCCTGCAGCAGGAAGGCAACTCGCTCCTGGCCCAGGCCGGTGTCGATGTTCTTGGCCGGCAGCTCACCCAGAATCGGGTAACCCTCCTTGCCGGGGCCCTCCCCACGGATGTTCTGCATGAACACCAGGTTCCAGAACTCCATGTAGCGATCGCCGGCTTCCCAATCGCGGTCGGCGCCGTAGGCCGGGCCACGGTCGATCAGGATCTCCGAGCACGGTCCGCACGGACCGGGTACCCCCATGGACCAGTAGTTGTCCTTCATTCCCAACCGGACGATGCGGTCATCGGCCAGGCCGGCTACCTTCTTCCACAGCGCGATCGCCTCGTCGTCGTCGTAATACACGCTGGCGTAGAGGACGCTTTCGTCGAAGCCGAACCCGCCGTCGTTCTGGGACTTGGTGACCAGGTCCCAGGCCAGCTGGATGGCCTCCTCCTTGAAGTAGTCACCGAAGGAGAAGTTGCCGTCCATCTGAAAGAAGGTGCCGTGGCGGGTGGTCTTGCCGACCTCTTCAATATCCAGGGTCCGAATGCATTTCTGCACGCTGGTGGCCCGGGGCCACGGAGCGGACTGCTGACCAACGAAGTAGGGGACGAAAGGAACCATGCCCGCGGCCACGAACAGCAGGTTGGGGTCGTCGTAGGGCAACGGTGCGCTAGGCACCACCCGGTGGCCGTTAGCCTCGAAATGCGCGAGGAACCGCCGACGAATCTCGGCCGAGCGCATGGTTGTTACTCCTTCATCTGGTCGAGCTGGGTAGCGGATCCGGTGTCGAGTCCGGCGGCCGAGCGCAGCTCGTTCTCGCGGTCGCTCATCGCCTCGCGGACGTCGGCGGCAAAGTCACGCAAGGACTCACTCAGCTCAGACAGGCCGGCGCCGATGCTGCCGGCCAGCGACTGCGGAGTGAGCCGCTGGGCGGTCTCAGAGACCTTGCGGAAGATCAGGACACCGACGGTGGCACCGAGCGCGAGCCAGAACAAACGTCGCATCTCAACCGTCCCTTCGGTTGCGGCCGGAGCGGCTCCGCCGGGCTTCGCTGCCGGCCGCGCTGTCCAGGCGGCGGCGAATCGTAGAGCGGACGCCGTAGGAGAAGGCCGCCACCTTGATCAACGGGCTACCCACCGTCGAGGAGACGATCGAGGTCAGGGCGGCGGCATTGTTGGTCATCGAGCTGACGCCCTTGGTGATGCCTTCCATCTCGGCCAGTTGGCTGTTCACGTTGGCCACCGTGGTCTGCGCCTGGCTCAACAGCGGTGCCGCTCCCTCGTGGGTCTTGCGGATCGCCAGGGTGGCCTCATCGAGCGTCTTTCCGAGTTTGAACAACGGAATCGCCAACAAAAGAACCAGCACAACAAAAGCACCAGCCGCGATCAACGCGGCAATCGCTCCAGCGGACACGGCGGCCGGCCTCCTTCAGCTTCAGGGCAGTGGTCACGACCCTACCTAATCGCCCTCGGCTCGCCGGACCAATAGTCAGCCCGACCGATAGCGACCGTACTGATCCTCGCCCGGCTCATGTTTGCCGGCTAAGGCTTGCCGGCTAAGGCCTGCCGGCTAAGGCCTTCCGACTAAGGCCTGTCGGCTAAGGCCTGTCGGCTAATGCTTGCCGGCTAATGCTTGCCGGTGACGATCCGCCGCAATTTGGCCAGCCGCTCCTGGATGGCCTTCTCCGCGCCCCGTTGGGTGGGTTGGTAATACACGGTGCCGACCAGTTCGTCGGGCGGGTACTGCTGCGTGGCGACTCCCTCGGGCAGATCGTGAGGAAATACGTAGTGCTGGGCATGGCCGAGTTTCGCGGCCCCGGCGTAGTGCCCGTCGCGCAGGGCGGGCGGCACCGATCCCGCCCTTCCGGCCTGTACGTCGGCCATCGCCCCGTCGATCGCCTTGATCACCGCGTTGGATTTGGGCGCCAAGGCCAGGTGAATCGTGGCCTGGGCCAGGTTGATCCGGGCCTCGGGCAGGCCGATCAGCTGCACGGCCGCAGCTGCCGCCGTCGCGGCCAGCAAAGCCGTCGGGTCCGCCAGTCCGATGTCTTCGCTGGCGTGTACGACCAGACGACGGGCAATGAAGCGCGGATCCTCCCCGGCCACGATCATGCGGGCCAGGTAATGCAGCGCCGCGTCGACGTCGGAACCTCGGATCGACTTGATGAACGCGCTGATCACGTCATAGTGCTGATCACCGTCGCGGTCATAACGCACCGCCGCGGTGTCCACCGCCTGCTCCAGCTCGGCCAGGCTCACCTCGGTCGGTCCGTCGGTGCCGCCGCCCCGCGCCTGAACCGCTCCGGCCGCGGCTTCGAGTGCGGTCAGGGCTCGGCGGGCGTCGCCCCCGGCCATCCGCACCAGATGCTCGCGCGACTGCGGAGCCAACGTGATCAACCCGTTGAGGCCGCGCTCGCTGGCCAGGGCTCGATCGATCAACTCGCTAATGTCGTCATCGGTCAAGGGCAGCAGCGTCAGCAGCAGGCTGCGCGACAGCAGCGGCGACACCATCGAAAAGTAGGGATTCTCGGTAGTCGCGGCGACCAGGGTCACGATCCGGGCCTCGACAGCGTTGAGCAGCGAATCCTGTTGGGTCTTGGAGAAGCGATGAATCTCATCGATGAACAGCACCGTCGGGCGGCCACCGTGCTCCAACGTCCGGCGAGCGGTGTCGATAACGGCCCGGACGTCCTTGACCCCGGCCGACAAGGCCGACAACTGGACGAAGCGCCGGTTGCCAGCCGTGGAGACGATGCTGGCCAGCGTGGTTTTGCCCGTTCCCGGCGGCCCGAACAGGATCAGCGACATCGGCGCATCGCCCTCGACCAGGCGCCGCAACGGCGAGCCCGGGCCGAGCAGATGCTGCTGTCCAACCACCTCATCCAGCGTGCGTGGGCGCATCCGGACCGCCAGCGGAGCATTGGGATCAGCCTCGGCCCAGTGATTGGCTGCCGAACCGTTGGTCTCGCGGTGGCCCGTCTCGGCCGGCTCCTCGAACAGCGTCACCGAGCCGGCTCCGCGGGCTCGCGCTGCTCGGTGCGCTCCAAGCGCACCTCGATCGACTTCGACGTCGGAGTGTTGGACTCGGCCGCGGTCGAGTCCAACGGCACCAGCACATTGGTCTCCGGATAGTAGGCGGCCGCCGACCCCCGCGGGGTCGGGTAGCTGACGATCCGGAAACCCCGAGCCCGGCGCTCGCGGTCGGGCCAGATCCCGACGATATCGACCAGGTCGCCGTCGGAGAATCCCAGCTCGGCGATATCACCGGGGCTGACGAATACGACCTGACGCCCACCGTGGATCCCGCGATATCGATCGTCCAGCCCGTAGACGGTGGTGTTGTACTGATCGTGGCTGCGGATGGTCTGCAGCAGCAGGTGCCCGCGCGGCAGATCCCAGGCTCTCGGCACACTGGTCCGGAAGATCGCTTTTCCGGTAGCGGTGTCGAAGCGGCGGGCGTCGCGGGGCCCGTTGGGAAGGGCGAACCCGCCGGGGTGAGCCACCTTGGCGTTGAAGTCGTCGAAGCCGGGAACGACCCGGGCGATCCGGTCCCGGATCAAGGAGTAATCCTCACGGAACTCGGGCCACGGGATGAGATCGGCCGGTCCGAAGGTCGCCTCGGCCAGTGAACAGATGATCGAAACCTCACTGCGCTGGTCCGGAGACGAGGGCCGTACGCGGCCGTGGCTGGCGTGCACCATTCCCATCGAATCCTCAACGGTCACCCGCTGCGGCCCGCTGCCCCGCTGGTCCAGATCAGTCCGGCCCAGGCACGGCAGGATCAGAGCCTGCTGGCCGTGAACAAGATGCGACCGGTTCAGCTTGGTGGAAACCTGCACTGTCAATGTCAGCTTCCGGAGCGCGTCGTGCGTGAGCTCGGTATCCGGGGTCGCCTGCGCGAAATTACCGCCGAGCCCGATGAAAACATCCGCGCCGCCGTCGCGCATCAGCCGAATCGCATCGACGGCATCCACGCCGTGCTCACGCGGCGACACGATGCCGAACTCGGCATCCAACGCCGCCAGAAATGACTCCGGCATCTTCTCGAAGATGCCCATCGTGCGGTCACCCTGCACATTGGAATGGCCGCGGACCGGACACACCCCGGCGCCCGGTCGGCCGATATTTCCCCGTAATAACAGGTAATTCGTCATTTCCTCGATAATCGCCACACCATTGCGGTGCTGCGTTATTCCCATGGCCCAGCACACGATGATGCTTTTAGCGGCGAGGGTTTCGGCAACCAGAGCATCGACGTCGGCCGCGGCCAGGCCCGTTTCAGCCAGCAATTGTTCGGCGTCCATGGCCAGCCACTGAGCGGCAACCGACTCGAAGTCGCAGGTGTGCCGGTTCAGAAATTCGTGATCGAGCACGGTGCCCGGCGCGGCCTGCTCCGCTTGGACGAGACGCCGGTTGACCAGGGCGAACAAAGCTTGGTCACCGCCCACCCGGATCGGCAGATGGAGATCAGCGATCGGAGTCCCCCGGCCGATCGTTCCCCGGGGCCGCTGTGGGTTCTTGAACCGGATCAGCCCCGCCTCGGGCAGTGGATTGACGGCCACGATCCGGGCGCCTCGCCGCTTGGCCTTCTCCAGCGCGGAGAGCATCCGCGGATGGTTCGTGCCCGGATTCTGCCCGACGATCACGATCAGGTCGGCGTGATCGGTGATATCGGCCATGGTGACCGTTCCTTTGCCGATCCCGATCGATCGGCCCAGCGCCACCCCGGAGGACTCGTGACACATGTTGGAGCAGTCCGGCAGGTTGTTGGTACCCAGTCGGCGGGCGAAAAGCTGATACAAGAATGCGGCTTCGTTGGACGCGCGTCCGGAGGTGTAGAAAATCGCCCGGTTGGGATCAGGCAGTTCGCGCAGCGAGGTCGCTATCAACCGCAGTGCGGCGTCCCAGTCGATCCGGTGATAGTGAGTTCCCCCCGGGGCCAGGTGCAGGGGCGTCGTGAGGCGCCCTTGCGCTTCGAGCCAATGATCACTGCGGGCAGCCAGATCGGCCACCGAATGCTCGGCAAAAAACTCGGGACCGACGGTCTTGGTGGTCGCCTCCCACGCGGCTGCCTTGGCGCCGTTCTCGCAGAATTCGGCGGGGCTGCGGTGATCGGAGTCGGGCCAGGCGCAGCTCGGGCAGTCGAATCCGTCCTTCTGGTTCAGCCGGCCCAGAACCTGACCGGTTCGCAGCGGACCCATCTCACGCAGCGCGAAAGCGGTCGACGCGCTGACCGCCGGGATGCCGGCGGCCCACTGTTCGGGCGCCCGCACTTCCAGCTCGGAGCTGGAGGACTCCTGCGCCGCAGGCTTGCGTCGCCGCATGGACATTCTCATTTCGCCGAGGGCCCTGATGTCGCCGATGGATGGCACCGTAGGCCAACGATCTCACCCTAGCTCGGCGCCCAGGCTGGATACGATAGGAAGATGGCGGTGATGTCGACTCGACGACGGGTCACCCGGATCGCCGAAATCACCGCGTCCGGCTCGCAATCGAGCGAGCGTCCGGACGACCTCAGCGTGGAAGCACCCCTGCAGCTGCTCACCGATGGCGCCGTGATGGCCATTTTGATGCGGACCCCTGGGCACGACCTCGAACTTTCGGCCGGCTGGCTGGTGGTCGAGTCGGGTGTGCGGACCGCCGGCGATCTGGTCGGCCTTCGACAGTGCCGGACCGATGGGCCAGAAGGTGAGCGCGGTATCGATCAGGTGCACCTGAGTCTGCGGCCCGGGGTGAGCGCACCGCAGCCTCGAGCCTGGGTCACCGGCTCGTCCTGCGGCGTGTGCAGCGCCGACGTGCTGGACCTGTCGGTACTGGGGCGGGGCCCGGCTCACCGTGCCGGCTGGACGGTCTCGGTCGACGTCCTGCACGCCCTGCCCGAATCGGTTCGCAAGCAGCAGCGCACCTTCGACCGGACCGGTTCCCTGCATGCCGCGGCGCTGGCCACGGCAACCGGCGAACTGCTGGTCGTCCGTGAAGACGTCGGACGCCATAATGCGGTCGACAAGACGACGGGCTGGGCTTTGTTGGCCGATCGGTTACCGGCGACGGACCTGCTCCTAGCCGTCAGCGGGCGTGTGTCGTTCGAGATCGTCCAGAAGGCAGTCGCGGCGGGCGTGGCCGGAATCGTCGCCGTGTCAGCGCCATCGGATCTCGCGGTTGACCTGGCTCGTGAGCACGACCTCGTCCTGGCCGGGCTGGTCCGTTCCTCGACGATGAACCTTTACGCCGGCGCTGAATACGTCACTCGCTGACGAGCGGTCAGTCGGCCGCGGGTTTGGGCCGAGCGTCGATGCCCGCTTCTTTGCGCTGCTGCTCGGTGATCGGGGCCGGCGCCTCGGTCAGGGGATCGAATCCGCCGCCGGTCTTCGGGAACGCGATGACGTCCCGGATCGAATCGGTCGCCGACAGCAGGGCGCAGATCCGATCCCAGCCGAAGGCAATGCCGCCGTGGGGCGGGGCGCCGAACGCGAAGGCATCGAGCAGGAAGCCGAACTTCTCCTGGGCCTGTTCGGCCGACAGCCCCATGACCGCGAACACGCGTTGCTGAATCTCACGTTGGTGAATACGGATCGAACCGCCGCCGATCTCGTTGCCGTTGCACACGATGTCGTAGGCATAGGCCAGAGCTGAACCGGGATCGGTGTCGAAGGTCTCGAAGAACTCAGCCTTCGGGCTGGTGAACGCGTGATGCACGGCCGTCCAAGCTCCGGAGCCCACGGCCACATCGCCAGCGGCGGTGGCCTCATCGGCGGGCTCGAACAGCGGGGCGTCGACGACCCACAGGAAGGACCAGGCCGACTCGTCGATCACGCCGGTACGCTTGCCGATTTCCAGCCGAGCGGCACCGAGAAGCGATTGAGTGCTCTTGCGCGGACCGGCGCCAAAGAATACGCAGTCGCCAGGCTGAGCCCCGACCTGCTTGGCCAGACCGGCCCGTTCGGCTTCGGACAGGTTCTTGGCGACCGGTCCACTGAGCTCACCGTCGGCGTCGATGAGGACATAAGCCAGGCCTCGGGCCCCGCGCTGCTTGGCCCATTCCTGCCAGGCATCCAATTGGCGTCGCGGTTGACCGGCACCGCCGGCCATCACGACCGCTCCGACGTAGGGCGCCTGGAACACCCGGAACGGCGTTTCGGCGAAGTAGTCGGTGCACTCGGTGATTTCGAGATCGAAGCGCAGATCCGGCTTGTCCGAGCCGTAGCGATCCATCGCGTCCCGGTAGGTCAGACGCGGAATCTGATAGTCGATCTCGTGCCCGATGAGCGACCACAGCGCCTTGAGCACGTCCTCGGCAATCGCGATGATGTCGTCCTGCTCGACGAAGCTCATCTCGATGTCGAGCTGGGTGAATTCCGGTTGCCGGTCGGCCCTGAAGTCTTCGTCGCGATAGCAGCGGGCAATCTGGAAATAGCGTTCCATGCCGGCGACCATGAGCAGCTGTTTGAACAGCTGCGGCGACTGGGGCAGCGCGTACCAGGACCCAGGCTGTAGCCGCGCCGGCACGAGGAAGTCGCGGGCCCCTTCCGGAGTCGAGCGGGTCAGCGTCGGAGTTTCGATCTCGACGAAGCGGTGTTGATACAGCACTTCGCGGGCCGCGCGATTGACTTGACTGCGCAGCCGGATCGCCGCCGCGGGGGCCGGGCGGCGAAGGTCCAGGTAGCGGTACTTCAGCCGGGCCTCTTCCCCCACCTCGGTGTGCTCGTCGATCTGGAACGGCAGGGCGGCCGCCTCGTTGAGAACCTCCAACCGCTCGGCCACGACCTCGACCTCACCCGTCGGCAGGGCCGTGTTGGCGTTACCTTCCGGACGCAACCGCACCTCACCGGTAACGCGCACCACCCACTCGTTGCGCAGCGCGTGCGAGATGGCGTCGTCGCGCACCACGATCTGCGCGCTGCCCGAGGCGTCGCGAAGATCGATGAACGCAACTCCGCCGTGATCGCGCCGGTTGGCCACCCATCCGGCCAGCGTGACGGTGTTGCCGGCGTGGTTCGCGCGCAGCGAACCTGCCTCATGCGTGCGCAGCACTTGATTTCCCTTCGATGACCCTCAGGCGAAGCGACGTTGCCGATTCTGCGGGTTCTGGCGATTCTCGCATGGGCTAGGCGGTGATCACTCCGGGCCGCAAATCGGCGGCCGGTGGATTCCAGCTCTGCGGGTCGGCCGCGACCTGATCGCCGCTGCGGATGTCCTTGACCTCATGAGGACTGTCCGCTCCGGCCGGGAACCACACGAACGGGATACCGCGTCGCTCGGCGAATCGAATCTGCTTGCCGTACTTCTGAGCGTTCGGCGAGACCTCGGTGGCGATTCCGCGAGATCGCAGGGCGTGAGCCACCGCCTCACTGACCGCGCGCGAGTCCTCGTCGGGCAACGCCACCAGCACGGCCGAGGGAACTGACCGCGTTCCGGTGACCTTCTTGCGAGCGATCAGCGGCATCAGCATGCGGGTCACTCCGAGCGAGATTCCCACGCCCGGATAAGTGGTCTTGCCGTCGCTGGCCAAGGCGTCATAGCGTCCGCCGGAGCAGATCGAACCGAGCGTTTCAAAGCCGGTCATCCGGGTTTCGAAGACTGTCGCGGTGTAATAGTCCAAACCGCGAGCGATGCGCAGGTCGGCCTGTACCTGCAGACGATCCGTGCTCAGGCCGGCGCAGCCCTCGATCACCGCCGCGAGTTCGGTCAGGCCGGTGTCCAGCAGCTCGTTGCTGATACCAAGGGCCGCGACCCGCTCCTGAAACGACGAGTCGGAGGTCTGGATATCGGCCAGAGCCAGGCACAGCTCGGCCTGCTTGTCGTTCAGCCCGGCCTCGGTCATCAACATGGTCGCAACGACCTCGGCCGGCACCTTGTCGATCTTGTCGATGACTCGCATGACCGCGGGCACATCGGGTGCTCCGAGCCCTCGGTAGAAACCCTCGATCAGCTTGCGGTTGTTGATCTGCAACGTCAACGGCGGAACGAACTCCAGGCCGCTGAGGGCATCGGCCATGACCCGAGCCACCTCCACGTCGTGGTGAAAGGGCAGCACATCGCGAGCGACCACGTCGATGTCGGCCTGGGTAAATTCGCGATAGCGCCCCTCCTGCGGACGCTCACCTCGCCAGACCTTCTGGATTTGGTAACGACGGAAGGGGAATTCCAGCTTGCCGGCGTTTTCGAGCACGTAACGCGCGAACGGCACGGTCAGGTCGAAGTGCAGCCCCAAGCCAGCGTCGGAATCAGCCTCCTCGGCCTGCAGCCGGCGCAGTACGTACACCTCTTTGTCGATCTCGCCCTTGCGGAGCAACTGATCCAGCGGTTCCGCCGCGCGGGTCTCGATCGGAGCGAAGCCGTGTAGTTCGAAGGTCCTACGCAGGTCATCCAGCAGCCGCAGCTCCACGAATCGGTCCGCCGGCAAGAGCTCGGGGAATCCGCTCAGCGGCGTTGGCTTGGCGTTCACGCGAGCTCTCTCAGGTAGGGGTTCGTCCGACGTTCCTGCCCGATCGTCGTCGCTTGACCGTGTCCGGGACAAACGATTACTTCATCGGCCATCGGCAGGATGACCTCGCGCAGCGAGGTGGTCATCTCAGCCATCGAGCCACCGGGCAGGTCGACCCGGCCGATCGAACCCGCGAAGAGGACATCACCTGAGAACAGCACCCCGGCCGGGGTATCGGCGACATCGAGTCCGAAAACGACCGAACCTTCAGTGTGTCCGGGGGCGTGCTGAACGTTGATATGCAGGCCCGCCAGCTCGAAGGGCACCCCATCGACGAATTCCCGGACGTCGTCCGGCTCAGCGAAAGTGAGGCCTTCGACGCCGAAGATCGGAGCTCCGACCGGCAGCCCCATCTTCGTCCACGGGTCGGCCAGCCGGTCGCGGTCGGCCGGATGGATGAAAGCCGGAACGTCGCGGGCCTGACACACCGGCAGCACCGAGAACGTGTGATCCAGGTGGCCGTGCGTGAGCAGCACCGCCACCGGATGCAGGCGATGTTCGGCGACGATCTCGTCCAACTGGCCGCCGATCCCGACGCCAGGATCGATGACGATGCACTGCTCGCCCGGCCCGTTAGCGACGATGAAGCAATTTGTCCCAGCCAGCTGGGCCGGAAACCCTTGAATAAGCACTCGGCAAGCCTACTGAGCGACCTACTAAGTGGACTCACAGCCGCCGCACGCGACTGGTCCGGCGGCGTTTCGTAGAATCTTGGACTGCAGCCGGTTTGATCGGCGAACCACCATCGCGCATTCCGCACGATAGTTCTGCCCGGAATACGTGCCCACGAAACGAGGACGAGTGCCGACAAGCAAGCAGCGCCGCGAGGCCGCCCGCCGCCACCTGGAGCGACAGCTCGAACGGCGACAGCAGGCCGAGGCCCGCCGGAAGCGCCGGACCGTCGTCGCAACCGTGATCGGAACGCTGGTGATCTTCGCCATCGTGATCACCTCGATCGTGATGCTGACCAACGATGACAAGAAGGCGACGGCGGACCCGGGGGCCAGCGCATCCACCGACCCGAGCGCCTCCCCGAGCCCAACGAGCACCCAGGCGCCGTTGCCGACTCGCACACCGCCCGCGATCGCGGCCCGCGCCGCGAAGAAGACGTCGGGCCCGTGCGCCTACGCCGAGGACGCTACGGCCTTGACGTCCGGCCGGCTTTTCGATGTCGGACTGCCGCCGGATCCGAAGCCGACCCCCAAGGGCAAGGCCACGGCGGTTTTCACCACCAACCTCGGGACGATCGCCGTGGAATTGGACGGAGCCAGTGCACCGTGCAACGTCCAGAGCATCGAATACCTGATCAAGAAGAAGTTCTACGACAACACCGCCTGTCCTCGATCGGTGAATTCGGGAATCTTTGTCGTGCAGTGCGGCGATCCGTCCGGTACGACCGGCGGCGGTCCCACGTACACCACCAAGGACGAGAACCTGGCCACGGCCAAGTACCCGGCGGGCACGCTCGCCATGGCCAACTCCGGAGCGAACACCAATGGCAGCCAGTTCTTCTTCATCACCAAGGATTCGACGGCGGCGCTCGGACCGAAGTACGTCGTGATCGGTCATGTGACGTCTGGCCTGGAGCTGCTGCAGAAGGTAGCCGCGGGTGGCGATGATGGATCCAACAGCGCTGGTGGCGGACGTCCGAAGATCGACCTCATCTTCAAAACCGTCACCCTCAAGTCCTAACCGTCCGCGGCTCGGTGAGTCACGCGAAGCCGGGTCGGTCACGTGCAATAGCGCGTGACTCACCCCAGTTCCGCGTAACTCACGGGGCCACCGCGGCTGACCCAGCGGATTCCGTTAGGTTCCGGCGAAGTTTTGTCTAAGGTATTGCTTTGAATCGGAGCGCAAGACACCCTCAGTTGGTCGGATTCGGGGTCCGACCAGATCAGCGGGAGGGACTATGTCGATCAATCAACCGATCCACAAGTCGATCCACATCTCAGCGGTAGCCAAAGCCTCGCTCGCCATAACCCTCGGCGTCGCGTTGTTCGGTTACCTGGCCACACCCGCCGGCGCCACAACGGCGCGGCACACAGCCAAGCAGGGCTCGAACCAGCACAACACCATGCGGAACCCGATTATCGAGGGTTTAGCTGGACCACTCGGACTCGCGGTCGCGAGTCCGACCAAGATCGCGGTCGCCGAGTCCTTCGCCGGCACCCTCGACCTGTTCAAGCGTGGCACCCTCACCCCAGTGGTGAGCGCGCCGGGCACCGACATCAGCGGAACCGCCTTCGGTGATCATGGCGAACTCGTCTACACCCAGACGATCTACCCGCCGGGTACCGAAGGTGAAGGCAATTCCACGGCAGCCACCCTGAACCAGGTCACCAAGAACGGCCCGAAGCTACTGGGCGATCTGCACGCCTACGAATTCAGCGCCAACCCGGATTCCACGCAGTTGTACGGATTCTTGGACCTCCCGTCCACCTGTGACCTGAGTTCGATTCCGGATGCACCACCTCCGACGCCGTACAACGGAATCAAGGATTCACACGCCTACGCGGTGGCCAACGCCGGTCACGGTGCCTACTACGTGGCTGACGCCGCCGGCAACGACATCGTGAGGATCTCGGCCACCGGCCAGCCCTCCACCGTGGCCGTGCTGCCTCCGGTGAAAGTCAAGGTCACCCAGGCCATCGTGGATTCCGGAGTGATTCCCCAGTGCGCGTTGGGTTCGACCTTCGCCTTCGAGCCCGTTCCCACGGACGTTGAGGTCGGCCGCGACGGCTACCTGTACGTCAGCGGCCTGACCGGCGCGTCCGAGGTCCTCGGCGCCGGCGGCAAAGTCTGGCGGGTGAACCCGCACACCGGATCGGTACGCGAGATCGCCAGTGGCCTGCTGGGTGCCGTCGATCTGGCGCTCAGTCCGGACGGCACGATCTACGTGGCCGAGCTGTTCGGAAACCAGGTCTCCAAGATCAGTTGCGGACGGGTGAGCGAGGCCTTCGATGTCGTTGCGCCCGGCGCGATCGAGTGGTTCGGCGGACGACTGTACGTGAGCAACCACGCCCTGACGCCGCCATTGGGAACCATCCGCACGTTCCGCGGATAACTCTCAGGGCGCGGCCGGCCGATCGGCTAGCGGCGGACTCCTTCAGCGAGTTCCGCCGCGAGCCGGTTGGCGGCCGATATGCCGGCGGAATCAGGGGAATCCAGCAGGCAGCGGACGAAAGCCGACCCGACGATGACGCCGTCGGCGAAGGCCGCCACTTCGGCGGCCTGCTCGCGGTTGGACACGCCAAGCCCGACGCATACGGCCAGCTCCGGAGCCAGTGACCGGACCCGGCTGACCAAAGTCGTCGCCGTGGTGCTGACCGCCGCCCGAGCACCGGTGACCCCCATCGTGGACGCGGCATAGACAAAGCCTCGGCAAGCGGCGGTGGTCGAGGTTATACGGGCGTCGGTCGAGGACGGTGCCACCAAGAACACGCGGTCCAGCTCGTGCTCGTCACTGGCCCGCAACCACGCGTCAGCCTCGTCCGGAATCAGGTCCGGGGTGATCGCCCCGGCCCCGCCGGCGGAGGCAAGATCAGCGGCGAACCGGGCCACGCCATAACGATCAATCGGATTCCAGTACGACATCACGACCGGTGCCGCTCCGGCGTCGTTGACCGCGGTGATGGCCCTCAGAACATCGATCATCCCCACTCCGGCCCGCACAGCGGGGTCGACCGCCGCCTGAATCGTCGGCCCATCCATGCCCGGATCGGAATAGGGGACGCCGACCTCGATGATGTCGGCCCCGCCGTCGACCATCGCCTTCATGGCGCGGATCGAGGTGTCGACGTCCGGGTAGCCGACCGGCAGGTACCCGATCAGCGCGGCGCGATTGTCAGCCTTGGCCTTGGCCAAGGTCAGCGCCAGCCGGCTGCTCACGAGGACACCTGATCTGGGGCGACGTCGGTCACCAGGCCGAAGTACCGCGACGCCGTCTCGACATCCTTGTCGCCACGTCCGGACAGGTTGACCAGGATGATCGCTTCCGAGCCCAGCTCCTGGCCCAGTTGCATCGCTCCGGCCAGGGCGTGCGCGCTCTCGATCGCCGGGATGATGCCTTCGGTCTTACACAACAAGGAGAAGGCCGTCATCGCCTGAGCGTCGGTGATGGGCCGGTACTCGGCTCGTCCGGCGTCGTGCAACCAGGAGTGTTCGGGCCCGACGCCCGGGTAGTCCAGCCCGGCGGAGATGGAATGGGATTCGATGGTCTGCCCGTTCTCGTCTTGCAGCAGGTAGGAACGCGCACCGTGCAGCACTCCCGGCGAACCGCCGGTGATGGTCGCGGCATGCCGTCCGGTGTCAACGCCGTCGCCGGCCGCTTCGAAGCCGACGAGGCGGACGGAACTGTCCGGGATGAAGTCGTAGAAGATGCCGATCGCGTTCGAGCCGCCACCGACGCAGGCGGCCACCACGTCGGGCAGCCGACCCGTCCGTTCGAGCACCTGGGTGCGCGCCTCTTGCCCGATCACCCGGTGGAATTCCCGCACCATCCGAGGAATCGGATGCGGTCCGGCTGCCGTGCCGAACAGGTAGTGGGTCGATTCGACGTTGGCCACCCAGTCGCGAAACGCCTCGTTGATCGCGTCTTTGAGGGTGCGCGAGCCGGTTGACACCGGAACCACCTCGGCCCCGAGCAGTTTCATCCGAGCCACGTTCAGGGCTTGGCGCCGGGTGTCTTCCTCACCCATGTAGACCACGCACTCCAGCCCGAGCAGGGCCGCGGCGGTGGCGGTGGCGACCCCGTGCTGACCGGCGCCGGTCTCGGCGATCACCCTGGTCTTACCGAGACGTTTGGTCAGCAGTGCCTGCCCGAGGACGTTGTTGATCTTGTGCGATCCGGTGTGGTTGAGGTCTTCGCGCTTGAGCAGGACCCGGGCGCCGCCAGCGTGTTCGGAGAACCGTGTCGCCTCTGACAGCGGAGACGGGCGGCCTCCGTAGTCGCGCAACAGCCGGGTCAGCTCCCCCTGGAATGCGGGATCGGCTTGCGCGGCATCAAATTCGACGGTGATCTGGTCCAGTGCGGCGACCAGTGCCTCCGGTACGAACCGACCCCCATAGGCACCGAAATGCCCGCCGAGGTCAGGGATGTTGGTCAGATCGATCGGTTCTGACGTGGTGGCCGAGCGCGAATCGTGGTTGGTCATGACATGACTCCTAGGCTTGTGGCACAAGGCGAAAAGGGCTGACGAACTCCGTCAGCTCCGCCATCGCGCACCAGCGAGGTTCATCGAGTTGTCCGCGGGGTCGCCGGGTGCGAGCCGGCCGTTACCAGGTCGGCCACCGCCTGCCGCGGGTTGCCCGCGGTCACCAGGCCCTCACCGACCAGGACGGCATCGGCTCCCGCCGCCGCATAGGCAATCAGGTCGTGGGCATCACGCACGCCCGACTCGGCGATCTTCACGATCTCGCTCGGCATCCCGGGTGCGACTCGCTCGAACACCGACCGGTCGACCTTGAGGGTCTTGAGATCACGGGCATTTACCCCGATCACGCGGGCGCCGGCATCCAGTGCCCGGGAAGCTTCTTCTTCGTCGTGGACCTCGATCAGGGCGGTCATACCGAGTGATTCCACTCGCTCGCGCAAGCCGATGAGCACGTTCTGCTCGAGGGCGGCCACGATCAGCAGCACCAGATCCGCGCCGTGGGCTCGTGCTTCGTGCACCTGGTAGGCGCTGATGATGAAGTCCTTGCGCAGCACCGGCACCCGGACCGCGGCCCGAACCGCGTCCAGATCCTCCAGGGTGCCGCCGAAGCGTCGTTGTTCGGTGAGAACGCTGATGACCCGAGCGCCACCGGTCTGATACTCGGCGGCCAGGTCGGCCGGCGAATCGATGCGGGCCAGATCGCCCTTGGACGGGCTACGTCGCTTGACCTCGGCGATGACGCCTACGCCTGGTTCCTTCAGGACTGCCAATGCATCCAAAGCCGGCGGCGCGGACTGAGCGGCGGCCTTGACTTCGTCCAAGCTGACCAAGGCTTGCCGAGCCGCAACGTCCTCACGGACTCCGACGACTATGTCGTCGAGCACGTTAACCACGATTGCCTCGCCTTCTCAGGTTGCCCACCGATGCTAGCGATCGCTGATTGTCGGATCTTCACCGCGGTCCATCTGGCGCCAAGGGTCCGGTGCCGCCGCGGCGGCCGAAGGAGCGTCATACCGACGGGGTAACCCACCGGTCCAGTGCCGGCCGAAGACTTCCAGGGCCAGCGCGGCCAGCACCAGCGCGGCTCCGGACAGGATGGTCAGCATCGGCCACACGGCATGAATCCGGGCCGTGGTGGCGCCGCCGGAACCCACGCCGCGATTGCCCAGCAGCTCCACCATCCGGGCCGAACTGGGCGCGCTGAGCCCGCGCGCGCCGTACCAGGCTCCCCATGCCCCGATCACGATCAACAGCACCCCGAGCACCCGACGGCCCCAACCTCCGCTGATGGCCGTCAGGACCACCGTGATCAGGGCAACGACCGCAAACCCGAACACCGCTGGGTACACCGAGCGACCGCTGATCGCCGCGGTGATCTCGGCGAACGGAGCCGGCCGACGGACGCGAATGCTCAACCACTGCTGGGAAGACGCCAACAGCATCAGGGCCGCGGCGGCCGCGGCCGTCAGCAGCACCAGCCCGAATTGCCGGCGGTAACGACTCGAACCCGGTGAACTCACGGCTTCGTAAGCGTCTCGGCGGTCGCGATGGCCTGCAGGACGGCTCGGGCCTTGCTCCGGGTCTCGGCCTCTTCGTTGGCCGGGATCGAGTCGGCCACGATGCCGGCCGAAGCCTGGACGTAGGCGACACCGTCCACCATGACCGCAGTGCGGATCGCGATGGCCAGGTCCATATCTCCGGCGGCGTCGAAGTAGCCGACCGCACCGGCATAAATGCCGCGCCGAACCGGCTCGATCTCTTCCAGCAGCTCCATCGCCCGGACCTTGGGCGCCCCGGAAACGGTGCCGTGCGGGAAGGCGGCCTTGAACACGTCGAATGCGTCCTTGCCGGCCGCGACGGTTCCCGACACGGTCGAGACGATGTGCCAGACGTGGCTGTAACGCTCGATCACCCCGAATTCGACGACCTCGACCGATCCGGGAGCACTGATCCGGCCGAGATCGTTGCGGGCCAGGTCGACCAGCATTACGTGTTCGGCGCGTTCCTTGGGGTCGTTGAGCAATTCCGCGGCCAGCGCCGCATCCCGCTCCGGGGTGTCGCCCCGACGGCGGGTTCCGGCGATCGGGTGGATGGTGGCCTTGTTCTCGGCCACGGTGACCAGGGCCTCGGGCGAGGATCCGACGATGTCGAAATCAGCGAGGTGCAGGAAGTACATGTACGGCGAGGGGTTTAGCGTTCGCAGGGCTCGGTAAACGTCGAAGGCGTCGGCGGTTGTCTCGGCGATGAAGCGCTGACCGGGCAGGATCTGAAACACCTCGCCGGCCCGGATGGCTTCCAGACAGCGCTCGACCGCCTTCTCGTATTCACCGTCCGGAGTTCGTGATCGCGCGAGCTTCGGTGCGACGGTCCGGCTCGGCACCACCGTCGATTCACTCGGCGCGGCCAGGTCATCGGCCATCCGGTCCAGCCGTCGCTGCGCGTCGGCGTAGGCCTGGGACAGGTCCTCGGCGGACATGTCCGGATGCAGGATCGCGTTGGCGATCAGGGTCACCGAACAGCTGTGGTGATCGACGGCAGCCAGGTCGGTGACCAGCAGCATGGTCAGTTCGGGCAGGTTCAGTTCGTCCGGTGCGATGTTGGGTAGCTTCTCGATTCGGCGGACCACGTCATAGCCCAGATAACCCACGAAACCGCCGGTCAACGGTGGTAGGTCGGGCAGTCGCGGGGCCCGGACGGCCCGCCAGGCGGCCGCCAGCAGCTCAAGCGGATCACCTTCGGTCGGCAAGTCCGGGGGAACCTCACCGGTCCAGAAACCCTCACCGCCGGTGGCCGACAACGTGGCGACGGCGTTGACGCCGACAAAGGACCAACGCGAGAAGGACGCACCCGGCTCGGCTGATTCCAGCAGGAACGTGCCGGGGCGACCGCCCGCCAGCTTGCGGTACACCCCGACCGGGGTCTCGGCGTCGGCGAACAGGGTGCGAGTGATCGGGACCAGCCGATGCGTCTTGGCCAGTTCGGCCAGCTGGTCTGGGCCGATGCCGGTGACGCCGTCCTCGGTCATGAGCCCACCACCGGTAGGAGAATCCCGGCGTCGAAACAGGTGCGGTCCCCGGTGTGGCAGGCGACGCCGACCTGATCGACCTTGACGAGCAGGGCATCACCGTCGCAGTCCAGGGCGATCGACTTGAGGTGCTGCCGATTGCCGGAGGTTTCGCCCTTCACCCACAAGGCCTGCCGCGATCGGGACCAGTAGGTCACCCGCCCCGTGGCCAGCGTGCGTTGCAGCGCCTCGTCGTTCATCCAGCCGAGCATCAGCACCTCGCCGGTGTCGTGCTGCTGGATGATTGCCGCGACCAGTCCGGCACTGTCGCGCTTGAGCCGGGCCGCGAGCCGCGGATCCAGCTGGAGGTCGGGCTGGGGCTCCGCACCGGATTGGGCGGAAACGGGGGAAGACATGCCTCGATTCTGCCTGGTCGCAGCCACTGATTAGTTGGCGGTCACCGCCACCGGCTCGTCGGCGGTCACCATCGGCAGCACAACCGTGACCGTCGTGCCGCGTTCCTCGGAGGAATCGAACTCGATCGTGCCGTCGTGAGCCTTGACGATCTGGGCGACGATAGCCATGCCCAGGCCACTGCCGCCCTTGGATCGCGTCCGGGCCTTGTCGGCGCGCCAGAACCGCTCGAAGACGTGCTCGGCCTCCTCGGGGGGCAAACCCGGGCCGGCATCGATGACTTTCAGGGCCACGGCGGGACCGGAAGCGGTCCGGCCTTTGAGAGCCTCGATCTGGATCGGTCCGCTGGGGGCGGTATGGACCGCCGCATTGGCGAGCAGGTTCAGCAGCAGCCGCAATAGCTGATCCTTGTCACCGATGACGGTCGCGCCTCCCGAGCGAACCAAGGTGATCGGACGGTCGGGGTGGGCCGACTGCGCCGCCGCGGCGGCTTCGTTGATGAGGACGTCGACGTCCACCGGATCGGTTTGCATCGGAGCATTCTGATCACCGCGGGCCAGGACCAGCAGGTCCTCCACCAGGCGTGACATGCGGGTGCCTTCGACTTCGATCCGGCGCATCGGGTCGTCGAGGTCATCGGCGGAGCGGCCTTGCAGCCGCGAGAGTTCGGCGTAACCGCGGATCGAGGTCAGCGGCGTCCGCAGCTCGTGCGAGGCATCGGCGAGGAACTGCCGCATTCGCTCCTCACTGCGCAGGCGAGCTCCGAACTCGGTTTCGACCGCCCCCAAAAGGGTGTTCACGGAGGCGGCCACCTGCCCGACCTCAGTACCGGGGTCAGCGCCGGGAACCCGGCGGTCCAGGCCGGCGCCGTCCGGTCCGAGTTCGGCGGTGACTTCCTGCGCGGTCCGGGTGACCCGATGCAACGGACGCAGGCCGACCCTGACGCCCCAGGCAGTGAGCCCGGCGGCCAAGGCGACCGCGCCGATCCCGATGGCCAGTTCGATCAGCAACAGCTGGCGCAAAGTGTTCTCGACCTCGTGGGTCGACAGGCCGACCGCCAGGTAGCTGCCGTCGGGGAGCGGAACGGCCTGCGCGTGGATCGCCGTACCGTCACCGGCCCGCATCGCCCGGATGTGCCGAGTGTGGGCGATGAACCACTGGGCCTGTTCGGTGGTCGGGCGAAGCTCGATGTACGCGCCGGGCTTGACGTTGTTGAAGGCAAGACCCGGCACCGTGCTGTCGGGATTGACGATGGCCAGCCACACGGTCTGCGCGGTGTAGATGAGGGGCGCAACCTGCCCGTTGCCCGAGATCCGGGGATCGCTCAACGCCTGCCGGATCGAACTGGCGTTCTGGGCGGCCACCGACGCGACCTGCTGATCCAGCCGGTTGAAGGAGAAGGAGCGGACCGCGACGTAGGTCGTGGAGCCGATCAAGAAGACGAGCACGACAACGAGCGAGACTACGCCCGCGACCAGTCGGCCGGTCAGCGTCTTGGGAAAAATCGAGGTCGGCCGAGCGGTGCGAGGAAACAGGCGGGCAATGCCCGATGCGCCGGCCGCGGGCGGAGTCTCGGGGGCGTTTGGTTCGATCGTCAGGGGTATTGGTTCATTCACCTAGGGGCCTTGATCACGTAACCCGCGCCGCGCACCGTATGGATGAGCTTGGGGTCGACGTGATCGATCTTCTTTCGTAAGTAGCCGATGTAAAGCTCGACGATATTGGACTGTCCCTGAAAATCGTACTTCCACACCCGATCTAGGATCTGCGCCTTGGACAGCACGACCCGCTCGTTGCGCATGAGGTAGCGCAGCAGTTCGAACTCGGTCGCGGTCAGGTGCACCTCTTCACCGGCCCGGGTGACTTCGTGGCTGTTCTCGTCCAGTTCGAGATCGGCAACCCGCAGGACCCCGTCGCGCTCGCTCTCGACGTGGGTTCGGCGCAGCACCGCGTGCACCCGCTCGAGCAGTACCTCGACACTGAAGGGCTTGACGACATAGTCATCCGCGCCTGAGCGCAGGGCGCTGACCTGGTCGTTGGCGGTGTCGCGGGCCGTCAGGAAGATGACCGGAACCGAGGAACCGGCGTTGCGCAATTGCTGCAGGACCGCCCGGCCGTCGAGCCCGGGCATCATGACGTCAAGGACGACCAGATCGGGGTCGTTCTCCGCGATCGAAGCCAGGGCCGAATGCCCATTGTCGGCGGTGATGGCTTCGAAGCCGTCGAAGCGAAGGGCCGAGGCCACGAGGTGGACCACGTTCTCCTCGTCGTCGACGACGAGGACCCGCCGCTTGGTACGGGATCCGTTCACCGGACTCACGGACGGCTGCGCAGCATGAAGCGAGGTCGACATACCGCCAGAATGTCCCGCAGGGATAGGCACACAATGAGCTTCCCCTGTGAATAGCCTATGCGCCAGCCCTACCCGCGAATATGTATCCACTGCGAAGACGGCGGCATCCAGGCCAGAACGACGGCCGCCAGGCCCGAAATCAGCACCACCACCGATACTTGCCGATCACCCCAGGAAGGATCGACCACGAATAGTGCGGCAGCGGCGGCGAGATCGCATCTCAGAGTGGTTGGCGCACCGTGATCCCGTGGCGCTGCAACTCGGTCTTGACCTCGCCGATGGTGAAGGTGCCGAAATGAAACACGCTGGCCGCGAGTACCGCGTCGGCCCCCGCCGCGACCGCGGGCGCGAAGTGTTCGACCGCCCCGGCGCCGCCGCTGGCGATCACCGGCACCGTCACCGCCTGCCGGACGAGCGAGATGAGCGGCAGGTCGAAGCCATCACGGGTGCCGTCGGCGTCCATCGAATTGAGCAGGATCTCGCCGGCTCCGAGTTCGGCCGCCCGGCGCACCCAGTCCACCGCGTCGATGCCGGTCCCCCGACGGCCACCGTGCGTGGTGACCTCGAAGCCGGACACGGTCGGCGGCGAATCAGCCCCGACCCGGCGGGCGTCCACCGACAGCACGAGGACCTGGCGGCCGAACCGGTCGGCGATCTCGCTCAGCAGTTCCGGGCGGGCAATGGCGGCGGTGTTCACGCCGACCTTGTCGGCGCCGGCCCGCAGCAACGCATCGACGTCGGCGACCGAGCGAATTCCGCCCCCGACGGTCAACGGAATGAAGACCTGCTCGGCCGTACGGCGAACGATCTCGTAGGTGGTTTCACGCCCGGCTGAGGACGCGGTGATGTCGAGAAAGGTCAGCTCGTCGGCACCTTGCTCGTCGTAGCGGCGAGCCAGCTCGACCGGGTCACCGGCATCACGCAGACCGACGAAGTTGACGCCCTTGACCACGCGCCCCGCGTCGACGTCCAGGCACGGAATCACCCGTACGGCCAGGCTCATGGGCCCGCTCCATCGCTCCCGCAGCCGGGTCGGCTGATGGTCACGACACGGCCGCCAGCGCTTCGGGAAGGGTGAATGCCCCGGCGTACAAAGCCTTTCCGACGATGGCACCCTCGACTCCGAGCTCGGTGAGCGAGGCCAGCGCCCGTAGGTCAGCCAGCGAGGACACTCCCCCGGAGGCAATAACCGGCTTGTCGGTGGCCTGACAGACCTTGCGCAGTAGCTCCAGGTTCGGACCGGTCAACGTCCCGTCGCGGTGCACATCGGTGAGCACGTAGCGGGCACAGCCGTCGGCATCGAGCCGGGCCAACGTTTCATAGAGATCGCCGCCTTCCGACGTCCACCCGCGGGCCGCCAGAGTCGTGCCCCGCACATCGAGCCCGACGGCGATCTGGTCCCCGTAGCGAGCGATCGCCGAACGCACCCAATCAGGACTTTCCAGTGCGGCGGTACCGAGATTCACGCGCCGGCAACCGGTGGCCAGGGCCGCTTGCAGGGACGCGTCGTCCCGGATGCCGCCGGACAGTTCGACCTGCACGTCCAAGCGTCCAACGACCTCGGCCAGCAACTCGCGATTCGATCCGCGGCCGAAGGCAGCATCGAGATCGACCAGATGGATCCACTCAGCCCCGCCGTCCTGCCAGGCCAGTGCCGCATCCAGCGGGCTGCCGTAGGAGGTTTCGGTTCCCGCCGCACCCTGCACGAGCCGAACGGCGGCGCCGTCGGCAACGTCAACGGCAGGCAGCAATACCAACGACATGCTGGGTCAACCCCGATCCTTGAGAGCCGCGACCAGCGCGGGCGTGGCCAGTGCGGCGACCAGCAGGACGCCGATGGTGATGCCGATCGATCCGGACACCAGGTAGGTAATGATGGCAACGACCAGCAAGGCGCTGGCAATCACAGCTCGGCGCTCACGGACCCGGGTTGAAGTGTTTCCCCGTTGCCACCAGCGGATCGAGCGCCACCAGCGGCGGCGGCGCGCCTGACGTTCGCGGCGGCCGGCTTGCGCCTCGGCCCGAACCTGAGCGGCGGCCTGACGTTGCGCCTGCTCGGCTTCCCGCTGCTCACGCAGCCGAGCCCGTTGCTTGCTCATGCCAGGGCCCCGACCCAGTTCTCGAGCAGCGTGGCCCCGGCATCGCCTGATTTCTCCGGATGAAACTGGGTGGCCGAGATCAGCCCGGATTCCACCGCGGCGACGAACTGTTCGCCGTGCACGGCGAAAGTGGCGGGCACCGACGTCTCGTGCACCGCGTAGGAGTGCACGAAGTAGAACCGGGTACCCGACGCCAGGCCAGCGAAGAGGACCGAATTGCTCGGTGGCGTAACGGTATTCCAGCCCATGTGCGGAATCACCGGCGCGTGCAGCGGCTCGACCCGGCCTTCGAGCAGGCCGAGTCCCGCCGTCTCCACGCCGTGTTCTATGCCGGCCGCGAAGAGCACCTGCATCCCGACACAGATCCCGAGCACGGGACGATCCCCGTTCAGGCGCTCGGCCATGATGCCGGCCGCGTCCACGGCATGGAGCCCGGCCATGCAGGCCGCGAACGCGCCGACGCCGGGGACTACCAAGCCGTCAGCCGCTACCGCGGCCGATCGGTCGGCCGTGAGTTCGACCTCGACCCCGACTCGTTGCAGAGCCCGCACAGCCGAACGGACGTTGCCCGACCCGTAGTCGAGCACGACGACCTTCTTCACCGGCGCTACAGCACACCCTTGGTCGAGGGCACACCGCTCTGACGAGGATCGATCTCAGCGGCGGCGCGCAACGCCCGAGCGACGGCCTTGTACTGCGCTTCGGTGACGTGGTGCCAGTCCCGACCGGCTTCGACGTTGACGTGCAACGCGACCCGGGCGTGAAAGGCGAACGCCTCCCACACGTGGCGGGTCAGGCTCGTCGCGTAGCCGCTACCGCTGCTCAGGATGTAGGACGGAGCTCCGTCGGGCTCGTTGTGCACCAGGTAAGGGCGTCCGGACAGATCGACGGCCGCCGAGACCAGGGCCTCGTCCATCGGCACCACCGCATGGCCGAACCGGCGGATCCCGGCCTTGTCGCCGCAGGCCTCCGCGAACGCCTGACCCAGCGCGATCGCGGTGTCCTCGACGGTGTGGTGCGAGTCGATGTGCAGGTCACCCTCGACTTGAACGGTCATGTCGAACAGACCGTGCTTGCCGAACGAGGCCAGCATGTGGTCAAAGAATCCGACCCCGGTGGTGATGTCGGTGTTGCCCCGGCCGTCCAGGTCGATCTCGACCAGGACCTTCGTCTCGGCGGTCGCCCGTTCGACCCGTCCGGTGCGTGTGGCGGCGCTCATGCGTCCAATACCTCCAGGAGTGCGGATTTGAAGGCCCGCATTTCTTCCGGTGTTCCGATCGATACCCGAAGCCAGGTGTCGGGACCAGTTTCCCGGATCAAGACGCCGCGGTCGAGTAGGCCCTGCCATACGGAATGTCGATCGGCAAAGTTGCCGAAGAACACGAAGTTGGCATCGGACTCCGCGACCGCGAGTCCCTGATGCCGCAACCAGGCCACGGTGTCATCCCGCTCGACGCGCAGGCCGTCGACCTGAGCCAGCAATTCCGGGGCGTTGGCCAGGGCCGCCCGGGCCGCGGCCTGCGTGATTGCCGAGAGGTGATAGGGCAGTCGAACGATCCGTACCGCGTCGACGATCGCCGGCGAGGCCGCGAAATAACCGAGTCGCCCACCGGCCAGGGCGAAGGCCTTGCTCATCGTCCGCGAGACCACCAACCGGTCATAGCGCGGCAGCAGGCTCAGGGCACTGGGTACCCCGGCTCGCCGGAACTCGGCGTAGGCCTCATCGACCACGACGATGCCCGGCGCGACCTGAAGCACGGCCTCGATCACGTCCAACGGCAGCGCGGTACCGGTCGGATTGTTCGGCGAGGTCAGCAAGATCAGGGACGGCTGGTGCTGCTCGATGGCCGCGACCGCGCGATCGATGTCGATCGTGAAGTCGCTCTCGCGCTGCACCGGGACCCAAGTTGTGTGGGTGTTGCGGGCGTACTCCGGATACATCGAATAGGTCGGCGCGAACGAGAGCACCGTGCGACCGGGACCACCGAAGGCTTGCAGCAGCTGCTGCATCACCTCGTTGGAACCGTTGGCGGCCCAGAGCTGCTCGGCCGTCAGGTCCTGGCCACCGTCGCCGTTGAGAAATGCGGCCAGATCGGCCCGCAGCTGCAGAAACTCGCGGTCGGGGTACCGATTCAGGCCCCGAGCCGCCTCAGCCACCGCGGCCGCAATGTCGGCCACGATCTTCTCTGACGGCGGATAGGGATTCTCGTTCACATTGAGTACGACCGGCACGTCGATCTGCGGCGCCCCGTAGGGCCGCTCGCCGCGAAGGTCGTCGCGAAGTGGAAGGTCGGCGAGCGAGCTCATGGCAGCCGCACCCGGACCGCCGCCCCGTGGGCCGGCAGATCCTCGGCGTCGGCCAGCGTCATCACGTGGCCGGCCACGGCCAGCAGCGCATCACGGCTGTACTCGACCAGGTGCACGCCCTTCAGGAACGACTGGACGCTCAGGCCGGACGCATGCCGAGCGGTACATCCGGTCGGGAGCACGTGATTCGACCCGGCGCAGTAATCACCGAGCGAGACCGGCGAGTGAGGCCCGACGAACACGCAGCCGGCATTGCGCACCCGTTCGGCCCACTCTCGGGCGTTATCGGTGATCACTTCGAGGTGCTCGGCGGCGTAGGCGTTCACAACATCGAGGCCTTGCTGCAGATCCTCGACCAGCACAATGGCCGATTGCTGACCGGACAGGGCCGCGCTGACCCGCTCGATGTGTTTGGTCGCCGCGACCTGTCGCTCGACCTCGACCTGGACCGCTTCGGCCAGCTCGTCGCTGTCGGTGACCAGCACCGAGGCGGCCATCGGATCGTGCTCGGCCTGGCTGATCAAATCCGCGGCCACATGGGCCGGGTCGGCGCCGGCATCGGCCAGGATGGCGATCTCGGTCGGACCGGCTTCGGCGTCGATGCCGATGACACCACGCAGCAGCCGCTTGGCGGCGGCGACGTAGATGTTGCCGGGCCCGGTGACCAGGTCCACCGGCTCGATGTTCAGCTCAGAATCGCCATAGGCGAGAAGGGCAATCGCCTGCGCACCGCCGACGGCCAACACCTCGTCCACGCCTAGCAGAGCACACGCGGCGAGGATCGTGGGGTGCGGCCAGCCACCGAATTCCTTCTGTGGTGGCGAGCAGACGACGAGCGAGGGCACGCCGGCCTCTTGCGCGGGTACGACGTTCATCACGACCGAGGACGGGTACACCGCCAGACCGCCGGGGACGTAAAGCCCGACGCGATCTACCGGTATCCACTTCTCGCTGACCTGGCCACCGTCGACGACCTGGACGTCGACTCGGGTCCGGCGTTGCTCGGCATGCACCAGCCGGGCGCGACGGATGGACTCCTCCAGCGCGGCCCGGACCGCGGGGTCCAGTTGCGCCAATGCCGTTTGGACGACCTCGGCCGGCACTCGGGGATCGGGAACGTCGATGCCGTCGAAACGCAAGGACGCTTCCCGGGCGGCGATGTATCCGCGTTCGGCCACGTCGGCGATCATCGGCCGGACAACGTCCAGGGCAGTGTCGACGTCGAGGGCGGCGCGCGGCAGCAGTCGTCGAACGGCGCCGCTCACATGCCGTCCGGAGGGCAGGGAGCGGTCCGGATCGGGGCGAAGGTCGACACGGCGTAACACACCGTCAGTCTAGAGAGGGCACCAACCGGGATTGTCAGTCAGCGTGCCGGGTTGGCCTCGGAGCCGTACGGTAAGCCGGTGCCCCTGATCCCGCCGGCTGGTTCCACCGAGGACATTGCCCTGTTCCCGCTGGGCACCGTCCTGGTTCCCGGGATGCGGCTGGCCCTGCACGTCTTCGAGCCCCGGTACCGGCAGTTGGTGGCTGACCTGCTCAGCGAGACCGATCCGGGGGCGCCGGTTTTCGGGGTCGTGGCCTTGCGCCGTGGCTGGGAGGTCGGTGAGCTCGGCGACGTTTTCGAAGTCGGCACTACGGCCCGGGTCACCGATATGAAACCGCTGCCCGACGGGCGCTGCGATCTGGCCGCGGTCGGTGAACGGCGCTTCCGGATCGAGGAACTGGACACGGCGACCAGTCCGTATCTGCGGGCCACGGTGCGATATCTGGATGAAGACGACGGCGACATCGACCCCGGAGCCGTCGAGCGCGTCGGCAACGCGCTGGCCCGCCACATTGCCATGCTGAGCGCGCTGCATACCGAAACCAGTGCCTCGATCACGGTGGCCGATGCCCGCTCGCTGTCCTATGCGGTGGCCGAGCATCCGTTGCTTCCGTTGGCCGATCGGCAAGAGCTGGTGGAGTGTCGCGACACGGCCAGCCGTTTGTCGGCTGGGCGAAAAATTCTGCGGCGCGAAAGCCTGCTGCTCACTCAGCTGCGGGCGATCCCGGCCACGGCGGCGATGCTGCGCCTGGCGGCGCCTCCCAGTTAGCCGGTGCCGGCTGATCGCTGGACTGCAGCTGCGGATCGGATGACATTCCCGCGATCAGCACGTACAGCAGCACGGACACGAACGGCATCAACCACAGCAGTGAGAGCGCGTGCAGGTGCACGGGCGGATGCAGCGTGCTGCGGGGCGGACCGCTCGACTGGCCGGAGGACAGCGAGGTTCCCAGCCACATGGCCACGGCTGAACCGAGCAGGCCACCGGCGGCCAGCACCAGCGGGGCAGCCGGCCCGCGCAAGGCCCGCAGTCGCCAGGCCAGCAGGCCGATCAACACTCCGGCGACCGCTGCGAGCAGGAAGAACCGGCCGTCGCCGGCAATCTGATCTTCGTTGCTGCCGGGGATGATGGTCGAGCGATTGGGATCCTCGGTCGGGACGACGAAGGACGTCGTTCGCGGCGCCCAGTTCGTCCAGATGAGCCCGATGAGGAGGCCCAGCCCGAGTTGGACGGCCAGGATCAGCCCGGCCGGGCGCTTGGCGGTCGCGAGCCACTGCCGCAGCCCAGCTCGACGGTCTCGAACCGGCGCCTCGCCGGACGGAGTCGAGGCGACGCTGTCGAGGTCGGTCATGTCGTGGGTCTCTCCGCCGGTAAACGCAATGGGGCCGTGACCACCGTAAGCCGACCATCGCTGCAGATGGCACTCGGTGTCCGCCACGCTCCGGGTTCGGTCAACGGGCTGGACGGAAGCAGGACCGCGGTGGCGGGCTGACCGACGCGGATCAGCCCGGAGCGACTACGGATCCCCGCCGCCGCTGACGACCATTCGGTGGCGGCCCGCAACGCGCCGAGACGGCCGAGACCGGCGTCGGCCAGGCGATCGAGCTCGCGGGGGTCGACTCCCGGATGGGTACCCGTGTTGCCGAGGTCGGTGCCGTAGTGGATCCGTACTCCGGCCGCGACCAGGTCGGTGGCGTTGGCCGCTGCTTCGCGTCCGGCTCCGCCGGAGAAGAACGTTTGCAGGGTGGACGTGATCGACAGGCCACTGGCGGCAATGCGCTCTATGAGCGCTTCGCTGAGTCGCTCGGTCGGAGTGTGAGCCAGCTCGTCCACTCCGGCTTCGACGGCGCGGCGCACCATGTCCTGGGTCAGCGCATGGGCGACCACGCTGAGTCCGAGATTATGCGCGGTCTGCACGACCGCGGCCACCACGTCCGGCGTCGGTACCGGCCATCCGACGCTTCCTGGCTCCAAGGCGATCTTGATGAGGTCGACCCCGTCGGCCGCCAGTCGCTGGACAAGGGAGCGGGCCTGGGCGGGACCGGTGAGGAACTCGGCGTAGCCGGAGGCACCCCAACTCTGCGCGGGGTACCCGCCGGGCGCGGTGAGGACCGGTCCGGCCGCGGCGACGAAAGGGGTGTCCCGGGGTGGCTTGTGCCGTCCGGTCTGCCAGATTCCGGCCAGCCGCAAGGGTGCCCCGAGGTCACGGACTCCGACCAGGCCGGTTCGCAGTCCGCTGACGGTGCCGGAGCCGCCTTCGTCCAGACCGGGGTCGAACCCGAGGTGTACGTGGGCATCGACGATTCCGGGTACTACCCAGTGGTTGACGCCGCCCAGCACGAGCAGTTCATGCGGGAGGGACGGTCGCTCGCCGAGATGGATGGCGCGGACGATGCCGGCGCCGTCGAAGACGACGACACCTGCTTCGGGCTCGCTGTCGCCCCCGGTCCACACCGTTCCGGTCAGGGCCAGACCGCGGGTGGGTGCACCGGCGCTCGACCGGCGGGCGCTGACTGCGTCCAGGCCTCGGTGGGCTCGTCGGAGCAGTCGGGTCCCGAGCCGGCGGCGAAGCGAGGCCGCTGGTTCGGGTTCGCCGCCTTCGGTCACGGCCTTATCCTGCCGGGCGAAGTGGTTACCGCGACCGCCGCCGCGCCAGTATCAGAGTGAGTTCGTCCAGGCGGGCGGCCGGGACGACGGTGCTCAGATTGATCTGCGTCAACCGGCGGATCGTGTCAATTCGGCGGAACGGACGCGCGAGCCGAAGGGCGATCAGCAGCGGTCCCCACAGACTGGACGGAAGCCCGACTCGCTTGAGTTCACCGCGCAAACCCTTGCGGGTCTGGGTGACCATGGCTTCCACTTCGGCTTCGACTTCAGCTTCGGCCGGACCGAAACCTCCGACGCCGGTCAGTCGTCGACCGAGGGCGGACAGCAGCGCGCGGACGATCAACACGGCGATGGCCACCAAGCCGATCAGGACGGCCAGCCATTTGATGTGCGCGACCCAAACGAGAGCGGCCAGCAGCAGGATCGCGATGCCCATCCATTGCACGGTGCGGATCACCGACACACCGAGGGCGCGGGTCAGCAGGTAACGGCGCATCGCCCAATGCGAGGCGTCGGTGCCCCGCTGATACGGGCCGACGTCGGGCACGGTGCGCTCGTTGATCACCGGCCGTTCGCGGCGCGGATGGCTGGGATCCCCCGGCCGTCCCGGGGTGACTTCGTAGCTCACGACTCGACAACGTTCAAGGCCAACACTTAGTTCTCAACGTCCGATCGACATCGCTTGTGATCATGACCACACATTCCCAAGATCATTTGACGAGATATTAAGTGGCGATTAAGACTGGCCCGTGCCGTGTGTAGTCCATGTGCGGTTGTGAAGCCTTCTCGACCCTCCAGGCCGAACGTTCCCGACCTACTGGCGTCGGCCGACTCGCAGCAAGCAGTTCAGATTGCTCACACCTACAAGCATCGGGTGGAGCTCTCGGCCAAGGAGACCGAACGATCGACGACCTTCGTCAATCCTGACGGCACCTTCTCCGAAGAGGTGAGCACGACCCCGGTTCGGGTCCGGATACACGACTCCTGGGTAGCCCCGGACGCGAGCTGGCAGGAGACACCCGCGGGCCCGGTCCGGCCCAAGGCCGCGATCATCGACGCGTCCCTTTCCAGTGACCCGGCTCCCTCGTTCCTGACGGTGAAGGCCGGCGGCGGAAGCATCGACTACCGGTGGCCTTCCGTGTTGCCCAAGCCGACGTTGCACGGCAATGAAGCGACCTACGCCGACGTATTCCCCGGCGTCGACCTTCGGGTGGATCTCAGCGTCGAGAGCCTGCACGTGTCACTCGCCGTGAAGAGCAAGGCAGCGAAACTTCCGGCCAGCATCGATTTCCCCTTTGCATTGCAAGGCCTTTCGGGCACCTCGACCGACGGCGTGCTGCGTATTACCGATCCGACCGGTCTCGAGGTGGCTCGCGGCGTCAGCCCGCTGGCCTGGGATTCTAGCGTCGGCGAACATAGCGGCGGCCCGGTCAACGTGCCACTGGAATCCACGCTCACCAAAGGCCACGCCGTCGCCCAGGTCACTGCGTGGTCCCAGTCGGTGGTGACACCCCGCGCCCTGCTGGACGATCCCAAGACCGTGTACCCGGTGATCATCGATCCGCCGATGAGCGTGGCCTACTCCGCAACCGGAGCGGCATATATCGACAGCCAGTTCGCGTCCACGTCCTACGACCCGACGTGGGACGCCAACCGCATCCATGTCGGCAAGAATCCTTCCGGTACCGGTGTGACCCGCAGCTACCTGCAGTTCGCCCGGAGCTCCCAATCGGCCAACCTGGCCGGCACCGACATCATCAGCGCGACCCTGGCCACCAACGAGGTCTATGCCTGGAGCTGTACGGCGAAATCTATGCAGCTGACGACGGCATCGCCGTGGAGTAGCACCATCTCCTGGAACAACCAGCCGATCATGGGTTCTGTAATAGGCACGGCGACCGTGGCCTACGGCTATTCCACGTCCAGCCCGGCCGTGGCCAACACGCCGGCGTTCAATGTGACCACCGCGGTCGCCGGACAACTGAGCCAGAATTACAGCGCATTCAGTTTCGGCATGAAGGCAACTGATGAAACCGATGCCACGGCCTGGAAGAAGTTCTCCACTACCGCGACATTGACCGTGCAGTACAACACCCCGCCGAACGTCCCGACCAACCTGAAGTTCTCCTCGCCGCAGGCCGCTTGCGCTTCGGCGCTCGGCTCGGTGTATCTCAACAATGCGGTGCAAGCGCTTTACCTTTCGGCCAATGTCAGCGACCCGGACGCCGGGAACAGCTCGGCCTTCTTCCGGGTGGTAAGCCTGGGCACCGGTCACACCGTCTGGAGCGGGACAACGGTCGCCGCACCCGACGGCCAGCAAGAGATCGCGGTCCCGATCAACGCCTTGCCCGAAGACAACTATGCGTGGCAGGTCAACGGCGTTGATGATCAGGGCGCGACGTCGGCCGTCACCTCGAACTGCTATTTCACGATCAACAACACGCCCCCCTCGACGCCCCAGATCAAGATGAACGGGTCGCAGATCTACTCACCGACCGCCGTCAATACCAAGACCGGCAATTCGGCGACCGTCCAATTCAGCCAGGGTGCGGCTGGCGACGGCGTAACGAGATACGGGTATTCCTTCGACGGAACACCTCCGGTCCAGCCGCCGGCGGGCGATGCCGGTTACTTCGTTCCCCTGGCCGGGCGGGTCGTCGTTCCGACGTCCGTCACCGCCGGCCACTGGACTCGATTCACCATGTCCGGATTCCAGCCGGTGGCCGGAGGTCCGCAAGTCCCAGCGGCCGGAAGTGTCACGGCCGTGGCCGTGTCCATCGAGGTGATCTCGCCGACCGTGGCTGGAACCTTGTCAGCCGCGCCCGACAGCGCCTCCCTGAGTGACGCCCAAGCGCTTGGCACGAGCGTCATCTACGGATGGGGAACCACCGGCTCGATCAGTAATTCCGCGGTGGTCGAGGTCGGTAGCACTGGGAAGATCGCCCTGCGGACGTCAAGTGCGGTGCAACTGCTCGTCGACATTCAGGGTTATTACACGAGCACATCCGCTGGCACACCCGGCGGGTTTACCCCCATCACGCAGAAGAGAATCTCTTCGCTTTCCGGCGTCGCTTCGGGTTCGACCACCGATGTCGCTATCACCGGTGCCAGCGGGATCCCCACCGGCGCCTCGGCCGCTGTCCTGTGCTTCACCGTGGTCAACAATGCATCGGCGCCCGCCGGGTATATCACCGCATACTCCTCAGCCACGCGGCCGGGAACGGGGCTGGCTTTCACCAACGGCTCGACCATGGCGATGACGGCCACCGTTCCCCTTGACGCCGCCGGGCACATCAAGGTGTACCTGTCCACCATCGGCTACGCCGCCAGCATCCTCATCCATGTCCAGGGCTACTTCTCGGCCACCACGGATGACGGCGCATTTCATCCAGTGACGGGTACGAATTTCAGGGCGTTCGATTCGCGAGTCGCTCCGAATGTCGCCGTCCGACCGTACTCGCGGGTCAAGGTCACGTTGGCGAACATGGGCGGGGTACCTGCGGTTGGCGGCGCCGGCATCGCTGGTGTCGTCGCGAATTACCAGGTCACCAATGCCACCCAGACCGGCTACATCCGCGTTGGATTTCTTGAGGATCCGCCCGAGGCCGTGAGCGCACTCGAATCGCGGCGACGGCATCCATATCCGAATTTGTCCGATTCGTGTTGACTGTGATCCCCGCCACATCACTACAGCCAAGTTGACTGATATTAGGTATGCGTAAAGAATGGCCGGGTCCCTATCCGTTGTCCGTTCGTCCTGTTGCCCGCACTGTCCGTTGCGCCCGCAGAGGCGGCAAGTAAGGCGCTGTTTTGAAGTCACCAGGCTCGCTGAGATCCCTGTTCTGCCTTTTGATCCTCACCTCCGTCACCACTGCCGCGATAACACTGCCGAACCATGCCAACGCGGCTGAGCCCACGCCTAAGAGCGACAGGACGCCGATCGCTGGCACTCGCACCGTGTCCAACCCGTTGCAGTACGTAGCGGTCAACTCGACTCGAATCTTCTCGGGCGCGGTCGGCACGACTCCAAGCGAAGTCGCGATTCCTGCGGCCATAGTGACCGATCCCGCCGCCTATGAGGTCGTGCTGAACGTTCAGGTGTACAAGCCGACCGCGGAAGGCTATATACGAGTCACGGGGCTGGGCGCAGACGCTCCAGTTAGCGCACAAGAATTCGTCCGCGGACAGACCATCTCAAACCTCGTCACCTCCACCGTGGTGGACCGGAAGGTGCAGGTAAAGCTCTCCGCCGGTAGTGCGCAAGTTTTTATTGACATTTCTGGCTATTACACACCGAGCAACGGCACTCTCTATAACTCAATCCCTAACATCCGAGTATTTAATGGCGTTGTCGGCGCCGCGCCCACAGTCGTAGTCATTCCGAAGGCGAACCTACTCCCTGACGATGCGGCGGCGGCCTCACTTAACGTCGAGGTCTTCAATCCAACCAACAACGGTTATGTCCGCATAACTGCAGCCGGAGCCGATTCGGCGGTAAGCACCCAGGAGTTTCTCCGGGGCCAGACAGTATCAAACTTGACGATCACCAAGCTTGCGAATAGAAGCTTTCAAATCAAAGTATCAGCTGGTACGGCAAGAGTTCTCGTGGATATGTCGGGCTACTATACGCGTTTAACCGGATCATCTCTATATGCGATGACCCCGACGCGGATAGCCGATCGGACGATCGCCTCGACACCTACGCCCATACCCATTGCGGGGAGTGGGGGAATCCCGCTCTACGCAACGTCAGTCGCTGCCTCGATCCAGGTGCAGCAAGCAACTCACGCTGGCTATGTGCGGCTGACCCCGCTCGGTATCGATGCTGTCGTAGCCACCCAAGAGTTTTCTGCTCGGCAAGCAATTTCGGGTTTCTCTTTGACGCAGCTCTCGGCTGGCGGAATTCAAGTCAAGCTATCGACAGGGCCGGCAAGGGTACTCCTCGACATATACGGCTACTTTGGTCGAACTAATTCGCAGTTTACAGAACCATCTATGCCAGCCTTGAACTTTAAGGCAATCGCCACCGATTCATATGTTGCCATATCTTGGACGGTCGACCCACGCGATCTAAACTTTGCCGGCGCTATGTTGCGACGCGTCAGTGGCGGAAGTGCAGTCACGAATCCCAATGACGGGATCCTCATCGCGAATTCCTCGTTATTGTCACCCTCGTTCACCGACTTCGCGGTCGATCCCGGTACCACCTATTCGTATTCCCTGTTTACATATAATTCGTACCATATCTTCATTCAACCTACGACGGTTAGCGTCACAACTCCTATCTCGTCTGGAGGGTCTGTTGGCACTATCTCCGGAATTGTCCTGAATACTCGCGGCTTACCGCTGTCCAATGTGCAGATTTTGTATGCAAAAGACAACGAAGGATTTCAGACCGCAGTTTCACCTTCTGTCTACACCTCGATAGATGGCCGATATTCTTTTTCCGGGCTGCTTCCTGGTACATACCAGATATGTGCGTTTCCCTTCCTGATGACCGAAGATAAATCCCAAACCGGGTACCTGCCAACCTGCCTGGGCGGCGTGCCCTGGGACGTGAATCTCCTGGCGCAAACCGTTTACTCCTCCACCATGGGGCCATTAGGCTCCGACCTCTTGTTGAACGATAGTTCTGGGTTAGTGGCGCCCAATCTCGTGGTCGGTTCAGCTGGCGGGATCAGGGGAACGGTCTTCGGAACGGATGGCCGTATCGCGTCGTCGGGCAACATCGCGGTCGACTGGATGGGCGACAGCCCAGGACCGAATACCCTTGTTAAAAGCATTAGCTCGACCGATGAATTTCGAGTACCTCTCCTTAGAACAGGCAAATATTCGGTGTGTTTCAACCCTGTATCGAACATAGACTACGGCCCGACTCCCACAGGGTATCTCGCGGCCTGCGATGAGATCGATGTGAAGCCCGGCTGGAATGATTTCACAGGGTATATCAAACCTTCCGCCGCTATTCAAATCCTTGTTACAGACTCCCAGGGCGATCCATTGTCAGGAGTAACTGGGTCGAGCCTTTCTATATCGCGTACTACAGGGCCGGATGGAATTATCGCTTATGCCGGGTTCGACAGCACCGTCTTTGCAACAAGGTCTATCTGTTTCGACCCAACTCTAGCTTCCGGAGGACCCTCGAAGTACGGGTACCTCAGCGAATGCGCGTACATAACCTTGGCGAACGGAACCACGACTACTCAGACGGTTGTCTTGCAAGATGCGGGTGGCGCCGGGGGCCGAGTCACGGATACCATGGGTCGACCATACGCTTATGGTCTAGTCACCCTGGAAGCGGTTGATAAAGAGCTCGGTTTAGAGCAAATAGTCAAGACCGACGATCAAGGCTATTTTCACATCACTCAATTGCCCAGCGGTCAATATTTCGCATGCGTTCACCGCGATACTTGGCCGGTGCTGTCTGAGCCCGGGCCCCTCCCAAATTGTCAGTTATCGGAGGATATTCCAACTCCCGGCTCTGTTATTGTCAGTGTCACGGTTGACATCGAGGCAGCCTTAAATATTAGGTTGAATTTGGGTGCATTCGTCGCCGGCTCTGTTAAAAACGCGGACGGATCTCCGGCAGTTGGCCGCTACATCAATGTGTATGATCCCAATAGTCATGAGATCGCCAATACGATGACTGATTCTCAAGGAACCTATTCGTTCAGTTCCTTGCTGCCTGGCACCTACAACGTCTGTGATGTGACTTATTCGAGGCACGTTTGTCGTTGGGATTGGGCCGACACCCAGGGGTGGCTGGTAACGGAATACGGTCAGGAATATCGCGGAATCGACCTGATGCTTCCGCCGAACTGACACTGACTCGTCATAGTTTTGCCCGGCGCCTCGCCGGCAGCCTCGTAGGAAGAAGCCTCCAACGGCCTGCAGCCGAAGATGAGCATGAGGGCTCGCGCACTTGGGTAGGTTTAGATGGGTTGGCGGTTTGCTAGAGGGTCTCCGCTCTTCGCGACGGTTAGCTGTCGATGGTGTACGCCCGACGCGCTCAGGGCGTCCTCATGACGCCACTACGGCCACATCGAAGCGTCGAGCGGCTATCCGTCGAACGCTTGATGACCAATGGGCCCACCAGTAGGCAGGTGATCGACTGCTACGGTGCGGGTCATATGGTGGACAAGCATCAACGCGATGCGACTGAAGCCAATCAGTGTGAACATATGACGATGAAACGGTCTGACACTCGTGGACGTTAAATCCGACCGCCGTTCCAAGGCCCTGATCGCCACCTCAATACCTTTCACCGTGCTTGCGATCGTGCCCTTCTGTGGAGCGGTAGCGCTAGTTCTCTGCCTAACGGCCAGCGGGCCTATTCGAGATAAGGGAGTTCGGTCCTCTGGAGGTTGGAAGGTTGCCTGGTCCGCCGGACTGATCGTCGGCCTGCTCGGCACGGCCTGGACAGCGTATTTCCTCGCGGAGGTCCGGTCGAATGGCCTCTACCTCTACTGAGCAACCTGACCTACGGACGTCGACGGCAAGCAAAGGCAGCGAGCGATGGCAGTGGACGCAGGAAACGGAGGTGCATTGAAGACACACTCGGCACGCCCACCAGCGCGGCCTCAGGCACGGTTGACGTTTTGGCGTGCACCTCGCTCATATCCGGAACCGAAACAGCCCACACATAACCAAGATCTCGTGTCGACTCCGCAACGCGGTTGGCGGGGGGCGCCTTCGTCGGTTGGTGCGTTGTCGCAATTGTCAGCATCGGCGTAGCTTGGCTTGCTCCTGCTGCCGGTTCGGCTACGGCGGGGCCACCTGGTAGGTGGCAACGAACGTAGCGTTCTGCGTCGGAGCGAGGATCTGGTGCGCGGCAGCACCGCCATCTGACCAGGATGAGAACAGATACGTCGTTCCCGATCGGGTCTGGCTGGCCGGTGCGGCCGCGGTGTTCGTCGAGCCGACGATGACCGTCCGGCTGACCGGAGCCGTCGCATTCCCCAGACCCGCATCGAGAACGAGGCCGGTCGGATTGGTGTCGAAGGTCAGGACGACCGTCGTCGGATCCAGCCGGACCGAGCTCGTCGCCGTAGCCCCCTGACTATCAGTCGCGGTAAGGGACAACTCAAGCCAGGATGGATATTCGTGGTCGGGTGCGTCGAACGCACCGCTGGCGACGCCGGCCCAGTCCTGGATCCGGTGAGTATGGCACTCGCTCGGGCAGTGGTGAATCACGAGCGACCAACTCAACGATGCCGGCGGCAGCGCTCCGTCCTCGCCATCGATTGCGTGCCCGGAGAAGGTGATGTGCTGCCCGACCTGCCAGTGCAGCCCGGAGGCCGGGCTGTCGATGATCGGTTGCGGCGGGCTGTCGCCGGGAAGGATTCGCAGGCTGGCCTGTGACCTGGCGCCATGAACGTCGGTTACCCGCACTTGCACGGTCACCGGGCCAGCCGTCGTGTAGGTTGCGGACGGCGTGGCCGAAGTCGAGTCGCCGAAGGCGCCATTGCCGTTCAGATCCCACGAGAACGTGAGCGGGTCACCGTTGGCGTCAGTGGACCCCCTGGCATCGAAATGGACGGTCAACGGCAACGCGCCCGCGGTCACATTGGCCGAGATATTCGCGCTAGGAACGGCGTTGCCCGCTGGATAGCCGATGCGATGAATGGTGCCGCTGCTCAACGAGACGTAGTAGATGTCGCCGCCTGGACCGCTGAAAAGTTGGACCGGTTGGTCAAGGCCGGTGCCGATCGTTACGACATCGTTCGGATTAGGCAGGCCGTTACTTCCGACCCGCATCGCCCAGAGACAACCGCGCGAGGAGTCGGTGAAGAAGAGCGCATTGCGATATGCCGATGGGAAGGTGCTGGCATTCTCGAACGCCAGTCCGGTGATCGAGGAGCCGCCGCTTCGAGGGCAACTGCCGACGGTCGCATCGTGCCGATAGCTGTAGTACGGCCCGGTTGCCGTCCCACCGGAATACAAGGTGCTGCACGACGTGAGCCCGATCGAACTGAAGCCGCTGACCGCCGGCCCCTCGTAACAGGGCCAGCCGAAGTTCTCGCCGGCCGTGGCGAGCCCGTCCATGACGTTTGGAACGCGATCGATTTCCTCGTACGTCCCGAGACCGACATCGCCGATCCACAAATCCTTGTGACCGGGCCGGAACGCGAACCGGAACGGATTGCGCAAACCGTAGGCCAGGATGCGTTGGGCGTTCGGATCACTCGAGGACGAATAGGGATTCCCAGGCACCGCGGCGCCGGTGTCGGGATCGATCCGCAGGATAGTTCCGCTCAGTAACACCGGCTGGCCGGCCGGCCGGCGCAGCGATTGTGCGCGCAGCGCTCCACCCTGGGCGTCCGGCGCGCTGAGGTTTGTGCCTGCGGCCCCGGGTGGATCGCCACAGGGATTGCCGTTCTGGCCGTAGTCCAGAAAGGAGAACGATGCGCCGTCACCGCCCCCGACGTAGAGCCTGCCGTCTGGCCCCACCGTGACCGTGCCGATGCTGTGGCTCGGCGACTGCTGGCACCAGCCGGTCAGCAAGGAGCGCGCATTGGTCGACTTGTTACCGGCGACGGTGAACCTGAGCAGCTCCCCGACGATCATGCAGCCGGCCCCGGTGCCTCCGGATCCGTCGTTGCAGGCATCGTGCCACAGTGGTGCCGGGTGGCCGGGGTAGCCGTCGTAGGACCGCAGCGCGTACAGATACGGCCGGCCGGTGTTCAGCCCGGGATCGACAGCGATGCTGAGCAGCCCGCGATCCCAGTAGTCGTCGGTGCCGGCTCGCAGATCGGCGAACACCACCGGGTTTGGATCACTCCAGGATCGCAATACCTTTATCAGGCCGCTCTTTTCGGCCACGAAGATTCGTCCGTCGGGCGCGACTGCGGCCGCGGTCGGTTCAGTCAGTCCACTGGTCACCACCGTGTCGGTGAACCCCGAAGCTAGGACCGGTCCGGCCGCGGCTGCGCCGTGCGCTTGCGGCGGGCGTGCGAGAGCGACCAGGAGGGCAGTGAAAACCGCGAGGGCCACCATGCCTCGCAACGTCAGCACTCGGATGCTCAGCCGGTGGATCGTCAACATGCGCGCCCCCGAAGGATCGGCCCCGGGCGCACACTACCCGACCAATGTTGACGGGCTGTTTCGCCCTGGAGCTCGTTGCGATCATTCGGGTAGAGCGAGGTTGCCGAAGGAATCGACACCGTACCCCGACCGATGAAGCGTGCACTCGGTATCGGTATCGAGTGAATCGGTATCGGTATCGCGTGAAGCGGTCGTTTCCTGCCCGCAACATGAACCAGGTTGCGTAACCGAACGGTGCATCTTCGATACCTGCGTCCTTAACGTGCGGTCGTTACGTTCTTGTGGTCGACGCCCCCTCATAGACAGGCGCGAGGGATGACTCAAGTACTCGAACGGCCCGGTACCGCAAGGGTGACGGCAACCCACAAAAGGCACGCCTCACGGAGAGAAGCACGAAAGTTCCGTCCGGATATCGAGGGCCTGCGAGCCTTCGCCGTGTTGGCAGTGGTTCTCTATCACGCGGATTTGGCTCACGTCAGTGGCGGGTTTGTCGGTGTCGATGTTTTCTTTGTGATCTCGGGCTTTCTGATCACCCGCCAGCTGCTGTCTTCGGTTGGCCAGGCTGGCCTGCGGGCTTTACCCACCTTCTACACACGAAGAATTCGGCGGTTGTTGCCGGCCGCCGTCGTTGTCGTTATCGCGACGGTCATCGTTGCTCGCTTGTTCGCGCCGGCATTACAGGTGCGTTCGGTTGCCTTGGACGGGCTCTACACAACGTTCTACGGGCTGAATTATCGGCTGGCGATCGAGGGAACCCAGTATTTGCACCAAACCGATGCGGTCTCGCCGCTGCAGCAGTTCTGGTCGCTGGGAGTCGAAGAGCAGTTCTATGTGCTCTGGCCGCTACTTATTGTGCTGTGCGCGTGGCTCGGGCGGCGGTACCGCAGCACGTTGCTGGCGATTGCGCTCATCGGCGTCGTGGCACTGTCTCTTCATTACTCGATCACGATCACCAAGACCAATGCACCCTGGGCCTATTTCTCTTTACACACCAGGGCATGGGAGCTCGCGATCGGAGCCCTGGTTGCCGTCGGCGCGAAGCGCCTGGTTCGCCTGCCGGGTTGGATTGCCGGACCAGGTGCGTGGATCGGTCTGATCGCGATTCTCGGTTCGGCCTTCGCGCTCAGCGACGCCACGCCGTATCCCGGCTCGGCGGCCGCCATTCCGGTGCTTGCTACCGGCATCGTTCTAGCCTGTGGATGCGGCGCTGCGCGTGGTGCCGAGCGGGTGCTGGCCGAGCCAATGCTGCAGTGCGTCGGTCGCATCTCGTATTCGTGGTATCTCTGGCACTGGCCGATGCTCATCCTGGCACCGGCGATTCTGGGCCATTCCCTGACCTGGTTGCAGCGGGTGTGCGTCGTATGGCTGTCACTCGTCACGGCCATCTTCACCTACTTCGCCATTGAAAACCCCGGTCGTCTGCTCGCTCGGACGAACTCGCAGTGGTTGCTGACCGGAGGTTTGCTCTCGGCAGCGGTTGTCGGCATCACGGTGGCCGTGATCCTCAATCCGCCCGCACTCACCGGCTCGGGAGCAGCGGTATCGCTCGCCCAGCCCGATGCGGCCACGCCCGCGGCGCTTCGTGAAGTACAAGCAGCGATCACCGCGGGCGTGGCGACCAAAGCAGCGCCGCGCAACCTGACGCCCGAACCGGCCAATGCGGCCAAGGACTTGCCACCCTCATCCTCCGACGGTTGTCACGCCGACTTCTTGGTGGTCGATCAGGGGAGTTGCGTCTTCGGTGATCCAGCTGGCCACCAAGTTGCCGTGCTGTTCGGCGATTCCCATATGGAGCAATGGCTTCCGGCGTTCGACGTGGCCGGCAAGCGGGCGCACTGGAAGATCGTGAACTGGACCAAGGCGGCGTGTCCGCCGGCCCAGCTCAGCGTGTTCGCGCCGACACTGAACCGGCAGTACACCGAGTGCGACACCTGGCGAAGCCGCACCATTGCCCGGATCGTCAGCCTGAAGCCCGATCTCGTTGTCGTCGGGCAATCCGAGAACGTGGCCTCGAGCTCGGTGCCGCCCTCGACCTACGCGTCGGCGACGGTGCAGACCCTCAACCAGCTCAAGACGAGGACTCAGACGCGGGTGGAGTTCGTTCAGGATCTTCCCGTGCCGAACTTCGATGCCCCGACCTGCATTGCCGATCATCTCTCCGACGTCTCGCGATGCACCTTCGCGCTCGACAAGGCCTTCCGATACCCGGACCGGCACCAGGCCATGATCGCGGTGCTGCGCCAGGCCGGAATCCCAGTTCTCGATCCGGCGCCGTGGCTGTGTACTTCCCAGCGCTGTCCGGCGGTGGTCGGCAACCTGCTCGTGTATCGCAACGACACCCATGTCACTGCGAGCTTCAGTCGCTGGCTGACGCCGATGGTTGCGCCGCTGTTGACCGGAGCCCCCTGACCCTTCGAGGTCAAACCACGACCGACCTTCGTTCCAAGCTGAGGAGCCAGGCACATGTTCATTGGCCTGGATCCCTATGCCATCGCAATCGCCGTCCTGATCGCTGGAGTTGTCGACGATGTTCCCGTTTAACAAGTTGCCGTTTAGCGAGTCCAACCGGATGACCACCGCCGTGGTCGGCGTTTCGTTGGCCGCGATCAGTACGGCCATCTACCTGTCGCCGGCGAAGCATGCGATCACGCCACAAGGGCCCAAAGGGGTATCCGAGGCGATCCGGAACCTCACCACGCCGAGTCAGACCTCCCGGGCACCGTCACCGGGTCCGACCGCAAAGCCCGGCGGAGCCAGTCCGAATCCGGGCAGCTCCCCGTACCGGATCATCCACGCTCCGGGGCAGGACAAACTCGTCGTGGTAAAGCAGAACCAGACGCACACGGTGACCCTGACGGCTACGGGCAAACCCGCTACGCCGCCCAAGTGCGGCTCCTTCACATGGCAGCAGGACGCGCAGGCGGTGTATTTGACGAACCTGTCCGACCCGTGGGGTCTCGACGGCAAGTCGGGACCCAACAACGGCGACGGTATTGCCTGCAACGACGAGCCGGTCGATCCGTCACGGGCCGCCTCGGTGCCAGCCGGTGCCTACGTGCCGCCGACCCCGAGCCCGGCAAGCAAGAGCGCGCTTGTTTCCCCGGCTACGAAGTACTTCGGAGTCGCCATGGACGGATTGCCCGGTGATACCGGCATGTTCGATCGGCTCGCGGTCGAGGTGGGAAAGGCGCCGAGTCTGGTCGAGTGGTTTGCCAACTGGCCCAAGACTGCCGACGGTGTGGAGGGCGACTTCCGAGGCGACCTGGTCACGACCGCTTGGTCACGGGGTGCATTGCCCGCCATCTCCTGGCAATCGGGCAACGGCGACGGCTCGGCCAGCGACCCCTACCGCAACCGGTTGGCCGAGATCGTGTCGGGAAAGTTCGACGCGTACCTGCTTCGCTACGCCGGTGCCATCATCCGTACCAATCTTCCGGTGGCGATCCGTTTCGACCATGAGATGAACGGGAACTGGTACGACTGGTCGGCTGGCTATCCGTGGAATCAGTCGAACACGCCGGGAGAACCGAACCTCTACGTGCAGGCCTGGCGGCACGTCTGGTCTGTCTTCGACAAGGTCGGCGCCAACCAGGATGTCGTCTGGACCTGGACGCCGGGCCGGGTCGACGGGCTGAACCCCAATTGCAGCATTGGGAATTGCCTATACCAGACGAGCTTGGCCGATGACTATCCCGGCGATAAATACGTCGATTGGATCGGCATGTCCGGCTACGCCTGGAAGCCGCCGGCGACCAACTGGAGCTACAGCCAGATCTACGGTAAGACATTGAGCCAGTTGAAGTCGCTGGCCGGATCGGATGGCACGAAGCCGATCTTCATCGCCGAAACCGGTGCAAGCGAGGAGGTAGGAGTCGACGGTGCCGATGCCGCCGAGCAGAAGTCGGCCTGGATCAAGCAAGCCTTGTCCGGAATTCTCGCCGATCCCCGGGTGGTCGGACTCGCCTACTTCAACAACAACATCACCCACGTGCATTCGATCGAAGGAGTACAAGTCGAGACGAACTGGACGTTCGATTCGTCACCGCAAGCACTGGAAGCCTTCAAAGCCGGAATTGCCGATGCTCGCTTCAGCTCCGGAATCATGCCCGATACTGCAGGGAGTTAGTTATGAAGCTGACCGTCGTCGGCACCGGCTATCTCGGTGCGACCCATACCTGACAGGTCGGGTGCGATGTTCCCAAGTAGTGGTTCTGCGCTGATGAACCGCACAGCTGCAGGCGCGAGCTGGAGCGCGTCCACACGCCAAGTCGACTTCTCGTCCTCTACTGAGACACCCATCCAAATGTTGCTCGGCCAGTCGAGACGGTCAGCAAGCTTCACGAGACGCTTCGGCCGCCCACATGCTGTGACTGTCCAAGCTGGTCGGCACTTGGTGAATGGATAGGACTCGCGCGTGCGTTCGGCCTGAATCTTCAGTCGGTTGGTTTACCCGAAAGATGCCTCCGATATGATCTTGGCATGCCGATAGGGACCCTCCTGCATCTCAACGATGCTGATCGGTCGCTGATCGTAAGAGCCAGCCTTCTCGTTGCCCCGGTAATCTTGATTGCCGCAGCCGTAGCTGGATGTTCGACGAAGGACAACGGGCCAACAGCGCCTGGACGACCTTCCACTTCGTCCGAATCTTCCGCCACGACGCAAGCGCACGTAAGCGCTGGCGACGTTCGCGGGTTGGTGATAGCGGCAGTGCAACGCACCAAGAAGTCGAAGTTTTCGGTGCGAACGTCGTATCTCGTCCGTAGTGGAGCAACGCCATTGACAGCAGAAGGCGTGGTCGACTTCAGCAATTCAACGTCAACTCTGCAACTTGCCTTGCCACTGGGTTCCGGTTTTCAGGTCACCGAGATCCTGAGTCCAACCTCAATCTTCATTGGTGGGCCGAACGGCATACCGCCACTCGATATCGGTGGTCCAGTGGACCTACCGCCCGGCAAATGGGCGGAGGTGCCGCGAGCTACTCAACACACGCACGACCCGCTGCGGGGGCGAGCAAATGACTCAGCCGACAATCTCACTCAGCTATCCCAAGCCGACGACCTGAGCGACATTGGCGAAGATTCAATAGACGGCGTCGTTTGTCGCCATGTACGCGGATATCTAAGCCGTGCGACCTTGACGCAATTTATCGACCCATCAGTGCTCTATTCCTGGCAGCGGATAATCGATGACCTCGGCTCGAAGGCCTACGTAGCGGAGGCGTGGATAAACCCCGACGGCACCATCCGACGACTGAAGGAAGGTTACGAGAGCATCGCTGGATCATCGAACATCGTGATCGACCTGACGTCACCCAGCAACCTTGACATTCCCAGCCCACCCGCCGCAGATTCAGTCGTCAAGTCCAAGAGCTTTTCCGACGCACTACTTGGATAGGGGTCAGTCGGCAGGATCCAAACGACCGGCAGATCATGGCGTGGCCGGTGTTCTGCGACGTCAAATTCTTCGCCGCCTGTCACATCGCCAGCAGCCAGCTGCGGTGCCGGCGAGCGCCGGAGCGCTCGTTCGCGGTATGACTGCTTGAGCGGCAGGGCCCCTGGGCGAGGCAGGACCTAGCTGGCGATGGCGTTCGGACCGAGCAACGCCTTCAGATCACCCATCAAGGCTGGCGAGGCACTCACCCGCAACCCGTCCGCCAGCCGCAGCCGGTGCCGGCGATCCCCGGTCACCAGTTCCAGATGGACCTCGGTCGTACCCGGATGCCCGGCCAGCACCTCACGCAAGCGCTCCACCACCGGTGGCGTGCACCGCCCCGGTGGGATTTGCAACACGATCGGCCCACGTGGACCCTCGCTCAGATCCGGAACCGAAACATCCGATCCGATAAGGCGAATCGTGTCCTCACGAGAATCGACCCGGCCCTTAACGACCACGATCGCGTCCTCCGCAATCTGCATCCCGACCTGGGCATACGAGGACGGGAAGAACAGAACCTCCACCGCACCCTCGAGATCCTCCAGCGTCACCTGAGCCCATGGCTTGCCGTCCTTGGTCATGCGCCGCGTGACACTGGACAGGATCCCGGCCACCGTCACCGACTGACCGTCAGCCACCTGATCCGTCTGCAGCTCCGCGATCGACACCTCAGCCGCTGAGGCCAGGATGTGCTCCACCCCGAACAGCGGATGATCACTGACATACAACCCGAGCATCTCGCGTTCGAAGTTCAGCAGAACCGCCTTGTCCCACTCCCCTTCCGGCACCCGCACCGCGAACACATCGGTCTCGGTGGTCAGCTCCGTGCCGGAACCGAACAGATCGAACTGCCCGATGGCTTCAGCCTTCTTGGTCTCGACCACGGCGTCGATGCTCGCCTCGTACACCTGGATCAATCCCTTGCGGGAGTGCCCGAGCGAGTCGAAGGCACCCGACTTGATCAGTGCCTCGACCGTGCGCTTGTTACACGCGACCGCGTCGACCTTGCGCAGGTAGTCGGCGAAGTCGTTGAACCCGTCCTTGGCCCGACGGGACGCGGCCACCGACGCCACCACGTTGCCGCCGACGTTACGCACCGCCGACAGGCCGAAGCGAATGTCCGGCCCGGTCGGGGTGAAGTTCGCGTCCGAGGAATTCACGCACGGCGGCAGCACCTTGATGCCCATGCGCCGGCACTCGGCGAGATAGATCGCCATCTTGTCCTTGTCGTCCTTGACCGAGGTCAGCAACGCCGCCATGTACTCGCCCGGATAGTTCGCCTTCAGGTACGCCGTCCAATACGACAACATGCCGTACGCGGCCGAATGTGCCTTGTTGAAAGCGTAATCAGAGAACGGCAGCAGAATGTCCCACAGCGTCTTGACCGCACCCGCCGAGTAACCCTTGGCGATCATGCCGTTGGAGAAGTTCTCGTACTGGGCGTCCAGCTCGGACTTCTTCTTCTTGCCCATCGCCCGTCGCAACAGGTCAGCGGCGCCCAAGGTGTAACCGGCCAGGTGCTGCGCGATGGCCATGACCTGCTCTTGATAGACGATCAACCCGTAGGTGTCACCGAGCAAATCCTGTAGAGCGTCCGCCAACTCCGGATGGATCGGTGTCACCGGTTTGCGTCCGGTCTTGCGGTCGGCGTACTCGTTGTGCGAGTTGGCTCCCATCGGACCCGGCCGGTACAGCGCGATCACCGCGGAGATGTCCTCGAAGTTGTCCGGACGCATCGAGCGCAGCAGCGCGCGCAGGGGCCCGCCGTCGAGCTGAAAAACCCCCAGGGTGTCACCGCGGGCCAGCAGCTCATAGGTTTTGCGATCGTCCAGCGGCAGGTCTTCCAGGACGAGGGCCTCGCCGCGGTTGGCTCGGATGTTATCGACCGCGTCATCGAGAATCGTCAGGTTGCGCAGGCCCAAGAAGTCCATCTTGATCAGGCCGAGCTGCTCACACGACGGGTAGTCGAACTGAGTGATGACCGCACCGTCCAGCTCACGGCGCATGATCGGGATCACGTCGAGCAGGGGCTCGCTCGACATGATCACGCCCGCCGCGTGCACACCCCACTGCCGCTTGAGACCTTCCAGACCCTTCGCGGTGTCGACGACCTTCTTGACCTCGGCATCCTGCTCGTACAGGTTGCGGAATTCACCACCCTCGCCATAGCGATCATGGCTGGCGTCGAAGATCTTGGACAGCGGGACGTCCTTGCCCATCACCGGCGGCGGCATCACCTTGGTGATCTTGTCACCCATCGCGAACGGATAGCCCAGCACCCGCGCCGCGTCCTTCACCGCCTGCTTGGCCTTGATGGTGCCGTAGGTGACGATCTGTGCGACCCGGTCATCGCCGTATTTCTCGGTGACGTAACGGATAACCTCGCCCCGACGACGTTCGTCGAAGTCCACGTCGAAGTCGGGCATCGAGACGCGGTCCGGGTTGAGGAACCGCTCGAAGATCAGGCCATGGCGCAACGGGTCGAGATCAGTGATCCGCATGGCGTAGGCCGCCATCGACCCCGCACCCGAACCACGTCCCGGACCGACCCGGATGCCGTGCTCCTTGGCCCAGTTGATGAAGTCCGCCACGACGAGGAAGTAGCCCGGGAAACCCATCTGGGCGATGACCCCGACCTCGAAGTCGGCCTGTTTGCGGACCTCGTCCGGGATGCCGTTGGGGTAGCGACGAAGCAGCCCCAGCTCGACCTCCTTCACGAACCATGACTGCTCGGTTTCCCCTTCGGGCACCGGGTATTTCGGCATGAAGTTGCGGTCCTCGGCGAAGCTGACCTGACACCGCTCGGCGATCAGCAGCGTGTTGTCGCACGCCTCGCGCAACTCGTACTTGTCGGCCCACAGGCTGCGCATCTCAGCCGGTGACTTGAGGTAGAAATCTTTGGCGTCGAACTTGAACCGGTTCGGATCAGCCATCGTCTTGCCCGACTGCACACACAGCAGCACTTCGTGGGCCTCGGCGTCGTTCGGGCGGGTGTAATGCAAGTCGTTGGTGGCGATCATCGGCAGATCCAGATCCTTGCCGAGCTTGAGCAGGCCTTCCCGAACCCGGGTCTCGATGCCGAGACCGTGATCCATCAGTTCCAGGAAGAAGTTCTGCCGGCCGAAGATCTCGCGGAACTCCGCCGCACTGGCGACGGCCTTGTCGTAATCACCGATCCGCAGCCAGGTCTGGATCTCACCGGACGGGCAGCCGGTCGTGGCGATCAGCCCATCGGCGTACTGGTTCAGCAGCTCGCGGTCCGCCCGAGGCTTATAGAAGAACCCCTCCAAGCTCGAACGGCTCGAAAGCCGGAACAGGTTGTGCATGCCGTTGGTGTTCTCGGCCAGCAACGTCATATGAGTAAAGGCCCCACCACCGGACACGTCGTCCTCGCCACCCTGCGCCCAGCGGACCCGGGTCCGCTCGCCGCGGTGCGTGTTCGGGGTGAGGTAGGCCTCCATGCCGATGATCGGCTTGACCCCGTGGGCGTTGGCCTTCTTGTAGAAGTCATAGGCGCCGAAGACGTTGCCGTGATCGGTCATCGCCAGGGCCGGCATGCCCAGCTGGGCGGTGGTCTCGAACAGATCGGTCAGGCGCGCGGCGCCGTCGAGCATCGAATACTCGGTGTGCACGTGAAGGTGGACGAAGGAATCGCTCGACCCGGACCCGCTCGCGGGGTGCACAGCAGTCACAGATCGAACTCCTTCGTAACAGGTGGCGCCCATCGAACAGGCTGGCCAGCGAGACCCATCCTGGCACCGCCGTCCGACAACCGCATCCGCCACGCCGCGCGGCGTCTCAAGTCGGCCGCGACACGCCGTAACGCGCCTGCCACCGACTGGGAGGGTGTCGGCTAGAGGTCTTTGGCGAAGCCGAACTCGGTCGTGTTCGAGATGTCGTGCAGCTCGCGGGACTCCCCCGTCCGGGCATAGCCGAGGCGCTCGTAGAGCCGGTGTGCATCCAGGAATGCGGTGTCGCTCCACAGGATGATCCGCTGCGCTCCAAGCCGCCGGGCCTCGGCCTCGACCAGGCCGACCAGACCCGAGCCCAGGCCGCTCCGACGCCCAGCCACGGCCACGTACAGCGACTTCAGTTCGACCGTGACCTCGGGCACCTCGGTTACCGCCCGCAGGCCGATGCAGCCGTGCAGGGATCCGTCCGCACCGATAGCCACCCAGAACGCCCCGCCATGCTCGGCGTAATAGGTCGCCGGGGCGCGCAGCCAAGGCTCTTCGGCGTCGACATCCAAGATCACCCCGGGATATTCACCCCAGGTGGTCTCGATCAGCTCGATCAACGCCTCGGAATCCGAATCGGCCACCGGCCGGATAACCCGCCCCGCGATCGACGCCACCGCGCTCACGACTCGGCGTCGAGCACGTCCAGCGCGTGCTGCAGATCGGCCGGGAACGGCGAGGTCACCGTCAGCCACTCCCCCGAACTCGGATGCTCGAAGCCGAGCGAGCGCGCATGCAGCCACTGCCGGGTCAAGCCCAGATGCCGGCTCAGCGTCGGGTCGGCACCGTAGAGGGCATCGCCGCAGCACGGGTGCCGCAGGGCCGCCAGGTGAACCCGGATCTGGTGCGTTCGTCCCGTCTCCAGGTGCACGTCCAGCAACGACGCCGCCCGATAGGCGCGAGCCGTCTCGTAATGAGTGACGCTTGGACGGCCCCCGGCCACGACCGCGAACCTCCAATCCGAGGACGGGTGCCGGTCGATCGCGGCGTCAATGGTGCCGCTGCTCGGGTCGGGATGACCCTGCACCAGCGCCGAATACAGCTTCTGGACCGTACGTTGTTTGAACGCTCGCTTGAGTTGGGTGTAGGCGCGCTCGCTCTTGGCCACCACCATCACCCCGGTCGTCCCGGCATCGAGGCGATGCACGATTCCCTGCCGTTCAGGGGCCCCCGAAGTCGAGATCCGCAGCCCCATCGCGGCCAGCCCCTGCGACACCGTCGGACCGTCCCACCCGATCGTCGGATGGGCAGCCACCCCGACCGGCTTGTCCACCACGACCAGGTCCTCGTCATCGTGCAAGATCGTGAGTCCGTGCACCGCGACCGGCGGAGCGGCGGCCAGATCCACCGGATCCGGGATCGTGATCTCGAGGTACGCCCCGCCGCGAACCTTTACCGACCGGGCTGGCGCATCACCGTCCAGAAGGACCGCACCGTCATCGATCAAATCTGCCGCCGCCGTCCGGGACAGGCCGAACATCCGCGAGATCGCCACATCCAGCCGCAGACCTTCCAACCCGTCCGGCACCGGGACCGTTCGCGTCTCAGCCATCGGTGTCAGTCGGCTCCACCGGGTTACGGCCACCCTGGAAATCCATGCCGAGCAGCGACAACAACACGGCCAGGGCGCCACCGACGACGATCGAGGAGTCGGCCAAGTTGAAGATCGGCCAGTGTTTGCCGTCGGGACCGAACACCGAGATCCAGTCCACGACATGCCCGCGGCCCGGCGACGGGGCCCGGAACAGCCGATCGGTGAGGTTGCCCAGCGCACCGCCGAGGATCAGCCCGAGCGAAACCGCCCACGGCATCGACGTCATCCGGCGCGCGGCCCGCACGATCACGATCGCCACCACGACGGAGATGGCGGTCAGGATCACGGTCGCCCCGGTTCCCACCGAAAAGGCGGCACCACTGTTGCGGGCCAGCTCGATGTACACCAACCCACCGAGCGTCCGAATCGCGGCGTGGCTCGGGGCCACGTGGGCCACGATCAGCACCTTGCTGACGATGTCCGCCGTCAGGGCCACACCGGCGACGAGCAGCAGCCACCAGATCCGGTTCCGCGCGGCAACCGGCGTACTGGACGCAACGGGTTCCGCCTGATCGGAGGGCTGATCTTCGATGCTCACTCAGCCATTCTCACCCATGACGGCCCAGCGATTGGCATCCGCGGCTCAGCGCCGTTCTTCGCGGGCCTTGCATTCGGCGTCGAGAGTCGCCATCGGCAGCGCCTTGAGGCGAGCCTTCGGGATCGGCTTACCGCAGTTCTCGCACAACCCGTACGTGCCGGCATCGATGCGTTCGATCGCGTGCTGGATCTGGATCAACAGATCATGGCGGTTGGCGGCGATCGACTGCTCCTGCTCACGCTCGAACGTCTTGCTGCCGGCATCGGCCTGATCATCACCGGCGCCGTCGGTGTTGGTGGTCTGAAGATCGTTCAGCTCCGCCATGGACCGGTCGTACTCGACCTGCATCTCGGCCAGGCTTGCCTCGAGCTCGGTGCGCATCTCGCGCAGCTCGGCCGGCGTCAGATCCGACTTCATCCGGACCGGAGCCTCGGCCGTTTTGATCGGCCTCGTGGCCTTGGCCGGCGAGGGGGCCGGCGCCTTGGCCGGGGCCGCCTTCGTAGCCGGGACCGCCTTCTTTACCGGAGCCGCCTGCTTCGCCGGAGCCGCCTTCTTAGCAGGAGCCGCCTTGGTCGCCGCCGCCGGCTTCTTTACCGGTGCCACCTTCGTCGCGACCGCCGTCTTTACCGGAGCCGCCTTCTTGACCGGGGCCGCCTTCTTTACCGGATTGGCCTTCTTGGCCGGCGCCGACTTCGTTACCGGTGCCGCCTTCTTAGCCGGTGCCGCCTTCTTAGCCGGAGCCGCCTTCGTAGCCGGGACCGCCTTCTTTACCGGAGCCGCCTGCTTCGCCGGAGCGGCCTTCTTAGCCGGAGCCGCCTTGGTCGCCGCCGCCTGCTTCGCCGGAGCGGCCTTCTTAGCCGGAGCCACTTTCTTGGCTGATGCCGCTTTCTTAGCCGGAGCGGCCTTCTTCATGGGGGCGAGCCTCGCCGTCACACCGCCACCAGCCCTCCGCAGTGCGCCGCCGATTTGACCTCGAACGCCCGCCATGGCGCCCCTTCCCGTTCTGTAGCCGCCTCGTGAGCGGTCGAAGTGACCTGGTTGTCACTGACTTTCGCAAATACCGGTAGCAAAGGCGCCCAGGATACGAGCGCTGTGAACATCGCGCCAGATGCCACGCCGCACGTAGCCCGCTAAATCGGGTCAAATAGGACAGTATCCTCCTCCGATTTGCCGAAAATTCATGATCCACGCGGGTGGCGCCGTAAGCGCTTGATCCGATGGCACCGGAGCGCCGTACACTCGCCACTGCAGTGAGACGGTTGTGACGAGGACAAGTAGCACCACAGACGAGCCGAAGCGACCCGGGGACGGTGCGAGCCCGGGGCAACGAGTGGCCGCGAAATCACCTCCGAACCACGGAAGAAACGGCAGCCAGCCGGAGTAGAACCGACAGCACGGACCAGAGCGGGCGACTCAGCGTCAACGAGTTGTCAAGGAGGGTGGTACCGCGGCGACCGGCATCGGTCGTCGTCCCTTCACCAGTGGCCTGATCCCAGGCCTGAACACGGTGAAGGAGCATTGACCCCGATGGCCTACCGAGCCCTTTCGGCCCACGTCGATCTAGCGGCGACAGACGACGAAGTCATCGAGTTCTGGCGCACCAACCAGATCTTTCAGCGCAGCCTCGACCAGACCGCCGACGGCCCGACCTACACGTTCTACGAGGGTCCTCCGACGGCCAACGGCACTCCGGGTACCCACCACATCGAGGCCCGAGCGTTCAAAGATCTCTTTCCCCGGTTCAAGACCATGAAGGGCTACCACGTGGCCCGGATGGCCGGCTGGGACTGCCACGGCCTGCCCGTCGAACTCGCCGTCGAGAAGGAACTCGGCTTCACCGGCAAGCCCGACATCGAGAAGTACGGCATCGCGGAATTCAACGCCCGCTGCCGGGAATCCGTCCAGCGCAATGTCGATCAGTTCCTGGCCATGAGCGAGCGGATGGGCTACTGGGCCGATTACGACAACGCCTACTGGACGATGAACGCCGACTACATCGAGTCGGTCTGGTGGGCCCTGAAAAACATCTTCGATCAGGGGCTGCTGACCGAAGATCACCGCGTCGCCCCGTACTGCCCCCGCTGCGGGACCGGACTCTCAGACCATGAGGTCGCCCAGGGCTACGAGACCGTGGTCGACCCCTCGGTGTACGTGAGCTTTCCGATCACCTCCGGGCCGCTGGCCGGCCAGGCCTCCCTGCTGGTCTGGACGACTACCCCGTGGACCCTGGTATCCAACACGGCGGTCGCGGTGAACCCCGATGTCGAGTACTCGGTCGTGCAGACGCCCGACGGCCGATCGCTGGTCCTTTTCGGCGATGGCGAGGCCGGAAAGCACCTGCCCGAAGGCACCACGGTCAGTGCCACCTATCGCGGCCGCGACATGGAGCGCTGGACCTACCAGCGCCCCTTCGACTACGTCGACATCCCCGACGCGCACTACGTCGTACTGGCCGACTATGTCACGACCGAGGACGGCTCGGGCCTGGTCCACCAGGCGCCGGCCTTCGGCGCCGACGACCTGGCGACGTGCCGCGCCTACGGCCTGCCGGTGGTCAACCCGATCGGCAAGGACGGGCATTTCCTGCCGGAGGTACCCGACGTCGGCGGGGTGTTCTTCAAGGACGCCGACGAACAACTCGTCCGGTCCCTGCGCGAACGCGGGCTGCTGTTCAAGCACGTCAACTACGAGCACGCCTACCCGCACTGCTGGCGCTGCCATACCCCGCTGATGTACTACGCGCTGCCGTCCTTCTACATCCGCACGACCGAGCGCAAGGCCGAACTGATCGCGCAGAACGAGGCCACCAACTGGTACCCGGACAGCATCAAGCACGGCCGCTACGGCGACTGGCTCGACAACAACATCGACTGGGCGCTTTCGCGAGACCGGTACTGGGGCACGCCATTGCCGATCTGGCGCAACGACGTCGACCCCAGTCACCTCGTGTGTGTCGGCAGCCTGGCCGAACTATCGGAGCTGGTCGGTGAAGACTTGCACGACCTCGACCCTCACCGCCCGTTCGTCGATGCGCCCACGTTCACCCTGGACGGCATAGCGGGGACATTTCATCGAGTTCCGCAGGTCATCGACGGCTGGTTCGATTCCGGCTCGATGCCGTTCGCACAATTCGGCGCCCCCTGGCGCAACGCCGAGCTGGCCCAGCGGAGCTACCCAGCCGACTTCATCGCCGAAGCGATCGACCAGACCCGAGGTTGGTTCTACACCCTGATGGTCATCGGCACCCTGGTCTTCGAGCAGTCCAGCTACCGCAACGTCGTGTGCCTGGGCCACATCCTGGCCGAAGACGGCCGCAAGATGAGCAAGCACCTGGGCAACATCCTCGAACCGATCCCGCTGATGCAACAGCACGGTGCTGACGCCGTCCGGTGGTTCATGCTGGCCAGCGGATCGCCGTGGTCGGCTCGACGGGTCGGGCACAAGACCCTGGAGGAGATCGCATCGAAGGTGCTGCGAACCTACTGGTCGATCGCGTCCTTCCAGTCGCTGTACGCGCGGGCGAATTCCTGGGAGCCAGGTGCGGGCACGGCTGAGCAGACCCTGCTCGACCAGTGGGCCGCCAACGAAACCGCCAAGGTCGCCGCCGAAGTCGACGCCGCCCTGGAGGCCTACGACCCGGCCCGAGCCGGCAAGGCCCTGTTCGGGCTTATCGACGACCTGTCCAACTGGTACGTCCGCCGCTCCCGGCGGCGGTTCTGGGACGGGGACCCGGCCGCCCTGCAGACCCTGCACGACTGCCTGCAGACTCTCACCAAACTCCTGGCACCGTTCGTCCCGTTCGTCACCGAAAAAGTGTGGCTCAGCCTGTTCGCCGACTCGACCGGGGTCGAATCGGTGCACCTGTCCGCGTGGCCGTCGACCGACCAGCCGGTGGACCAACAGCTGTCCGGGCAGATCGGACTGGTCCGCCGCATCGTCGAGCTCGGACGGGCCGCCCGCGCGACCTCCAGCGTGAAGACCCGGCAGCCGCTGGCACGGGCGCTGATCTCGGCTCCGGGCTGGCGAGAGCTCCCGGCGGCGCTACGGCAGGAAGTCGCGGACGAACTCAACGTTGTCGAGCTGGCCGACCTGGCCGGAACCGACGACATCATCAAGGTCACCGTCAAACCGAATTTCCGCACTCTCGGCCAGCGATTCGGCCCGCAGACCAAAGACGTCGCGGCCGAGATCACCGGTGCCGACCCGGCCTCGGTGGTCGCCGCCGTCCGCGCCCAGGGCAGCTGGCCCGCTCCGAGTTTCGGGGCCATCAGCGCCGATGACCTGATCATCAGCGAAGCACCGTCCTCCGGCTGGGCGGTCGCCGCCGCCGGCCCGGAAACGGTCGCCTTGGATCTGGAGCTGACGCCGGAGCTGCGCCGTCAGGGCATCCTGCGCGACGTCATCCGGCTGGCCCAGGAAGCTCGCAAGAACGCCGGCTTCGAGGTGACCGACCGGATCGGTCTGCACTGGCGCGTCGGTGGCTCACCGGAACCGGCTGAGGCCATCCGAGCCCACACCGATGAGCTGAGCCGCGAACTGCTGGCCACCACCGTCGTCGAGGGCGCGCCGTCGGGTGGCTTGAATGCTTTGGACAGCGCTGACGGCTCGGCTGGCGGCTCGAAGGATTCCGCTGGCTGGTTCGAGTCCGAGGACACCGAACTCGGACTGCGGCTATGGCTGCGCCGGGCCGAGGGTGGGTCGAGTACCTAGGCACACCGAACACGGCGCGAAATCGTCCTGCTGCGCCTGGCTCAGTGGGATCGTCTCCGGGTTCGCGGCGCCGGCCGAGGCCAGCACCGAGCAACCAGCGCGGTGATAGTGGGGCTGGCCGTCGATGACCCACACCCGCGCCGGTTCAACCGCTGGTGCGGCCACCTGCTCGACTTCGGGTTCGTCTTGCACCTGCCGAGCCAGGGCCGCGATCTCCTGGCGGGCGCCGGTCGGCTTGATCAGCCCATCGCCGTCCTCGACGGCCTTACCCGGACGGTGTCGCCGGGCCGCGAGGATCGCCGCAAAGGCAGCGCCGACCACGACCAAAGATCCGATAATCCAGCTGGCGCTGGCCGTCATGACACCGATGACCAGCAGACCCAGCGATAGGACGAGCAGCAGCAGGATCAACAGCGCCATGCCGCACGCCCGTTACTGCTGTGGCTTGTCGCCGTCCTGCGCGGCGGCGGCCGGCTCGGCCCGTCCGCTGGCGTCGAGATCACGCAGCTGCGACTCGAGGTAACTCTTGAGCCGTGAGCGGTACTCGTGCTCGAAGGTGCGCAGTTCGTCCAGCCGCTTCTCCAGCGCGGCCTTGCGCTGCTCGAGCTGCGTGGTGATCTGGTTGGCTCGCTGCTCAGCTTCCTGGACGGTGTTGGCCGCCCGGGCCTTCGACTCCCGTTCAAGTTGCTCAGCGCGCGACTGGGCCTCACTGATCGTCTTCTCGTGGAATGCCTGCGCTTCGGCGCGGACCCGCTCCTGATGGGCCTGGGCCTCGGCCAGCGTCTTGTCGTGATGAGCCTTCGCGGCGGCGGTCTGCTCGTCCGCGGCCTGCTGGGCCAGTGCGAGCACCCGTTCGGCCTGGGCCAGGGCGGCGACCCCACCAGCGGCAGCCGCGGGTTCAGCGGCGGCGGCCGGAGCCGACGCATTCTGGGCGGCGGAACGAGCCTGGGCCAGTTCCTGCTGGACACGTCCCAAGGCAGCTTCGGCGTCGGTGACCCGGGCCGCCAGCCGCTTGTTCTCTTCCTGAGCCGCAACCAGCGCGGCGGCGTCGCCCCCGCTCTGACTGAGTCGCTGCTTGGCGGCGTTGGCCTCCTGCTGCGCCGTGGCCAGGTCCTGCTGGGCCTTGGTGGCCGCCTGACGGGCCTGAGTCAAGGCGCCTTCCAGCTCGGCCACGCGGCCGGTGAGCTTCTTGACCTCGTCGCGGCTGGCGTTCAGCGCGCCGTTGTCGACGACCGGGGCGGCCGCTGGCGCGCCGCGCCCGCCACTGTCCATGCGGTCGCGCAGATCCTTGTTCTCTTCGATGAGGCGGGCGAGCTCCACCTCGATGATGTCGAGGAAGGCATCTACCTCTTCCTCGTCGTACCCGCGCTTGCCGATGGGGGGCTTCTTGAAGACCACGTTGTGGACTTCAGCGGGGGTCAACGGCATCGAGTCACCTCATGTTGTTTCGGACTGACTGCGGATCGTGCATAGGGAGAATAGCGAGGCATAACAAGTTCGTTCCGGCCGAGTCCGAACCGGGCGCGCATGCCGCTTGCTTTTTGGCTACTCAGAGTTAACCGTTGGCCAGCGACCGTGCGACCGTTCGGAGCACGATAATGATGATGAGGAGCACCATAACGCTCAGGTCGAAGCTGATACCACCCAGGCGGAGGGGTGGAATCAATCGGCGGAGCAATTTCATCGGCGGATCGGTCGCGACGTAGACCAGTTCCAGACCGACCGCCGTCGCCCCTGCCGGACGCCATGACCGAGCAAAGCTTCGGGTTGTCTCGACCACGAGACGGGCGATCACCAGGAAATAAAAAACCAACAACGCGAGCCCGATGGCGGCCCAGACTGTTGACATGCGATCAGCCTACGCAACGCGCACGATCGAACGAACTCGAGCTAACTCTGGTTGTAGAAGCCGCCCTCGACGATGCGCTGCTTGTCAGCGGCAGTCACGGTGATGTTGTGCGGACTGAGCAGAAACACCTTGGGCGTGACCCGCTCGATCGAGCCGTGCAGGCCGAAGGTCAGACCGGCCGCGAAGTCGACCAGTCGCTTGGCGTCGGAGTCGTCCATCTCGGACAGGTTCATGATGACCGGCGTACCCGCCCGGAACTGCAATCCGATGGTCTTCGCCTCGTTGTAGGTGCGAGGGTGCAAAGTGGTGATGCGCTGGGTCGGCTGCTCATAGGCAACGTCGTAGTCGTCGTACACCTCTGGGTCCGCGGCGTGCATTTCATGTCCGCCGCGAGCCGTGGGCTCCACCTCGCGACGGCTGTACTGCGGGTCACGGGCCAGCGCACCGTAGGACTCCGTCCCGTCGGCGTAGTCGTCGTCCTCGACCAATCCGAGGTACACGCCCATCTTCCGAAAGGCTGTAGCCATTTCGTCCTCCTGTGTCGGTGCTGCAGTGCTCGCGGTACCACGCGCGAACCGACGTTAGCTGAATTGTGCGCTTCGGCGGCCGAGCAACGCCGTACCAATTCGAACGTGTGTCGCGCCCTGTCTGATGGCCGCCTCGAGATCACCACTCATTCCAGCCGAGATCACCGACGCCGCGGGTTGGCGTTCTCGCAGCCGCTCCGAGGCCGCGGCCAGATCGGAAAAGGCCTCATCCGGGTCGGCATCCATGGGCGCGATCGCCATTACCCCGCCCAGGATCAGGTGATCATGAGCTGAGATCGCATCCGCCAGGGCTTCCAGGTCCGTCGCCAATGCCCCGCCCCGGCTGGTGTCGCCATCGAGGCTGAGCTGGATCAGGACCTCGATCGATCGCTGCGCCTGCTCGGCACCGGCCGCGAGCGCGGCAACCAGTTCCAGGCGATCAACACTGTGGACGACATCGGCATAACGAGCCACCGATCGTGCCTTGTTGGTCTGCAGGCGCCCCACGAAGTGCCAGCGCGGACGCGGCCCTGCACTCGACGAGTCCAGCAACTCGGCCACCTGGCGGGCCTTGACCGAGGCCTCCTGATCCCGACTCTCCCCCAGATCGGTTACGCCGGCACGGAACAGCAACGCCGCGTCGGTGGCCGGAAAGAACTTCGTCACCGCCACCAGCGTGATGTCCCGCGGGGTGCGTCCGGCCGCCTCACAAGCCTCAGCGATCCGACGGCGAACGGAGGCGAGATTGCGCCGCACCTCGTCCGAACGTGGATCGCCTACCGGATAAGGAGATCCGGATTCGACCATTTACTTCAGGAAATCTGGAACGTCCAGTTCTTCGTCGAGGTCGACCGCCTTGCGGCTGGTGGTCGTGCTCGACCAGCTCGAACCGATGCCGGCCGAAGCGGTGCTCGACGATGATGACGAACCAGACGTCGACGGCAGCGCCGTGGTGGAGTCAGATCTGGCCGCGGACGCCGCTCCGCCCGGGACGGGCAACTCGAGCGTGGACGGACGAACCTCGACCTTCTTGTACGGAAGCTGGCCGGAGTCGAAGCCGGCCGCGATCACCGTGACCTTGACCTCGTCACCCAGCGTGTCGTCGATGACGGCGCCGAAGATGATGTTGGCGTCGGGATGCGCGGCCTCCGCGACCAGCGAAGCCGCGTCGTTGATCTCGAACAGTCCGAGGTCGCTGCCACCGTAGATCGACAGCAGCACTCCGTGCGCGCCTTCCATGCTGGCCTCGAGCAACGGCGACGCGATCGCCATCTCGGCCGCGGCCCGGGCCCGGCCCTCGCCCCGCGCCGAGCCGATTCCCATCAGGGCCGATCCGGCACCGCTCATGACGCTCTTGACGTCGGCGAAGTCGAGGTTGATCAAGCCAGGCGTGGTGATCAGATCGGTGATGCCCTGAACACCGGAGAGCAGGACTTGATCGGCGCTGCGGAAGGCATCCATCACCGACACGTTGTGGTCAGAGATCTGCAGCAGACGGTCGTTCGGGATCACGATGAGCGTGTCGCACTCGGCCCGCAGCTGTTCGATCCCCGTCTCGGCCTGGGTGGCCCGTTTCTTGCCCTCGAAGGAGAACGGCCGGGTAACGACGCCGATGGTCAGCGCTCCCAGTTTGCGCGAGATGCCAGCGATGACCGGGGCACCGCCCGTCCCGGTGCCACCACCCTCGCCCGCGGTCACGAACACCATGTCGGCGCCCTTGAGCACCTCTTCGATCTCGTCGCGGTGATCTTCAGCGGCCTTGCGTCCGACCTCGGGCTGCGCCCCGGCGCCCAAACCGCGGGTCAGCTCACGGCCGACGTCGAGCTTGACATCGGCGTCGGACATCAACAGGGCCTGGGCGTCGGTATTGACCGCGATGAATTCAACGCCCTTGAGGCCCTGCTCGATCATGCGATTCACGGCGTTAACGCCACCGCCGCCGACACCGACGACCTTGATCACCGCGAGGTAGTTGTGTGGAGGGGTCATAACCTATCCCTTGATCGTCGGTATCAACTCTCACCCTCAGGTAGACCCTTAACGTTATGTCAACCTGAGCGCTAACAGCGACGGTAGTTCGCGAACTGGCGAGCAGGCGAAGGCGCGCCGAAAATTCATGCCAATTACGCGACCAACTAGCGACTGATGACCGAATCGGGGTCGCTGAGATCGAAGTAGTGACCGGGCTGACCGAGCAAGGCCTGCAACAACTTCGCCTTATCGGAGCTGCGATCCGTCCCGCCCCACAGAATCGCGCGGCCATCGTCGAGGTTCAGGGTGATCGACTCCCCCGTCGGCACGGCGATCGAGGCGACCTTGAGCGCCAACTTCGCCGGCAAAGCCGCGGCCACCTGCACCGCCGCCGCGCTGTCGGAGTCGATCCTCGGCAAACCGGCCGGAGCCTTAGCCACGTTCCGGAACGCCACATCGTCGGCATCGATCAAGGAAAATCCGGACGCCGAGGGCCGGTAGGCCACGGCGACCCGCTCGGACACGGTAATCACGACCGTGGACGGGTAGGAGGTGCTGACCTTCACCGACCGGATCTCGGGCAGAGCCTCGACGCGAGCCCGGATCGAGTCTTTGTCCAAGCGCAACAACGGTGTTCCCGACGCGATCGAGGCACTTTGCCGGATCTCGGCCGCCGACAAGGAATGGTTACCCGTGACTCTGATCGTGCGAACACCGAGCACCGAGGAGAAGCCGACCAACCACGCGAACAAGGCAATGACCAGGATCAGGGCCGCCCCGACCAGTACGCGCCGCATACGACCTACATCGGCGTCGTCGGCGTCGTCGTCCTCACCGTCGATCGGGCGTTCGGGCGTTCGCTTGCGGTCTCTCAGGTCTGACATGCGAGTCATGAGTCGCTGAACCTGCTCTCGATCTCGGTCAGAATCTCCGGACACACCAGGTGCACATCGCCAATCCCCATCGTCATCACGACATCTCCCGGCCGGACCAGAGCCGCGACGACAGCCGCCGTCGCTCCCCAACTCGGCTCGTACACCACCTGATCGGACGGCAATGGCACCCGCTCGGCCACGCTCGCCCCGGTCACTCCGGGGATCGGTTCTTCGCGCGCCGGGAAGATGTCCATCACCACGGCCATATCAGCGACGGCCAGCGACTGGCCGAACTCCAGGGCGAAAGTCTGCGTGCGGCTGTAGGTACCCGGCTGGAACACCGCGATCAGCCGAGCCCCGGCGCTGAGCACGGCCCGAGCGGCCGACAGCGCTGCCGCCACCTCCGTCGGATGATGGGCATAGTCGTCATACACCCGCACGCCCCACGCCTCGCCCCGGAATTCGAAGCGGCGATGAACACCCTTGAAATCGCGCCAGGTCTGTTCGACTCGGGCCAGATCCAGCTTCAGTTCAGTGGCGGCGCCCAAGGCTGCCGTGGCATTGAGAGCCATGTGCCGTCCGAGAAGGGATCCCAACCTCAACCGTCGAGATTGCCGCAGCCCCGACCCACCGGAATCTCGCCAGTGCACCGTGAACTCGACGCCGTCGGCGTGCTCGGCGATGTCCTCGACCTGCAGATCGGATTCGGGGGTGACGCCATAGGTCCGGACCCGTACCTGCTTACCGCGCGCGTAGTCGGCGATCCGAGCCGACCCCGGATCGTCGGCGCAGCAGATGAGAAGTCCACCGGGAACGATCCGGTCGACGAACTGTTCGAAGGCGCTGAAGATCCCTTCCAGATCACCGTGGTTCTCCAAATGATCGGCCTCGACATTGGTGACGATCGCCAAGTCGGGTCGCAGCAACAGGAACGAACCATCGCTTTCGTCCGCCTCGACGATGAACAGGTTTCCGGTGCCGGCGTGCGCATTGAGCCCCGACTCGTAAAGGTTTGCCCCGATAGCGAAAGAAGGATCCAGACCGCAGGCCTGCGCCGCCACGGTCAACAACGACGTTGTCGTGGTCTTGCCGTGAGTGCCGGCGATCGCCAGGGCCTTCTTGCCGGTGATCATTGCCGCCAGACCCGAGGCCCGCCGAAGTACTCGCAGTCCTCGGTCGCGGGCCCCGACCAACTCCAGGTTGCTCGGATTGATAGCCGTCGTGTAGACCACGGTGTCGGCTGCGTCCAAGTGTTGCAAGGAGTGGCCGATCGATACCTGCGCGCCGAGGGCGCGCAATGCGGAGACGGTGACCGATTCCCTTCCTTCGCAACCCGATACCGACAAGCCCCGAGCCAGCATGATGCGCGCTAAGCCGCTCATTCCAGCGCCAGCAATTCCCATGATGTGAACCCGTCCGAGCATGTCGGCCGAAGGAATCTCCTCGGTCGCCGCCGACCTCACCAACGCGGCTCCCGGGGCTGCCCAATCGGCCGGGCGCTCGTAGCTGGACTGGGCCCGGTGGGCAGCGTCGAGGTCGTCACTACCGCCCACGAGCCACCTCCAGGATCCGTCGAGCCAGCACCGATGCCGCGTCCCGGGCACCGGAACGGTGAGCGGCGGCGGTCATCCGCTGCAGTCGCGCCGCATCCGTGAGGATCGCCACTACGTTGTCGGCCACCCACTCCGGTGTGCACTCCGAATCAGCGACAATCACCCCACCGCCGGCGGCCACGATCGGCTCGGCGTTCAGGCGTTGTTCGCCGCCTCGCAAAGGCAAAGGTACATACGCCGCGGCCAGTCCGACGGCCGTGAGCTCGGCACAGGTCATAGCCCCCGAGCGGCAGAGCACGAAGTCGGCCGCCGCGTACGCGTCAGCCATCGATTCGACATAGGGCAGCACGACGTAGGGCGCTTGCTCCGGGGTTCGATGGGGGGCATTGACCGTGTTCTTGGCACCGGCAATGTGCAGAACCTGAATACCAGCGCGGGCGAATGCTCGTTCGGCGCCGATGGCGGCGGCGTTCAACCGCTGGGCACCCTGGGAGCCGCCGGTGACCAGAAGGGTCACGCGATCAGGCGCCAAGCCGAAGCGAGCCCGCGCGCCGGGCCGAGTCGCGGCCCGATCCAGCCCGGCAATCGCTGGACGCAACGGAATACCGATGGCCTGACCGTGCCGGATCCGAACCGCCGACGAGGCCGTGAACACGTACGGCGTGAACCGGGCGGCCATTCGATTCGCCACCCCAGGGCGGGCATTGGCCTCGTGCACCACGATCGGAATTCGACGCCGCCGGGCGGCCAGGTACACCGGCACCGCAACGTAACCGCCGAAGCCGACCACGACGTCGGCGTGCACCCGGTCCAGCACCGATCCCGCCGCCCTCACCGCGATGCGGATGCGGCTCGGGGTGGCCAGCAGGTCCTTGTTCAGCCGTCGGGGCAGCGGAACCGGCGGGATCAGTTCCAGCGGATACCCCCGGGCCGGAATCAGGGTCGTATCCAAACCACGCTCGGTTCCGACGGCAATGATCTCGACGTCGGGCGCCAGCTCCCGCAGCGCATCGGCGACATTCATGGCCGGTTCGATATGACCGGCCGAATGTCCGCCGGCAATCACGATCGCCATCGAGCGGTTCCGTCAGTCCCGGTCGCTCGCAGCGGCGGTCGGGGCTGCGGAGCGGCGGACGGAACGCGCGCCGCCGGGCGTCGAACGGGTGGGGACGCGACGCGGGCCGCCGGCTGACGGGCTGGTTGCGCAGCCGGGCGACGTACTGGATCGCGGACGGATCCACGGGTCGGGGGCGCTGATGGGCGCGGCCGAACCGCTCGTGCCTTCGGCGAACTCGGATTGGCTAATCGCAGGCTGCGCACCCACCACGGGGCGGTGCCTTGCGTGTTCGCCCGCTGGCAGGCTTTCACCGCGGCCGGCTCATGGCGAGCAAAGGACAGCAGCATGCCGAAAACCACGAACGTCAGAATCAGCGACGTGCCGCCGTTGGATATGAACGGCAACGGAATACCCGTCACCGGAAGCAACGCCGTCACGTACCCGACGTTGATCAACGCCTGACCGGCGATCCAGATGGCCGCTCCGCTGGCCGCGAGCCGAACGAAGGAATCGTTGCTCCGGATGGCGATGCGAATCGCTGCATAGGCGAACAGCGCGAACAGCCCCAACACCACCAAGCACCCGAGCAGGCCCAGCTCTTCGCCGATAACCGCGAACACGTAATCGGTGTTGGCGTTGGGAACCCAGCCATATTTCGACGTTCCCTGGCCCAGGCCCACCCCGAACAGTCCGCCGGAAGACAGCGCGTACAACCCCTGCACGGTGTGAAAACCGTCGCCCTGCTTGTCGGCGAAGGGATGCATGAACGTGGTCAGACGCTGTAGCCGGTAGGGCTCCAACACCGCCAGCGCGGTGACCGCACCAGCCACCACGATCAGGACGCTGGCGAAATAGCGATAGGGCAGACCCACGTACCAGAGCAGACCGAGCAGCAGCAGCAGGAAGCACAAGGTCGTTCCGAGGTCGGGCTCGAGCATCACCAATGCCACCATGGCGGTGAAGACCGGAACGAGCGGAATCAGGACCTGGCGCGCGGACTTGAGGGTGCGCAGAGCTTCCTTGCGGGCCAGCAGATCAGCGCCCCACAACAGGACCGCCAGCTTGGCGAATTCTGATGGCTGAACCGTGAAGGGTCCCAACTGAATCCAACGCTGAGCCTCGTTAATCGAGGTGCCGACGCCCGGAATCAGCACCGCGGTCAAGGCAAACATCGCCAAGCCCAGCGCCGGATAAGCCAGTCGCCGCCAGGCGACGGGAGGCATCCGCACCGCCAGCCAGAAGACCGGGACGCTGATCACCAGGAACTCCGCCTCCCGGATCAACTGCGACCACATGGCCTCACCCGTGGTGTGAACCGAAGCCGAGATCGTGGTCGAGGCCGACATCAGCAGACCAAAGAACAGCAAACCACCACCGGCCGCGAGCATCAGTTGCACCGACGCGTACGGCGTCTCCAGATAGCGACCTGAGGCTCGGACCACTTTCGTCCGCTCCAGGCGCCCCCGCACCCCGGCGATCACGAGCGCTCCGGGCCGATATCGGGGGCGGATAGCAGGCTGCGTACCGCGGTGCTGAAGGCATCGCCACGCGCGCCGTAACTGGCGAACATGTCCAGTGACGCGGCCGCTGGGGCGAGCAGTACCGCGTCACCGGCAACCGCCAGCGACGCCGCGGCCTTCACCACCTCGGTCATCGCTCCATCGTCCTGGCTCGGTACCTCGATCACGGGTAGATCGGGCGCGTGTCGCGACAATGCGGCGGCGATCTCAGCTCGATCGGTGCCGAGCAACACGGCTCCGCGCAGTCGGTGGGCGTACTCAGCCACCAGGCCATCGATCGATGTTCCCTTGAGCTGACCCCCGGCAATCCAGACGATGCTCGGGTAGGCGTTCAACGAGGCAGCCGCCGCGTGCGGGTTCGTGGCCTTGGAGTCATCGACGTACTGCACACCGCCGATCGTGGCCACCAACTGGTTGCGATGCGGATCAGGCACGAAGTCGGCCAGACCCGCGGCGACCTGCTCTTCGGTGACGCCGATCGTTCGAGCCATCGCGGCCGCGGCCAGAGCGTTGGCGACATTGTGCGGCCCGGGCGGCCGGATCCGGCTTATGGGCAAGGGCAAAGTGCCTGTCTCATGAACGCTGAAGGTGATGTGACGTGGCGCCGGAGCATCATCGAGCATGGCCAGGACGACCGGATCGTCGAAGTTGCCGACCGCATATTCACCCGCCCAGACCTTGGCCTTCTCGGCCGCGTAGGCAGCGAAGGAACCATGCCAGTCCAGATGGTCCTCAGCCAGGTTGAGGATGACGCCGGCCAACGGCGTGATCGAAGAAGAGTAGAACAGCTGAAAGCTTGACGCCTCGACCGCCAAGACCTCATACGCCGGCTCGGTCATCACCGCGTCGATGATCGGCACCCCGACGTTGCCGACGGCCAGGGCGCGCCGGCCGGCGGCCAGCAGGATCGATTCGAGCATGCGGGTGGTCGTGGTCTTGCCATTGGTTCCGGTGACCATCAGCCACGGCGCCGACTGCGGACCCCGAATTCGCCAAGCGAATTCAAGCTCACCGAACACCGGAATACCCGCGGCCATGGCCCCGGCGATCAGCGGATGGTCCGGCCGGATGCCCGGCGAGGTGACCACGACGTCGACGTCGTCGGGAACGGCCTGGACATCGCCGATGAACACCGCGGACTTCGGTAACTGCGCGCTGGGAATGTCGGAGTCGCGGTCAGTGAGCAGCACCCGGGCCCCGAGCCGGACCAGCGCCCGCGCCGCGGAGGCACCGGCAACTCTGACCCCGCAGACCAGGACCGTCCGGCCCGCGAAGTCGTCACGATTCTCAAACATCAACCATCACCCATGCGAAATGAATTCGGCGTAGAACAGCCCCATACCGAAGGCCACCGCCAGGCCGGCGACGATCCAGAACCGAACGATGGTGGTGATCTCTTCCCAGCCGCCGAGCTCGAAATGGTGATGAAACGGCGCCATCCGAAAGACCCGTCTTCCGGTTCCGGTGCGTATTCGGGTGTATTTGAACCACACCGTTTGAATGACGCTCGACAGGGTAACCACGGCAAACAACCCGCCCAGCACGACCAGCAGCAGTTCGGTGCGCGACAGGATGGCCAGTCCGGCCATCAACCCACCGAGGGCCATCGAGCCGGTATCGCCCATGAATATCTGGGCAGGCATTGCGTTCCACCAGAGAAATCCGAAGCAGGCTCCCATGGCCGCGGCGGCGATCAGCGCCAGATCCTGCGGATCGCGCACGGCGTAGCACCCGTCCAGTTGTGGTCCCGGATTGCACGTGCTGCGGAACTGGATAAAGGCGATCAACGTGTACGCGCCCATCACCATTGCCGCACTTCCGGCTACGAGCCCGTCCAGGCCGTCGGTCAGGTTCACGGCGTTTGCCGTCGCTGTGATGATCAGATACGCCAACAGCAGAAAGCCGATGAAGCCGATCGAGATCGCCGAGATATCGCGTACATAGGAGATGTGGCGCGACCCCGGCGTCAGACCATAGCCGTTACGAAACATCATCGCGCCGATTCCGAAGATGAGGGCGACGATCAGCTGGCCACCAAATTTCGCTCGCGCGCGTAAGCCCAAACTGCGCCGATGCCGCAGCTTGATGAAATCGTCGAGGAATCCGACCCCACCCGATCCGAGCATCAGGAACAACAGCAATCCGCCGGAGGCCGTCGGGCCGGAGTCATGGCGAAAAGATCCGGCGATGTGGGCGGCGAGATACCCCAAGATCGTCGAACCCATGATCGCAACGCCACCCATGGTGGGCGTTCCCCGTTTGACCAGGTGGGTCTTCGGGCCGTCGTCACGTATTTCCTGGCCGAAACCCTGGCGCCGGAAGTACTTCACGACCAGCGGGGTGAACAGGATCGAGGTCAGCAGCCCGACCATTGCGGCGATCAGAATCGTTTTCACGGGCGAGCACCTCGCCGCGTGATGAGTGCGTGCGCCACTCGCTCCATCCCTGCCGCTCGTGAGCCTTTGATCAACACGACATCGCCCGGTTCCAGAATGTCGCTCAGCCGGTCGATGGCTGCCCTGACATCCGGTACCCACTCTGACTGATCGGATTGGCCGGGCCCGCCTGCCGCGCCGAGCAGGATGGGACGTGCGTGCTCGCCGACCACCAACAGACGCGAAATTCCCGCATCCATCGCCAGTTTCCCCAATGCTTCATGGGCTGCATCCGAGGCCGGTCCGAGCTCGGCCATGTGGGCGAGCACCGCAACCGTCCGACGCCCATGAGCGAGCTGGACGGTAGCCGTGATCGCAGTCTGCATCGACTCGGGATTGGCGTTGTAGGCGTCGTTGACGATCGTGATGTCATCGGTGGTTTCGACGACCTCCATGCGCCAATGCGACTGGGCAGTCGCCTCGCTCAAGGACCGGGCCACCTCGGCCACCGGCAGGCCGCATTCCACCGCCGCGGCGGCCGCGGCCAAGGCGTTACTCACATGATGCAAACCGTGCAGCCTGAGCTGGACCGGATGATGTTCACCCCGGGCCTGCAACCGGAACGAGGCTCGACCCATGGCATCCAGCGCCACATCACGGGCCGCCACATCGAGCGGGCTACCGGCCAAGGATTCCCCGACGCCGAACGTCCGGATCGTCGCCGTGGTCCGGCTCGCCATGGCGATCACCCGGGGATCATCGGCGTTGAGGACGGCTACGCCACCCTCGGTAGCCGCCGGCAATGCCTCGACCAGCTCGCCCTTGGCCTGGGCAATCGCCGCCACCGATCCGAACTCCCCCAAATGGGCGCGGCCCACATTCAGCACGATTCCGATCCGTGGTTGGGCAATCGCGCTCAACGCCCGGATATGACCTATCCCCCGGGCTGAGGCCTCCAGGACCAAGAAACTGGTATCGGCGTCAGCCATTAACACGGTGTACGGAAAGCCCAGCTCGTTGTTGAACGAACCGGGCGGAGCAACGGTGGGACCCGCCGCAGCCAGCACCTGCGCCAGCAGGTCCTTGGTCGAGGTCTTGCCCGATGATCCCGTTATGCCGATGCGAATCGCGCTCAGCCGAGACGCCATCGTTGAAGCCAGCTGGGTAATCGCGAGCATCGGATCGGTGATCAGTACGCACGGCAGGTCCAATTCGTGCTGCGCCAGGACGCCAACCGCTCCATTTTCTACGGCCCGTCCGGCGAAGTCATGTCCGTCGGCGTGCTCACCCGCGATAGCCAGAAACACATCCCCCGGGCCGACGTTTCGGCTGTCGAACTCGACCTTGCCGGTGACGCGCGTGTTCGGATCGGCATTGTGGAGACGGCCCTGCACGATCGTGGCGACGTCGCCCAGGGAGGTCGAGATCACGAAGAGCTCATCTCGGAATCGAATCCCAGCTCGGCCAGTGCCTGGCCGAGCACGACGACATCATCGAAGGGCAGCATAGTCCCGGCGACTTCCTGCCCGGTTTCATGGCCCTTTCCGGCGATCAGCACGGTGTCACCCGGCTTGGCCGCATGAACCGCCCATCCGATGGCCTGGGCGCGGTCACCGATCTCGACGATGTCCGCCGCGTCCGAACCCGGAACCGCTCGGGCGCCGACCAGCATGGCCGCGCGAATGTCGGCCGGGTCCTCGTAGCGTGGGTTGTCATCGGTCACGACCAATACATCGGCGTCGCGGGCCGCGACTTCACCCATCACGGCACGCTTGGCCCGATCGCGATCTCCACCACAACCCAGCACGATGATCAATCGGCCGGTCGTCGGCGGTCGTAGTGCGGCCAGAGCCGCCTGCACCCCGGCCGGCTTGTGGCTGTAATCCACGATGCTGAGAAACGGTTGACCGCGATCGACGCGCTCCATCCGACCGCGCACCTGAGCCGATCCGACCGCGTCAACCACCGACCGCGGATCAACATCGTTCTCGGCCAGGATCGCCAACGCCAGCAAGGTGTTCTCCACGTTGTACCGACCGGGTATCCGGCAACGCGCGCCGAAGGAGCCGGACGGACCGTGAACCTGAAAGCTGGTGGACCCGTCGGGATGCTGGATCAGCTCGTCGGCGCTCCAGTGGGCGGAAAGGCCCTGCGTGGAGACGGTCACCGTAGTCGGTTTCACCAGCCGAGGACCCCATTGCTGGTCGATCACCACCACCTCGCGCTTGGCCCGGCCATCGAACAAGCTCGCCTTGGCCTGGAAGTAATCTTCCATGTCGGCGTGGAAATCGAGGTGATCCATCGAAAGATTGGTGAAGCCGGCCACCGCAAACGGCACCGCGTTCACCCGCCCCATTCTTAAGGCGTGGGAGGAAACCTCCATACCGACGTGGGTGATTCCCCGTTCGACCATGACTGCGAGCAACGCTTGCAGGGCCGGAGCTTCCGGAGTCGTGAACGGCGTCTTGAGCACGGTGTCATCGATGAAGTCACCGACCGTGCCAATGAGGCCGGTCCGCCGCCCGGCCGCTCGCAGCCCGGCCCGCAGCAGAAACGTGGTCGTGGTCTTGCCGCTGGTACCGGTGACGCCGCTGATGGTCAACCGGCGGCCGGGATGTCCATACACGCAGGCCGACACAGCTCCCAAGACCGCGCGCGGATCGCTCACGACGACCCGTGGCAGCCCGGGCGCCGAGCCGTCCGCTATCAGTGCATCACCAGCCTCATCGGTGAGGACGGCGACCGCACCGCGCGCCACAGCGGCGGCCGCGAACCGGGCACCGTGACCGTGAGCACCGGGCAATGCCGCAAAGACGTCACCAGGACGGATGGATTCGGACGCGGACTCGATGCCGGTCACCGTGGCCTGGCCCACGATCCGCGGGGCGTCGGCCTCAGTGCCGGGACGGCTGGGGCTCTGTGCCTTGATCTCAGCCGATATTTCGAGCAAGGACGTGATGTGGTCGTGCCTCGGGCGCAAGGATTGCCCTCCCGGGTCAACCGATTCGCTCATGGCTACCCACGCTACCCAGTGGCCGTTGAGCCGACTGCACGACGCCAGCCAACGTCAGCCGACAGTGAGGGGAACCAGAACGGACTGCGATCCGGTCGGGGGAATGCGGGCGGCCGACAACTGATACGTCGCGATCTCCTTGAACAGCGGGGCCGCGACATCGCCACCTTCCAAGCCGTGAGCCGGGTTGTCGATCATGATCGCGACTGCAAACTGTGGATCGTCGGCTGGGGCCATTCCGGCGAATGTGTCCCAATAGACGGAGTTCGAGTACAGCCCGGTCTTGGGATCAGGCTGCTGAGCGGTCCCGGTCTTGCCGGCGATGCGGTAGCCCGGTACGGCCGCTCGGGTTCCGGTTCCGCCCTTCAGGGTCACCGACTCCAGCATCGTCCGCACGGTTTGAGCGGTCTTGGCCGACACGACCTGGATGCCTTCGGGCTGCGCGGTGTTCGTCACCGAACCGTCGGTGTTGGTGACCGACTGGACGATCCGCGGCTCGATTCGCACACCGTTGTTGGCGATCGCCTGATACATCGATGCCAGTTGGACCGACGTGACGGCCACACCTTGCCCGATCGGCAGGTTGGCGAAGGTGGCGTCTGACCATTGATTGATGTTGGGCAGCAGCCCGCCGCTCTCCCCCGGCAGTTCTATACCGGTCTTGGTGCCCTGCCCGAACTTCTGCTGATAGTCATAGAAGGCCTGCTTGCCGACCTTCTCCGCGATCATCAGCGTGCCGACATTGGACGATTCGGCCAGAATCCCGGTTGCCGTGAACTTCTGCACCGGATGCCACCAAGCGTCATGGACGGTGATGCCACCGAGCTCGATACTGTCCGGGACGTCGAAAGTTGAACGAGGATTGATCAGACCTTGCTCTACCGCGGCCGACATGGTGACGATCTTGTTGGCCGACCCCGGTTCGAATACCTGTTGCACGTTGGGGTCCAAGGACTGGCCGGGCTTGATGCTCGACGGATCCTGCGGGTTGAAGGTCCCGTTGCTGGCCAGGGCCAGCACCTGGCCGGTGTGAACGTCGAGGATCGCGACCTGACCGCCGCGAGCCTTGGAATCCCTGATCGCCTTGTCCAGATAGGTTTGTGCCGTGTACTGAAGATCTTGATCGATCGTCAGCTTTACGGTGCCGCCGTCCTGGGCGTTCTTGCGAGTAATCGGCCCGGCTGGGTTGATGTTGCCGGCCGAGTCCTTCTCATAGCGCAGGAAACCGTCGGTGCCCTTGAGTAGCGAGTCGTAGCTGTACTCGATCCCGGCCGCACCGGTTCCGTCGGCCTGCACCAGGCCGACGACGTTGCCACCGATGTTCTTGGACGGATACAGGCGCTGGAAGGTGGCCTGGGAGTAAATGCCGGCCAAGGCCTTGCCGTTGAGCTTCAGGCTGTCGATGGCGCCCGCCACCGAAGGCGACAATGCCGACGCCAGCAGCGAATAGCGATCTCCGGCTCGTTTGGGAGCGAGCAACTTCTCCACCGTCAGCTCGGGCTTGTTGATCAGCGGAGCGAGCAGGGCTGCGTACTGCGAGCGCATGGACGCGGCGATGAGGCTCGGGTCAGCCACGATGTCCTTGGCATCAGCCGTATAGGCCAATGGCGTTCCGTTGCGGTCCACGATCGAGCCGCGCGAAGCATGCAAGGTCTCCAGACCGGCGCGCTCATCGGAGGCCGCCAACGCATAGCCTCCTGAGTCGATGCCCTGCAACCACACCAACCGCACGCACACGACCCCCAGGAGCAGCGCAACGATGGCCGCGCTGGTCCACAGCCGACGCAGCGAGCGGCCAAGCCGAAGCCGTCGCTGGCGTCGCGAGGAGGGACGCGCGCTCGGACGCCGAAGCGGGAGCTGCTGCACTGGACGGGTGGCCGGGCGCTGAGACGGGTGAGCCCGTTGCTGGCTTGCTCGCGGGGCCGGGCGGGGCTGACCAACACGGGGCTGACCAACCCGGGGCTGACCAACGCGGGGCTGACCAACACGGGGCTGACCAACACGGGGCTGACCAACCCGGGGCCGGCCAACTCGGCCATCGATCGGGGGGCGCGGTGGCTGCGGCGGCATCAGTTTCTTCCCGTCGGCGTCGGCGTCGGTCGCGGTGTGGCCGAGGGGTGGGTTCCGGTAGCCGGCGCCGTAACGTGCCCGGTAGCCAGCAACTGGGCCACGGTCTGAGTGACGGTTACCGTCACCACGGCGGTCTTGGTCGGCCTGGCCGAGGTTCCCCTCGATGAGGTCGTAGTGGCTGAGGCCGACGGTTTCGGCGTCGCCGTCGGCGTGGGAACCGGTGGTTTGGAGGCCGGGGTCGGAGAACCGAGGATGGTCACCGAACCATCCGGATTGATTCGCAGGAAGGCTGGGTTGGGGTTCGCGACCAGTCCGAGCGCCGACGCAGCCGAGGCGAGCGAGCCCGGCGCCTGCTTGGCGGCCAGGTCGCGCAGCAGCTGCTGCTCGGTGTCCGACGCCGCGCCGTTGGAATCACTGAGGTGGCGCTGGGTGATCTCCTGCGCGGCAGAAGCGGTGTTCAGGGCTAGCAGTGCGCACAGGCCCGCCACGAGCATCAGACCGAGGACGACCGGCAGCGGCAACCGCTTGCGTCCGGCACCCGGCGCCCGCTTCCCATAACTGGCCTGGCCGGGACTGAGCTTGCCGGGACTGGCCTTGCCGGGACTGGGCTTGCCGGGACTGGGCTTGCCGGGACTGGGCTTGCCGGGACTGGGCTTGCCGGGACTGGGGTTACCCGCGGGAGTGGGGTAGTTCATGCGGCTACCCGGATTCGTTCAGCGGCCCGCAATCGGACGGAGGCCGCCCTGGGGTTTGCTTGCACCTCAGCGGCTGACGCCGTTTCCGATCCCTTGCTCAACAGTCGAATGGATGGTCCAGCTTCGGCCAGGCGAACGGGCAGATCGGCCGGGGTCCGGTCGGTAGCCAGGGCGGCGAAGCTTCTTTTCACGATGCGGTCCTCTAAGGAGTGGTAGGACAGCGCGACAATCCGGCCACCGACGGCGAGCGCATCCAGAGCGGCCGGAATCGCTTTTTCCAACGTCGACAACTCGGCATTCACCTCGATGCGCAACGCCTGGAAGGTTCGCTTGGCCGGGTGGCCACCGGTCCGGCGAGTGGCGGCCGGAATCGCAGTGCGAACCAGATCGGCCAGTCGTGCGGTGCTGTTCAACGGTGCTTTGGCTCGTTCGCGAGCGATAGCCTGGGCGATACGCAGCGCGAAGCGCTCTTCGCCGTAGTCGCGCAGGATGCGCGTCAACTGCGGCACCGAATAGGAGTTGACGACCGCTTCGGCGGTGAGCGGACTGCCATCGTCCATACGCATGTCCAGGGGCGCGTCGTGGGCGTAGCTGAAGCCGCGGTCCGTCAGATCCAACTGCATGGACGACACTCCGAGGTCGAAGAGGACACCGTGGATCTGGCTGATACCCAGTCGCGACAAGACCGAAGGCAGTTCGTCGTAGACCGCGTGGACGAGATCGGTGCGGTCGGCGTACTTGGTGAGCCGCTGAGCACTGAGGCGCAGCGCTTCCCGGTCGCGATCCAGGCCGACCAATCGCAGGCCGGGATGGGCCGCCAGCAGCGCGTGGCTGTGTCCACCCAGCCCCAGGGTGGCGTCGACGACAACGGCCCCGGGCCGCGCGAGGGCGGGGGCCAGCAAAGCCAGTACGCGCTCCAGCAACACCGGAATGTGCTCGGGGCCGCGAGTGCGGTCCAAGCCAACCGGTGTGTTCATGGGCGGTTCTTCCTGTGCGGTGAAGCGGGCGGGACCAGGTCGAGCGGGCGGCCGGGCCAGATGAATGGGAGCGAGTGGGAGCGATCGCCGTAATGATTGGTCCCCGCCCGCCGGGTACGGCGGCCCTGGCGCCGGGGAAGTGCGTCAGGAAGGCGTTGTGGCGGGAGGAGGCCATTCGTTACGGAGGCCGCTCAGAGCAGTCCGGCGGGTACCTCCTCGGCGTCGGCGAAGGAGTCGTCGGTGGCGGAGACAAAGGTGTCCCAGGCGGCGGCGTCCCAGACCTCAACTCGACGGTTGGCTCCGATCACCACGCAGTCCTTGGTCAGGCCGGCGTAGTCGCGCAACGGCGCCGGTACGGTGATGCGGCCCTGGGCGTCCGGAATTTCGTGCGATGCGCTGGCGAAGAAGACCCGGTTGTAGGCCCGGCTCTGGCGGCTGGAATCGGAATTTTCGTTCAGCGAGTCGGTGAGGCGGGTCCATTCGGGCATCGGGAATACGAACAGGCAGCGTTCTTGGCCCTTGGTGATCACCAGGCCTGCCTCCAGTTCCGTCCGAAACCTGGCCGGTAGCGCCAACCGCCCTTTGTCGTCGAGTCGTGGCGTGTGCGTTCCGAGGAACACCGCGCACCTCCCGACGGACTACTGGCATTACCGAAGCTAAGACTTCTCCCCCACTTCGACCCACGATACCCCACTATCCTCCACCGTCAACCGTGACACTCCTTTTACATCGGCGTGAATGGCACGGAATTACTGGCCTGCCCGCGGTGGGGAGAACCGCGGCTGGAGTCCACCAGCGCGCCGATTCCCCACCGGTAGCGAGCTATCGCATTTAGGCTGGCCGCAGGCGTTTGCAGTAGACAGGTCAAACGCTCGACTTATCCGCGATTGTCGATAACTCTTGAAGGGGCGTCGGTTCGCGGCGCGGTCGGTGGCGCAATTCTTGGACGATCAGAACGGGACGATGGACGTGACCAGCGCAGCTCCACTTTCTTCACCTTCGGAGGTTCCGGCCACGACGTCGAACGGGCGCCCACACACGGCATCGGTGCCGAGCTTCGAGGCGGTCCCGCCCGAGTCTGAGTCCGCCATCCCGCTCGAGCAGGTGGGTCCGGCCGCCCAACTGATCGCGGACAACATCGAAAGAGTCATCGCGGGAAAACACGACGTGATCCGGATGGGCGTGACGGTCCTGCTGGCCGAAGGCCACCTGCTGATCGAGGACGTTCCCGGCGTCGGCAAGACCACCTTCGCCAAGGCCCTGGCGCGCTCGATCGACTGCTCGGTACGCCGGATCCAGTTCACACCGGATCTGCTGCCCAGCGACGTGACCGGCGTCAGCATCTACAACTCCGAAACGTCCAACTTCGAATTCAAACCCGGCCCGGTGTTCGCCAACATCGTGCTCGGTGACGAAATCAACCGCGCCTCGCCCAAGACCCAGGCCGCGCTGTTGGAATGTATGGCCGAGCGCCAAGTGACGGTCGACGGAACGCGCTACGAACTGCAGTCGCCCTTCCTGGTGCTCGCCACCCAGAATCCGGTTGAAATGGAAGGGACCTACGCGCTACCCGAAGCTCAACGCGATCGTTTCACCGCCAAGATCTCGCTCGGCTACCCCGATCGAGCCGCCGAGATCGCGATGCTCTCGGACCAGACGACCACCGACCCGCTGCACGAACTCAGCCCGGTCTCTGACGCCGCGACCATCCGCGGACTCATCGAAACCGTTCGATCGGTTCACGTCGTCGAAGCCGTGAAGGATTATGTCGTCGCCCTGGCCGAAGCAACCCGACGCAGTCCTGATCTCAGGCTGGGTGCCTCACCGCGCGCATCCTTGCACCTGCTGCGAACCGCCAAGGCCGCGGCGGCCATGGCTGGGCGCGACTACGTACTGCCCGATGACGTCCAACGGCTCGCGGTTCCGGTGTTCGCCCACCGGCTGATTCCCGCCCCGAGCGCGACCGTGGCCGGCCGATCGCCCGAGGTGATCATGAGCGATCTGGTGGCCAAGGTTCCCATTCCCGTGGCCACCCAGCGCGCCTGATCGATACCCGCATGCAGATCTCCCAGCTGAGTCGCCGGTCATCGAGGTCCGGGACCACCGGCCCGATAGAACCGGTCACCGCGCGCGGCACCTCCGCGACCCGCAAGATCGGCCTATCCGTACGTGGACGCACGTTCATCGCGGTCGGGCTCATCTCGCTGGTGACCGGCCTGGTGCTCGGCGTGGTCGACCTGCAGCGAGTGGGCGTGCTGTTACTCGTGTTGCCGATCCCGGCCTGGCTGGCCGTGCGGGAGGCTCGTTCTCACCTGCGCATCGGTCATGCCGTGACGCCGCCGCGAATCCAGGTCGGCGAGCGAGCCGAGGTCCGGCTGATTCTTGCCAACCCGCACGCCTTCGGCACCGGGCCACTGCGCATCACCGAAACCGTGCCCGGCGGACGAACGGTGCGCTTCAGCGTCGCCGGTGTGCGCGGCCGCCAGCGTCGAGCCGTCGCCTATCCGATTCCGACGTTGCCGCGCGGGCGCTACACGGTAGGTCCGACCGCCGTAGTGGCCAGCGACCCGTTCGGTCTGGTCACCGCCGACACACGCTCCAGTGATACCGCGGAATTGATCGTCCAGCCCACGTACAGCCATCTGGCCCCGCTGACGCTGCCGATCGCCTGGCGCGACGGAGCCGCCAGCCTCAGCCACTCGGTCGGCGTCGGTGGCTCGGACGACGCCTCCGTCCGCGAATACCGCCACGGCGACGACCTGCGCAAGATCCATTGGCGTAGTACAGCCCGGACCGGGGCATTCATGGTTCGCCAAGAGGAACGACCGTGGCACGGCGAGTCCTTGGTTCTGCTCGACACCCGAGCCCACGCCTTCCCCGGAGCCACTACGGCCGAACACGGCTCTGACGCCTTGGAATGGGCAGTCTCAGCCGCGGCCAGCATCGGATGCCACATCGCCGAACGCGGCCGGCGGGTGTCGCTGGCTACCTCGGACGGCCGGTTGGCTCAAGACGAATCCAACGGAATCCTGGATCTGCTGGCCGACGTGAAGCCCGCGCTGCGGGCCGACCTCGCCCCGCTGCTGACCTCGTTGAACGGGCTCGGACGCGAAACCTCGGTCTTCGCCATTCTGGCCGCCTACGACCAGGCCGCTCTCACTGAGGTTGCCGCCCATCCCCGCCTTCCCGGATCGGCGGTCGCCGTCCTCATGCGGCCCTGGACCTGGATGACCGCGGACCGGGATCTCGCCAGAGAAGAGGTCTGGCACGCCGCCGCGGACGCCTTGCGAGTGGCCGGCTGGCGGGTGGTCGGTGCCGATGTCGGCGACGACATAGCCGAACTCTGGCCGACCCTGCTGTCGACGCGGCCCGGGGTGATGGCCAATCAGGTGTATCTGAACGCCGAGGTCGCGCTGAGCCAGGCGACGGTTCCGATGATGCCTTCATGACCGCCACGGTGGCTCGTCCTCCTGCGGCTGACCAGCCGACCCCGGCCAGCCCGGCACCGCCAAAACCGGCAGCTAGGTCTGACCGGGTCCTGGTCCTGGCCACGGCGACCGTGGCAATCGGCGTGCTGCTCACCATGCTGCCGTTCCGGTCGGTGTTCACCGACTGGGTCTGGTTCACCACGAGCATCGTCTGCGCGCTGCCGTACTGGTTGATCGTGGGGGCGTTCCGGATGCGTTTCGCCCCCACCTGGTGGCACAGCGTCCTCGGCATCGCCGCCTCGGTGCTGATGCTGTTGTGGGTGTTCGTTCCCCAGCATCTGGGTTACGGCGTGCTTCCCAACCCGACAGCGGTCACCGATATCCGGGACCTGATCCGCGACGCCAACCAGATCATGCAGATCGAGCATGCTCCGATCGCCTCCACCCATTCGCTGAGGTTGCTGACGTGTTCGGCAATGGTGCTGCTGGTCGCGTTGACCGATGTCCTCGGGGTGCTCCTGCGACGCCCGCTGCTCGCCGCGGCGCCGTTGCTCGAAGTCCTCGCGGTTGCGTCGGCAACGTCGGGCAAAGCGGCCCATCCGGTCTGGTTCAGTGCCGCGGCCGCCGGCTTCCTGCTTATCCTGCTGTCCGGAACCCGCTTGCAGGATCGAGCCTGGGGACCCTCGGTCGATGGCTCAGCGGGTCGGCTCGGAGGCGCTCGGCGCATCGCGATCGCCGGCATCGTCGCTGCTCTCGTCCTGCCGCTGGCCCTGCCATCGGTGTCGGTGAACCTGCTGGCGCGGGCCGCCCACCACGACAGCGGCAACGGAGTCGGCTCAGGCGGCAATGACGGCACGGTCGAGCTACGCAACCTCGCCTCTCTACAGGGGTCGCTGGTGCGCTCGGACCCGGTCGACCTGTTCAAGGTTCAGATCACGCCGAACGGCGTACAGCCCTTCTACGTCCGTCAGACCGTGCTCGATTCGTTCAGCAACGCCAACGGCTGGGTTCCTAACACGCGGGCTCCGTACCGCGGCCATACCCAGCTTCAAGACCACCAATATCCGGTCGATCCGGTTGTGAACACGCCGATCGACGGCACCGCGGTGCAAGCCAAGTTCACGATCCTGTCTCTCGGAGGACAGCAGCTGCCGATCTTCTCCAATCCCCGCAACATCGATTACCCGAACGGTCGTTGGACACCGGCCACGGGCACCGTCGATCAGGCACACTTGCAGCGCAACCGCAGCTACACCGAGGACTATGTGGAACCGGACGCCGCGCTGAAGGATCGCCTCGCCGCCGCTCCGGCCTGGACCGGTAGTGGCGACGCCAACTTCGATGCTCGCTTCCTTTCGCTGCCGGTCATGCCGACTGGAGTCACGAGTCTGGCGACCCGGTTGACGGCCGGTCTGAGCCCCTATGAGGCTGCTAAAGCAATCTCGGACTACTTCACCGACGGCAAGAACGGGTTCACCTATTCCCTTGATGCCCCACCCAACGATGGGCGGCCGCCGATCGTGACCTTCCTCGACAAGAAGGCCGGCTTCTGTCAGCAGTACGCGGCCGCGGCCGCGGTGCTCATGCGCTCGGCCGGACTGCCTGCTCGGGTCGTGCTCGGCTACACGCACCGAGCGCCGGATGAAAGCGGCAGCTTCACAGTGACCACGTCCGACGCCCACGCCTGGGTCGAGGTCTACTTCGCTGGCGTCGGTTGGGAGCCCTTTGATCCGACCCCGCTCAGCGGCTCGGACGCGGCCCGCGCCGTGGGCGTGCCCTGGGCGCCGCATCCCGACTCCAGCGCGGGCGCACCGGCGGGCCCCACATCCGAGCCGTCTCCCGGGGCCGACAACCGCGGGTTGAACCTGCCCGGCGTAGATCCTGATTCCTCCGTCAGCGCGGGGCCGGTCTCGACCGTGCAGGGCTTTTTCTCGTGGCCGGTCATCCTCGGCGCCATCGTCCTGATTCTGCTGATCTTGTTGGTGACACCGCGTGCCCTGCGGCGACGGCAGCGCAGGCATCGGCTGGCCATGGCTCGATCCACTGGAAACCCTGAGCTGCTGTGGCTGGAACTCGCGGCCACCGCGGCCGACCGGGACGCCCTGTGGCCTGACACCACAACAGTGGGTCAGGTCCCAAGTTGGCTGGCCGCCCGCGGGTTTGATGCCCGCGGACAGGCCGTCGTGACTCAGGTGGCCCAGCAGGTCGAGGCCGATCGATTCAGCGCGCGACCGGTCACGGAGCTATCGAAGGCGTTCGTCGAGTCCTTTGCCGCCGCTTTGACCCGATGGGCCAAGCGGGCCGAACGGCGCGAGCGCATCGTGAACAACTGGCTGCCGCGATCGTTACTCCCGCGTCGTAAGGGCTGGATGCGCTAATCCGGGGTAGCGACACCGGCGTGGGCAGTCGGAGACAGCACGACTTTGCCGTCAGCTTTCTTCGAAGCGGCGTCGCATCCGATCTTCCATCTTGTTACGTAGCCCGTTGGGCTTGGAAGCACGCGAGGGCCCCTGCCCCGTGGTCATGGAGATCGGGCCGGTCTGCTTCGGGCCGCGCAATGCGGTCGCGGCGCCGACACAGGAGGCCACGATGAGGACGAAGCCCAGAACACCGACCAGCACGACCGCCGTGGTCAGGCCGATGACGACCACCGCCAAGCCGACGAGAACGCCGACGATCGACAGGCCCAGCATGGTCCGGGTTCGGTTGCGCGGGCGTGCTGAACGCACCGAGGAAGCAAATTTGGGGTCCTCGGCATAGAGCGCCTGTTCGATCTCCTTCAGCAGGCGCTGCTCATGCTCGGAGAGCGGCATGTTGCCCTCCAATCCGCTGCCACACCACGTTGTCAGTTGTGGTCGTCTATGTCCGGTCATCGCGAGGCGGAGTGTGGTCCGAGTCGCTACCTTCAGCATACGAGGCGTTTTGGGTGTACGAAAGTTATGTGTGCCGGAATCTCAACCCTCAACCGCCATTCGTTACCGATACGTATCCCGGGATGTATCCCGAGACGTAACCGGAGACGAATCCCGATAGGACACGGGCCTCACTCGTCGGTCGTACCGAGCGAGGCCGCCTTGCGCCAGGTCTTGGTCGGCAGCGCCTCGTCCGGGCGCCTCAGCAACGAAGCCGGCCGGACAGCAGAAGGCCCGAACTTGGCGGCCAAGGCATCGATCGCATGATCGGCCGACGCGCGCGGACTGGGTAGCGCACCAGTCAGATCCAGGCTCAGCTGAGACGCCTCGCCCTCGGTTCGCAGGTTCTCGGCCTTCACTCCCACCAGCCGGATCCTTGGCTGGTCCAGTTGCAATGATCGATACAGTTCCAGGGCCGAGCTGTGCACGGTAGACGTGGTCTGAGTGGGTTGGCTGAGTGTCCGCACTCGCGTCACGGTGGTGAAATCGGCAAAGCGAATCTTGATCCCGACGGTACGGGCCACCAGGTGGGCCGCCCGGAGCCGTTCGGCGACCTCGGTCGCTCCTCGAAGCAACTCCGTGGCCACGGCCGACTCGTTGAGCAGATCGCTGGCCACAGTGCGGTCCGTGGAGATGGACTTCTCCGGTTCGCGATCACGCACCACACGATCGTCAATGCCATTGGCCAGGGCATGCAGATGCTCGGCGGCGGCGAGCCCCACCGCCCGACGCAGAGTGTCGATCGGTGTCGCCGCGAGCTCGCCGACCGTCCGAATGCCCAGGCGTTGCAGCGGCTGAGCGGTTCGGGCTCCGACGCCCCAGAGGGCCGTGACCGGCAGCGGGTGCAGAAACGGCAGTATCTGATCCGCCGGCACTACCCGTAAGCCATTCGGCTTGCATCCGGAGGAGGCGAGTTTGGCGATGAACTTCTTCGAGGCGATCCCGACCGAGCAGGTCAGTTCCAGCTCATGCGCGACCCGCTGCCGGATCTGCCGCGCAATATCGGCTGGACGGCCGAACAGGCCCACGGCTCCGGACACATCCAAGAAGGCCTCGTCCAGCGACAGCGGTTCAATCCAGGGCGTGAAGTCCGCGAAAATCTTCATCACCGCGGCCGATGCCTCGGTGTACGCGCCTCGAGTCGGGGCGACTACGACCGCTCGCGGACACAGACGAAGTGCTTGCCCCATCGGCATGGCGCTGCGAACCCCATACCGGCGGGCCTCGTAAGACGCGGCCGCGACAACCCCGCGACCAGCGTTGCCGCCGACGATGACCGGAAGTCCGCGCAGTTCTGGCCGGGCCCGGATCTCGACACTGGCGAAGAAGGCGTCCATGTCGACGTGCAACACGTGGCAGCTCGAGTCATCGCCATCGACTTCGCCGGACTGACGCGGCAGGTCGGCGCTACGTCCCACCGAACTACTCGCTCTGTCGCCGGGCGATGATGTGCAGGCGGGACGCGATGTCGCGGTAGGGAGCCACGCTCGCTACGGCCGCTTCGAGTTCGATCAGCGCCGTGGCGTTGCCTGGCCGTTCCAATGCGATACCGGGAACCATTTCAGTGAAGACCCCCAGTCCTTCAATGGTCTCGACCTGCAACCCGCTGGCCTGGCAGGCGCTGATGACGCCCGCCCCGTCGTGGGCACCGGAGTCCTGGTCCTGCTCGGCGCGCAGGGCGCCGCTGACATCGCCGGCGAGCGCTCGGGCGATGACCCCGGCCACCCGGTTGGCCATCGTGATGCTCAGCAGCCCACCCGGACGCAAAGCCTTGGCGAGCTGGGCTACCCCGGCCGGGACATCGCTGACGTTGTGAAGCACTTCGTGCGCGAGCACCAGGTCAAAGCCGGCCGCCGGGACCAGATCGGACAAGCTTTCAGCTTCGCCCTGCACCGCAGATACTCGCTCGGAAACGCCGGCCTCGGCGGCCCGGCGCATCAGGGTCGACAGAGCGTCAATGCTGACGTCAACCACCGTCACCTGCGCACCCTGACTGGCCAGCGGCACCGCGAGGCTGCCCGATCCACCGCCGCAGTCCAGGACCCGAAGACCGTGGTGCGCTTGGCCGGGCGTGTCCTCAGTCGCGAGTCGGCTCAAACTTCGTTGCAGCGCTGCCCACAGCAACGGCGATTGGCCCCGCGGCGACGGGCTGGCCGGGTTGTGTCCCACAACGCCAAACAGTAGCTCGGCCGTTGGCTTCAACTGGCGACGCTGAGCTGCAACACACCAACCATCCGATCGACGATGGCGATGAACTCACCCGCGGCGCGCAAGAGATCGTCGGCGTCTCGGCTGGAGACTGCGGTGATCGAGCCGGACTCGATGGCGGCACGCCGCCGGGCACTGTCGGCGAAGTAGGTCGACCAGTCGCGCAGCTCCGGCGCGAGCCGGTCCAGTAGCACCCATGCACTTGTCGGCCGGTGACGATCAGCTGCTGAAGGCCGGGCTCGCATGGCCAGCAGGGCGGCCGCACCGCGAAGCGCGGCCACGTGGGCGCCGCGATAGCGCTCCGGCGGGCTCGTTTCGAGCACCGCTTCGGCCCAGGTCAGGTGCGCCTGGTTCAGCAACATGCTGACGTTGTGTGGCAGGGAGTTCATCGGCTCTCGCGACGTTATCGAACGCATGTTCGAACACTATCACCCGAATCCGCTGGACGCGAGGTAGTTTTGTTCGCTGAACCGGCTCGGTTTTCGATTAGGAAAGCTCGCTCAGAATTCGATAGCCAAATCCAGCGCGGCAACCGCGCCGATAACAACGACCGCGGGCGGCGTGAGTCCGGCCGCCGCCACCGCATCGGCCAACTCCCCCAGACTCGAGCGGACGATCCGTTGCTGCGGCAGGCTCGCCTGATGGATCGCCGCGGCCGGGGTGTCGGCCGGACGCCCATGCTCGATCAGCTCGGCGGCGATGCCCTTCAACGTATCCATGCCCATCAACACGATCAGAGTGGCCGGGCCGACGGCCAGATCAGGCCAATTCCAGCCGGCCTCGGCCCGCCCGGGATCTCGATGACCGGAAACCACCGCGAAATCAGCCGCCAGGCCACGATGGGTGACCGGAATTCCAGCGGCCGCAGGCGCCGCGATCGCCGACGTGATGCCCGGAACGACCTGCACGGCCACGCCGGCCGAGATGCAAGCCGCGGCTTCCTCGCCACCCCGGCCGAACACGAACGGGTCGCCGCCCTTGAGCCGTACCACGCGTTTGCCCGCCAACGCTCGATCAACAATCACGGCGTTGATCTCGTCCTGGGTCAGATTGTGCCGATGGGCAGACTTGCCGCAGTCGATGATCTCCACCGAGTCGGCCAGCTGGGCCAGCAGGCCACGCGGTGCTAGCCGATCGGTGACCACCACGTCCGCCTCGAAAAGCAGTCTGCGCCCCCGCACCGTGATCAGGTCCGGATCCCCCGGTCCGCCACCGACCAAGGCCACCCGTCCGACGGAAGCGGCGCGAACAGGGCGACTGGACAGCGTGCCGGCGTCCAGCGCCGCGGCAATCAGGTTGCGTAGTTCGACTGCTCGGCGCGGGTCATCCCCGGCGTTGACGGAGACGGTCACACCACCCTGGCTGTGCACCGCCGGTACCCGCGCTGTTCCGGTCGGGGCATCATCGCAGCGAACGCAGAAGATCCGCCGCTGCGCTGCGTCCGCCGCCACCAGAGCATTGATTGCCGGGTCATCGGTTGCCGCGACCGCCAACCAGGCCTGATCGAGGTCAGCCGAGCGGTAACGCCGTCGTTCCAGCAGGCTGGACCATTGCTCGATGCCGGCCTCCACTTCAGGAGCCACGACCACGACCTCGGCGCCCGCTCGGGCGAAGGTTTCGGCTCGACGAAGGGCCACGCTGCCGCCACCGACGATGACCACCCGCCGGGCAGTCAGGTCGAGAAGGATCGGAAGACCGCTCACCGGACCAGGCCGGCCGCGACCGTTGCACCAGAGTTTTCATCCACGAGCAGGAACGCCCCGGTCGAACGATTGACCTCGTACGGATCGGTCACCACCGTGTCGGCCAACCGGATACGGACGATCCCGATGTCATTGAGCTCGAGGGAGTTCGCCTCGGTCGACGTGACCGTAGTGACGTCGAGCTTGGAGACGATGTCGTCGATCACGGCGCGTACGGCCCGAGTGGTGTGGCGAAGGACGTAGCGATCGCCGGGACGAAGCGGCTTATCGATCAGCCAGCACAGGGTCGCATCCAACTCGCGGCGCTGCATGGGCATCGGATCGGCCCACACCACGAGCATGTCGCCGCGAGCAATGTCCAGCTCGTCGGAGAGTCGAACTGTCACCGACCGCCCGGCGGCCGCTTCGCTAAGTTCGCCGGTCGGCGTGTCGATGGCGGCAATGGTGGTGTCACGACCGGAAGGCAGGACCCGCACCGGATCCCCGGTGCGCAGGATTCCTGCTTCTACTCGCCCGGCGTAACCGCGGTAATCCGGATGCTCAGCGGTCTGGGGCCGGATCACGACCTGGACCGGGAAACGAGCCGGCAGATCCGGCCGCCCGGCGACCTCGATCTGCTCCAGGAAGGGCAGCAACGCCTCGCCGGCGTACCAGGTCATGTTCTGCGAACCATGCACCACATTGTCACCGGACAGGGCGGCAATCGGAATCGGCGTGAAGTGATCCACCTTCAGGTTGGACGCGGCTACCGAGAAGTCGGCCACGATCCGATCGAAGACGTCCTCGGCGTAGCCCACGAGATCCATCTTGTTGACCGCGAGCACGATCTCCGACACTCGAAGCAGGGACGCAACGGCCAGGTGCCGTTTGGTCTGCTCGATCACCCCGGCCCGCGCATCGACCAGAATCACGGCCACGTCGGCGGTCGAGGCTCCGGTGACCATATTGCGGGTGTACTGCACATGACCTGGGGTGTCGGCCAGGATGAAGGTTCGCTTGGCCGTCGCGAAGTAGCGGTAGGCCACATCGATGGTGATGCCCTGCTCCCGCTCGGCCCGCAGGCCGTCGACCAAGAGGGCCAGGTCGGCCCCGGCGAACCCCCGACGCTCGGAAGCCGCCTCGACCGCGCTCATCTGGTCGGCCAGCACCACCTTGGCATCGTGGAGCAACCGGCCGACGAGGGTTGATTTGCCGTCGTCAACCGATCCAGCTGTGACAACGCGCAGCAAATCACCGGGCATGAGAAACCTGTCTGAAGTAAGTGCCTATCTGAACTGGCGAAGCTGGGAATCAGCCTCTCAGAATCGCCGGGCCGGCGAAAACCGGCTTAGAAGTAGCCTAGGCGCTTGCGGTCCTCCATGGCCGCTTCGCTGGCTCGGTCATCGGCCCGGGTGGCGCCGCGCTCGGAGATGTTGCTGGCGGCCGTTTCCGCGATGATCGCGGAAACGTCGGCGGCCTCGGAGCGAACCGAACCGGTGCAGGTCGCATCGCCGACGGTGCGGTAACGGACGGACTCGACCCGGACCGTCTCGGTCTCGCGGGGTTGGGTCCAGTCGGTGACGGCCAGCAGCATGCCGTCGCGCTCGAAGACCTCACGCTTGTGCGCGTAGTAGATGCTCGGCACTTCGATGCCTTCGCGCTCGATGTAGGCCCAGATGTCCAGTTCAGTCCAGTTCGACAAGGGGAACACCCGGACATGCTCGCCGCGACGGTGGCTACCGTTGTAGAGGTCCCACAGCTCGGGACGCTGGTTACGCGGGTCCCACTGACCGAAGTCGTCGCGGACGGAGAACACCCGTTCCTTGGCCCGAGCCTTCTCTTCATCTCGGCGGGCACCGCCCAGCACCGCGTCGAAGCCATTGGATGAAATTCCGTCGAGCAAGGGCACGGTCTGCAGCCCGTTGCGACTCTGTCCGGCCACCTCGCTGACCCTTCCGGCATCGATCGCTTCCTGCACGCTGGCCACGATCAATCTGATGCCGGATTCGGCCACGACCCGATCGCGATACTCGATGACCTCGGGGAAGTTGTGGCCGGTGTCGACGTGCATCACCGGGAACGGCAGCTTGGCCGGCCAGAAGGCCTTCTGGGCCAGATGAAGCAGGACGATGGAGTCCTTACCGCCAGAGAACAGCAGAACCGGACGTTCGAACTGGCCCATGACCTCGCGCATGATGTGGATCGCCTCATCCTCGAGGTCGGTCAACCACGCGTGCTCGAGAGCATCGTCGGAACGAGATGGTAGGACTGCGGTCACAGCAGATTCTCCTTATTCAGCAGTGCAATCAGGTCACCGACAACGTCGTCGACCGAGCGGGAGCTGGTGTCGATTCGCAATTCGGGATTGGCCGGAGCCTCATATTCACCGTCGATACCGGTTAGCCCGGCCAGATCACCGGTGCGCTGCCGGGCGTAGAGACCCTTGACGTCGCGAGCGGCGCAGACCTCGACCGGCGTAGCCACATGAATCTCGAAGAACGGCGTGTCGCGGTGCAGCGCACGAACAGAATCGCGGGCTTCGGCGAAGGGAGACACGACGGAGGCCAACACCAGGACCCCATTGCGGGCCAGCAGTCCGGCCACCCAGCCGATCCGGGCAACGTTGGCGTCACGATCCTTGCGCGAGTAGCCGAGTTCAGGTGAGAGCACTGGGCGGACGGCGTCGCCGTCGAGCAGCTCGACCGGAACTCCGATGCCCCGCAGCCGGGCCGCGAGGGCCGTGGCCAGCGTCGTCTTGCCGGCACTGGGCAGACCGGTGAACCACAGGGTGGCTCCGGTCACGACCGAGCTGGCCGGTAAGGCGGCAGATGAGGCAGTCATTGTTGTGTAGGGGTCCTGTGTGTCGGGCAGCTTCGATCCGATCGAGCTGCGTCCGGCTATCGTCTGATGGCGCTCTGAGAGCGCAGCGAGAGGGACGAAATCAGGACATACAACAGGCCGCGCTGACGACGCGCTGCAGATCTACATGCAGCCGTTCGACCAGCGGGACAGAAGACATGGCCCCAGTGTCGCACAGGTCACGGACTTATCTCAAAGATCCGCACTGTTAGACCCGTCTCTCTGTATCACCGCATCGATTTGCGCACTCTGCCTGCGGACCCGTCCATTTCACGGCAGGATCTCACCATGCCCCATACGCCTCGCTACGCGGCACCCACGCTGCCGTTGCGTCGACTCGGCCTTGTTACCGGCCTGATCGCCGCTGTCCTGACCCTCACCGGCTGCTTCGCAGTTGAGATGAAGGCCACCGTCAACTCCGACGACACCGTGTCCGGTACGGCCCGAATCGGCATTGCGAAGAGCCTGTCCAGCCTGGCCGGAGGCTCCAGTGGCCTGCTGAGCGAGCTCAAGTCCGGCGAGGACCCGTGCACCTTCGGTACGAAAAAGGCGGCGGAGAAGGACTATGACGACGGCAACTTCGTCGGGGTCGAGTGCACATTCGACCGCATCCCGCTGGCCGACTTCAACCAGGACTCCGAAGACAACAACGGCGTCAAGATCGTCCGCGAAGGCGACAAGTACCACCTCAGCGGCCGCTTCGACGAGACATCGCTGGCCTCCGATACCGGCACCTCGTCGGGGTCGGGATCCGCTTCAGCCAACACCTCGGCGTCCAGTACGCCATCGGCTGCGCTGCCCTCCGGCATTCCGACCGACCTGAGTTCGCTACTGCCCTCCGGCTTCCCGAGCAACCTGAGTTCCCTGCTGCCCTCCGGTCTCCCGAGCAACCTGAGTTCCCTGCTGCCCTCCGGCTTCCCGACCGACCTGAGTTCCCTGCTGCCCTCCGGCTTCCCGAGCAACCTGAGTTCCCTGCTGCCCTCCGGCTTCCCCACCGATCTGGCCTCCCTGATCCCGACGACCGGCGCGACGGCCGGCGGGGCCGTGCCTAGCGACCTTCCTGGTCTGGACCCGTCCGCGATCCTGAAGACGGCCAAGATCAGCTTCCAGTTCACGTTCCCGGGCAAGGTGGAGTCGAGCAAAGGCCAGGTCAAGGGGAACACCGTGACCTTCACCCCGGACAGCCAAGGCAAGATCGACTTTGAGACGATCGCCGGCGCCACCGGGTCGGGTTCCTCAACTTCCGCGGCATCCAACGGCAAGTGGATCGGCCTGGGAGCCGTAGTGGTGATCCTGGCGGCCGTTGCCACCTGGCTTGTGCTGCATCGTCGTCGAGCGGCCGCGGTGGCCGGAGCCGCTCCAGCCGGCTTCGGCGGTCCGGGCGCCGGCTTCGGTGGTCCCACGGCAGGCACTAATCCCCCGCCGCCAGCGGCCACCGGTTACGACTGGGGCCCGCCACCGCAGCAATACCCGCCACCGCAGGAATATCAGCCTCCACCGAGCTACCAACCCCCACCGCCGACTCAGCCCTACCAGCCGCCGCCTCCTACCCAGCCGCCACCGGACAGCCCGGCCTGAGCCACGGTGCCCGTGCTGCCCAGGGTGTGACCTCCACCCGTTGCCGGTGCTCAGATCGGCATTAGGTGTGAAACCATGGGAGCATGCGGATGCCGGTCCAGGTGCTGACATCGCGCCGCCACATCGATCTGCTGAGAGTGGCGAGCGCGAGTTGTTGAGCTCCCTTCATCCACCATTTCAGTAACGGCGAAGGGATCTACGGCGCATGGCAGCCGGCAAGGGACAGGGTCAGTGGGCACTCGGCTATCGAGAGCCCCTGAATCCCAACGAACGCAGCAAGCGCGACAACGACGGGCTGCTCGTCAAGCAACGCATCATCGACATCTACTCCAAGACGGGTTTCGACAGCATCGACCCCGGCGATCTTCGAGGACGCTTTCGCTGGTACGGGCTTTACACCCAGCGGGCCGCGGGCATTCCCGGCGGTCGGACCGCGATCCTCGAACCGGAAGAGCTCGAAGACAAGTACTTCATGCTTCGGGTGCGCATCGACGGCGGCCAGCTGAGCAGCGATCAGTTGGCGGCCATCGGTGAGATTTCCACCCAGTTCGGCCGCGATGTTGCCGATATCACCGATCGTCAGAACGTCCAGCTGCACTGGATCCGAGTCGAGGACGTACCGGCGATCTGGGATCGGCTCGCGGCGGTCGGGCTCAACACGACCGAAGCGTGCGGTGATACCCCCCGCGTCATCCTCGGTTGCCCCTTGGAGGGTGTGGCCGCGGACAATCTGCTGGACGGGACCGAGGTCGTCCGCGCAATCGTGGATCGCTACGTCGGCGATCCCGCCTTCTCCAATCTGCCGCGCAAGTACAAGAGCTCGGTATCGGGTTGCCCGCAACACTGCACCAACCACGAGATCAACGACGTCAGCTTTGTTGGCGTAATCGGCCCTGACGGCACGGTCGGCTATGACCTGTGGGTCGGCGGCGGACTCTCGACCAACCCGATGTTCGCCAAGCGGATCGGGGTATTCGTCCGTCCCGAAGAAGTGAGCGAAGTGTGGGTCGGCGTCACCTCGCTGTTCCGCGACTACGGCTATCGCCGCTCGCGCAACCACGCCCGCCTGAAGTTCCTGATGGCCGATTGGGGACCGGAGAAGTTCCGCCAAGTGCTGCAGGACGAATACCTCGGACGGGCCCTGCCCGACGGTCCGCCACCGCCTTCATCGCCCAGTCACCGCGATCACATCGGCCTCATCCCGCAGGCTGACGGCAGGATGGCGGTAGGCGTGACGACCAAGTCCGGTCGCACCAGCGGAACGGCTCTGTCGCGGGTCGCCACCCTGGCTCGTGAGTACAGCCACAATGGCGGCGGCCGGATTCGCACAACTGCCCAGCAGGGCCTGCTGGTCCTGGATGTGGTTCCGGATCGGGCGGAAGAACTGGGCGATGAGCTGGAGTCACTCGGCCTGTCGCCTCGTCCGTCGAAGTTTCACCGAGGCACCATTGCCTGCACGGGTATCGAGTTCTGCAAGCTCGCATTGGTAGAGACCAAGGGCCGGGCCGAGACCATTCGCGCGGAGCTCGAGAAGCGCTTGCCTGATTTCGACACGCCGATCACCATCAACGTCAACGGCTGCCCCAACTCGTGTGCCCGGTTCCAGACGGCCGATATCGGCTTCAAGGGCATCGTGGCCAAGGTGAAGAACGAGGACGGGACGTTCACCGACGCCGAGGCATTCCAGATTCACTTGGGCGGACAACTCGGCGCGGAGGCATCCTTCGGCCGGAAGTTCCGTGGCCTGAAGGTGACCGCGGCCGAGGCGCCGGACTACGCCGAACGAATCCTCAAGGGTTACTTGGAGCGTCGCAGCGACGATGAAAGTTTTGCCTCCTACGTAACCCGAGCCGACGAGGAATGGCTGCTCTGATGGCTGGGCTGCAGGCTGGGCGGAATGTCTGAGCGCGCGGCACCGTTCTACTGCCCGTACTGCGGGGACGAGGGATTGCGCCCGTTCGGCGAAACCCACGGCCAGTGGCGATGTGAAGCCTGCCAGCGGGCTTTCACGCTGAAGTATCTGGGCGCGGCTCCCAACCGTCCGCTCGACACCGAACCGGAGGCGAAGGCACCGTGACGACTGATCTGGCTAGCCTGCAGTCAATGGCCGAGGCGGCCGGACGCGACCTCGAAGAGGCCTCGGCAACCGAGATCCTGCAATGGGCCAAAGCCCAGTTCGGGACCGAATGGTGCGTGGCGTCCTCCATGGCCGACGCCGTTCTGCCGCACTTGGCGGCCACGGTGATGCCCGGTGTCGACGTCGTCTTTCTCGATACCGGATATCACTTCGCCGAAACCATCGGCATGCGCGATGCGGTGGCGGCGGTCCTGCCGGTGACGGTCAAGAGCATCCTTCCCCGGCAAACCGTGGCCGAGCAGGACGCAGAGTTCGGCGCCAAGCTGCACGATCGCAATAGCGATCTCTGTTGCGCAATGCGCAAGGTCGAGCCGCTGGAACGCGCACTTTCTTCCTATCGGGCCTGGGCATCCGGCCTTCGCCGGGCCGACTCCCCCGCCCGCGCCGGGACCAAGGTCGTGGAGTGGGATGCCAAGCGGCAGCTCGTGAAACTCAACCCGATCGCAACCTGGAGCGATGAACAGGTCGAGGCCTACATAGCCAAGAACTCGATCCTCGTGAACCCGTTGCTGTCTGACGGCTACGGCTCGGTCGGCTGTGCTCCGTGCACCCGCCGGCTGCTGGAGGGCGAGGACGTCCGGGCCGGACGCTGGGCCGGCACCAACAAGACCGAGTGCGGCATCCACACCTGAGCCTCGTCTATCAGCGGCGACGCCGGGCACTGCGCCACACGAGGCCACCGGCGCCGAGCAGTCCGAGGGCCACCGCGTAGATCCAGAGCCGGCTGCCGCTCCGACCGCTTGCCAGCGCGACCGAGTCGCCGCCGGCCGCCGAGCTCGCCGGACTCCGCGTCACGCTGTCGGGGCCGGGATTGGCCGGAGACGAACTGGCGCCGACGTCAGGGTTACTGACCTGATAAACCGTCGAACCCACACCCTCGCTGTCGGTGAGCAGGTTCGGTCCATCAAAGGTGATTCCCTCGCCGAGGGGCTGAGCCGGCAAGGCGATCCGGACCGGCTGGGTAGCCAGGGCCGCCTTCAACGTCGAGGTCACCCGCCACAGGTAGGCATCGGTGTACGTCCGGACGACGAACATCGCCCCATCGGGTGACATCGCCGCCCCGGTGATCGTGAGCTGGCCGAACAGGTTGGGTCCGCCCGGTGTTCCGGTCAGGGCCAGCTGGATCTGTCCGAGCTGGACCAGCGTCTGCGGCCTACCACCCTGAGAACTCAACGCGGTAGTGAAGACCTGGGCCGTGCCCGACAGGGACTTCGTCACCAGGTAGGCCGCGTTGCGGCGATGATCGATCGCGATCGCCTCGGCATTGTGAGCCCGATCGGGATAGCGAAGATTCCACACCTCCGGCGGGTTTGTGATCACGTCGGCGCCGGCCAGCGAGGGTTCATCGACGCGGTAGATCTGGATAGTCCGCCGCTGCTCGTTGTTGTCACCGATGTCGGCCAGCCAGACCGAGTCGACGTTGCGAGCGTCCGGTGCCACGGCCAGGTCTTCCCAATCGATGTTCGTGGCGCCGGGAACGGTGATCACGGCCCGGGTCCGGCCGGTCGAGGCGTCGAGGGCGAACAAGCGCGCCGAATCTCCGCTGTCGTTCTGGGCGTAGACCACCTTCGGATTGCGCAGCCCGACCCCGATGCCGCTGGCTTCGTCCAAGCGCGGATCGGCCAGTTTCCACAGCGCCCGATCAGCCGCACCGGCCGGTGCGGTCCAGGGGGTCGCGGCCAAACCCACAACTGCTGTCACCGCAGCCGTCAGCACCACCACCGCGGCGGTCAGGGCTCGAGAGAATCGCATCCTTGCCAGTCTGTCTCAGCCAGTGCCGATGAGGGCCACCGGACGCGCGATACCGTCCAGTGGTGAACGACATGCATCCCAACTGCCGGATGATTGACGCACTGCTGGAGCGGGCCGGATGCCGGGGACGAGTTCGGATCCTGCCGGAACCGGCCCCCACCGCGGTGATTGCCGCCGCCCAGGTCGGCGTCGAGGTCGGGGCCATCGTCAATTCGCTGATCTTCAGCACGGCCGAGGACCAGGCGCTGTTGGTGCTGACCAGCGGTGCTCACCGAGTCGATACCGAGAAGGTGGCCCGCCTGATCGGAACATCGAAGCTGTCGCGGGCCAGTGCCGAGTTCGTCCGCAACGCAACTGGTCAACCGATCGGCGGCGTGGCGCCCCTGGGGCACCCTCAACCGCTGCGCACCCTCATCGACCTGGACCTGCGGCATTACGCCCAAATTTGGGCGGCGGGCGGGATCCCGCACGCTGTCTTTCCCACGACCTTTGCAGAATTGGTCGCAGTCACGGACGCAGAGCCGGCCGAGGTCGCCTAGCCTGACCTGTATGGATGTGCAGGCCGACCCCATCACGATCGTGACGGTGCCCCCGTCGCAGGTGCGGGCGCGACTGGCCGAGGCCATGGATATCTACGTGGCGGCGATGAGCTACCCGGCAGCCAGTGGTGTCCAGCGCGGAATCCACGTCCTCAAACACTCGGAGTACGCCTCGTTCACCTGTCGGGCCGCTATCAGCGCCGACGGGTCCATGGTGGGATTCGGTTACGGCTACACCAGCCTGCCGGGACAGTGGTGGCACGACCTCGTCCGCCGCGCGATCCCGGCTGGCAATGCCGATTGGCTGTTCAATGCTTTCGAGCTCTCCGAGCTTCATGTGCTGCCACAGTGGCAGGGCCACGGAATCGGGGAACGAATGCTGCGATCCTTGGCCGACGGGTTGCCGCACGATTTCATGCTGCTGTCCACCCCGGAGGGCGAAAACCGAGCGTGGCGGCTGTATCGACGCGTCGGCTTCGACGATCTGGCTCGTGATCATCTGTTTCCGGGCGATCACCGCCCGTTCGGCGTGCTGGGAGCGCGGTTGCCTTTCCCGCCGCCGTCAAGCGACTGAATTCGCCGTCCTGCTGACCGCCAGGTTGGCCCACACCTCGCGGGTCGCCTTGGACCGATTGAGCGTGTAGAAGTGGATTCCCGGAACCCCTTCGGCCAGCAATCGCTCGGCCAAGAGTGACGTCTGCTCGATACCGAGCGCGCGCACCGCGGCCGGATCCCCCGCTATCTCGGCGAATCTGGCGGCCAACTCGGACGGGAAGGGAGCTCCGCTGAACTGCTCGCTTCGCTGGATGATTCCCATGTTGGTCACCGGCATCAATCCGGCCAGGATCGGAACGTCGCAGCCCGCCGCGGCCACCCGATCCCGCAACCGCAGGTAGGGCTCAGGCTCGAAGAACATCTGCGTGATCGCGTACTCCGCCCCCATCCGGCATTTGCCGATGAAGCGTTCGGTGTCTTGCTCAACCGACATCGAACGGGGATGTTTGTAGGGGAAGGCGGCGACCCCAACCGTGAAATCGCCGTGCGAACGGACCAGCTGGACGAGGTCGCCGGCGTACTCGAGACCTTCGGCGTGGGCGACCCACTCCCCCATCGGGTTTCCAGGCGGATCTCCCCGCAACGCCAGCACATTGGAGATGCCCGCGTCGGCGAGCCGTCCGATGATCGAACGCAGCTCGGCGATCGAGTGGTTGACCGCGGTCAGGTGTGCGACCGGAAGTAGCGTGGTGTCGCTGGCGATCTGCTCAGTGATCTGGATCGTGCGGTCTCGGGTCGCTCCGCCGGCCCCGTAGGTCACGGACACGAAGTCCGGCTGCAACGGCTCAAGCTCTCGGATCGTCGTCCACAACAGCTTGTGCTCGTCGGCGGTCTTAGGCGGGAAAAACTCGAACGAGAAGGTGGGCCTAGCGGCGGCGAGCGCATCTCGAACGGTACGGGCCATGCCTGCAGCGTAATGTCCGTTGCCATGGCCGTGCCGTTGCAACCCCAGGCCGCGCCGATTTCGACGCTCGGTCAGTTGAGTGCCGAGCGGCCAGATTTTCTGGATGAACGCGCCCGCCCCCGCAGCTCGTGACACCGCTACCCCCGAGCGCTGCCCGCTCGGACGAGATCGTGATCGTCGGCGCCGGCCTGGGCGGATTATCGGCCGGTTTGCGGCTGACCGGCGCCGGACGGCCGGTGACGATCCTCGAGGCCGGCTCCGAACCCGGCGGCTTGATGGGACAACGCCGGATTGCCGGCTACCGCTTCGACACCGGACCTACCGTGCTGACGATGCCGGAGCTGATCGACGATGCCTTGGCCTGCGTTGGCGAATCTCGGGCGGACTGGCTACGGCTCAACAGACTTGATCCGTCCTATCGAGCCGAATTCGCCGACGGTTCGGTGCTGCGCTCGTTCGCTGATCCGGCCCGGATGGCCGAGGAGGTGCGCGCCGTCTGCGGACCCGGCGAGGTAGCCGGCTACGAGCGGCTCATCGCTCGGCTGGCCCAGATCTACCGCGCCGAATTCGCCGCCTATATGGATCGAAACCTGGACAGGTTCCGCGATCTCGTCCGGCCCGAAGCGCTCGCTTTGCTTCGCCTCGGCGGACTACGCAGCTTGAATCATCTGGTCGGCAGCTTCGTGAGCGATGATCGACTGCGTCGTCTGTTCACATTCCAGGCGCTCTATGCCGGACTGGCCCCGGCGCGGGCCCGAGCCCTGTACGGCGTCATTCCGTATCTCGATTCGGTCGCCGGCATCTGGTTTCCGGAAGGCGGCATGCATCGAGTCGCCCAGGCTCTGGCCGGGGCCGGCCAAGCCCACGGGCTGACGATTCGCTATCACTGCCGAGTCGAGCGAGTAGAGATCAATAACGATCGCGCTCAAGCGGTGATCACGGCCGACGGCGAACGTATCCCGGCCGGCACCGTAATCCTCAATACCGACCTCGGCCACGCCTACCGAGACCTGTTGCCGGCGATGAAGCCACCTCGCTCGCGGCGTCGGAGATACTCCCCCTCGGCGGTCGTGCTGCACATCGGTTCCCGGGGCGCCATCGGTCATGGTGATCACCACACCCTGTCATTCGGCCGTGCGTGGAAAGCCACGTTCGCCGAGATCGTCGACGGCGGTGAGCTGATGTCGGATCCGTCATTGTTGATCAGCCAACCCACCGTCACCGACCCGTCGGGCGCACCGCGGGGCCGCCATACCTACTACGTGCTGGCGCCCTGCCCGAACACTCAACGGGGCTCGCTCGATTGGCCCCGGATCGCTCCCGCCTACCAGGAGGAGTTGATCAATACCCTCGCTCGGCGTGGCTTCGACGTCCACGGGGCATTCACCAGCGGGCTCGAGGTCACATCGCGAGAGACTCCAGCGGACTGGGCCAACATGGGCCTCAGCGCTGGAACGCCGTTCGCGCTGGCCCACACAATCTCTCAGACCGGTCCGTTACGGCATCCGACCCAGCACCCGCACGTCGCCAACCTGTTGTTCTGTGGCGCCGGGGTACAACCGGGAGTAGGGATTCCGACGGTGCTCCTGTCGGGAAAGCTCGCTGCCGAAAGGGTTATCGGGCGATGAGCGGCCGAGGACTTCTCGCACTCGCTCCGTCGTCTGCGACCATGAACCGGTGACGGTACAGACGAGGGAGGAACAAGATACGGCCACCAGGGGCCGTAGCGCCCGAGTGCTGAACCGAATCGTCGAAGGGATCACCCTCAGCCGCATATCGCATGCCGGGCTGCTCGCCACGACCATGATCGCCATCGGCAGTTTCGGTGCCGGTGCGCTTCCAGCCAACGATCCGACCCGAGTGATTCCGATAATCGGCTTGCTAAGGCACGGCAAGGCAGGATTGCACGTCGCGCTGTCCTTCTACTACTTAGGGCTGATCTTGCTGGTGATCACGTGGCTGGTGCTCGGGCGCCTGCTCCTCACCGGCTCGGTTCACGGCAGTACCCGTAACGATCTCGACCGGTCTTCACCTCAGCTGCGACGGATGGTGATCCGCTGGATGTTGCCCTTGCTGGTCGGGATGCCGCTGGCCAGCATGGATCTGTACAGCTACGCGGCGCAGGCCCAGATCGCCAAGCACGGCCTGGATCCCTACAAGATCACCCCGGCTGATCTGCCGCCGTTGAACCTAGGCAAGTTCTTGGACAACGTGGCCGGTAACTGGGTCGATACGCCTTCGCCCTACGGTCCGATCTGGGTGGCGGTCTCGCGCTGGGTCGCCGCGATCACCGGCGATCACGCGCTGGTCAGCGTCATGCTGCTCCGGCTGCTGCCCTTCGCGGCCGTGCTGGCTATCGCCTATCTCATTCCGAGCTTGGCCCGACAGTTCGGCGGCCGGGGCGACCTGGCGCTGTGGTTAGCAGTGGCTAATCCACTGGTTCTGGTGCACGGCGTCGGCGGCGGACACAACGACGCCGTCATGATCGCGCTGATGTTGGCCGGGCTTGCCGTCGTCCTGCGCGTGGGAGCCACCTGGCGGCACCTGGTGATCGGGGCGGCGTTGATGACGCTCGCGGCCGGCGTGAAACTGCCGGGCGTCATCGGTCTCGCCTTTATCGTGCCGATCTATCTCTCCCGCCGACCAAATGCTCGTCTGAAAGATTGGCTGCGCTCTTGCGCAATCGTGCTGGCCGTCTCGATACCGATTTTCGCGCTGGCCTCTTTGGTCGCCGGGGTCGGTCTCGGTTGGACTCGGCAAGTAACCTCCGCGGTCCGCGTCATCAACTTCATGTCATTGCCAACCATGGTTGCGGTGGTCTATCGGCTGATCATCCGAGCCGCGCACGCCGGCACGTACGTTGACAGCACGGTGCGTACGTTCCGCACGATAGGCACGATCATCTCCGGTCTAGTCCTGATCGTGCTGTGGCTGCGGGCCATTCGGGGCCCGGCTATTCGGCTGTTCGCACTGGCGTTGACTGTTGTGGTCGTGCTCAGTCCCGCGGTTCAACCGTGGTATTTCACCTGGGCGCTGACGATCGTGGCGATGTTCCTGCTCGATCCTCGTCAGCTTTCCTTCGTCGCCGCTGGATCGGTGGCCCTGACGTTGTTGACTACCCCCATGGGATCGCCCTTGGACGTGGGGCCGTTCATTCCCGCGGTGTTGGTGGCCGGGCTCGCCTCCCGAGCACTACTCGGTCCAGTGGTGACGCGAGCCCGTGGCGTGAGCGATCGGGTGGAGCCGGCATGAACACCCTGCGCAGCGCGCAGCTCAGCGCCGCCTACCGCTACTGCCGCAAGCTCAATGCCCAACATGGACGCACTTTCTTCCTGGCCACCACCTTGTTGCCGGCCGAGCGTCGCCGCTACGTCCACGCCTTGTACGGCTTCGCCCGCTACGCCGACGACCTCGTCGATCGACCGTCGGCCGGGCGACCGCCCGCTCGCCGACTGGCCGAGCTGCGAAGTGACGTCGAGGAGGCGCTGTCCGGTCGCTACGGCTCGCACCCGGTGGTCCGCGCGCTGTCCGACACCGTGCACACCTACGACATCGACCCGGATTACGTTCGCGCCTTTCTCGACTCGATGGAATCGGACCTGTCCGTAGACCGCTATGCGAGCTTCGCGGACCTCAAGACCTACATGTGGGGTAGCGCCTGCGTGGTCGGGCTCGAACTGCTACCGATCCTGGGCGTTCCGGGTGATCCTTCGCGAGCCAAGGCGGCCGCCGGTCATGCCAGCGATCTCGCAATCGCCTTCCAGCTCACCAACTTCATCCGCGATGTCGCCGAGGACTGGCGGCGGGGTCGCGTCTACCTTCCGCAGGACAGCCTGGCCGCGCATGCAGTCACCGGGTCGATGTTCGGAGCACCGACCGCCAGCCCGCAGGTGCGGGCGTTGATCGCCGCCGAGGTGCAACGAGCCCGCTGCTTCTATCGACGGGCCGAGCCAGGCATTGCGATGCTCGATCCGGTGTCGCAGGATTGCGTACGCACGGCCCATCAGCTCTACGGCGAGATCCTGGACGAGGTCGAACGCTTGGACTACGACGTCCTGAGCCGTCGGGCGGCCGTCTCGATCCGACGGCGAGTAATCGTCGGCGCTCGGGGATTCGGTCGCGCCTGGCAGGCTCGCCGTCGCGCGTCCGGCTGATCTCAAAGTCGTCGTTCAGGTGTGCGTCGATACCGCCGCTGATGTCGGCGCTGGTTTCGGCGCTGGTTTCGGCGCTGGTTTCGGCGCTGGTGTCGACCCAGCGCCACCCAGCTCGACAACGTGATCAGGATCAGGACGAAGCCAAACCCCAGATCCTCGATCGGGGCGTACGCGATCCGACGCCCCACGATCTGCGACTGGTCATAGCGGACGATCGGAATCCCGGTCAGAATCCCGTTCACGATCAGCTGGAACCCGGCAATGATCGCATATGCCGTCCAGAAGGCTTTGCGGGTGAGCAGCCGGGTCCGCAGTACCCACAGATCAACCGCCACCGCGGCAACCACACCGACCAGGACGAGACCGGTATAGCTCACGGCTCGGCCGATTTAGGTGGTCGAGCGGATTGCTCGCCGGGTTCGTCGCCGATCAGCCACGTGGGCCGCGAACGACGCACCGCCTCCAGAGTGAGGATCGCGCAGGTCGGAATAATCATGAAAAACAGGAGCTCCTCGATGGGGAGATCCGCTATTCGCCAGCCGAGCAGATATCGACGGTCCCAAGCCCATTGCCCCCGATGCACGGCGTAAAAGTCCCACAGCACTCCGATCACGAACCCGGGCACGAGGGCCAGGGCGAGGCGGCGGGGCCGGCGATAGACCCGAGTCCGCAACAGCAGCTCCAAAGGAGCTGTGGCGAGCAGGCAGGCGGCCAGCAGGCCCAGGTAACTCAGATGGCGCACCTGAGCCTCAGAAGCCGGCAGCCTGCGCGCGGCGTTTGACCTCGGTGCCCCGATTGGCAGCCAGCGCTTCGGCCGGAGATCCAGGTAGCGATTCATCGACTCGCAATAACCAGTCGATGATCTCAGCATCGGAGAAGTGGGCATCCCGCAGCAACGTGATCACCGAGGAGAGCCCCGTCACGACCGTTCCGCCCGACACGAAGATCGCCGGCAGGATGCGCTTACCGTCCGGGGATCTCGTGGCGACCAGCTGACCGTCCTTGAGCAACTGATGGACCGAGGTGATCGCCACTCCCAGACGGTCGGCCACTTCGGGCAGGGTGATGAAGTCGAGGTCGGGCTCAGGCATTAGGCAAGCCTGCCACGCAACTCTCAGCGAATGCGCCACCCCTCCCGGATCGGATCCGGACTGGTGTCGGAGTCAGCATCGGTGAAGGGCCGCGCCGTAGTGAATCTGGCCCTGAGGTGCTGGCTATCCCAGAGGGCGGCCGGAAATGGCTGGCGCAGGAGCGCGGTGCGGAGCTGATCGGCATCCAGCGCTGAGCTACCGGCATCCGAGGCGGCGGCAGCAGCAAGCACCACGTTGCCGAAGCGACGGCCCTTGAGCACGTTGTGAGACGCCACCAGGCTGAGCTCACCGAAGCTGGCGCGGACGCTGGCAATCACCCGCGCCAGGTAAGCCAGTCCCGGTTCGTCCACGAGGTTGGCCAACAGAACGCCGCTAGGTTTGAGGACCCGGCGCGCCTGTTCGAAAAACTCGGCGGTCGTCAGTTCGGCCGGCACCCGCCCGTCGGCGAACGCATCGAGCACCAGGACGTCGGCGCTGGACGGCCGCAACTGCGCGATACCGGTTCGGCCATCCACCGGCCGAACCCGGATGCGATGCCCGCGGGGCAGCGGCAGCCGCTGCCGAACCTGCTCGGTGAGCTCGGTGTTGGGTTCCAGGACGATCTGCGGCGAGCCGGGCCTGGTGACGTGCAGGTAGCGCGCCAGGGTCAGCGCTCCACCGCCGATGTGGGTGGTGGCCAGGGGCCCGTCGGGCAGGCAGGCCAGAACGCTGGCCATAAACTGCACATACTCGAAATCCAGGTAGGACGGATCGTCCAGATCTACGTAGGACTGCCGCACCGAATCCATCAGGAGCATCGTGCCGCCTGGATGCTCCTCATCGGTGAGGAACTCGATCGGGCCGTGTGGATCCCGCTCCGCGGACATAACGATGACCTTACTGAGCCGTCCGCGATGCGGTGCGCCGCCGGTGGCGGCCGATCCGACGACCTAGAATCACTTCTTGTGCAGACGGCGACGCCAGATCGACTTGTCGGCCGGGTGCTGGAGGGTCGCTATCGCGTCCTGGAAAGACTGGCCCGCGGCGGAATGTCGACGGTGTACAGCGCGCTCGACGAACGCCTTGATCGCAAGGTCGCGGTCAAGGTGATGTCGGCTGCCCTGAGCACCGATCCCGCCTTCGCCGACCGCTTCGCCCGTGAGGCCAGGGTCGCGGCCCGGCTGTCTCACCTCAACGCGGTGTCCGTCTATGACCAGGGCACCGACGACGGTCACGTCTTCCTGGTCATGGAATTGGTCACCGGTCGGACGCTGCGTGAACTTATCCGGGAGCAGGGCGCGATGCCGCCGGCCCTGGCCGTGTCTCTCATGGAACCGGTACTGGCCGCCCTGGCCGCTGCCCACCGGGCTGGGCTCGTCCACCGCGACATCAAGCCGGAGAACATCCTGCTGTCCGACGACGGCGCGGTGAAGGTAGCTGACTTCGGGCTGGCTCGGGCCGTGGAAGCCGATGCCTCCAACACCCGGACCGGCTTGATGATGGGCACGGTCGCCTACTGCCCGCCCGAACAGATCGCCCGGGGGCTCGCGGATCCCCGCTCGGATGTCTATTCGGCCGGCGTCGTGATGTTCGAGCTGCTTACCGGTTCGGCTCCCTACATCGGCGACAGCGCGATGGCTGTGGCCTATCAGCATGTCAACTCCGATGTGCCCGCGCCCTCGTCCCGCCGCCCGGGAATTCCAGCGGCAATCGACGATGTCGTGCTGCGAGCGACCAGCCGCGAGCCCTCCGGCCGACCGCTGGACGCCGGGGCGATGCTGGCCGAGTTGCATGATGTGCGCACCGACCTCGGGCTGCCGGTTGTCGCGGTACCGCCACGTTCGAATCCGCAGGCCGCCATCGACGACACCCAGCCGATCCGGGTCGTCGGGCCGAGCGCCCTGAGCCCGATAACTCCGAATGGATACCCCGAGGCGGCCACGACCCGAACCAACGGGCCCGGATACGATCCCGTGCACAACACCGTGGTCAGCGCCCGCCCGCCCGGGACAGCCCCGTCCGAGTTCGAACGGGCATTCAGTTCCGAGGAATATGCCGACACTGAGGGCCGCCCGGCGAAACCGCCAAAAAAGCCGCTGTCTCGCAAAGCCCGAGCTCGTCGCCGCACCGCGATCGTGGTGTTGCTGGTACTGCTCCTCGGGATCCTCACCGGATACGGCGCTTGGTGGCTCGCCGTCGGGCGGTACCACCAGGTTCCCGAAGTGTCCGGCCGAAGCCTGCAGCAAGCCGGCCAAATGCTCAGTTCCGGCGGCTTCAAAGCCAACCCGACGGTCACCCGGCAGTATTCCGAGACCGTGAAAACGGGAATTGTCATCGGCAGCGACCCGGCGGCCGGGACGCACCTGCTGCGCGGCAAGAGCGTGACGCTCATCGTGTCCCGCGGGGCGGAGCGCTTCACCGTCCCGGCGGCAACCGGCAGCTACGAACAGGTGCAGCAGGCCCTGTCGGTAATACCTGTGCAGCTGAACCGCAAGGACCAGGCTGACGACACGGGCAAGGTCCCAGCCGGCCAGGTGATGCGGATCGACCCGCCCGCGGGAACAGCCGTCAAGCGCAACCAAGTCATCCAGGTTTACGTTTCCACCGGACCGCCGTCGGTGGCCGTGCCGAACGTCACCGGCAATCCGAAGGACGAAGCCGCCACCAAGCTCAGCAACGCCGGCTTCAAAGCGGATTTCAGCGAGGATTTCTCCGACACCGTCGACTCCGGCAAGGTGATCCGGCAATCGCCCAGCGGTGGCAGTGCCCCGAAATTCTCCACGGTCGAGGTCGTGGTGTCCAAGGGCCCGCCCCTGGTCACACTGCCCGACATCCCCAATGGAACCAACGCTGACGACGCCAAAGCGATGCTGGAACAGCTAGGACTGAAGGTCAAGATCGATACTCAGTTCGGTGGCTTCCTGAACAAGGTCGTAGCGATGGACCCGAAGGCCGGCAAGCAGGTTCCGAAGGGCTCGCAGGTAAAGCTCACGGTCGTCTAGCTAGGCTATTAGCTCATGGTCATCGTGATGGCACCTTCCGCGACCGACGCCGACATCGCCTCGGTGGTCGCCCACATCGAAGCGCACAGCGGGCAGGCCTTCGTCAGTCGCGGCGTCACCCGCACGATCATCGGCGTCGTCGGCACCGAAGAAGTCCTGGAGACCCTGGACGCCGGTGGGTTGTCCGGCGTGGCCGAGACGATGCGCATCACCGCTCCGTACAAGCTCGTCTCCGCTGAGAATCACAGCAAGCGAACCACGGTCCGGGTCGGCGGCGTGCCCATCGGCCCGGACACCTTCACCCTGATCGCCGGTCCGTGTGCGGTGGAGACACCGGAACAGACCATCGAATCGGCCCGCCTGGCCAAGCGGGCCGGCGCGACGCTGCTGCGCGGCGGCGCTTACAAGCCGCGCAGTTCGCCCTACGCATTTCAGGGCCTCGGCCTGGACGGCCTGAAGATCCTGGCCGAGATTCGCGAGGACACCGGGCTGCCGATCGTGACCGAGGTCCTGGACGTCAAGGATGTCGATGACGTGGTCGAGTACGCCGACATGCTGCAGATCGGTACTCGCAACATGCAGAATTTCGGCCTCCTGCAGGCCGTCGGTACGGCCGGAAAGCCGGTCATGCTCAAGCGCGGACTATCGGCGACCTATGAGGAATGGCTGATGGCCGCCGAGTACATCGCTCAGCGCGGAAACCTCGATATCGTCTTGTGCGAAAGGGGAATCCGCAGCTACGAACCGGCGATCCGCTTCATGCTCGATGTGTCGGCGGTTCCGATGATGCAGAAGTTGTCGCATCTACCGGTCATCGTCGACCCGTCCCATTCGGCCGGCCGGCGCGACATGGTGGTGCCGTTGGCCAGGGCCGGAATCGCGGCCGGCGCCGACGGGGTCATGGTCGACGTTCATCCGCACCCGGAGACCGCGCTGGTCGACGGAGCTCAAGCCCTCACGGGCGAGTCCCTGGACGAACTGGCCGAAGTCGTCGCGACGCTGCCGGCCTTGTTCGGACGGACCTCAGCGGCGCACCTAGCCGGCTGAGCCGCGACCGGGCTGACTCACCAACGGGGCCAGGACGTCAATCGCCCGGGCGATCGCATCGTCGTCGACGTCCGCATGCGTGACCAACCGCAGGAAACTCGGTCCCAGAGCCGACACCAGCACGCCCTGATCCCGGGCGGCGGCGGCTATGGACGCCGCATCGGAAACCGAGAGGACCACGATGTTGGTCGGAGCCAACTCGGGATCCACACCCAGCGCGATGGCCAGCCGCGCGGCGTGCTCATGGTCCTCGACCAACCGTTTTATGTTATTGCGTAAGGCGAAAAGGCCGGCCGCGGCCAGGATTCCGACCTGCCGCATTCCGGCGCCGTAGCGCTTGCGCCACATCCTCGCCTCCGCGATGCGATCGCGGCTGGACACCAGCACCGATCCGACCGGGGCACCCAGGCCTTTGGACAGGCACACCGACACGGTGTCGAAGCCAGCAGCCAGCTCCAGCAGCGAATCACCCGATGCGACATGGGCATTCCACAAGCGAGCACCATCCAAATGCAGACCGAGACCGTGTTCGCGGGCCAGCTCCTGAACGGCACGAACGCGATCAAGCGGCTGGACGGTTCCGCCGCCAAAGTTATGGGTGTTCTCGATCGCGATGGCCGAGGTCGACACCAGATACGGCCCGGCATTGGGCGTTATGAGCTCAGCCACCGCCGCCGGATCGAGCAGGCCTCGCTCGGCCCGCCAGGTGCGGGTGGTGATCTGGCTGAAAACCGCGGCTGCTCCAAGCTCGGCCCGCACTACATGCGCGGCGTGATCACACACCAGCTCTTGACCGGGACGCACCAAGAGCCGCAGTCCCAACTGGTTGGCCAATGAACCACTCGGGGCGAACAACCCGGCTTCGTAACCCAGCAAGGCTGCGACCTCGGCTTCGAGTTCGTTGACCGTCGGATCCTCGCCATAGACATCGTCGCCGACCTCGGCCTCGGCCATGGCCGAGCGCATCGCCGGACTCGGACGAGTGACCGTGTCACTGCGCAGATCGACGAGTTGGCTCATTCGGCCGTAGTCATCATGTCGCGCCGGCGACGATCGGCTACCAACCGCTCGGCCACCCGGAAGGCAAGTTCCAGAGACTGCTCGATGTTCAGGCGCGGGTCGCACGCGGTTTCGTAGCGTCGGCCCAGGTCAGCAGCGGTCAGATCAGCGGTGCCACCAATGCATTCGGTGACGTCATCACCGGTCAGCTCCACATGCAGACCACCGGGATGGGTTCCCAGCTCGGCATGTACGTCGAAGAATCCGTCCACCTCGTCGATGATGCGATCCAGGTGGCGGGTCTTCACGCCGTCCGCGGTCTCCTCGGTGTTGCCGTGCATCGGATCGCATTGCCACACCACCAGGTGACCGGTCGAGGTCACCTTCTCGATAATCGCGGGCAGAGTATCGCGCACCTTGAAATTGCTCATCCGGCTGATCAGGGTCAACCGGCCGGCAATCCCCTGCGGGTCCAGGCGTTCCACCAGTTCGGCCGCGAATTCAGGTGTTGTTGTCGGACCGAGCTTGACACCGATCGGGTTAGCGATGCGGGACACGAAATCAAGGTGGGCGCCGTCCATTTGACGGGTCCGTTCGCCGACCCAGACGAGATGTCCGGACAGGTCGTAGGCCTTGCCATTCTCGATCCGGGTCAAGGCCCGTTCATACTCCAGAATCAGGGCTTCGTGGCTGGCGAACAGCTCTACGCCGTCGAGCGCGGCATCGTGTACCCCGCAGGCCCGCATGAAGCGAACGGCCCGGTCGATCTCGGCCGCCAACTGCTCATAGCGGCTGCCCGTCTCCGTCGATCGAGCGAACGCCGTGTTCCAGGCGTGCACCTTCTCCAGCGCCGCCAGCCCGCCGCTGGCGTAGGCCCGCAGCAGGTTCAGGGTGGACGCGGCGGTGGAATAGGCCCGCAGGATGCGTCGGGGGTCCGGGGTCCGAGCGGTCAGATCCCCGTTGAGTTCGTTGACCATGTCGCCTCGGTAGGACGGCAAGCCGAAGGCATCCAGGTCGGTAGATCGTGGCTTGGCATACTGACCGGCCATCCGTCCGAGCTTCACGACCGGCATCGAGGCGCCGTAGGTGAGCACAACCGCCATTTGCAGCAGAACCCGGACCTTGCCCGCGATGTCGGCCTGCGAGGAAGTGGCGAAGGTCTCGGCGCAATCGCCGCCTTGGAGCAGGAATGCCTCACCGCGAGCCACCTGGGCCAGCCGGGAGGTCAAGGCATCCACTTCGGTGGCCACCACCAGTGGCGGCAGCTCGGACAAGGTTGCGGCAACTTCGCGCAGCACGCTCTCGTCGGGCCAGGTGGGTTGCTGGGCTGCCGGCAGGTGCCGCCAAGCGTCCAAATTCAGCGATTCGGCCGGATCGGGCGTATTCGAAGGGGCATCCAGGCGGACAGTCACTACAACAGCCTAGAAGACTGCTAGCCGAAGAAGACCTCGGCCTCGGAGTACAGCTCGATCGGCACGGTCTTGAGTACCTTCGTCGCTTCGGCCAGCGGGACGCGCACGACGTCCGTTCCCTGCAGCGCCACCATCGTGCCCCAGTCCTGCTCCTGCACCGCATCGATGGCGTGCAGCCCGAACCGGGTCGCCAGCACCCGGTCGAAGGCCGTCGGCGTTCCGCCCCGCTGAATGTGGCCCAGAACTGTCGTACGGGCTTCTTTACCGGTCCGATGCTCGATCTGGGCGGCCAGCCATTCGCCGATGCCACCGAGGCGAGCGTGCCCGAAGGCATCGGTGCCTTTGTCCAAGGTCACCGTGTCGCCGTCATCGGGCATCGCTCCCTCGGCGATCACGATGATCGGGGCGTACTGGGACTGGAAGCGGCTCTCCACGTAGGCGCAGACGCGCTCCAGCGAGAAGCGCTGTTCCGGGATCAGGATGACGTTGGCGCCGCCGGCCAACCCGGCGTGCAGAGCGATCCAACCGGCGTGGCGTCCCATCACCTCGATGATCAAGGCACGGTGGTGTGACTCGGCGGTCGTATGTAGGCGGTCGATTGCCTCCATGGCGATATTGACCGCGGTATCGAAGCCGAAAGTGTAATCAGTGGCATTGAGGTCGTTGTCGATGGTCTTGGGAACTCCGATGACGTTGACCCCGAGCTCATGCAACTGGGTTGCGACCCCGAGCGTGTCCTCTCCGCCGATCGCGATCAGGGCATCGACGCCGAGCGAATGCAGATTCTCGCGGATCTGATCCACGCCGCCTTCGATCGAGAACGGATTAGTCCGCGACGACCCGAGAATCGTTCCGCCCCGAGGCAGGATGCCGCGCACCTGGGCTACTCCGAGCTCCATCGTCGTTGCTTCGAGCGGGCCCTTCCAGCCGTCGCGGAAACCGACGAACTCATAACCGTAAACGCCGACGCCCTTGCGGACGACCGCTCGAATGACCGCGTTGAGTCCGGGGCAATCTCCGCCTCCGGTCAATACACCGATGCGCATGCAGCCGAGCTTAGGCGATGGCCCCGAGCAGATCCGGCCCGATGGACTCACATGGCGCGTCCCTGATCCAGGCCGCCGTCGACAAGTGCGCGAATCGCCTGCCAACGCATCAGATTATGGCGGGCATCGGCCAACGCGTCATGTGCGTCGTCTCCGGCGGGCGGAAGGGGCGGTGAACCCGCATCCTCCCAGAGCTGACGCAATTCGTGGGTGAAACGCGGAATCTTGCGCGGCAGCCCGCGCATGTTGCCCCACAACTGGGCCAGAACTACGTGGTCATAGCCACCCATCCAGGCCCACAATTCGATCGGCTCGCTCGGCTGACTGAGAAAGGCCAGGAGGTCTTCGCGGATCCGGGACCGGGAGCGCCAGGCCGGATCGGCGGGAGGTGGCAGCTGGCTCAGCACGTTGCGCTTCACCCAGCTGATAGCCCGCGACTCGTCGAACTCGGTCGACACCGCGTAGAACTCGCGGCCCGTTTCATCGACGGCTCCGATGGAAACCAGATCGATGGTGGTGCCGTCTTCGATGAACTCGCAGTCGTAGAAGAAGCGCACTGTCGATTCAGCCTGCACGCTCGGTCGGGATTCGGTCGCCCGTGGTCGGACCGACCGGGTCCGCCGTTACCAGCTCGGCCCGGGCTCCGAATCCGAGATGCGCTCCGGTCGCCAGCTTTACCTTCGCGGCGTAGACGTCGACGTATTCCTGCCCGGACAGCTGCATGAGCTCGTACATGATCTCGTCCGTCATGGACCGTTCAACGAAGCGATCGCCGGCCAGGCCCTCGTAGCGTGAGAAGTCCAAGGGCTTCCCGAAGCGCACCCCCGGGCGAGGGCGCAACCGGGGAAACCTGGCCCCGGTCGGCATCATCTTCTCGGTGTCGATCATGGCGACCGGAATCACGGGCACACCCGCTTCCAAAGCCATCCGGGCGACACCGGTCTTGCCCTTGTACAGCCGTCCGTCCGGCGAGCGGGTGCCTTCCGGGTAGATGCCCAGCAGCTCGCCGTCACGCAGGATCCGGGCGCCGGTGAGCAGCGCGGACTTGGCGGCGTCGGCATCACCGCGATCGACCGGGACCTGTCCGACGCCGGCGAAGAAGATGCGCGATAAGCGTCCCTTGATTCCCGGTGTCGTGAAGTACTCGGACTTGGCCAGGAAGGTGACCCGCCGCTTCACGACCAGGGGCATGAAGAAAGAGTCCGCGAAAGACAAGTGATTGCTGGCCAGAATCGCTCCGCCATGCTCCGGTAGGTTCTCCACACCCTCGACCCACGGTCGCCAGATGAGCTTGAGCACGGGGCCCAGGCCGATGTGCTTGAGGAACCAGTAGAGCACCAGTCGAACCTCCTGCCCCATTGTGGCCAAACACCGTCAGATGACCTTAGTCTCGGCGTCGCCACCCCGACAATTCGGCGCGACGCGCCGGGTGCCAACATTGACGAATACGAGGTGGGCTATCCGGGCGTGCAGCGGGCATGATTGGACCACGGCCGCAACGTCGGCAAATCGCGATTGGACTCAAAGGTGGCGCAGGTGGCGATACTGGCGGGGGCTGAGCCGTTTGCCGCTGACGGGTCCGGGCCCGACGGTCGGATCGGGGTTCTGGTCAGCCACGGATTCACCGGCACCCCTCAGAGCATGCGTCCGTGGGCCGAGCACTTGTCCGCCGAGGGTTTCACCGTTCGCTTGCCTCGTCTTCCCGGACATGGCACGACCTGGCAGGACATGAACAGCACCCGCTGGACGGACTGGTACGCCGAGGTTCGCAAGTCCTATGACGAGCTGGCGGCCCACTGTGATCAGGTGTTTCTGGCCGGCCTGTCGATGGGTGGCACCCTGGTCACCAAGCTGGCGGAGGATCTGGGCGAGAAGATCGCGGGCCTGGTATTGGTCAACCCGTCTTACGGCACGCTGCGCAAGGACGTCGTGTTCGCCAAGTATGTGTCCTGGGCGGTGAAGTCGCGCCCTGGGGTAGGCAGCGATATCAAGAAGCCGTCAACCACCGAACTGAGCTATGACCGCACGCCGTTGAAGGCCTTTGTTTCCTTGCAGCAGCTGTGGAAGCTGGTGGTAGCCGATCTGGGCAAGATCACCGCACCGATCCTGTATTTCCACTCGACGGAGGATCACGTCGTCGACCCGCTCTCGGGCCGGCTGCTTCACGCCGGGGTTTCCTCCAGCGTGCAAGAGATAGAGCTGAACAACAGCTATCACGTAGCCACTATGGACAACGACGCCTCCCTGATCTTCGAGCAGAGCGTGCACTTCATTCGCCAGCACGTCCGCGCCACGGCGGGAGAATAACCATCGTGACCGGCCCGACGCACGGACGACGAGACAACGGACTCACTTCAGAGACGTTTTCTCCGTTGGCCGACGTCGACCCGCGGTTGGCCGACCACTTGCTGGATGTTCTGGGGCTGCGCGATGTCGCGGCCTATGTGGAGCCGGCTCCGGCTGGGCACCCGCTGACCGCCGATCGGCTTTACGTTGCCGCCGACCAGACCTCGGCCGCTCGCGAGGTGCTCACCGAGCTGGCCAGCGAACTCGGTATCGAGGTTGCCCGGAGCCACGCGGACCTGCCCGAACCGGGACCGCGGCTGGACACCGTGCGGGTCGACCCGTTACAGGGTCGCGATACCAATGCTGAATTCGCCGCGATCGTCGCCGGTCTCGGCGAGCTGGATCGGCCGCTGTACGAGCCCTCGACCTCGCCGGCCATGCACGCTGTGACCTCAGAGGAGGTTCCCGCGGAGGCCGACCATTTCGTGCCGCCACCACCCCCGCCCATCCCTCGGCCGGCGCTGGCCACAATCATCGCCGCGTTGATCCTGCTCCTCGGGATCGTTGTGCTGGCGATCGGTTCCAGGCTTGGTCTGCCCACAGATCTTCCGCTGCCGCTGGGCGTGGTGATGATCCTGTCCGGAGCCGGATTGCTCGTCATGCGCCTGCGCGAGCAACCATGGGATGACTCGGACGACGACGGCGCGGTCTTGTAAAGCGGAGTGGTCCATACCCTCACCGTTCGCCTGACGGTTACTTCTATGTGGGTACCCCGACATATGGGCAGCGGAGCGTGATCACCGGAAGGTGGTGGTCATTATGATGACGGCCGAAGAGACGGTGTTCGTGTTGTGGTGTCGCTTGACCGGAAACGATCCGACCGATTTCGGTGATGAGGAACGCGAAGCGTTCCTGGCCAGGCCCCAGGTGAACGAGCTCGCCCATACCCCGTACGCCGTGCTGCTCGATGGTGGGATCACCGCGGCCCGCCGTGGCTCACTGCCGCTGGAGCGCTGGCTGGGGGCCGTGCGCACGGTCAGACCGGTTCGCGCCTGAACCCAGCGATCGGCCGGTCCCTACAGTGGGGCAGCGTGATCGATGCTGAGCTGGCTGAACGAATCGAAGCGGCCCGGCCCCGCTGCGGGTCGGTCGTCGTCGTGGCGATCGACGGCGGCGCGGCGGCTGGCAAATCAAGCCTGGCCGCGCTGGTCGCCGAGTCCGTCCCGCAGTCGCTGACGATTCACACCGACGATCTGCTCGCGGGTTGGGGTGATCAGTTCGGTTTCTGGCCCACCCTGCGTACTAGCGTCCTGCAGCCCTTGGCTCAAGGACGGCCCGGCCGGTATCGACGCTTCGACTGGACCACCGGGTCCTTCGGTGAAACGGTTGAGGTTCCAGTCGTCACAACGTTGATCGTGGAGGGTGTTTCGGCAATCACGGCCTGCCAACCATGGCTGTCCCTGGGCATCTTTCTCGACATTAGCCGTGACGAGCGCGAACGTCGCTGGGTCGCCCGTGACGGTCCGATGCAACCGGAATGGCAACGTTGGCTGGATGCCGAGGACCGCTTCTTTGCCGATAATCCGCTTCCGCCGGGCAGCCTCATCCGAACCGGTTAAGGCAACTCCAGCTGGACGACCAGCGGACGATGATCCGAGGCCACCTCAACCTCCGGTCCTGCCACCACCTCGGCCGACAGCGGTGTGATGGCCCGGTCGACAAAGACGGCGTCGATACGCCGCACCGGTTCGTGGCTGGGATAGGTGAAGCCCTCGCCGTTTCCGACCTGCGGCCAAATATCGAGGCCTATGCGCCCCAGTCGGCGCCAGGTCGCCGAACCCGGCACCGCGTTCATGTCACCACCAACGATCAGAGGTGCCAGCGGGGCGAGCTGGTTGGCCGCGTTCGCCAGTTCGTCGAGGTGTCGCAACCGCGGAACCTCGACCAGATCCAAATGGGTACCGGCGATCACGAACTCGGAATCGCGCAATCGGAGATGAGCCAGCGCCGCCCCTCGGCGATGCAGGTTTCTATCGGCGCTGAAAGGGATATCGCGGGTGGCCACCACCGTGACGGCCAGTGATGAGAGGATCAGGTTCGCCCCGGCAACCCGTCCGCCAGCGACTTGCACCAGGCCGGCCCGGCGAGCCAGAGCCGCCGATTTCGATCGCCAGCGAAACATCCGCGGGGCTTCTTGAATGATCGCCACGTCTGGCGCTGCGGCTCGCATCACTCGGGCCAGCGCATCGGCGTCGTCTCGCACCGAGCGGACGTTGTAACACAGCAGCTTCAGTACGGTCACCTCGTCATCCTGCCCGACCAGATATCAGAACCGGCGGCGAGCCAGGTCGGCGGCGCCGACCAGTCCGGCATCGGGACCGAGCTCGGCCAGGCGGACCTCAGCGACCGGACGGAACCCCCGGCCGGTCAATCCTTCGGCGAAGGCCTGCCGAGCTGGCCGCAGCAAGAGATCGCCGGCGTCAGACACGCCGCCCCCGATGACGAACACGGTCGGATCGATGACTGCCGCCAGGTTGGCCAGACCTCGTCCAAGCCAGCGCCCCATCGCGGTGTAGATCTCGACCGCGGCCGGATCTCCTTCATTCGCGGCCTGGGTGACCAACGGCCCGGTGAGCTTGTTCTCATCCTCGCCAGCGAGCTGCATCAAACGGTGGGCCGCAACCGGAGCGATCGCCGCGAGCTCTCGTGCGTCCAGGGCCAGCGCCGTGCCCGAGGCGTACATCTCCCAGCAGCCACGATTTCCGCAGGCGCACCGTCGCCCGTCCGGCACCACCGTCATATGGCCGTACTCGCACCCCACCCCGAACGCGCCGCGGAACAGGATGCCACTGACTACCAGTCCCCCGCCGATCCCCGTCCCCAAGGTCACCATTACCGCGACTCGACCACCCCGAGCCGCCCCGAACCGATATTCCGCCCAAGCGGCCGCGTTGGCATCGTTCTCGACCACGACCGGTAGGCCGATCGCGCTGGACAGCGCGTCGCGCAGCGGCTCGTTGCGCCAGGCCAGGTGAGGTGAGAACAGCACGGTGGCCCGATCGGCGGCGATCCAGCCGGCCGCGCCGATACCCACCGCGCTGACCTCATGCCGACCGGCCAGTTCGGCGACCACTTCGGCTATGACCGCTTCGGTCTCGGCGACGTCATGGCTCGGAGTCAAGCGCCGAGTCCGGTCGATGATCTGGCCGGTCTCGTCCACAACGCCGGCCGCGACCTTTGTCCCGCCGATGTCGACACCTATCGCTAGTGGCATGCCTGTGGCTCCTTCACGCATCCGAGCCGTCGAGCGTGATCCGGTGAACGCGTCCGGTCCCGTTCGAACCCGTTTCGGGCGACGGTTGCGTCGCAGCGGCCGACTCCGATGATGATGAGCTCTCAGCTGACGCCGTCTCTGCTGATGCCGTCTCGGCCACCGCCCGCCACAGCGCGACCAGTGCGGCCTGGGCCTCGCCGAGCCGAGCCGTCATTTCCGGTCCCTGCGTTCGCAGCAACGCAATCAGCTGACACAGCGGGCACAGCTCGCACTCCGGTGAACCGGTGGCAATCTTCGGGGCGCTGGCCTCACCCGCCACTCGACGAAACCAGGCCTGGGCCGCGGCCACCAGCTTGGTTGCTTCCTCGCTCAGAACACCGGCATCGCTCCGCGGATCGTTCACTGCACACTCCCGGTGGTCCTCGTCGGCCCCGGCCGCGGGCCGGGTTCAAAACGCAGTCGCAGGTGACCGTCGGCGACCGAGCCACCGGTGATGACGCACCGCCGCAAAGCGCTCGGCAGGCTGACGATGCGACGGTGGCCGCCGACGGTGATCACGACATCGTCGCCGCTGCGACTGGCCTGAACGTCGGCGGAACAGACGTTGGGCAACATCATCTTCAGCACGAACTCGGAGCGGCCGGGATTGGCGCCGTCATCGACCGTCCTGGACTCGACCTGCAACTGCACCGGCAACTCACCGCTGACGGCCGCTGGATCGTCGGCTCCCGCGAGCTCACCGTAGAGCTCGTCGGCCACCGTACGCAGGGGGGCCAGTCCAACGGGTTCAGCCGAGAGGTAAGGCGCTCGACGCAGTCGCAGCCCCCCAAAGGAATCGCCTATGGCGGCCAGCTGCAAGGCCTGGGCCTGCATCCACCCCTGTTGCCAGCGGGAGGCCGTTTCCCCTGCCACGGTCGGGATGATCCGGTTCGCGATGACCTCGTCAACCTGGTAGCCGTACAGGGACAGAGCGGTGAAGGTCCGCCGGGCTTCGGCCGTTACGACCGCCTCGGGGGTCAGCACCAGCCGGACCGACGTGACGGCCGGGTCGCCCAGCAGGCGACGCACACCGGCCAGCTCGTCAGCCAACCGGACGATCGCGTCGAACGTCGCCTCCGGCGGCATGGCATCTGCTCGTCCGAGCATTGAGGTGAAGGGACGCAAACCCTTGGCGAGCTTGCGATGCAACGGAAAAACCCGTTCCAGGTACCAACCCAGCGCCTCAGGCAGCGCCAGCAGCCGCAGTGTCTCGGCCGTGGGCGCACAATCGAGCACCAAGACATCCCAACCCCCGCTACTGGCATATTCACGAATTGCCAGCAGGGCAAGCACTTCTTCCAAACCGGGAAGCACGGTGAGTTCGTCGGCCGTGATGGGATCCGTGCCACCTTGAGCGAGCAGCTTCAGAAGATAACCCTGGATGTCCTTCCAGGACCGTTCGAACCGCGCCTGGGTGTCGATGTGAACGCCGTGCAGGCCCGCGATGATCTCGCTCGGCTCGTTATCCAACCGAACGCCGAAGGTGTCGCCGAGCGAGTGGGCCGGGTCGGTGGACAGCACCAAGGTCTTCAATCCCCGATCGGCCAACCGCAGGGCGGTGGCCGCGGACGTGGTGGTCTTGCCGACGCCGCCCTTGCCGGTATACGCGATGATCCGCACGCTTAGTGCTGCTCCTGCGCCCTGGCCTCCACGCGCTTCTTGAGCTCCTTGAGCGCCGTGTCCATGATGACCTTCTCGGCCTTGCGCTTGAGCATGCCCAGCATCGGGATCGCCAGATCGACCGCGAGGTTATAGGTGACCTCCGTCTGCTCACCGACCGCACGCAGGTCATAGGAGCCACGCTGCGATCTCTGCATCTGTCCGCGCACCAGGACCCACGACACTCGGGCATCGCCGGACCACTGGTACGCCAGTTCGTATTCGTCGCGAATGGCCCCGGCGTCGATCTTGAACGCCACCCGCTCGGCCCGGCCATCGGTTCCCACTGCCACAACGGTGGCTGACTTCACCGATCCGGCCCATTGTGGATAGGACGCGAAGTCAGCGATGACCGCCATCACATCCGCGGGCGCGGCCTCAATGGAGATCGATTGAGTGGACTCGTCGGCCATGCAGCGAAGGGTACCGGTCACCGGCAGGCGCGGGCGTGGCCAAGTTCGAAATGACGCGGGAAGCCTGGCCCGAGGTGGCAATCCGCTCAGGTTAAGGCAGGATGACATGTGCATCTGGCGGTCTGGAGCGGAAGGCGTATCCGAGTGCGTGAGCTGACAATTCCCAGTGCCGGTACCCCGGCACAGAACAGTGCGGCCCAATACGTCTTCGACAACGCCAAGAACCGCCCGAAGCTGGTGTCATTGCGGGTTCGTTCTACTCAGTCCGAGACCGGCGGCGCGGGCTGGGTCAACGTCACCGCGGCCGAATTCGCCCGAGCCGTGCTGGACGTGGCCAAAGGGCTGATCGCGGCTGGGGTTGAACCCGGCGATCGGGTGGCGTTGATGAGCAAGACGCGCTACGAATGGACTTTGTTCGACTTCGCGATCCTGGCCATCGGTGCCGTTGTTGTACCGATCTATGAAACGTCGTCGGCGGAGCAGACCCAGTGGATCCTGTCCGACTCGGCCGCTCAGTCAGTTGTAGTCGAAACATCCGAGCATGCGGCCATCGTCGCCGAGGTCCGGGGTGAGACCCCACAGCTGGTGAACGTGTGGCAGATCGAGGCCGGGGCCGTAGCCACCCTGACCGATGCCGGGGCGCAGCTGGGTGACGAAGAGGTCTACAAGCGGACCGACGCCACGACGCCGGCTGACCTGGCCTCGTTGATCTACACCTCAGGCACCACCGGGCGCCCGAAGGGGTGCGAGCTGATCCACCAGAATTTCCTGGCCGAGGTCAACGAGATCTCCACGGCTCAGCCTCATCTGTTCAACCCCGAGACCTCGACCCTGCTCTTCCTCCCAATTGCCCACGTTTTCGGTCGAGCCATCGAACTCGGCGCCATCGCGACCGGGACGACCCTGGGACATACCGCAGACATCAAAAACCTGATCGCCGACTTCGCCGAGTTCAAGCCGACCTTCGTGTTGAGCGTGCCGCGGGTGTTCGAGAAGGTTTACAACACCGCCAAGCATCGAGCCCACTCCGAGGGCAAGGGGCCCATCTTCGACCGGGCCGAGCAGGTCGCCATCGCCTACTCCGAGGCTCTGGACGCTCGCGGACCCGGGGTCTGGCTCAAGGCGCAGCATCGCGTGTTCGACAAGCTGGTGTATTCCAAACTGCGAGCTGCTCTCGGGGGAAATTGCACCTCGGCTATTTCCGGCGGTGCCCCGCTGGGTCCTCGACTGGGACACTTCTTCCGCGGTATCGGGTTGACGATCTATGAGGGCTACGGACTGACCGAGACCACGGCTGGAGCGTGCCTCAACGCTCCCGACAAGATCAAGATCGGGACGGTCGGGCGACCGGTCGGCGGGATGAGCGTCAAGATCGCCGACGACGGCGAGATCCTGATGGCCGGCCCGATCGTGTTTACCGGCTACTGGCGCAACGAGGCGGCCACTGCCGACGCTTTGCGCGAGCTGGGCGGTAAACGGTGGTTCCACACCGGTGATATCGGAGAGATAGATAACGACGGCTTCGTCAAGATCACCGGACGCAAGAAGGAACTCATCGTCACCGCCAACGGTAAGAACGTCGCCCCGACGGTGCTCGAGGATCGCGTTCGGGCGCACTGGTTGATCAGTCAGTGTCTGGTCGTCGGGGACAAACAGCCGTTCATCGCCGCGCTCATCACGATCGATCCGGAAGCCTTTCCCGGCTGGCGCAGCAAGGCTGGCAAGCCGGAGGACGCCACCGTCGGCGATCTCGCCGAGGACGCTCAGCTCCGCGCGGTGATCCAGTCGGCCATCGACGAAGCGAACAAGGCCGTGTCCAAAGCAGAAGCGATCCGTAAGTTCACGATCCTGCCCGAAGACTGGACCGAGGCGACCGGGCAGCTCACGCCGTCACTCAAGCTCAAGCGCAACGTCGTGATGGACGAATGTGCCGCCGAGATCGCCGATCTGTACTCAGGCTCCCCCACCTGAGCGTTCAAAGCTGCAGCAGAACGGCCAGTCGATCGGCGATCGCGTCCCATTGCCACCGTTGCTCGACCCATTTGCGACCAGCGGCGCCGAACGCCCGTGCCATCTCGCGGTCGCCGAGCAACCCGACGGCGGCCGCCACGATCTCGGACTCGGCCCGGCCGTCGACAACCGTCCCCGTCTGACCGTCCACCACCGCGTCCGGCGCACCGCCGGAATCCCCGGCGATGACCGGCAATCCCATGGCCGAGGCTTCCAGGAAAACGATTCCTAATCCTTCGACGTCCATACCCAAGCGACGTGTGCGGCACGGCATGGCGAACACGTCGCCGGCCGCGAAGTGCTCACTCAGCTCGGCCGCTTCGACCCCACCGGTGAAGATCACATCATCGGCGATCCCCAGCATGCTCGCCTGGCGGCGCAACGAATTCTCATAGGGCCCGCGTCCGACCAGCAGCAGCGCGGCACCCGGCACCTGTTCACGGATCGCCGGGAGTGCCGCGATCAAGGCGTCCTGACCCTTGCGCGGCACCAGCCGGGACACACAGACGATCACCGGGCGACCGGTGAGGCCGAACCGCTCCCGAACCCGGACACCGCTGATCTGCGCGTTGAAGGTCTCGATGTCCACGCCAGGGGTGAGCTGGGCCAATGTGGCCCGAGGTCCGAGCGCACCGCGCAGCCGGCGCTCGGTATATGGGCCGAGGTAGGTCACGACGTCGACCGCGGTGCCGATTCGACGCAGGGCTTGGCGTGCCCCGGGCAGCATTGCCCAGCCGACTTCGTGCCCATGGGTTGAGGCGACCTGGCGTCCCACTCCGACCTTCCGCAAGGCCGGGGCCAGCAAGCCCAACGGCGCCGCCGCCCCGAACCAAGCGGAGCGTGATCCGAGCTCACGCGCCGTCTCGACGACCCGGCGCCGGGCGGCTGGAGTCGGCACCAGCAGCCCGGTGCGGTGCCGGATGACCGGAAAATCCAGCTGGTCATCAAAGGCCGCCGCGCCTGGGTAGGTCGAGCAGTACACGGCGACCCGCTCGGCCGGCAGCCGTCGGGCCAGCTCGAACACGAAGGACTGAATGCCGCCCTGCCGAGGCGGGAAGTCGTTGGTCACGATCAGCAGGTCACGCTTGGCGGTACTCAGCGCAACTCCCCGACCAGATATCGACGCCACTGGGTGGCGAACTGGGCCGGGGTGAGTCCGAGCACCGAGGCCAGCGCGGCGCTCACGGCCTGATCGGCAGTCGGCCCGGGAGCCGACAGGGTCTGATTCACTGCCCTATAGAACCGCACCAGGCCGGCCGCGCCCACCCGACTCGCGATCAGGCGGCAGGCCAACCAGGACTGTTCGTAGGCCGCGGCCAGGTCGAGCGCTGCGTCGGTTGCGGTAGAGCTGGGATTGAAGTCAGCCGTCGTGGGCAGGGCCGCCGGCACTCGGCCGCCTCGAACGGCGGTGGCCAGCTCGCCGGCGATCGTCGCCACCTGCTCGTGAGAGCCCGTGTTGCCCACGAAGTCGGCGAATCCCTCGACCAGCCAGGCAGGTGCCCGCGGCGAAGTCACAGCCCGGGTCGCCAGATGCGTCAGCTCATGCTGAATCACCAGCGTTCTTCCGTTGGCATCCAGCTGGGCGAGCGTTTCCGGATTGAGCACGATCCGGGCACCGATGACGGTCGAGTCCGGGTCGACGCGATCGGCGATCGCAACCGCGGCCAGGTCGTGGTTGTCCGTGCGCTGTCCGGTAACGGCGGCAAACTCCTGCGCGTCGACAGGGATCAGAACCACGACGTGATCATTCCAAGCCGGACCCCAGATCGAGGTCACGATCGGTATCGAGTGATCCACCAACGCCGAATAGGTACCGATCGAGGCCGCCTGCCCCGGATGCGCGAGGACAAGACTGTTCGGGGTCGCCGCAGTGATCAGCGGACCGAAGTTCCAGGGCCCCAGTCCAGATACTCCACCGGACGCAGCGACGTCGCTGTCGCTGGCCAGCACCCAGCCGGCTTTGGAGCGCACAACCGTCAGCCACAGGTCTTTGCGAGCCGGCCGCCGGTCATAGCCGGCAAAGCCGTAGCCGAGCTGGACATGCAGAATCACGACCCGTCCTCGCCATCGCAGCGCAGCCTCGTGCAACACGCTGGTCGAGGTGACCGCGGAACTCAGCGAATACGTCCAGGTGCTGAGCCGGACGTCGGCGAGATTGTCGAACACAGCCTGCTCTCGCCGCGCGAATGCTGCGGCAGCCGGAGCCGAATCGACGCCGGCCACCCACGCGGCTCGGTCACGCTGCAGGAGCGCTCGAGCGTGATCCTGCAAGCCCCGAATGACGGAGGCGATCTCGACGGGCGTGGCCGGTACGTCCCATCCGGCCGAGCCGGTCGAGGAGCGTCGTTCTGGCCCCCGGGTGTTGCCGATGGTCTTGACGACGAGCACCGCCAGTATCGAAGCACCGACGACCAGGACGGCCACAACCGCTGTTAATCGTGCTCGGCGTTGTGGCAATCGATCGGCCAGCGGACTAGCCGGGTCGGCCAGCCCCTGAGTAGTCCGGCTCGACGTCGAGAGACACGACCTTCACCACATCACCGCTGGTCGGCGCGTGCACCATCAGTCCGTCGCCGATGTACATGCCGACGTGGTAGGCCGGTGAACCGAAGAACACCAGGTCACCGGGCTGCAGCTGGTCGCGAGAGACCGGCGGCAACATGCCTTGTTGTGCCGCTGCCTGGTGAGGCAGTGAGACGCCGGCCTGGGCCCATGCCCACATGGTGAGGCCTGAGCAGTCATAAGCATCGGGACCGGCCGCACCCCACACGTACGGCTTGCCCTGCTGGGAGAGCGCAGCTTTTACAGCCCCGGCCGCGTTCTTGGAAACAGCGATCGCGGCGCTGGTCACCGAAGGCGAGGCGATCTTGGTGGCGACTGCGGCGACCTGGGCCGGAGTGGCCATCTGCTGGTCGAGATAGCGGGCCCGCTCAGCCGCGCTGAGAGTGGCCAGCAGCGCCTTGTATTTCACGATCTGATCTTGAAGGCTCGCCTGTTGCTTGTTGACCGCGTCTCGCTTAGCCACAGCACTGGCGACAGCTGCTTTGGCGGCGGCCTCGGCACGGTGGGTCTCATTAATGGCGGCCTGGGCCACCTCGGCGACGTCGCTCTGGTGGCTGGAGATCAGGTTCAGCATCTGTACGGTCTCGAGATAGCTCTGGCCCGATGGGCTGGACAGAATCGCTGCCGTCCGGCTGAAGCTCGGAGCCTTGTACTGAGCTGACACCATCGTGGCCAGGGCACGTTGCGCCTTCAGGTAGGCCGCCTGGGACTGCACGAACTGCAGGTTGGCCTGGTCGGCGGCCCGCTGAGCCTTGGCCACGTCGATCTTGGCCTGGTTGAGCTGTTCGGTCAGCTTCTCGTTCTTGATCGCGAGATCGGCGAGCAATGCTGTCGCCTCGGCGGCAGTCTTGGGAGCAGCCGGAGCCGTAATCGACTTCGTCGGCGCGGGGGTGGGGCTCGGGGCAGCGCTGGCGGCCATCGGGACAACGATGACGGCACCCACTACAAGGACGGAACCAGCAACGCCGCACAGGATGCGGGTAACACGAGTTAACGCCACGATTGGCGGAACTCCTCTTCCACTCGACCGCCTACCGAGTTAGCTGTCGGGTTCGGGCTTGGAAGTTGCCCTACGGTGCTTACGTATCGCTCCCGCGATACTGCATCGATTCACCCCAGGAACCTGGGTCCCCGGCTCGACCAGCCGCGCAGGTGAGACCCCTTGGATCTTCCCCGTGCGACCGAGATGTCGACTCGGCGGTGACTATCGGCGCCTCCCCGGTCAGAAGGCCGCGTACCGAAAGTCTCGGAAAGGTTACGTCACTGAGCACCGCAGGATCAATCCGCTGCGGGTGTGTCGTTGGTTCTTACCCGAAAACATGTGTCGTAAACCCCATCGCACATCACAAAACGGTCACGCAATTGCCGTTCGCTGACCCTCAGACGGGACAGTGGGACGCTTCGGAACCAATCGCAGCGGGGGCAGGAGACCACCAACGGCCAGCGCTCCCAGGGCCTGTTCCTCAGCACTGTCAAGTTCGACAGCCTGATCGCGCGGACCGAGCAGAGCTGTGATGACGCAATCCCCACAGTGCACGTCGCGGGCCGCACAACTATCGCAATCGATGAGCATGTCGCCTACCTCACTCTTCGTCCTCAGCAGCCCGGGCGTGGGCCAGGCGTGGCCCGGACCAGTCATCCGATCCGAGTGCCGGGTGGATGACTGGGGTGACCGTACGGGGAGGGTCCGACATTTTTCCGCGACGCAGGGCAGCTGGCTGAACCCGGCCCGATCGCCACGTCCGCGCGGGCTCCTGATCCGGATGAAGACGCACGATTTCGTCAGAGGTGAGAGTTAGCGTCCGCGGCTGTGACCGTGTCAATTCCCCAGCAGCTGACCTTCGACGAGCTCGACGAGCCTTTGCGGGCCACAACCTTCGTCGTCGTAGATCTGGAAACCACCGGCGGGGCTTCGACCTCGGACGCCATCACCGAAATCGGTGCGGTCAAGGTGCGCGGGGGCGAGATTCTCGGCGAATTTGCGACACTCGTCGATCCAGGGGTCTCGATTACCCCGTTCATCACGGTGCTGACCGGTATCACCGATCGGATGGTGGCCGCCGCTCCGTCGATCGCTTCGGTGCTGCCGTCCTTTCTGGAATTCGCCACCGGTGCGGTGCTGGTCGCACACAACGCGCCGTTCGACATCGGTTTTCTCAAAGCGGCCTGTCACGATCAGGGGCGCGCCTGGCCCAATCCAGCAGTGGTCGACACGGCGGTGCTGGCCCGCCGAATCCTCACCCGCGATGAGGTACCGAACTGCAAGCTCTCGACCCTGGCCCAGTTCTTTCACACCTCAACCGTCCCGATCCATCGGGCCCTGGCCGATGCGCGAGCGACGGTGGACGTGCTGCACGGCTTGCTGTCCCGGCTCGGCCCGCTGGGGGTGCATTCATTGCCGGAGCTCAAAGCCTTTACCTCCGCCGTCACCGATGCCCAGCGCCGCAAACGCCATCTGGCCAACCCGCTGCCCCACTCCCCCGGCGTCTACCTGTTCCGCGACGCCAGCGGCACCCCGCTCTACGTAGGCACGAGCAAGGATCTGCGTAGTCGAGTGCGGCAATACTTCGTGGCATCGGAGAGTCGCACCCGGATGGGCGAGATGGTTTCGCTGGCCGAAGGAGTCGATTCGGTAGTTTGCGCCCACGCTCTTGAAGCTCAGGTTCGTGAGCTGCGCCTGATCAGCTCGCTCAAGCCGCGCTACAACCGTCGTTCCAAACACAGCAGAACGGCCTTGTGGCTCAAGCTCACCCGCGAGCCGTATCCGCGGTTGTCCATAGTGACCGAACGCCGACCTGATGGCGCGCACTATCTCGGCCCTTTGCACTCGCGCCGCCAGGCCGATCAATTGCGGGACGCATTGCATGATGCGGCCCCTCTGCGGCAGTGCAATGATCGGCTGCGGCCCGGTCTTCGGGTTCGGAGCGCCTGTTCGTTGGCCGGCATCGGCAAGTGCGCGGCGCCCTGCGAAGACGCTGTCTCCGTCGAGGATTACGCGCGCCTGGTCGAGGTTGTCGTACAAGCCTGGCAGGCCGACGTGTCCAGCCTGATCGCGCCATTACAGGCACGGCTTTCGAGTTTGTCGCTCGCGCAACGTTATGAACAAGCCGCCGCGGTCCGGGACCGGATCGCAACCCTGGTTCGAAGTTGTGCCCGGATGCAGGCGCTGACTTCCTTACATCGAGTGTCCGAGCTCGTGGCCGCCAAACCGGACGGCAGCGGAGGTTGGGATCTCGCGGTCATCCGGCGAGGACGGCTCGTCGCCGCGGAGCACGCGGCCTGCGGGATTTCCCCGATGCCGCTAATCGATTCGATGCTGGCCACCGCCGAAGTCGTACTGGAACCCAGCCGTAGCGACAATCAGGCTGCGATCGTGGAGGAGTCAGAAATCATCCTGCGCTGGCTGCGCGAGCCGGGTGTGCGCTTGGTTCAGCTTTCCGAAGCGTGGTACTCACCGGCCTTCGGCGCGGCGCGCCTTCGATCCTGGTTGGCCGCCGCGCCGGCTGGCCGACGCAACAGCCAGCCGTTCGCCGACCGCCGGTCCCTACCGATGACCCATCAACCCGTGCGCCCGTCCAACTCAGTCCTAGGATGACGGCATGATCACAGCCATCGTCATGGTCCAGGTCGAGACCAGTCGCATTCCCGAGGTAGCGCAGGCGATCGCCGACCTGGACGGGGTGAGCGAGGTCTACAGCGTCGCCGGCGATGCCGATCTGATCGCCATCATTCGAGTTCGGGAATTCGACGAGATCGCCGCCGTCATCGCCGGTCGCCTCAGCAAGGTTGAGGGTGTGCTGCACACCGATACCCATGTGGCCTTCCGGGCCTACTCCCGTCACGATCTGGACGCCACGTTCGCGATCGGGTACAGCGCCTCGGAATAGCGGGCGGCGGTGGGCCTGTGATGGTTGACCGGCTACTGCTTGCTAAAGCCCACCTTGTGTTGAAAGCTCCGAGATGTGGCCCGCACTCGGCGGACCTGAGGAGGCAGCGACATGGCCGTATCGGTCAATCTGAGCAGGGGCTTGGACAAAGCCTACGAAGACAAGTCCGTCAAGGAGATCCTGGACGCGCCGCCCTCAGCACTAGCCGGCCTGTCCGAGGGGGACGCCGCCCTGCTCAAGCAGGCGTTCGGGATCGACACTGTCCGCGAGTTGGGGTCCAACAAATATTTCGCGCTCGCCGGTGTGCTCGTCGCGCTGGAGAACAAAGAAGGCTGATCCCGAAAACTGGCACTACTGAATCTGGGTCGTGAGCTGGGACTGGCTCGCCGAGATCCACGCGTCGAGCAGTCGGGCACTATTTCCCGAATCAATGGAGTCGACGGCGATCGGCAACCCGTGTTCGATGGCCGCCGTCGCCGAACCCACGACTCCGTCGAAGGCAGCGATCGCCGCCGCGGCATTGAGGAGCACGGCATCGCGCACCGCGCCCGGCTCGCCTTGCAGGATCCGCCTCACAACAGCGGCGTTGAACGCGGCGTCCGCACCTCGCAAGGCGTCAGGCGTTGAGGGCGCAATCCCGACCGCAGCCGGATCGAACACATCGCTGACGACCTCACCGTCAGACACCAGCCACACCCGTGAGGTGGTCGACGTCGTCAACTCGTCCAGGCCGTCCTCGCCGCGAAAGACCAGAGCGCAATCCCCGCGGTCAGCCAGCACCTGAGCCATTACCGGTGCCATCCGTACGTCGGCGCAGCCGATCGCGGCCGCGCGCGGACGAGCCGGGTTGGTCAATGGCCCGAGGAAGTTGAACACTGTCGGGACGCCCAGTTCGCGCCGCGGGGCACCGGCGTGCCGAAGACCGGCGTGAAACACCGGCGCGAAGCAGAAGCCGATCCCGACCTCAGCCACGGTGTGAGCCACGCCCGCGGGACCGAGGTCGATGCACACACCGAGTTCCTCCAGAACGTCGGCGGTCCCGCAAGCCGAGGAGGCAGCTCGGTTGCCGTGCTTGACGACCGTCCGTCCGGCCCCAGCCGCGACCAGGGCCGCCATCGTGGAGATGTTCACCGTCTGGGCCCGATCACCACCGGTCCCGACCACGTCGACCGCCGGCTGATCAACCGGTACCCGGATCGATCTGGCCAACATGGTGCGCACCAGGCCACTCAACTCGGTCGGGGTTTCGCCCTTGGCCCGCAGCAGAACGGCGAAGGAAGCAATCTGGGCTGCCGTCGCCTCGCCGGCCATGATCTCGTCCATGGCCCACGCGGTTGATTCAGTGTCCAAGCCATCGCCGCGCATCAACGAGGACAGCAACACCGGCCAGGACATGCTCATGCGGCAATCATTAGCCCGGGCGACTAACGGATAACGGGAATGGCGGTCGCGTGCGTCCGCAAGGTCTGGGCCACAACTGAGGCTGCCGTCACCGGGTCGACCGGCTTGAGAATGACCGCATCCGCCTGGGACCAGGAGGCCAGCCACCGGTCCTGCGCCCGGGCGATCAGCACGATGATCGGTGGGCAATCGGTGATCTCGTTCTTGAACTGACGTGAGAGTCCGATGCCGCCGGTCGGCTGGGCGTCGCCATCGAAGATGGCCAGGTCGATGGTGCCCGAGTCCAGCTGGTCTTTGACCTGGCTGTAGTTGGCGCACTCGACCCATTCGATGCGGCCCAGATCCGAGGCGACCCGACGGCCCACGGCGCTGCGGACGCTGGCGCGAAGGTCGTCGTGCTGGCTGTACACCAGAACTGTCAAAGACGCAGGCGAGGTCACGGGCCGATCGTATCGGCTCGGGCCGAGAGCTTTTCAGCGCCCGGTTCGCGGTCATCGCCGGCGGCCAGGCGGCTGGCTTGTTCACGCTCGGCGCGGTCAAGCTGACGGTCGATACGGGCGGCCTCGCGCTCCGAGGCCTTGATCCATTGCGCCGTCACCGCTCCCAGCATGATGAGGCCCACGATCTCTCCCGAGGACCACAGCAACCCCCCGCCCACCTGCTGATCCGACACCGGATTGAGCCAGCTCAGCTGCAACCCGTAGTAGTGCGAGGCCGCGATGACGGTGTCCTGGCTGTAGATCGACAACCCGAGAATCGCGTGGAACGGCAACGTGGACAACAGAATCAGGAACCGGAACGGATGCGACACCCTTCCCGGGATCGGATCGATGCCGATCAGTGGCCAGAAGAACAAGCAGCCGACCAACAGAAAATGCAGGTGCAGCATCTCGTGCAGGAAGTCGTTGTTCAGTGTCGCCGGATACCAGGAAGTGAAGTACAGCGCGAACGGGCTAGCAACGAACAAGCCCCAGCCCAGTAACGGGAAGGTCAGGACCGCGGCCACCCGGCTGTGCAGGATGGCCAGCAGGACGCGCCGCACGGCGGGTGGCGTCGTTCGCAGCGCCAGCGTGATCGGAGCACCGAGCGCCAAGAAGATCGGGGCCACCATGGCCAGCAGCATGTGCTGGACCATGTGCATCGAGAACATAGTGTCGTCATAGACGCCAAGCCCGCTCACACCGGCGAAGGCGATCACTCCTATCCCGCCGACCAGGAAGGCCATACTGCGGCCTATCGGCCAATGGTGGCCACGCAGCCGAAGCCGCCACAGGCCCGCGAGGTAAAGGGCGGTGGCCACCAGCAGCGGTCCGACCAGCCACCAGTCCAGTTCTGTCTGGGTGAATAGGGTGCTGAACGTGAATCTCGGTAGCCGCGAGGGCAGCTCGCCACCCTCGCCGCCGTGGGCCAGGATTGCGCCGGTGAACCTCGTTACGGAGACCACTGTCAAAGCCTAGATTCCGGCGCCACGTCACTCGCGGCCGACCCCATTCCAGACATCGAACGGGGATCAGGCAATAATGCGTTTGTGACTGCGACTGCACACGCCGCCCAGCCGGATCGCTTCCCCTCGTCCCGCGTGCATTCCTTGACGCGACCGAACCTGGTAAGCGTCGGTACGGTCGTGTGGTTGTCCAGTGAGCTGATGTTCTTCGCCGGGCTGTTCGCGATGTACTTCACGGTGCGGGCCAACAACCTCAAGGACTGGCCGGGCACCCATCTCGCAGTCCCCTACGCGACGGTGTTCACCGTGATCCTGGTGGCCTCCTCGATCACCTGCCAGTACGGCGTTTTCGCCGCTGAGCGCGGCAACGTCTACGCGCTTCGACGCTGGTTCGCCTTGACGTTCTTCATGGGCCTTATCTTCGTGCTCGGCCAGGCCAACGAGTACCGCATGCAGGTCCACGAATACCGCACGTCAGAGGTGATCAACGGCATCCATGAGGCTGGCATCACCATCTCGTCTTCCGGCTACGGCTCGGTCTTCTTCCTTACGACAGGATTTCACGGCCTGCACGTCATCGGCGGCCTGCTCGCGTTCCTGTTCTTCCTAGCCCGGACCGGTATGGGTCGCTTCACCCCGGCGCAAGCCACTGCGGCCATCGTGGTGTCCTACTACTGGCACTTCGTGGACGTGGTCTGGATCGGACTGTTCGCGACCATCTACCTCATCCATTGATCACGCTCAGCTCGACCGCACCGACCTGCCCAGCGCACGCGAAAGGATGTCCATGACCGACGATTTCGACGTCGACGCGGACGCTGAACTCGGCTTTGCGCCGGCAGTGACCAACGAGGCCAAGGCGACTACGGTCCAGGACGCACCGAAGGCTCGCGCCGTCAAGACGTCCAGGCCCCGTCGCCGGGCCGGTCTCCGCCGCAAACTCAGTAGCCTGGCCGTTCTGATCGGCGCGCTGTCCATGGTCGGCGGCGCGTACGCGCTGCTCGCCCCGTCCTCAGGAGCCGATGACAGCTCGACGAGTCCGGCAGACATCGCCAAGGGCCGCCAGATTTACGAGACCAGCTGCATCACCTGTCACGGTGCCAACCTGCAAGGGGTCCAGGACCGCGGGGTGTCCCTGATCGGCGTCGGTTCAGCGGCCACCTACTTCCAGGTGAGCACCGGCCGGATGCCCGCGGTCTCGCAAGGTCCGAACAACATCCGCAAGGACGCCAAATTCACCGAAGAGCAGACCGAGTGGCTGGCCGCCTACGTCCAGTCGGTCGGCGGCGGGCCGCAGGTTCCCGCGGGCAATCTGCGCGAAAGTTCGGACAGTCTGGCCCAGGGCGGCGAGTATTTCCGGCTCAACTGCGCGTCCTGCCACGGGGCCACGGGCGCCGGAGCGCCGCTATCCGCCGGAAAGATCGCACCCAGCCTGAAAGAGGCCACTGACGCCCAGATCTATGCGGCGATGCTGAGTGGTCCGGAAAGCATGCCGGTGTTCGCTGACAACCAGCTCACGCCGGAGCAGAAGAAGTCCATCATCGACTACATCCAGACCCTCAAGGCGTCCAAGGATCCGGGTGGCTTCAGCCTGGGTCGGTTGGGACCGGTGACCGAAGGTCTGTTGGTGTGGACGGCCGCACTCGGGCTGCTGGTCGGCGTCATTCTGTGGATCGGAGCACGATCTTGAGCGGTGAGACCCCGGCAGGTCCCTCTGCCGACGAAGTACACGCCATGAGCACCGAGGAAGCGATGATCGCCGGGGCCGAGGCGGACGGCGTCTACATCGTTCATCGACGGGAACGCTTTCCGGTACCCGGTACCCGCGCCGAGAAGCGAGCCGAGCGCACCGTGGCCGCGATGTTCGTGCTGGCCTTCTTGGCCGGCGTCGGATTCATCGTCGTGTTCTGTGGCGCCGTGCCTTACCAGTGGCACCTGCCTACCGAGGGCTCTCAGACCTTCCGCTACTTCACGCCCTTGCTCGGCTTGCTGTTGGCAATCTGTTTGGGCGCAGTTGGCGTCGGCGCGGTCTTGTGGGCCAAATGGCTGATGCCAGAAGAGGAAGCTGTACAGGACCGGCACGGTGGTCCGTCTGAGGAAGCCGAGCAGGTCATGACCGTGGCCACCCTGGTGTCGGGCATCAATGACACCGGACTCGCCCGGCGGTCGATGCTCAAGTCAACCCTCGGGTTGGCCGGCGGCGCCCTGGCTGCGCTCCCCCTGGTCGCTCTGGTCGGAGCGATGATCAAGAAGCCCAACCGCGGTGAAGGCCAGAGCCTGTTCCACACCTACTACGCCAAGGGCGTCCCGCTGATCTACGCCGACGGGCGTCGCGTCGGACCGGCTGATCTGCAGCCCGGAGGGATCGCCACCGTATTTCCCGAGGGCCACGTCGCGGCCAGCGACTCTCCGACTCTGCTGATCCGCCTTCGTCCGGGCCAGACCATCCGGGCGCGGACGTTCAAGGGCGTGAATCAATCCACCTACCAGTGGGGCGACTACGTCGCGTTCTCCAAGATCTGCACCCACGCCGGCTGCCCGGCCTCGCTGTACGAACAGCAGACCGGACGACTGCTGTGCCCGTGCCACCAGTCTCAGTTCGACCTGTTCCAGGACGCCAAGCCGGTGTTCGGTCCGGCAACTCGGAGCCTGCCGAAGCTACCCTTGGGGGTAGAGGTCGTGGACGGTAAGCAGTACTTCATCGCCGAGGGTGACTTCCCTGAGGCGATCGGTCCCGCTTTCTGGGAGCGGCCATGAACAGGCGTGACGATCGGGCGAAGCGAGTGGCACTATGACCAGCATTTCTGACCGGCCTACGGTCAAGAACCCCAAGCGGTTCGAGAACCCCCGGACGCCGCAGGGTAAAGCCGGCAAGTGGGCCGAGGAACGCCTGGGCCTGGCCAAGGGCGCCCGGTCTCAGCTGAACAAGGTCTTCCCGGACCACTGGTCGTTCATGATGGGCGAGATCGCCCTGTATTCATTCATCATTCTGATCCTCACCGGCACCTTCCTGACCTTCTTTTTCGACGCCTCGATGACCGAGGTCACCTACCGCGGTTCCTACATTCCGCTCGACGGCGTCGAGATGTCGCGGGCCTACGCCTCCACGTTGAACATTTCGTTCGATGTTCGTGGTGGCCTGATCATGCGTCAGATCCACCACTGGGCCGCGCTGCTGTTCATGGCGTCCATGACGATCCACATGTTCCGGGTGTTCTTCACCGGCGCGTTCCGCAAGCCGCGCGAACTCAACTGGCTCATCGGCATCGGTCTGATCACCCTCGGCCTGGTCGAAGGGTTCGCCGGTTACTCGCTGCCCGACGACCTGCTGTCCGGTACTGGCCTGCGCATCGCCCAAGCTATAGCTCAATCCATCCCGGTGATCGGAACGTGGGCGTCTTTCCTCGTGTTCGGGGCCAAGTTCCCCGGAACCGAGATAATCGGACGTCTTTACATCGTTCACGTCCTGCTGGTTCCAGGCATCCTCGCCGGAATGATCGGCGCCCATATGGCCTTGCTGATCAAGCAGAAGCACACCGAATTCCCTGGCCCCGGCAAGACCGAGAACACTGTGTCCGGCGAACGCATGTACCCGACGTACGGGGCCAAGGCCGGCGGGTTCTTCTTCATCGTCTTCGCCGTGTGCGCCGCCCTCGGCGGTCTGGCTCAGATCAACCCGGTGTGGCTGTTCGGTCCATACAACACCGCCCAGGTTTCGGCCGGATCTCAACCGGACTGGTACATCGGATTCTTGGACGGCTCGACCCGTCTGTTCCCGTCGTGGGAGATTCGCGTCTGGGATCACACGATCCCGCCGCTGTTCTGGCCGACCGTGGTGCTACCCGGCATTCTGTTCACCCTCGCCGGTGCCTACCCGTTCCTGGAAGCGAAGCTGACCAAGGACCGAGCCTCGCACAACTTGCTGCAACGTCCGCGCGATGTTCCGGTTCGCACCGGACTCGGCGCGATGGCAATCACCTTCTATGCGGTGTTGCTGCTCTCCGGCGGTAACGACCTCATCGCCCATACCTTTGACATCTCGTTGAACGCAATGACGTACGCCGGACGGGTCGGGTTGTTCGTGCTGCCCCCGCTGGCCTATCTGGTTGCCTACCGGATCTGTCTCGGCCTGCAACGCAACGACCGCGAAATTCTCGAGCACGGCATCGAGACGGGCATCATCAAGCTGCTGCCCAATGGTGAGTTCATCGAGATCCACCAACCACTCGGACCGGTCGATGACCATGGTCATGGTCAACTGCAGTACGCGGGAACCCCGGTGCCGTCCAAGATGAACCAGCTCGGCAATCCGCACGGCGGGCGGGTCAAGGGCTTCTTCTTCCCGGTGCGAGAGAAGGCCGAGATCGAGGCCGAGCTGGCGGCGATCGAAGCAGCCCGCACGCACGAGGCCACGTCCGAGGACTCCAAGCAGCACGAACTCACCGACTAGCGACCGTTGCCCCTCTCCCCGGCCTGTTCTCTTCTTGCGGCCTGTTCTCTTCTTGCGGCCTGTTCTCTTCTTGCGGCCTGTCCTCCTCTTGCTGAGTCACACGTAGCTGGCTGAGTCACACGTAGCCTGCTGAGTCACGCATAGCCTGCTGAGTCACGCGTAGCTTGCTGAGTCACACGTTATAGCGCGTGACTCACCTGGGTTTCGCGTGACTGACTGACCGCGACGCGGCCTGAGCGCGGGCCCATCCAAGCATCCGACCTGCCCGCCGAGGAAGGGTCGAAGCCATTGTGGCGCGAGGGCGGGGGCCACGGACTGAACGTCCGAGAAGCAGAAGCAGAAGAAGTTATGCGAGCGGGGCGCGACGGCCCGCGTAGTACTCGAACAGCAGGCCGCCGACGGTGAACAGCACCAGAACAACGCCGAGCCCCAATAGCCAGAACTGGGCAAACACCATTCCGAACCCAGCCACCGTACCGGCGCCGGCCATCAAGATCGGCCAGTAGCTACCCGGAGAGAAGAATCCGAGCTCACCAGCACCCTCGGCGATATCGGCGTCGTTGCGATCCTCGGGCCGGGGATCGATTCGCCGAGACACGAACCAGAAGAACGATCCCGCGATACCGGTCAAGCCACCGGAAAGCACCAGGGCGGCCGTTCCGGCAACCTCGACCTCACCTAAATCGTGGCGACTCCACCAGGCGTACACGCCCGCGATGACGAAGCAGAACAGCGCGATCCACAAAAAGATCCGGGCTTCGATTTTCATGTCGTACCCGCCTAGCTCGCGTCACAGATAGGAGCGGTCGATGCGGCCCGCACGGTGCGCGACGTGTCGAACGGATGGGTCGTCGTAGCGCAGCCCGCCTCGCCTATTGCCTGCAGGGCCTTGCGCTGGCGAGCTGGATCGTTCGGACCCAGCTGGCTCAGAGTGTCTAGATACTTCTGGTACTTCTCGGCCGTAACCACCCGCACCTCGAAGTTCATCTGCGAGTGGTACGTCCCACACAGCTCAGCGCAGCGGCCTACGTAGTGGCCGATCTGGGTGGCCGTGAACTCGAACTGGTTCGGGTGCTTCGGTGAGCCGTCCGCGTTCTGGCCGTAGGGGATGACGTCCCGCTTGAAGAGGAAGTCCGGAACCCAGAACGAGTGGATGACATCGTTGGACACCTCGACGATGCGCACCGTCTTGTCGATCGGGATGACCAGAACCGGAATCTCAGTGCTGCTGCCCACCGTCGACAAGGCAGCGCCCAACGGATTGGCGTCGGTCTTCGGGTAGGACTGGTCTTTGTACTCGAACTGCCAGTTCCACTTGAACGCGTCTACCTGGACGGTGACATCCGGATGCGCCGACAGTTTGTCGACGTAGTTCTCGGTCACCGCGGTGTAATAGAACAAGCCGGCGATGATGACGAAGGGCGCGATCGTGTACGCGATCTCGATCGGCAGGTGGTACTTCATCTGCTTGGGAAGGACGTCATCCTTCTTGCGATAGCGACCACAGCACCAGAAAATCAGACCCCACACGATGATGCCGACGATCAGTGCGGCCACCGAGGACCAGGTCCACAACGTGCGCATCCGGTCGGCCTGGTGGGTGACGCCGGTGGGCCAGCCGAAGCGCATCTTCAGCTCCAGATCGTGGCCTGAGCAGCTGGTGAGCGAGACCGCGATAAGAGCCAGCAGGCCAAGTCGCGCGAGGCGCCCTTTCAGACTGCGCTGCACTGCGAACCGCCTTCCGTATACACCGACTCTGTCAACCCGAAGAACCAATCTGGAGCCTATCGGACAGATCTCGGGACGGGCGGTAGGGGTCTACCGTTGCTCTTATGGCAACGCCCGGCCGCTACTTCGACGCTGCGTCAGGTCTGCCCCTGCATCCCACCGCCATCCAGGCCCGCGCTGCGGCCGAAACCGATGGCTGGGCCGATCCCAACCGCCTGAGTTCGGCGAGCCGGCGCAGCGCCGTCCTGTTGGACGCGGCCCGCTCCGCGGTGGCTGAAGCCTTCGGGGTCCACTCCGACGAAATCATCTTCACCGGGTCCGCGACCACGGCCCTACACTGGGCCGTTCTCGGCGCGGTCGCCGGACGGCAACGGGTCGGCAATCGGATCGTCTTGTCAGCGGTGGAACATTCCGCCGCCTTCAAAGCTGCTCAATGGCACGCCGAACGAGGCGGGGTCGTGGACGAGGTGGGGGTCGACGACCGCGGTGCAGTGGACCCCGACGAGTTCATCGCCGCGGCCGCACGGCCCGGTGTGGCCGTCGCCGTTTTACAGGCGGCCAATCACGAAGTGGGCACCCGTCAGCCCGTCGAGACCATCAGCGCGCAATTGCGCGCCTTGGGGGTCCCGCTGGTTTGTGATGCCACCCATGCCCTGGTCTGGGACCGGCGACCCCCAGCGGCTCCGATCTTCACCGCCGATCCTCGGCTGTGGGGCGGTCCGGCCGGCGTCGGGCTGCTGGTCGTGCGACGTGGTACGCGTTGGTTGCCACCGTTCCCGACCGATCAGTCCGAGTCAGGCCGGGGCAGTGGGGTTCCCGACGTCCCGAGCATTGTTGCCGCCGCGGCCGCACTTCGGGCGACCCAGGCCAGTGCCGCCTCGCTGGCCGTCCGGCTGAGCCGATACGTCGATCGGCTGCGCACAGAGGTCCCCCGCTTGGTCCAAGACACTGTGGTGCTCGGTCATCCCACCGACCGGCTGGCCCATCTGGTGACGTTCTCCTGCCTGTACGTCGATGGCGAGGCTCTGCTCCTGGAGCTCGACAAGCGCGGGTTCACGGTCTCATCCGGTTCCTCCTGCACCTCGGACACGCTCACGCCCTCACACGTGCTAGTCGCGATGGGCGCCCTCACCTCGGGCAACGTCCGAGTGTCACTGCACGCCGACGTCTCCGAGGCCGATATCGACGCTTTCCTACAGACACTGCCTGAGGCCGTCGCGACGGTGCGGGCGGAGCTTCCCCAGCCAAGCGTGGACAACCCGGGATCCGGGCTGGCGAACAGCGTCGTAACCACGACGCCGGATGGGCTGGTGATCGACAGCCGAGGCCGACGCTGCCCGCAGCCGGTCTTGGACCTGGCTCGGGCCTTCGGCCAGCTGCCCGTCGGCGCTGAGGTGACCGTCCTGGCCGATGATCCAGCGGCGGCCAGCGACATCGCGGCCTGGTGTCGGATGCAGCGTCAGGAATTCCTCGGCAGCATCGATCACGAGGACGGGGCCACGGCGTACCGGGTCCGGCGCGTGGGCTAGTCCGATCACCGGGAGCCCATGACAAAATCGGGTCATGAGCTCACCGCACATCATTGAGATGGACAGCCGGACGACGGAGATCAATGACCTGCTGGTCTTCACCATGAAGCAGGTCAGCGATGAACGCGGCACGGTGCGCGAGTTTTTTCGCGGCTCGAGCTACCCGGGTCTGGGCAACTGGCAGCAGATCAACGTCACCGAGACCCGCTACGGCGCCCTGCGGGGGCTGCACGGCGAGGCGATGACCAAATTGGTGGCCTGCGTTTCAGGCGAGGCGTTCGGGGTGTATCTCGACGCCCGCGATGATTCAGCCAGCTTCGGCCGGGTGGTAACCGTTCCGCTCGTCGTCGGAACGCAGGTGCTCGTCCCGGCCGGGGTGTGCAACGCGTTTCAGTCGGTCAGTCGTGACGGAACCCAATACGCCTACTGCTTCACTCAGGAGTGGAAGCCCGGCATGGCTGGGATCGCCTTCTCCCCCATCGACGAAGGCCTCGGCATCCAATGGCCGGTTGCGGTCGACGTGAACGATCCCAGCCAGATCTCGACCAAGGACGCCGGGGCACCGAAGTTCAGCGAACGAACCCGCGGGCAACAGCCATCGAACCAGCGAGCGGGAAGCTGAACTGAATGTGCGGCTTGATCGGCTTTCTGGCCACCCCTGCCCCGACGGCGCCGTCGGAGCAAACGACTTCGGCCATGGCCGAGACTCGGGCAGCGATCGAGAATTCGCTGCGGTGCATGCGCCATCGCGGTCCCGATGACGGCGGGGTGTGGTCCGATGACGACGTGGTCATCGGCTTTCGGCGGCTGTCGCTGATCGACTGGGAGCACTCGCATCAACCGCTGCCCTATCTACAAGGCCGCTATCACCTGATCTTCAACGGCGAGATCTACAACTACCTGGAACTGCGCGCGACGTTGAGCGCCGAGTTCGGGGCCACCTTCGCCACCGAGGGCGACGGTGAGGCGATCGTCGCCGGATATCACTACTGGGGTGAGCAGGTCGTCAGTCGGCTGCGGGGAATGTTCGCCTTCCTCATCTGGGATTCTCAAGAACGGGTTCTGTTCGGTGCCCGGGACTACTTCGGAATCAAGCCGCTCTACACCTACACCGACCCCCGTGGATCTTTCTTCTCTTCGGAGAAGAAAGCCCTGCTCTCGGTGGCCCAAAGTGCGCCGAACAATGGGGCGGCCGCTCCGGTCAAGGCGCAGCTCAACACCGTGGCGCTGCAGAACTACCTGACGTTTCAGTACGTCCCCGAACCGGCATCGATGCACCTACCGATTACCCGGATCGATTCCGGGACCTGGTTCACCCTTACTCCGGACGGGACTCGTCGCACGACCCGGTACTTCAACCCGGACTTCCCGATCAAGGCAGTGCCCGATCCCGACAAGCTGTACCGAGAAATCGCCGATGCTCTTCGGGACTCCGTGGCCAAGCACATGCGTTCGGACTTCACGGTCGGATCGTTCCTGTCCGGGGGCATCGATTCGACGGTCGTGGCGGCTTTGGCCAAGGAACATAACCCGAAACTGCTGACGTTCACCACCGGCTTCGAACGCGAAGGCTTCAGTGAGATCGACGTTGCCGCGGAGTCGGCCGCCGCGATCGGAGTGCAGCACATCACGAAAGTGGTAAGTCCGCAGGAGATGATGGACGCGCTGCCGCTGATCATCTGGTACCTCGACGATCCGGTCGCCGATCCGGCGCTGGTTCCGCTGTACTTCATCGCCCGCGAGGCCCGCAAGCATGTCAAGGTGGTGTTGTCGGGTGAGGGCGCCGATGAGCTTTTCGGCGGCTACACCATCTATCGCGAACCGCTGTCGCTCCGGCATCTGACGGCCACGCCCGATCCGGTTCGGCGTCTGCTCGCATCGTTCGGCGCGAGGCTACCCGAAGGTATGCGCGGTAAGGACCTTCTTCGCCGGGCCTCCATCGGAATCGAGGAGCGATACTACGGAAACGCGCGGATCTTCCGTCCGGACGAGATGCGACATCTGCTGCGAGGATATGACCCGGCGGCCAGCTACACCGACGTAACCGGCCCTTACTACCAGGCGAGCACCCATCTGGACGACTCGACCCGAATGCAGTACATCGACTTGTTCACCTGGCTGCGCGGCGACATCCTCGTCAAGGCCGACAAGATGACTATGGCCAACTCGCTCGAGTTGCGGGTGCCTTTCCTGGACACGGTGGTCTTCGACGTCGCTCGCTCGATTCCGGTCGACCTCAAACTCACCAAGCAGACGACCAAGTATGCATTGAGGCGCGCGATCGAAGAGATCGTTCCGGCCCATGTGATCAACCGTCCGAAGCTGGGCTTTCCGGTTCCGACCCGGCCTTGGCTCAAGGACGTCATGTATGACTGGGCTCATCAGCACATCACCGAAGCCGGCACGGATTACCTCATCGACACCCAGGCCGCGCTCGATCTGCTGGCGGCCCACCGGAACGGATCGATCGACTACTCGCGCAAGATCTGGACGCTGCTGGTGTTCATGATCTGGCACGGCATCTTCGTCGAGGGCCGGATCCGGCCTGAGATTCCGGAGCCGGTCTACCCGGTATCCGTCTAGGATCCGACGGTGCTCTTTCGCTGGCAACGACGGTCCAAGATCGGCGCCGAGCGAACCGTGCGACGGAGCAGGTCGCGGGGTCGTACCGGTTTATCGCGATACGCCGGGGACTTTCGTCCGGACATCGACGGCCGGAGCCTGCGGGTCGAATACGCCCCGCATCCGGATGGCCTGCCCGATCCGGGCGAGGTCGTGTGGACCTGGGTGCCATTCGAGGAGGACCCCGCACAGGGCAAGGACCGCCCGGTACTGATAATCGGCCGCGACGGTCCCCTCCTGCTGGGCCTGATGCTAACCAGCAAGGACCACGATCGAGACGTGGCAGCGCAGGCGGAACACGGACGGCACTGGCTCGATATCGGCACCGGCGCGTGGGACGGCCAACGGCGTCCGAGTGAGGTGCGGCTGGATCGGATCCTGCGTCTGCGTTCGGACGAGGTTCGTCGCGAAGGCGCGGCCCTGTCGCGCGAGGTGTTCGATCGGGTTGCTCAGGCCCTTAAGGGCTGAACGTCAGGAAGGCAGGAAGGGAACGACCTCGTTGGCGACGTCGTCACCGTAGGACTCGGCGAGTCGTTCGCCGAAATCACCGGGCTTGACCTCGTACTCCTGAGTGCCGACCGTCTCTAGGACCAGAGTGGCCAGCAGGCTACCGACCTGCGCCGACCGCTCCCAGGACAGGCCCCAGGTGCGCCCGGCCAGGAACCCGCTTCGGAAGCCGTCGCCGACCCCGGTCGGATCGACTTTGGCCCGCTCCTTGGCAACGGGCACGTGCACCCGATCCAATCCCTTGCCGACGATCTCAACCCCGTGCTTGCCCTGGGTGGTGACCCGCACACCGATCCGCTCAGCGACCTGGGCCTCCGACCAGCCGGTCTTGGATTCGAGCAGGTTCTTCTCGTACTCGTTGGTGAATAGCAGGTCGGCGCCCGTAACGAGGTCCTTCAGCTCATCACCGGTCATCCGTGCGATCTGCTGCGACGGGTCGGCCGCGAACCGGTAACCCAGTTCTCGTGCTTCAACAGAATGCCGCACCATCGCGGCCGGATCGTCCGCGCTGATCACTATCAGCTCAGCGCCGGTGCGTTCGACGGCGGGCCGCAGCTCGATGTTGCGGGCTTCGCTCATCGCCCCGGCGTAGAAGGACGCGATCTGGCACATGTCCTCGTCGGTCGTGCAGACGAAACGGGCCGTGTGATGGCTCTCGGACACGTGGACCGAGTCACAGTCCACACCGTGTCGTTGCAGCCAGGACCGATATTCGGCGAAGTCCTGCCCGACAGCGCCGACGAGCACCGGATTCTCACCGAGCTGACCCATGCCGAATGCGATATTGGCAGCCACCCCACCCCGGCGCACGACCAAATCATCGACCAGGAAGCTCAAGGACACCTGATGCAACTGATCAGCCAGCAACTGCTCAGAGAATCGACCCGGAAAGTGCATCAGATGGTCGGTTGCGATTGATCCAGAAAGAAGTATCGGCACACCGAAAGGTTACCTGCCCGCATACGGCAACGACGCCACCACCGCGCGAGCGGTAGTGGCGTCGTCGACGATCAGGCATCGTGTGAGCGGGGGCTCACCTGGTACCGGCAGCTATCAGCCGCAGAAGGAGTTACCGCAGGCGCAGCCACCGCCGGCGTTCGGATTGTCGATCTCGAAGCCCTGCTTCTCGATGGTGTCGGTGTAGGAAATCACGGCACCGGCCAGCAACGGAGCGCTGGCTCGGTCGATCACCAGCGGAACGGTCTGCGAGTCACTGATCGACTGATCGATGGTGACATCGCCGTCGAGGCTGCGCTCGTCGAAGAACAACTGGTACTGCATGCCGGCACAGCCACCGGGCTGCACGGCAACGCGCAGGCGCAGGTCGTTGCGGCCCTCTGCATCCAGCAGTTCGCGCACCTTCACAGCGGCGACGTCGGTCAACGACACAGTCGCCACCGAAGCGTCACTAGCAACCTCGGGCGAACCGATTTCAACGGCAGTCATGCGATCCCCAAACTAGGTGTCTCGTATCTTCACTATCAGCGCTTGCTTAGTAGCTCTTGACTGGTAGGTCCTGCAATCGCAACCGAAGCTAACTCGGTCGTTATTCCCAGTCTAGCCGCTCATTGCTCCCGGCGACGTTCCGTCCACAGCGAAGTGGGGTCGGGGGCGGCCTGCGTCTCGTTCGGCTGCCCATTCGGGGGCTCAGTTGGGGGCTCAGTTTGCGGCCCATCGGACGGCTCATTGGACGGCTCATTGGATGGCTCCGTCCGGACCGCGCCAGCTACGGGCCCCGGTGGGGAGGCGGGATTCACCGGGCCCGCCGGGGGTGCGGCCGGCATCGCACCTGTCGGTGCGTCGGCCGGCATCGCGGCCGGGGACGGTGCCGAACTCGCGCCCGGCGGCGAGTAGGCCGGGTAGGCCGCGGTCGATGAGGCGTCGGCTGCAGGCATGGATGGCATCTGGGTGGTGTGCTGCTGACCGTCCCAGCCCTGAAGGCGAGCCCTGGATTCGTCCAGTTCGTTGTCCCGGAAGCCGGGCTCGCCGTCATCGCGATCGTGGCGTAACCGACGTCGCCGACGCATCACCGAATAGCCGGCGTCCAGCGATATCGGGCCGGCACCGCCGATGAGGAAAATGCTCAGCGCGGCCGCTACGGCCAAGTCGACCGAGGTGAACCAGCCACCGGAGCCGGTGTATTCCTTGATGCTGTTCCAGTTGACGGACAGCGCAATGAGTGCGGTGAGCACCATGCCGCCCAGGGCTGCGATCCGGGTCAGCAGGCCGACGAGCAGCCCGAGCCCGATGGCAATCTCGGCATAGGCGGTGATGTGCCCGAACAGCGAGGGATGATCGCGTAACGGGCGGAGCGCGCCGTACAGCGGGCTTCCACCGGTCGAGGCGATGCTGGCCTTGAAACCGGCCACCGAATTCGGATCCAAGTAACGGGGGTAGCTCAGCTTCGCGTATCCGGCGAACATGAACAGGCCGGCCAGGAACAATCGCAGCGGGATGACGGAGTAAGAGTTACGAAAGCGGCGAGCCCAGCCGCGATCGGTGGCACCGTCGACTTGTTCGGTGTTCAGGCTGTGCCCACGGGCAGCTTGTGGGCCGTACAGATCCTCGGCCATGATCGTGTCCTCTCAGTCGTCGCACGATCCAGTCCCCATTTCAACACACGAAGTGAGTAACAGGCAGACTGTAAGAGTGAGCAGCACCGACGTGTCTTCCGATTCAGCCGCGCTGAACGAGCTGTCCGCTACCGGCGCGGATGGCGGCTCCGGCCGTGCCCTTCTGCTGCTGGGACGAGGCAGCGACCCTGAATCCGAACGCGGTGTGGACTGCCCGGGTGAGCTTCCAGCGGCCTCGGACCCCGATCTGGTCGAACGCGCCCGAGCCGCGAAGGCCGCCCTCGGAACACGGGTTTTCATCCTTGGGCACCATTACCAGCGCGATGAGGTCATCCAGTTCGCTGATGTCACCGGCGACTCGTTCAAGCTGGCCCGCGACGCCGCGGGTCGTCCGGAAGCCGATTACATCGTCTTTTGCGGCGTCCATTTCATGGCCGAATCAGCGGATATCCTGACCAGCGAACACCAGCAGGTCGTGCTGCCCGACCTCGCGGCCGGTTGCTCCATGGCCGATATGGCCCGCGACACTCAGGTCTATGACGCCTGGGACGTCCTGTCCGATGCCGGCGTGGCCGACGTTACGGTGCCCGTCACGTACATGAATTCCTCGGCCGCGATCAAGGGCTTCACCGGGGAACACGGTGGGCTCATCTGCACCTCATCCAATGCCGAACGGGCGCTGCGGTGGGCCTTTGACCAGGTGGGGGGTACCGGATCGGGCGGTGGCAAGGTGCTGTTCATGCCGGATCAGCACCTCGGCCGCAACACCGCCGTGCTGCAATTGGGACTAGAGCTGTCCGACTGCGTGGTCTACAACCCACTCAAGCCCAACGGCGGGCTGAGCCCGGCTGAACTGCGCGACGCCAAGATGATTCTCTGGCGCGGGCACTGCTCCGTGCATGGCCGTTTCACCGCCGCTCAGGTGGATCGGGTCCGTGAACGCGTTCCCGGGGTGCAGGTACTCGTACACCCGGAGTGCACCCACGAGGTGGTGACGAAGGCCGATCTGGTCGGATCGACCGAGTACATCATCCGCACTATCGAAGCAGCGCCCGCCGGATCCAGCTGGGCCATCGGCACCGAGCTGAACCTGGTGCGCCGCCTGGCCAACGCCCATCCCGACAAGACGATCACGTTCCTGGAATCGACCGTCTGTTACTGCGCAACGATGAACCGGATCGATCTGCCCCATCTGGTGCAGTCGCTGGAATCACTCGTGCGCGGTGAGGTGGTCAATCGGATTGTGGTCGAGCCCACCACGGCCGCTCACGCCCGCACAGCTCTGGACCGGATGCTTGCGCTTCCCGAGATCGTCCCGGCTTTGAGAGACTGACGAGACCCGCGACAATTTTCCTGCCCGCAAATCCCCGACCGCCTTCAAGGAGACTCCGCCCTCGTGAGCCTGCTCCGCCGCAAGAACACCATTGATCCGGCCGCTGGCGAGCTGGAGCCGTCGGAGTCCACGGTCAGTGTCGGCAAAGGCCGACCGACTCCCAAGCGTCGTCGCAACGCGGCTCCCCCACCGCCGGCGCCCAAGACTCGCAAAGAGGCCGTCGCCTGGCAGAAGCAGCAGGGCAAGCGGGCTCGGGTGGGTGGCCAAAAGAAGCTGACGACGACCGAGTACCGGGAGGCGTTGAAGTCCGGTGACCCGCGGGTCCTGCCCAAGCGAGATCAGGGTCCGGTTCGTGGGTTAGCCCGCGACTATGTTGATTCGCGGATGATGGCCTCCAACTACCTGCTGCTGTTGTTCCCTCTGATGCTGGTCGGCTATCTGATCAGGCCACTGCAGATTCTGACCTTGGGCCTGTTCTTCGCGCTGCTCGTCGAATGGATTCTTACCGGCAATCGGCTACTGAAGATGGCCCGCGAGCGTGGCTTGGACACAAAGGAATCGTCGGTGTCGCTGGGCTTCTACGCCGGCAGTCGAGCCTACTTCCCGCGTAGCTGGCGTCGGCCGTTGCCGCAGGTCAAGCGGGGCGACACGATCTAGCTCGGGCCGAGTGGCCTCAATCCAAGAGTTCCTGGCCGCCCTCGTTGCAATACCCGACGAGTTCCGGAAACACCATGAATTCCTTGTATCGCGCCGACCTAGGAGCCGAGCCCGCTCAGTCCCGCCCAGGCTTGCCGATCCGCGGCCGCGGCCGGCCCTGAAATTCACGTTGAGCGCGCGGCCAACCATCGAGCCAACCTCGTGGCAGCCCCGACTGGCGAGAGTGGCCTGTGTGCGGTTCACCATCGTTGGGGTGGGTGGTTGGTGTGGTGGTGGCCGGTGGGGCTGGTCCAGGTGGTGGTGTGGGGTGGGGTGTGCTGGTAGGTCCAGTGGGTGTGGTGTTTGAGGCGGTGGTG